>JAEEGI010000399.1_pt1 | contig 147493 bp, 112 predicted proteins | sample 8958751 | NCBI WGS metagenome assembly JAEEGI01 (sample SAMN16246545, study PRJNA631951) | gut metagenome | biome: gut microbiome; feature: rumen; material: KS-attached | host: Bos | place: Iran: Karaj | collected 2018-10 | reverse complement strand
AGGCATACCATGCGCCTCTTTTGAAGAGAAATCCTTCTGAAGAAAGTAGTTTCTTGGCTATCAAGTTGATCGTATTCATTATATGCGGCCTTGGGTCCACCAATATATCTAAACAAAGTTAAGCTATTTTAGTACGATTTGCAAATGACTCGCCTTTATCTCTTCAAGTGTCTTAATAAAGGATTAATCCACTCCTGATTCTCGTCAATGAACTTGACGACTTGGAGGAAATCCCGCCACAGGTTCAACATTTCGCTGTTTCGGGGAGCCAAAGCAGACAAATCATCGGAAACGACGGTTTGTCCGCTTTCTTTTTCTTCGTAACTCCCTGATTTCTCATGGCCATAATGGCTAGACCGGGCTTGGAGACAAACTCATTCAGGGGGCCTAGGACCAGGGTGTCGTCAGTGGTGCTCCGGCTGACACCCCTAACAGCAAAAAGGGGCTTTTTCGTCGTTAGGGGTGCCTCATACGACACCCCTGACAACAGTCTCCGGGCGGCAGACGGAAACCGATCAACGCGTGGCAGCTATCTGTTTGACAATGAACTTTATCCCGAATCATTCGGCCGAACAACCGCACCGAAAAACCACGTGACTTCTTGTAATACAGCCATCTAACCGCCACGCATTGACAGAATCCAGCCGCCGGCGTGCTGCTATGAAACGTGACGCGAGCGCGTTCCCAGCCGCGGCGGGCAGGAGAAGCCGTTTTTGCCCGCGGCGGAAGTCGCTCGCCGGAGCGGCGGGCAGGAGTGGCCGCTTTTGCCTGCGACGGAGAGCGAATGCGGAGAGGGAATGGGAGCGGTTCTGCTGTATTCTGCTGTGAGCGCGATGGTTGCCGATAATTTTTGCGTTCGCAGTACAGAAAGGGCATTCGCCGGTCCTATTTCTGCTTTGAGCGCGAAATACCTGTGCGATAATCCCTTTCGCAGTGAGAAAAGGCGGCAGTCATTAGACGTGGCAGCATCCCGAGGGGCAGATGTAGGGTGGCAGACGGAGGGCGGAAGACGGACGATGGAAGGATCGCTTGAGCTGAGTTTCACTTCGGCGTTTGCTTCAGAGGGCGAAGCAATGACGGGGAGATACCGCCGGTCACCGACGGCCATCTCCATCGACGCTTTCTCTCCGCCGAACCCATCAGTCTGAAACGGGGCGGATGGCCATTCCCAGGACCCGGGAGGCCATGCTTCTCGGTCCCATTCCGTTTACATCGGCAGCCATGAAGTAGGCATAGCCGGCTCCGCCTTCCAAGAGCGATGATGACCAGTATTTACCCTGGTGATTCTGCATTCGGGACAAGTTGGATCCCCACCATTCGTCCGTCCCGGGGAAGAAGAGGGTGTTGCCGTTGGAGGCCGTCAGCAGGAGCCCGTTCCTGCCGTTGACCGATGTCCATTTCCGCTGGCACACCGCTCTCAGGTTGGAGAACTCCTCGTTCGTGGGCATGCGCCATTTGCCTCCCAGGATGACATGGGCCGCGTCATCCTCCGGATCGAGGACACTCTTTCCGTCCGGCTCGCCGCTTCCGCCCCAGTAGCCGGTGCTCTCCTTCCAGCAGTATTTGGAAACGATGGCGTTCTTGTCGCTTTGCTGGCCTTTGAACCACTGATAGGAAGTCCAGGCATACCCTTCGGATTTCCCCTCCTTCCAGACGAGCGGGTCCATGCTGGTATAATACGGCTGAGTCTCGCCCCAGGCGAAATAATCGCCGGTCTCGTTCTGGGTGCCGGCAAAGCCTGTTGCCGTGAGGTTGACCGGTGCCCAATAGACCTTGATTCCCTCCTCAGTCGTCGAGCCCATGTCGATGGCGCCCTCCGGGCAGGGGTTGGATACGAGGACCGTGCAGGTAGCGGAGATTCCGCTGCCGTCCCGGGCCGAGACGATGATGTCGGCCTTGCCGCGGGCGACGGCACTTACCTTGCCGTTTCCGTCCACTTTCGCGATACTTCCATCGCTGGAGGACCAGGAGACCGCCTTGTTTCCGGCATTATCCGGGACGACTGCGGCCGTGAGCGTCGTACCCTCTCCCACGAGGAGCGGCACCGAAGTTTCATTGAGCGTTATTCCCGTCACAAGGACAACCGTCGGTTCGGTCGGCCCGGTCGGTTCGGTCGGCCCGGAAGGTTCCGTCTGTTCAGTCGGTTCCGTCCCGTTTTCCTCGGGATGGCAGGCGGTCCCGCAGCCCAGCAGCGACAGGACAGCGAGGATAGGGATCGTTCTCTTCATGGATAGGCATATTTAACTGAATACAAAGATAGCATTCTTATTGAAGAATCAAGCGATACCCCGCGGAGAATTCATAAATAATTGCTATCTTGCCGACACAAGTCAATAATTATGAAAAAAATCACAATTCTCATCCTCGCAGGATTCGCCGTGCTCTCGACAGCCTGCCTCAACCGGGGTGCAAAGACGAAGGCAACCCCGTCAAACGATGAAGCCGCGGTCGTCATCAATGATGCAGGCGCCGGCGGTACAGGCACCGACGCCAATGCCACCGCCGCCAATTCCCCGCAAGTCCAGGATACAATCGCCCTCGGCAAACTCTGCTTTGTCAACGGCAAGGATGGGGAACAGCCCGTCATGACCGCCCTGAGCCTGTCCGGCAACCACACCGGCAGCACGGAATTCAACAGCAAGCCCTGTGCGACCGAGGGAATCTGCTCCGTCTTCGAGTTGAACGAATGGGTCGAGATCCTTCCGCAAGCCACGGTGGCATCCGGCATCAAGGTAATGGTTTTCCCGCACCATGCGGACCAGGGTTTTTACCTGGAGAATGCCCTGAACGACGAGACACCCGGCTATGTCCAGGAACTGGAACTGAACCAGGATCCCGAAGATGCGACCCTGGCCTGGGGTTCATTCTATCTTCATCCCGAAGAGGTCGGGCCCGGCTGTTACGACCTGGTTTTCCTTCACGGCAACAAGGTATTCGCCATCCTGCCCACCCGTTTCTTCAAAGAGGGCGAAGTCTCCCAAAAGACCGATGCCGAACTGGAAGAGTTGATGGCGCAAAGGCCTTCCTGACCGATTCAAGCCCCCGACACTTTATGTAAACGGATGATGGCCCCTGCCGTCATCCGTTTATGGGATCATAGGGGAAGCCGGGCAGCGCTGATAGGCGAGGCGCTCGTCGCCGGAAGCGAGATAGATGATGCCGCAATAGCGGAAGCCGTTGATTTCCAGGAGATGCTGCATGACGGTGTTGTCACGGTGCGTATCGATGCGGATGTTCGGGCAGCGGGACAGGGCGAAATCCAGCAGGGCGCGGAAGACCCCATGCACATCGGGCAGGCTGCCGATGCGGTGGATGACCAGATAGGGGCTCGCGTCCTCCAGCCAGGCGCCGCCCTCGATGCGCGCATAGGTCGGCTCGGGCGACGGCAGCATCGCGAAATACCCGGCGATGCGGCCTTCATCCACAACCTCGACGACATACCCGCCGCCGCGCCCGATATCCCGCAGGATGTCGGCCTCGAAAGGATAGCCGTCCGCCCATTGATGGCGGTTGCCCGTGGCGCGCATGATGCCTTTGGCCGCCTCCAGTACAGCCAGGATGGCGGGCACATCCTCCTCCCGGGCAGGACGCACCCGCAGCGGGGCACCGGTCCCCGGCGCTCCCAAATGCATATTCCCGTTCTTCCCTTCAGCCATTTTCCAGTTTATCCATTCCGCCCGTCACAAAGATAAGCAATGTCTGCCAAAACCGTATCCCCCGCGCGATTTGTTTGTCCGTTTTCTTTTCTTATCTTTGTGGAAATTGCAATTCATTCATCCTTAAACACCTCTGTACCATGCGCAAAGTATTGATGACCCTCCTCTGCATCGCCGCCATTACGGCCTGCGGCCCCAAGGGAGGCAAGAAAGCCGCCGCCGGAAACGAAGGCGAAGGCAAAGTGAACCTCGAGAAGGTGGCTGAGAACATCGCGAAAGACACCTTCAACGGTGAGAAGAACACCGCCGAAGCGGCCTCTTTCTGGTTCAAGAAACGCTTCAACATCCCCATCGCCGACGTGACGCCCGACTTCGAGTACGGCAAGGAAACCGGCAAGTACGATTTCCTCGGCGAAGAGATGTCCGCCTCCTATGTGACCTTCGTGGCGAAAGACAGCACGCTGAACCGTGACGATTTCATCGCCTACGTGAAGAAGGTCTATGCGGCCACGGCCAAGGCGGCCGACGGCGGCATCAATGTCTACGGATTCACCCAGAAGAGCGATCCCGCCGAGGCGGCGGCCGAGAAGACCCTCGAGGTCGTCCTCGACGAAGGCAAGCCCCAGTCCCTCTTCGGCATCGAACTCTACATGGGCAGCTATTCCTGGAACTTCATCAAGGACGGCACCTATTACATGGTGGATGTCAAGCAGCTCGAGAAGCGGAAAAACGGCGAGGACAAGCCTTTCGCCGCCCGGACCATCATCGGCCAGGGTCTCCAGAAGAGCATGCAGGAGACGATGGACGAAGCGGAAAAGGCGCTCAGTGACCCCGAAGTCCAGAAGCAGATCGAGAAAGCCCTCAAGGACAAGTCCAAATAGTGGACTGGCAACATGACGAAACAGCAGAAGGACCTCCCCGGCCTTCTGCTGTTTCGCTGTCAAGAAAAAACCTGAATTTAACAAACATGACAGACAGAAGAGATTTCCTCAGGAAACTGGCGGGCGCCGGCGCCCTGATCGCGACGGCCCAGCTTCCCTCCTTCGCGGAAGACCGGCCGGAAGTTTTCCCCAGCCGCGGCAAGCGGGAACGCCTTTCCCTCAGTTATTCCACCGTGCACATCGGGCTGGAGAAACCGTTCTCCGTCCTGCACATCTCCGACTCGCACCTGACGGCCGCCTACCCCCACGAGAACGAGAAAAAGCTGATGCTCAACAAGAAACGCACGACCACCTTCGGCGGTCATCAGGAAGAGGCGCTGCAGGACGCGATCGCCTGGGCGAAGCAGCACGTGGATTACCTGGTCCATACGGGCGACCTCATCGACTGGCAGAGCAAGGCGAATTTCGACCTGGTGCGGAAGTATTTCGGCACCGAGTACATCGGGGCGGTCGGCAACCATGAATTCAGCACCGACATGGGCTACAGCGAGCCCAGGGAGGAGCACACGGAGGCCTACAAGGACAACACCCGCGACCTCCTCCAGCAGGTCTATCCCTTCGACATCCGCTTCCAGTCCCAGGTCGCGAACGGAGTGAATTTCATCACCCTGGACGATGTCTATGGCTACGTCACCGAGGACCAGGCCGCCCGTTTCCGGAAGGAAGCGGAAAAAGGGCTCCCGATCGTCCTCTGCATGCATGTCCCCTTCATGACCGAGGACATCTGGCGCGCCAATACCCGCTTCTGGCGGGACAAGGGCCCCATCGATTACACGGAACTGCCCGAAATCGGCGGCAAGACCTACGGCTTCCAGCAGGCTGAAGGCGTCACCCGCGATTTCATCGCCTACCTCAGGCAGGAGCCGCTGCTCAAATGCATCCTATCCGGCCACCTGCACTTCTCCACCGAGGAGCAGTTCTCCCCCACCTGCCGGCAGTATGTCGTCGCAGGCGGGTTCCTGTTCCACGGTCGGGAGGTGATTTTCGTCTAGACTTTCTTCTTGAGCGTCAGGATGTTCCGGTCCTCGACGCGGGCATAGGACACCTCGTCCATGATCTGGCGGACCAGGTGGATGCCGAGGCCGCCGATGGGACGCTGTTCCGCGGACAGCGACGTATCCACCGGCCGGGCAGACGTGGGATCGAAGGGCTTGCCGCTGTCGCTGATGGTGAAGACGAGCCAGCCGTCCCGGACGACCGCCTCGATGTCCACGAGTCCGTCCGTCCCGCCGGGATAGGCATACATGATCACATTCGTCACCGCCTCTTCGACCGCCAGGTTCAACTGCAGCACGTCCGTCTGCCCGAGTGAAGCGTCTTCCCCGACGGATTCCACGAATCCGGCCAGTTGGGAAAGCTGGCGGATGTCGTTGTGCAGGCGCAGCCAGCGCCCCCTCGCGGGGCCTTCGCCGACGCCCTGATACTTGATGGAAAGCATCGTCAGGTCGTCGCTCTGGGGCGCCGTACCGACGTGTCCATGAACGGCATCGACGATATGCGTCACCTGGGCGTGCGCCCCCAGCGGCGCCAGGGATGCGAACGAACCGAGCAGACGCTCTTCCCCGAACAGTTCCTTCCCGGCGTTTTCCGCCTCGGTCAGGCCGTCGGTATAGAGGAAAAGGGTGTCGCCGGGCGCGAGCTGGAATTCCTCGTCCACGAAGAAATAATGGTCGTCAACGCCCAGCGGCAGGTTCGGGAGGACCGACAGGAAGCGGGCCTGCCCGTCCGCCGTGACGGTCAGCGGCGCGTTGTGGCCGGCATTGCAATAGCGCAGCCGTCCCGTGGACAGGTCCAGGATGCCAAGGAACAGGGTCACGAACATACTGCTGTCGTTCATCTCCGCCATCGACTCGTTCATGAACCCGGCGATGCGGCCGGGAATGTCGTCGTGGGCGGATACGGAGCGGAAAAGGCTGCGGGTCACCGCCATTACGAGGGAGGCGGGGATCCCCTTTCCGGACACGTCCCCGATGCAGAACAGCAGGGAGTCGCCCCGGAGATAATAATCGAACAGGTCGCCACCGACCTCCTTGGCGGGGACAAGCAAGCCGAAAACGTCCAGTTCGTTCCGTTCCGGGAAGGGCGGATAGACTTTCGGGAGCATCGCCATCTGGATACCGCTGGCAATCTGCAACTCCCTGTCCATCCGTTCTTTCCGTTCTTCGGCAGCCTGCAGTTTCTTCCGCCCGGCCGCCGTCCGGTAGAGGATCAGCGCCAGCATCAGCAGGCCCAGCAGCTGCAGGCATCCGACGATCATGCCGATCCGCTTGACCCCGCGGAAAATCTCCTCCCGCGGAATGACGATGGCCATCGACCACCCTGTCCGCTCGACCGGGGCATAGAACACGTCCCGGACCTTTTCCTGGGCCCGGATCGGCATGTTGCCGCTCTTCCCGGCGAGCATTTCCCTGCCGAGCCGGATGGCCGCGGTATCCTCCATCGAAGCCGTGAGTTCTGCGATGTTCCGGCGCATGACGAGGGATTCGGCGGGGCAGACCATGACCTGGCCGGTCCGGCTGAACATCATGCTGATGGCGCCGGGATAGACTTTCAGGTCGCCCACCAGGTCCGTCAGCCATTCGAGCGACATGTCCGCCGTAATGACGCCGACGCGGCGGCCGGAAGGGTCCGTCACCGGCATCGAGAAGGTGGTCATCATCTCCTCTCCCCCGCCCGTATCGAAGTACGGTTCGCTCCAATGGCCGGTTTCGCTCGCATCGGCATACCACTCCATGGCGGTGTAATCATACGCATCCGAGCCGAGCTGCTTCGTCCGGACGGCGTCCCCTTCCCGGTAGGCATAGGGAGAGAACAGGCGCTCCCGGCCGGGATAGTAATCCGGCTCCAGGGCGATGGTACTGCCGTAGATGACCGGATTGTTCGCCACCAGGATTTCGGGGAGATGGCGCAGCGTGTCCGGGTAGGTCAGGAGGGTCTGCGCAAGCCAGATATTGTTCCGGACGGCGGATTCGACCTGGTCCATCACGTCGTCGATTTCCAGTCCGGTCGCTTCCAGTTCGCTCTCCGCCCGGTGCGTCGCCTCTTCCCGGAGGCCCTTCTGGGCATAATAAAACTGGATCACTGCCGTCGCTTCGAGGATGATTGCGGCGGTCAGGATAATCAGAAAGCCTTGCCGGGCAAACCAGCGGACCGGGTTCAGGATGCTCATAATCTTCTAATATATAGTTCCTTCCAGCATCGCACGGAACTCGGGCATCGGCCGGCCGGTATCCCGTTCGATAATCAGGGTCTTGAGGCCGGCGAAAATCCGCACCTCGCGCTCGAGGGCGGCGAGGTCGGCATCGGGGCCGAAATAGGCGGGCGCAAAGGCATCCCAGAAAGCCGAAGCCGTCTCCGGTTCCATGTGGAAGGCCTCCCGCGTAAAACCGGGATCGTTCAGTTTCCCGGTGATATAGACCATGCCGAGGTCGAACATGGGATGGCCGTAACAGAAATCGCCGAGGTCGATGAAATAGTGGCGGTCGCCGGCAAAGATGACATTGCCGAACTGGAGGTCGCCGTGGAGGGCCGTGTCCGTATCGGGCACCCGGCGGATGTACGCGGCGATCTTGTCCTTCTGGTCATCCGTGAAGAACGGATTGGCGGCGAGCAGGCGCAGGTAGCGGTCCTTGACATTCTCGAACAGGGACGTATCCACATGCGTAGCATGCAGTTGCCGGCTCATCCGGGCGAAAAGGACGGCATAGTGGCCGACCGTCGAGGGATCGTCGCCGATGGCGCGGGCATAGGAGCGCTTCCCGCGGATGCGGCGGAAGCGCAGGCCGACCCGTTGCCCGTCCGTCACCAGGTCGCCGGGCTCGGGCGTCGGAATGCCCGCCGCGAACACCTTCCGGGCGGTCAGCAGCTCATCGAGCGGCTGGGTCATGTCGCCCCGGGTATAGAGCTTCAGCAGGATATCCGGGTCGGTGCGGTGGTTGTAGCTGGCCCCGTTGGCCCCTTCGCCGGCAAATTCATAATCCGACAGGTCAATCGGGACGGGACGGATGTCATCAATCATGGAAAACGCGCGCAATCAGTTCAACAAACTCCTGGTAGGCAAATGTTTCCGACAGTTCGGACAGGGAAGAGGCAAGGCCCCGGTAATGCCAGGCATGGGACGCCCGGTCCTTGACATGGAAGAGGTTCCAGAGCGCATCGCCCTGGACGGCGTAATCCCGGGCGATCGCCCGCATGTTCGACAGCTTGTCGCCGAGGGCGACGACCTTCGCATCGTGCGATGCGGCGGCGAGGCGGTCGATCGCCGCCTGCTTCCGGACCGGCCAGCTGGCCTCCTCCGACAGTTCCGCCAGTACGATATCGCTCTCGCAGGCCACCAGGGATGCGACCCTGTCGCCGAACGCCGCACGGATCTCCTCCACCGTCACATCCGTATCCTCGACGACATCGTGGAGCGCGGCGGCGGCGAGGACCTCCTGGTCGGGGGTCATCGTTGCGACAATGGCCATCGCCTCCATCGGATGGACGATGTACGGGAAGCCCTTGCCGCGCCGCTCGGTTCCCGCATGGGCGCGCACGGCGAATTCGATGGCCCTGTCCAGCAGGGAGGTATCCAATGAAGCGTTATATCCCATGGAAGCAAGTGTTACTCAATCATTTTCATTTCTTCCGCCTGGGCATAGACCATCTCGGAAAGGGCTTCGTTCCCGGCCGATTCCCCGTTCAGGGTGTCAAAGACATATTTCAGGCCGGCGCGGCCGACGCCCTTCCGCAGGACATAGACCAGGCACAGGTTCTGGGGGGCGACCGTCGAGGTGATGATGTCGATGTCGGTGACCCCGAGCTGGTAGGCGGCGAGCCGGTAGGCATCCTCCGAGCATTCCTTGACCATCCGGTCCACATCCCCGAGCGTCTTCATCCCGAGCCCGCGCAGCACCGGCAGGAACTTCTGGAGGGAGACATCCTGAATCTCCGCCTGGTTGAGCGCCGCGATCCGCCGGTTCAGGTGGTCGAAGGGCTGCATCGCCAGGTAACTCTTGAAGGTGTCGCCGTCCAGTTCCACCTCTTCGAGGCAGCCGTCGGCGACGAGTGCCTGGACGCGCCGGCGGTAGTCGTTGATGCCCGTACGGATCCGGCAGAACTGCTCGTCGACCAGCTCCAGCATCCCCGCAAGGCGGTTCATGTCCCGCAGGTAACCGACCGGGATCTCTACGCCGGACTTGTAGCCGGAATCATGGTAAAGGGTCGCCCAGACGTGCTGCAGGGCCGTCCGGATCTGGATTTCGAAGGGAATCTCGTTCATCCGCGGGCAGTCCGGATCGCTGCAGACCGCCGCCGGAATCCGGCAGATATAGTGGAGGGAATTGTAGCCGAAGCTGTCCAGATGGTGCATCTTCCGCTTGTCCACCGAGTTCTCCCGGTCGATGTCGAACAGGTTCTCGACCATCGCGGCGATCTTGTCCACGTCATCGCTGTAGAAGGTGATGACCCGGACGCCGAGAAGGTCGGTGATGTCCTCCGCCGTCGCGTATTTGGACCCTTTCCGCTCCAGTTTCCCGGCCAGGCTCTGCTCCTGCTTGACCCGGGCCTCCGTCGCCGTGACCATCAGTCCCTTGTCGGCGATGTCCTTCCGGATCAGCGAGAGGACCGTGTCCTTCATCTTGAAGAGGACGGGCTCCAGCTCCCGGAACTCTTCCAGGATCATCCGGCCGTGCAGGTCCAGACCATAATCTTCCATCATGCCTCCCGGATTTCGAACAGGTTGTAGAAACCGGTCATCAGGAAAACCTGGCGGATGGCTTCGCGGATGCCGCGGATGACCAGCCGGCCGCCCTTCCGGCCCGTTTCCTTCCTGAGCATCAGGAGGATGCGCAGCCCGGAACTGCTGATGTACTCCAGGTCCCGGCAGTCGAGGATGATTTCCCGGTCCGCCTGTTCCAGCAGCGGCTGCACCGCCTTCATCACTTCCTGGGATGCCGGCGTGTCCAGCCGTCCCCGCAGGGTACAAACGAGGGCGCCGCCCTCTTCACCGATCAAAACGTCCATTTTCATTATCTGCTTTATTCGTGGCAAGATACGAATTTTTTTTGATTTGACGTTGCTTGACGGGAAAAGAGGGACCGGCGCGGCCGGGCCGGAACGCGCAGATTGTCAAGATTAAAGGATTTGATAGTATTGTTTCTTTGAATTGAGAGAGCGGGATGCGGGTCGTGTAGCGATATTTGACAAAATATCGCACCATGCACAAAAGAATGCTTTCAAGGGTCGCAGCCCTGGCGCTCGGAGCGTTGATTCCCTTCGGCTGCGAAGAGCCGGACAAGCCCGGGCCGGAGGGGCCCGATGTTACGCCGCCTACCCCTGCGGGAGACTATTTCAAACTGATGATCAACCTCAGCCGGGAAGTGCCCGACGATTACGAGGTCATCTTCAATGCCGACGCCGACGGAACCACCCTGATCGTTGAGACGAACCTTGCCGGATGGGCTGTTTCGTCCGATGCGGCCTGGTGTAAAGTCGATAAAACCGAAGAGACCATGTCGGCGAAAGCGACGGTCGTCATTACCGTAGGAGACTATGATACCCGGGATGAAAACGGGCTCTTCCGGAACCTCGCAGCCCGCAAAGCCCAGGTAACCGTGTCCGCCCCCGGCCAGAAGAGCAAGTCCATCCGTGTGGTCCAGCAGGGGCGGGTCTATTTCAATTATACGGATGAGTATCAATGGGATCTGTCGCTTTTCTCTTACGTGCTTGAGATAAGCGCCGGCGGTCAGAGGGATGCCCATATTGTCACCAACTGCTACAAGTGGACGCCTTCCACCGATGCTTCCTGGCTGACGGTGGAGCGCATCGACCAGGTGACGCTGCGCCTCAGCTCCCAGCCTCTTGCGGACGGGGATGGCCTCCGCAAGGCGACGATCACCATATCAGACAGCAACGACGACTTCCAGCATACCAGCTTCGTGGTCATTGAAAGGACAGGGGGCCTGTCGGGGCATGACTACGATTATGACGATACGTATCCGTGGGACGAATAGACAACCTGCCATTATGAACAAGCATTGTTTCGTTTTAGCCTTGACAACCTTGTCGGTTGTCGCCGGCTGCACGAGGGACACCCTGCCGGCCGTCGAAGACGGCGGGCAGCGCATCGTATGCAGAATAGAAGATTCATCCCCTGCCACGAAAACCGCCCTCAAGGATGACCCCGGTGTCAGGATGATGTCCAGGTGGCAGGGCGGCGATGCCATCGGCATCTTTTCCGCCAACGCTTCCAACCAGCGATATGAGGTCCTGCCATCGACCATTTCCTCCGACGGAAAGGAAGCCGGGTTCCAGGGTGCGGACGCTTCTGTCAAGGGTGACCTGATGGCCTACAGTCCTTACCAGGAGGGGGCGCAGCGCAGTGGAGACGGGCTGGTTGTCAGTTTCCCGGCCACGCAGCAGTATGCCGCTTTCGGACCGGATCCGGCCGCGAACATCATGGCCGGAAGCGGGGACAGTAAGCAGGGACTGACGTTCCGCCCCGTTGGGTCCATCCTGAAAATCGGGCAGGTCTTTGACGAAGAGACCGTCCTTACCTCCATCGAATTCCGTGATTTGAGCGGGAAGGCGGTCTGCGGCAGCATGAAGATCACGGCAGGAAACCCTGCCGGCGCTGAAATCACCGGCAACGGGGCGGTGCTGACCCTGGATTTTGGCGGAGGACTTCAGATGGGCCCAGGCGAGAAACGCCCGTTTTATCTGATCGTGCCGGCCAGGGCTTACAGCAAAGGCTTTTCCCTTACATTTGTCACGGATGGCGGAAAACGGACGGTCAAAACCATAGGCAGCACATCGGGCAGGACGCTCGGGAGCGGGAAGGTTTATCCCATCGGCGACATGACCCGCTATGACTATCTCGACAATACCGCCAGGATGATGGACGGGGCGTTCCTGGTTACCGCAGAGAAAGCGGAACTGATGACGGTCATCCGGAAGACGACCACCGAACTGCGCGGCGCGGACGGCAATGCCATACGCTACCCGGACGGGATGGGCTATTATCACGGGCCCGCGCTGGAACTGCTGGTGCGCGATGAATTCGCGCTGCAGGAGGGCAATTTCCTGGTGTTTGAATATGGCAGCGAGCTGGTGCCGGAGGGCGGCGTTCTCAAAGTTATGAGTTCCCAGGACCTGGGCGGCGGCTATCACCGGGTTTATGCCGCCAGCGAAGCCAATGTGGCAGCGCCTTATGCCCAGCTGCAGGTGGGCGGCAAGATGTATGACGACGCGGGCAATCTGAACGAGGAAGAAGGCACGCAGCTGGACCTGTCGGCCTACATCACGGAAATCCGCGATGACGGGGGAAACCCCGTGCCGTTTGGCATAAGCCCCGACGGGGAACTGTTTTTCGGCCCTGAAGCGGCCTCACGTCTGACCGGAGTCCAGACCAAAGGAAGCGCCAGCCCTTCCTTCTCTTTCCCGGGTCTGAGCCTCAACATCAAGAAGCCCCACGCGGAAGCGGTGTTCGGGGCATCCGTGAAATTGAATACCCGGATTGCCGCCGGCGCCGTTCAGGGCGAGTTCCAGTATCTGTATATCACGGTCAATCCGGTTTTCAGTTTCAGTGCAGACTTCAAACTCACGGCCTCTTTCTCGGAAACATCCCGGAAGCATCTGGTCACGCTGTACTGCGCCCCGATTCCCCTTGCGCCGGGTGTTATGGTGACACCGGAGATGGACATATCGGCCTATGTCGGCATCGGTGGAGACCTGGTGTTTTCAGCGTCGATGAAATATGACTATGACATGGGGACCTTCGGCATCGCCTACAACAAAGGGGACGGCTTCACATCCAGGCATATCCCTCCCAAGCCGTCGGAGACCGATGCAATCAAGCTGGAGACCGGCGGCCTTTCCGGCAGCCTGTATGCCCATGGCGGGTTTGAGCTGTCCCCCAAATTCTCCATCTATGGCATGATGGAAGCCGGCGTCCAGGCCAATTGCGGCCTCAAGTTCGGGATAACCGACAGCAGCCTGAGCGGTTGGAGCTCGCCAAAGCTGTTTTTGCAGCCGATGATCGAGCTATTCCCGGTCATTGCCACCTTGGGCGGCTATTTTACCAAAAGTTTCAAGAATCTTACGGTCACCATCGATATAGCGCCGATCTGGGAAAGGTATCTATGGCCCAAAATCGATCTGTGGTATGGGTTTTACGGCCCGACAAAAGCCATGAAAGAATTCGGATACAGGAGCAGGGGCGACTATTACGACGAGCACAACGTAGAAATTGTCGAAATCATGACACCTGTATTCAAAGAATATGGAGGCTGGTGGTTTGGCGCGATTGACGACATTTATACGCACGTGGACGGACTCAGGGCCAGAGTCCGTTCAAGCCTGCCGACCCTCTCCGGATGGAACGTGTATGTGGAGTTTCTTGAAGGCGGAACCCTTGGCATCACGGACCATCAGTACGCCTACCTGGCCCCTGTATTCACGACCATCGGCCAGGCGAGCAGAGTGACGGTCCCGGCAAGCGGAATGTCCGCTGCAAGAAGGTTCCTGCTGGCCAGCATTCCATCGGGAGAGAAAGAAAGCGACGTCACATTGGATATTACGCCGCAAATCCCTGACGGCAAGGTCTTCTCGTACAGATTTGTCATGGTCGACAACCTCAGCGGAAAAGAGTACACGATGGACCGGGAGCCACTCAGGAACGGCCTCGTCGATGTACAAAGCGCCTACATGGTCTCCTGGCCCCACGCGCCCGACGGATCTGATTATTTCATTAAGACAAAAATTGTCCGCGCGAGCGATTTCGACGGCAGCGTCCCCCTGAAAGCCCGTGACAGCATGTACGAACCCGACGGTTATTCGAATCCGCCTAAATTGTAGTTTTTGTTTTCTATATTTGCGGGGATGAAACGCTTGGGCACCATCCTTTCGGTTCTGTTGCCGCTGGTAATTTGCGCTTGCCGCCAAACGCCGGGGCGGGGCGGTTATGAAGCCGGATACATAGAGCCGCTGCCTCCGCTGGGCATCCCACGCACCTGCCATGTGCTGATGGACCTGGACGGGGAACTGACGGTCATCGGCGGGCACACGACGGGATTCGTCCCCACCAAGACGGCGGAGTACCTGAGCAACGGGAAATGGCACACCGTGGAAAGCCTTTATCCCCACGACTACTCGCTTGCCGTACGGCTTCCCTCCGGCGACGTGTTGGTTGCGGGGGGCATGAACGAGCCCTTCGGCAAGGGCCTGAGCCTGGGGGCGGAGTCGTACCATCACGACACCCACAGTTTTTCCCCGCTGCCCATCCTGGATACGGCAAGGGCGGTCTGTTCCGGAGCCGTTTTATCCGACGGAACGATCATTGTCAGCGGCAACTGGTATGGAAGTGACTGTATCGCAGCATATTCCGCTGAAAATGGAGGCGCACCCCTCAAGGCGGCTTCGCAGCCACGCTCGTCACCGTACATCCTCCCGAGTGCGCCGGACAACGCCTTGATCCTCAGCGGTTACGATACGCACGGCCGGACACTCGACACCCTTGTCATAGACCGGTTCCGGGGAGCGCCTTTTACCGATACCCTGTTCGCGGCCTGGCGACCGATCCGCCTGGAATCCAATATCCTCCCGGAACGGACCTTCATCGGCAATCCCGCCCTGGGAGCTTATGCCTCGCTGATTCCAATCAGAAGGAATGAGGACGGGCAGGTCGCCTTCGCAAAGCAAGCGGGCGAACAGTTTTCGCTGCTGGAAACGGATGTCCCTGTTCCGATGACGGGGGCGTCCCGCGATTCCATCGTTTGGGGGCAATCATTCGCAGATGTCGCTGCCTCGAAGGTTTATCTTGTGGGTGTCGGTACCGCGAAAGAGCATATCTTCGTCTGCATAATCGACTATGGGAAGGCGCTGCAGGGCAGCAAGGCCCAGGTAAGACTGTTATCTGCAAACCATCCTGTCAGCGGATGGGATTTGCAAAGTATCCTGCTGCCTGGCGGACGCATCGCCGTTGTGGGCGGGAATGCAGGCGACAATTACAATCCGCTTGCGGATGCCTTCATTTTCCATACGGAGCCCTTTCAGGGGAAGCGGATGCTCCCATTGTTCCCCTTCCTGCTGCTGGGTGCGCTTGTCCTGCTTGTAGGATGGCTCATCTTCCGAAGAAAAAGGCCGGGGAGAGACGATTTCCCGGAACGTGAACCTTCTTCCCAAGGACTGGATATGGCCTCTCGCATCGCCGCCCTGGTAGAGGGCAGGCAGCTGTATCTCCGCAAAGGTCTCAAGGTGCAGGATATCGCCACGGAACTGGGCACCAACTCCACGTACATTTCGGCATGTATCAACGGTCAATGGGGGATGTCCTTCCCGGAATATCTGGGCAGGCTTCGCGTCCGCCATGCCCAGGAGCAGATGCGCTCTCACCCGGACTGGCCCCTGCACAGGGTTGCCGACGAGTCCGGTTTCTCGGGCGAGGCATCTTTCTACCGCAACTTCAAATCTGCAACGGACCTTACCCCGTCGGAGTGGTTGAAGCATCAAACGCAGGACCCTGAAACCTGAGGAATCGAACCTCTGTTTAAAGTTTAGGAAACTTCCATATTCAGAAGTATCCGTGTCTCAACACTTTACGACTCCTTTGTAAATTTGGGTACAACTATGGGACAACATGATCAGTGATGGTCTTTGTCTAACCCTTTGTTTTATTTCCGAAATTGTGTATATTTGCACAGTTTCGGAAATATAATGAACTATTACGAATTCAAAAAGCAATACTCGGGGCAAGGTGTCTTTTCCTTGAACAGTATAGAGAGAAGCAGCGACAACAGCCTTTCCTCCAATCTCAGGCGCTGGAAGGGTGAGGGAAAAATCCTGCGCATCCGCCAGGGCTGGTACCTTTTCCCCGATGAGGCAGGAATGGCGGACGTGCGTATGGCAGCGGCCGGTAAAATCTATTGCCCGTCCTACCTCAGCCTGGAGTATGTCCTCTCGTGGCACGAAATAATCCCTGAAACTGTCCTTGCGCTTACATCCGTGAGTACGCTGAAGACCGCCGTATTTGACACCCCGATCGGTTATTATTCCTATCGTCACGTTTCCCCGAACCTGTTTTTCGGGTATAAGCCCCTCCAGCCGAGGGACGGTTTGCCCTCTCTTATGGCAACCCCGGAGAAAGCCCTGCTGGACCTGCTTTACTTCCACCCTGAATACAAATCGGACCGCGATATGGAGAATCTTCGCCTTGACAGGGATGCCATGCGCGAAGAGTTTGACTGGAAGCGTTTCCGTGCCTTTTTAGTGCGATTTGACAATAAGGCTCTCTCACAAAGAGCCGCAGTAATGGAGAATACCTATGCTTGACCTGCAAAACATCAGAGCATTTTATCCCGGTTTTCCGGAAAGTCCGGACACGGACATCCAACTCTATAAGGAATACCTGGAGCTGATGGTCCTGGACTTTTTATCCTCCCACTCTCTGATTGGGAAACTGACATTTATCGGCGGCACCGCCCTACGACTCCTCAGGCAGATAGACCGGTTTTCCGAGGATTTGGACTTTGATTGCAAGAATCTCTCGCAGGAGGAGTTCGCAAGCCTGACCGATGATGTCGTCCGCTTTCTAAGGCGGAACGGTCTTCCTGCTGTCGCCAAGGAAAAGGAGAGTGATGCCCTGACGGCTTTCCGCAGGACCATTCAGTTCCCGCAGCTGCTTTACGACCTGGGATTATCCCCTTACCGGGAAAAGAAGTTTGTGTTGAAGATTGAGGCACAGGACCAGGGAGTGGATTATCAGCGAGATATGTTCACTGTGAACAGAGACGGATTCTATTTCAGGATACCCTCACCTTCAGACGCTACGCTGTATGCAATGAAACTATCCACCATTCTCCACCGCGGAAAAGGCCGGGATTTCTATGATGCCATGTTTCTGCGCTCCAGAAGCGAACCGGATATGAACTATCTTTCGCAACGGGAGGGCATTGCAACCGGCGAGCAGCTGAGATGCCGGATGAAGCAGGTGTGCGACAGGACGGATTTTCGTCTCAAAGCTCAGGATTTCAAGTACTTGCTGTTTCACCCGGAAAACTCCTCCCGCATTTTGGACTTCCCTGCTCTGTGGAAATGAATGGTTGCATTTGACTTGCTGCGTCGCCAGGACTGAGCACATAGAATCCAATCTCATCCAAGAAAACGGCCAAAATCGTGGACGAGCACTGGCATTTCGCCGGTGCTTTCGTAGCCCCAAATGACATTTTGTCGAACCTTTTCCTGGAGGACCTGGAGAAGATCCGGGAACTCCGAAAGTGGATTCCAGACCCCTGCAATCCACATTTACATTACCTGAAGCAACAGGATGATGATGAAGAATGACACCATGAAGCAGGAGGTGTTTTCCACTTGGGGTACAACTGTGTTTTGCAGATGAAGGAAAAAGTGCTACCTTTGCAGCAAGATAATAAATCGTGATACGGATGGACAAAGGGTAGCGCAAAGTCCCCGCCAGCTTAATCCTCGCTTTCGAAGTAATTCCGCCGCGTAGTCTTGGGGCAAAGATAGCAGGAGGTCATTGGGCCTCCTGTTTTTGTGTCCTGACAGCATCAATAGCAGTAATACAATACTGGACTTTCGTCTTATCACTTTGTTTGACCCCGACCATCATTTTAACGAATCCAATTCCAGGGCAATTGTATGACATCCGTAACATACTCTTAAAGCCTTTCTGGTTTCAATGGGGCAAGATACAAAAAAAATACGTACGCGCGCGAAATAGCCGCATATTTTTTTATCTTTGTCTCCTATGAAAATGCACCGTTCACTCAAAAGGACCGCCCTGGCGGCCGGACTGCTGCTCCTCTGCATGGCACTGCCGGGGAAAGGCGTCAAGAAGACCGTACAGCGCTGCGGCATCGATTACCTCAACGAGAGTTTTTCCGTTTATGACAGGATCCAGAAACAACTTCACGGTTTCGCGGAGCCCGGTTACCAGGAATACCGGAGTTCGGCGCTGCTCGCCGCGTTCCTCGAGGAGAACGGCTTCTCGGTGGAAAGGGGCGTCGCCGGCATCCCGACGGCGTTCGTCGCCACGTACGGAAGCGGCAGCCCGGTCATCGGGGTGATGGCCGAATACGATGCCCTGCCCGGCCTTTCCCAGGATACGGTGACGTTCCGGAAACCCCTGGAAGGGCGGCCGTACGGCCACGGCTGCGGTCACAACATCATCGGCACGGCCGCCGTGGCGTCCGGCGTCTCCATCTCGCGTTTCCTCGCCGAAAGCGGTGCCGCGGGCACCGTCAAGGTGTTCGGATGCCCTGCCGAGGAAGGCGGTGGCGGCAAGGCCTACATGACGATGGCAGGCTGTTTCGACGGCTGCGATGCCGTCCTCGACTGGCACCCCGCCACGGTGAACGAGGTGTCCCTTTCCTCGGGCGTGGCCAATATCGGCGTCAAGTTCTCGTTCCACGGGACCCCAGCCCACGCGGCCGCCGCGCCGTGGGACGGCCGTTCCGCCCTGGACGCCGTGGAGGCTTTCGATATGATGATGAATCTGATGCGCGAACACCTGCCCGCCGGCACGATGGTCCAGTACGTGATCACCCGCGGCGGCGATGCGCCCAACATCGTCCCGGAGTTCGCCCAGGTGTACTATTATTTCCGCCATCCCAAAGGCACCGAGCTGCTTGAAATCATCCCCCGGGCCGTCAAGGCCGCGGAAGGCGCCGCGCTCGGTACCGGGACCACGATGGAATACGAGATCGTCCACGGCAACTACGAACGCCTCATCAACAAGACCCTGGCCGGGATGATGCTGGACAATCTCAGGACGGTCGGCGGGCTGGACCTCGACGACCGGGAGAAGGCCTTCGTACGGGAAGTCCTGGCGAATTCCGACGCCCGGAACCCGGAGAAGGAACTGGCCGGCCTGCTGACCGTCAAGCCCGAACTCGGCCCTCCCGGAACGGGCGGAGGCTCCAGCGACGTGGGCAACGTCTCGCAGGTGGTCCCGCTCGCCAACCTGCGCCTGGCCACCACCACGACCGGCATCCATACCTGGCAGCAGACCGCGATCGGCGGAACCACGATCGGCACGAAATCGGTGCTGAACGTCGCGAAGGTTTTCTACCTGACCGCCGTCGACCTGTACACGGACCCCGCGAAAGTTAAGGCCGTCCGGGATGAATTCGAATCCGTCCAAGGCCCTCATCCTGAATTCGTTCCGCTGATGGGGAACCGCAAGCCTCCGCTGGACTACCGGAAATAGCGAAAACGAGCCCGCGATGAAAAAGACGCTCACGGCCCTCTGCCTCGCCCTGGCCCTCCTCTCCGCTTCCGCGCAGCCACAGCCGGGTCCCCGGGGCGGGCATCCCGGCGGTCCCTTCCATTGGCAGGGGGGCCGTCCGCGCATGGAGACTCCGTGCGAATACGAATGGCAGCTGCTCTGGAACGGCTGTCACGTCCGCATCATCGGAGGGCAGGTCCGGATCTACGACAACGGCAACGACTGCCTTGTACGGGGTGATGAAATCCGCCTCCTGTCCAACGGCTGCTACAAGGTCCGCCGCGGCGACCAGTGGCGGATCCATGACCGCGAGGGCTCGGCCACTTTCGTGCACGGGGATGAGGTCCTGTTCTGGTGGAACGGCTGTTACTGCGTGCATATCAGCGACTTATGGAAGGTATATGACCCGGAGGGAAGTTACCTCAACATCTGGTCCCGGGACTATATCGAGCTGCTCCCCAACGGCTATTACATCACCCGCATCGAAGACCGCAGTTATGTTTCCGACCCGGAAGGAGACCGCCTGACGGGCGTCTGGGGAGATGAAATCGTACTGATGGGCAACGGCCTCTTCCGCTGCACCCGCAACGACCGCTTCTACTACTACGACACCGAAGGGAACATGCGGGAGTGAAACTCTCCCGGGGGCTGACAATCAACGGTTTTTTTTTCTTATATTTGCGATTGGTTACATCCAAGTATTCATTATAAATCAAGTTATTATATGAAACAGTCCCTGTACCTGACGTTGGCCGTGATGCTGGCGATGACGGCGTCTTGCACGAAAACAGACCCCCTGGTAAAAGACAACAACCATCCTGTCGTCAAACCGGAGGCGGTGGACCTGGGCATCCAGGTAGGCGGGAAACCCATCAAATGGGCTTCTTTCAATCTGGGTGCTACGAATGAGTGTGAATACGGAAACTACTACGCCTGGGGCGAAACCGTCACCAAGAAGGACGGTTACAACTGGAATACCTATTCATATGCCAACGCAGTCGGCACGGAATTCACCAAGTACTGCCTGGAGTCACAGGACGAATGGTGGGCGGGGACCCGCAATGCGGACAATGCCGCCGTCCTGAAGTCATCGGATGACGCCGCCAAGAAGAACCTCAAGGGGAAATGGCGCATGCCCACCCTGGATGAAGTCCTTGCCCTGCTCTATACACAGAAGCTCAGCAACTACAAGTGGGAGTATGAGGAGGCCATCGACGAGGATTATAATGAAGTGAAGAACGTCTATGGCAACACCATCTACGGCGTTCGCATAACCTACAAGGACACGGGCGCCAGCATCTTCCTGCCCCTGGGCGGCAGAATCATCGACAAGTCCCCGGAAGAAGTCAATGAACTGGGTTATTACTGGACGTCCAGCCTGTCCACAGGGGAGGATGGCGGCCCCGACGGCGCCTATTGCCTCGGCCTTGAAATAGACGAGCCCGCCGGCCGCTGGAGCATCGGCCGCTACTACGGCGCGCTTGTCCGTCCCGTCTACGTCGAGGAAGAGTAGGCGCGACCCCGCCCTGCTTCCCCGGAGGGCGTCAAACGAATAAGCCAGGCGAATTGCCTGGCATTTTTCGTAGCCCGAAGAGGAATCGAACCTCTATTTAAAGTTTAGGAAACTTCCGTTCTATCCGTTGAACTATCGGGCCGTTCGGCCGGAAGTTTCCGGCAGGGGTTCGATGGGAGAACGGAATTATTCCGCGCTCTTGACGATGATCTGACGACCCCGGTAGTAACCGCACTCAGGGCAAACCCTGTGGTAGATGACGGTCGCACCGCAGTTGGGGCAAACGCTCAGGGTCGGGACAGGGGCGAAATCGTGCGTCCTTCTCTTGTCTCTTCTCTGCTTGGAGAGCTTGTGTTTCGGATGTGCCATTGTTAATATGTTTTAAAATTTATCATTTCCCGTCAAAAAGTCCTTTCAGGGCCGCGAAGGGGTTGTCACCGCCTTCCGGAACCTGCGGGGAGCTTTCTTCATGGCCGAGGTACTTCACCATCTCCGGGTTGCACCCGCCCTCCGGATGCACGCGCTGCAGCGGAAGGGAGAGGTTGACGAAGTCGTAGATGAGCTGACTGAGGTCAAGGTCTGCGTCGGAGGACGGGAGATACAGGATCTCGCGTTCGCCCTCCTTGGAATCCTCCGCCTGCTCCTGCGGCGCCTCGCCGAACTTCACACTGAAGCGCGGGGCGGCCGAAACCGGCAGATCGAGATCCTCCAGACACCTGTCGCACGGGACAGTCACATAGCCCTCTATGTCCAGGTCGATACCGATGTAACGACCTGATTTCTCTACGGTTACGTGAACGTCAAGCGCAGAGGAGAGGATGTCGGCGTTGTCGAAAGCTTCAAAGAACTCTTTCCCGGCCTTCCAGTCGAACACGGTCCGACCCTGGGCCAATCCATTCAAAGGTAGCGTATAGTCCATTGCCTCGAAACAGATTAAGGGATGCAAAGGTAGTAATTATTTTTGGAAAATCAATCCTCCCCAGGGGAATTTCTCTTCCGCGCGAGCGGATCGAGCAGGATTTTCCGCATCCGCATGTGGTTCGGGGTGATTTCCACGAGCTCATCCTCCTGGATGTATTCCAGCGCCTCCTCGAGGGAGAACTTGACCGCCGGCGGCAGGATCACCTTCTCGTCGGAGCCGGAAGCACGCACGTTCGTGAGTTTCTTGGTCTTGCAGATGTTGATGTTCAGGTCGCGCTCGCGGGTGTGCTCGCCGACCACCTGGCCACCGTAGATCTCCTCGCCCGGTTCCACGAAGAAACGGCCGCGGTCCAGCAGCTTGTTCATCGAATAGGCCACGGCCTCGCCGGTCTCCAGGGAGACGAGGGAGCCGTTGGTCCGCATTTCGATCTCGCCCTTGTAGGGCTGGTACTCCTTGTAGCGGTGGGCGACGACCGCCTCGCCCTGCGTCGCGGTGAGCAGGTTCGAGCGGAGGCCCATCAGGCCGCGGGTCGGAATCTCGAACTCGAGGAGGGTCCGGTCGCCGCGCGGTTCCATGCGCACCAGGGCGCCCTTGCGGCGGGTCGAGAGCTCGATGGCGGCGCCGACGAACTGCTCGGGGACCTCGATGGAGAGGTCCTCAATCGGCTCGCAGCGCTGGCCGCCTATGGTCTTGTCGAGAACCTTGGGCTGGCCGACCTGGAGCTCGAAGCCTTCCCGGCGCATCGTCTCGATCAGGACGGACAGGTGGAGGACGCCGCGCCCGTACACGATGAAGGAGTCGGCGTTGACGCCGGGCTTCACCCGCAGGGCGAGGTTCTTCTCCAGTTCACGGTCGAGGCGGTCCTTGATGTGCCTGGAAGTCACATATTTACCGTCCTTTCCGAAGAAGGGCGAGTTGTTGATCATGAAGAGCATGGACATCGTCGGCTCGTCCACCGCGATCGGCGGCAGCGCCTCCGGGTTCTCGATGTCGGCAATCGTGTCGCCGATCTCGAAGCCCTCGATGCCCACCACGGCGCAGATGTCGCCGCAGCGGACCTCGTCCACATTGGCCTTGCCGAGGCCCTCGAAGACCATCAGCTGCTTGATCTTCGACTTCTCGACCACGTCCATCCGCTTGCACAGGCTCACCGGCATGCCGGCGCGGAGCGTGCCGCGGGTGATGCGGCCGACGGCGATCCGGCCCACATAGGGGGAATATTCCAGCGAGGAAACCAGCATCTGCGGCGTCCCTTCGACCACCGGCGGGGCCGGGATCTCCTCGAGGATCGTGTCGAGCAGATAGGTGATGTCCCCGGCGGGCTGCTTCCAGTCGGCAGCCATCCAGCCCTGCTTCGCGCTGCCGTAAACCGTCTTGAAATCAAGCTGTTCCTCCGTCGCACCGAGGTTGAACATCAGCTCGAACACCTCTTCCTGGACCTCGTCCGGCCGGCAGTTCGGCTTGTCCACCTTGTTGATCACCACGATCGGCTTCTTGCCCATCTCGATGGCCTTGTTCAGCACGAACCGGGTCTGGGGCATGCAGCCCTCGAAGGCGTCAACCAGCAGCAGCACGCCGTCCGCCATGTTCAGCACCCGTTCGACCTCGCCGCCGAAATCGCTGTGGCCGGGCGTGTCGATGATATTGATTTTCACGCCCTTATAGGTCACGGACACATTCTTCGCCAGGATGGTGATGCCGCGCTCCCGCTCCAGGTCGTTGTTGTCGAGGATAAGGTTGCCGAGGTCTTCCGGCCGGCGCACCAGGTTGGCCTGGTAAATCATCCGGTCGACAAGGGTCGTCTTGCCGTGGTCGACGTGGGCGATGATCGCAATGTTCCTGATTTCCATATCGTTCTTCTTAAAAACTTGCAAAGATACGAAAATCTGCGGAAATCCTGCAACACCTGTCAGCGGACTCCGTCCTTCGCGTACAGGTAGTGCTCTCCGGTGCGGAAATGGTACACCTTCCCGTCCGAGGGGCTGACCTTCCCGAAAACGGCCATATAGCGTTCATTCCTGTAAACCAGGACGTTCCAGGCGTCGCTCTCCTGCGGTTCCGCGGTCTCCGCCCATTGCGGGAGCCGCTCCCGGACAGGGCACACCAGCAGGGTATCCCGCTTCGACTCGTCCGCAAAGAAGATGGCGGCCTCCCCGTCCTCGTAGTAATGGTAGAAGGTGGCCGGGACGAAATGACGGTACTGCCCCAGATCGACCCGGCCGGGGAGAGCGATCCATTCCGGATCCTCTGGCTCTACGGACAGCCCGATGAGCGAACAATTCATGGCCACGAAATCGCCGACAGCACCATACCGCGCCTGGAACGCCTCCTCATCCATTTCCCTCCGGAGGTGTTCCCAGACGCCGAAGGCTTCATGAAAGGCCGCCAGGCGGACGGAATCGGCCTTGATCTCCTCGCAATCAATTGCTTCCAGCGTCTTTCCCTCTTCCAGCACGACGGGGAGAAGCCGCTCCAGCCGCGCCTGCTGGCTGCGGAGGCCGAAGTCACGGGCACGGATGCCCGGGATAAAGGTCAGCAGCACGGCGGCTCCGGCCAGCATGAGCGTCATCAACTGGAAGTTCCGGGAGCGCTTCCTGAGGAGCATGGCGACGAAGACCGTCACCAGCGCTGCCAGCGCGAGCAGGTACACGCGGGGCTCCGTGAAGCCATAATCCCCGATACGGCGGACAATGCCCGCCCACAGCAGGACCAGCGGGACGATGGAAATGGCCGGAAAAGCCCGGTAGAACCACTCGAAATGGCGTTTTTCCACCTGCAGGCGGAGCAGATGGCAGAGCAGGCCGACCAGAAGGAAGCCCAGCACCAGATACGCCACGCCACCTTCCGGTAACTGCCAATGGATCAGGATGATGGCGGCATAGACATACAGGATCAAGGCATAGATCACCAGCGCCGGCGAGAGGATGGCATCGACCGCGATGGACAGGAGGCGGGAGGCGCTCCGGCCCGAGGCTGTTGCAGCCGGTTCCGCTCCAGCCGCCGCCCCGACCGCGGTCCCGGTATCCTCCGGCTCTTCCGTCACGAAACGGCAGCAGAGCAGCGGGAGGATGACCAGCGCGATGAACGCGTTCGGCCAGGAGAACCAGTTGTCGGACAGGTGAAGGGCAAATAAGAAACTGACGGAGGCGGTGAGCGCCGTCACGATGAGCATCAGCAGGCCGCCGACCAGGAATCCGGCCGCGACCTTCCCCAGCGTCCACAGGATGTGCCGGCCATAAGGCGCATCGTCCATCCACCGTCCCCCTGCGACCAGCAGGATCCCGGCCAGCAGGTAGGATATCCCCACGGACCATCCCAACCGGCCCGTGCACCACACCAGCAGCGGGATCCACAGGAACCAGGAAAGGACAAAAAGGACCCTGACGACAGGGCGTCCCTTGCTGAACCGGTGCAGCGTGAACAGCAGGACATACTGCGGGAAGAACCAGAACATCAGGTTCGCCGGATCCGTCCCCGGCAGTTTATCCACAATCGTCCGGTCAAAGACGAACACGGCGAAATACACCACGCCGAGCAGCGCCTCCAGCGGGAACTGGCGCACGCTTTCCACGAGGCCGCGCCCGATGGCAGCCACCCGGCCTTTCCATGTTTTCATATCCATATCAAGTACGTATCAATCAGTCATTTACAATCCGCTTCCATCGCCAGGGCGAATGCCGGGTGCGCCGGTCCGTCAGGATAGGAAACGGCGCAGGGCCTCACGGATATTCCGCAGCGCGACTTCCGGCCGCATCGCCGTTTCCAGCGGCATGCCTTCCGGGGTCACGCAAAGCACCGCGCTGAAGCGGGGCCCAGGGCCATCGGCGGGCATGCCGGCGGCATCCGCAGGCGTGCCATGCACGGCAGAAGCCATGCCGGCGGCGCCGGGGCCGAGCTGGCCGGCGATGGCCAGGGTGGGGATGCCGAGTGCAGCGGCACGGCGGAGGACCTGGAACGGGAGTTTGCCGCGGGCGGTCTGCGCATCGAGGCGGCCCTCGCCGGTGATGACCAGGTCGGCGCCGGACAGGGCCTCCCCGAAGCCAGCGGCATCGAGAACCAGTTCGGCGCCGGGTTTAAGGACCGCGCCGAGGAAGGCGGCGAGGGCGCCGCCAAGGCCGCCGGCCGCCCCGGCGCCCGGCATACGCCGAACATCCACGCCCGTAAAATGCGCAATGACCGTTGCGAACGACTGCATGCCGGCCTCCAGCCGGGCGACGGCTTCCGCGTCCGCCCCCTTCTGGGGCGCGAACACGGCCGCCGCCCCATCCGGCCCGCAAAAAGGCGTGTCCACGTCGCACGCGACGGTGAACCGGCAGCGGTCAGCGCCGCATCCGGCCTGACCGACACCCGGTCGCAGCGACGCCGGGACCCGGGAATCGTCAATGGAAACAATCGCGCCGAGGGACGCGCCGACGGGCGGCAGGGCGTGGCCGTCCCGGTCGAGGAAACGCCACCCGAGTGCCGCGAGCATACCGGTGCCGGCATCGTTCGTGGCGCTGCCGCCGAGACCGATGATGCACGAGCGGCAGCCCCGCCGGAGCGCGTCCGCAATCAGTTCGCCCGTTCCGAAAGAACTGGTGTTGAGCGGGTTGCGAAGTTCGGGCGACACAAGGGTAAGCCCGCTTGCCCGCGCCATTTCAATGACGGCTGTCCCTTGCGCCATCACGGCATACTCCGCGACGACGGGGTCGCCGAGCGGCCCTTGCACGGTCAAGGGAATGCGGACGGCGCCGCCGGATGCGGCCGGCGACATCCCGCCGTCCAGCCGCCGGCAACCCGCCCCGCATAGGGCCTCCAGCGTTCCCTCTCCCCCGTCCGCCACGTCCAAACATACTGTCTCGCAGGCGGGGAACACCTCCCGGACCGCCGCGGCAGCCGCTTCCGCGACCTGCCGGGAGGACAAGGATCCCTTGAAGGAGTCCACCGCTATGACAACTTTCCGCATGATGCCGGGTTCGGGAGGATCCAGGGCCGGGTCAGTTGACCAGATCGACCTTTTCGTATTTGTAGCCGAGGCGATGGAGTTCGATGGCCGCGCCGATTTTGAACAGGACCTCGCAGGCGGCGAGGAAAAGGCGGTATGCCTCAACCGTACCGGCCTCCGGATGTTCTTTCATCAGGTAATGGTAGGCGGCGCCGCTGACGGACTGCAGGGCGGACGGGGCCCATTTGCGGTCCTTGAGGATATCGGCGGCGATATGGTCGTCCATGTCGTCGAAGCCCCGCTCCCCGAGGAAAAATGAATAGGGCATCTCCCGGTAGCGCGGCCAGTCCCGGTCCCAGAGGGCGGCGACGGCCATCCCGAGAAAGCCCGCACATGCAAGCGTAAATTCCGGATAACCATTGAATTCATGCACGGCATCTCCGTAATACGACGGCGCATACCGCACCCAAGCCTCGTCGATATCCGGCGAGGACAGCAGCGTACCCCCGAGATACCCCTCCGAAGTACAGATCCGGAGCAGATGCTCCGTCAGCCGGTCCTTGAAACTGTTTTCCTCCATCATTCCACGAAGGTACGCATTTTCCCCCGTTCCCGCAATCCATGACCGGGACAAGGGCCTTATTTCCCTGCCGCTGGCCTGTCGGCCGGGATTCTTTTTGGCAGGGATAGGATAAGCGGAGTGAAATGATTATATTTGCATTATGGAAAGGATCATCATTCTGGATTGCGGTTCCCAGGTGACGCAGCTGATCGGTCGGCGCCTCCGGGAACTGAACGTTTTCTGCGAAATCCATCCCTTCGACAAGATGCCGGCGCTGGACGGGGACGTCCGTGGGGTCATCCTGTCGGGCAGCCCCTGCTCGGTGCGGGACGCCAACGCACCGCAGATCGCCCTGGACGCCTTCTGGGGCAAGGTTCCGGTGCTTGGCATCTGCTACGGGGCGCAATACATCGCCCATCGCTGCGGCGGCCGGGTGGAAGGCGCCCTGGCCCGGGAATACGGCCGCGCCATCCTGAAAGTCGCCCCGGTCCCCTCCCCGCTCCTCGAAGGCGTGGCGGCGGCCTCGCAGGTGTGGATGTCCCATGGGGACACGATTTCTGCCCTCCCGGAAGGTGCGGAAGTCATCGCCTCGACGGCCGATGTCCGCAATGCCGCCTATCAAATCCTTGACAAACAAGTGTTTGCGGTCCAGTTCCACCCCGAGGTGTACCATACGAAGGAGGGGGCGAAGATCCTGAGGAACTTCGCGTTCCGCATCTGCGGCTGCAAGGGGGAATGGACCCCCGCCTCGTTCATCGACACGACCGTCGCGGACCTCAAGGCGAAGATCGGGGGCGACAAGGTCATCCTCGGCCTCAGCGGCGGCGTCGATTCGACCGTCGCGGCCGTGCTGCTGCACAAGGCCATCGGAGCGCAGCTGACCTGCATCTTCGTCAACAACGGGCTGCTCCGGAAGAATGAATTCGAGGATGTCATGGCCTCCTACCAGGACATGGGCCTCAACGTGGTCGGCGCCGACGCCTCGCAGGCCTTCCTGGACGCCCTGAAGGGGCTGGCGGAGCCCGAGGCGAAACGCAAGGCCATCGGCCGGGTGTTCATCGAGACCTTCGACCGCTACGCCCGACAGATCGAGGGCGCCCGCTGGCTGGCCCAGGGCACCATCTACCCCGATGTCATCGAATCCGCCGGCATCCCCGGCGTGGCCTCGAAGATCAAGTCCCACCACAATGTCGGCGGGCTTCCGGAAGAGATGGACCTCCGGATCGTGGAGCCGCTCCGGATGCTCTTCAAGGACGAGGTGCGGCGCGTCGGGCGCTCGCTCGGCATCAAGGAGGAACTGGTCGGGCGGCATCCCTTCCCGGGACCGTCCCTCGCCATCCGCATCCTCGGCGACGTGGACGGGGAGAAACTGCGCGTCCTCCGCGAGGCCGACGACATCTTCATCCGCGCCCTCCGCGCCTACGACTGCTCCGACCTCCACCTCCGCTCCGCTTCCGACCCGCTCCTGGAGGCGAAAACCCTCTACGACGCCATCTGGCAGGCCGGCGTGATCCTCCTGCCCGTCCGGAGCGTCGGCGTCATGGGCGACGAGCGCACCTACGAGAACCCGGTCGCCCTCCGCGCCGTCGTCTCCACCGACGGCATGACGGCCGACTGGTTCCCCTTCCCCCACGACTTCCTCGCCGCGGTTTCGAACGAGATCATCAACAAGGTCCGCGGCGTCAACCGCGTCGTTTACGACATCTCGTCCAAACCGCCGGCAACCATCGAGTGGGAGTAGCCGGGCGGATGCCGGCGCTTATTTCTTGATATCCGACAGGTTGATCATCATGCCGCTTCCGGAAGAAGCGACGGTCGGGAGTTTGCCGTCCCATTTCTCGATCCAGTCCTCCTGGACGATCATCGGGGAGAGGGAGGCGGCGATGGTGCGGTTGTAATAGGCCTCGGCATCGGCCTTGACCTTGGTGGCTTCGGCCTCGCCCTGGGCCTTGGCGATGGCGATCTGGGCATTGGCCTGGGCCTGCTTGACGAGGTTTTCGGCCTTCAGGGCCTCCTGGATGGCCTGGTTCTTCGCCTCGATGGCGGCGGAGAGGGACTGGGGCGGGGTGATCTGGGAGGTGAATTCCGACACCTTGAAGCCTTCGTCGCCGAGGCTCTTTTCCAGCATGGCGCGCACCTCCTGTTCAAAGCGGGCGCGGTTGCCCATCAGTTCATCGGAGGTGTACTTGTTCGCGCAGATGCGGTAGGCGTCGTAGATGCAGGTCCGCATGTAGCCCTGCTCGATCTCGGCGAGGGAACGGCGGTATTTGTTGAACACATAGGCGGCCCTCGTCCGGTCCAGCTGGTACGCCAGGAGCGGGTCCATCGAGAAGACGGCCGCGTCCTTGGTCGTCACCGTAAATGCCTGGTAATCGACACGCTGGATATAGACAGGATAGGTGAAGACGCTGGTCGTGATGGGGTTGTAGAAGGTAACGCCCGCCACCTGGGTGGCGATCAGCTCGCCCTGTTCCGTCAGGGAGAATTTCTTGAACTTGATGCCGATCTCGCTGTTGTCCACCAACTTGGTGCAGCAGGAGAAGGTCATGACGAGCAGGCACAGCACGGCCACGAAGATGGCCCAGCCCTTGTTGATTTGCTTTTTCATAACGGATGAACTTGGGAATTGTGAAATAACAACCCGCATCACCGGTGTCTGCTGCTTCGCAGCCCTGTCCGGGTAAATGCCACCGGTGATGCAGGTTGTTATTTCTGTTTCACTTAACCTTGCAAAGATACACGATTATTCTGAAGGACATGGCTGCATCCCGGCGAAAGTGCGGATGTGGTCCGCGATGGCCGCGATGAGGCGGCCGCGGGCCTCGACGGAAGCCCAGGCCGTGTGCGGCGTGAAGCGGAAGCGCTCCGGATGCGCGACATGCAGGAGCGGATTGTCGGCGGGAAGCGGCTCTGTGACAAACACATCCAGCGCTGCGCCCGCGATGGTGCCGGCATCGATGGCGGCCGCGAGCGCGGCTTCGTCCACGATCCCGCCGCGGCCCATGTTCACGAGGAAAGCCGTCGGCTTCATCCGGGCGAGTTCCGCCGCGCCGAGGAGGCCCTGCGTCCGGGCGTTCAGCGGCGCATGGATGGAAACGACGTCGCTCGTGGCGAGCAGTTCATCCAGCTCCAGCGCGGGCCAATCCGTGCAATGCCGGGTCCCGGATGTCGAGAAGTAGCTGACAATCATCCCGAAAGCCTGTGCCACCTCGGCCACGCGGCGCCCGATCGTTCCCATGCCGATGATGCCCATCCGTTTGCCCGAGAGCTCCACGAAAGGACGCGTCACATCCGTGAACAGCCCGCTCTGCGAATAGGTCCCGTCCTTCACGCGGCCGTCGAAATACGGTCCGTTGCCGGCGAGGGACAGGATGTGCATCCAAGTCGCCTGGACCACCGACTCGGTCGAATACCCGGCCACGTTCTTCACGGGAATCCCCCGCTCCGCGCAGGCATCGAGGTCGATGTTGTTGACCCCGGTCGCCGCCTCGCAGACAAGCCGCAGCCGCGGCGCCGCGGCAAGCAGTTCCCGCGTCACGCGCACCTTATTGACAATCAGCACCTCGCAGTCGCCCACACGCACCATCGCCTCCTCCGGCGTCGAACGGTCGTAACAGATCAGCGCCCCGAGTCGCGCAATCGGCTCCAGCGGAGTATCCCCCACCGTCGCCGCATCCAGGAAAACAATCTTCAGCATAATGACAGGACCTATCAGCGGAAGTCGCAGTTGTCGGGGTTGTAGCAGCGGCCGCCGCAGTAGCCGAGGGCGGAGATGGCCGCGACTTCGTCCGGGGTCAGCGCCAGGTCGGCGGCGGCGAGGTTTTCCGCGATGCGGGAAGGGGTGACGGATTTGCAGAGCGGGATGACGCCGCAGGCACGCACCCAGGCCAGGATGACCTGTGCGGGGGAACTCCCATGGGCCGCGGCGATGCCGGTGATGACCGGATGGGAAAGGGCGGCGCCCTTGATCAGCGGCGCCCAGGCCTCGACGGCAATGCCGCGCTCATGGCAGAAATCGAGGCAGTCCCGCTGCACCCAGCCGGGATGGAACTCGATCTGGTCCACCATCGGCGCCACCTCCGCCTCCGCGAGGATGGGCCGGATGTGCCGGGGCATGAAATTGCTGAGGCCGATGGCCCGGACCCGGCCTTCGCGGTAGAGCCGCTCGAGCGCCCGCCAGGAATCGAGGTTCAGCTGCCGCCAGTCGTCATGGAAAAAGGGGGAAGCCGGCCAGTGGATCAGGTACAGGTCCACATACTCCAGCCCGAGCTGCTCCGACGAGCGGTCGAAGGCGCGGAGAGCGGAGTCATAGCCCCGGTCCGCATTCCAGAGTTTCGTGGTCACGAAAATGTCCGCCCGGGGAATCCCGGAATCGCGGACGGCGGCGCCGACCTCCGCCTCATTGCGGTAGAAGGCCGCCGTATCGACATGGCGCCAGCCGCTGCGGAGTGCACAGGAGACGGAGCCATACGTATCCTCGGGCGCCATCAGGTAGGTCCCGAACCCCATATCGGGGATTTCAATGCCATTCAAGAGTTTCATGAGGACAAAGATAACGATAAAAAGGGTACAAAAAAACAAGCCGCCATTCCTGGCGGCTTGTCGGGATGATCCGACTCGAACGGACGACCCCTACGTCCCGAACGTAGTACGCTACCAACTGCGCTACATCCCGATGTGCCTAATTTTCAGGAAGCTTAGGCGAGCTTGTTGATATAGACTGCGAGACCGCTCTTGAGGTTCGCCGCCTTGTTCTTGTGGATGACACCGATCTTGGCGAGCTTGTCAATCATGGCGTAGACCTTCGGAGCATTCTCCTCGGCTGCCTTCTTGTCGGTGGTGTTGCGGAGGTCGCGGATCGCGTTCCGCGTCGTCTTTGCATAATACTTGTTATGCAAACGATGCCTTTCGCTCTGGCGAGCGGCTTTCTGTGCAGATTTCGTGTTTGCCATTATTTTATTTTTTATATTTCGTAGTGGGTAGGAGAATCGAACTCCTATTGCGGGAATGAAAATCCCGAGTACTAACCGTTATACGAACCCACCAAAACGTAAGGGACTGCAAAGGTAGCAATTTTTTTTGAACGGCCAAATATATTTTTGCAAAAAATCACTTCTTCCACTCGAAGGAGAAAAGCATGGACTCCACTTCGCGGAGGAACTGCCGCTTGTCGTATTTCGGGGCATAGACGAAGGCCTCGAGCACGATGATGTCCTTACCGTCCTTGCTGTAGAAGGAGTGCGAGACGAACGGGCCGCCCATGTAGTCGTTGTAAACCTCCCAGAATCCGCGGGTTTCCATGAAATCGATCCCGTGGTACCGCTTGGACACCGTTGTCGGGGGGACCGCCTCGGACGTGGTCATCCAGGTGTTGTCGAACATGCCGGGGACATTCGCCTTCATGACCTCGTTCCGCTTCGCGATGATGTTCTGCAGCGAAAAGGGCTCTGCAATCCCCTCCACGGGGTATTTGTAGAGCAGCAGCGTCTGGTTCGTGTACTGCTTTTCATCGGCGATCCAGACGAAATCCTCCGTCGACTTGCGGAGCCGGTAGCCGCTCGGGATGTGCAGGATGCCGCCGGTCAGCGCGGCGACCGGGGCCCGGAGCGACGTCTCCTCGTACTTGATCGAATTGGCGATCACCCGGTTCCGCTCGGCCTGCTCGAAGTACTCGCAGAGCAGCGCGGCGTCGGCGCTGAGGACCGCCACGGCGCCCTCCGCCGTGAAGGCGTTGATCTGCGCCACGCTCTGGGGATGGGCCCACTTGTCACTCTGGTACACCATCCCCTCTTTCGTCCCCTGCGGATCGATATTGAGGATCAGGATGTTCCGGTGGACCTTGAACATATTGGTAAAGCTCCCCGGAGGCACGTTGGCCAGGGTGAAGAGGGGCTCCCGTTGCGCCAGATACGGGCAATCCGAGGCCAGCAGGTCGCGGATGGAGGTCCCGACGGCGCCTTCCCAGTTGTCCTTGTCGACGACGACGATGATCTCGCCGGCCTTGCCGCTGACGTTCGGCAGCAGGGTCTTGGAAGATTTGGCGTTTTTGCAGCCCGTCGCCGCGAGGATGAGCGAGAGGAGGCCGATGATTCTGAGGGAATATTTCATAAATCAATGGATTAATCGTCCGATATCGTTGCCGAACGCGAGGAACATGAGTAGCAGCAGGAGCGCCATCCCGATGGTCTGCGCCACGGCCATGAAGCGCTGGGAGGGTTTCCGCCGCGTGATGATTTCATAGAGGCAGAACACGATGTGGCCGCCGTCGAGGGCGGGGATCGGCAGCAGGTTCATGACGCCGAGCATGATGGAAAGCAGGGCGAGCAGGTTGATGAACCGGTACCAGTCCCAGGCCGAGGGGAAGACCTGGCCGATGGCGATGAAACTGCCGACGGACTTGTAGGCTTCCGTCCGCGGGCTGGCGACGAGCCGGAGGTCGCGGAGATAGCCGCCGACCGTGGAGCCGGTCAGCTTCAGCCCCGCCGGAACCGCCTCGAAGAAGGAATACTCCTTCTGCACGATGCCCGGCATGACCGTATAGACCCCGATCCGGCCGGTCGAATCGACCTGGAGGTCCATGCGGAGGGTATCGGCCTCCCGCAGCACCAGGGCCGGGACGGTCCCGCCCGCATGCTCCTGCAGGATGCCGCGCGAATCCTGGACGAAGGCCACCGGCACGCCGGCGACGGCGGCGACCACGTCCCCGTGCCGGAGCCCGGCCCCGGCGTTCGGCGAACCGGCCATGACCGTATCCACCACGAACGGGACGGCCAGGTCGAACATCCCCGGGGTATTCAGCACCTCGCCGATGCGGCGCTGGTCGATGTACAGTTCGACCGTGTCGCCCTGGCGGAGGACCGTCGCCTTGCGGACGTCCCGCCGGGCCAGGTCGGCCTGCAGCATGCCGAAATCCTCCGGGACATAGTCGTCGAAGGCGAGGATCCGGTCGCCGTTGCGGAAGCCCATGTCATAGGCCAGCTCATTGACATAGATGCTGTTCCCCTCGTTCTTGATGTAGGCGCTGCCCCAGATGTCCATGATGGCGATATACAGCAGGACCGCCAGGATGAAATTGAACAGGACCCCGCCCGCCATCACCAGGAGCCGCTGCCAGGCCGGCTTCGTGCGGAACTCCCAGGGCTGGGGCTCCCCTTTCAGGGATTCCAGGTCCATCGACTCGTCCACCATCCCGCTGATCTTGCAGTACCCGCCGAGCGGCGCCCAGCCGATGCCGTACTCGGTCTCCCACTGCGCCGCCTTCGGGAACAGGCGGACGAACCAGGGCGCCCGGGTCGAGAACAGCTTCACCCCGCCGAAATCGAAGAAGAGGAAGAACTTGTCCACCCGGATGCCGAAGAGCTTGGCAAAGGTGAAATGGCCGAGCTCATGGATGAGGATGAGCACGGAAAGGGCCAGGATGACCTGGAGGGTCTTGATGAGCGCTACCATCGGCGGATCCTTTCCTGGGCACGGGCGAAGACGGCCTCATGCGTCGCAAAGATGCCGTCCAGGTCCGGCTCCGCCATGAATTCCACGTCCCGGATGCATTCCGCGACGAGGTCGGAGATGTCGTAGAAACCGATCCGGCCGGCGAGGAAAGCGGCGACCGCCGCCTCGTTCGCCGCATTCAGCGCGGCCGGCACATTGCCCCCGCGCCTCAGGGCCTCGAAGGCGAGCGGGAGGCATGGAAACTTCTCTCCGTCAGGCTCTTCGAAGGAGAGCGCCCCGATGGAGGCGAAATCCAGCTTCCGGTTCGACAGGGGGAGGCGCTCCGGATAGGACAGGGCCAGCTGGATCGGCTGCCGCATGTCCGGACAGCCCAGCTGGGCGATGACCGCCCCGTCCGCGAACTCGACCATCGAGTGGATGACCGACTCGGGATGGACGACCACATGGATCTGCTCCGCGCCGAGGTCGAAAAGCCAGCGCGCCTCGATGACCTCGAAGCCCTTGTTCATCATCGTCGCGGAATCGATCGTGATCTTGGCGCCCATGTTCCAGTTCGGATGGCGGAGGGCGGCCTCCCGGGTCGCGCCGGCGATCCGGTCGCGGTCCCAGGTCCGGAAAGGCCCTCCGGAGGCCGTCAGATGGATTTTTGCCGGCCTGTTCTCCCCGGCGCCGAGCAGGCACTGGAAGATGGCGGAGTGCTCCGAATCGACGGGGAGGATGTCCACGCCGCGGGCCTTGGCGAGGCCCATGACGACGGAGCCGGCGGCAACGAGCGTCTCCTTGTTCGCCAGGGCGATGGGCTTCCCGGCACCGATCGCGGCGAGCGTCGGGCGCAGGCCGCTGAAGCCGACCATCGCGGCGACGACGATGTCCACGCCCTCCCCCGTCACGAGGTCGCAGACGGCGGACATGCCCGCATGGACGCGGGTCGCGGTGTGCTCGAGGGCATAGCGGACCGCATTGTATTTCCCTTCATTGCAGATCACGACATCGGCCGGATGGAATTCCAGCGCCTGCGCGACCAGCAGGTCGGCATTGTTGTTGGCGGTCAGGAGGGCGACGCCGAAACGGTCGGGATGCTGCCGCACGACGTCGAGGGTCTGGGAACCGATCGAGCCGGTGGAACCGAGGATGGCGATGTTCTTCTTCATCGATGGGGTGTTATTTCGTGGTATCGGCGGGATGTTCTTCCTGCCGGACGACGGCCCGGAGCAGGGAATCCGCGGCCGGGTCGGCGACAGACGCCTCCGCCCGCTCCTCGGCGATCCGCCGGATCAGGCTGTCCAGCCGGACCGGCTCCTCGCCCGCGACGACGCGGCGGAGGTTCTCCGTATAGAGCTCCCAGCGAAGGATCTGGGTTTCCAGCGAATCGATGCGCTGGGCGTTGCGGACGGCCTGCTGCCGCGACCGGGCGTCCGGGTAGCCGGGAATGAAGGTCCGGAGCGGCGTGAAGGCGATGAGGCAAAAGTTGACCAAAAGCAGGATGACGGCGGCGGAAATCGCGGTCCAGACGAGTCCGGAGCGGGTGAAATGCCGCGACCAGATCCGTTCCGCAGGCTCTTCCCGCCGGAAATCCAGGCGGAAAAAAGTTTGCCTGCCGTCTTTATTCTTCTCTTTCTCCATAAAATTCGTTATTTTTGCAATCTATGGACAGGATTATCGGAATCGATTACGGAAGGAAGCGCACCGGCATTGCCGTCAGCGACCCGCTCCGCATCTTTTCCACCGCCCTCGACACGGTCGATACTGCAAAGTTAATGGATTCCCTCAAAAATTATGCTCAAACGGAAACAATCGCCCGTTTTGTCGTGGGATATCCGGTCAACATGGACGGAAGCCCGTCCGAGGCGGCCCGGGACATCGACCTGTTCCTCCGGCAGCTGGAGAAGGAATTCCCCGGGATTCCCGTCTCCCTCGAAGACGAACGCTTCACCTCCGTCCTCGCCCACCGGGTGATGGTCGACGGCGGGATGAAGGCGAAAGACCGCCGCGACAAGAAGTCCGTGGACCGCATCAGCGCCGCCATCATCCTGCAGGGATGGCTGGACCGCGAAAGCGGAGCGGTTTTTGCAGTAAACCCGGACGCCGTTCCGGAATCCCTGTCCCGGAACGTGACCCGAAACAAGAAGAAACGGAAATGATACAACCCATATATCTCTACGGCTCGGAAGTACTCCGCCAGAAGGCCGCCGACGCCGACATCACCGCCCCGGAACAGCTCCGGGGGCTTGTCCAGGACCTCAAGGACACGCTCGCGCATTCCGAAGGCTGCGGCCTCGCCGCCCCCCAGATCGGGGTCAGCCGCCGCGTGGTCATCGTGGACGGCACCGTCATGACCGATGTCTACGACTACCTCAAGGACTTCCGCCGGACGCTGATCAACCCGGTCATCCTCGAGGAAAGCGCCGAGAAGACGACCTATTCCGAGGGCTGCCTGAGCATCCCCGGCCTCTATGCCGACGTCGTCCGGCCCGCGAAGATCACGGTGAAATATTACAATGAAAATCTCGAGGAAGTGACGGAGACCTTCGACAAGTTCGCCTGCCGGATGGTCCAGCACGAACTCTCCCACCTGGACGGCAACCTGTTCACCGACAACGTCGCGCCGATCCGGAAGAAAATGCTCGCCAAGAAACTCCAGAACATTGCCCACGGCAAGGTTCATCCCCATTATAACGCTAAAATCAAGTAACACCATGGGCGCATTCCACGCATACGACATCCGCGGCATCTACGGCAAGGACTGGGACCGCGAGACCGCCTACAAAGTAGGTTATTTCATTCCGAGGCTGCTGAAAGCCGACAAGGTCCTTGTGGGCCGTGACTGCCGTGTCTCCTCGCCGGAGATCCACGATGCGGTCGTCAAGGGCATCAACGACGCCGGTGCCGACGTGTACGACATCGGCCTGAGCTCCACCCCCATGGTCTATTTCGGGACCGCCAATTACGGTTTCAACGCCTCCATCCAGATCACGGCCTCGCACAACGCCGCCGTGTACAACGGCATGAAGGTGTCCACCACCGACGCCCAGGCCGTGGGCTATGACGCCGGCCTGAAACAGATCAAGCAGTGGATCGACGACGGCGAACCCACGCCGGTGGCCGCCGTCCGCGGCCGGGTGTTCCAGAAGGAGATCCTCGCGGATTACCTCGCCTTCATGCGGAAGTTCAAGAAGGACCTTTCCGGGATCACCGTCGCCATGGACCTGTCCAACGGCATGGCCAACCTCTTCGCCAAGGAGATCTTCGGCACGGGCGACAACATCCACTACCTCTTCGACACGCTCGACGGCCGTTTCCCGAACCATGAACCCAATCCGCTCATCGAAGCCAACGTGCTCCCGCTGGAGAACCTCGTGCGCGAGGTGAAGGCCGACGCCGGCGTCATCTACGACGGCGACGCCGACCGCGTGGTCTTCGTGGACGAGCAGGGCCGCTTCATCTCCCCGGACCTGCTGATTGCCCTGATGGGCCGCTACTTTGTCGGCGAACGGGGCCTGAAGGGCCTGGTACTCCAGGACATCCGTTCCTCCAAGGCCATCGGCGAGTACCTCGCCCCGATGGGTTGCGAGATGCGCACCTGGAAGGTCGGACGCGCCTTCGCCGCGGCCAAGCTGCGCGAAATCGACGGCGTCTGGGGCGGCGAACTGGCCGGCCATTTCTACTTCCGCGACTTCTTCTATTCGGACAGCGGCCTCCTCGCCTCGATCATCGTCCTCGGCATCGTCGCCGACCTCAAGCGGGAAGGCAAGACCCTCAGCCAGGCCATCGCCGAAATCGTCCGCTACAGGAATTCCGGCGAGATCAACTACCGGGTCGAGGACAAGAAAGGCGCCATGGATGCCGTGAAGGAGCATTTCATGGGCCAGGAGCAGGCCACTGCCTTCATGGATTTCGACGGCTACCGCATCGAATTCCCCGACTGGTGGCTGAACATCCGTCCCTCCAACACCGAACCCTACCTCCGCTTCCTCTGCGAAGCGACCTCGGAGAAGCTCCTGCAGGAGAAGATTGAGGAAACCGACACGCTCCTGAAGACCCGTTTCGGAGCCCAGCGATAATTGCAAATGAACAGAAAGACGTTCCTGACAACCTGCCTCGCCCTCACCCTGACCCTCGTGCTTTCCGCCCAGCAGACGGACTCGCTCCGCCATGTCTTCGGCCGGGAGAGCGTTCCCTCCACCAAGGGCACGGGCACCCCGTACGCGGACACCCTCGACACCGGCCATCCCGGCGTGAAGATCATCCTCTACGACAACCATACCTGGCGGTACATCCGCGACCCGAAAGTCCTCGCGGACAAGAAGGTATTCACCGAGAACTGGGACACCAAGAGCACCAATCCCTACCGGGAGGCCGAGACGCTCCCCGCCGATTTCACCCTCTGGATCGTCGATACGCTCGATTCCTACTGCTGTCCCCACAAGACCACGCCATCCTCGAAATTCGGCTACCGGCACGGCCGGCCCCACCAGGGCATCGACCTGCCCTATCCGACCGGCACGCCGGCCTATGCCGCCTTTGACGGCCGGGTCCGCGTCTCGGACTATGTCGGCGGCTACGGCAACCTCGTGGTCATCCGCCACGCCAACGGCTTGGAGACCTTCTACGGCCACCTTTCCGAAGCGAAGGTCAAGGCCGGCGACTGGGTCAACGCCGGGGACGTGATCGGTCTCGGCGGCTCGACCGGCCGTTCGACCGGGCCGCACCTCCACTTCGAGACCCGCTACAAGGGCTATGCGTTCGACCCCAACTGGCTGATCGACTTCGAGACCGGCAAGCTCCGCCACCGTCTCCTCCACCTGAGGAACTGGTACTTCAGCCCGAACAGCCGCTACGTGCAGGCCGTGGACGACGAGGACGAGATCAACCTCGCCGACGAGAAGGACCGCATCGCGGCCGAGGAAAAGGCCAAGCAGCTGGCGGCCGAGCGCGAGAAGGCCGCGGCCGCGGCGATGAAGTACCACACCGTCCGCAAGGGCGATACGCTCTCCAAGATCGCGGTCAAGTACCATACTTCCGTCAATACCCTCTGCCGCCTCAACGGCATCAAACAGACGACGACCCTGCAGATCGGAAGAAGGCTCAGGGTCCGATAAATGCCTATGCGTAAGTTTGTTCTCATTGCGGCCGGCCTGCTCGCCGCTGCCGCGCTGTACGCCCAGGCCCCCGCCTGGCCGAAGACCCTCGATTCCGGTCCCTGGGAGACCGGCCACGTCCAGGGCATCGCCCTTGACAAGGACGGGTACATGTACCTGTCGTTCACCGACGTCCTCGTGAAGATGGACCTCTCCGGCCGCGTCGTCGGCACGGTGACCGGCCTGCTCGGCCACCTCGGCTGCCTCGACTACAATGCGGAAGACGGGCTCATCTACGGCTCCCTCGAATACAAGGACGACGTCATCGGCCAGGGCATCCTCCGGCGCAACCAGTCCGACCTCCAGTACCGGAACACCTTCTACATCGCGATGATCGACGGGTCGAAGATCGTACGGGAAGGGATGGACGCGCTCCGGGACGGGGTCGTCCGCTGCGTCAACCTCCCGATGGTCGTCGCCGACTATGAATCGTCCGTCGATCTCGAAGGCCGGCAGGTGGAACACCGCCTCGGCTGCAGCGGCATCGACGGCGTCAGCTTCGGTCCGGACTTCGGCCGCAAGGACGGCCGGCAGTACCTGACCGTCGCCTACGGCATCTACGGCGACGCGGAACGCTCCGACAATGACTATCAAGTGCTTCTGCAGTTCGACACGCGCGACTGGGCCCGCCGGTACGCCAAGCCCCTCGAGGTCGGCAACATGCATCGCGACGGCCCCGCCAAGCCCCGCCGCACCTATTACGCCTACACGGGAAACACCAGCTGGGGCGTCCAGAACCTCGAATACGACCCGTTCACGGGTTACTGGCTGATGGCCGTTTACAAGGGCAAGAAGCCGCAGTTCCCGAACTACACGCTCTTCGCCGCCGACGGCGCCGTCCGGGCCCGCAAACAGCCCCTCGCCGGCGTCCCGTACGTCCGCAAGGGCCGTGTGGTCAGCCTGGCCCCCGCCGGCCGCATCGACGCGGCAACCGGCATCCGCGGCTGGAAGTTCAAATACGGCTCCACCGGCCTCCTTTCCCTCGGCGACGGCTACTGGTACATCTCCGAGAACGGAAAGACCCCCGACAAGAAACAATACACCACCCTCCGCCTCTACCGCTGGACCGGCGCCGACGCCGGCCCCTTCGAGCCGGTGGAGTAGCGGGCGGAGCGGCGAATCGAAGCCACGAAGCGGAGAAAACGGAGGAACAGGGCCCCGGACGAATATCTTCTGAGTCCGGGGCCCTGTTCCGCAGTGTCGGAGCGTCGCGAAACGCCTTAGAACCGGATGTAGGTCATGAACCAGAGTTCGTTGTACTTCGTGCTGAGAACATCCTTGTTCATATCGAGCACACGCGCACGATGGCGGCGGTATTCGAGCTGGAAATTGAGGTTCTTGTGGAGACGGAAATTGGCGCAGGCGGAGTACATGTCGTGCGCGGCGGGATCAAACGCCTCCGTAGCTTTCGGATCGAACCTGTCCCACTTCAGGTACATCTTGAACCAGGGCTGGACCGGAATGCCGGCCGTCACGTATAACGCGTCGGCGGCGCCGCTCTGCTCCTTCTCGCCCGCGATGGCGGCGGCGTATTCGGCGCGGAGCGTCCAGTTGTCCTTGTCGTAGTTGATGCCGGCGCTGATGCGCTCGCGCTTGAGTTCGACGCCGGGAGCCGTAGCGGTAGCCGCTTTCACCCAGCTGCCCTTCCAGGCGAACACACCGAGTTTCAGGCCGCTGATGGGCTGGATCTGGACCGTACCGATGATGTCCTTGGACTTGTTGGCATCGGCAAGGTTGATGCCCTGGCCGTTGTACACGCCGAGCTGGTAGTGGAGCAGGCGGTACTTGTCGGAAGCCATCGGGAAGAGGTCGCCCTGGACCTGGATACCCTGGTCACGGCCGCCCATGTTGGCTTCGCCGAGGCGGTCGCCCATACCGGCCATCTTCTGGACCAGGAAGGAGAAGTCGCCCACGCCGACATCCCAGGGATTCATCGGGTTCTCGAAGGTGAAGGCCCGCTTGAACTGGCCCATCTTCACGGAGAATTCCTTGTACCGGGCCCACTCGATGTAGAAGTCCTTCACATGGGGCTTCTCGCCGTTGGCCTGGAACTGGATGCGGTACTTGAAATCGTTGTAGATGCTGCCGTCCACGTACAGACGGATGAGCCGGCAGTTGAAACCGGGGCCGCCGTGCGCGCCTTCGAGGTCGCTGTACTTGTAACCGCCGATGATGTAGCCGCCAACCTTGGGCGTACTCATGAAACCGGTCTGCTTGTAGCCGTATTCCGGCTTTTCACTATCCTGCGCGAAGGCAGTACCGAGGGCGAGCAGAAGGCCCGCGAGGGAAATCAGGATTTTTTTCATCTGGGAATGGAATTATGGAATTGTGAAAGGATAACCTGCATCACCGGTGGCATTTACCCGGACAGGGCTGCGAAGCAGCAGACACCGGTGATGCAGGTTATCCTTTCTGTTTCACTAAGCCATGGAGAACGGGAAGAGCTTGGTCAGCCAGAAGTAACCGAGGATGAAGCCGATGGCACCGATGATGATGCCGACCTTGGCCATGTCCTTCGTCTCGACCAGGCCGGTGGAGGCGGCGATGGCGTTCGGAGGGGTGGAAATCGGGAAGAGCATCGCGATGGAGGCGCAGATGGCGATGAAGGAAATCATGGCCTGGGTGCCGCCGACCGCGAGGAACTGGCTGTTGTTGGCAGCCGCCGGATCGGCCATGCCTTCCGCCACCACGATGAGGATCGGGATGAGCAGGGCCGCCGTGGCGGAGTTGGAGATGAAGTTCGACAGGAAGTAGCAGACCACGCCGGCGACGATGAGCACCAGCACGACCGACATCGAGCCGAACGGGATGGCGTTGATCAGGACCTTGGCGAGGCCGGTGCCCTGCAGGCAGGTGCCGAGGGCGAAGCCGCCCGCGACGAGCCAGAGGACGCTCCAGTTGATCTCCTTGATGTCGTCCTTGGTGAAGATGCCGAGCGCGGTCAGGACGCCGAGCGGGATGAGGGCCACGATGTTGGAGTTGATGCCCGTCAGCTTTTCGGTCGCCCAGAGGAGGATCGTCCCGATGAAGGTCACCCACACGACGTAGGTCTTCCAGTCGGATTTGCGCTTGTTCTCAGGGATTTCCAGCTTGATCTCCTTGGCCTTGAACGGGAAGAAGACCTGCAGGAGCACCCACGCGACGGCCAGCATGATGACCACATAGGGGATCATGCGGATGGCCCATTCGCCGAACGTGACCTCGCAGCCCGCCTCGGAGAGGAACTTGACGGCCGTGGCGTTCGGCGGGGTGCCGATCGGGGTGCCGATGCCGCCGAGGTTCGCCGCGATCGGGATGGAGAGCGAAAGGCCGATCTTGCCCTTGTCGTCGCTCGGAAGGACGGCCAGGACCGGGGCCAGGAACGCCAGCATCATCGCGGCGGTCGCCGTATTGGACATGAACATCGAGAAGATCGCGATCACGAGGAGGAAGCCCAGCAGGACCATCTTCGGCTTCGTGCCGAAAGGCTTCAGCAGGATACGCGCCAGGGTGACGTCCAGACCGTATTTTTCCGCCATGATGGCAAGGACGAAACCGCCCATGAAGAGCATGACCACCGGGTCGGCGAAAGAGGCCATGATGCTCTTGAAGCCGACAAGCTGGCCGTATTCCGGATTGCAGAAGAAGCGGATGCCCTTGTCGGAGACCGTCAGCAGGGAGATGACGATCACCAGGAGGGAAGTCGTCCAGTTCGGAATGATCTCGAAGATCCACATCAGGGCGGCGAAGACAAAGAGCGCGATGACGCGCTGCTGGACGACGGTAAGGGCGTCGATTCCGTAGAAACTGGTCGGGACGGCCCAGAGGAAGATTGTGATAATCAGCACGATCGGCAGGAATACACAATACTTCAGGTTCAGTTTTTTCGTTTCAGCCATGGCTGTTACAGAGAGTTTATTTTCTTTTTGTTCCTTCAAAGGTCCGCAAAGTTACGCAATATTTTTCAATTCGCAATCCGGTATTCGTTCAGGGTGAAAGGCTTCGGATGGCGGAACGTCTCCGTGGAAACCGCCCCGTTCCGGTCCGTGACCTTCACGCAGATTTCCGCAGGTGCGGCCGGCATCCGGAAACGGAAGAAATGGGGCCATTTCGACGGCTTGATGACCGACGAGGTCAGGCTGGCATGGCGGGCGAAGTAGTTCATCGTCAGCGCACAGGTCAGGAGCGGGTCGTAGGTGTATTCCCGCACCATCGAAAGCGGCTTCCCGTCGGCCGTCACCTCGATCTTCCAGGCGGAATCCCAGTACCAGACATTGAGCAGCAGGTCATTGTCGTCAAAACGCGCGAACTCGTTGACATAGGTCTGGAAAGCCGGCTCATTGTCAGCCGCTTCCATCGTGATCACCTTCTTCACCTCCCCCATGTCATAGGCGCGGAAGACATAGTCCTCCGGCATCCCGGCGGCCTGGTAGCGGTGCTTGAGCTCCGTCCCGGTGAACTCCCAGATGGCGTAGCCGCCCGGGGCCCCGTCGGGACAGAGGTGGATGCCGGTCTCGACATAACCGCTGTTCCACCAGTTGCCGCAGACCGAACCGAGGTTGTGCTCCAGGTAGCCCTGGTCGGCCTTGTCCTCGTAGTGGAACACCTTGTGGGAGTGGCCGGCGACGAAATGGACCGGATGGCCCTTGACCGCCTCGAGGAAATCCTCGGTGTTCGCCTCGCCGGGTGCGTCGGCGCCCGTCAGCCGCGGCTTGAAGGTCGCGGCGCCGCTGGGCGCGACGGTCGGCGAATGCGCGGAGATGACGACGGGCGTCTCCGGATCCACCAGCGCGAGGTCCTTGGCCAGCCAGGCGATCACGTTGGAGGAGAAATTGTGCTTGTAATTCCCCCGGAGGGCGGTTCCCGTGCCGACATCGTTGTAATCGATGTCGTCCGTGACGACGAAATGGACCTTGCCGATGTTGAAGGAATAATAGGACGGGCCGATGAACTCGGTGAACGGACGGGTCTTCTCGATGTCGCCGATCCGGTTCATGTCGTTGTCGTGGTTGCCCATCGTGTGGAAGAAGGGCACGCCCGAGAACCAGGTGGAGACCTCCGCCAGGTATTCCGGGAAATAGAAATTGTTGCTGTACCAGTAACCGTCCCAGGTCATGTCGCCGAGGGTCATCACGTAGCAGCGGCCCTGCGCTTCGGCGAGGGACTTGTTCATGTACCGGGCGAAACGGCGGAACTGGTTGATGTCGTCGGCGCGCTTGGCCATGTGGATGTCGCCGAGGAAGAACATCGTGAAATGGTCGTTGGCGACCCGTTTCAGGGAGAAATCGCGCCGCTCCGCCACCCCGGGCCCTTCCGTCAGGTAGGCATAGAACTGCGGGATAATGCCCTGCAGGGGCGCTTCATAGCCCGACGGCAGGGTGATGAAGACATATTTCCACAGTTTTTCGGAATGCAGCTGGTACACGCCGTGCTCATCCGTCACGACGACCTCGTAGCCGTCGGAAACGGCCACGCCGGGAATCCCCTTCCCTTCGCATTCCACGAGGCCATAGACCGTTGCACCCTCCGCCGCGGTCACGGGGACCGGCTTTTCCTCGCCGGCGAGGATGTTCAGGAGCAGGGAGCCGGCCGGGTAGCTCTTCCCCGCATGGGAGAAGGAGATCCGGTAATGGCCGGAAAGCATCGTCTCCGGCAGGATGAAGAGGAGTTCCTTGTCATTCTTGGTCAGGAACAGTTCGGACGACACGCCGTCGGCGGAGGTCAGCGTCACCTTGTCACCGGTCGCGAGCCGGGTTTCGCCGAAGGTCTTGAACGTGACCATCCCGGCGGCCACCGCCTCGACCGTCTTCGGGATGACGATGTTCCCCACCAGGACGCCTTCGTCCGCCACCGGAGTGAAAGGCTCCGGCTGTTTCGCACAGGCCGCCAGCAGGCACAGGGCGGCAATCAGGAGTATTCTTTTCATTTTCCGAGCGATTGATAAAGGTCCAGCACCTCGCCCGCGGTCAGCGGGAAGGAATAGGCGCGCGCGACGGCGATTTCGCCGCGGAAGGCGGACTGGGCCGAGGCAAAGCCCTTGGCGGCATCGGCACCGATGACGAAATGGTTGGCCGTGGCGTCGGCCCTGGTGTATTCGCCGGGCGTATCCAGGGACCCGGAGAGACGGCCGTCCACATAGATACAGGACTTCCCGGCCTTGCTGTCCCAGACGCCGACGACATGGTGCCAGGCACCGATGCCGACGCCGTCCGCCACCACATAGCGGTAGGCGCCCCCGATGAAGGGCAGGAACGTGAAGCGCCGCTGGCCGGCCACGGAGCCGGTGGTGGAGAACATGAAGCCGGAACCGCCGTTGTTCATCAGGCTGAACGGTTTGACCGAGGCCGTACCGGGCGCTGGGAGTTCTTCGCAGCACAGGAGGATTTCCAGCGAATGGGAGTCCGCAAGGCCCGCATTCACCGTGGCGTTGTTCTCAAAGTCCGCATAGTAGTACCCCTCCTTGACCGTCGTTCCGACCTGGTCGGAAGGCCGGTCGAACACGGCCATATAACGCTTGTAGGTTTCGTTATACTGCACCGACAGCGAAGCGGAAGCCACTTTGACGACTTTCAGTTTGGCAGCGGAAACATCTGTCGCAGAGCCGTCTGCGGCGAATACGACATCCAGGAGGTCGGCCTTCCGGGCCGGTTCGGCCACGACGGCCTCCTCCCCCGTCTGGACGACCTTGACGGTCGCGGAGGCGTCTCCGGAGCGGAAGACGAATGCGCCCGTCCGGTCCGCGAACGTCGCATTGGCCCGGACGTTCAGCTGGATGTCGGCGGACGCGGACGCACCGGCGGAACTGGCGTTCAGCCAGGGATCGGAAACTTCGACGGTCCAGGCCTTGTCCGCATCCACGTGCAGGGTGATGCGCATCCCGCCCGTTTCCGCAAGCAGTTCCGTCACCGCATGTCCCTTATCGTCCACGACCGCGATACGGTCGGGCACGACGGGACGGGGATTCCGTGTCAGCGAAACGACGATGGCCTCCATCCCCTCCCGGGATACCGTCAGCCGGTCATCTACCTGTCCGTCGCCGGCCGATTCGGACGCCGGGACGGACAGCGTGACATCGCAGACGCCCGTCCCCGACGTGGGGTCGGCTTCCAGCCATGCAGGCGCAGAAAGCGACCAGGGGCCGTTGGACTGGACCCGGATCACGCAGGTCGCGCCTTCCCATCCGAAGGTCAGGGAACGAAGCGGGACGGCGGCCTGGTCAGTCACATCCAGATACGGGACCTCTGCGGGCTTCTGGCAAGACCCGCAGAGGAACAGCATGCAGCCGAGCGCTGCCGCGGCAAGGGAACGCATCGCTAGACGATGCCCTGCTCGAGCATCGCCTGGGCGACCTTCATAAAGCCGGCGATGTTCGCGCCCTTGACATAATCGACGGTCCCGTCCGGCTGGGTGCCGAACCGGACGCACTGCTCGTGGATGGACTTCATGATGTAGTGGAGCTTGCTGTCCACTTCCTCCGCCGACCAGCTGATGTGGCTGGCGTTCTGGGTCATTTCCAGGCCGGAAGTGGCCACGCCGCCCGCATTGACGGCCTTGCCGGGGGCGAACAGGACGCCGTTGTGCTGGAAATAGTGGATAGCGCCGGGCTGGCAGCCCATATTGGAGACCTCGCAGCAGCACCAGCAGCCGTTCTTCTTCAGTTCGACGGCATCCTCTTCGGAAAGCTCGTTCTGGAAGGCGCACGGGAGGGCGATGTCGCAGGGGATGCTCCAGGCCTTCTTGCCGGGCGTGAACTGCGCCTTGTCCGGGAAGCGGGTCGCCATGTCGGCGACGCGGTCGCTGTTGGAGGCGCGCATCTCGAGCATGTAGGCGATCATCTCCGGGGTAATGCCGTCCGGGATGTGGCAGACGCCGTCCGGACCGGAGATTGCGATGACCTTGGCGCCGAGCTGGGTCGCCTTCGTCGCGGCGCCCCAGGCCACGTTGCCGAAGCCCGAAATGGCGATCTTCTTGCCGACGAGGGTCTTGCCGGCCTTGTCGAGCAGGTGCTGCGTGAAATACAGGGCGCCGAAGCCGGTCGCCTCCGGACGGAGGATCGAGCCGCCCCAGGTGGAGCCCTTGCCGGTCAGGACGCCGGTGTTGTACTCGCGCGCCAGCTTCTTGTACATGCCGTACAGGTAGCCGATTTCCCGGCTGCCCACGCCCACATCGCCCGCCGGGATGTCCTGGTCGGGGCCGATGCACTGCCAGAGTTCCCACATGAAGGCCTGGCAGAAGCGCATGATCTCGGCATCGGACTTGCCCACGGGGTTGAAATCGGAACCGCCCTTCGCCCCGCCCATCGGCAGGGTCGTCAGCGCGTTCTTGAACGTCTGTTCGAAGCCGAGGAACTTGAGCATCGACGGGGTCACGGCCCGGTGGAAGCGGAGACCGCCCTTGTACGGACCGATGGCGCTGTTGAACTGGACCCGGTAACCGGTGTTGGTCTGGACCTCGCCGCGGTCGTCGATCCAGGTCACGCGGAAGGTGAAGATGCGGTCCGGTTCGACGATGCGCTCGACAATCTTCGCCGCCTCGAACTCGGGATGGCGGTTATAGACCTCCTCGATGGATTCAAGCACCTCCTGGACAGCCTGGAGGTATTCTTTCTCGCCCGGGTACTTCACCTGGAGGCGGGACATGATTTCATTGGTTTTCATTGTATTTCAGTGTCGTTGTGGTTTATTTCACTTGCCAGGTGGCGCCGGAGGCGAGCAGTTCGTCCACGCTGTGGAAGCGGGCCTTCGCGGAGACGGACGCGCACTGGGCGGCGACCGCCTCGTCATAGGTCGGCTCCGCCACGTCGCGGATGACGCCGAGGGCGACCGGATAGTCCGGGTATTTCATGTCGGCGAGCATCATCTGCAGGCCGAGGTTGTCGGCATGCGGGTCGTGGACGAGGATGTCGTCCTCCGTCACGCCGCCCTCGCCGATCCGGACGACCTTCAGCTTCCAGCCGTCGAGGACGAGGCCCTTGTCGCGGTCCTTGCCGAAGATCATCCGCTCGCCCGCGCGCAGGACGACCGTCCGGTCGGCGCGATAGGCCTTGTCGGTGATCTCCGCATGGGTTCCGTTGTTGAAAATCACGCAGTTCGTGAGGAATTCCATCACGGAAGTGCCCTTGTGGCGGGAGGCGGCGAGCATGATCTCCTTGTTCAGCGGGAGATCGACGTCGAGGCTCCGGGCGAAGAAACTGCCCTTCGCCCCGAGGACGAGGCTGCCGGGGTTGAACGGTGCCTCGACCGTGCCGTACGGCGAGGTCTTGGTGACGGCGCCGAGCTTCGAGGTCGGGGAATACTGGCCCTTCGTCATGCCGTAGATGCGGTTGTTGAAGAGCATGATGTTCAGGTCCACGTTGCGGCGGATGGCATGGATGAAGTGGTTGCCGCCGATGGCGAGCGCGTCGCCGTCGCCGCTGGCCTGCCAGACGCAGAGTTCCGGATTGGCCACCTTCACGCCCGTCGCGATCGCGGTCGCACGGCCGTGGATGCTGTGGAAACCGAAGGTATCCATATAATAAGGGAGGCGGGAGGAGCAGCCGATGCCGGACACGACCACGACCTTCTCCTTGTCGATCCCCTTCTCCTCGCAGACCGTGGGAAGGACCTGCTGGAGGGCGGCGAGCACGGAATAGTCACCGCACCCGGGGCACCAGCGCACTTCCTGGTCGCTCTTGAAATCCTTGAATGTATATTTCGCCATGGCTTATTCCTCCTCCAACGCTTTGCGGATGCCGGCGACGACCTCCTCCACGAGGAAGGTCTGTCCCTGCACCTTGTTGCACTGCAGATACCGATGCCCGGGGCAGCGGCTGCGGAGATAGCCCGCAAACTGGCCGCTGTTGAGCTCGCAGACGAGGATCCGGTCGAATCCCGACAGGACTTCCTCCGTGTTCGCGGGCAGCGGGTTGATGAAGTCGAAATGGGCGAGACTGACGGTTCCGCCCGCCTTCCGGACCTCGTCCACGGCGGACAGCAGGTGGCCGTAGGTGCCGCCCCAGCCGACGACAAGGAGATTGCCGGCGGCGGGCCCGTCCACCCGGAGGGCCGGGATGTCGGCCGCGACGCGCGCGACCTTCTCCGCGCGCTCGGCGACCATCAGGGCGTGGTTGTCCGGATCGGTCGACAGGACGCCGCGGTGGTTCTTCTCCAGGCCGCCGACGCGGTGTTCAAGACCGGCACGGCCGGGCGTCGCCCAGGCGCGCGAGAGGGTCTTTCCGTCCCGCTCGAAGGGCAGGAAACGGCCCTCCGCCGGAACGGCGGCGAAACGGGGCTGGATAGCGGGATAACCGGCCATCGAGGGGATGCGCCAGGGCTCGGAGCCGTTGCCGAGGAAGCCCTCGGACAGGAGCAGGACCGGGGTCATGTGCTCCAGGGCGATCTTCGCGGCCTGGAAGGCGGCATCGAAGCAGTGGGCCGGGGAATGGGCGCAGAGGACCACCATGGGGCTCTCGCCGTTGCGGCCGTAGAGCGCCTCGCAAAGGTCGGTCTGCTCCGTCTTGGTCGGCATGCCCGTGCAGGGGCCGGCGCGCTGGACGTCCACGACCACGAGCGGCAGCTCGGTCATCACGGCAAGGCCCATCGCCTCGGACTTCAGGGAGAGGCCCGGGCCGGAGGTCGTCGTCACGGCGAGCTGGCCGGCGAAGGCCGCGCCGATGGCCGTGCAGATGCCCGCGATTTCGTCCTCGGTCTGCATTGTCTTGACGTTCAGATGCTTATAGATGGCGAGTTCCTCGAGGATCGCCGTCGCAGGGGTGATTGGATAGGAGCCGCAGAAGAGCGGCAGGCCCGCCTTCTCGGCCGCGGCCATCAGGCCCCAGGCGACGGCCTGGTTGCCCGTGATGTTGCGGTAGGTGCCCTTCGGCAGGTCCGCCGGGGCGACCGTATAGGTGTTCGGCACGGCCTGGATGGCGGCGGCGTAGTTGTAGCCGTCGGCGACGACCTTCTTGTTGGGCGCGACCATCTCGGGATGCTTCTTGCCGAACTTCCCCTCGATATACTGATAGACATAGTCCAGCTGGCGGCTATAGATGTAGCAGGCCATGCCGAGCGTGAACATGTTCTTGCACTTGTCGATGGAACTGTTGTCGAGCCCGCTGTCGGCGAGGCTCTTCCGCGTCAGCGTCGTGATCGGCGCCACGATGAGCGTACGGTCGGCAATCCCCAGTTCCTCGAAGGGATCGTCTCCCGTGAAACCGGCCTTCGCGAGGCCCGCGTCGTCGAAGGCGTCTTCATTCACCAGCACGAGGGCCGTCCGCTTGAGCCATTTGGCATTGGCCTTCAGCGCGGCCGGGTTCATGGCGACGAGCATGTCGCAGAAATCGCCGGGCGTGTTGACGGGATGATTCCCGATGTGGACCTGGAAACCGGACACGCCGGAAACGGTTCCCTTGGGGGCGCGGATCTCGGCCGGATAGTCGGGGAAGGTGGAAAGCCCGTTCCCGAAAACCGCGGACATATTCGCAAAAAGAGACCCGGTGAGCTGCATACCATCTCCCGAATCTCCTGCGAAGCGGATCACTACGTCACTTGCGTCAAGGACTTTGTGTTGCATTCCGATTATGTGGCAAAAAAGGGGCGGGTACAAAACCCGCCCTGACAGTCAATTATTTCTGCTGCTGTTCGGCCGCGGCTGCAGCCTGAAGTTCTTCATTGAGGGCCTGGAGGGTGCGTCCTTCGGCGATGTTGAGGGCCTTGCGGGCGGAAGCCGTCAGGTCGATGACGGCGGCCTCATCGAAATAGAGGGCGCTGGAGGAATCGAACACGGCGATAAGGCCGGCTTCCTTGGCCAGCTTCTGGACCGTTTCCTGGGCCTTCTTGTAAATCGGGTCCATCAGCTCGTTCTGCTTCTGCTGGATTTCCTGCTGGAAGACCTGCTGGTTCTCCTGGAGCCGGTTCTGGATCTCCATCAGCTCCCGTTCCTTGGCTTCCTTGATGGCCGGGGTCCAGCTCGACTGCTTCTGCTGGTACTGGTTCATCTTGTTCTGGTATTCCTGGTAGATGTCCTGCAGGGCCTCGTCGGCTTCCTTGCTGACGAGCTTGAGGGTCGCACGGGCCTCGTCGGCCTCGGGCATCAGCTGGACCAGTTCGGAGAAACTGACACGTCCGATCTTCTGGGCGGAAGCGGAGAGGGTCAAAAGCGCCATGGCGGCGACGACGAAAATCTTTTTCATTTTGCTTGTGTTTTAATTGTTTTCACTTTTAGAATTGCTGTCCGATGAGGAAGTGGAACTGGCTTCCGCCGTTCTGCTTGTCGTCAAAGCCGTAGCCCCAGTCAATGCCGAGGAGGCCGATCATCGGAAGGAATACGCGGACGCCGACACCGGCGGCCCGTTTGATCTGGAAGGGGTTGAACTTGCGGATATCGTCCCAGCAGTTACCGCCTTCGAGGAAGCCGAGGACGAAGATCGTCGACTGCGGCTGGAGGATGACCGGGTAACGGAGTTCAACCGTGAACTTGTCATAGACGTTACCCGAGTACTGGGTCGTGCCCGTGTACGGGCTGTATACCGTCGGGGTCAGGGAGTAGTTCTCATAACCGCGGAGGGCGATGATTTCGGAGCCGTAGGTGTTGTAGCCGGTCATGCCGTCACCGCCGACCTGGAAGCCCTCGAACGGGGAATAGCCCCATTTGCGGTTGTAGTAGCCCAGGTAGCCGAACTGCGCGCGGGCCATCAGCACGAGGTCGCCGATGAGCTTGGTATAGACCGCGCCCGAGAATTTCCATTTGTGGTACTCGATCCACTTGTAGCGCTGCTGGGAGGTCCAGTTGTCATAGGTGACGTCCTTCCAGGAAGCGACGTCCACCCGGTTGCCCTCCGCGTCGAACGTGTGCTTGCGGAAGAGGGAATAGGGCGGGGTCAGCTGCAGGGAGAAGGAGAAGTCCGAACCCTGGCGCGGGTAGATCTGCTGGTCGGTGGAGTTGCGGCTCAGCGAGAGGGTATAGCTCAGGTTGTGGGAAGTACCGTTGTTGAACATGAAGTAGCCGTTGTACCAGTTCGTCAGCCGGTAGGTCTGCCAGCTGAGGGAATTGTACAGGACGAAATAGTTGTCGGGCCACTTGAGACGGTTGCCGAGGCCGGCGTTGAAGCCGAACACCTCATACATCTTGTCCGTCGAGAGGATTCCGATCGTCAGGTAGGAATCCGTCATCTTGGAATAGTAGCCCGAGAGCGACAGGGACGTCGGCTTCTTGCCGAAGAGCCACGGCTCCATGAAACTGGCCGAGAGGGCCGTATAATACTGTCCGTTGGTCTGGAAGCGGAACGAGAGGTTCTGCGCATCGCCCAGCGGGACGGGACGCCAGGCGCTCTTGTCGAAGAAGCGCTGGGTCGAGAAGTTGTTGAAGCTCACGCCGGCCGTCGCCACGAAGGTGTTGCCGCCCCAGCCGCCGGAGAGTTCCAGCTGCGAGGAGGGCTTCTCGGTGACGTTGTAGATCAGGTCGACGGTGTTGTTGAGCTGGTTCGGGATGATCGAGTAGCCCTTGGACGGGTCGGTGATGGCCTCCGGGTCGAACTGGCCGAGGGAGGCGATTTCCCGGATGGAACGCTCGAAGTCCGTCTGCGAGAACAGGTAGCCCGGGCGGGTCATCACCTGGCGGCGGACCACTTTCTCGCTGGTGAGGTCATTGCCGTTGATGATGATGTTGTTCAGGGTCGCCGGCTTGCCCTCGGAGATGCGCATCTCGACATCGACGGAGTCGTTCTGGATGTTCATCTCGACGGGGGTGAGCTGGAAGAACAGGTAGCCGTTGTCGCGGTACAGCTTGGAGATGTCGTACTCGGTCTGCTTGCCGCCGCCGAAGAGGCGCTTGTTCATCGTGACCCGGTCATAGACGTCGCCCTTCTGGATCTGGAGGATCTGGTTGAGGGTCTCGGTCGGATAGACGGAATTGCCCGTCCAGGTGATGTTGCGGAAATAATACTTGTGACCTTCCTCGAACTGGAGGTCGATGCCGAGGCGGTTGGGCTCGACGAAATAAATGGAGTCGCGCACGAGCCGCGCGTCGCGATAGCCCGCCTCGTTGAAGGCCTCGACGACCGTCTTCTTGTCGTTGACGTACTCTTTTTCATTGAACTTCTTGCTGGAGAAGAAGTTATAGATCTTGTTGGATTTGGTCTTCTTCATCGAGCGGGCGAGCTTGAAATCCTTGACGTGCTCGTTGCCGATGAAGTTGATGTCGCGGATCTTGACCTTCTGGCCCCGGTTGACGGCGAAATTGACGGTGATGGCGCTCTTGATGACGCTGTCGCGCTGCGTCTCGACGTCCACCTCGCAGAGCTGGAAGCCCTTTTCCTTGTAGTACCGCTTGATGATGTCCACCGAGGTGGTCTTGATGTAGTCGGAGTATTCGCGGCCAGGGCGGAGGTTCAGCCGCTCCTGCAGGTCCTTCTTCTCGCCGCTGCGGACGCCGGAGAAGGTCCAGCGGGACACGCGGGGGCGCTCCTTGATGCAGATTTTCAGCCACACGCTGTCCCGGCCGGCGCTGAGGGAATCGACCACCATGGCGACATCCTCGAAAAGGCGCTGGCCCCAGATGCGCTCGATCATCGAGGAGATGTCCTCGCCGGGGATGGTCACCACCACGCCCTTCTGCAGGCCGGTCAGGTTGATGATCTGCTGCACGCCGTAATACTGGCTGCCCTCCACGTCCACGCCGGCGACGATATAGTCCTTCGGCGCGTTATAATCGATCTCGATACCGGCGCGGCCCGTCTGTGCGAAGGCGGCGGTGCCCAGCAGGGACAGGACGGCGGGAAGGAGTATGTTCCTCAACTTCATCATTCAGCGGTTTGAACTTGCAAAGATAATCGTTTTATTTGACTTTTCCATACCGCCGGTCACGCCGCGCGAATTCTTCGAGCGCGGCGCGGAACGCTTCCTTGCGGAAATCGGGCCAAAGGATATCGGTGAAATAGAATTCGGTGTAGGCACACTGCCAGAGGAGGAAATTGGAGATCCGCTGCTCGCCGGAGGTGCGGATCAGCAGGTCGGGGTCGGGGATGCCCGCGGTCGCCAGGAGGCTGTCGAACTCCGCGGCGTCGGCCGCCTCGAGCCCTTCCGGGTCGCCGGCGTGGCGGCGGGCCAGTTCCTTTGCGGCCTGGAGGAGGTCCCACTTGCCGCTGTAGCTGAGGAAGACCACCAGGGTCATCCGCTGCTGTCCGGCGGTCTCTTCCATCAGGCCGTCGATGGCCTGGTTCAGCTTGTCGGACAGGCGTTTCCGGTTGCCGATGACGACGAAACGGACGCCGTTGTCCATCAGCGTCCGGACCTCCCGGGCGATCGCATCCATCATCAGTTCCATGAGCGTGGTGACCTCGGCCTCGGGACGGCCCCAGTTCTCCTCGGAGAAAGCGAAGAGGGACAGGTATTTCACACCTGCCTCGACGGCGGCCTCCGTACAGGCACGGACGCTTTCAACCCCGTGCTTGTGGCCGTACACGCGCTCGCGGCCCCGTTCCCGGGCCCAGCGGCCGTTGCCGTCCATGATGATCGATACGTGCTGCGGTATGCGTTTTTCTTCCATGTGCGTCATTCCATTCCACTGCGGATGTCTTCTCCCCAGAACAATTTGCTCGTGAGGGCCTTCACGAAACCGGATTCCGGAAGCCGGATTCTCTTCAGCGAAAACTGTGCCACGTGTACGGAAAGACGGACGGTCGGGGGCGCCAGGGCCGTGCGGTTGTCCAGGGAAACCCGGACGCTGCTGTCCCGGGAGACGACGGAGATGTCGATATGGGCGGATTCGGGGACGACCAGCGGACGGACATTGAGGTTGTGGGGGGCGATCGGCGCGATGACCAGCACGGGGGCTTCCGGGGAACAGATGGGCCCGCCGACGCTGAGGGAATAGGCGGTCGAACCGGAGCTCGTCGCGACGAGCAGGCCGTCCGCCCAGAATACGGGCAGGGACTGGCCGTCCACGGCGACCCGGATGCCGAGGATGGCGGCGCCGCTCCGCTGGACGGCCATCTCGTTGAGCGCATGGGGATACATGTCCCCGCCCAGGCCTTCCACGGCGAGGAGGGTCCGTTCCTCCACGATGTAATCGCCGCGGAGAACCGGCTCCAGAAGGTCCTCGGGCCGGTTTTCCGAGAGGAATCCCAGCCGGCCGAGGTTGACCCCGAGCACCGGGATGCCGCTGTCCCCCACCCGTTTCGACGCGGAGAGGAAGGTCCCGTCGCCGCCGACGGACAGGAGGAGGTCCGTCTCCGGGCGGATGTCCTCCCGGGTGGAGACGGGGTAAAGCTCGACACCGCCCGCCGCCAGGCCGTCCGCGAGGGCGCGCCAGCGCGGGTCGTCCGCAAGCGCCGCCTGCTTGATATAAGTAGCTGCTTTCATCGCACGTGAGTGAATTCCTGCAAATTTACGGAATTCTTGGAAAATGGAACAGCATTTGCTACATTTGCGAGACCAACAGCACAGAAAGATGACCCGGCTCAGCGTGAATATCAACAAGATCGCCACCCTCCGCAACGCCCGCGGGGGCAACCTCCCGGACGTGGAGAAGGCGGCGGTCGACATCCAGGGCTTCGGCGCGGAAGGCATCACCGTCCATCCCCGCCCCGACGAGCGGCACATCCGCTACGCCGACGTCCGGCTCCTCCGCCCGCTCGTGACGACGGAGTTCAATATCGAAGGCAACCCCATCCCCTCTTTCGTGGACCTCGTCCTCGAAGTCGTCCCGGAACAGGTCACCCTCGTCCCGGACGCCCACGACGCCATCACCTCCAACGCCGGATGGAACACGCTGAAGCACAAGGATTTCCTGACGGACATCTGCCGTCGGTTCCGGGAAAAGGGCATCCGGACGTCCATCTTCATCGACCCGGATCCGGACATGGCGGAAGGGGCGGCCGCCTGCGGGGCGGACCGCGTGGAGCTCTACACCGCCGACTATGCGGCGGAATACGTCCTCGACCCGGACGTCGCCGTCGCCCGCTACCTCGAGACGGCGAAAGCCGCCCGCAGCTGCGGCCTCGGGGTCAACGCCGGCCATGACCTCAACCTCGACAACCTCGGCTTTTTCATCCGCACCATCCCCTGGACCGCCGAGGTCTCCATCGGCCATGCGCTCATCAGCGACGCCCTCTACCTGGGTCTGGAGCAAACTATTCGGGCCTATCTTGGGGAAATCCGGAAAAAATAAGTACATTTGCAAGTTATTGCACCTGTTGAAACAAAAATAATACAGCAAATACAAATGAAAAAGACTCTCATCCTCGGCCTGGCCGTCCTGGGCCTCGTCCTCGCCGGCTGCAACAACGCCGCCGCTCCCGCCGCTCCGGCGGAAACCGCTTCCGATTCCACCGCCGTCGCCGGCAGCATCGTTTTCTTCAACATCGACAAGGTGATGGCCGGCTACGACATGGCCAACGACCTGCGCTCCGTCCTGGAGACCAAGGTCTCGGGCATCCAGAGCGAAGTGGACCGCCGCGGCAAGAAGCTCGAAAAGGACGTCAACGAGTTCCAGCAGAAGATCGACAAGGGCCTCCTGACCCGCAGCGTCGCCGAAGTCCAGGGCCAGAAGCTCCAGCAGCAGCAGCAGGATTACCAGCAGTACGCCATGCGCAAGCAGAACGAGATCGCCGAAGAGCAGCAGGTGACCCTCAACCAGATCGCCAACGCCATCAACGAATATGTGGTGAAGTTCAACGAGGAGAAGCACTATGCCCTCATCCTCACCACCTCCGGTGAGATCCTCCCGGCCCCGGTCGTCACCGGCGACCCGATGCTGGACATCACCGACGAACTGCTCCAGGGCCTGAACGACGAGTACATCAAGACCAAGGCCGCCGAGAAAGCCGAGAAGTAGCCGATGCGTATCGCCGTCCTGTCCAGCTTCTATCCGCTCAGGGGCGGCATTGCCCAGTTCAACGCACACATCGTGGGTGAACTGGGCAAGTCGCATTCAGTCAAGGCCTTCAATTTCAAGCGCCAGTATCCGGGCCTGCTTTTCCCGGGCAAGACGCAGTATGTGACGCCCGACGACGAGGCCATGCCCGTCGAAAGCGAGGCGCTGCTGGACACCATCCGGCCGTCCACCTGGGTCCGCACGGCGCGCGCCATCCGCGCGTGGAAGCCGGACCTGCTGGTCCTCCGCTACTGGATGTCCTGGTTCGCCCCCTCGCTGGGCTGGGTCGCCCGCCATGCGGGCTGCCCGGTCGTCGCCATCCTCGACAACGTCATCCCCCACGAGCCCCATTTCTTCGACAGGCCCCTGACGAAGTATTTCCTCCGCGGCTGCCAGGGGTTCGTGACCATGTCCCCCAGCGTGACGGACGAACTGCTGGCCCTCCGGAAGGACGCCCGCCACATCCTGCTCCCCCACCCGCTCTACACGCACTTCGGGGCGCCGCTGCCCCGGGAGGAGGCGGAAGAGGGCCTCGGCATCCGCCACGGGATGAAGAACCTCCTGTTCTTCGGCCTGATCCGGGATTACAAGGGGCTGGACATCCTGCTGGAGGCCTTCCGCGACCTGCCGGACGACTACCAGCTCATCGTGGCCGGCGAGCCCTACGGCTCCTTTGACAAATACCGCGCGATCATCGACTCGCTTCCCGGGAAGGACCGTGTCCACGTGTTCCCGGACTACATCCGCGACGCCGAGGTCAAGCGCTTCTTCTCCGCCGCCGACGTGACCGTGCTCCCGTACCGGAGCGCGACCCAGAGCGGCATCGGCGCGATTTCCCTGCATTTCGGAGTGCCGATGATCGTTACCGACACCGGCGGCCTGAAAGCGGCGGTCGGGGACCGCGGGACGGGACTGGTGGTCCCGGCCGCCGAACCCGGCGCCATCCGGGAAGCCATCCTCCGCTTCTTCGGCGACCCGTCCCTCCGCGCCGCGTGCGGGAGGGCCATCGAAGCCGAGAAAGAGCGGCTTTCCTGGACGCGCTTCTGCACCGGACTGACCGGCTTTGCCGGGCAACTTTAATGCGTATGATTATGAAAGTGAGAATCTTCCTCGCCATTACGGCCCTGTGCCTCGCCGCCCTTCCCGCCCCCGCACAGGAATATGTCCCCACGCCGGTGACCGTCTCCAAGGAAAAGGTCCGGCAGAACGGGAGGCTGTACTATTCCCACGTGGTGGAGGAGAGGCAGACCCTCTATTCCATCAGCAAGGCCTACCAGGTGAGCGTGGAAGACATCTATGCCGCCAATCCGTCCCTGCATGAGACCGGCCTGAAGAAGGACGCCATCCTCCTGATCCCCGTTCCGGGAGCGCCCGTCGAGGCGCAGACCGTGGAAGAGGCGCCGCAGAAACAGCCCGCCCCGCCGGCGCAGCCGTACACCGGGCCCTATCAGGAATATACGGTCCGCTGGTTCGACACGCTCTACGGCATCTCGCGGAAGTTCGGCGTGTCCGTCGAGGACATCATGGCCGCCAACGGCCTGACCACCACCGGCCTCAAATCCGGCCAGGTCCTCCGGATCCCGGAGCAGCCCGTTGCGGCGGAAACGACGGAAACGACGGAAGGACAGCCCGTTACAGCGGAGACGAAGGAAGCGACGGAGCAGCCCGACGGCGGGAAGAAGGGCGCCATCGAGACCATCAAGGACATCATCCAGGATGTCAAGGGCGACATCAGCGGGCGCTTCGACAACATCACCTACCAGCCGAAGCCGAACGTCGAGGTGGCGCTCCTGCTGCCGTTCAACGCATCCGGGGCGGCCAACGACATCTACATGGATTTCTATGCCGGCGTACTGATGGGCGTCCGGGACCTGGAAAAGGCCGGGACCGGGGTCAAGCTGCATGTGCATGACGTGGCGACGGGTATCATCCCCTCCCAGCAGCAGCTTGCCGCCAACGACTTCGTCCTCGGCCCGGTGGCCACGGAAGACCTGGAAACCGTCCTGCAGCGCACCGGCGGGCTCGTTCCCGTCATCTCGCCGCTCCACCAGAAGGCGGCGGAGCTCGTGGACGGCCATGTAAACCTCATCCAGGCCCCGAGTTCCGCCGAGGCCCAGTACGAGGACCTCGTGGATTGGGTCTTCAGCGAGCGGGCCCGGGAAGACCGCGTCATCGTCCTGTCGGAAACCGGCATGGAAAATGCGGCCGGACAGGTGATTACCGAGGCGATGCAGCTGCGCGGTGAGAGTTTCTCCACCCTGTCCTATTCCCTCCGGGAGGGCCGCAACATCCCGAACCGGCTTCCGGACTACATGGCGAAGAACCGGACCAACCGCATCGTGGTCGCCTCCGACCGCCAGCCGTTCCTCAGCGACGTGATCCGCAACATCGGCATCCTGCTCGACCGGGGCTACGACATCGTCCTCTACACCCCCTCCAAGATCCGCACGTACGAGATCGACAGCAACCAGTTCCACAACGCCCAGCTGCACATCAGTTCCGCCTATTTCGTCGATTATTACGACCCGCAGGTGAAGCAGTTCCTGCTGGCCTACCGGGCGCTCTACAACACGGAGCCGAGCCAGTTCGCATTCCAGGGGTATGACACCATCACCTACTTCGCGCGCCTGGTCTCCCGCTACGGCGACCACTGGATGCGGATGCTGGAAACGGGCACGGAAAAGGGACTCCACACCGACTTCCATTTCCAGGGCCGCAGGAACCAGGCAGCCCGCAGGGTGGTGTACGGAAAGGATGCTACGACCCGTCGGGTCAGGTAGTTACGAAAGCAGTTCCCTTGCGTTTCCGATGGCGGCGTCCGTGATGCGGGCGCCGCTCAGCATTCTGGCGATCTCGCGGACCCGCGTTTCGCCTTCGATGCGGCGGATGGAACTGACGCCGTCTTCCTTGGTGACCAGGTAATGCGCACCGCCCTTGGCGGCGACCTGCGGAAGATGGGTGATGGCGAAGACCTGCATGTCGGCGCCCATGTCGGCGATCATGGCGCCCATGCGGTCGGCGGCACTGCCGGACACGCCGGTGTCGATCTCGTCGAACACCATGGTCGGCATGTCGGTGTAGCGGGCCATCATCGCCTTGAGGGACAGCATGATCCGGGATATCTCACCGCCCGAGGCGCAACGGGCGAGATCGACCGGTTCCCGGCCCGTGGAGGAGAATTTGAACAGGACCGCGTCCGCACCGGCCGCGCCGGGGGCGGCGGGTTCAATCGCCACCGTGAAAAGGGCCTTTTCCAGTTCAAGGGAACGGAGGGAGTCGCCGATGGCCGCGGCGAATCCCGGAGCGGCGGCTTCGCGGGCTTCGTGGAGCCGGCGGGCGAGGCCGTCGTAGGCCGCTTCTTCCGCGGCGATGTCCCGGTCGAGATCCTTCAGGCGGTCCTGGAGGGAATCCCCCTCGAAAAGGGCGCTTGAAAGCGTATCCCGCAGGGAAATCAGGCCCCCGATGTCGCTGCAGCCGTGTTTTTTCATCAGGGCATACAGGAGGGAGAGCCGGTCCTCGACCTGGGCGAGCCGGTCTTCGGAGAGTTCGGTCGAGGCGTTCAGGTCCTCGACTTCCTCCCGGATGTCCTCGAGTTCCAGCCGGGCGGAATCAATGCGCTGCGCGAGCGGCTCCACGGCGGGGACATAGCGGGCGATGCGGCCGAGGGAACGGCCGGCTTCCTTGAGGAGGGCGTCGAGGGACATGCGCCCGTCGTCGGACGGGGCGAAAAGCTCGCCGACCGTGCCGAGGCCGGTCTTGATTTCCTCGGCGTTGGCGAGCTGGCGCTGCTCCGCCTCGAGCGCTTCCAGTTCGCCGTCGCGGAGTTTCGCCGCTTCCAGCCGCTCCAGCTGCGCCTGGTTGAAATCGCGCTCGGAGGCAATCCGCTGCAGCTTTTCCGCCGCATCGGCCCGTTCGCGGCGCAGGGCGAGGAGGCGCGCATGGGAGGCGCGGACCCCGTCGCGGAGCACGGCGTCGCCGGCGTAATGGTCCAGGATATCGAGCTGGAAGGCACGGTCCGTCAGGAGCCGCGTCTGGTGCTGGGAATGGATATCGACAAGGCGGGCGGAAAGGGCCTGGAGCGCCCCCACCTGGACGGGCTGGTCGTTCACGAAGGAACGGGAGCGGCCGCTCCGGGCGACCGTGCGGCGGATGATCAGGTGGCCGCCGTCCGTGTCCAGGTCGTACTCCTGGGCGATGGCCCTGAGCGCCTCGTCCTCCTCCACGTCGAATTCCGCCTCGACCACGCAGGTATCCCCGCGGGGACCGACCGTCCCGGCGTCAGCCCTGGCGCCGAGGACGAGGGAAAGGGCGCCCAGCAGGATGGACTTGCCGGCGCCGGTCTCCCCGGTTATAATGACGAGACCCTCCGGAAAACCGATCTCCAGAGAGTCTATCAGGACGTAATTCGAGACGAGGAGTTTCGAGAGCATCGGGCTTACTTGCCGGCCTTGCGGTAGTAGAGGTCGCCGTTCTCGAACTCGGAAATGGCAACGAGGTCCGGCTTCGGCTGGCGCTCGTAATATTTCGAAATTTCGATCTGTTCCTTGTTCTCGAACACTTCTTCCATCGTGTCCCGCTCGTTGCGGAAATCCTCGAGTTTCTTCTGCAGTTCCTTCTTCTCGGCAGCTGCGATCTGGTTCGCACGCTTGTAGAGGATGACGACGGATTCATAGATGTTGCCGGTGGGTTCCGCGAGGTTGCGGATGTCCCGGGTGATGGTGTTGTTGGGTATTTTCTTTTTCGTTTCCATGATTCGTTGCAATAAGGTCTCTAAGGATATTACTTGGCTTTTCCGCCGGAGGTTTCATTTTTTTTCGATTCCTTCTCCAGCTGCTTGCGCTCGCGGGCGAAATCCTTCTCCTTGGCGTCGAGCTCCTCCTCGGTGCCGGTGTAGCGGCCGAGGGCGCGCTGGGCGCGGCGGTACATCACGTCGAGCTCCCGGCGGTATTTGGAATCGGGAAGCTCGCCGATGAAGTTGTAGTAATCGTCGATGAAGGTCAGGTACCGCTCCCGCTGCTTCGCGGCCACGCTGAGCCGGGCATAATTATAGGAGGACATCGCGGTGTAATAGAGGATATCCTCGCGGTACATGTTTTCCGAGTCGTCCTTCAGTACGTTGCGGAAGGCCACGCGGGAGGCCTTGTAGTCTTCCATCTTGTAGTAGAGGCGGGCGTTCTCGAAGGCCTTGCGGTCCAGCCGCTCGTTCAGGTCGGCCGCCATCTTGCGGCAGGCGTCCGTATGGGGGTTGTCGCCCGGGAAGGCGGTGAGATACTCGGCGATCGCCTGGAGGCAGGCGTAGGTCGGCGTCTGGTCCAGCTCCCAGCGGTAGGTCGAGCGGTACATGCAGTCGAGATGGAGGAAGCGGGCGTCCTCGGCGAAGGGGCTGCGGGGGAATTTCTCCAGGAACTTGGCGAAGTTCGTCTCGGCCGTATAGAAATCCTTGTAGCGGTAGTTGGACAGGCCCCAGTAGTACTGGACGGTGTCGTCCCGTTCCGTCCCGTTGGTCAGGACCGAGAGGTTCTCGAACAGCTGGGACGCGCGCGAATACTTCTTCTGGTTGAAATACTCGAAGGCCGCCCTGTACTTGGCATCGACGTCGTTGCCGCTCAGCAGCGCCTCGTATTCGGACTTGCAGGCGGCGAAGGCAAGCAGGCACGCCCCAAGGACCATGATCTTACTGAAAATCTTCATTGTCAATCGTTTATTTCACACGCTCAAGCAGGAAGCGCTCCGCATCGCGGGCGGCCATGCAGCCGGAGGCCGCGGCCGTCACCGCCTGGCGGTAGCGGGGATCCTGGACATCTCCCGCCGCGAACACGCCCGGGACCGCCGTTTCGGAGGTCTTGCCGCGCGTGACGATGTACCCGTTCGGGTCGGTCTCCAGCCAGGGCGTGAAGAGTTCCGAGTTCGGGTGGTGGCCGATCGCGAGGAAGAAGCCGTCCACCGCTATATCAAAGACCTTGCCATCCCGGTTGTCCAGGAGGCGGACGCCGGTCACGCCGAGGCCGTCGCCGAGCACCTCCTGCGTGTTGCAGTTCCAGAGGATTTCGATGTTGTCCTTGGCAAAGACCCTGTCCTGCATGGCCTTGGAAGCCCGGAAGACGTCGCGCCGGACGATCATGTACACCTTCTTCGCCAGGCCGGCGAGATAGAGCGCTTCCTCACAGGCCGTGTCGCCGCCGCCGACCACCGCGACCGTCCGCTTCCGGTAGAAGAAGCCGTCGCAGGTCGCACAGGCGGAAACGCCCATGCCGCGGTACTTCGCCTCGGACGGCAGCCCGAGGTATCTGGCGGTGGCGCCCGTGGCGATGACCAGGGCTTCGGCGAGGATCACGGTGCCGGCGTCCGGATCGGAGGCCGAACCGTCCACCGTGATGCGGAAGGGGCGCTCCGACAGGTCCACGGCGGTGGCCGTCCCGGTGCGGATCTCCGCCCCGAACGACGCCGCCTGGGCGCGCATCGACGCCATCAGCGTATTCGCATCCACCCCGTTCTCGAAGCCGGGGAAATTCTCCACCGCGGTCGTCGTGGTCAGCTGCCCGCCGGGCTCCATGCCTTCGTAAAGGACGGGGGCCAGGTTGGCCCGGGCGGCATAGATGGCGGCCGTGTACCCGGCAGGTCCCCCGCCGAGGATCAGGCAACGTACAGTCTCTGTGTTCTTTTTCATCATAACTTGCAAATATACGAATAAAATCACAAACTGCAGCAATCTCTGCCCCAACCCGTCTGAGGTTAAAAAAATTCACTTCCGCGGTTCCTTTTCTTAAAAGGTTTTCGTATCTTTGTCTATTAATATAACCTTATAAACAATGAGGAAACATCATTTGAAACCGCTTTCGATTTGTGCCATAGCGCTTTTGACCATGGGCGCAGCGTGCGACAACCCCTCCGGCGACAAGGACGGCGACGGCAAGGGAACGTCGAACGTCGGGGACGACATCGAAGTGGTGGACGGAAAAGTACGTTTCTACCTTTCCTTTGCCGAAGACGGAACCCGGAAGACGATGGGACTGGACTCTTTCACCGGCTGCAAGGTCCAGGTGAACGGAAAGGACTGCTACCCGAACAAGGATCCGGAGGGCCGGTGGGTGATCGATGTGCCCGCCGCCGCGAACGGGGAATATACGGCCGCACGGATCAATGCCGAATCCACGAAATGGTACAACGGGACGCCGTTCCGTGAAGTGCCGGTGCCGATCGGCCAGTTTTACCGGACCGGAGGGAATGAAATCGGGAACTATCCCTGCTACGCCACCTACCGGAAAGAGACCGGGAACCAGCTGGTTTTCAATGATGCTTTCGCCCTGCTGGACATCGTGGTCAAGGGCAACGCCGCCCTGACCTCCATCCAGGCGGTCGCCGTCGGCGGCCAGGCGGTCTCCGGCCGGGGCTCCTTCTCCCCTTCCAAGAACGCATTCAACTTCCTCGACAGCGCCCCGCGCGCCGTGCTCAACTGCGCGCCGCAGGGTGCGGGCGCGAAACTCTCCGCGGAGGGTGTCCATTTCCCCCTCATGATCGCGCCCGGCAAGTTTTCCCAGGGCATTGAACTGACCCTCTGCGATGCCGGCCACAGGATGTTCCGGCAGACGATTCCCGCCTTCGAGATTGCCGCGGGCGGCGTCAAGACGGTCAGCGTCGTTTACCAGCCGGCGGACGACCTCGTCTGGTACGAGGGCTTCGACCGCCTCGTCTGGGGCGGCGACCTGATGGGCGGCCAGAACTCCTACGGCTATGCGCCCGATGCCGAGAAGACCGGCATCGACGGCGGCACCGCCCGCACCGGCGCCGAATATGCCACCACGAAGGTCTCCTACGACACCCCCGGCAGCGGATTCATCCAATCCAACACCTGGGAAGAGGTCAGCGGCTACACGGTCGCCTCGTCCCACCAGATGAGCGAGGGTTACATCCGCAGCCGCGGCCTGGACGAGTACACCTACCTTTTCCGCTGCCAGGAATACCAGGGAATGATGGTCGTCGGCGCCGGCAACGCGGCCCGCGGCATCCTCCGCACCCCGCCCATCACCAACATGGACGGCTTCGCCACCGTGAAGCTCAGCTTCCGCTTCTGCTTCTTCCCCGGCGCCACGGACAGTTTCCTCTGCCAGGTCCTCAACGGCGGGCAGCTCACCGAGGTCAAGGTGGACGGCCGGACCATCGTCTCCGGCGCGGACAAGTTCAACTATACCGCCAACGCCAGCACATGGGTGGGCTCCCAGTCCCATCTCCCCGTCCCCGCCTCCCTCGCCGAGAAAAAGACCTGGCATGAGGTCGAGGCGACCATCGAACATGCCACCGACGGGACCTGCTTCTACTTCGCCGGCAACAGTTCGAACAGCGGCAACCACGGCTTCTGCGTCGACGACATCCTCGTCACCCGCCTCTCCGCCGCCGACAGCCGGAAGGGCAACCTCCGCCTCCTCTACTGGAACATCCAGAACGGCATGTGGGCCGACCAGCCCAACAATTACGACAATTTCGTCGCCTGGGTGAAGAAATACGACCCGGACATCTGCGTCTGGTGTGAATCCGCCTCCATCTACAAGGACCGCACGGGCACCAGCGCCCCGACGGCCGACCGCTTCCTCCCGAACGGCTGGCCCGGCCTCGCCGCCCGCTACGGCCACCAGCACAGCGCCGTCGGCGGCTGGCGGGACAATTACCCGCAGACCGTCACCTCCAAATACCCGGTGACTTCCATCCTCAAGATCACCAATACCGACGTCAACAACAAGCCCATCGCCCACGGCGCCGCCATCCAGGAAGTGAACGTGAACGGCCGCAAACTCTGGTTCGTCACCGCCCACATGTGGCCCCAGGGCTACGGCTACGGCGTCTCCTCCGCCAACCAGGATGCCAGCAGGGCCAAGCACGAGGGCGACTACTACCGGGAATACGAGATGAACTACATCGTCGCCCACACGATCAACGACAGCAAGTACGCCGCCCAGCAGGACTGGTTCCTCCTCGGCGACTTCAACTCCCGCTCCCGCCGCGACAACTGGTTCTATAATTATGCCGCCGACGACACCGCCCTGCTGACCCAGGACGTCGTCCTCAACAAGACCGACATGGTGGACGTCATCGCCCAGAGCCATCCGGGCCAGTTCATCACCTCCACGATGGGCAGCGCCCGCATCGACTTCGTCTATGCCTCCCCGTCGATGTATGCGAAGGTTGTGGACGCGATGGTCCTGATGGACAAGTGGACCTCGTCCGTCAAGAGCACCTGGTACCCCTCCTTCTACGATCCCTCGGACCACCGTCCGATCCTCATAGACCTCGAAATCAACTAACTAACAACCACTTTTTATGTCTAACACCAAGTATCTACCCCTTATCCTGGCCCTCCTCGCAGCCGGGATGGCGGCAGCGTCCTGTAGGAAGGGCGTGGATCCGAACGCGGACCGCTCCGACTACATCAACGTTTTCGCCAGTCCGGAAGGAGAGGTGCCGCTGGACGCGGTCAGCGTCAGCGTCAAGGGCGGCCCGGCGACCATGTTCATCCGGACCAACCTCGACGACTTCAAGATCCAATGGCAGGACGACGGAACGACCCCCTGGGTGAAGGTCTTAGGGACCGAGAAGCGCCAGGACGACCTCGTCGCCATCCAGCTTGAGGTCGCCCCCCGCTACACCTATCCCTACTACACCCGCCGCACGGGAACGCTCCTGATCTCATGCCCGGAGAAAAACTTCGGCAAATTCGTGAAAGTCCACCAGGGCATCAACGCGCGCATTTCCAGCGACATGGCCTGGAGCAAGTACGGTTCCAACAACCCGCTCAAGCAGGACGGCGCCATCTCCGCGACCTGGTCCGTGACCGACAAGGGCCGCGGCTGGGAATCCACCGTCCTCCCCGGACAGACGGACGCTTACCTCTACGGCAAGAACGGCTATCTCCAGCTCGGCGACGAGGCGGGACACGGGGCCGACCTCTACACCCCGTACATGACCGCCAACCAGGTCATCAAGGACTCCCTCTTCATCGTCTCGTTCCGCGCGTGCGCGTTCAATGACAAGAAAGGCAACAAGGACGCCAACAAACTCGCCGTGGAAATCACGGGCGGCGGCGCCCTCCGCGACGACCCCGCCAAGACCCGCATCGAATTCGAGGTCCCGTACTTCAATCCTTCCGCGGACGACGTGACCGCCGACATGTGGGATGACGCCTACTTCCTCGTCGGGGTCATCAACACGGAGGCGAATCCCTTCACGCCCGACACCCGGATCCGCTTCATCGCGGGCGACGTCACCGGTGCCGCCGGAACGCCCAACCGCATCTACATCGACAACGTCTATATCCGCAACTTCTCGCTCGACCCGGTCAAGAACATCTTCGACGAAGACCTCTGGGAACTCAACGGCGGCAGCGGACCGGACCGGATCATCGAAACCGCCAAAACCGAATAACCCATCCCCATGCATAAGCTCACCCAATCATTCGCCATTGCCGCCATCCTGGCAATCGCGACGCTGGCAACGGGGATTCCCGCCCAGCCGCTTCACGCCCAGGCCCAGCAGGGACAGCTGACCGTCACCGGTGTCGTCACCGACGCCGAGGGCGTTCCGCTCCCGGGCGCGACCATCCGCATCGAAAACACGACCATCGGCACCGTCACGGACGCCCAGGGCCGCTACTCCCTCAAGGTCCGCAAGGGCCAGACCCTCGAAGCCCTCTACATGGGGTACGAGACCAGGACCATGAAGATCATCGGCAACCAGACCAAGATCGACTTCGCCCTCTCCGAGGATGAGAACGTGCTCGAAGACGTCGTGGTCATCGGTTACGGTTCCGTCAAGAAGGAAGACCTGACCGGTTCGGTCGTCAACGTGAAGATGAACGACCTCCAGAGCGGATCGGTCCTCTCGATCGACAACGCCCTCCAGGGCCGTATCGCCGGCGCGGACATCATGTCCACCGACGGTGCCCCGGGCGCCACGACGACCATCCGTATCCGCGGTTCCCGTTCCATCACGGCGTCCAATGAGCCGCTCTACGTCGTGGACGGCATCATCGACGCCATCCATGACCTGAACGACATCAACTCCGACGATATCGCCAACATCTCCGTCCTGAAAGACGCCTCCTCCACGGCCATCTACGGTTCCCGCGGTGCGAACGGCGTCATCATCGTCACCACGAAGCAGGGCAGCGGCAAGAAGGACAAGACCAACATCACCTTCAAGGCGGACGTCGGCATCGCCCAGCTCCCGCGCGGACTGGACATCATGAACAAGAGCGAGTTCCAGATGTACCGCAACGACATCGCCGCCTTCGGCGCCGACTCCAACCATCCGGACATGGGCCTCTCCACCCCGCTCTCCGAGCAGATCTACAAGGACCCGGTCGGCGCCGGTGAAGGCACCGACTGGATCAAGGAGATCACCCGTACCGCCCTCGCGCAGAACTACTCCCTGTCGATGACGGGCCGCACCGACAAGTCCAGCCACCTCGCCTCCTTCTCCTACAACAACACGGAAGGCATCATCAAGGGCAGCGGCCAGGAACGTGTCACCGGCCGTATCAACCTCGACAAGCAGCTGTTCAAATGGCTGAAAGTCGCCTGGAACGGTTCCTACACCTACCGCTTCAACGAAGAGAACAAGGCGACCATCGGCGGCTCCTCCTGGACCAACGCGGCCCAGTACCTGGCCCCGACCATCAAGCCCCAGGACACCTTCAACGACTTCTACTACAGCGGCTCCTGGATCGACACCCCGATCGCCAAGATCAACGGGATCACCCACAACCTGGTCCGCCACTCGATGAACAACACGTTCACGGCGACGATCACCCCGATCAAGAACCTGACGATCAAGAGCGCGTTCTCCTACTACATGTACCAGCGCCACACCTACAAGTACACCCCCGGCACGATGCCGACGCGGGCTGCGAACCAGGGCGGTGACGCCACCCGCGCCGAATACGACGAGCACTCCCTCTCCACCGAGAACACGGCGAACTATGTCATCAAGGCCGGCCAGCACCGGATGGACCTGATGGTCGGTATGTCCGGCTATGACTTCAAGTCCAACAGCTTCAGCCTCGACGGCAAGGGCTACATGGACGATATCGTGAAGTGGAACAACATGAACGCGGTTCCCGACAAGCTCACCTATTCCGCCGCCAGCTCCGCCACCGAGAAGGTCAAATTCTCGCTCTTCTCGCGTTTCAACTGGAACTACGGCTCCCGCTTCTACCTGACCGGGACCATCCGCCGGGACTGCGCCTCCAACTTCGCGGAGAACAAGCATGTCGCCTACTTCCCTTCCGGCGCCTTCAAGTGGAACATCGCCAATGAGCCCTGGCTCAAGAACGTTTCCTGGCTGGACGAACTCTCGCTCCGCGCCAGCGCCGGTATCTCCGGCAACGACGCCATCGCCGCCTACCGTTCCCACGCGGCCCTCTCGACCACGACGGGCGGCTACCTGTTCGGCCTGAAGCAGCCGGTTGCCACCTACCGCGGCCGGCAGGATTCCCCGAACCTCACCTGGGAAAAGACGGCCGCCTACAACCTCGCCCTCGACTTCGTCGGCTTTGACGGCCGCATCTCCCTCACCACGGAGGCCTACCTTTCGAAGACTTCGGACCTGCTCCTGAACGTCGCGACCCCGCACCAGACGGGCCAGGGTTCCAAGTTCGTGAACATCGGCCGCACCTCCAACCGCGGTATCGAGTTCACCCTCTCGACGCGGAACATCGTCAAGCGCGACTTCAGCTGGACGACCGACTTCACCCTCTCCCACAATGAGCAGATGGTCGACGACATCGGCGGCGAGCAGTTCGTCTCCGCCCTCGACTCCCCGGGCAACAACCCGTACATGATGTACGGCTACGTCGCCGGCTATCCGCTGAACGCCCTCTGGGGCTTCGAATTCGGCGGCATCTGGAAGAACGACGAGGAGCGCAGCCGCAACAAGGTCACGATGACCTACGTCTCCCCGTCCAACTCCACGGGCAACGGCCGCATCCGCTACTACGACATCAACCATGACGGCACGCTCTCCCAGGATGACCTTGTCTATCAGGGCAATGCGGACCCGTACCTGTACGGCGGCCTGCAGAACACCTTCCACTACAAGAACCTCCGTCTCGGCATCTATGTCAACTACTCCCTCGGCGGCAAGATCTACAACTACTCGGAAATCTACATGGCCGGTTCCATCTTCACGAACCAGTACCGCTACATGCTCAACGCATGGCACCCGGAACGGAATCCGGAATCGAACATCCCGCGTGCCGGCGGCAAGACCGACGCGGCCCTTCCGAGCGACTTCATGATCCACGACGCCTCCTACATCCGCATCAAGAACATCTCGCTTTCGTACACCCTTCCGTTCAAGCGTACCTTCTTCCTGCGCGATGCGACGTTCAGCCTGATCGGTGAAAACCTCTACCTCTGGAAGAACTACAACGGCTTCGACCCGGACGTCTCTTCCGAAGGCACTTCCTCCACGCTCCGGCGTGTCGACCTCGGTGCCTATCCGAAATCCCGGAACATCACGTTCAGCATCCAGGTCAGATACTAAATACGAATGAGTCATGAAAAATAGATATCTGTTACTCACCCTCGCCGGAGTCCTTGCACTCGGCTCCTGCTCGCTCGAAGAGGATCTCTCCGTCATCTCGACGCCGGACAACTTCTTCCGCAAGCACATGGAATGCGAGTCCGTCGTCAACAGCTGCTACATCCCGATGAAGAGCATCTACAACTATACCTACCTGATCGCCACGGAATGCTGCACGGACCTCGCCTACTGCCCCTCCGGTACCCTTGACGCCCGGCTCGACATCTCCCCGGCCATCCCGCGTTTCGGCCAGACGGTCTGGAACAACGGCTACACCGGCGTCGCCCGCTGCAATTTCGCGATCAAGGGCATCGAGAACTCCAAGACCGCCTACATCGACCAGGACGGCAACGTGGATGAAAAGAACGAAAACCGCCTCCGCCTCCTCGGAGAAGCCAAGGTGCTTCGCGCGTTCTATTATTATACGCTGACGAGCTTCTTCGGCGACGTCCCCTTCTACTTCGACGACGTGGAAGACCTGGAGACGCTCGACCGCATCGGCCAGCTCGGCCGGATGAGCGCCGTCGAGACGCGCAAGGCCTGCATCGAGGACCTCGAAGGCATCGCCCCGCTCCTCCCGCAGACCCGCACTTCGGAAAATGACGGCCAGCGCCTCGGCGCCGCCGTGGCCTGGACGCTCATCGCCAAGATGTCCCTGTGGAACGCCACGAAGGATGTGCCCGCGAATTCCGAGATGTGGTACAGGAAGGCCCTCGAGGCCCTCAAGAAGGTCGAAGCCATCTACGGTGACTTCACCCAATACGACCTCGAGACCAACATGCTCTGGCGCAACAAGAACACGCCGGAATCCATCATGGAAATCCAGCATTCCTACACCCAGGGCGGCCTGGAGTACACCTCCAACGCCGCGGCCATCTGCCAGCCCTATCCCCATACGGCCAACAGCGCCATCTTCGACGGCGTCGAAGTGGACATCCTCGGCTCGGATGCGACGGCCTGGGCGGCCATGCGCCCGAACATGTACTTCTGCCAGGGCCTCCAGACCAAGCTCGGTCCGGACCTGAGGAAGAACCTCAACATGGCCTGGGCCTACAACGGCCGTGAATTCAAGAGTGTCAGCGGACGTCCGTGGATGGGCCCGAAATTCTGGTGCCCCCACATGTACCAGACCAAGGACGGCAACAACTACCCGGTCTTCCGTTACGCCGACACGATCCTGATGATCGCCGAGTGCTACAACGAACTGAATGAGGACGACAAGGCGGTCGAATACCTCAATATGACCCGCCGCCGCGCCGGCCTGAAGGACTATGTCTTCCGCACCCACGTCCGCCTGCAGGATGAAATCCGCAGCGAGCGCGGCCGCGAACTCATCGGCGAGTTCCAGCGCAAGTTCGACCTCGTCCGCTGGGGCATCTGGTATGAAGCCACGCTCGGCAACAACGACTACCAGGCCCTCAAGGACAACATCCTCCCCTGCCACGAATACTATCCGATCCCGGACCAGGAAGTCGTGAAGTCGAAGGGCAACCTGGACAATAAGGCCTATGCCAAGTACGGACTCTAATCTGACGACATGCTTATGAAACATGATATGATACGGGCCCTGCTGGCCGCCGCCCTGCTCTCCCTCGGCGCCGTCGCCTGCGACAAGCCCTACGAAATGAATCTTCCGCTGGCGGTCAACCAGCATCTGATCACGCTGCAGAAAGAAGCCGGCTCCACCCACATCCTCGTGTGGTCGGACGGCGGCTGGTCGGCCCGCTTTGACAAACCCATCGACTGGGGTTCCCTCAACAAGGCCACTGGCGAAGGCAACTCCGACATCGTCTTCACCTACTCGACCAACTACGGCATATCCCGTACGGTCGGCCTCGTCCTGGAACGGGGCGAACTCCGGGACACCATCCAGATCAACCAGGACGGTCCCTACACGATCACGGGCGAGAGCGGCCACACGGACTTCGGCGTCAATTTCAACGCCGCCACGACCGCGCTCATCCAGCCCGGCGCCAAGATCCGCGCGCCCTTCAAGTCGACGGTTCCCTACACGACGGACTCCTACTCGGTGATGACCGAATTCCTCGCCGAGGACGGCAGTTCCCAGGGCGTCGTCACCTTCGGACAGGAAGTTCCTGACACGATGAAGGTTACCCCCTGGCTGACCGTCGAGGAAATCCAGAAGGACGCCGTCATCTACACGGTCACGGACAACAACTCCGGCGCCCTCCGCACCGCCGTCATCACCCTCCGGGCATCCGACGCCAAGGGCGAGCACATCCAGACCACCTGCACGGTGCTCCAGGGCATTCAGGAAGCCGCCTTCGACCTTGAAACCTACAAGGCCGAATTCGTCGGCGCGCCCGGTGCCGGGAGCATCCCGTCCAAGCTCAACGAGAACAACATCTACGCGTACGAGAACAACATCTCCTACGAGACGGATGCGGACTGGATCCTTACCCCGAAGCTCACCGGCGAAGGCCTGACCTTCTCGCTGGCCCTGAACGACACGGGCGCCCCGCGCCAGGCCGACCTCAAGGTGACCTACACCGACGAGGCGGGCGGCAACATCTCCCGCACCGTCACCGTCGTCCAGCGCGCCTCCTTCACCTTCGAGGACGTCCGGAACCTCCCGGCCGGCCTCATCAACGAGGACCAGATCATCGACGGTTACATCGTCAGCTCCCCCGAGAGTGCCAACAACTGCCAGAACCTGCAGATCGCGCAGTTCAAGTTCGACTTCAAGGAGAACGCCCGCACGGCCATCTACCAGAGCCTCGACGGCAAGCTCGGCTTCATGCTGAAGTTCGAAGACCCGGCCGACAACACCCTGCCGCGCTACACCCGGCTCCGCCTCCAGATCAAGGGCCTGACCCTGGTCAAGGGCGCGAATCCGGTCACCTACACCCTCACCGGCGTCACCCAGGGCAACATCTACGGCACCCTGGAGCCCAACGCCAAGCTCCCCGTCAAGGCACGCAACATCGACGACCTGACCGACGACGACATCAACACCCTCGTCGACCTGATGGACGTCGAGATCATGTGCAAGGACGGCGCCTACACCAATGCGACGGAAGGTTATTCCATCAAGGACGTCACGGCCGGCATCAATGTCGTCTCCGGTGGCGGAAGCCCGCGCTGGGATACCGTCCCGCTGCTGATGAGCGACCGTGGCGGCAGCACCATCTACATGCTGACCAACAGCTACGTTCCCTGGCGGCGCCGGGCCAATGCCACCCAGCTCGGCGAAGGCCTCTGGGAGGCGGGCACCGACAATGGCGCCGTCTATGACAAGGAAGGCAACGTCACCGTGCCCGTGGTCCCGCAGGGCTCCGGCACCTTCCGCGGCATCATCACCTCCGAGACGCTGGTCCGTTACGGCGAAATCGGCCGGTACCAGATCCGCGCCATCGAGGAGGGCGACATCCAGCTGAAGGATCCCGCCTTCTCGACCACCCTCGTCGAATGGAACTGGAACGACAAGCTGGCCGACGTCATTCCCGAGAAGGGAGACGGCACGCTCGACTTCCACGGCGCCACCCTCGCTGCCGCGTCCGACTTCAACAACACGGTCATGGTCGACAAGAAGGGTGCGTCGAACCAGAAGGGCCTGATACCCAGCTGCGCGCTCAAGGTCACCAACAGCTGGTGGGATTTCACCAACGACGTGGGCAAGTACTTCGACGTCAGCTTCTCCACCGCCGGCATCCGCGGCACCAACATCGTCTTCGGCATCACCTGGAACCACGGTGCGATGGGCAACACCACCCTCGACTCCCCGGCCCACTGGAAGCTCCTCTACTCCATCGACGGCGGCGCGTCCTTCAAGGACGTCCCGGGCGACATCATCAAGAACCGCTCCATCGTCTGGTGGACCACGACCTCCCAGGACAGCTGCCCGGGCTTCAAGGACCATCTCCGCGCCCTCCCGAACGAGTGCTTCAACTGCGAGAAGGTCATCGTGCGCGTCCAGGTGGCCGACAAGGTGACCGACATCAAGCCGGACACCGCCGCGGCGACCTACCTGACCAACCTCGGTATCGAACAGGGCACCCTGACCAACAAGAGCACGGAAATCCGCATCGGTACGATCACCGTCCGTTACAACTAACAGCGTATGAAAGACATGAAAAAATACAGATACTTTCGGATCCTGACCGCCGCCCTGCTCCTGACGGGTGCGGCCGTGACCGCCTGCCAGCTGGATGAGGGGGACAATGTCCCGCTCATCGAGCTCGGCGCGCTCCAGAAGGAATACGTCGCCCCCTTCTCGGGCATGACCGTGGAGATGCCGGTGCTTGCCAACGGCGGCTTCCACATCGTCAAGCTCGACGAGGACGCCGACTGGATCACCTTCAGCACCATGGAAGGCAGCGAGGATATGACCATCGACGTCAACTTCGCCTACAACGAAGAATTCAAGCGCATGGCCAGAATCGCCCTCTGCAGCGACAACGGTACCAGAAAGGACACCATCGCCCTCAAGCAGGAGGGCCAGCTGGAGGCCATCCTCTCGATCGACAACACCTCCGTCATCACCGAAGGCCATGGCGGCGCCCACTCGGAGACCATCCGGACCAATGTCCCCTTCTCCTACATGACCGTCAAGAAGACCTTCCCTTCCGGTGAGGAAGAGACCTGGCTCAAGGACATCACCATCGAGGACGGCACCGACCTCAACCGCTCGCTCATCATCACGACCGAGGCCAACCCCGACCAGATCAACCCCCGTACCGCCGCCGTCGAGATTTCCTTCACGGACGGCTGGGGCGACAAAGTCGGCATGCTCCTCAACCTCGTGCAGCGCAACGCCAAGGAAGGCATCGGCCGCGCCGTCAGCTTCGAGGAAGTGGTCGCCTCCTACACCACGGGCAAGCCGATTGACGACTACATCCTCCTGGACGGCATCGTGGTCAGCAACCCCGCCGGCGGCAACTCCGGCGAGAACGAGCAGCTGACCACCTCCACCATCGACTACACCGGCTCGAAACGGAGCGTGTACCTCGAGGCGGCGGACGGCAGCCGCGGCGTGATGCTCGTCACCAAGAGCGAGAGCGACAACGTCTTCAACCAGTTCGACCATGTCCAGATCCTGCTCAAGGACCTCACGGCCGTCCTCCAGGACAACCCGGAGCGCGTGACCATCAAGGGCCTCGCCAGCAGCAACATCATCTCCCGCGTCGCCGGAACGAAGGCCGACGTGCCTGTCAAGGAGAAATTCATGAACGAACTGACCGACCGCGACGTCTTCACCTATGTCACCCTCAAGGACGTGGAGTTCCCCGTCCGGAAGGGCGCGCTCTGCGCCATCAACGAGGGCTACTCCATCGGCACCGGCGCCCACCGTATCTCCAAGTACCCGCGCCTCATCCGTGACATAGACGGCAACTCGATGTACCTGTACACCAACACCGTCTGCACCTACCGCAACGACGGCACCCGCCTCCCCTACGGCTCCGGCAAGATCAGCGGCGTCATCGTCCACGAGCGCTTCCCGCGCTTCGAGTGGCGCGACGGCGCGGACCCGCTGGAGATGGAGGATGACGAGACCCTCGGCAACATCGGCCGGTACCAGATCCGCCACCAGACCAAGGGCGATGTCTGGGACCAGATGAAGGACAGCGTCGAAGACAGCTTCTCCGCCCTGCTCACCGAGTACCGCTGGTGGTTCCCGGACAAGGAGAACGAAGTCTGCCGCCCGACCTACGGTGAGAACGGCTGGTTCACGCACACGTACCAGATGAAATACACCGGCTCTGAGGCCCTGCAGTACACCCAGGCCACCTACAAGCAGCACATGTGGGGCGCCGGCAACTACTCCTACCTCGGCCCTTGTGGCAACCAGGCGGCGCCCGACTGGTACAAGGCCATCTATGACCCGGAGAACCACTACGGCAACCTCAACGGCATCGGCATGGTCATCGATACGGCCAAGGAGCATTTCGACACCAGCGACAAGGCCCTCAGCGAGCTCCTCAGCTACAACCCGGACGGCACCCTCGAATGGTGCGGCCCGAATGCGAAGAGCACGACGGCTGTCGGCGACAACGGCATCAACTACAACGGAAGCACCTCCATGCGCGGCAAATCCAACGCCTACGGCGGCACCTTCAACGGCTGGGCGAGCCACTTCTGGTGGGACTACGACACCGGCCGTCCGTATGCCTGGATGATCAACTTCTCCACGGCCGGCATCACGACGAACCACATCTCCCTGCAGATCGACGTCATGAATACCCAGCAGACCTGGTATTCCCCGCGCTTCTGGAAGGCCGAGTGGTCCTTCGTCGATTCCATGGACCCGAAGGATGACAAGGAGTGGCATCTCCTGAAGGAGTACACGATCCCGGACGTTTCCGTCTGGGCCAACACGCTGTTCTCCTCCATCGTGGGCTACAAGACCATCGACATCCCGCTCCCGCTCGAGATCCTCGGCCACGAGAACGTCTATATCCGCCTCTGCCCGACCAGCGATGTCTGCAGCGACGGCTCGGACTACGCCAACGCGATCCTCAGCGGCAACCCGACGGAAGCCGCCCACGCCAGCGCCATCGACTACATCGCCATCCGCTACAACAAGTAGTGGCCCGGCTGGCCTTGATTTCCGGAAGGCACCCCGCGGCGGGTGCCTTCCGTTTTTGGAAAAGTTCAAAATTCGGCCTATCTTTGTGTATGATGAAAAAATTTCTCCGCATCCTCACGGTCGTGCTTGCAGCAAGCCTCACCGTCATTACAACCACCTCGGGCCGGCGCAGCAGCCAGCTCCGCCTCGTCTATTGGAACATCCAGAACGGCATGTGGGACGGCCAGCCCGACAATTATGACCGCTTCGTCAACTGGGTCAAGGCCCAGAAGCCGGACGTCTGCGTCTGGTGCGAAGCCGCAACCATTTACAAGGACGGCACCGCCGACAAGAAGAAGGGGGACAGATACCTTCCGGCGCACTGGGAGGAACTCGCCCGCCGCTATGGCCACAAATACGTCTTCCGCGGCGGCTGGCGGGACAATTATCCGCAGGTCATCACCTCCAGGTACCCCATCGAGGGTATCGCCCGGATCACCGGCAAGTCCGACACGCTCTTCACGGCCGACGGGATCCAGGTAAGCGGCACGCCCGACACCCTGGTCGCACACGGCGCCGGCTGGGCGCGGATCCGCCGGAACGGCAAGACGCTCAACATCGTGACCCTCCACACCTGGCCGCAGGCCTACGGATTCAATGTGCCCCTGGCAGACCGCGAGCGCAGCAAGGCCGCCCATGAGGGCGACAAATACCGCCGCACCGAGATGGAATACATCTGCAAGCACACGATCGGCACCGTGCCGGAGGCCGCCGGACAGTACTGGATGATGATGGGCGACTTCAACTCGCTCTCCCGGGTGGACAATTACCTCCACCAGTTCCCGGAGGACGACACGCGCCTGCTCGTCCACGACTATATCCGCTCCGAGACGCCCTATATCGACGTCATCTTCGAGCGCGAGCCGGAGAACCACTACTCCTCCACCGGTGGCAAGGGACGCATCGACTTCGTGTACTGTACGAAGCCCCTGTACGACTGCATCACGGCCGCCCATATCCACACGGACGACTATACCCGCCCGGTCCGGAACCCCCAGAAAATCTCGAACTTCTGGCATCCCTCCGACCACCGGCCGATCATCGTGGACTTCGACCTCTCGAAATAGGCCATGCTGAACGCCTTCCAGCCGAAGACGCCCTCCCTGGAGGACTTCCGGAAAGAACTCCGGCGCCACTCGCTCAAGGCGACGCGGCAGCGGATCGCCGTGCATGAGGCCATGATGCGCCTCGTGCACGCCTCCGCCGACATGGTCGCGGAGGAAGTCCGGAAAGACGGCGCCAGCGTTACGGTCGCATCGGTGTACAACATCCTCTCGCAGCTGGCCGACTGCCACATCTATGCGCGGCGGCTCTCCGGCAACAACCGGATGTACTTCGATGTCAACAACTTCCGCCATGTCCACCTCTACGACCGGGAAAACAGCCGCTTCCGCGACGTCTTCGACGACGAACTGATGGACCTGATCACCACCCGCCTCCGGCGCCGGAAATTCAAAGGCTTCACCGTGGAAGACATCGACATCCAGCTGGTCGCCCGTCCAACCCGAAAATTGAAATTCCCATGAAGAATCGCATCCTCCTCGCGGCGCTGCTCGCCGGCGCGCTGGTCACCGTATCCTGCAACAAGGACCGGACCCTGTACTACAACTCCCTGGAGATGGGCGTCCTCCAGGCGGACGGCCGGATCATCACCGACGGCGGCCTGACCTATTCCGTCACCGAAAACGGCACGGAATACACGCTCAGCGGCAAAGAGGGCCGCATCATCTTCCTCGCGGATGTCCTGCAGGAGACCTCCGACCTCCACTACGACATCCGGCTGAAGAACATCGCGACCGTCCCCACCCCGGACCTCATCAAGGAACAGGACCTGCCCGCGTCGGCCGACAACGCCGTCCGCGTCAACAGCGCCTGGTTCGGCGGCGGCTTCCTCAACCTCAGCCTCAGCTACCTCGTCGAGCCCTCCTCCACGGTCGAACACCAGATCCGTTTCGCCGAGCAGACCGTCGAAAACGGGAAAGACACCCTCTTCATCCGGATCTACCACGATGCCGCCGGGGAGTTCTGGGACGGGACCAAGGACCTGGCAGAAAGCGACCTTGTGCTCACCAACGACTACTACTCCATCCCCATCGACGCCTACCGCCCTACGAGCGATTCCCGTCCCGTCAAGCTCTTCTACCGCTGGTACACGTACGAGAACGATGAACTCCTCGCCGAGACCCGGCTCTATCCCATTGAAGGAGAACTCGTCAAATAATTTGCAAAGTCCATTTTTTTCCGTACCTTTGCATTCCCAACATACACGGTGGATGTAGTTCAGCTGGTAGAGCATCGGATTGTGGTTCCGAGTGTCGTGGGTTCGAGCCCCATCATCCACCCCTGCTGCAACTCTCGGAGGAATCCGAGGGTTGCTTTGTTTTAGGGGGGCTTTTGATGCTTGGGGCCAGGGGTGTCGTCAGGGGCTTAGGGTCAGGGGTGTCGTCAGGGGCTTAGGGCCTGGGGTGTCGTCAGGGGTGCTCGGGCTGACACCCCTAACAGCAAAAAGGGGCTTTTTCGTCGTTAGGGGTGCTGTCGGAAGCACCCCTAACGACAGTTGTCTTATCGCCATGATCGTTGACACAGGAGCAGGGCGGCAAGAGATAGGAAAGTTTTGAGAGATGGAAAACGGGGAACCGGAAGGAGCGATCGGAGGCAATCATGGCGGCGGGAATTGGGATTGTCCGCTGAAAATGGTATATTTGTGATGCGCAGGACCGGTCTTTGACCCGACAAGCGGGCAGGAGGCGGCAGTCCTGGGAACAACGGAAAACAGCGGAAGAAAACCCGGATCGACATGAAACTATTCCAGCGGATGAAGGCGTGGTGGCGCCTGTACAGGATTTACCTGGAATTGGGGTATATCCCCTGGCGGAAGCCGAAGAAGCCGCGCAAGGAACAGGAACGGCGCGAAAAGCGGAAGCAGCGCAAGGAACGGAAACAGCGCGGAACCGTGTACATGGGCACCCGCGAGGCGATGATTCCCTTCCTGAACAAGGATGCCAAGCGGACCATCATCGACCTCGTCTTACGGCCGGGCTATCTGATGCGGGACTATATCCAGCGCGGGAAGCATGAGCAGTATCTGGCTCCTTTTACGGCCCTGCTGGTCTTCTACTCGGTCTTCACGCTCCTAACGGCCGTCGTCCAGCCGGGCGCCAGCCGGGACACCTTCGGGGATTCGCTGCTGGAGGCGGTGAAGAGCGAGGAGGTGGTGAAGAGCGAGGAGATGGCCGTGGATCTGGATTGGAATGGCAAGCCCATCGACAACGAGAAGGCGGAACAGGTCATTACGAAGGTATTCCGGACCCTGTCCAATGCCATCCTCTTCACGCGCCTGGACCTGTATCCGGAGGCCGTCGATACCCCATGGAAAGAGTCGCTCGCTGCCATCGAAGGCGACCTCCGCAGCAAAGGCATCCCGCTGTTCCTGAGCAACTTCCTGATCCTGTGGCTGTCGATGGCCCTCCTCCTGCGGAAGAAATACGAGGTCAGCGTCTCCGGCGCCGCGGCCGCCTCGGCCTATGTGCTGTGCCAATTCTGCATCTTCATGTTCCTGGCGCTCCTCATCACCGTCGGACGCAGCTCCGAACTGGGCTCCTTCATCATGGGGCTCCTGCTGCTCGTCGACTACCATCAATGGCTGCAGCTCGGTTTCCGGAAATCCCTGGGGCTCACCCTCAAAACGGGGCTCATCTACCTGGGCATCACCCTCCTCTTCTATCTCCTCCTGGGAGCCGGCCTGGTCCTCTTCTCGCTGCACCAGGCATAAGCGCTCCACAGGGTCGCCTGGCCATCTTCTCGCTGCACGAGGCGTAAGCGCCCCGCAGGGCAGCGTGGCACGTACGGCATCGCCGCACTTTTCTGCATCGCTGAACAAGGATGGTTGCAGCAGGGCCGTCCATCCCTATGCTCCGGGACAGGGCACAGCAGAGCCATCCATTCCTTGCTCCGGGACAGGGCTCCGGAGTCAGAAGAAATTCCTCCGGAGCCCTGTCCCTACGCCAATGGACGGCCCGAATCCACAGAGACAGCTGCATCTCCGCGCCGTGAAAGGAAAAAATGCCCTGGTATTTCGCGTTCACAATACCAAAACATCCATAAAAGCCGCCTTTTGCGCTGCGAAAGGGATAGTTTCGCCGAATCATCGCGCTCAGAGCACAAATACGGCCCAACATCCCATAATTTGCGCTGCGAAAGGGATAATCCAGCCGAATTATCGCGCTCACAATGAAGAACGTTTTACTACTACCTCTCAACAGCAACCTCCGGCCCAAGAATGGCCTAAAATGGGCCGGAGCTATGGATCACACCGACTCTCAAGCCCAAGAACGGCCTATATCGGGCCGGAGCTATGGAGCACACCAACTCTCAAGCCCAAGAATGGCCTAAAATGGGCCGGAGCTATGGATTACACCGACTCTCAAGCCCAAGAATGGCCTATATCGGGCCGGAAAACAAGCGCGGAGCGGAGTAAGCAAAGGGAGAGGGGTCCGGGCGAATTTCTTCTGAGCCCGGAGCCCTCTCCCGAAGCGTCGGAGCGGAGCGCGGATAGCAATGACGGGAGAAGCTGAGCAGCGGAGCGGAATAAGCAAAAGAACTCAGCAGCGGATCGGAGCAAAACAACAAGGGGCGGACACATGCTACACACAGCGTGAAATGGAAACAGCTGAATATCAGCAAGATGCAGAAAATCAATTCCTCGATTTGGGGTAATTGATATTATGTAGGTGATTGTCACACAGCAAGTTACATTTCACGCTTCTCCTGCCCGGGTGGAGGTAAAGACGCGGCAGACGAAGAGTGTCGGCTCCATGGCGGGGAACGGCGGTCGCGGTCGGGGAAAGGGGTTCGTCCGGCTAACTCGCGCGGGGCGCTCCGTCGCCCCGCGCTCAAACACACGCCGGCCGTCCTGCCGGAACACCCCTTTCCCCGGGCTCCTCTGTAACCGTTCCCCTTAATATCCGCCGCCACCCTCCGTCTGCCGCTTCCGTCCACCTCACGGAAACACGTGGCGGATAACTGTTCCGCAGCGTCGGAGCGGAGCAAGGCGAACGCTGACGGAGACAAGCAGAGCGGAAATGATTCCGGCCCCCCAAAGGGGCATTCAGTGCCGGAAGGGATAGGATGCTCTGCGTGCTACAAGGCGGCGCCGAGCGCTTTCAGCCGGGCGATCAGCGGAGCGGCAGGCAGGGTGCGGACATCCGGGAGCATGCTGCCGCCGGCCTCGGTGCCGGCTTGGATGGCGGCAGGGGCGCCGCAGGCCTGGGCGGCGGCGAGGCCGGCGGCCTGGCCGGTGCCCATGCAGGAGGCCTGGACGCGGAGGGAAGCGAAGGCGGCGCGGTCGGCGGAGAGGCAGCGGCCGGCGACGAGGATGTTGGGGAAATCCTTGGCAATCAAAGCCCTGTAGGGCACGTAGGCCGGCTGCTCCAGGAAGGTGAGCCGCTGCGAACTGCCGGTGGAGGCATGGATGTCGATGGGATGGGCGCCGCGGGAAACGCTGTCCTCATAGCGGTAGCCGGAGACGTATTCCTCCGCCGTAATGGTGTGGACGCCGAGGATGCGGCGGGTTTCCCGCACGCCGGCATGAGGGGCGACCGCACTGACGTAACTGTTCCGGAATTCGGGGAAATGCTCCCGCAGGACCGCGGCCATGCGGAACACATCCTCGCGAAGCCGGCACTCGGCCGCACCGAAGGCGCGGTTGTCGCAGGCATCGACGGAAGTACGTGTCATATTGACCGTTACGCTCCCCTCATGAAGCGTCGTACAGAACCATGGGCCGCCGAAGTCGGGGAGCCCCCACTCGTCGGCATGGGCAAGCAGCTCCGCGCGGATGGACTCGCATTGGCAATTGACGCCCTGCCTGTTGTGGTGCATCGCCTCGCGGATGCGCGGCGCGGCGGTATCCACGCCCGACAGGATGAAATAGGTCGAGACGGGCTGCAGGGGGGCCGGCACGAAAGACGCGGCGACAGCAGCCGGGCCAATGGCCGCCGAAGCAGCGCCATCGGCTGAGGCCGGCACCTGCTCCCGGGGCTGCATCGGCACGCCGGCGGCGGCCGCGAGGTCCGCGTCGCCGGTCGCGTCGATAAATACCTTGGCGGCAAGCGCTTCCGTGCCGTTCTTGCTCTCGATGAACACGTGCGTCACCCGCCCGCCGTCCATCCGGCAACCGGAGAAACAGGCATGGAGATACAACTCCACCCCCGCCTCCAGCACCATCCGCTGGACACACAGTTTGTACAGTTCCGGGTCGAAGGCGACATTGCCGAGCGGCCGCTCGACGTAGCCGCCGCCCATGGCCTCAAGCCGCTGCACGAATTCCCACGGAATCCCGCCGATCACCTGTGCCCCGTTGTAGGTAAATACGCTCAACGGCGCGACATAGCCCATCGTGGCCATGCCGCCGAGGAAACCGTACTGCTCCACCAGGGCGACACGGGCGCCTTCGCGCGCGGCTGCGACGGCCGCGATAAAACCGGCCGGCCCGCCGCCGCATACGACCACGTCGTAATTCCCCACGACGGGAACATCCTTCTTCCATTCAACCTTTTCCATGGCCTACCAATCGTCGCTCCGGAAGCATGGAACAGGGATTCCGAGCGTCGAGAATAAATTGGATTCTACGTAATTATGGAAAGCATAGCGCACGGCGACCGGCTCCGGCACCTCGGGGCAGGTCACGGTCACGAAGCGGGACCAGTCGCCCCCGGCCGTCGCCTGCGCGGGATGGAACACGCGATCCTCCCCGGCCAGTTCGAAGCCCGTGATCCGGGGGACATCCCAGTTGCCGACCCCGAACGGCGCATTGCCGAACTCGATGACGGCCTTGCCGTCCGCGAACGTGTATTTCACCGGATACGGGAAGGAAGAGGTCGCCATTTCCCGTCCATAAATCTTGTCCAGCGCGACGAGCGCGAACTGGTCGGCAATCTCCTGTTTCTGCGGAGGATGGATGCTGTGTTCCCGGCCGAGAGATTCGGTAATCGCCGCATAACTGGACGGAATCTCCTTCAGCGAGCGGAGCTGCACCTCGATAAAGCGCGGACGCTTCTCCCCGGCAGATTTCCCGTAACTGTAAGGTGCGAGGGTCACGAACAGGAACGGCATCTCCCCGCAGCCCCATACTTCCCGCCAACGGGCGACCATTGCCGCCTGCACACGGTCATAATACATGTCTTCGATGTCGGACTCCCCCTGGTACCAGAGGAACCCCCGGGCAGCATAGCCGGCTATGGGCAGCATCCGGCCGTTCCAAAGCGACTGCACCTGGACGGGATAAGCCTTGCCGTTGCGCTCTGCCAGGGTTTTTGCAAGCTGCTCTTCCGGCACCGTCCCGCGCAGGGACTCCACCGTTTCCTCCTCCATCCAGGCCGCGATCCGGCTTCCGCCCCAGGCGTTGACAATGATGCCAACAGGGACGTCAAGCCCCTCCGCAAGCCGTTCGGCGAAGAAATACGCCACGGCGGAAGTATAGGCCGCCATGTTCCCGGAAGCCTTCTTCCATGCGGCTTTGACATCCGCCTGCGGAACCTGCGTGGTATCGGCGTCCACCTTGAAAATCCGGATCCGGTCGGCCATGGCCGGCGCCCGCAGGAGGGCTTCCCGGCTCCCCTCGACCAGTTGCCGGCTGAAGCCGGCGACGGGCATCTGCATGTTGGACTGCCCGCTGCAGACCCAGACCTCGCCGCTGAGGATATCGCGGCGCTCCAGCCGCTCTTTCCCGCTGCGGACGGTCATCGTGTACGGCCCGCCGGCCTCCGGCGTCCGGACGGACACCCGCCAGCGGCCGTCCGCGTCCGCCACGGCGGAAACGGCTTTCCGGTTCCAGGACACGGAAACGCTCACACGCGCTCCCGGCGCAGCCCAGCCCCAGATAGGGCACGCCGTTTCCCGCTGCAACACCATGTTGTCGGAGAACACACCCGCGAGACGGAGCTCCCCGGAAAAACCTGGCAGCGCCAGAAGCGCTGCCACGGTCATCAGGATTAATCTCTTCATTTAAAGATCTTTAACTCCGGGACATCGCCCGAGAAATCCCACAGGGAAGCGTCGTATCCGATCCGCTGTGCAACGGCGGACAACTTCTCGCCGGCAGCCGCGGCCTTGCCGTGGTAAGGATAGTACCATTTCAGTTCGACAGGGTCGGTGTAATTGGTGACGAGCGCCTTGCCCGGGCCGACCTCCTCCTGGTCGAAGGGCACGTTCAGCTTCTCGTCCTGGTAGAAGTGGAAATCGATGTCCGGACGGCGCCAGTTGTTGGAAAGCGCATTGAACGCCGCGGTGAAACCGATGACCGTCGCACCGCTGTAATGGTTGGCCGGGGTCTCGCCTCCGGCGGTCGTCGTCTTCACGGACGGGTTCCAGGCGATACAGCCGGTCACGGTCGTATTAACATCCGTCAACGGGCTGTCACCCGAACCCAGCCGTCCGTAGGCGCGGCCGGCGACACCGCCGATGGCATAGGCGCCCTTGACGGCTCCCGTGGCAAAGCAGTTGCGCATGATTGCATTCTTCGGCAGGTCGCCGACGAGACCGCCGACGTAGCTGCCCGTTCCGGACACATCGCCGGTGGCATAGCAGTTCTCCATCACAAGGCCGTCGCCTTTATTGGGCGCACGGCCGATGAGGCCGCCGACCGTCGCCTTGCCGGAGACATTGCCGGTGGAGCGGCACTCGCGCATGACCGCACCGTTGGTCTGGTTCGAGTTGCACTGGCCGATGATGCCGCCGACGATGCTCTCGGCAGCCTTGATATCACCCGTATTGGAGCAACGGAGCAGGATGACGTCGCCGGCGGTATGGGCGAGGATGCCGCCCGCATAACTGGAGCCGCCGCCGACGCCCACGGTGACGGAACCGGTGAACGAACAGTCGGAGACCGTGCCGTTGCCGTAATATCCGCAGATGCCGCCGACCACGTCATGCGTCGTAGTGATCTCCATGGAAGACGAGCAGGAGACGATGTCGAGCGCGACGCTGCAATAGCCGACGACACCGCCGGTGGACCGTCCGCCCTTGGTGATCAACTTACCGGAAGTGGAACAGCCAGAAATGGTTACGTCGTTCATAGCCTGGCCGAGCAGGCCGCCGACCGGATAGTAGGTCGTCGTATAGGAGATCGTCGAGGTACGCTCGACCGTCCCATCGAAGGAGCAGTCCTTGATGGAGGAATTGCAGGCCCGGCCGCAGATGCCGCCGAAATAATGGGTCGTTCCGGAGCAGGAGACCGTGCCGCCGGTGACGTGGACATTCTCCAGGTGACCGCTCAGCGAGCCGCCGTTGTTGCCGGCCCAGGCGCAGACGACGCCGACCTCCGAGTTGGTGGTCGTCCGGATGACGGGGTTCACGAACGTCAGGTTCTTCACCGTCCCGTGGAGGACGCCGATGAAACTGGCCCATTTCGCGTCGGTGCAGGTGAAGTTCGAGATCGTCTTTCCGTTGCCGTCGAAGAAGATGCCGAAGCCCGCGTTCTGCTGGTTGTACGGCTTCCAGTCGGTGACGGAGGCCATGTCGAGGTCATTCATCAGGCGGAAATGCGTGATCGTGTTCTCCGTCAGGATGTTCCGGACATTGGCGAGTTCCTCCAGGTTGGTGATCAGGTACGGATCCTTCTCCGAGCCCTTGCCGTTGAGGGCGTGCAGCCAGCAGGAAGCGCTGGTCCGCAGGGTCGTCACATAGCTCTCGTGGAGGGTCTGCGGACCGGGTTCGAAGGTGTTGACATACTCTTCGTCGGCTCCGTCAATCACGGTCAGGGTCATCGTGTCCCCGGCCTTGAAGGTACAGGCCGCGTCCGTCTGGACATAGGCCACGAAAGCACCGTTGACCAGGGCGCCGTCCGTGACGGTGAGGGTCGTTTCGGAGAGACCTTCTCCGCTCACTTTCACCGATTTGACCACGCTCAGTGTCTCGGGGAAGCGCAGTTCAAGGCGCAGGATGCCGCTCTGGCGGAAGGTGCCGCCGTGGGCCGTCGCCCAGTCGTGGGCGAAGGATGCCTTCCCGTCGGTGCCGATCTTCACGCCCTTGAGTTCGGCGCCATAGACGATATGGTCAAAGGTCCCGCTGGCTTTCTGCGTCTGCGCGGCAGGCGCATCGCCGACTTTCCCGTACACGATGTCCACCGCCTTTCCGGCAGTCCATTCGCCGGAAAAGGAGCCCGCGGCGCCGACTTTGCCGGCGAGGGTCAGCTGCTTGCCGCCGACGGTCAGGACGTCGCCGTCCTTCCATTCGAGTTTGAAACCGTTCTTCCCGTCGTCGGAAAGCGCGACGCGCGTCTCGACGCCTTCGATGCCCGGAAGGGTGACGGTCAGGAGCGCAGACGCCCCTTCCGCCCGCGTTTCGGCGGGACCGGCCGTTTCCACAGGGAGGATTTCCTGCTTGCATGCGGCCGCAAGGAGAAGGGCCGCGAGGATCAGATAATGCTTTTTCATAACGCGCGTCTGTTTACGGAAGATAATCGGCACACTTGGCATAGATGGCCTTCGCCATCTGCTCCATGCCGGGTTCGGTCGGATGGCTGCCCTTGCACTTCGGGACGTTCACGCCGACGAAGTTGACATACGGCAGGCCGAAATGCTTCGCGATCTCCAGGGTCGAGCTCTCGTAGGCGGGGGTCAGGGTGTCGCCGATGATGATGATGATCTGGACCCCTTCGTAGCGGTTCTGGAGCATCTTGATGAGTTTGATGTAGGCACTCCGGTAGCAGTTCTCGTCGAGCTGGCCGATCGGCAGGTCCCAGTCGTAGGTCCCGAGCGGGGAGGACTGGTTCTTGTCGTTGGTGCCGCCGTGCAGGAGGATGATGTCCGGATCCACGAAATCATAGGCCCGGTCCACGAAGCCGGCGCCGATGCTCTTCTTGCTCACGCGTCCGCTCTTGATCTCATGGACGACGCGGGTCCCGGACCAGGAGGAATTCACATCCAGTTCGCCGTGTTTCATGTAGTTGTAGATGGTCTTCCACCAGTAGGTCTTCTCCTTGGCATCCACGGCGATGGACGGATTGGCGGTAACGTTGGGGTCGCTGCCCGGATAGAACGGGCTGTAGTCCTCGTTCACCATCGCCCCGTCCATGGTCGAGATCGAGTCGCCGAGGACGCCGACCTTGCGCGTCGGCTGCTCGTCCGGCTCGGCGAAATCAAGCGCGACATTCGCGTTCTTGCCCGCCTCGGCCGTAAAGCCCTTCGTGAAGGTATAGGTATAGCGGCTGGTCGTGACCGTGAACTTGCCCCGGAATGTGCCCGGGAGGACCGTCAGGCCGAAGGAGGAGCCCGACAGGGAGCCATGGCCGATGACGGGATAATGGTACGGGTCGGGGTTGGACCAGGTCATCGTGACGGTCTTGCCGCCGCCGGTGACATTGCCTTCGTCCAACGTGCCGGTGAGGTTGCCCTCCGCCGCCTCGTACGAGACGGAAAGGACGCGCTCGTCCACGGCATAATACTTCGAATCATACAGCAGCACAATCACGCCGGCCGCCTCTTTGGGCCTGTCTTCCAGGTCTTTCTGCGCCTCCAGATAGGCTTTTACCTGCGTTGCGGAGACGGTGACCGGCTCATTCTTGTCCTGCGGATCCGTCTGCTCCTGGGGATCGGTGTTCCCGCTGTCGTCGGGAGTCAATGGCTTCTTCCCGCAGCCGGCGAGCAGGACGGCCAGGCACGGGACAAGCATCCATTTACGTAAAGAAATCATATCGGTTATCAATTTAACGCAAAAATAGTGAAAAAATGAATTATATTTGTAACCGTACACCAAAACATCATCACATGAAAAGATTACTCGTACTCCTGGCGGTCCTTCCGCTACTGTTCTCCTGCGACATCGATGGCGCGATCGATGACATGCTCAAAGTCTCTCCTACCATCAAGGGCTTCTCCTTCAGCAAACAGAGCGGCACCGACCTGGGTGATGCGGACGCGACGTCGGCGCTGACGGCCTTCATCGTCGCCAAGTCGAAATTCGAAGGGAGCGCCGGACAGAAAGTCGATTGCCAGGTCCAGGTCATGCACGGCAACTACGGCGGTGAACCGGACAAACTGGAAATCTATTACTTCCTGAAAGGTTCGCTCACCTATGTCAGCTCCTCGGAGGTCACCATCGCCATCAACGGGAAATTCACGGCCCTGAACGGAACCTGGAAACTGACCCGTGCGGACAACGGGGACAAGATCACCCTCCAGAACGGCAGCAAGAAAGTCGAGCTGAAATTCTGGCACGAAACCGATTAGGAGCGGACCTCCCGGTTTTCACAGAGCGCGGGCCGGCCGGACAGGATCCGGGCGGCCCGCCTTTTTAAGACGGCACGCTGTTTCAAAACAGGCAGCGAATTATCTTTTTTAATCGAAGCAAAAACCGTATCTTTGTGTCCATAATTAATGACATTTGATATGGATTCCAAAGAACGCATCGCGGCGGCCCTGAAAGTGGCCACCGACACGAAAGTCTTCGAAATGGGCCAGGGCATCCTCCCGAAGGTGCCCGAAGTATTCCAACAGCTGTTCCCGGGCCGGAAGGCCGTCATCATCGCCGATATCAACACCTGGCCCGCCTGCGGCGAGGCCGTCTATGCCCTGATGACCGGCGCCGGCATCCCGACGGAGAAATACATCATCGACAAGGAAGAGTTCCATGCCGAGTGGCGCTACATCGAGATGGCGGACAAGATCCTGGACGGGGACATGGCTGCCGCGAAGCGCATCGAGGATGATCCGGATTATACCGAGACCCCGGCCGAAAAGTGCTTCCGGGAGGCCTCGGACGCGTATCCCATCGCCGTTTCCGTCGGCGCGGGCGTCATCAACGACATCTGCAAGCTGACCTCCCACCACCACCGCCAGGGCTACCTGTGCGTCGCCACCGCCGCCTCCGTGGACGGCTTCTCGTCCTTCGGCGCCTCCATCACCTACCAGAACGCGAAGCAGACCTTCGAGTGCCCGGCCCCGACCGGGATCATCGCCGACGTGGACGTGCTGGTCGCCGCACCGCGGTGGATGGTCGCCTCCGGCTATGCCGACCTCGCCGCCAAGGTTCCGGCCGGCGCCGAGTGGATGATCGCCGACCTGATGGGCACGGAGCCCATCATTCCCGCCGCCTGGGATGTCCTCTATCCGAACCTCCACAAGTACCTGGGCAACCCGGAGGGCATCGCCGCCCTCGACCCGCAGGCCGTCGCGGATATTTTCGAAGGCCTCACGATGAGCGGCTTCGCGATGCAGGCCGCCCGCTCCAGCCGCCCGGCTTCCTGCTGTGAGCACCTGTTCAGCCACATCCTCGACATGACCCACCACCGTTTCCACGGGAAACTCCAGTCCCACGGTATCCAGGTGGCGGTCGGCACCCTGACGATGTGCGCCGTCTTCGATGAATTCTTCCGCTTCGACCTGTCGAAACTCGATCCGGACGCCTGCGCCGCCGCCTGGCCGACCATCGACCAGGAACAGATGCGCGCCATCGAGATCTTCCGCACCTTCCCGGCCCCGAAGCTCGGCTACACGGAGATCACCAAGAAATACAATGACGCAAGGACCGTCCGCGAGCAGGTCGCGAAGGTCAAGGAGGTCTGGCCGGCATTCAAGCAGAAGCTCCAGGCCCAGCTCTGGTCCTTCGAGAAGATGCGGAAGTGCTTCGGGATCGTCGGCGCCCCGACCGATCCGTCCGACATCGGCGTCACCCGGCACATGCTCCACGACATGTTCGAGCGGGTCCAGCTGATGCGCTGGCGTTTCAACGTCCTCGACCTGGCGAAGCGCGGCCGCTTCTACGACGAACTCGTCAACGCGGTCTTCCTCCCGGGCCATGCCTGGGACATCAACGAAGAACAGCCTTTCAAATAGCCTATGGAGCCGAAAGTCAAACCGTTATTCCGTCTGAAAGGGAAAGACGGCGCCACGGACTGGTTCAAGTCCTGGCAGTGGCAGGTCATCATCTGTTCGATGATCGGCTATGCCATGTTCTATTTTGTCCGCAAGAACTTCTCCTTCGCGATCCCGCTCCTGCAGGACGCCTACCCCGGACTGACCAAGGCCCACTTCGGCGCCATCCTGTCGGCCGGCGGCCTCATCTACGGCGTCTCCAAGCTCATCAACGGCGTCATCGGCGACCGGACCAACGCCCGCTGGCACCTGATCCTCGGGCTCGGCGTCTGCGTCGCGGTCAATTTCATCTTCGGCTGGTCCGGGAAACTCACGACCTGGATCACCGGCGAGACCGGCGGCCCCGATTTCATCGGCGGCATCGTCGCGATCATGTCCGTGCTGTACATCATCAACCAGATCTTCCAGGGCTGCGGTTTCGCGCCGTGCAACCACCTGATGGTCAACTGGGTACCGCCGCATGAACTGGCGACCAAGATGAGTATCTGGAACACCTCGCACTCGGTCGGCGCCTTCGTCGCCGCGGTCATCTGCGGCTATCTCACGAGCTGGCAGATGTGCTTCTGGGTGCCCGCGACCATCTCCCTGGTCGGCATCCTGTTCATCTTCGTCACCCTCCGCGACACCCCGAAATCGGTCGGCCTGCCCGAACTCCCGAAGGTCGAGGGTGAGCTCGACGAGGACAAGGGCAAGGACAAGAAGGAATGGCGGAAATTCCTGATCCAGAAGGTTTTCCTCAATCCCGTCGTGTGGATCTTGGCGCTGACAGACCTGTTCGTGTACGTCGTCCGCTTCGCCATCCTCGACTGGGGGCCGTCGATGCTTCAGGACATGGGGCTCAGCCAGGCGCTCTCCGGCTGGACCGTCGGCATCTTCGAGGTGGCCGGCTGTCTCGGCATGATCGCCGCCGGCTATGTCTCCGACAAGTTCTTCAAGAGCCGCTCCCAGCGGGTGTGCGCCATCGAGATGGTCCTCGTGGCCCTGTGCCTCGTCGCCCTCCACTATATCCAGGACATGCACCAGCCGGTGCTCTTCCTCATCGTGCTGGCGCTCGCGGGCTTCTTCCTTTATGGTCCCCAGGCCCTTCTCGGGGTCATCGCCTCCAATGAAGTCTCCAAGAAAGCCGCTTCCTCGGCGGTCGGCATCATCGGCTTCATGAGCTATCTCTCCGTGCTGATCACCGGCCTGCCGCTCGGTATCTTCGCCGACAAGTTCGGCTGGCATCCGATCTTCATCCTGATGGCCGGCGTCGCCGTGATCGGCTTCCTGCTGATCGTCACCCTGTGGAACCTCAAGGACAAATCCCGGAACGCCGCCAGCGAAGAATAATCCTATGACCGCCCGCCGACTGCTGGCCCTCGTGACCCTCGTAACGGTCCTCCTCGCCGCCTGCGAAAAGGAGGACCGCTTCCCGCAGCCGAATGGGACGGACACGGAGCAGCCGGGGGAGCAACCCGGGGAGGAGCCGGGCAAGAAGCCCGGGGAACAACCCGAAGAGCAACCGGGAGAACAGCCGGGAGAGCAGCCCGGAGAACAGCCCGGAGAGCAGCCGGGAGAACAGCCCGGAGAACAACCTGAGGTCAAGGGACCTTTCGACCTGTCCGTGCTGGCCCGGCCGCTGGGCGAAGTTACCATCCTGACCTCGGGGACCTGGCTCCAGAACACGACCGTGATGCAGAGCTTCGGCCTGCCGGGCGACGGGACGATGTACGCCGTCCAGGTCGCCGGCAGCGGCCAGAAGCACAAGCTGAACGTCACCCACAAGGGGATCACGGCCAACAACAACAAGACGAAGATGCAGCTGACCTTCTTCGGCCACGGCTCCAACATCGTCGTCGAGCGCGACGCCGCCGGGACCGACTGGCTCTGGGTCGGCTGTTTCGGCACCAATACCTATTATAAGCGGGAGGCGCCCGACAATGTCCACTGCACCTCCAACCAGACCGTCGCCCGCGTCCGCTACCAAGCCGGCAAGGAACTGAAGGCCGACGACGTCGATGACCAGTGGTACATCCCGGGATGGAAGAACGTCCACGCCGCCATCGACTTCGAGGCCCGGCAGATCGCCTTTTTCGGCTACAATTCCAACGGCTCCAGCGGCTTCTTCCGGGTCTATGACCTCGACGCGGCGCTGGCCCTGCCGAAAAAGACCGTGACCCTCGCCCTCCAGATCGTCCGCGGCCCATCGGAGGATTATCCCCTGACGCCGCAGTCCTTCCAGGCCACGGTCCATGACCTCAGCGCCCTCACGCCCCTCGCGACGATTCCGCTGGTCTCCGCCACCTGGACGGGCTATCCGTACAATTTCGGAACGGGAGACAACCAAGGCTTCGAAATCCGCGAGGGCCGCATCTACCATTTCCACGGCGCCGGCAACGACAGCGACCCCTCTAAAGCCTGCGAATCCGTCGTGAGCGTCTTCGACATCGCCACCGGCCTTCTCGTCGAGCAGCACCGGGTCATGGCCGTCGCCAGCATCCCCGACCTCGCCGCCGCGAACCTCACCGACTACGGCTTCATGGAATCGGAGGGGATCAAGATCTACGGCGAAACCCTCTACCTGGGCTACACCACGAAAAAGACCGGCGACACCCACCGATACGTCACCATCCTCCAGTATCCGCTGCCACGGAAAGCGGCTGGATCCATAACGACTGAATAATCAAACTATTATAACTTTAACCACAACTCATGTTCAAAAAACTAATCGCTTCACTTCTCCTTCTCGCGGCTGCGCTGACAGCCTCCGCCCAGGTCAGGGGGGTCACCGGCAAGGTGACCGATGACAAGGGCGAAGCGCTGGCCGGTGTCAGCGTCATCGTGAAGGGGAGCCGGATCGGCACCGCGACCGACATGGACGGCAACTACCACATCCCGTCCGCCATCCCGTCGGATGCCGTCCTCATGTTTTCCATCATCGGCTTTACCACGCAGGAACAACCCCTCGGCGGCCGGCAGGTCGTCAACGCCCGCCTTGCGCCCGATGAGATGTTTCTCGACGAGACCGTCGTCGTGGGCTATGCCACGATGAAAAAACGCGACCTCGTCGGCGCGGTCGATGCCGTCGGCAAGGAGGTCATCGCGGACCGCGCATCCTCCAATCTCAGCCGGGCCCTGCAGGGCACCATCGCCGGCCTCAACATCACCTTCCCGGACGGCAAGCCGTCCCACGGCGGTTCGTTCAACGTCCGCGGCACGGGCTCCATCGGCGCCGGCGGCTCCTCCCTCGTGCTGATCGACGGGGTCGAGGGCAGCCTCGCGATGGTCAACCCGCAGGATGTCGAGAGCGTTTCCGTCCTGAAGGACGCCTCTTCGACCGCGGTTTACGGCGCCCGGGGTGCCTTCGGCGTCATCCTCATCACGACCAAGAACGCCGGCAAGGGCCGCCCGACGGTCAATTACAGCGGCTCCTTCGTGATCAACAGCCGGACGGTCGTCCCGGACGACATCCACGACTCCAACGAGTGGCTGGACATCTGGATGGCGGTCTATGACGGCTATTACAACGGCTCCAAGGCCCGCCTCAACCACCTCGACAACAAGGCCCCGTATTCCCAGGAAATCTACGACCTGATCAAGGCCCGGAAGACCGATCCGACCATCCCGGCGGTCATCGAGAGCGACCACGTGTCCGGCTTCGGCTACGCCTACCTCGACAGTTTCGACTGGCTCGGCGCCTTCTACCGCAACCATTTCTATTCCCAGGAGCACAACCTGTCGGTCTCCGGCGGCAACGAGAACGCCGACTACTACCTCTCCGGCCGCTTCTATGACTCCCAGGGTATCTTCAAGGTCGGCAACGAGGACTTCAAGAAATACAACCTCCGCGCCAAGGGCACCCTCAAGATCCGCCCGTGGCTGAAGGTCACCAACAACGCGAGCGTCACCTTCGACAACACCTACCTCCCGCGCCAGCAGGCCGGCCAGAGCGTCATGCGCATCATGGAGCACTGGGCCAACCCGATGGTGGGCCTGAAGAACCCCGACGGTTCCTGGACCCCCGCCGCGGTCGGTACCGGCTATGCCGCCTATGTGGAGGGGAAGAACTACCTGACAGAGAAATACCTGTACCTCCGCAACAAGACCGGCATCGACATCGACATCGTCAGGGACGTCCTGAAGGTCCAGGCCGACTACTCGTTCAACTACACCGACCGCCAGCGGATGATCGTCCAGCGGATGGTCGAATACTCCAAGAGCCCGGGCGTCTTCGTCAAGGAAAGCGAGACTTCCGGCGAGAAGCTCCAGAAGGTCGATTACCACACCCTCTACCAGAGCGCCAACGCCTATGCCACCTGGACGCCCAACCTCGGCAAGAACCACTCCCTCACGGCCCTTCTCGGCTACAACGCCGAGTGGAGCCGGTACGAGACGCTCAATGCCACCCGGCTCGGCTTCACGACGGAAAAGCCCTCCTTCGCCCTGATGGACGGCGAGGCCACGATTACGCAGGCCGGCAACGAATGGGCCTATGTCGGCGCCTTCTACCGTGTGAACTACAACCTCCTCGGCCGGTATCTGCTCGAACTGAGCGGTCGTTATGACGGTTCCTCCAAGTTCCCGACCTACAGCCGCTGGGGCTTCTTCCCCTCCGGTTCCTTCGGATGGCGGGTCTCCGACGAGCCGTGGATGGCCTGGTCGAAGAACTGGCTGGACAACCTGAAATTCCGCTTCTCCATCGGTTCCATGGGCAACGGCAGCGTGTCCCCGTACCTGTACACCTCCGAAATGACCCTGTCCAAGGCGACGGACATCACCCTCGGCGGCAACCTGCCGATCGTCACGAGCGTCGCCAGCACGGTGCCGGAATCCCTGACCTGGGAGACCTCCACCACCTATGACCTCGGCGTGGACCTCGACATCCTGAAAAGCCGCCTGAGCGCGACCTTCGACATCTACCGCCGGATGACGACCGACATGTACACCGCCGGCGAGACCCTCCCGGGCGTCTTCGGCGCCTCGGTCCCGAAGGGCAACAATGCGGAGCTCCGCACCGACGGCTGGGAGCTGTCCCTCATGTGGAGAGACCAGTTCAACCTCGGCGGGAAACCCTTCAAATACAGCGTGAAAGGCACCCTCTGGGACAGCCGCTCCTTCGTGACCAAGTTCAACGGCAACGACGGCAAGAAGCTCGGCAAGATCGACGACCTCATCAACAACATGGGCCAGCCCGACTACTACGAGGGCATGGAAATCGGCGAGATGTGGGGCTATACCGTCGTCGGCCTGTTCAAGGACTGGGACGACGTGCGGAACTCCGCCACCCAGAACTTCAAGCAGACCGTCAACAACGCCACCTATCCGGGCCAGGTCAAATTCGCCGACCTCGACCTCAACGGCGAGATCGACTACAACAAGCTCACCCTCGACGATCCCGGCGACCTGAGCATCATCGGCAACAGCACGCCCCGCTACCGCTACGGCCTCAACCTCAGCGCCAGCTGGCTCGGCTTCGGCCTCAACCTCTTCTTCCAGGGCGTCGGCAAGCGCGACTGGTATCCCGGCTTTGACTCCGGTTATTTCTGGGGCCGTTACGCCCGGCCGTTCTTCTACTTCACCCCGGCCATCCACCGGCTGACCAACCCGACGGTGGCCCAGTTCGAAGGGGAAGGCGAAGACTACCACTGCACCAACTGGGATACGGCCTACTGGCCCCGTCCCACGACCTACCAGTCCAACTCGGCCGACAAGAAGACCGTCCTCTCCACGCCGAATACCCGGTACATGCAGAACGCGGCTTACCTGCGCCTGAAGAACTTTGAGTTCAGCTATTCCTTCAACGAGAAGGTCTGCAAGGCCATCGGCCTCCAGGCCCTCAAGCTCTTCGTCAACGGCGAGAACCTGTTCACCTACACCCCGCTCCACAGATGGGCCCCGAACCTGGACCCGGAAGGCATCGACGGCGGTGACAAGGACTTCGGTTCCAACACGCTCAACGGCACGGCCTACCCGACCTTCAAGTCGGTTTCCCTCGGCGTCAACGTAACATTCTAAGAAGGAGGAACTACCATGAAAAGATATCTTGCAGTTTTCATCAGCGTCCTTGCGCTCGCCACGTCCTGCGAGGACTTCCTCTCCAAGGAGAATCCCAACGCGATCGAGAGTGAATTCTTCTTCAAGGATGAGAACTCCCTGGTCATCTACACCAATTCGATGACGCGTTCCTGGGTGCCGGAAATCATCGACTTCGTCAACGGCGACCGCTACACGGACACGCACGGCTGGGACAGCCGGTACAATTTCTATACGGACAAGTACGACGTCGGCGACATGACCAGCTGGAGCTGGTCCTTCCTCCGCACGGTCAACTACTACCTGGAGCACATGGGCGAAGCCAAGGTGGACCCGGAGGTCCATGACCACTACGAGGGCGTCGGCCACTTCTTCCGGGCCATGTTCTACATCGGCAAGGTCCAGCAGATCGGCGCCTGCCCCTGGTATGACCATACGATCGACCCGACCGACAAGGAAGCCCTGTACAAGGGCCGCGATCCCCGCTCGTTCGTGTGCAAGAAGATCCTCGAGGACCTCGACTTCGCCGCGACGCACTGCTCGGGCGACGCCAAATACCGCACGCGCTCGACCTATGTGCACAAATATGTCGCGCTGGCCTACAAGGCCCGTTTCTGCCTGTTCGAGGGCACCTACCGCAAGTACCATGACATCGACCACTCCACCGGCAAGCCCTGGACGGCCGAGGAAAAGGCGGAAGGCGACATGTACCTGAACGAGTGCCTGCTCGCCTGCGAGGAAATCATGAACTCCGGCATCTACGGCCTGATCGACAACCCCGCCAACCGGGCGACCCAGTACCGGAACCTGTTCATCAACGAGGACGGCTGCACCAACCTCACGAAGGAATTCATCTTCGCCCGCGACTACGATGCGACCTACCAGGTGAACAACACCAAGTACTCCATCAACGACTACATGATCAACGCCCAGCACGCGAATTATTCCTTCAACCGGGATTTCGTCATGACCTACCTCCTGCAGGACGGTACGCCCTTCACGTCCCAGTACACGGGCGAGGACTATTACCGGGCCACCTTCCAGGAGGAGTGCACGGGACGCGACCTCCGGCTCACGCAGACCATGCGCACCCCGGGATTCACGCGCGACGGCGGCAAGAAGCACTATGCGCCGGACCTGGTCTATTCCAAGACCGGGTACCAGCCCATCAAGTGGCTGTATGACCGCATCGACCTGGACGAAATCAACTCCCCGACCTATACGGACGTCCCGCTGATCCGTTACGCGGAGGTCCTCCTCGCCTATGCCGAAGCCAAGGCGGAGCAGGGTGCCTGCACCCAGGCCGTCTGGGACGCCACGATCAAGCTTCTCCGCGAAAGGGCCGGCGTCAAGAGCATCTATCCCACGGCGGCCGATCCCTACATGATGAAGTATTTCCCGGGCGTCACGGATCCCGTCATCCTGGAGGTCCGCCGCGAAAGGGGCATCGAGCTGACGATGGAGAACATCCGGCAGCAGGACATCCGCCGCTGGCACATGGGTGAACTGCTGGTGCGCCAGAAGACCGGCATGTGGATCCCCTCCATCGAGACCGACCTCGACCTCGACGGCGACGGCACCCCGGACAACATGGTTTCCCAGCTGTTGACGGAGAAGGCCGGCATCAAGGTCCTCCACATCGTCCCGAAGAACTACACGCCCACCAAGGACGAAGACTACCACCAGCTTTCCGAAGGCGACCACGGCTATATCCTCCCGTACATGGGCAACCGGTCGCAGTACAAGTGGGAAGAAAAGAAATACCTCTATCCGGTGCCTGCCTCCAGCGTCACGATGAACGACAACCTGGACCAGAACGCCGGCTGGGAAAAGGATGAACAGACCAACGAATAAATAATTGACAGACATATGAAAAAGTACCTGATGTGCCTGGCCGCTGCCGCTTTCGCCATCGCAGCGTGCGGCGAAAAAGAACCGCAGAAGACCGATATCCCCGAGATCTCCGTCAATCCGGCGGAAATCTCCGTTGAGAGCGCCGGCGGGACCGCCACCCTCCAGATTACCTCCAACACCAAGTGGGCGATCAGCACCACGGATGCATGGATCAGCTTCGAGCCCGCTTCCGGCGAGGGCAACGCCTCCGTCACCGTCACGGCCGCGGAGAATACGGCCTACAAGGAAAGGGAGGGCAAGTTGTCCATCAACAGCACGGCGAAACGCCTGACCGTCAATGTCAAACAGGCCGCCACGGAGAAGCCCGCCGCCACGAAACTCACCGAGATCAAGACCGCGGAGGAATTCTTCTCCTTCATCGGCGCGATGGACCAGTATGAGGCCGGCGAGACCGTGAAACTCACCGCCGACATCACCATTTCCGAGCCGGCGAACGAACTGAACTGCATCTTCGACGGCCAGGGTCACACGATCACCCTCAACTACGAAATCGCGGACGCCCTCACGGCCGATGCCGCTGAACTCGCGAACATCGGCGTCTTCCGCAAGATTACCGCGACGGTGAAGAACCTGAAGACTGCGGGCTCCATCAAGGCACAGCAGGACGGTCTCGATGCCACCTTCCATATCGGCGGCATCGCCGGCTATGTCAGCGAGACGGCGACCATCGAGAACTGCACCAACGGCATCGCCATCACCGCCACCAACTTCAACACCCACCATCTGGGCGGCATCGCCGGTTACACCGAAGCCGGCGCCAGCATCACCGGCTGCAAGAATACGGCGGCCGTCACCGCGGCCTATGAGGGATCCTCCAAGGCCTCCCAGCTCGGCGGCATCATCGGACACATCGAAGGAGCCGGCACCGTCACGTCCTGCATCAACGAGGGCGCCATCACCTATACCGGCGGCGGCACCGCGCGCATGGGCGGCATCTGCGGCTATGTCAACAACGTGACCCAGGTCCTGTTCAAGGACTGCACCAACAGCGGCGAAATCAGCACGACGGCAACCGGTTACACGGAAAAGAGCTGGGCCTATGTCGGCGGCATCTCCGGTTATTACGGAACCCCGACCCGGGGCGCACACGCCACCTACGAGGGCTGCGTCAACAACGGCGCCGTCACCTGCGACGCGGCCGGGACCAAGCTCCGCGCCAGGGTCGCCGGCATCAACTGCCACGCCGGCAACTCCAACGATAAGGCCAATGGCGACGGCACCGGCATCTACACCTGGGAACTCAAGTCCTGCACGAACAACGGCGCCATCTCGCTCAAGAACTGCGTAGCCGCGACCCGTTCCCAGCTCGGCGGCATCCAGGCCTACGGCGAACCGTCCGGACAGGTCGTCATCACCGGATGCACCAGCAACGGCAAGCTTTACAGCGAAAACCCGAATACGGACGGCAAGTACAACGCCATCGGCTGCCTGCTCGGCGGCAATGCGGCGCTCAACTCCACCTTCACCGACAACACTGTCACGGCCAACGCCACGATTACCAGCACGCTGCCGGCATCGGAGAGTGGCCCGCACTGCGGCCTCATCTGCGGTACCAACAACCCTTACACCACGGCCGTTACCGGCAAGGTGGGTTCCGTGAACATTGTAAAGGGTGATGCCATCACGACGACAAGCGCCGACAATTTCGCCTCTCTGCTCTTCGGCCAGCCGCTCGGTGCGGGAGCCACCATCTCCGGCGTAACGTTCGGTAACTAAAGGACTCCGGCATGAAAAGAATCCTGGCGGCTTTCGCCGCAATCGGCCTGCTGCTGACCTGCGCCTGCTCGGGGGAGACCGGACAAACGGATCCCCCGGCCGGCACCGGGTTTTCTTCCATCAGCGGTCTCGGGGACAGGACCGTCGCGGCCAGCGGCGTCGAACCCATCCTCATCCATTTCACCGCGACGGGCTTCTGGAAGGTTTCCACGACCGTCTCCTGGATCCGGTCGGACCACGATTATGCCGTCGCCGGCACTTACGACGTCAAGCTGACCGTGGACAGCAACGCGGGGAGCGAGCGCTCCGGCTCCGTCAGTTTCACCTGCGGGTCGGACGTGCGTTCCTTCACCATCACGCAGAAAGCCCCGGAGGCGGATCATCCCGGCGAGGCCGGCTCCTTCTCCTTCCGGCTGATGTCCTTCAACATCCTGCAGTCGACGGATGAAGGGGAAGGTCATCAGTGGGCCCAGTACCGGGAAGCCCCCTGCAGGGCCATGTTCCAGGCGACGGATCCGGACATCATCTGCCTGCAGGAATGCCGGCGGACCCAGCTGAACTTCATGAAGGACAACTTCCCGCAGTACAGCTATTATATGTATGCGAAAGACGGCGTCAAGAAGGAAGGCTACGAGAGCGTGGAGCGCTGCGACGACGACGCCATCTTCAAGAACGGCGGCCACCGCGACGTCATCGCCCTCAGGACCTCCCGCTTCCAGATGCTCGACTGGGGCCGCTACTGGTTCAGCGCCACGCCCGAGGTCAGTTCCTATGCGGGCGACCTCTTCGTGGACGGCGGCACGCCGAAACTCTCCCTCTGGCTGAAGGTCAAGGAACGGTCGACCGGCATCGTCTTCTATGTCTGGGACACCCACTTCTTCCCGAGCGGCACGACCGGACGGCTGCAGTGCAGCCTCATGTCCGTGGAACGGATGAAGGCGCAGTGCGCCGACGGCGATCCCGTCTTCTTCTGCGGCGACCTCAACCTCGCCTATGAACACGAGTCGCTCAAGCCGCTCCGGGATTACATGCAGAGTGCCGGGAAGACGGTGGCCGGGGCGGAATACCTGCCCACCTACACGGGCTTCCGCACCGACCGCAACACCTGGACCTACATCGACCATATCTTCTACCGGAACGCCAGCCCCTCGGCCTACAAGGTCGTAGCCGAACCGATGGCGAACGGCACGTCCGTCTGCTCGGACCATTTCCCCATCTACGCAGAATTCACCGTCAGCAAAGAATAAAACATATGAAAACCGGAAGATTCTCCCTGATCGCGGCCCTCTCCGCCCTGCTGTTCCCGCTCGCCTGCCAGCAGGAACCCGTCATCCCCGAAGGTAAGCCCGTCGAAGTCACCCTGACCGTCACGCCCGCTTCCGTCTCCCTTCCGGGACGGGACGGCTCCGCCGACGTCGTCATCACGACGACGGCCGCCGAATGGACCGCCACCGCCTCGGCAGACTGGATCACCGTCACGCCCGCAAGCGGCCACGGGGATGCGACAATCACCATTACTGCCACTGAGTTCCTCGGCAAGAACCAGCTCCGTGACGGGACCGTCACCGTCGCCGCCGGCGAAGTCAAGAAAACCGTCAAGGTCGCGCAGCGGTCCTTCGAGACCGATTTCAGCGGCGGTGAAGGGACGGAAGCGAACCCCTACCTGATCGCCTCGGCGGACGACCTTGTCGCCCTTTCCGAGAAGACGAACGGCGGCGGGGACGGCAAATACCTTTCGGCCCACTACCGCCAGACCCTGGACATCAGCCTCGCAGGCATCGATTTCAAGCCCATCTGCCAGGGAGGGACGAAGTTCTCCGGCACCTATGACGGCGACGGCCACAAGATTTCGGACCTGACGATCCATACGCCCACGGTCAAGAGCCCTACGGCGTTCATCGCCCAGGCCAACGGCGCCACCATCCGGAAGGTCAGCTTCGAGCATGCGGACATCGACGCCGGCTATGTCTATAGCGGCACGGTGGTCGGCTACGCGGAGAATACGACCGTGAGCGACATCACCGTCAGCGGCCAGTTCCGGCAGTACGTGTCCGGGCTCCAGGTCATCAAGGAGGCCAACGAGGGCTTCTCCGGCGCCATCGCGGGCTGGGTGAAGAATTCCACCTTCGAGAACTGCGTGATGGACGGCAACGTCACCATCTACGGCAAGTACAGCGGCGGCCTCATCGGCGTGGTCGAGAATTCGACCGTCCGCGGCTGCAGGATCCCGAAGGAGAAAACGGTCAACATCTATTACCACTGGAACGGCGGCCTCTTCGGGGTCGTCCGCGGCGCTTCGTCGCTCGTCTCCGGCTGCTCCTTCGAGGGCAACCTGACGGCGGTCGGCTACATCCAGGGCGGCATTGCCGGCCAGGTGGAAGGCGGACGCATCGAGAACTGTGTAACAGGAAGTTACGCGTCCATCGGCTGCGACAAGTACTACGTCGGCGGCATCGCCGGCACCCTGGTCCCCGTGGACCCGATCACCGTCGACCACTGCGCCATGTACGGCACCATCAAGGGCCAGTACGCCGTCGGCGGCATCGCGGGCTACTGCGGCTTCCTCAGTTCGTCACTCAAGATCGACTCGGCCACGAAGGACGTGACCATCTCCAACTGTGCCTGCATCGGCAGCGAGATCACGGCCACCGGCAACAACGGCGGCACCAATCTCTACTCCATCGCCGCCGGCATCCTGGCCTGGTCCCATGGCGGCAACGTCTTGACCATCAAGGGCTGCTACAGCAATCCGGCGCTGATCCAGACCGTCTCCACGGGCAACCGCGGCGCCCTGGCCGGCATCCTCGCCTACCAGAACAGCTCCCAGCCCGCCCTCATCAAGGACTGCTACAGCACGGTTACCCCGACCAACATGCTGAACCGCAACGACCGGGTTACAGACGTCTCCAGCTACCCGTACTACGGCGGCATCTACTGCCGCAGCACGTGGGCGAGCCGGTTCGAGGCCTGCTTCTGCGATGAAGCGATCCAGCTCGGAACGGGCGACGCCAATGCCACCGAGACCGGTTGCGAGGCCCTCGCCACGGCCAAGTTGACCGACGGGACGCTGCTCGGCAAGCTCCAGGCGGCGGCCGACGGGACCGTCTGGGTAGAAGGGACGGACAAGCTCCCGACCGTCAGCGGACTCCCCGCCGACCCGAACGTCAAGCCGAAGGCCGCCAAGCGTGTCAGCGTCATCGGCGACTCCATATCGACCTTCAAGGGCTGGATACCGGCGGGTTACAGCGCCCACTACCCGGCTACGGACGGGACGCTGACCCTCGTTCACGAGACCTACTGGTACCGGCTCATCCATGATTACATGAAGAGCGCCGAACTCGACATGAACATCGCCTTCTCCGGATCGACCGTGACCAATACGACGCCGGAGAACTATGTCGCCAGGTACGGCTCCGCCTCCAACGCCTGGTACAAGAAGGATTTCGTCACCCGCTTCATCGAGAACGGCGGCTGCGGCCGGCCGGACATCATCCTGATCCACGGCGGCACCAACGACTGGGCCCACAACGCCGACCCGCTGGCGCCGGGCGTCGCCATCCGCAACGATGAGTCCAACATCTACGGCGGCACCGCCCCGTCCGCAAGCATCATGAACGGCATCTACGACAAGGCGGATGCCGCGAAGACGCGGAGCGAGATCAACGCCCTGCCCGACGGGACCTTCTGCGAGGCCTATGTCAAGCTTCTCTGCCAGATCCGGGAGCGCTACCCGCAGTGCAAGGTCGTCTGCATCATCGGCGACTACCTGAGCGCCTCCATCGAGCAGTCCGTCCTGCAGATCGCCGACCACTATGGCGCCAAGACGGTCAACCTCTTCAGGGTCAACGGGTTCAACGACCTCGGCGGCTACAGCCCCTCCACCCTTTCCAACAAGGGGAAGCAGCCGAACATGCCGAAGCACGACTACGCCGGCGATACCGGCGGCTGCCACCCGGGTTCCGCCGCCATGGAATTCATCGCCAAAAAGATCTACACCGAACTCGGTGCATGGTTGGAACAATAAACACAAAACAATGAAAGCCATTCAATTCGGAGCGGGAAACATCGGGCGCGGATTCATCGGCGCCGTACTGGCCCAGGCGGGATACCGGGTGGTATTCGCCGATGTGGTCGCTGACCTTCTGGACCAGATCAACAACCGGAAACAATACACCGTCCATGTGACGGACACGGAGAGCCGTGACATTGTCATCACCGACATTCGTGCCGTCCACTCCGGCAGCGAGGCGGCCGTCGCCGAAATCGCCGATGCGGACCTCATCACGACGGCCGTGGGCCTCAGGATCCTCAAGTTCGTCGCGCCGGCCATAGCCAAGGGGCTTGCCGCCCGCATGGCCGCCGGTGAGGAGAAGCCGCTGAACATCATCGCCTGCGAGAACGGCCTGAAGGCCACGTCGCAGCTGAAAGAACTGACATTCGCGCTGTTAAGTCCCGATGTCGCCGCATGGGCGGAGAAGCACGTCGGCTGGCCGGATGCGGCCGTGGACCGCATCGTGCCGCCCGTGCGCTGCGAAGTTCCGCTGGACGTCGCCGTCGAAGAATACTTCGAGTGGGACGTAGAGCGGAGCGCCTTCGTCGGGGCGATTCCCGCCATCGCGGGCATGACCCCGGTGGACAACCTCGAGGCCTATGTCGAACGGAAGCTCTTCACCCTCAACACCGGACATGCCACGGCCGCGTACATCGGCAAGATGAAGGGGCTCGGCACCATCGGCGAGAGCATCGCCGACCCGGCCGTGTTCCCCGTCGTCAAGGCCGTGATGCAGCAGAGCGGCGAGGGACTGGTGCGGAAGTTCGGCTTCGACCATGATGCCCATTTCGCCTATATCGAAAAGATTCTCAAGCGTTTCTCCAATCCGTACCTCAAGGACGACGTGGACCGCGTCGGCCGGGAGCCGCTCCGCAAGCTCGCCCCGAACGACCGCCTCATCCTCCCGATGCTGACGGCCAGGGGTTTCGGCCTGCCGTATGACAAACTCCTCCTCGCCATCGGCGCGGCGCTCCATTTCGACAACCCGGCCGACCCGCAGAGCGTCGAGATGCTCGCGGCCATCGCAGCCGAAGGCGTCGCCGCGACCGTGGTGAAGTACACCGGTCTTGCCGCCGACGACCCGGTCGTCGCCGAGATCGAGGCGGCCTACAAGGCGGTGGAGGCACTGTAAATCCATCGTTTCCCGCAGTCGTTCAGGATGGAAGTACGTGCCAAGAAAGCCCTCGGGCAACATTTCCTCACCGACCAGCGCATTGCGCAGGACATCGTCGCCGCGCTGGAAGTGCAGGAGAAACCCTTCCCCGTGCTGGAGATCGGGCCGGGGATGGGGGTGCTGACGCAGTACCTGCTGCAGCGGGAGGATATTGCGCTGAAATGCATTGAAATCGATGGGGAGTCGGTCGATTACCTGATAACGCATTTCCCGGACATGCCCGGGAAGCTGCTGCAGGGGGATTTCCTGACGCTGAAGCTGGAGCGGATCTTCCCGGACCGTTTCGCCGTCATCGGCAATTTCCCCTACAACATCTCCTCGCAGATCTTCTTCAAGGTCCTGGACCACAAGGACCGGATTCCCCAGGTCGTCTGCATGATCCAGAAGGAGGTTGCGGAACGCATCGCCGAAAAGCCCGGCACGAAGACCTACGGCATCCTGTCGGTGTTTTTGCAGGCGTGGTACGACATCGAATACCTCTTTACCGTGGGGTCCGGCTGCTTCGCCCCGCCGCCGAAGGTCACCTCGGCCGTCATCCGGCTCCGCCGCAACGGCCGCACGGACCTCGGCTGCGACGAAAAGCTGTTCAAGACCGTCGTCAAGACGGCCTTCGGGCAGCGCCGCAAGACGCTCCGCAATTCCCTGAGGCCTCTCGCCCGTGCAAAAGCGGACCGCGAGGGCTGGTCTGACGACACCCTTGCGGCATTCCTGGCGGACCCGGTCTTCGACCTGCGTCCCGAACGCCTCGGCGTGGAGGACTTCGTTGCCCTGACGCGCTCGCTGGATACGCTTGAAACACAAAAACAGGCCTAGAAGCATGAAATCGTGCCGCACCCACACATTGGAAGGCCGGGTGCGGCACAAAAACAGCCTTACAGACATAAAAACGTGTTTATGAATATGAAATCCAAGACCGTCACGGTCCTTCTCCTCGCGCTGCTGACCGCGACAAGCGCCGCGGGCTGGGGCCGGATGGGCCATGCCACCGTGGCGAAGATCGCCCAGAACCACCTCACCAAGACCACGCAGAAGCGGGTGCAGGAAATCATGCAGGGTACGCCGCTGGTGGCCATCGCCTCGTACTGCGATGATTACCGCGCCGAAATGGACGCCACCTTCCCGCTGGAGTGGACAAAGGGGGTCGGGCATGCCCATACCTTCGAAGTCGGGCCGGACAACCGTCCCTACGACACGCTCTTCGAACCCGGCACCGGCCGGAAACTGATCAATAACGTCTATTTTGCCGCCCATTGCCTGGAGGACCTCGCCCACGCGAAGGATTTCCCCGACTCCATCCGCTGGAAGGAACTGGTCATGGTCACCCACCTGATCGGGGACATGCACTGCCCCGGCCATGTCCGTTATGCCGCCGACCATGAGAACATCGGCAAGTATCCCGTGACCTTCCTCGGCGAGGAAACCACCTACCACCGGGTCTGGGACTACTCCATGGTCGTGAATCCCCTCCCGTTCAGTTTCTCCGACATCGCCGAGATCTGCGACGACTGCACGCCTGCCCAGATGGAGGAGATCTGCAGGGGAAACATTTACGACTGGGGCAAGGACGTCGCGGACAAGTGCCAGGACTGCCGCATCGAGATCGAGAAGGGCGACAGGATCAGTGCCAGGTGGATCCGGGACCATACCGAACTCATGCGGACACAACTGCGGAACGGCGGTTACCGGCTGGCCCATGCCCTCAATATGGCCTTTGATCCCCGCTACGCCCGGAAACATGCGAAATAGACGGGCGAGAACGCGCTGCTTTCCCCGTTTTTTTGCTATTTTTGCGGACTGAAACCGATTTAACGCATCCATATGTACAGAACCCATACCTGCGGAGAACTCCGCATCGCGAACGCCGGACAGACCGTCACCCTCGCCGGGTGGGTCCAGAAGGCCCGTAAACTCGGCGGCATGACCTTCATCGACCTGCGTGACCGCTACGGCGTCACCCAGCTGGTCGTCGAGGCCGACGCCCCGGCGGAGCTCGTCGGGACCGCCACCGCCCTCGGCCGTGAATTCGTCATCCAGGCCACCGGCGAAGTGCTTGAGCGCCAGGCCAAAAACCCGAAGATGCCCACCGGCGACATCGAGATCAAGGTCAGCGCGATCAACGTGCTGAACAAGTCCGTGACCCCGCCCTTCACCATCGAGGACGAGTCCGACGGCGGCGAGGACCTGCGGATGAAATTCCGCTACCTCGACCTCCGGCGCGGCCCGCTCAAGAAGGCGCTGATGCTCCGCCACCGCATCGCCCACGAAGTCCGCAATTACCTCGACGGCCTCGGCTTCATGGAGATCGAGACCCCGTACCTGATCAAATCGACCCCGGAAGGCGCGCGCGACTTCGTCGTCCCGTCCCGCATGAATCCGGGCCAGTTCTACGCCCTGCCGCAGAGCCCGCAGACCTTCAAGCAGCTGCTGATGGTCGCCGGATATGACCGCTACTTCCAGATTGTCAGGTGCTTCCGTGACGAGGACCTGCGCGCCGACCGCCAGCCGGAATTCACACAGATCGACTGCGAGATGTCCTTCGTCGAGCAGGAAGACGTGCTCGGCACCTTCGAGGGCATGATGCGCACCCTGTTCAAGAACGTCCTCGGCGTCGATGTCCCGAACCCGCTGCCGCGGATGAGCTGGTACGACGCGATGGACAAGTACGGCTCCGACAAGCCGGACGTCCGCTTCGGAATGGAAATCCATGAACTGACGGACGTTGCGAAAGGCAAGGGCTTCGGCGTCCTCGACGGCGCGGCCTATATCGGCGCGATCGCCGTCCCCGGCGCCGCCGAATACACCCGCAAGCAGATCGACGAACTGACCGAATGGGTCAAGCGGCCCCAGGTCGGCGCCAAGGGCCTGATCTACATCCGGGTCAATGCCGACGGTTCCTTCAAGTCCTCCATCGACAAGTTCTACGCCCCGGAAGACCTCGCGAAGATCGCAGCGGCGGCCGAGGCGAAGCCCGGCGACCTGCTGCTGGTCCTCAGCGGCGATGCCAAGCGCAAGGTCCAGACCATGCTCGGCGTCCTCCGCCTCGAGATGGGCGGTCGCCTCGGCCTCCGCGACCCGAAGGTGTTCGCCCCGCTGTGGATCGTCGATTTCCCGCTCCTCGAGTGGGACGACGAGACCCAGCGCTTCTACGCGATGCACCATCCCTTCACGGCCCCGAAGCCGGAGCACGAGAAGTGGTTCTATTCCAATAAGAAAGAGGACCTGGAGCGCGTCTGCGCCAATGCCTACGACTTCGTCCTCAACGGCAACGAGCTCGGCGGCGGTTCCATCCGGATCCACAACGCCGACATGCAGAAGCGGATGTTCGAGGTGCTCGGCATCGGTCCCGAGGAGGCCGAATACAAGTTCGGTTTCATCATCCATGCCTTCCAGTACGGCGCCCCGCCGCACGGCGGCCTCGCCTTCGGCTTCGACCGCGTCTGCGCCCTCTTCGGCGGCCAGGATACCATCCGCGACTACATCGCCTTCCCGAAGAACAACCAGGGCCGCGACGTGATGATCGACTCCCCGTCGGAAATCGACCAGTCCCAGCTCGACGAGCTCAAGCTGATCCTCGACAAGAGCGAATAGCCATGACCCCCCGGAAAAGGATCCTCTTCGTTGTCCTCGCCGCCTTGACGGCGCTCTCCGCCGCTGCCCAGGACAACGGGACCCTTTCCCGTCCCCGCAAGTTCAATGGCCTGCTGGGCGGCGGCGTCTCCGCCGATTTCTCCGAGAATTACAGCTACATCACCCTCGCACCGGAGATTGCCTGGCCCATAGGGAAGTACCTGTACCTCGGCAGCGGCATCCTCGCGGGCTGGTCCAGTTCCTACGGCGAGAGCCACTGGACCTTCGGGATAAACCCCTATGCCCGTTTCCACGCCGAGGTGCTCGCCGGCATCCGCGTTTTCGCGGATGCGGACCTGAACCTGCGCCGGACGCAGTATGCCGGGGGCAGGGCGCCCGTCTTCTACCTGGACTGCGGCATCCGCCCTGGCCTGATGATCCCGGTCACCGGCTCCGTCTATGCCCTCGTCCAGATCGGATTCCTCGGCTACGAGAGCTCGCGCTCCGGCGGCGAACTCTGGAGCCGGACCGGCTGGCGCTGCGAAGGATCCGATATCCGCATCGGCGGATACTTCAGACTATAAGAACATGAAAACCAGCCGGTTCCTTACTGACCCTGCTCCCGGACGGCTTCCCGGCTTTCGTAATACGCGTGGACCAGGCTGCGATAGCCCAGGGCCTTCATCTGCGCATAGGTAACCCGGTAATTGGCCTTGGTGTGGCGGCCGGTGGAAAGGTAGCGGATGTTCTCCTGGAGGTATTGGTCGAGCACATGCAGGCCCTCCGTCCGGTTGATGACCGGGAAGAACCAGCGGGACCAGGTCAGGGTGGACGGATCCGCGTCGCCGAAGAACTTGGCGTTGAACTGGTTGATGAGTCCTTTCATCGCCCGGTCCGCATCCAGGCCGTTCCGGCTGCGCCAGCGCATCAGGGCGCGGGCGGCCCGCCGGATCTTCCCTTTCATCTTCCGCACGGTCGCGGAAGCGATGTCGATGTCGCGGCCATGGCAGCGGAATCCGAGGAACTCGAACGCCTCGTCCGGGGAATAGATCCGCTCCTTGTCGGGATTGACCGTCAGCCGGTAACGGGCCAGGAAGCCGAGCAGGTCCGCCTTGCAGGCCTCCAGCGTCCCGCGGTCCGGGGCGAACAGGATGATGTCGTCCGAGTAACGGGCATAGATGACGCCCGCTTCCGCGAAATGGCGGTCCACCTCCATCAGATAGACATCCGCCAGGAAAGGAGCCGTCGGGGTCCCGGCCATGACGCCGCGGGCCTCCCGGACCACCTCCCCTTTCGACAGGGCACGGCCGTCCGTCAGCAGCTGCTCGAAGAAGCGGTAAAGGGCCGGATCGTCGGCCAGAAGGTCGCGGAGCATCGGCAGCAGCAGCGGGACGGAGATGGAATTGAAGTAATCGTGGATATCCAGTTTATAGGCCCACATCTTCCTGTCTCCCAGCGCTTTGCGAAGATCATGGATGGCGTCTGACGCCTGCAGGCCGCGCCGGAAAGCATAGCAGTTGGGGGAGAAGCGGCCGTCGTAACGATACAACAGGAAAGCGATCATCCGGAGCACGGCCGTCTCTTCGGGCGGGAAACTGTACACGGTCCGTTTCTTTCCCGTGCCCATCTTGTTGACGGTCTTTTTCCGCGGAATGCCCAGGCCCTCTCCCCGCAGCAGGCGGTCCGCCACTTCGAGATACTGCTCCGAGGCGACATACGCATCGGCTTCCCGGAAGGCATGCCAGGTGTACCGGCCTTTCAGCAGCCGGTGGGCCAGGAACTGCTCCCAGGTCTCCTGGCGGACCAGGCTTTGGAGGATGCTTTCCATACAAGGAAAAAAAGAAAAAGGGGAAGATTTTGAATCCGCAAAATTGCGGTTCACGGGACGGTACGCAGCCCGGCCGCCTGCAAGGCCCCGGATGGGCTGCGCTGCGTCCTCCGCAGGCGCAACGGGGTTGCATCCCCTTTTTCTTTCAGGCTAGCCGAGGAATTTCCGGATCCGGCCGATGACGTAGGCCCGTTCGTTGGGCATCTGCGTGTAGAAATTGATATACGGGAGGCCCAGCTTCTGGGCGTACATCCTGGCAATCAGGTATTTGACATTGCTGTCATGGCTGTGGCCCTTGCCCAGCATGACGATGCCTTTCGGCACGCCGCCCGCATACAGCACGAAGGTGTAGGGCTCGCCCCATTCCGCCTTGTAGGCCTGGCGGGGACGGTCGTCATACAGTTTGAATTCATCGGCCGCCGCCCCGGCGAGCTCCGTCACGGCCACCTGCTCCCGGACGGCGTAGGCCGGGAATTCGGCGCTGAGGATCCCGCGGAAATACGCTTTCCACTCGGCATCCGTGCGCTCGGGAGCCTCCTCCCGCAACGGGGTTTTCGGCGCGGAATACGAGGATGTCGTCTGCTGTTTGGCGGCGGAAGTCACTTCGGCGAGCACCTTCTCGGCCGCCACTTTCAAGATACTCTTCAAGAGTCCCATAGGTCAATATCATTTGGTCCGGCGTAAAATTACGTCGATTCTTTCAATAATTCAATACTTTCCGGGGATTATTCCTTTTCCCGCCCCTTTTGCAGGCGGTTGACGGCGGTAATCAGCAGGGAGCCGAAGACGCCCGCGCAGAGCGAACCCAGCAGGACCGCGATCTTGCCGGCATCGCGCAGGTGCTGCGTCACCTCCGCCGGAATGCCCTCCCCCGCGAAGGAAAGCGTGTCCACGAAGATGGACATCGTGAAACCGATGCCGCCGAGGCAGGCCACCGCGAAAAGCATGGCCCAGGTCGCCTTGGCGGGCATTTCGCCGACCTTGCACTTGATGGCGATCCAGCTCGCGAGGGTGATGCCGACGGGCTTGCCGAGCAGCAGGCCGAGGAAGATGCCCATGCTGGCGCTGCCGAGCGCGGCGTCGTATCCGAAGACATTGAAATAGGAGGGGTCCGTGATCTCGACGCCCGCATTCGCCAGGGCGAAAATCGGCATAATGAGGAAGTTCACCCAGGGATTCAGCAGGTGCTCCAGCCGGTAGGCCGGGCCGATCGAGCGCTTCGACAGGCCGGAAAGATGGCGGAGATAATGGCGCTGCGGCCCGTTCGGGAAATCCTCGTCCGAGACCGCCTCGCTCCGGTTGAGATTCTCCAGCAGGATGTGGTGGCGGCGGTGGAATTTCGCCTTGTTGTAGCGGGCTTCCATCGGGATGAGGAAGGCCATCACGACGCCGGACATGGTCGCATGGATGCCGGAATAATAAAAGAGCGCCCAGACGATCAGAGCCGGGAACAAGAAGAAGAACAGGCGCTTCTCGCCGAGCCGCTTCAGGACGAAGGTGAAGAGGATGACGGCGAAGGCGACCCCGAGCAGGCCGAGGTTGATGGTCCCGCCGTAGAACAGCGCGACCACCAGGATGGCGATGAGGTCATCCGCGATAGCCAGGGCCGTCAGGAACACCTTCAGGGACACGGGAACCTTGTCGCCGAGGATGGACAGGATGCCCACCGCGAAGGCGATGTCCGTCGCCGTCGGGATGCCCCAGCCGCTCGCGGAGAGCGTGCCGTGGTTGATGGCGGTGAAAATCAGGGCCGGGACGACGACGCCGCCGAAGGCCGCGATGACCGGCAACATCGCCTTTTTGGGCGAGGAGAGCTCGCCGCAGACGACCTCCCGCTTGATTTCCAGGCCGACGGTGAAGAAGAAGATCACCATCAGGATGTCGTTGATGAACTTCTCCACGGTCATCTCCCGCGGGAAATGCCAGTCCACCCCGCCGCCGGGCGAGGCGATGTGCAGGGACAGACTCGTGTTGAGGAACGCGTGGTAGGCGTGCTTCGTGAAAGGGAGGTTGGCCAGGAGCATGGCCACGGCCACGCAGGCAAGCAGCACGACGCCGTTGGCCCAGGGCTGCTTGGAGAATTTCTGCTGGGAAATGCGGAAGTTGTGGACTTCCTTGTTCCACCAATAGATCGGAATGAGTGCCATTATTCGCCGTAAAGGTATGTGTGCTGTTCCGGGGTCAGGCGGTCGATGCTGACGCCCCAGGAACGGAGCTTGCGCTCCGCGACTTCGGCGTCGATCTCCGCGGGAACCGGAATGAGGCGCGGACCGTTTTTCAAGGTTTGTCGGTGGTCGGAAAGGTATTTGGCGCTGAGCGCCTGGATGGCGAAGGACATGTCCATGATTTCCGCCGGGTGGCCGTCGCCGGCCGCCAGGTTGACGAGACGGCCTTCGGCGAGGATGTAGAGGGTCCGGCCGTTTTCCAGGGTGTAGGCCATGATGTTGTTGCGGGCAGGGCGGGTCTCCACGGCCATTTTCCGGAGGGACGCGATGTCCACCTCGACATCGAAATGGCCGGCGTTGCAGAGGATGGCGCCGTCCTTCATCACCCGGAAATCGTCCGGGGTGATGACGTCGCGGCAGCCGGTGACCGTGATGAAGAGGTCCCCGAGGGCGGCGGCCTCGTGCATCGGCATCACCGAGTAACCGTCCATCCGGGCCTCCAGGGCCTTGACCGGATCGACCTCTGTGACAATCACTTCCGCACCGAATCCCTTGGCGCGCATCGCGACACCCTTGCCGCACCAGCCGTAGCCGGCGATGACGACGGTCTTGCCCGCGACAATCAGGTTCGTCGTGCGGTTGATCCCGTCCCAGACCGACTGGCCCGTGCCGTAGCGGTTGTCGAAAAAATGCTTGCAGGCCGCGTCGTTGACGAGGACCATCGGGAAGCGGAGGGTGCCGGCGCGGTCGAGGGCGCGGAGCCGGTGGATGCCGGTCGTCGTCTCCTCGCAGCCGCCGAGCACGTTCGGGATGAGCTCGGGGAAATGATTGTGGATCAGCGAGACCAGGTCACCGCCATCGTCGATGATGATGTGCGGTCCGGGCGCGATGACGCTCCGGAGCCCCTCCTCGTATTCCTCGGGCGTGGCATCGTGGACCGCGAAGACGTTGAGGCCTTCATGGGCCAGCGCGGCGGCCACGTCGTCCTGCGTCGACAGCGGGTTGCAGCCCGTCGCGTACATTTCGGCGCCGCCGGCGGCCAGCACCCGGCAGAGGTAGGCCGTCTTGGCCTCCATGTGGACGCTCAGGGCGATCCGGAGCCCCTTGAACGGCTTCGTTTCGGAGAAATCCTCCTCCAGCCCCCGGAGCAGGGGCATATGGTCGCGGACCCAGCGGATCTTCATTTCCCCGCTCTCCCACGTATCGATGTTTCTGACCTTGTAAGGCATGGCTTTTCAATTTGGGGATGCAAAGATAGCACATACCCGCCGATTTTCCTATTCTATCCGGACGCGGCGGACGGGAGGACGGTGTCCAGCCGCTCCCGAAAGGACTGTTTGCTCCGTCTTTTTTGCAGATTACTGATTTTTTCGATATCTTTCCGCCGTTTTTTGGAGAGGTTTATGACCGACTTGACCCATCTGTACCTGGATTACCAGCCACGGCTGCTGAACTTTGTCTCGCGTTTCACCTGCGACGAGCAGGAAAGCCTTGACATCGTACAGGACTCGTTTATCAAACTGATGTCCTGCTACCAGGGGAAAGACGAAGAAAGCGTCAAGAAGCTTCTTTTCACCATTGCGCGCAACAAATGCCTGGACTACCTCAAGAGTTCCAGGACCGTAAACCTGCGGCTCGCCGCCGACCAGCGGTTCCTCAACGATTCGGAAAGGCTGTACTCCCGCAGTTTCAGTCTGTCGGACGAAGAGTCGCAGGTCCTTTCCCTGGAAGTCAGGGACCTGATCGAAAAGATCGTCTCCACGCTCTCGCCCCGATGCCGCGAGGTCTTTGACCTGAAATTCGTCAATGGCATGAAGAACAGGGAGATCGGCATCAGGCTGGGCATCTCCGAATCGGCCGTGGAGAAGCATGTCAGGACCATCCGCAAGGCGTTTGACCGGGAAGCGGCCACCCATCCGGACCTGCTTTTGTGGATGATTCCCTTCTATTGGGTGTTCTTTTCCTGACTTTCAATCCGAGGTAAGGTTTTCCGTGCCCTCAATCGTTTATAGGGCAGGATTAGCTTACTTATGGACAACAGACTGACAGAACTCTCCCTGAAATTCTTTGAGGGGAAGACCACCGCCGAGGAGGAATCACTGCTGTTTTCCGAGATCTCCCGCTCCGGGGAGACGGCAACGGAATTCAGACTCCTGGAAGAAAAGTGGAAAACGACACACACCCCCTCCCGGAAAACCGCCGGCGAACTGGGGGCATTCCGCAGAATGGCAAGGAAGGCAGAGCGCCGGGACCGCCGGCCGTTCCTGCGCAGGAACATCTGGCTGGCAGGAGTTCTCGCGGCCGCCTGCGTTGCCATCGGCCTCCTGGTCTTCAAGCCGGAGGCCGGGAAAGAACCCGCTGCGCCGGCCAAGGCCCAGACGTTCATGGTCGAGGCTCCGCTGGGCACCCACGGAAAGATCTCGCTTCCCGACGGCACAAGTGTCTGGCTGAATGCCGGGTCGAAGATTTCATACGACGCGGACTTCAACACGTCCAACAGGAATGTCTCCCTGGTGGGGGAAGCCTGCTTCGACGTCGTGCACAACGAAGACCTTCCCCTTGTGGTGTCGACATCAGGCTGCCGTTTCAGGGTGCTCGGAACCAAGTTCAACATCTCGGCCTACGAAGACGACGGTTGTGTCCGGGCGGCCCTGATCGAGGGTTCCCTTCAGGTAAATTCCCCGGTCGGGGAGGAGGTGATGGCCAAGGGGGAAGTCGTGTCCGTCTCTTCCGAATCCGGGTCGATCCACAAATATGCCGATGACGTCGCCCAGTACATCTCCTGGACGGAAGGCAAGATCCGTTACAGCAACATCCCCGTTCCCGAACTGATGCGCAGGCTTTCACGCGAGTTCAACGTCGAGATCGTCCTCCAGGTGGAGTCGGTGTCGTCGAGGAACATGCGCGTCGCGTTCTCGAGGGAAGACTCCATCGACGACATCATGAAGGCCGTTTGTGAAATCCTCCGGACCTCGTCCGTAAAGGTCGGGAGGTCGTTCTATATCGTTGAAAACAACAAATCCCGTAAAGATGTGCAATAAACCCATGCTGGCCCTTGCCGTTTTCTTCGCGCTGACGATCCAGGCAGCGGGCCAGACCGTCACGCGCAATTTCAGCAACATGCCCCTTCAGCAGGTCCTTGAAGTCGTGGAAAGCCAAACCGGGTATTCCTTTGTGTTCGACCCCGCCGACCTGGATTCGTCGGGTCCGGCGGCGGTTACCGCCAATTTCAGGAATGCCGGCATCCGGGAAGTCCTGGACACGATTCTCGGGCACGACCTGAAGTATTCGATCAGTGGCAAAATCGTTTCCATCACGAAACAGCCTGCTTCGGCGGCGCAGCCGCAGAAGAGCACCGCCGGCAAAAGGGTCACCGTTTCGGGCACCGTGATTTCTTCCACCGACAACCAGCCCCTTGTCGGTGCCGGCGTGGTCGTCGACAACAGTTCCGTCGGTACGGTGACCGACATCGACGGCAATTTCACCATCACGATTCCCACCGACGCCCAGAGCGTATCCTTCAGTTGCCTGGGCTACCAGACCAAGCAGATCCTGGCCAAGGATGTCGTGCTCATGAAACTCGTTTCCCTTTCGGAAGACACGAACATGATCGAGGACGCCGTGGTTGTCGGTTTCGGTGTCCAGAAGAAAGAGAGCGTGGTGGGAGCCGTGCAGGCCATCAAACCGGAGGAACTCAATTATCCGTCGTCCAACCTGACGGCTTCCTTTGCGGGCAAGATCGCCGGTGTGATCTCGACCCAGAAGAGCGGCGAACCGGGCGCGGATGGTGCAAGTTTCTGGATCCGGGGCATTTCCACTTTCGGCACCAACACCTCTCCCCTGATTGTAATGGACGGTGTGGAAATCACGTCCACCATGCTGAACTCCATTGCGCCGGAAACGATCCAGTCTTTCTCTGTCCTGAAAGATGCCACCGCCACGGCCCTGTATGGCTCACGCGGAGCAAACGGCGTGATGATCATCACCACGAAAAACGGCCGGGACACCGACAAGATGAACATCAACCTGCGTGTGGAGAACGGCTGGTCCATGCCGACCAGCGTGCAGGAAGTGGCGGACGGCGTGGCTTATATGAATGCTTACAATGAGGCCGTGGGAATGATGTATTACCCGCAGGAGAAGATCGACGGTACCAAGGCCGGCCTCAACCCCTACATCTTCCCGAACAACAACTGGTATGACACCCTCTTCAAGAAGGGAACCCTGAACCAGAACGCCAACCTCAGCGTCATGGGTGGCGGCAAGAAGGTGGATTATTTCCTCAACGCCACCGTGTTCAATGAGAACGGTATCCTGCGCTCTCCCGCCGCATCCCATTTCAATACGAACATCAACTACCGCAAGTTCCTTTTCCAGAGCAACGTATCGGCAAAAATCACCCCCACGACCAGGATCGGCATCCGGATGAACACGCAGCTCCACTTCCGCCATGCGCCCACGGAAAGCGTGAACAACCTGTTCTACTACACGATGCGGTGCAACCCGGTCAGGTTCCCCGCCGTCTGGCCGGCCGAGGAGGGAGACACGTTCGTGCGTTTCGGTAACGCGGAAAGCCCCAATGGAAGCACGAATGACGTGAATCCGTATGCCTTGATGTGCAGGGGCTTCGGAGACAGGCACTACTCCTACTTCACCGAAACCTTCAACGTGGACCAGGACCTCGGCTTCATCACCGAGGGCCTGAAGATCAAGGGGCAGGCATCCTTCTACAATTATGTCTATGCCGCCACTTACAAGACCGTCGTTCCCCATTACTACAAGTTGCTCGACTATCAGCAGAATCCTGACGGCAGTTTCAGTTACGAAACGACGCCCATCGGTGCCACTCCTGTCGACTACTATGCCATCTCCACCGGCAAGGACGGCTATCGCGAGAACTCCTTACAGGGTTCCATCGAGTACAGCCGCCTGTTCAGTGGGCTTCACGACGTCAACGCACTCCTCGTCTATCATCAGAAAGAGAAGGTCTACAACACCCCGGGAGCGACGGAGAACGAAGTGCTTCCCTACCGCGAGCAGGGTCTCGCCGGACGTGTCACCTACTCCTTCAGGAACACGTACCTGATGGAAGCCAACTTCGGATACAACGGTTCCGAAAACTTCGCCAGGGGCCACCGGTTCGGTTTCTTCCCTTCCCTGGCCGTGGGTTACACCATCTCCAACGAGCCGTTCTTCGCCCCGCTTTCCAAGGTCGTCACGCTCCTGAAACTGCGCGCCTCTTACGGCAAGTCGGGCAATGATGCGCTCCCTGTACGTTTCCCGTACGTCACCGAGGTCCGGACCGGCCAGTCGCTGTACTGGCGGGTCGGCCCCGAGTTCACGGGCCTGTCCGGCACCACGATCGCCACGCTCGGCAACGAGGAGGCGACCTGGGAGGTCAGCACCAAGGCCAACGTCGGTCTTGAACTGGGGATCTGCAACGATTTCACCCTGATTGTCGATGCGTTTCACGACAACCGGACGGGCATCTTCATGCAGCGCCGTTCCATCCCTTATTCCGCCGGCTACTCCAACACCCTGCCCTACGGTAACATCGGTGCGGTCCTGAACAGGGGCGTCGATGCGTCTTTTGAATACAACAAGGTGTTCAGCCGCGACTTCTCCCTCTCCGCAAGGGGCACTTTCACATACGCCCACAACGAGATCACCGACCGGGATGAGCCGACGGGAACGCCCTACTACCAGTCCGAGATCGGCTTCCCGATCAACTCCATCACCGGACTCGTCGCCTGCGGCCTGTTCAAGGACCAGGAGGACATCGACAACTCCCCCCGGCAGACCTATCAGGCCGTGCGCCCCGGCGATATCAAGTATGTGGACATGAATGGCGACAAACAGATCGACGACAACGACATGACGATCCTCGGAAGGCCGACCACGCCCGAAATCGTGTACGGTTTCGGCGCGTCGGCCACCTGGAAGGGATTCGACTTCTCGCTCTTCTTCCAGGGCCAGGCCAATTGCTCGCTCCTGATGAGCAACATCCACCCGTTCTGCGACTCCGGCGTATCGGGCTTCGGCCTCACGAAATGGATCGCAGACGACCATTGGAGCCCCGAGAACGGCAATGTGAACGCCGCCTACCCCCGTCTGAGCAACGACTGGAACCAGAACAACGTGAAGATTTCTTCCTTCTGGCTCTACAACGGCGCGTTTCTCCGTTTGAAGACCGTGGAGGCAGGCTATACCTACAAATGGTTCAGGTTCTATGTAACCGCATCCAACCTGCTCACGTTCAGCGCTTTCAAATATTGGGACCCCGGTCTGGGCAGCGGCAACGGCCTCAGCTACCCGCTCCAGCGGACGATCAATGTCGGAATCCAGTATAACTTCTAACCTGTCCAGCGATGAAAAAGATCTTCCCTATATTGACTTGTGCGGCCCTGCTCGCATCCTGCAACTATCTGGACGTGGTCCCCGAATCCAAGGCCACTTTCGACGACTGCTTCAAGAGCCAGTCGGAATGCCAGAAGTTCGAATACTACCTGTATCAGAGCATGCCTTTGATCGGCACGCACTACACCACCCCTGATTTCTTCGGCGGAGACGACTACATCACGGGCGTCAAGGGCACGGTCGCTTATTTCCAGTACAAAAGCATCCTCTATGGCCTCGAGAGCCCCAGCCAGAGCTATTGGGGGTTCTGGTGGACGGGATCCATTCCCGAGATAGACTGGCGCAGGAACCCTTTGGACGTCTATGAGTCCATCCGGCACTGCTACATGCTGCTCAACAACATCGACCGCGTGCCCGATATCTCCGAAGAGAATTACAACAAGTGGCGCGGCGAGGCCTACTTCCTCATCGGCTATTACCACAATGTCCTTTTCGACTATTACGGACCCTGCGTGCTGATCCGGGGCCAGGTCGCCACCGATGCCACCAGCGAGGAGCTGTTCCAGCCCCGCGCCACGGCCGACGAGTGCGTGAAGTTCATCTGCGAGATGTACGACAAGGCCGCCGAACTGCTGCCGCCCAGAAGGATCGAGGCGGAACTGAATTTCGCGTCCGGCTGTGCGGCCAAGGCGCTGAAAGCCAGAATCCTGCTTACCCTCGCAAGCCCCTTGTACAACGGCAACACCGAGATGGCTGATTTCAAGAATCCCGACGGCACCAACATTATCAACCAGGTCTATGACAGGGAGAAATGGAAGCGGGCCATGGACGCCTGCGAGGATGCCATCTCCTACTGCGAATCCAACGGCCACATCCTCTACAACCATCCCGACATCAACATCGCGGATGATTTCGAGCGGACGGTGAGCAATTATCACGACATCTTCTGCCGGGACCATCACAACCCCGAAGAGTATATCTACGCCTATGGCGGAATCTATGCCTCCGAAGTGAATATCCGGCACAGCGCGCCCCGCAGCGTGAACCCCTCGGGGCAGGGCGGCTACTATGCCGACGGCTACCGGGGTTACCACTGCCCGACCTTCGAATCGGTGCTGATGTACTATACCAGGAACGGCCTGCCGTGGGAGAAGGATCCCGAAACCAAGGACATCGACCCGTATGCGTACGATCCCGTCACCGAGACCGCCAACATGCATTCGCACCGCGAGCCCCGTTTCTATGCCAACGTAGGATACGACCGCGGCACCTATGAGATCGACGGCACCGTCGAGACTATCTATGCCCGCGGCGGCGAGATCCACGGAAGCACGCTCAACATCGAGCACGAATACCAGAACTGTACGGGCTATTTCAACAAGAAATTCATCAACAAGGCCAATTATTACGATCCCTCGTCGAAGACCTTCAAGTACTTCTATTACAATTTCCCGTATATCCGCCTGGCCGAGCTCTATCTTTCGTATGCCGAGGCCGATTTCGAATACAACGGCCGTCTCTCCGAGCGGGGCTATGCGTGCCTTGACAAGGTCCGTACAAGGGCGGGCCTGCCGACCTTCAAGGAATCCTGGGCGCTTGCGGGAGGCGAGCCGACCGGTGATGAGCTGCGCGAGATCCTCCATCGGGAGCGCTCCATAGAATTCTTTTACGAGGCCCGCCGCTACCACGACATCCGCCGCTGGAAGACGGCCCCCGAGATCATGGTCCGCAAGCCCAAGGCCTGGAATATGGACGGAACCACGGCCGAGACTTTCTATCAGGTCACGGATATGCGTGAACTGATGGAGCGCGTGTGGAAATCCTACTGGCTGGCCATCCCCATACAGGAAATGAACGTGAATACCAACCTGGTTCAAAACCCCGGATATTGATTATGAAACGAATCCTTTCTCTTGTTGCCGCGCTTGTCTTCCTGGCAGGCTGTTCGGACAGGATGCCCATCGGGCACGAAATCGCATCGAGCGTATATCTCATCCATCCCGGAGAATATCCCGTCACCGTGACTTCCGAAACGGAATGCTGCAACGTATGGATCTGCAAGGCCGGATATGACAGCAAGTCCTATTCGTTCGACGCCGTGATCGACGAGGAAGACCTTGTACGCTACAATGCGCAGTACAAGAAATCCTACCAGATGCTTCCCGGCAACGCCTACACCCTGGCAACGCCCGTCGTGACCCTGGGCCCCGGTGAAGTCAAGGCCGCCGTGAGGATTGACATCGATCCCGCATGCATCACCAAGGGCGTGACTTTCATCCTCCCCGTCAGGGTGACCTGCAGCGACCCCGACTCGTTCAAGGGTGAGAACATCGAATATCTGCTGATCACAAAGTAACACAATCTAATACATACGAAAATGAAAAAAACACTTTTCCTTTCCTTGTCAGCCCTCTGTGCGCTGACAATGGTCATCTCTTCCTGCAGGAAGGAACCCGTACCCGAACCCGTCTACACCCTCACCGTCAAGACCGGGGCCGCGGATGTCGATGAAACCGACGTAACCCTCAATGGCTCTTATACCTACGACGGCACGGAGACCGTGACGGTCGGCTTCCGCTATGCCGCCGACAAGGCAACGCTTGCGACCGCGCAGCTCATCCCCGCGACAGCCACGGACGGCAAATTCTCCACCACCCTCAAGTCCCTTGCCAACGGCGAATACTTCTATCAGGCCGTTGCCAGCGCAAAGGGGAAAGAGGTCCCCGGCGCCGAGGGGTTCTTCAAGGTGGATTTCTCCAAGGTCCCTACCGTCACGACCGGTGTGGCCGACCTGACCCAGGATGGCTATGTCCTCAGCGGCAGCTATTCCTTCTCCAGCAAGAAGATTCCCATCAAGGTGGGCTTCTTCTATGCCGCGACCGAGGCCGACCTTGCCAAGGCGACCCTGCAGGAGGTGACGCCGGACGGGGACAACAACCTTACCTTTACCGTACCGTTTTCCTTCGGATCGAACTGCTTCTTCCAGACGGGCGCCATCGTTGAAGGCGAGACCTATCGCGGGGAGGTCAAGAGCGCCGGTATGACGGATCTCACGGCCGCAGGAAACGCCAACTGCTTCATCGTCAAGGAGGCCGGCTGGTACAGTTTCAAGACCAACAAGCCCGACGGAACAGCCGTCGATGGCGACAAGGCCGACTGGCTCTGGGCGACCGGGACCGACAAGGGCCTTATCTCCAACATCAATTATGCGGGCGGCACCATCAGTTTCAAGGTGGAGAAATATGAGCAGGCCTCCATTGTGGTTGCCCTCTACAAGGGTTCCACCATTGCCTGGTCGTGGCACATCTGGATGTCCGACGTCAAGGACCAGCCCATCAACGGATATGGATTCCAGGACCGCAACCTCGGTGCAAATGCGCTCAGTGCCAATGAGCCCGCCTCCATCGGCCTCCTCTACCAGTGGGGCCGCAAGGATCCGTTTATCGGGACTCGGGTGATGGACAACTCCCTCAGCGGGAAATACGAATCCATTCCGTTCAGTCTCGACCGCTCCCTTGAATATCCTTTCTGCGCCGACTATGTGGTGAACGACCAGACCGGTCTTTTCTTCGATGTTCCCAGAGTAATGACGTCAGAGGCCAACGCCACGGCCAATCCGATGACATACTATGGTGTTTCCGGTCAGGGCAACTGGGAAATGTCGTCTGCTGAAATCACCAATTTCTGGAAAGCGGACAGCAACTACAACCCCTGTCCTGCAGGATACCGGGTTCCTGAAATCACGGACTACACCGGAGCACTGATGGACTATTTGATGCAGTCCAGCACGGGTGCCACCGCCGTTTATGGCAAGACGGCTGACGGCAAGAACACCTGGGGCCGCATCTATACCCTTGGAGGCGTCGATTACAACTGGCCCGCCACCTGCCTGCGCAACTGGGCCGGATATATCGTCAATACAGGCGTCTGCATCGCCATGACCTCCGCAACGCTCGTCGAAGGCCAGAAGAAGTTCCACAACATCTGGAATTGGAGCGCCGATACGGATTACATCGAGAAAGCAGCCCCGCTTCGCTGTATCAAGAAATAGCGGATGAACCACCTGATCATCCTCGTGCTGGCCGCCGTCAGCATCATCCCAAAGCCTGCAGTTGTCGTTGAATTGAACGGCAACTGCAAGGCTTCACGGGCGCAGACGCCCCAGGTGACCCTTTCTCCGGCGCTGAAAAGCGAGGCATACATCCTGGACATCGACCGCAAGGGGGTCCGGATCTGCGCGGGAGGTGAGGCCGGCGTGTTCTATGCGCGGGAGACACTCGCGCAGCTGGGCCCCGGCGCGCTGCCCTGCGTGCACATCGAAGATGCTCCGGCGTTCGATTACCGCGGGATGATGCTCGACTGCAGCCGCCATTTCTGGACGGTGGATGAGATCAAGACCGTCCTCGACCTGCTGGCGATGCACAAGATCAACACCTTCCACTGGCATCTTACCGACGATCAGGGCTGGAGGATTGAGATCAAGAAGTATCCCGAACTCACCCGGGTGGGCAATTACCGCCCCTACACGGTGTCGTGGCCGGGATGGCACCCCGACGGCTGGATTCCCGACGGGGTGCCGGTGGACGGATTCTACACCCAGGAGCAGGCCCGCGAAATCATCGAATATGCCGCTGAGCGCCATATTGCCGTCATTCCCGAGATCGAGATTCCGGGACACTCCACGGCCGCCCTGGCCTCCTATCCATGGCTCGGCTGCAGGGGAGAGGGCTATCAGGTCGCCTGCAAATGGCTGATCAGCAAGGACGTCTATTGTCCCGGCAAGGAGAGTACCTTCGCCTTCCTGCAGGGTGTGCTCGATGAAATCATGGACCTTTTCCCCTCGGAATACATCCATATCGGCGGCGACGAGTGCAAGAAGGAGGAGTGGGAGAAATGCCCGAACTGCCAGAAGCGTATCGCCGACGAAGGTCTCCGGGACGAGAAGGAGCTGCAGAGCTACACCATCCGCAGAATCGAGCGTCATGTCCGCTCACGCGGCCGCAAGATCATCGGATGGGACGAGATTTCCGAGGGCGGGCTTTCCACGACCGCAGTCGTGATGTCGCGTTTCGGTCCTCCGAGCGTCAAGCGGGTCATCCAAAACGGTAATTTCGTCATTCTCTGTCCCGGAGAGCACTGCTACTTCGATTATTACCAGAATCCCGACAATGCTGCGGAGCCACGGGCCCACAAGGGCGGCAACGGCAACCTGAACCTGGAAAAAGCCTACAAGCTGAACCCCCGGAACAACTATACGCCCGCAGAACTGGCCATGGTCAAAGGCGTGGAATGCTGCCTGTGGACCGAATATGTGCCCGTCATGTCCCACCTTGAATACATGATCCTGCCCAGGCTGGATGCCTTCAGCGAGGCGGCCTGGACCGGCGGGGACCGGGATTTCGACGACTTCCACGCACGCGTACAGGTGATGGCCCGCAGATATGATGCCCTGGGCCTGAATTACGCCAGGCATTACATCGGGGCAAAACCGGATTTCGAAAAGTGACGCAGCGTCAGTTCCCCAATACGGCCTCCCGGGAGGAGAAGGCCTCCGCCTCGGCGGCCGTGAGGATGTGACCGCTGCGGGAGCGGCCGGAAAGGTCCAGTTTCCGGCCGGACAGGTCGGTCGAGCCGTACTCCTTCCAGCCGGAGGCCGCAGACGGCGAAGCGGGGTTCGGGGCGGGATTGGTGTACCAGCCGGCAGGGGCGATGACCGCGTCCATCGCGCAGCCAATGAAGGTCACGTTGTCGAAGACCTTGGCATCGCCGCCGGAACGGGCGAGAAACATCGACCCCGCCTTGACGCCTTCGAACGCCGTCAGCTTGCAGTTCAGGAACACGAAGCCCTTGTCGCTCGCGTTCGGAACGCGCGCCTGCACGATGTAGCCGGCGGCCTCCGCGCGGATTTCGCAGTCCTCGAATAGGCACACCTTGGGATAGCCCCAGATGAAGTCGCAGTGGCCCGCGATGAGGGATTTGTGGACATAGACGGTGCCCTTGCAGAGGAAGGTGTCCTGGAGGGACAGCAGGACGCAGTTTTCGATGGCCATCTTGTTGCTGCTGTTGAAATAGATGACCTCCGCCTGGCCCTTCAGTTCGCCGAAGGTGTTTTCCATCGTCAGGTCCTCGAAAACCAGGTTGTCGCAGTTCTCGGCGAGGATGATCCCGCGGCCGCCGGAGGTGCCGATGGCCCGGCCGGGGCGGCCTTTCGTGGAGGTGCTGGCGCCGCTGCCGCCCTCCCAGCTCTCGTTGTTGGCATACGAAAGGATGGTCCGGTAACGGCTGTTGCCCCGGATGGTCAGGTTGTTCTTGTCCCGGATGAAGAGGGTTTCATGGTAGGTCCCGTCCGCGACGGAAATGGTCACGGCCGTCGCCTTGCCGAGCTTGCCGGCATAGGTCACGGCGCCCTGGATGGTGCAGAAATCAGCCGAACCGTCGGCATTGACCTTCAATTCGGACGTGGATGCGGGCTTTGCCTTTGTCTTGACGGTCCATGCGCCCGCCACGACGCCGGAATGGCCCTTGACGACACCGGCGTCCACCGTGACGGTGTACTCCTTCCCGAAGTCCAGCACCCCGCTGTGGAGCTTGATTTCCAGCCCCTTCTCCGTCAGCCGGAGCGGGGTATAATGGATGATCCGGTAGCGGCTGCCGCTCGGCACCACGTCCATCGTGGTCGTGTACAGCGTCTCGGTGGTGATCTGCGCCTTCGGAATCATCTGGCCGTCGCTGCGGACGGTCACCCCGGCGAGGTCCGCCAGGTCGATGGCATCGACCTCCACCCCGAGCCCGTCATAGACCCGGATGCTGCCGGCCGTCCCGAGCTCCGCCCCCGCCGGCACTTCCAGCAGCAGCGGTGCATCGATGCACACAAGTGACGGATCCACAGGCGGTTCCTCCGGTGTATCCGGTGTGTCTGGGGTGTCGGGTGTGTCCGGCGTGTCCGGCTTCTCGGTCGGATTTCCGGGGTTCTCGGGCGTTTCAGGGTTGTTTCCGCCGCAGGCCGCTGCCAGCAGCCACAGGGGCAGAAGGGCGATCAGGAATCTTTTCATGACGGCAAAGATAGCATTTTCCCATAATCTTCGTATCTTTGCCCCCGGAAAATGCCTTGGTGGTGAAATGGTAGACACGAGGGACTTAAAATCCCTTGGCCCGAAACGGCCGTGCGGGTTCGATTCCCGCCCGAGGCACCTTAAAAAGAGCTAACTGGCTGATTTTCAACGGTTAGCTCTTTTTGTGTCTCGATTTTTGGCGACATTTTGGCGACTTAGGGCCATTTTGCCGACTTTTAGCATCTGGTTAGTTTTTGTTCTCTGGGAATGGTAATATCAATTACTCGTTTATTTCGGGGCGGCTTCAATTATGCCCCACCTATTTGTGCAGGTACCTTATTCTCCTGAAATTTGTCCGATTTTTGGGAAAATTGAGAAAATTTCACAAATTTTTGTAAAATCGGAGAATTTTTGATTATCTTTGTAGCCCCAAACGCATCTGTTATGCTAATTGAATTTGCAATTAAGAATTTCCTTTCTTTTAAGAATGAGGTCACATTTAGTATGTTGGCCGCTAAGTCCATCAAAGATGTTGACCCTTCTATAGACGGTTTGTCCAATATATTTGATATTCAGGAAACCGGAAATAGATTTGTGCGTGTTGCCTCCATTTATGGTGCAAATGGTTCTGGTAAGAGTAGCCTTGTTAAGGCTATGTCTTTTTTTCGAGACATGATTATTGGCTCGGTTAGTAATGATCGGATTCTTTCTGGGTTTTCTATGAATCAGTTCCGCCTTGATTCCTCTTCTGCTCTTGAGACTAGTGGTTTCCAGATGGTTTTTATTATTAACAAGGTAAAGTATAGATATGGTTTTGAAATCCTTAATGAAAGAGTAGATAGCGAATGGCTTTTCGTTCAAGAGTATAGTAGCCAAAAAGAGAGTTACTGCTTCAAAAGAAATAATGAAGGTATACAGGTTAATCCCAAAACCTTCAAAGAGGGGAAGGCTATAGAAGGCATGACTCGCGATAATGCACTTTTCTTGAGCACAGCCGCACAGTTTAATGTTCCTATAGCTCTCCTCATAAAGAATTGGATTGGTAGAAGATTTAATATTCTATCAGGCATAAATGATAACACTCTCAATTATACTGCTTTACAGTATATGCAGAATGATACTATGCGAAAGCGTATCCTTGATTTTATCAGGATTATAGATTTAGGTATTCAAGACATCTCAGTAAAAGAGAACTTTATCGACAAAATTTCAGATAGCACAATTATTCCTAATGATCCTCTTATTCGAAGGATTATTGGAGGATTGAACGATGCAATGAATCCCTCTGGGAATAAGATCAGAGAACTAAATATTCAGGCTGCTCATAATAAATATGAAGAAGGTATAATTGTAGATAGAATCGCTCTACCCTTCCAAAATGAATCCGTTGGAACAATAAAGATTTTCGCATTACTTGGCCCATGGCTTGACACATTGGCTAATGGAGGCGTTTTGGTCGTAGACGAGTTTGGGGCAAGTATTCATACAAAACTTGCTTTGGAGTTGTTACGTCTTTTTCAGAGTAAACTCAACAATGGGGATGCGCAGCTAGTTGTAACCACCCACGACACGAATTTACTGAGAAAGGATCTACTTCGAAGAGACCAAATTTGGTTTGCAGAAAAGAATGAACAAGGGGTATCTGATATCTATTCGCTTGTTGAGTATAAAATCAATCAAGCTACTAGTGTTAGAAATGATGCATCCTTTAGTAAAGATTATTTACTAGGAAAATATGGTGCTATTCCATATTTCGGGAATATCGAGAAGTTTGTGGCGGAATATAGCGGAGAAGAGAATGAGCAGTAAGTTTGGGAAGAATAAGTTCCGGTCACAAGCAGGCATTGCTGCCCGACTGCAAAATACTCGTAATGAGAAGACGGTTGCAGGTGAGATACCTCTGCTAGTATTTAGTTTTAAAGACTTTGATATTGTGCAGTGTCCTCCTGGTCAGACTTTTGAGGAGTGGGAACAAGAAGGCCTTCTATCATCTCTTATGACAAAGCTTGTGGAATTAAGCCAAAAGAATAGAGTTACAGCTGCTCAGCAAGGATGTATTTCTGTTTATGGTTCTTTCCCAGATGATAGTGATTTTAGGATTCCACGCTTTATAGAAGGTGATGTAGACTGGGCAGTAATAAAGGATATTGGTGGCCAAAAGCATAGAGTTGCTGGGTATATTGTGGATAACATCTTTTATGTCGTATTCCTTGATAAAGACCACAAGTTCTATAAAACGAATAAATAATTTCTACATCTAGGTGCAATAGGATATTATTCAGCAGACAGCAAATGAACCCGAATACGGAATATGAGCGCTTTACCCAAGAGATTTACCAGCAGTTGGTGAATCTCGATGTGGTGCGTACCACGAAGGTACAGCACGATGTGAAGTTGGAGGGTCGGTCTGGTCAGAAGCATCAGATTGATGTCTACTGGGAATACGTGATAGCCGGCAATAAGCACCGTGTCGCCATTGAGTGCAAGAATTACAACACGCTGGTCCCAATCGGCAAGGTGCGCGATTTTAAGGGCGTTCTCGATGACCTGAATGGTGTCAATGGCATCATGGTCACGAAGGTCGGGTACCAGGAAGGAGCGAAGAAATACGCCCAGGAGTATGGAATCTCCCTGAAGGAACTGCGGACGCCCAGATATGGAGAGACCATCATCGGCGAGATTGAGAACCACATCCATTACGAAGTTCGTTATACTCTCTTCCAAGTTGACGAAGCCTGGGCGGAGAAGAACGGATTTGACATAGAGCGTTATCGCAAGCGCCTGTCTTTGCTCTTCACATCACGGACTGAATTGTGGGACTCAATGCCTTTCATCTCTATCGACCGCAAGGACGATATTCTGCGGGATGATAAGGGTAGAGAAGTCGCATCACTGAAAGAACTCGAGAAGCAGATTCCCGACCATCCTACCGATGATTTCCCGTTCATTTTCAAGTTTGAGAACGCATATCTTGATAGCCGTTATCTCGGCTCCGTTAAAGTCTGTGCAGTAAAGTATGACTACAACATCCACGACCAACAGCAAACCATTGCTCTTGATGCCGGCGACTTGGTGAAGGCCATCCTTAAAGACGCACAGAGCAACGAAACTGATTTCGTTGCTCTCCACTAATAGCACTATTCAAAGCATATACCTCTTTTACCCTACTTGGTATTTTACACCTAAACTATCCATAAAAGATTTTAAGATGTCTACATGTACACAGCGACCAAGATGAATGAAGGAATAGTCATTAACTTTCTTATCGACTCCTTTTACTTTTATTACTCTTGACTCCTGGTCAAAACCCAATGGTAGAGTGAGTGTCGCGGATTGCATTCCATAAATAACACCATTTACGTCAAATAAAGGTCCTCCACTCTGACCTCGCAATCCCGGTCTACTTAGCTCAATTTCAACAATCCTTGAATCGTCCATACAATTTCTTGTCATAATTCCATCAATCGGGAATAATGGCGTCTGATTCCTTCCAGTATTTGTCCAGACAATATCATCTAACTTTTCGCTATATTCATAGTTGGTGAATTCTGGATAGGGGTACCCTAACCTACAAAGTGATTTCCCTTGTTTTAGACCAGAAGAATCATTTGCAAACACAGGAAAAGTGTTACATAGAATCTTACTGAACCCGTCTAAACGTATTAAGGCAACATCATACTTAGGGTGTTCGAATATTTTAAACCCTGTCATTTTATCAACGACATTAACGAACATGTTTTTTTGTTGGATGAGGATGCCTTTCCCTTTTGAATAACCATATTTCTTCTCAATTTCTTTAACTCTCGACTTGTAATGTCTATCGCCTTTATTGAGTAAAGATATTTCGCTCTTATAATTGTAGTATTGCTTGTTAACTTGATCTGCTATAGCCACTTGATTTGCTACGTGTTTACAAGTAAGAATCCAGCCCTCATTATTAACTATAATGAAGGTTGCACATCCCGGTTCCGCATTTTGTTCTCCATACACTCTACTGATTGAAGTAAATGGGCGTGTAAAGTTTGTTGCTATCTCTATTGCTTTTACAAACATAATCTTTAGCTTTATGAATATAATTGTTTCTATATAATTTGCTATATCTCAAATGGTTTGCCGTCGTTGGTGTCGTGACAGAATGTCATAATTACGACGCTGATTCGGGCCGAATACTCTGACTTAAGACTGCCATTAGTAGTAGTATATGAAACACCCTGTCCGCTTGAATAATAGAGAACGAATCGTCTATCCCATGACAATACAGATTCCTGAGATTCCACCCTGTCCGGTTTGACAAGATGGTACGAAGATACCTGGTTATATCCCTATCAAGAATTACAATCTCTTCATTATTGAGCAACGTACCAAGAGCATCGCTAGTGGTCCCAATGGCGTCATTTGAGGTAACCGAATAACCGTTTTGAGCATAGAATGCTCTTACCATATATTCAATTTGCGGGATCAATATCGACATCGCTGATATATAGTCATACTCCATATAAGCATACATCCCCTTTTCAATTATGGAGATCCTTCTAGGAGTCAAAATCGGACTCTTTGCAATGAAATTCATGATGTTGTCCACAGTAAAAATTCCTCGCGTTTGCCCTGTGACAATAATCAGATGCATGGCAACCGTTAAGTAACTTAATGCAGTCGAAACCATTTGGTCTTCCTGCTCTTTCTTATATTCAGGGCCTGGCCTAACTTCGTGCGAAAGCGTTCCACTTGTTGTAAAGTACAAATGTGTGAAGGCCGATAGAATACCGTCTTGTTCCTGTATTTTCTTTACATATTCTTCAATCTGGTCATTCGTCGGGACATATTTCATGGCAAATATGGTGAGTGTCTCATCAATAGTATACCCATCAGTCATCAGATCCAGCTCTTTATCAAGCATATCTTGTGGAACAGAAAAAGATGTCTCTGTCTTAGCCATGTTTTTGTGGACATTTGGAGCATTCTTTTCTAAAATCGCGCTGAGCCGATCCAATACGGATTGCCTTCCCATGTTCGATGCTAGCCGGATTAAATCCCGGTAAAGTCCTACGGTGCGAAGTCCGGGCATGTCCGTATCGTTTTTCTCAATACAGTTGATGGTTGAATTCAGGATTCTATCAACATCATCGAACTTGCCCTGCTTGAAACGAAATATGGCAAGCACCTTGCCCATTTCAATAATCGAATGCAAGTCGAAACTGTTGCTTTCCGGAGAAATTGTGCTATCCTCCTCGAATCTCGATGCTAGAATACTGATATAGCTCTCCGTCTCATCCTTGGTAAACGCATTTCTACAAGATGCCACCAACTCATAGACGTGTAGCGGAGTATTATAAGGGCGATTATCCTTTTCTGCTTGAGTAAAAGACAGCAGTTCAGGCTTGATAGATCCAAGCTCCTCCTTGAGGTTGAATTTGACTAACGCCGGGACAGTCAATCGCAATTGTTGAAGGATTTCAAAATCTCCAAAGTCACCCTTGTCTTTCAGGTTCCCGATTAAGACGGGAACCTGATTCTTAACGTTCTGTATGTCAGAATAATCCATCTTATGGGCATTCAGAGTTCTTCGCCAAAGTACACGTTGAGGGTATAATCGCCCAACAGGCGCTCATTCAAATCGAACACCTCACAGGGATTACCCTGCTCATCCTTGACAATAAAGTAGTCGGTATGGTCATGCCGGAAACGTCGGATATCATCCGGGAGGTCGAAACGGACAGTATCAAAAGGCCGAGGTTTCCATGTGTCCACAGTCTTTCCAGTACCGAGAACTTTACGGAGTTCAGGAGTCGGATATATGCAAAGCATGTTTCCTTGCTTCTCCATTATAATGGAAAGGATCTCCGTACTTGTTTTCACAACGAGTTCTGAGCCTTCCAGTGATATGCCATAACCATCGGCCTTGTGAGCCGGAGGGAGGTTGTTTTCGTTGATCTCCGGGTATTCGAAAACATTGAGCTGCCCTTTGACATTGAGAATCGGGGTATCGAAGAGGTATGCATCGGAAACTACCCAATGGACACATCCTTGTTGAGCCCAGATTGACTTGCTGTCGGTTATGCAATCCTTGAGCGTCACATAACCGATGATGGCCGAATACGGGAACTGACCCGCACTAGGAATAGCATTTGTGGTGACGGCATTCATAAGAGAATTGTACCATTCGTACGGATAGTAATCGTACTCATCGTGCGGGATCTTCTTAGAAGAGGCATGTATAAGGAGTTTGCCTCGATAATGCGTCGCCCAGGTGCGATTTTCGACATCCTTTACGCCGCTGACAAGGAGGGACGCCCACGGCTGGCGTACTGATAGACATTTCATAAGAATAAGGCTCTAATAATAGTTAAAATTACGCATTATTATCGGTTAACTGGCGGGCTTCGTCAAACTTCGCCTTCATTGTGGGATTATTGTAGGTAAGCTTCTTGATAGAAAGCTCTTCAGCCTTGTTATTGGCGAGACGAAGTTGGTTGCCAGAACTAAGAAGATTATCCTTCACCTTTTGGAGATGCTGGATGGTGTTGTCGATTTCGGCAATCGCCTTTGCGAACTTATCGCTGGCCAGTTGGAAATTCCGGTTGAAACCATCACGAAAAGCAATTAGTTTACTCTCGAAATTAGTGACATCTACAGACTGATTCCGTGCCACAATCAACTGCTTCTGAAGGTCGATTGTTTTCTTGGCGGCGTTGTCAATCAAGGAAATAAAGGACAGGAAGAACTGCGGCCGAATGACATACATCTTCTCATAACGGTAGCTGACATCAACAATGCCACCGTTGTAGAGTTCACTTTCGGGCTCCAGAAGGGACACCAACACTGCGTATTCACATCTCTTCTGGCGACGGTCAGCGTCAAGCTTGGCGAAGAAATCCTCGTTGCGGTGCTTTGTTGCCGTCTCGTCGGCCTCGTTCTTCATCTCGAACATGATTGAGACAATTTCATGCCCTTCGTCATCATAATCGCGGAAGATAAAGTCACCCTTACTGCCAGCTGATGCATCATTGTCCTTCTCGAAGTATGCAAGCGGGAAGGCGGACGCACGCATCTGATTGAACACGGTGCTACAGTGTACCTCGAGGGACTCGCCGATCATTTTGGTAGAAAGGCGTAGTTTCATTTCCTTGAGTCTGCCGACTTCGTCGTTGAGAAGGGCGATTTTCTGGCTGGCAACTTCCTTGTTTGCCACCATCTGTTCCTGGAGGCGGATAATAGTGTTTTCTTTATCCTGGATTGCTTCGAGGTTGCGATTTTTCTCCTCCGCCACAGCCAGAGCCACTTTCTCCTTATTTTGGGAAATGGAAGCCCGGAGCTGGGAAATAAGCTGGTCTTTCTCTGCCATCTCTTTAGCATGGGCGGCTTCCACTTTCTGGATCGTATTCTGGGTTTCGAGAACTGTGTTTTTACGCTCGGCAGCAACTTGTGCCTTCAGTTCTGCAACACGGCGATCAACATCAGCATTGAACTCGTCGTTGCGTACCTGATTCACGATAGAAGCGTAAAGGGACTCATCTACAGTGATGTGACTTCCGCAGTTGGGGCAAATGATTTCTTTCATGGCTTGTCTGGTTTAAGGTTATTATTCAGTTACTTGATTGTTTTGTTCTGTGGCCCGTTATGCAGCAACATTGCAGCGAGCCTCAAAGGAAATGGAATAGTGCTTGTACATGCGGTCAAACCACATATAGACACTTGTCTGTGCGTAACGACGGAAACTTTCGCTCCCCTGAGTAGGATCATAACTGCTGATGGCGCAGAAGACAGCGATACGTCCTTCCTGCATCATATCACGAGGAGAGTATCCGTCAATATGGTATTTTTTTACATACTTGAGAATCACCTTGTCGAAAGCGAGGACAATCTGGCTCTGAAGCGTGGGATTAGTTCTGGCAGCAAGAATGTCAGCATCGCGGAGGGAGGTGGCTTTTGTCATGTCGGTCAAGTTCGTTTTCATAGTGTTATCGGTTTTTAGGTTAGTACTGCAAATTTATATGCTATTCGTTCAATCTAACTGAACGAGTTGAAATGATACCGTTACTTTTCTACCGTCATATCCATTTGTTCTTTTTACAACGGCAAAAATATAAAGCAACCGTTCAATCTATTTGAACGGTTGCAAATCTTTTATGTATGATGATTCTATGCCGCTGTGATGACGCGATGTAATGTCTCCACGTACGTACGTATATAAGGAGTTTTGTCTCCGAAGATGCGACCAAGTTCATAACGCCCAAGAAGGCCTATCTGGAGATCATCCAGAAGGATATCACCATTCTCATTAACGTATGTGATAAGGGCCTTCAAATATGATTCTTGGTCAGGAGTAAGCACATTGATTGAGATGAGTTCAGTGAACATCCTAAGCGCTTCATCGTAATCGACATGTAAACTCTTGCGGATGAATACCGCAACGTTATCACGGGCCTTAGCATTGGCAATTTCATCGTATTCGTCTTTTGTGCCAAGCTCCTCCCAGAATTTCCTTTGCAGATAGTCCATATCCTCTTCCGTAATCTGCTTGAGGGACTTGATCTTGACCATTACATAATTGTGCTCATTGGCCGCGAGAAACTCTTCCACCCTGTTACGATAGGACATACGAGGGACAACCGTGGTGGTATGGCCGGGTTTGATTATCACCTCGTCGGAGATTGAAATTACGAACGTCTCGGAGATGCCGTCAAGGTAGCGCATGAGATTACGGAGTTCCTTGCGGGCGTGCTCAAGACGGTCGAGGTGTTTGGGCTGCCAAAACGCCTCTGTCTGCACTTCCCGGATTGTGGGCATTGCCTGCATTACCTGTGGTATGGAAGCCTTTTTCTCCAATTCTTCGGCGACACGGATAACTTTCCTATCAAGGAAAGTCGTATCGGTATCCGGTGCCGTAATCATTCTCAGTTGTATGGTGAGCATCAGGAGGTCGAAACGTTTAGCATTTATTTCGTCCTGATCTGGAGCCAAAAGCGGTGCCACGTCTGTTTCGAGTTTCCGTGCATCCACCGGATTGACGTTAACCCATGCTGCTTCATCGCAGAACTTATCAATCAGCTCGATATTCTGCCGCACATCGATCCTGGAGGTGTTGAGACCCTTTACCTGCTCAATAAGTTTCGTCTTTATGTCATTATAGATGGCAACTGCTGCGGGGTCTTCTTGATAATTCGCAGCTTGCAGCGCGACCATTATTTCCATCCGGAGATTAAACAGACGCTCGGTAAGGGAAGGCATACGCACATCTTTCTTTCCTTCCGGGTGGAGGTCAAAGAAGTCAAAATTACCACACCAGTCGAAAATGAGGAAGTCTTCCTTGCCGATTTCAGGACAGAGGCGTGTGCCACGACCTATCATCTGCCAGAATCGGATTTTGCTCATTACTTTCTTGAAGAATACGAGATTGAGAATGGAAGGAACATCCACTCCTGTATCGAGCATATCCACGGAGACAGCAATGCGAGGCATAGGAGTCTCGGCGAACTTCCGAAGACGCTCGTCTGCATATTTTTCATATGTGTCGATGAGCTGGCAGTACTCATGACCCAGTTCCGGGTATAGTTTCCCGAAACGTTCTACAATGAGCTCTGCGTGCTTATGGTTGAAGGCGAAGATAATAGTCTTTCCTATACTATCGCCATCGTCCACGGTGTGTCCTTCTTCCATAAGGGTCTTGAGGACCAGATCAACGGTATTAGTATTGAACAGGTAGTTGAAGAGTTCGTTTGAATAAAGGTCTCGGCCAGCCTCTTCATCGTCGTCCGGATCAAGGTTGAGCCTGGCGGCTTCCCGGGCGGCAATTTCGTCCATTTGTTCCTGTTCGTCTTTTGTCATATCACCGTATTTACGGCCTTGCTTCATCAGGTCGGTAGTGCGGTCAATGACTTTGAAGTATTTCAGAAATTTATCCCGGACGGCTTCCTCAAGTTCGTATGTGAAGGTCGGTTCACCGGTCTCGCAGTCGAAAAGATCGTAGGTGCTGCGGTCAACATCTGAACGTGGAGTGGCCGTCATTCCAATGAGCAATGAATCAAAGTAGTCCACAATGCTCTTATACTTCCCGAAAATGGAGCGATGGGCTTCGTCCACGATTACAAGATCGAACCGCTTGACAGAAAACTGCTTCTGTTCTTCATTCACATAATGGATCATGGTCTGGTATGTCGAGAAGGTAATCTCGGCATTCATGTCCGGGTGCTTGTCTTCGCTGAGAACGGTCTTCGTGAGATTGGGCAGGAAATTCTCATAGGCACGCTTTGCCTGGTTCACGAGGGAGATGCGGTCGGCAAGGAACAGGACCTTGTGAACCCAGCCACTCTTGATAAGAACGTCGACGGCGGCGATAGATACTCGGGTCTTGCCGGTTCCTGTTGCCATGACTAGCAACGCCTTTCGGTTCTTACGGTTGTAGCGGTCTGCCAGAGCATGAATGGAACGGACTTGATATTCACGTTCTATGATACTGTGATTGATGTCGGCATCCGTTATTATACGGCGGTTACGCTGAGCAAGGGTCTTGACCAAGTCATCTTCGGTGTAGAAGGCATAAATCCTATGCTTGGGATAGGTGCCGTCAATAACATCAATTGTATAGCCATTAGTAAGGAAAATAACAGGCTTTTGACCATAACGACGTTCAAGGGAAGCTGCGTAGAGTATTGCTTGTTCCTCCCCCTTTACAGCGTCAATGGTGGTTTTCTTGGCCTCAACAACAGCAAGTGCGCGGCCATCGGCACCGTAAAGGACATAGTCGGCTTTACCTGTACCCGTAGGAGTAGGCATACCACTCACTTCGATTTCAATACCTGCGTGGTGTGGTATGGTCTTACCTCGTTCCTTATCAACGGTCCAACCCGCTTCCTCAAGAAGGAGGTCAATGTAGCGTTTGCGAGTTTCTTCCTCGGACACATTCGGCTGCGGATGAGTTACCATAGGAGTATCCAGCTCGCCTTGATGTTCAGCGACGACCGGAGCAACAGGCTGAACCTGCGGCTGCGGGACAAAGACATTGTCCGCCTGGCCAGGGATCAGGGCGCGATCGAATTCCGGAACCTCATCTAGCAATTTCAACTTCACAAACAGATTCGCAACAATGTAGTGGAGATCAAGTAGAGAGTAGAAGCTCTGACCCGAAGCAACTCCGTCGGCTTCATGGGCTGCTCTGTTCCCTATCCTGCGGACGTAGCTGATACGACGCATCATGTCATCTCCAACATAGGTCGAGAACGTGGGCCACACCGTGCGTTCATAAAGACCCGGAAAGTCGTCGTATGGCCATCCCTTGAGGAAGAAGATGTACGACACGGTCTGCTCCAGCGCCTTTCGGCTATTGATAGCAGATGATGTAGGATTGGTTTTTTGCTCCTGCTCCGCCCGGTCGCAGATTCTGTGGAGGTCAACCCATCCTGCGTCTTTTACGAAATCAAAATTGCGCGCCATAATTATATGATATTAAAGCTTTCTGAAATACTTAGCCATTGTGGCGTCTAGAATTATCTGATGTTCAAATAAAGAATCCGTCAGTAGTGTCTTCATTCTTTCAATTGAGAGAACTTTTTCTGCAAAACGATTCTGAAGATTAAACGGTGGAACAGGGATTTTGATACTCCCAAAAGTTGCCTTTGAAATCATATGCTTCATTCCATTAGAAGCTTTGTCTTGAATTACTCTTTTTAAAGCACGAATGCAATGCAGGGCATACAACGGCATAACATCAGGGGAGAAACTAATGGCGATCATTTGTTGATTAAAAGCTGCCTCCCTATCTAGTAAGCCACAAACGCCAATAGTCTTCAAACTACCAGCAATGCATGTAATTAGAATATCTCCCACTTTGGCAATTCGCCCTTTTTTTGCACCATACTCTGAAAGGTACTCTTTTGCAGAGGAAGGGAATATTGAATTATCAGAAAGGTTATCTGATTTTATCCATTCAATAAAGCCGGAATCATAATTGCGCGAATCCTTTCGAGAGGGAGTATTCCCAACAGATATAGTTCCGATGGACTCCATAGAATACTCTTTCCATCCTTTATCATTGACAAAAGGATTACCAAACATCTCATAATACTCAGACCAAACCAGTCTATCAAGTTGTTTGATTTGTTCGTTTCTTTTGTCTCGGCATTCTGTAAGAAGATCCAGCTCTTCTACGATAGCTTTTTGTTCCTGAAAATTATCAGAAACATCAATGGTAAAATCCGAGATCGCGCTTTTTTTTATATTCGGAATTGCTATTCCTGTTTTTAACGCTTCAAGCCTATCTTGGTTGCATTTTAGCGCATAGAAAATATACTTTGGAAGATACCCTTCAAATGGCTTAATCTTATAACAATGGCAACCGCACCAAAAATCATCTTCAAGATAGTTTACAAAGCCACAAGAACCACCCTCACAAACGGTTACAGTTTCCCCTTTTGTGTTAAATTTGTTGTAAAAACCAGATTCTGAAGTACCGCCATTCATGTATCTGTAGGGATATGAATCATCAAGAAGGGCGGTGTTAATTTGCTCTCCTTTTTTGATGCTGCAAATACTCGATAATTGTTTCTCCATTTGCTCTAGTCCAAAAACTTTTTCTTATACTCGGAAAGGCTCGAGATTATTTCTTGTTCCAGTTTTTCTATTCTATTTACAACGTCTAGGGGACTTTCATAATTCACCTCTATTTTTTCTAGCTTTTTATACTTTTTCATGGAGAGGTCATATCCATTCCTCCGTATTTCTTCGACAGGAACCATAAACGATGCATCTGTCCGATTCCGTAAATATTCATCCTCGGGATGATGGAAGCGACGAACAATATCTGGTATATCGTTTTCCCCGACAGGAACTCTTCTTTGATCTAGAGAATATCCATCAGCCGTCATATCATAGAACCATACATTATCGGTGCCTCCATAATTTGTTTTTGTGAATATGAGCACGGCTGTGCTTACCCCCGAATATGGCTGGAAAATACCGCTCGGCATTGAGATAATCGCTTGTAGTTTTTGTTTTTCTACGAGATTCTCTCGTAAGGCTTTATGAGCACTTGAATTATTGGACAACACTCCGTCGGGGACAATACTGGCGCATCTCCCACCTAATACCAACGTTCTGATAAAGAGTGAGATAAACAACAGCTCTGTCTTTTTTGTATTTGTAATCACCTTGAGCGAGGAAGATACGGTCTCTGCATCCAGACTTCCGGCAAAGGGGGGATTTGCCATTATCAGAGAATACCTGGCCACATCTGTATTGTCCGCCGACAATGAATCTCTCCGCTCTATATGAGGCTGAGCAACATCGTGCAGACGCAGGTTCATGGCGCCAATACGTAGCATGGTGGGGTCGGTATCAAAACCATTAAACATTGCTGTCTGGTAGTAGCCAAGCGTGGTATCCTCGTGAAGTTCGTTCCCGAATTCGTTCTTGACATACTTTGCAGCTTCAACAAGGAACCCAGCGCTACCCATAGCCGGATCACAAATCTTGTCGTTTGGAGTTGGCTCCATAAGCTCAACCATCATACGGATGATGTGACGAGGGGTGCGGAACTGACCATTTGTACCTGATTCAGCCATTTTACCGAGCACATACTCGTAGACATCGCCCATCATGTCCAGGTTGTCGGTTTCTAGGTCATCGATGCCCTCGATTGCTTTCGTAAGTGTTCGGGCATCGGGGATCGCAAATACAGCGTCCTGCATGAAACGACTATAAGATGAATCTTCCCCGGAGTCGATATTCTTGATAAAGGAAAAGACATCATTGCGGACGATACGGAAACGTTCTTCAGCTGGAAGAAGCCGAAAAACACTCCAGCGTAGATTCTTATATTCAACATCAGCGCCAGTATCAGGATTATGCCACTTCTTCCCCACAAGGAAAAGTGGGTTGACGACCCTCATCCCGAGTGCGTTGGCATTCCGTTCCTTCTGAAGCTGCCTGTCATCTAACATCTTCATGAAGAGCAGGTAAGTAATCTGCTCCATGACGGTGAATGAGTTGGTGAGGCCTGCCGTCCAGAGGTCATTCCATACTTTATCTACTTTGGCTCTGTTTGTACCGGTAATCATATCTATTGCTGACTTCTGGCTTTTAATATTGCTTTTTGTTTTTCGCTGAGTTTGAAGTGGTTGCGATTGGTCTCTTCATTACAGTTCTTTTCGAGAAAAGGCTTGGCCCAGGCGAGGACGTTGAATAATTCCAACGACAGACTCTGAAGTAAAAAGGGTGTCTCTCCCTTTACTATTGAGTCGAACAGCGGGCAGGAATGCAAGCCTTCCGGGCAAACGGAGAATATGGTATGTACTGCGCGGGCAACATATTCAGGGATTTCTTCCGAATAATTGTTGCTCAGGAAAGAAAGTATCGTACTTTTTTCATTCCATTTGTGTGTTTGCATATAGAAAGGGTTAATGACTTTCAGCTCTATGAGCTTGTCGAGAATCTTTTCGCTAATCGGTCGAATAAGCGCATCCAGCATACTGGAATTGCGGAGGGCATATACATCCCAGGATTTGACGAGTTGGATAAGCTTGGGACGAAGCGAGATATCGAGGACCTTCGGCTCGCAATCGAAAATCGCAAATGCTTTTTCGTATTTCTGCAGGATGGCGTAGTCTTCGTGCTCCTGTACCAGTTGCTCCAGGTATTTAATGGCTTTTACCGGTTCAAATTGTTTATCAAAGACCTTGCAGTTATGGTTCGTCTCAAACCTCTCCCTCTTTTTCAACTGCTCGCCCTTACCTGTAAAGGCAAAATACTTGACCGGGTTCCTGCTCTTGAGTTCATTGAGTTTGCGGGAAACACTGAAAAAACTGCTCTCGTCTTCATTCTGGATACCGCTTTCCACATAACTCTCAATGTCAAGTACAGCAGCCGATAATTGCTCAATACTATCTTCAAGGTATCGATTAGCATCCGTAGCATTATCGAACCATTTGAGTTCGATGTCTTTCTTTTTTGCGAGTTCTTTAAACTCCAGGATTTCTTCGGGAGAATCCTCCACCCAAAGCGCAATATACTTACTCATAGCTTACAGGTATAATGAGTTTTACGACAAATGACCACTCGGGGTCAGTTGTGAACACATTTAAATCTCCACCCGCTTTGGTGAGCATACGGGCGACGTAATGACCACCTCGCCCGGAATGGGCATGAGGACCGCACTTGCCTCCTTTTGCCTTGTACAGGTCAACTGAGAAGCCTTCTGCTGCTTTATTGCCAGTATTCTCGACAGTCAGGACGACAAATGGGCCATCCGGGTATTTATTGACAACGAACTTTATCATCTTCAGGTCTGTATAGCCGGTGAAGCCGTGACGTTTTGCGTTGTTGACAAGGCTTTCTAGGCAATACTCCAGAATCATCGAGTTGAAGGCAATCTTGACATCCTTGGCATTGTTCTCATAGAAGAAAAGAATGTCAAAGTTGTCCGTGTCGTCCTTGAGCCACTGAATGTACTCTTCCATAAAAGCATTAAGGTCAATTACCTCCGGCTCATCAAGAAGATCGCTGTTCATGTTCGCCACAATCCTTCCATATTTCTCGCTCTTTGCCCGGATATTCTTTATCAGCGAGAGAGCCTTCTTCTCGGGGAGAACTTCCGTATTAGCATCAATGGACTGACCTGCTTCTAGCATCATTTCTAATGCGTAGAGGCTGAGTTGCATCGACGCCCCGTACGGAGCTGCCAGGTGAATCCTGTCAGCGATGTCATCATACTTTTCGCGTAGTCGCTCGTCAGTCTCTTCCTTTGTCTCCTTCAACGCGGCGCTCTTTGCATCACTGAGCTGACGATTCATCTCCTGCAAAGAAAGGGTTTGAAGAGAAAGGTCGGGAACGAGGATAGTGAGGTTGAGGAAATCCCTTCGTGAGAGGCGCTGGATTGCGACGCCAGTCATTCTGGCCTTAACCTCTTCCTTGACATCATCCTTCCCGAGAGCGAAGCAGAGATATTCAGGCGTTATGACATTATCCTTGATTTGGAAAGTGTACACATCCGAGTTGATGTAAACAGGGATTTCGCTACACCCCTTAAACCAGACAAAGTTGCCTGTTATCCCGTGGAAACAGAATGCTTCTTCCGTCAGAACGTTGAAACGCTGGCCGAACCTTAACTCCATCATAGGAGTTTTTTCGGGAACAAGGCTATATTCCGGGAATTCCAGGTGCATTTCGCGGCCAGTGAGTCGGTGTTGGAACTCGTCTCCCTCAACGGTGATTGAAGGGCAGCGTACCGAAGTGAGAATATCCTTCAGGCGGACATACCTCATCCCTTCCGGTGCGACTCTTTTCGGAAGAGCAGCGGAAAGGTCGCGGTACTGGACATCGGTGTTGTCCCAGATATTGCCGTAGGGCAGTATAGTGCAGAAAGAAGGGTTGCCGGCTTGAATCTGCTCCATTAATTTATCGAGCAAGACATCATCTACAGGGATGAAGAAATCCTTTGAAGAGCCGTCGATCAGTTTCAGAGAATTCCTACGTCCTGCCTTTGTGATGACCCAAATGGTCGTACGAATAGCCGTGCCGTTGAACACGGAGGATGGAGGCATAGAGAACACCATATCGATCCACCCGCGCTCAAGCAGGGTCTTGCGGAGCTCAAAGAACTCCATAGAGTAGTTGGCACTTTCTGGGAGGGCAATCACCATCCGAGCATCGTGGCGCATACCCTCGAGCGCCCGGAGGATGAATTCCTCCTTGTATTTCCGGCCCCGCTGAATCGACCGGAATGGCATTGCGGGGACATAGGCCGCAGCAAATTGGGATAGGTCCTGGCCAATCGTGTCGAAAGAATCAGCCAGCACGACGTGATAGTTCGGGTTCTGACCGGAGGCGAGATTCGCTTTCTGGTAAGAGTAAATCTTGATGTCCTTCTCTTCCGCATAGAATTCGGCCCCATCGTAACGGGAGAAGTTCCCAAAATGCCAGTCGCCGCCAAAAGGGACGAAGACTTTCTCTCCTGCCTGAAGGCCAAGGAGGCGAAGCATCAGCGTGGAAGCCTCCATTGTGATGTAGCCGAAGCCTCTATGGATGCCAGTTGAGGAAGCGAGGATGCCAATGGCATTTTTCCAGTCGGCATACACCATCTTTAGGAGACGAGGGTCGTTATGAGACTCGATGAAGTTGGCGGCTGCCTCCGCGCCACTGAACAGCCTTTCGTAGTCGAAAATCCTATCAAGCTCGCTGACGTTCCTGCAAATCAAAAGCATAAGACCGTCAGTCGCGTCCGTATACCGACCGCGTGTACTATCGAGGATTTGCCATATCGCGCTCTGTGTGTCTCTCTCGTTCATGTCTCTGAGATTAAGGGGGTCAACAATCAATTACGCTGCAAATTTAGGGGTAATTCGTTCAATGGAACTGAACGGATTAATAATTCTCAAGCGCTTGTTGTAACCTTGTCTTTATCGTTTCTTTAAGCTCAGGTGGGTCTAATACTTTTACACTTTCCCCGTAGCTGAGCAGCAATTGCTCCAGTTCGAAGTTGGGGATAACCTGGATTCGTATTGTTACTCCATTATAGTCCTGGCCCATAACTGTCTGCGTGGGGTGAAGGGCTTTGGTCTCAATATAGGGGAAAGTCTCCTTGTCAACCCAGATCATCACATCCTTGACATCGCCCTTGCGACGGGATACACCGACAATATCGTAGAAATAGTCGTCGAAATCCTCGCCCGTATATGGTTCGTATTCCTCCGGTGACGGCTGGATGCCTTTGATGCGGTCCAGTGCGAAGTTAGAGATATACGGTTTACCCTTCTCTTGGCCAATCAAGAACCAGCGGTTGTTGTATTGCTTGAGATAATAAGGGCTGATTACCTTCTCCAGCGGTTCCGGGGTGCCGAATTTCTGGTACAAAATCTTTAGACAGCGTTTCTTCTTGATCTCGTCATATAACGGGCCAAGAAGGTGCGCGCCCACGAGGTCTTGATTGTCATCATAGCAGACAACGGGATTTGCATCATCATTCTCTCGGAGTTTAGAGCGGAGATGAAGGTTGATGTTGCTCACAAATTCAAAATTCGCGCGTCCTTCGAACTCGCTGAGGGTGTCGATGGCCTGCTGGAGACGTAGCATGTCTTTCTCGGGCAACTCCGTCGTATAGATTGTGAAGGGCCTGGAATATTTGTAATACACACTGCGTCCAATCTTGTTTTTGACGATAGGGGCGTCATAATTGTCCATCATGTACTCCATATCACTCAAGATTGTGTTCTTGCTGTATTCCGAGATGGTAGCATAGCCGGCAGCCTCCAGGGCTCGGTTGCACGCCTTCCGAAGCTCATGGACCGTGTGGCCCATTGCATCTTTCAACTGGGTATCCAGCACCTGGTAACGCAGGTTGCAGTTTTTTGCGAATGGCATGAGAGAGAGTGATTTTGCAATTACAAATATAGTGATTCTATTTTGCGTTCAGTGAGTTTGAACGAATTATTTAATTATAACTGTAAGAAATAAGAACTCCGCACAGAGCTTAAGCCCTATGCGGAGAATACTAATAACTCTTTGATTTGGGGTATTTACCCGTTACCAGGCATCATAGTCAGTCACATCCTCGACTGCTCCACAGGTAAGACACTGAATCTTGACAATATTCCCAAGCCCCGTTGGCATGAAGAATACACGGACATACTCACCGGCAGAACCGACATGGGCGTGTTTATGATGCTCCTCGCAGAATTTGGCTATTCGCTGATTCTCGACCTCGTTCACCCCAAATGTAGCGGCATAGTTGGCCTCGTATTCAGATTCAATGTAAATGCGATCCAGACAGTCATAATGGCCATCTTGAATGACTAAGAATGTGCCATCAAAGTTGGCATAGCACCCAATGACGGAATGATGCTTCTTGATGGATGAAGATAGCGACTCCAAATAATCATTGGCGTCCTCCCATTCTTCGAAACTCTTGGTGAAGAGGATAGAATCCTCAAAGTGACGCTGGCCAACCCGGCCAGTCCTCTCGTGTGTAACGATGTAAGGCATAGCAGATTTGTTTTTGATATTGAACATCCGCATCACTTTGCCACCGTGGCATCTGGCTTGCTCGGTTGGCGGTCCTCGTGGGACTCTCTTGATGCACATGCAAATGTAAATAGAAAGATCCATTTCTCAAAAACAGGATTGATGCGAGATTGTCGCATATTCTTGATGTATCTATCTCCTTCTACCCCACCTAATCATTGGCGTAGTAACCATCTCCCGCGCCTTGCGGAAGCAACGGCGGGCCCAGAGGATGTCGTCCTCGTTCTTGTCGCGGCCCCAGTTCTGGTCGGGGGCGGATCCGCCGCCTCCGCAGTTTTGTGCGAAGGTAGTGGCGGCATCGACATAACCGGCGAAGAGCAGGAAGGCGGTCTTGAGAATTCCAGCGCTACCCTCCCCAGGGTTCTCCTGGAGGAAACGAGTACTTTCATCATTGAGGGCCTTAACCACTCTCCCGGAGACGGATATGGGATATCCTTTCCCTTCGACATTGATGCCGAAACTG
>JAEEGI010000397.1_pt1 | contig 147616 bp, 123 predicted proteins | sample 8958751 | NCBI WGS metagenome assembly JAEEGI01 (sample SAMN16246545, study PRJNA631951) | gut metagenome | biome: gut microbiome; feature: rumen; material: KS-attached | host: Bos | place: Iran: Karaj | collected 2018-10 | reverse complement strand
GCGTTTCAACTGCTTCCGGGTGGTGCGGAAGCCATCGGCGATGCACCTTCCATCGTCAATCTGGTGTGCCGGGAATGGCTGGGTGTGTTCGGCGGTATCCTGGCTCTGCTGGGAGTCGTGGCCGCCCCGATCACGAGCGGCGATACGGCTCTGCGCAGCGCACGCCTGATTATAGCGGACTTCCTGAAACTCGAGCAACGCACGGTCCGGAAACGTCTCTATATCTGCATCCCGTTGTTTGCGGCTGTCTTCGCGCTGCTGATGTGGCAGATGAACAATGCATCCGGTTTTGAAAAACTCTGGGGCTGGTTCGGCTGGTCCAATCAGGCGCTGTCCGTGTTTACCTTATGGACCTTGACCGTGTATCTGTCGCTGGAGAAAAAGCCTTATTGGATCACATTGGTTCCGGCCCTTTTCATGACCTGGGTCTGTACGACCTTCTTCATGTTCTCGCCCAATTCTTTGGGCTTGAACCTCTATCTATCGTACGGTATCGGCTTTGCTGCCGTAATCATTGCAGTTGTCTGGTTTGCTTCCTGGCACCGGAAGCGTTGCCGCTGACCTGGCTGTTGCGGTATTGCTGCGGCGAGAGGCCGGTCTTGCCGGTAAAGAGCCGCGTGAAGTGGTTGGCGTAGGCGAAACCCAGTTCTTCCGCAATGGCACCGACTGGCATGGAGGTGCTGGACAGGAGTTTTTGAGCGGCCTGAATGATTTTGCCCTGAATGAATTCCTGTGCCGAGATGTGTAGTTCGCGTTTGACCAGGGAACTGAAGTAATTGGGTGACAGATTGAATTGCTCCGCGCACCAGCTGACGGTAGGCTGGCCCTGCTGCGCGGCGCTGCCGCTGGAAAGATAGTGGTCGATTATCGTGTCGAGCCGGCGACCCAGATTGCGTCCCGACGCGACCCGCTCAATATACTGACGCTCGAAGAAGCGCTTGCAGTAACTCAACAACTGCCCGATGGAAAGGCGGATCATGTGGTTGGTCAGGTAGTCCGGCTCCTGCAGCAACTCGGAAAAAGTGTTTTCAAAACAGTTCACCATGATGCCGCGCTCCCGCTCTGTGAGTTCCAGGGCGGACGAGACTTCGTGATTGAAGAAATCGAACATGTAGAAGTCGCGCCCCAGTCCCGATTTGACCAGCAACTCCGGACGGAAGGCCAGCATCCAGCCACGGGGTTTGACCGTATAATCCCGCCTGAGGGCGGCTCGCTGCCCGGGTTTCAGGGAAAAGATACTGCCGCTCTGATAGTGGATTTGCTGCCCGTTTTTGAACAAGTCCCCGAAGGACGCATCCATCAGGATCACACAGTACATGCCGAAATCCTGTTCTTCATAAAGCGCATCGTCAGCGCGGGACAAGTCGCCCACAGCGACCATCGGGTGCAAGGAGGGCTGGTGAAAAAAGTGGTTGAACGTGTCGATGCTGGAAGTGGTTTGTGTCATGGCCTTGGCAATTACTGGAACAAATATAGAGAAATCCTGTCAAATACTGTAATTTTGGTAGGGGATAAAGGTAAGAATTATAAAAATCGTTGAAAATGGTAGATATTAACTGAATTTGGTTAACTGCTGCTACTGGTTGGACACGTACTTTTGCTCCTGCAAACGAAACAAACAAAACCTACCGATATGTCAGTCAAATTCTACATCTCCGAGAACCAGGTCCCCCTGGAAATGCACAAGGTGCGTGTCGTTCAGAAACTCAATCTGCTTCCTGTCGAACAAAGGTTGAAAGCCATCCAGGATGCCGGCAACAATACATTCCTGCTCCAGAACCGGGATATCTATATGGACATGATCACCGATTCGGGCGTCAATGCGATGTCGGACAAACAGGTCGCAGCCATGCATATTGCAGATGACTCCTACGCGGGATCCGAAACATTCAACCGGCTCAAGGATGCCGTGAAGGAAGTATTCGGTGTCGATAATGTGTTGCCAGCGCACCAGGGTCGTGCCGCAGAAAATATCCTGGCCGAGTCTTTTGTCAAACCCGGTTCTTTCGCGCTGATGAATTTCCATTTCACGACAACCAAGGCGCATATCACGCGGCTGGGTGGGGAAGTGCTTGAACTCATTGACAAGAAAGGCTTGATTCCACAGAGCGACGACCCGTTCAAGGGTAATTTCGACCTTAAGAAGCTGCGGGCCACCATCAAGGAAAAGACGCCCGAAAAAGTGGCGTTCGTGCGCGTAGAGGCAGGCACGAACCTCATCGGCGGCCAGCCCGTCAGTTTGGAAAACATGCTGGCTGTCTGCGATATCTGCCATGAGATGGGGGTGATCAGCGTACTGGATGCCTCGCTCCTGCAGGACAATGTCTATTTCATGAAGATCCGGGAGCCGCGCTGCAAGTACATGGACGTCAAATCGATTTATCAGTTGCTGGCCAGCCGCTTCGATATCATCTATTTCTCGGCCCGCAAACTGGGCTTCAGCCGGGGTGGTTTCATCCTCTCGACCGACCGCAAGTGGACCGACCGGATGATGGAATTCGTGCCGCTGTATGAAGGTTTCCTGACGTATGGTGGCATGGAGGTGCGCTCCATCGAAGCGGCTGCGCAAGGGTTGATCGAGTCGCTGGATATGGACTACATCAATCAGGGTCCTGAATTCATCGCCTATCTGGCTAAGGAGTTGGATGATTATGGGGTGCCCGTCATCAAGCCTGCAGGCGGTCTGGGATGCCACTTGAATTGCTCGGAATTTGTACCCGATCTGCCGCATGACCAATATCCAGCCGCGGCGGTAGGTGCAGCTGTTTTCATTGCGGGCGGTATCCGTGGCATGGAGCGGGGAACGATGTCTGAGCAGCGAAATCCCGACGGATCTGAGCGCTTCGCGGAGCTGGAATTGCAGCGCCTGGCCGTGCCACGTCGCGTCTTCACGCTCAGCCAGATCAAGTACTGTGCGGACCGTGTGAAATGGGTATGGGACAACCGGCGCCTGATCGGCGGCCTTCGCTGGACGTATGAGCCCAATGTCCTGCGCTTCTTCTTCGGACGGATGAAAGAAATCGGCTACTGGCAGGAAGAGTTGACCGCCAAGTTCAAGGAAGATTTCGGCGACAGTCTCTAAGCGTCTTTCCGGACCAGGGAAACCACATTCTCCACGTGCGTCGTGTGCGGGAACATATCCACCGGCTGCACGTGGAGAATCGTATAATGGGGCGCAAAGAGGGCCAGATCGCGGGCCTGAGTGGCTGGATTGCAACTTACATAGACCATCCGCCTGGGCGCACAAGCCAGCAGAACCTGCGCCACCGAGGGGTGGATACCAGCCCGCGGCGGGTCCAGCACGACGATGTCGGGCTGCCCGTGTCCAGCAATGAAGTCGGCATTTAGTACATCTTTCATGTCACCGGCAAAAAAAGCCGTGTTCGTAATGCCATTCTCACGGGCATTGACTTTCGCATCTTCAATGGCTTCCGGAACATATTCGATCCCAACAACCTGACGGGCCAGGGAGGCGAGGAAAAGGGCGATGGTACCGGTGCCGGTATATAAGTCATAAATGACAGGAGCCGGACTTCCGGTTTCGATGCCTTCCCGGACAAAATCGCGAACGACGCTGTAGAGCCGGTATGCCTGGGCTGAGTTGGTCTGGTAAAAAGACTTGGGACCGATTTTGAAGTGCAGGCTCTCCATCTTTTCATAGACGGCTTCCGCACCACTGTACAAGGTGCAGGGCAAATCGCTGAAATTGTCATTTCCCTTCGGATTGATGACATAATAGAGCGAAGTGATCTCCGGGAAACGGGTTCTCACCGCTTCCAGCAGGGCTTCCCGGGCAGGACGGGCCTCTTCGCCCTGCGCTTCGCCGCCAAAGCAGATGACAAGCATATTTTCGCCTGTGGACGTCGTCCGGACAACCATCGTGCGCAGGAAACCGCGGTTTTCCCGCAAATCGTAGAAACTGAGCCCGTGGTCGATGGCGTATTGGCGGATGAACAAGCGGATGGCATTGGAAGGTTCGCGTTGCAAATGACATTCCCGGATGTCCAATACTTTGTCGAAGAAGCCACTTACGTGGAAGCCCAGTCCAAGCCGTTCCTCGTCATTGAGAACGCTCCAGTCTTCGCCAGGCAAGAGCCAGCGCCGGTTCGAGAAGGTATATTCCAACTTGTTGCGGTAATGGTCCGTTTTTGCAGAACCGAGAATCGGAGATACTTCGGGAATGTCCAGATGCCCGATGCGGGTGAGCTGGTCCACGACCTGCTGCTGCTTGAAAGCGGTCTGCATCGGATAGGGCAGGGTCTGCCAGGTGCAGCCTCCACATTCACCGAAGTGCTGGCAGAACGGAACCAGACGGTGCGGAGAAGGGGATACGAGGTGGACGATATACCCTTGCGAATAGCCGCTGCGCACTTTGTTGACCTGCACATCCACGATATCGCCGGGGATACCCCCTTTCACAAAAAGGACCTTGCCGTCCACATGTGCCAGGCCGTTGCCTTCCGCAGCGGTCGCTTCGATTGCAATCTGTTCCAAATACGGTTTTTTCTGTCTGCCCATACGCTTTGCTATGCTTTTTCAAGGAAGGAACGGTACTTTTCGTGCATCCCGAACTGAATCGCAAATATAAGCAAAGAATTTCGTATATTTGAAGGTATAAAACACGCATCATGAAACGGACCTTAACCCTGCTGCTTGCCTTTCTTGTCGCGCTTCCCTCGATCTTCGCACAAGAAACGCCGGATTATCTGCAAATCACCGGCAAGGTGGTTGATGGCTCTTCCGGAAAGCCGATCCACTACGCTTCCGTCAATCTGGCCGGGACCAATATAGCCAATGTGACCAATGCTGAAGGCATCTTCAGCCTGAAAGTCGATCCGCGGACGGCCTCTTCTGCCCTCGTAACGGTCAGCCATCTCGGCTACGCGACGGTGACCCTCAAGCTGTCGGATTTTAAGGATTTCACACCCGATAAACCCCGCAAAATCTCGTTGACTCCGATTTCGATCACCCTTGACCCAGCCCTCATCCGGGCCCAGAATCCGGAGGAATTGGTCCTGGCCGCGCTTTACCGGATCAAACAGAACTATCCCACCACGCACGTCGGCATGACGGCCTTTTACCGGGAACTCATCAAAAAAGGGAATACGAAGTACCTGACCATGAACGAGGCGATCCTCGATATCGACAAGGCGCCGTACGGCTCCTTCCAGATGGACCGGGTCGGTATCTACAAAGGCCGCGGGAGCCAGAATTATGATTCCTCGGATACGCTGTTCATCCGATATCAGGGAGGCGTGGTCTCCATTCTGGAGATTGACCAGGCGAAGAACCCGTTTGCGCTGGTCGGTATCGGCGAGTTGGTGCGTTACTATGATTTCAAGTCCGAACCGGCTGAATTCCTGGGAGAACGGATGTATTATGTGGTTTCTTTCAACCAGAAGCCCATCATGGAAGAGATCTATATGCGCGGCAAGGTTTTCATCGACAGCGAAAGCCTGGCGATCGGCCGTGTCGAGATGTGGATGAATGTAGAGGGGCGGGAAGATGCTGCGGACATTTTCGTACTCAAGCGACCGCAGAACACGCGCTTTGAAGTCAAGAGTGCCGAATATGTCGTCAACTACAAGCTATTTGACGGCAAATGGTATTATGACTATGCCAAGATGGAACTGAAGTTCGAGACTCGCCGCAAGCGCGCCTTGTTCAAGAACAGCTATTCCGTCATGTCGGAGATTGCCATCACCGACCATAAACCTGCGCCTGTTCCGATTGAAAAAGATGCCCGCGTCAAGTTCCGGGACCAGATGACCGAGAAAGTGTCCGCATTCACCGACGACAATTTCTGGGAAAACTACAACGTGATCGAACCGGATGCCGACATTGAAGCTGTCATCCGCAAGATCGTCCGCCAACTGAAAAAACACAATCTAGAATAATTGTATGAAACGGATTTTGCTTCTGTTTGCCGCCGTACTGGCTGTCACTGCCGTATCGGGGCAGAACCTTCGTTTTGCGAGTCGTCCCTCACTTTCGCCAGACGGTCAGACACTTTATTTCTCATACCTGGGTGATATCTATACGGTCCCTGCCACTGGCGGACAGGCCATGAGCCTTGTCGCCATGCAAGGGAAGAAGAATCATCCGCTCGTGTCTCCGGACGGAAAATGGCTTGCCTTTTCTTCCGATATCAATGGAAACCAGGATGTATTTGTCGTTCCCGTAGGGGGAGGACAGGCTGTCCAGCTGACATATCACGAGGCCAATGATTTCCCGGTCTCCTGGTCGCCGGATGCGAAAACCCTCTATTTCGAGTCCCAGCGATCAGGTTCACGCCGGACGACCTATTGTGTATCCGTGACGGGCGGTACGCCGCAACTGCTGTTCGATGGTTATTTCACGACCGTGGTCAATCTGGTCGAGAATCCGAAAGACGGTACGTTCTATTTCAATGACTCGGCCGAGAGCATCAATTTCCCGACGCGCAAACGCTATGTCGGCGACCATAACCCGAATATCCAGTCGTGGAATCCCAAGAAGAGACAATACGTCGCGCTGACGGACTATGAAGGCAAGGACACATGGCCGATGGTCGATGCCAAAGGTACGCTGTACTATGTGACCGACGAATTGAACAAGGAGTCGAACATCGTGAAATACGTTCCGGGGGAGAAACCCGCCTATCTGACACGTTTCAACAGTTCGGTCCAATATCCGCGCATCGCCTGGAACGGTTCGAAGATCACGTATCTGCTCGATTATGAGATTCACGTGCTGGATCCCGCCAGCGGGAAAGATGTTGTTCCCCACATTGTCGTGACCGCTCCGGATCCTTCGGTCCGCAGGTCGTTCGAGAAACAGAATCCTTCTGCCGGAGCGGTTTCGCCCGACGGCAAGAAACTTGCTTTCGTCGTCCGGGGTTTCCTGTATGTAACGGATACCAAGGGCAAATTCTTCCAGCGCATGGCAACGCCCGATGATGAACGCGTTCACGAGGTCGTCTGGGGCGCTGACAACAAAACCCTCTATTACACCCGGACCCAGCACGGCTGGGTGGATCTGTTCCGCATTTCAGCCGACAACAAGGGCACCGAAACGGTCATCTATACTTCGCAGGCCAATGTCAAGAGTTTAACGGTCTCCCACAAGGGTGACAAGATCGCTTTCGTGGATGGAAGCGACCGCGTCATGCTGTACGATGTGAAAGCCGGAACGACCGAAAAGATCACGGATGCCGAGTTCTGGTCCTTCCAGCAATACGACCTTTCGTTCTCGGGCGATGACAGCTGGCTGGCTTTCGAGGCCATGGACCGTTTCGAGCCCGACATCTTCCTGTATTCGTTTGCTGACAAGAAACTACTGAACCTGACGCACTCCGCTTCGACCGAGCGGGAGCCGGTATTCTCGCCCGACGGGAAATATCTGTATCTGATCGCGTCCCCGACAACCTCCTCATTCCCGCGTGGTTACAGCGGACAGCTCTACAAACTGGCCCTGCAGAAATACGACACGAAATTCAAATCTGATACGTATGACCAGTTGTTCGACGCCAAGAAACCTTCCAAGGATTCAGTCGTACGGATCGATACGAAAGACATCTTCGAACGGATGACACCGGTAGAACGCGGCGGCCGCCAGATGGGCCTGCACCTGTATCAGGCCAAGGGTAAGACGCTTTTGCTGTACACATCCTTCTCAGACGGAGTACGCGAGGTCCGCGCCCTGGACATTGATGACCCGGAAGCCAGGCCGAAAGCCATTAAAGGTCTTGTTCCCGGTGCTTTCTTCAGTTCGAAAGAAGGGCTCTATCACCTGACGCGCGGCAAGGTCAACAAGATCGATCCGAATTCATTGAATGCGACGGAGGTCCCGGTTTCTGTCAATGTGGACAAGACGCTTTCCGATGAATTCTCCCAGATGTTCTACGAGACGTGGGCGACGCTGGCCCAGAATTTCTATGATGTCAACTACCACAGTGCCGATTGGACGGCAGTCCGCGACCGTTATGCGGTCTTCCTGCCTGATATCAAGAGCCGTGACCAGCTCCGCACCCTGATGGCAGACCTGTTGGGCGAACTGAATTCCTCCCACCTGGGCTTCAATACAATGGGAGCAGAAGAAAGAACGGAGACCCGGTTGCATTCCATTGTAACGGGCATCCTGTTCGACAACAAGGATCCTTATGTCGTGGCTTCCATCCTGCCCGGATCGGTCGCCGACAAAGTGGAAATCGACATCCGGAAAGGCGACCGCCTCGTAGCAGTCGATGGCGTTCGTACCATGCCTTCAGTCAATCGTGAGAAATATCTCTCCACGCCCTTGCAGAAAGATGAAGTGAAACTCACGTTCAATCGTTCCGGCAAAGAATTCGATGTCAAGGTCCACACTATGCCGCAGATGGCTTTCCGCAACCTGCAGTACAAACAGTGGGAAGACGCCTGCAAGGCTAGAGTGGAGAAGGATGGAGCAGGGAAGATCGCCTATATCCACATGCGTGCGATGGGTGGGGAAGACCTGGATTCCTTCCTGACGCAGATGCACACTTATGCGGTCAATCGGGATGCTCTGATTCTCGACCTGCGTTACAATAACGGCGGCAACGTGCATCAAGAGGTCATCGACTTCTTGCGGCAGAAACAGCACTTCCAGTGGAGTTACCGCGGTTTCGACAAAGTGTCGCACCCCAACGTGACTCCCTCAGACAAGCCGATCGTCGTGCTTGTCAACGAACACAGTCTCAGTGACGCGGAAGTGACTTCCAACGGTATCCAGACGCTGGGCCTTGCGAAGATTGTCGGTACAGAGACCTATCGTTGGATCATCTTCACCTCCTCCGTCGGCTTGATTGACGGATCCTCGTCCCGTATGCCGGCCTGGGGCTGCTACAACAATGCGGGGCAGGACCTTGAATTTCTCGGCGTCAAGCCCGACATCTACGTGAAGAATACGTTCAAGGACCGCATCACAGGTGCTGACCCGCAGCTGGATGCCGCTATCAAAGAAGTTCTCAGGCAACTTAAGGAAAACAAATAAATGAAATCATTGCGCTATACCCTGGCAGCAGCGGTTCTCCTGCTGGCCCTGCTGCCAGCCTCCGCCCAGCGTGGCGGGCAACAACGTTCCCAGACCCCCGAGCAGGCCTTTCTGGACGCCATGTTTGACAATATCAAAGGCGTTGAAATTTTCGATTGTGTCCGCATCCTCTCCGATTCCACTCTGTTCCAGGGACGCCTCAGCGGCTCTCGGGGCATGCGCCGGGCCGTGGACTGGGTCAGTTCCCGTTACGAGGAAATCGGCCTGGAAAAAGTTCCTGGCCTTTATGGCTATGACTATTCGTACCCGGTGGAGTGCACGGAGGTGACAGGACCGTGTGAAGTATCTGTTGACGGTCGTGTCTGCACTTGGGCCCAGGAATGGTACGCTGGAGGCACATCTGCCAACGGAGTAGCGGAAGCAGAGATCGTCTTTGCCGGTTTTGGTGTTTCAGCACCGGAACTGGGTTATGACGACTATGCCGGCATCGATGTGCGGGGCAAGATCGTGTTGATAGAAGGGGAGACCCCCAACACCAGTCGCAACGACGATACGCTCCGCATCTGGTATCCGTACACACTCCACCAGTATAAGGTGGCTAATGCGGTCGCCCACGGGGCCATCGGAATGCTCTATCGCTGGGTTCCCGGTCCGAACAACGGCTACGATCCTTCTTTCGTGTACGCCTATGTGACTGACGAACTGGCCGATGAGATTGTGGCCGGAAAGGCGGACCATTTCCAGTCGCTGATCCGGGAGCTCCGGAGCAAGAAAAAACCCGCCTCCTTCGCCACCGGCAAGAAAGCCCGGATCCAGATGACGATGACGCACCGGACCAATGCTTTGGGGCATAACCTGCTGGGTATGGTCAAAGGCAGCGATCCGGAACTGTGCGATGAGTATGTGATCCTGTCGGCCCACTTGGACCATCTGGGCATGATTCCCTATCACATCGCCGGGGCCAATGACAACAATTCATCGACCGCCTGCTTGCTGGCAGTTGCCAAAGCGCTGCAGGCCAGCAAGGTCAAACCGAAGCGCAGTGTCATTTTCCTGTCGCTCGACGGCGAGGAAGCAGGCCTGACAGGCAGTTTGTATCTGACCGCCCATCCCGTAGTGCCGGCCGACAAAGTCAAGTTTATCCTGAATCTCGAACAGATCGGTATCGGCAGGGCTTTTTCCGTTGGATACAAATACGATGCTCCGGAAATCATCGACTATGTGAAAGAAGCCAACGAAAAATACATCCACAGACCCTTGTCGTTTTACCCCAACCGCTATGTGACGCGGCCGCGTACCGATGGCGCCGTGTTCATGAAAAACGGCTATCCAACCGTCGATTTCTATTCGGTCGGCGGACGGTCCTATTATCATGAACCGCGTGACAGTTGGGAAATCCAGGATCCGTCCATCCTGGAGGATGCAGCTCGTGCCCTCTATTGGAGCATCATCAATGCGGCCAACGCTACGGTTGCTCGATGATGAAGATGCTGGAAGACCAGGTGCTGGCTGAGCGGTAGATCTCGTCACCGCGGTAGAAACGCCCGTCGCCTTTCAGCGTACCATCCAGATAGGTTCTGCTGAAAGAATAGGGGTCACAGGCTTCGAAATAGAGACCTTCCGAGGTATCTATATAGCCGAAAAGGACTATGAAATGGCCCCACTCGGGGCTTGTCGTGTAGAATTTGTCCACCCTTTCCGTCGCTTGGCTGTTGTAGGTGAGCGGATGCATGTCCAGGCAGACGAGGAGGATGTTGCCGGCATCGATCTCCTTTTTCAGCTGATCGGTTCCGGAAATCGTAACGTAGCGGTAAGGAATCTGTTGCGAGTCCAGGAAGCCCCGGATATCACTCATGTACCACCATCCACCCGAGGAACGATACTTGGATCGGGCGAATTCGGTATCGTTCGGATAAAATGAATTGTACCATTTGCCTACCATGGTGACGCAGGAAGGTCCACAATTGTTGCTTGAGAACGGTCCGGTTTTGCCCTGGTCGATATACCAGTTATAGGGACGTGTATTCCGCTTGACACCCTGGATTGTTCCGTGTAAGCCCCATTCTTCGTAGCATGCTGCGCGGTATTTTCCTTCCTGGCTGATCTGGACAGTCTCCGAGCTGTTGGCACCATAACGGAATGTGAGGGTCGCAACCCGGTCCTGCCCGGACTTGTTCTCTCCAATCAGGAAACCAATGCGCGCGGTTTGGGTACCATGGAGCGTGGAAGTGGCGACCCAGCCAGTCGCATTATCGGATACGGACACATCATAGGAAGCACCTTCCTCGGCCGAAACGATGACGACAACCGAATCCTCCTCGGCAAATCGGTGGAAAGACTTGCAATCCAGCGTAATCTTAGCCTCTTCAGGATCCGGCACCGGATAGGGGGATGGTTTCGGCTCAAGGGTCCGGTCGCAAGCGCTGGCCAGCAACAGGAAAGCGAGGGCCCGGGAAAAGGACAGAAGACGGAGCGTGGTTTTCATGACACAAAGATAGGAAAAAAACGACGGGACTGCAGTCCGGATGCAAGACACCAGGCAGATTTCCTTCCATCATCGGGTCAGGGAATCAACGGGTAGTTCCCGTCGCTTTTCCGTATTGACGACAGATGCCGAACCTGTATAGGCATCGTTATGTTGAACCACATGTCGTTCACGACGACAGCTTTCTGATCTTTCATGCCGAGTATGATGAATTGGAGCACGTCGCGAGGATCGGCTTTAATAGAGAAGGTGCCTTCCACACCGGAAAATGTATTGGCTAGGGTACCTTTGACATGCACAGCATGCTGTATAAGTGCTGCAAGTCGCCCGCAAAGTCCTGCGAAGAAGATGATCCTGTTTGTGACTGATGTTGCAGGCACAGGCCGGCCAAAAGGCATCTCTATAGTTATGAACTGTTTTGCCAAGCAGCCGCAAATTGACAGCCTCACAACGCCTTCTAGGCCGTTTCTTTTGCGCCAATAGTCGATATCTGACATAGGAGCTATAATATGAGGCAACCCACGCGGATTATTAGGATTTTGCGACTTGACAATCTGCCAGCCTGGAGATTCTTGGGCGCCCCCTAAAAAAACGCATTTCTACTGATAGAAATCCTGTCAGTTAGGGCTCTTTATTCAATGGACTTAATAATTAATACAATGAAACAAAACAAGTATCAGTATGAAACTCCTCTGATAGAGGAATTGAAGATTCAACTCAACAAAATTGTCTGTTTATCTGGCGGTGGCGATGCCGGTGGAGGAGAGAACCATGACGATGACTAATCGCATCTTTAGTTTCGCCATCCTGTTATTGTTGACCGGATGCGTTGAACGGAACGTGCCGCAGGAGGAAATACAGAAGGTATCGTTTTCTATCAGTCCGATAACCGTTGCAGACAGCGATGACATGATAGGCACTAAAACGGGAATCGTTGAGAATGGCAACACCTTCGATTTCGTGTGGGCCTCAAACGATACAGTAGGTATCTATCCGGATCGGGGGAGTCAGGTTTATTTTGAGATTTCTTCCGGTTCGGGTTCGTCACATGCCGTATTCGATGGTGGAGGCTGGTCATTCAAAGCATCGGCCAACTATTATAGTTACTACCCTTTTTATGGGGATATCTATCTTGAACGGAGCGCAATTCCTGTCCAGTTCACAGGCCAACGGCAACCTGTCAAAGCATCGACCGATCATATCGGTGTAGCAGACTTTGCCTATACGGCCGCTACCTCCGCCACATCGGGAAGCCTTAATTTCCAATATCAGCATCTCAGTTGTTTTGTCAGAGTACGCCTGATGGGGCTTCCGGCTGGAACATATACTAAGCTGACCGTGAAGACATCTTCTGCCGTACTTACGGAAAAAGGGCATTATGACCTATTGTCAGCTACTCCCTCCATCATCGCGGATAAGTTTACTGATGCCATTTCAATTGATCTGGACGCTTTTGAGATTTCAGAAGGAGAAGAGGTCAAGGTCTATCTGGCCTTGGCGCCTGTCAATCTTCAAGGACAGTCGGTGATCGTGAGTGTACTCGACAGTGAACGCAAGGAATATCAATGTGTAAAAACACCTTCTACCCCCTATGAGGCCGGGCAGTTGTATGGGCTCAAGTGTCCTTCTACCGGTGATACATGGACGGAAGTTCCACAGTCGGTTGGCTTCTCCGTACAAGACTGGGATGCCGGCTCGAATATTGGAGGAACTGCTGAATAAGTTAAAAAACGAAATGAGTTAATCATGAAACGATATTGTTTTCTAAGTGTGATACTTGCGGTTACGTTTGTGGCCGCTTGTGTTGACCCAATCACAGGCCCTGTGCCGGAAGGGGATGACCTTATCCCGCTCAACATCGACGGGTCGATCCGGCAGATCCAGACCAAGGCTACGGCCCAGGGCTTCGTGAACGGGGACGGCGTGGGGCTCTACGCCGTGAACTACACCGACAACAACACAGAGGCCGGCACGCTGCAGGCCAGCGGCAATCAGGCCGACAATGTAAAATACGTGTTCGACGAACCCAACCAGAAATGGGTTCCGGTCCGTCCGGTCTATTACAAGAACATCCATACGCACGTGGACTTGTTCCTCTATTATCCTTATCAGGGAACAATCACCGATGTAAATGCAGCCAACTTCGAAGTGAAAAAGGATCAGAGCGCTGCCGCCACCTTCACAGCCCTTTCAGGCTACGAGGCCTCCGACTGGATGTGGGGCAAGGGTACGGACATCACGCCCAGTGAATCCAAGGTGCAGATCCAACTATCACACAAGCTCTCGGCCGTGCAGGTGACGCTTACCGAAGGTACGGGCTTCGGATCGGGTGAGTTCGCTGCCCTGGACAAAGGTGTCATCCTGACCGGAACCACCCGCAAGGCTACCATCGACTTTTCGACAGGTGAGGCGACGCCGGTAGGCAGTGCGCAACTCGACGGCATCGTGATGTGTCCGCAGAATGACGGCTCCTGGCGTGCCGTAGTCGTCCCGCAGACCGTTACTGGTGGCGCTCAACTCTTCGCCATCACGATTGGCGGTACGACCTATTCCTATTCGCAGAGTGGAGACGTGGTCTACCAGGTCGGCAAACAGATGAACGTGTCTCTCACGATCAACAAGAAAAGCCCGTCGGGTGACTACGAGATCGCTCTCGGCTCCACGCAGATCATCGACTGGACGGAAGACCGCAATACGCACGGCGGCGAGGCACGGCAGTACTATGTGGTGAATGTCACGACGCCTGGAACCCTGCAAGCTACGATCGAGGCGGCCGGCAAGAATCCCGCTAAGATCAAGAACCTGAAAGTCACCGGTCAGGTGAATGCAGATGATTTCTATTTCATGCGGGATGAGATGACAATCCTGGAGGCGGTGAATATGAAGGAATGCCAGCTGGTCAGCGTGGAGTACCATGTAAATATAGGGGGCAGTTACGTTTACTTTACTGAAAACGACGTAATACCCGAAAGAGCTTTTAATGATAAAAAAACGTTGATACATTTTGTTTTTCCTGAACACGTGAAGCGAATATGTAATTCCGCTTTCAGGAACACAAGTTTATCGGGGCCACTACTATTACCTGAAGAAGTAGAAATCATTGAAAAAGAGGCTTTTTATAACACTAAAATTTCCAGTATCCAGTTTTCGCCGTATCTGACTGAAATTGCGGACGGGGCATTTTGTGAGTGTAAAACTATCACTGGAGATCTTTTGTTCCCCGAAGGATTAAGAACGATTGGCACCAGTGCTTTTTGGAATTGCTCTGGTTTCAATGGCCATTTATATCTTCCTCAAAGCCTTGTGTCATTAGGTCAATCCTCTTTTTACAATGCTGGTTCCTTCCAAGGAGACTTGGTAATACCGGAAAAAATAAGTCTTATTCCTAAAAATGCTTTTAATCGGACGTCTTTTACGGGCTCTTTATCTTTAGGCACTGTTCAGGCATTTGGAGATGCGGCATTCTGTGGTAGTGGGTTTAATGGAGAACTTATCATTCCAGAAGGAGTGCTTGAATTGCCGGGAACTTGGAGCTCCGGTGGTTGCTTTGAAGGAACTCATTTTACTTCGATTGTTTTACCTTCCACTTTAATTACTATTGGTGAGGCCGCTTTTCGTTCGGTACCAATTTCAAACATTGTTTTACCTAATAAAGTCACATCTATCGGAAGAGATGCGTTTAAGGATTGTAATCATTTGATATCCATTTCTTTTCCATCATCTCTACAAACTATAGGTCAAACCGCTTTTAGTGGGTGCTATTATTTATCATTCATTCATTGTGATTCGACTGAGCCACCAACATTAATGGCTGGAGCATTTAATGGGGTAGGAAAGGATAATTTAACTATCGAAGTCCCTGAACAGTCTGTCATTCGGTACCAAACAGAGACAGGATGGAGCGATTTCAAACGGATTGCCTCACACTACAATTTTTCGATCAGTCGCTCTGTTATTCAAGCTTTGAACGGCGAATACACAAAAACCCTCACGCTTCGTGTGCCATCAGGTTATAATTGGAGTATTCAAGCAAAACCTGATTGGGTGACAGTCCAGCCGGCTTCTGGTACTGGCAAGACAGAAGTCACCGTTACTGTTTCAGAAATGGCACGTACTAACGATATGTTTGAAGTCAATGAGGGGTCATTTAATAATCCAAAATATGCTAACTATAAAGGTCGTGGAGGAGAAATAGTATTCCTTTTGAATGACAAAGACTATACTTCAACATTGACTGTTGAACAGTATGATTCTGATTATGTAGACGGCGCTGTTCAAACTTTGCAAACCCATTCATCTGGATTGGGCGTAGACATAGTATTCACCGGCGACGGCTATTCCGCAAGAGACATCGCCAAAGGAACCTTCTCTTCTAATGTGGCCGAAGCATGCGAACATTTCTTTGCCATTGAGCCATATAAAACTTATATCGGCTATTTCAATGTTTATGTGGTGACAGCCATGAGCGATGAAAGTGGCATCGGAACACTGAATACCATCGTCGATACTAAATTCGGCAGCACCTTTACTCAGAACCGTATCTTTCTGGCTGATGCAGACGGTGTTTTTGCTTGGGCAAGACATGTAGATGCAAGTATGGAATTCTCCAAGAGTATGGTTATTTTGCTACAGAACACTTCAACCTATGAAGGAGTTACCCTTATGTATGGCGATGGTTCTGCCATTGCATGCTGCCCAGTTAGCAGGAATTCCTATCCTTACGATTTCAGAGGTATTATTCAGCATGAAGCAGGGGGGCATGGCTTTGGAAAACTTGCCGACGAGTATATCTATCACAACGCGTTCATTCAGAATTGTGACTGTCAGGATGGGTGTGTGCACCCCCAAAGTGATGATGATATGCAGACCTCCTATGGCGTGTACAAATCGCTCGGTTGGTTCCGTAACCTGTCGATGTCCTCTGATCCGGTCCAAGTGCCGTGGGCGCATCTGATCTACCACCCGCAGTATTCCGACTATGTGGATATCTACGAGGGCGGCTATATGCACTCAAGGGGCATCTACCGCTCGGAAGCAACCAGTTGCATGAACAATAACATCCCGTACTTCTCTGCCATCAGTCGGCAGGCTATCGTGGAGCGGATTATGTATTGTGCGGGAGAGTCTTTCTCGTTGGAGGATTTTTATGCGCATGACAGTCGAGAGGTCGGCCCGGTTACGAAAGGCAGTCCTGTTGACTATACTTTTGGCGTGGATCCGAAATTCTACCGTGCCACCGGTCAAGGCCCGATCCTGATGGGTGATCACCCGAACGTAAAGTAAACCATAGGAGGAAATGAACATGAAAAGAATCATCTATATTGCGATTGCACTGTTTTTGCTGATTTCTTGCAGCGAGTTGTCGGATCAGCAGGAAGCCCAGGCCATCCGTTTCCAAATTGGTTATCCAAGCACGAAAGCTACAGCTACGGCTTTCGAGACGGGAGATGCCATCAGCCTCTATGCCGTTCAGTGGCAAGGTCAAACAAAATATCCATTGCAAGTTGGCGGCAACTTCGTCAACAACGCCCAACTGACCTACAACGGCTCCGTGTGGAGTGCGGCACAGACGCTCTACTGGGGTGACCAGCCGTGCGATTTCTATGCGGTGTATCCATATCAAGCCTCCGTTGGCTCGGTTGAGAAATATCCGTTTACGCTGGCGGCCGATCAGAATGGCGATGGGTATGAAAACTCCGACCTGCTCTATGCGTATGCAGAGAATGTGGCAGTCAACAGCACTGTGAACCTGACATTCAAACACATGATGTCAAAACTAGTCGTCAACCTGGTAAAGGGCCCGGATTTCGATGGCGAGATTCCCAACGATGTCGTGGCACACGTTTATAACACAATCACTTCCTGCACGGTCGACTGGACAAAAGGCTCTGTGGAAAAGAATCCTTTCGGAGCCAAGCCGCCGTTGACGATGAAGAAGCTTTCGAACCAACAGTTCGAAGCCGTCATAGTCCCGCAGAATATCGAGAAGCGAACCCCGCTGATCGAACTGACGATGGGCGGGATCGCCTACTTGCTGGACTACTCCCTGAGTTTTCGTCCCGGCTATGTCCATATTGTTACCGTGACGCTAAATACTTCTCCTGATCAGGAGCAGATAGAGATATCTATCGATCCGGAAACGGGTAATTGGGGTTGACCGTTTTCTGTGTGAATAAAACTATCCGTAACGGCATCTCAGTCATGGCTGAGATGCCGTTTTTAGTTCAATTTCAGTGGGAGTCTCACTTGTATAGCACCGTCGACACTGTCGAGTCGTATTGGAAATTCGCGATGGATTGGCCGTTTTTCAGCCAGATTACAGATAGGGTAGGATTGTTGGTGCAATTCAGATAAGACAACGAGGCATTATTGCTGACATCGAGGATGGTCAAACGGTTGTTAGCGCAGTGGAAGTTTTTTAGGAAAGGGCTGCCGCTGACGTCTAAAACAGATAGCTGGTTTCCTCCGCAATAAAGATTGACCAACGCACTTTTATTGCTGACATCTAATTCTTTGAGAAGATTGTCGTTACACTCGATATCATAGATTCCGGGATTCTGGCGTAAATCGATTGCAGAAATCTTGTTTTTGCTGAAGCGAAGGAATTCAAGCTTGGGATTATGACTGACATCCAGGGCGGTCAATTGGTTTTGATTACATTGGAGGCTTTGCAATTCTGGATTATGACTTAAGTCCAAACCTGTCAGGAGTCCGCGAGCCCGATTAGAAATACTCCTTTGAACAATAATCCTATCTTCTTCATTTTTGTAAATACGGCTTGCCTCAAAGATTTCACCGCGACATTGCAGATAGCACAGGTACGCATTGTGTGAAAGATCCAATTCTTTTAGGTAGTTAGCTCCGATATCAAGGGTCGAGAGAAGAGGGTTCTGGCTTAAATCCAGGGACACGAGGTCGTTGTAATAGAGATCTAGTAAAAGCAATTGAGACAGCGGCGTGACATCCAATTCGGTCAGATGGCTATAGCTGAGTGTCAGGTATTTCAGTTGGGTGAGTGGTGTCAGATCCAGAAGTGTCAGGTTCGTATGATGCGCTTGTAGCCGTGTCAGCCGGGTTGTTTCACCAAAGAGAAGCTTTTTAATCGGGTTCGCACTACAAGAAAGTGTTTGTAGGTTTCGGTTCTCGGACACGTCCAATTCGACCAATTGATTGAAGTCACATTCTAAAACAAGAAGATTGGGGTTATGGGATACATCCAGCGAGACCAACTTACCTGTACATCCACTTGCCTGGGTATACTCGGTCCCGCAACAAATGAGTTCGCGCAGATTCGGGAAAAACCGAATTTCGGAAATGGAAGTGATCTCGTCCGTACAAATGGATATCTTTGTGATGGCTTCACGCTCGCTTATGGACAGATGACCATCTTTGTCGGTATCGAAATAAGCAAATAAATAGGTCCTGAAGAATGGATCGGCAACAGGAAAATCCGGATCGTCATCAGGTATATTGCCCTCTTTATATGCGATCTTCGAGACTTCTTCATCATACTGCAGGGATATCGACTGCACAGTAAAAAGCCATATTGTCTTCAAGTAAGGATTATTGAAGCACGTGAGAATACGAAGAGCCAGATTGCCCGATACATCCAGCTCAGTCAGCTGGTTGTCTTCGCAAAGGAGGGCTGTCAGATTAGGGTTTTGACTGACATCCAGCCTGCTAAGCTGGTTATTGTTGCAGGCCAGCGTCGTGAGGCCAGGGTTGCTCCGTACATCCAACGCGGACAACTGGTTACATTGGCAGGACAGAAATGCAAGTTTCGGGTTTTGCGAGACATCCACCGAAAGCAGTTGGTTATTATTGCAATTGAGATACGCGAGAGAAGGGTTTCCAGATAAATCCAACTCGGTAAGTTCTCCGCGACCGCCACCGTCAGGATCGGTTGTACCGGAGCAGATCAATTTCGTGAGTCGAGTGAAATGCTTGACCTCTGTGATCGATCGGATGTTGTCGGTACAAATGTCAATGGTGTCAATGGCTTCTACCTCTTCTTTCGATAACCAGTCGTTCTTATCTTTGTCGAAAGAAGACAACAAATACGACCTGAAATTCGGATCGTCAATAGTGATATTAAGATGTGGAATGTCAGCTCCGCGAAATAAAACCGTAGCGATATCGGTGTCATATTGGAGGGAAACCGGTTGCCCCTTGCATAGCCAAATCTGGGCCAGCAGCGGATTATCGGAACAATCCAGTTCAGCTAGTACCGGATTGTTCGAAGCATCCAGACTGGTCAGCCGGTTGTTCTGGCAATGTAATGTTTCCAATAACGGATTGGCACTGATGTCCAGCGTATCAAGCGAACCTTGACCGGGGGCGGAACCTTGGCAGAATAGCGATTTCAACAAAGGCATCTGTCGGATTTCAGCGACAGAAGAGATGCTGTCCGTACAAACGCGAATTGAAGTAAGTTGACCGAGTTCCCGATAGGAGAACGCGCCATCCCCGTTCAAATCGTGTTTTTCTGTCAGGTACCGTTCAAAGACAGGATCAGCGATAGGGGCAGGGAAATCTTCCGTACACGTCAAGGACAACGCAGAGGGACTATAGGCATACACTTCGTTAGCGGTCTTCTCAGCGTTCTCCGCATATGCTCTGAAATAGTAGGTTTCACCGAATTCCAGTCCGGGAATTCGGGCAGTGAGTATAGAATCCTCTTCCAACGCGCAGGGTATCCGGTTCTTTTTCATTTCTTTCAAGTCGGGGGTCTTTCCATAGCAAAACCCCGTTTCATTGACGGGCCGGCCCCCATCATCCAATAGCACAGCGGTCAGGCGACCTTTCTGAAACGAAACCTCGGAGAGCAGCGCTGCGGATGTGGTTGGCATCTGCCGGGTAATCTCTTGGGAATATTTCTTTCTCAGTGTACTGGCCAGATAAGAGCGGAATACATACTTCATACCCGGTTTCAATTGGAGCGTGCAAGAGAAAGATGTCTCACTGTCTTTGGGTGGGTTGATTATCAGGGTATCTGCTGTACCGGAGAAAGCGTTTTCGGCAATCTCGAATCCATATTCGACAATATCTGGACGGGGTGTATAGGATCCCGACAACTGGATGAACAGACGAGAGGGCATTTCCGGACCAAAACTGATGGTTGGTGGATTCGGCTCATTAGAGGGCGCAACCGGATCGGGCAGGCAAGACTGCAGAACCAAACTGAGGAATAGAATCAGAAGTCGGGAAAGCGCTTTCATGGTCAAAACAATACGCCAACACCCGCGCTGGCTTCGAGATACTTGAACTGATTGGTCCGAATACCGGCTGATACGGCAACCGCATTCAATCGAAGCAGAAGACCGAATTCCAACTCAATGCCGGAGAAAGAATGAGTGCTGACACGAGCATACTGGTATTCCCCAGGGGTCATATACATTTCCCAGGCAAGGACACGGCTGCCATAACCACCTCCAGCATAAAGATATAGGGGGACAGCTAATTGTCTCAGGTAGCCCCCGGTAATGGCAAAGCGGCTTTTTCGGGAAGCTCCCGTGAACCAGGCTGTTTCGCCATCGACAGTTCCATCTCCTGAACAGTTGGATGATGGTTTGAGCATACGATGGAAATCGCTTACGATATGGACATATCCGCCGTCTATTTTGCAAAGACCCAACATCAGCCCATAGGAAGTATGAGACAGATTATACTGCACGGTCGGCAAAATGAGGGTATGGATGGGATTTGCGATGTCCAGAGAGAGAGTATAACCATAAGCGGGCATCAGCGGCTTGTCAAGCGGGAAAACAAAGTGGAGAACCGCATAGCCGTCTACGCTGATATCAATCCATTTAGAATTGGCCGGTATGAAAACGACCCATTCGCCCGGGTATTGCAAGGGCTCTCCAATGATATTGCCGGCAAAATGAACGGAATCTTCGGAGGAGAGATAAATACTGATCATAGCAGAGGGTTGGCCGTTCTGATCATAGACCGGGGATGTCTTTGCCCTCAGTTCAAAAGGATTTACTTCAAAACTTCGTACGAGAAGGCGCTTTTCCTGGGCATGCAGGAAAAAAGGCAGGAAAAGGAATGCCAGCAGGAAAACAGCCTGTCTCATTTGCCGATTCTGAAACTGTTGATGTCAATAATCTGGTTTTCGTCAAGCGCGCGGGTCCGTTCTTCGTCCATCCAGTAGGGTTGCCAGGTCCTGACGTGGATCTGCGGTCTGTCTTCGTCCCTAAAATCCCAGAGCATAAACAAATAGCCTTCATCGGAATAGGGGATACCTCCGTCATAGAGAGATTCATAGCCCTGTTTTAGAAGAACCCCATAATAACCTTCAATGGAAGGATGCTTTGTTACTCGTATGTCGCTGAAATCAACCCGGATATATTTCGTATGCGGAAAAATGTGCTGTTTCAGTCTGTCGAGATACGCTTTTTTGGAATGCTTTGTATAAGCGATTTCATCGTTTATAATCGCAGTCCTGTCGCCACGTTTCCTTTGAATAACCTTCCCGGTAATGATCAACGCATCGTCGCTGAACACCATGTCCAGAAAATGGATATCCTTCTTGCAGTATGCTGTACGGAATTGCTCGACATAATCGAGAATCATCTGCCGATGCCGCAGGTCGCCCACTTTACTACCGTCCGTCATGATTCTCCTATACAAATGGGAACCGATGGCCATATTGATGCGGGTAATGCGGCCGGAACCGTCCATTTCGATCACAAGTTCCTGATAGTCATCGTTTCCTTGAAGATCCCGCATTTGGATTGGTACGTTCCTGACCTGCCAGCCGCCATTGTAGGTCCCGATAATCCGTTCCACGACCTTCGCTTCGTCACAATGAAAAGGCATGTTATCCCATAACACGATCACAGAAGTCTCGGCGTCTTTCGTAATGGAGACCGCTGAAAAATCGGGTATGGCGCCTTTCATGTCATAAGCCCGGTTAAATTCTGTCAGCAGCAGGGAAAGGTTGGCGTTGATCTTGTCTTTCAGCGGGCCGTTTTCCAGGCCGTCATTAATCAGAAAGGTAACCGTCTGTGCAGATAGTGCGGTATGTATGATGAGAAGCGCGAAAAGCAGAAAGAAGGATCGTTTCATTGTAGCATTTGCATGATAGTTTTGTCAACAAAAATCCAATAAGCAGGAACCATCCTATATTTCATCGGGTCCGTCAACGATCCGGATCGTATATTTGTCCTTACCCCCAAGGAATCTCTTGGTGACATGATTTCGATGATACGGTCTGAGGAGTGTTCGTAATAGACCAGAAATCCGCCATCCACATATTCCTGGGGTGTCTCGATCGTAACCGGTCCCGACATGATATGAGCTTTTGTTCGGGATGTTGGGAGCAATTCCTGAATGTCTGACAGAGTCTCGATTTCGGGCAGCTGGCGGAAAAACTCCAGAATGGCATTTCGACTAACATGATCGAATGCCGCCGCTTCAATCTGCTCCAACTCCCGGAGATGCGACTTGCTGATATAAGCAATTGTCCGGTAATGATTAGGATCTTTTCTCATCGTGATAAGCTGGATCACCTTTGGCGGACAAGCACTGGCTCCACGAATATACACAAAGCCATTCTCTTTCAGATAATGAGCCAGACGGTCGTTCAAGTCAAGCGTGGCTTCGACAACGGATTCTTCAAGGTCGGGCATCGTGCAACTGCCATACAGGTAGTCCGGATCAAGCTTGATAGCAGCCATCCGCGCAAGAAGCGAGTCTTGCGACTGTCCGGCTGCATACTGGAAAAAGAACATTCCGGCAAGAATAAACAGGATTAGTACTTTACGCATTTTCCCAGCTGTTTGTCCAACTCGATGTCGGGATAATCGCCCAACTTGATGAACGCTATTTTTTCTCCATCGGCATGGTGCCATTCGCCGTAATTCAGGTGACCGCGAGTCCAATTTCCAATAATATAATCCCCGACTTCCGCAGTTCGTGCCTGAGGATCGTGCATATCGATACGCCGACGGTGCATAAAGGTGTAAGTGCCACTTCCATCGGGCAATCCGGATATGATTGTCCCGGTAAACGTATCGGTGTCAGGGCACGTACGGGGCTGTTCCTTGACAATTACTATTTGTGGCGGCCTGTTTCGGATCACTACGGGTTTTTCCACCACGAAGGTATCGAAGGCAGAAGGTGATGAATTCACAGGCTCCGATGCGGGCCGGATATTTTTGATCCAAGGGGGCAACAACAAGAAGGCTGCGAGTGCCAAGATACCCAACAAAGGGAGGATGAAAAGCCGTGCTTTATTGCCTTTAGCGGGCGATTCTGAAATGCTGACAGGTAAATTGCCATTCTGCTGCTTAAGAATGATCTTCTCAAGCACGGCAAAGTCTTTCTTGAAGTCCCCCGAATAGGGGATTCGCTGTTTATAAGAAAGGTAGTATTCCAGATCATCGTCGAAGGGCGTATCATCCAGGCAATAGGGGAGAATGAATTTGGAACTGTTGAAGGCCAGGTTGATTTCTGTCTTTACATGCTCCGATTGGCTCGCGTTCTTGGAACAGATGACGACAACGAGGAGGGCCGCACGGATTGCACGTGTGATTTCGCCCGCATAAGAGACGCCTGATTGAATGTCGCGAGGTGCAATCCAGCAGGAAACATCATGTGACTCTAGCCAGTTGCAAAGGGATTCGGCAATCTTCCGGTCCCGCCGTCCATAACTGATGAAGACTTTGGTCATGCAAAATCTTTCCAGCTCAATTTCTTGCCGCAGGAAGGGCAGTATTTCATATTCGGCGCTACCGGCCCTGAACAATGGGGACATTTGTAGCTCTCTCCACGTGAGAGGTTGAATCCCAGCTTCTTGACGAGTCTCAGCGCGTCGAAGGCGGTCCGTCTGTCATATTCTTTTTCTGATTCTGGCAAGTCGGAGTAGGGGACCATGTCAGGATTCTGCTTCAGCCTGTCATCCCGGAGGGGGCCATAGCTCCAGCCTTCTTTCTTGCGTTCGGCAGCCCATACTTCATGGGTATTTTCCGCGATGGTTTCAGTCAGTTCAAGCAATTCATCATCGAGCAATACATCTGTCAAATCAATCGGATGTGGATCATAGGCCAAGGAATCGATATCCGAACTAACCAGATAACGCCGTGAGGCGCTCCATGCTTCCAGGAAATCTTCGATCAGCCAGTCCATGTCTTTTTCTTCAGCCGGATCGTAGATTTTTATCAATCCGCCGACCAAAGAGAGCGGGACGACTGCATGAAAACGGTTATCCCGTGCGATGACCGCAATCATTTTCACCCGGCGGAGCATATTGATTCGAATGTCTTCAACCGTACAATCATATTTGCGGCAAACTGACAGACCGTGTTGTTCCAGAAGACGGCCGATATTATACAAAGGCATGCCTTCCTTTCGTAGCCAGCGGTTCGTGCTGATATCGATGGAAAGAGTATCATCATCTACCAGATAGTCACGCAAGATCCGTTGCTCGCATTGGATGTCGCACAAGTTGTCCTCTGAGGCGGCGGCTAATTTCGCCATCGGAATACCGGCGCCTTTCGATTCTTCATATCGGTCAATGCAATTGATGATGAACAAAGTCTCACGCAGCGATTCATCGTGTGCAAGTGCTTCAACCACCCGCATCGTCTCTTCCGGGGTTGTTGTTCCCTCCGTATAGGCCGCTAACAGCTCGTCGGATATTTCGTAGCGATTATTTTTCATAATACTTGACATCTTTTTGTGCAACTTGCGTGAATTCGGCGATAGCACGCCTTTTAATGTTGTAAAGTGTCGCAGCCGTGATCTTCATTTCATTGGCGAGCTTTTCCGGCTCCATGTCATTAAGGATCAATTGTTGAAGAACATAGGCGTACCTTTTGTTTTTCATCCGGTGCAAGATTCGGAGCATGTCTTTCCTCGCAGTATCGCGCGTAGGGCCATCGGCCAATTTTTCTTCTGCTACTTTGTCCAAAAGAGCATCCTGGCTACGTTTCTCTGCCAGATTGTCTCTTTTTTTGATAAAAAAACGAGTTGCACTGACTTTTATCCAGCCAAACAGCGAACTACGATCCCGAATCTGCCGGAGTCTGTAGCCATCGTTCTCAAGCAGGTAGGCATAGAACTCACTGACAGCTTCTTCATACTCGACCGGGTAAGGGAAAACATAATTCAGAATGTTCATTAACAGGAGTTTGCAAGATTTTTCCTTATCGGAAAAAAAGAAATGCCGGGTAATCCGTTCATCCTTGGAAAGCAGTCCTTCGATGATTTCGGTTTCAGTCATAGAGTCGTTTCTCAATTTTATGCAATTTACGACATATTTTGTGAAAAACAAAATTAATACAATTTATATTATGTTAAATATAAATTGTAAAAGAACTCCCTGCTCTATTTCTGAGCAGGGTTTCTCTATCTTTTTTCCAAAGCTGCTTGGACGAGTCCTTGGAATAACGGATGCGGACGTTCGGGTGTACTTTTATACTCCGGATGGAATTGAACACCGATGAAAAATGGATGATCCGGCAGCTCTACAACTTCGACCAGACCGGTTTCAGGATTTCGTCCTGTGGCCTTAAGTCCTGCTTGCTGGAACGCGTCGAGATATTCAGAATTAAACTCATAACGATGGCGGTGTCGCTCGGTTATGTCAGTCGACCCATATATAGATGCTGCAAGCGAACCAGGCTCCAATCGACAAGCATAGGCACCGAGACGCATCGTCCCTCCTTTGATGGTCGTTGCTTTCTGGTCTTCCATCAGGCATATAACAGGGTGTCCTGCCTGAGGATTGACCTCGGCTGAAGCGGCATCGGGCCAACCCAGGACGTCGCGGGCGAATTCTACGACACACATCTGCATGCCGAGGCAGATGCCAAGGAACGGAATTCCCTTCTCCCTGGCATATCGGATAGCGCAGACCTTCCCTTCCAGACCGCGTTCTCCGAACCCCGGAGCTACGAGAATGCCGTCTGCCCCCTGAAGCAATGAGGCTACATTGTCGGGGGTAATCTGTCCGCTTTGCAGGGTCTGGACATTCACGTGGCAATCCTTCGCTGCGCCAGCGTGGACAAATGCCTCTTGGATTGATTTGTAGGCGTCCTGAAGCTCTACATATTTTCCGACGAGAACGATATTCACCTCTCTGGAAGGATGCTGGATCCGGTCCAGAAACACCTTCCAGCGCGTGAGCTCGGGCTGTGAATAGTTGTCAATCTGCAATTTACGAACAGCCAGCTCATCGAGATGCTCTTCATGCATATTGAGCGGCACCTGATAGATGCTCCATGCATCGATGCTTTGGATGACGTGGCCAGGTTTGACATTGCAGAACAAGGCTATTTTGCGGCGCAGCTCCGTCGAAAGCGGATGCTCTGTGCGGCAAACGATCACGTCGGGCTTGACACCACTCTGCTGGAGAGTCTGTACGGAGTGTTGCGTAGGCTTCGTCTTGAGTTCCCGCGCTGCACTCAGGTATGGTATCAGGGTCAGATGGATGGACATGCAATCCTCCTCCGGGAGTTCCCACTGGAGCTGCCGGACGGCTTCGATGAATGGCTGGGATTCCATATCGCCCACGGTACCGCCGATCTCAGTGAGAATCACGTCATACTCGCCCGTACGGCCCAGCAACAACATCCGCCGCTTGATTTCGTCAGTGATGTGCGGGACGATCTGCACGGTCTTGCCCAGATACGCCCCTTCCCGCTCCTTCGTAATCACCGTATGGTAAATCTTGCCTGTGGTCACATTGTTGGCTTTGGACGTATAGACGCCGAGAAAGCGCTCATAGTGCCCTAGGTCGAGATCGGTTTCAGCCCCATCTTCCGTGACGTAGCATTCCCCGTGCTCATAGGGATTCAAGGTACCCGGATCGATGTTGATATAGGGATCGAATTTCTGGATGGTCACGCGCAGACCCCTTGCCTGCAGGAGTTTGGCCAGGGATGAAGCAATAATTCCTTTTCCCAGCGACGAGGCGACTCCTCCCGTGATGAAGATGTACTTTGTGTTCATAACGGGATTCAAAGATATTCATTTTTTTTATAACTTCGCAGGAAATGAAAACTTCTGGTGAAATTCCGCTGATCCCACTGCCGGAGCGCCTTCGCCCCCGAACTCTCGACCAATATGTCGGCCAGGAACACCTGGTCGGCCCCGGTGCGGTGCTCCGCAAGATGATTGAAACCGGTAACGTTTCTTCCTTCATTCTCTGGGGTCCTCCCGGTGTCGGTAAAACGACATTGGCACGGATTATCGCCAACCAGTTGAAACGTGAATTCTTCACGCTCTCAGCCATCAGTTCCGGTGTAAAAGATGTGCGTGAGGTCATTGACAAAGCCAAGTCCGGCCGTATGTTCGCAACGGCGGGCGCACCTATTCTGTTTATTGATGAGATCCACCGCTTCAACAAGGCGCAGCAAGATGCTTTACTGGGTGCTGTGGAGAGCGGCTTGATTGTCTTGATTGGCGCCACGACGGAGAATCCTTCGTTCGAAGTGATTTCCCCGTTGCTTTCCCGTTGCCAGGTATATGTCCTCAAGAGTCTTGATGTCAGCGACTTGGATATCCTTTTGCAACGGGCCCTGACGGAAGATGTTTATCTGAAAGAGCGCCAGATCCATGTGGTCGAAAAAGAAGCTTTGTTCAGATTCAGTGGCGGCGATGGTCGTAAATTACTGAATATCATTGAGATAATAGTTCAGTCTTTTCCGGAGGATGCGACAATTACCATTGATAATCAAGTCGTTACCAATCGTCTGCAAGAGAATATCGCGCTTTATGACAAGAATGGCGAACAGCACTATGATATCATTTCGGCCTTCATCAAGAGCATGCGTGGCAGCGATCCCAATGGGGCCATCTATTGGATGGCGCGCATGTTGGCCGGCGGTGAGGATCCTCTGTTCATAGCACGTCGCATGCTCATCCTGGCCTCGGAAGATGTGGGACTGGCCAATCCCAACGCGGCCCTGCTGGCGGAAGCTTGTTTCAATGCCGTGCATCAGATCGGCATGCCCGAAGCGCGCATCATCCTGGCCGAAACCTGTATCTATCTGGCGACTTCTCCGAAGAGCAATGCGTCGTATCTGGCTATCGATGAGGCGCTTGCATTGGTCAACAGTACAAACGACGCACCGCCCGTCCCCCTGCATCTGCGCAACGCCCCTACCCAACTGATGAAAGACCTGGGCTACCACAAGAATTACAAATACGCGCACGATTTCGAAGGCAACTTCGTCGATCAAGAATTCCTCCCCGACATCCTCCACGGCCACAAATTCTACGATCCCGGGAACAATGCCCGCGAAGCCGACATCCGCCGCCGCCTCCAGTCCCTCTGGAAAAAATACAATTACTAATACTATTTACAAAGCACCGGATCGTTTTACGGTTTTTGTGATGGGAGTCTCTCTGGAACCGTCGCGCTCCGCGCGACCCCTCCCAAGCAAGCTTGGGCCCCTCCCTCTTACAGTGCCGAGGGTGGCATGGGTTCCAGAGAGACTCCCATCACAAAAACCGGCCAGACGCAAAGGGCAGAGCAGCGGAGCCCATTAACTAGTAGCCATATCTTTTTCTATAGGACAGGATCAGCGTCGTGGCTAAAATGAGGCAGCAGAGGTCGGCGGCATCGACAGCCAACCAGATGCCATCTGCACCTATCAGCGCTGGAAGCAGGAAGACAAACCCAAGTTCGAAGACCAGATTGCGGATGAACGAAACGATGGCCGACACCTTTCCGTTGCCCAGACCGGTAAACCAGGCCGACGTGAAAAGATTGATGCCGGCGATAAAGAAACTGATCATGTAGAGCCGGATGGCATGCTTCGTCAATACCGTCAAATCGGGATCATAGCCCACAAACAACCGTGCGGCCGGTCCGGCAGACAATTCAGAGACGGCAGTCATCAAAAAGCCCAAGGCAAGCAACAGCCCGACCGAATGGCGCAGCAGGCTTTTCAATTCCGCCTTGTCCCCTGCCCCATAATTATAACCGATTATCGGGGTCACAGTGATGTTGTAACCGAAGAAGACGGCTGCAAAGATATAGCCGTAGTAGAGGAGCACCGAGTAGGCCGCCACCCCATTCTCCCCCATCATCCGCAGCAGTTGCAAGTTATAGCAGATAGCCAGCACATTGAACGAGATATTGCCCACATACTCAGAAAGGCCGTTGCTGCAAGCCCGCAAGATCGGCCGTCGCTCGAAAAAAGCGGGAACAAGCCGGAGTGAGCTGCGGTTGTGGCTGCTCGAAAAATACCAGAACGGATAGAATCCGCCCACAAAACAGGCCAGCATCGAAGCGGCAGCCGCACCAGCCAGCCCCCAACCGAAAACAACGATAAACAACGCGTCCAGCGTCATGTTGGTCACCGCACAGACAATCGACATGATGGTGCCCAGTTGCGGTTTCTCCGCCGTCATATAGAAAGACTGGAAACACATCTGCAGCATGAAGCCCGGCAACCCCAGCGCACAGATCCGGCCGTAAATCACACATTGATGCACCATTTCCCCTTCCGCTCCCAGCAGCCGTGCCAGCGGCTCCATCAGCAAAAACAGTGGAATCATGAACAGGACAGCCAGATAGAGCGTGAAGCGGATCAGCATGCTGAAGATCTTGCTGGCCCGGAGGAGTTCCCCCTGCCCCATCGTCATCGACACCAAAGCGGAACCGCCAGTTCCGATCATCAAACCCAATGCGCCTATGATCATGACGGCCGGCCAAATGACGTTCAGCGCCGCAAAAGCCGTCGTCCCCACGAAATTAGAGACAAACAACCCGTCCACGACACTGTATATACTTCCCACGAGCATCATCAGGACGCTCGGAATCGAAGACCGGACCAGTCGCCGGTAGCCGTAATGACCGTTAAGCGCTATCTTCATGGCCGTCGTGCAATGCGGAACCGCAAAGATAGCGCTTTTCTATAAAACAGCCTTTCGGAAGGGAGCACTCGCTACTTTCGCGCCCTTGTTGACATAGAGAGTGATCAGCGAGTCAGCAGCAGGGGCAGCCAGGAGAAACGTATGGGAACCGTTGTCATGCGCCGTATCGATCAGGCGCAGTTTCTCAGCCGCATCATACCGCCACTTGCCGTGCCCGAACAAAAAGACATACTCCCCTTTTCCCTTTGCCGCCAATTCAGGCAGCGGTTGCGCGAAATGCCAGGAGACGGTCTTGCCGTCGCCATTGAACCAGAGGGTATCTCGATCGCAGACAAAGGTACCGTTATGTGCGGCCGGAAAGGGCGTTCCCGGATCCGGCGGCGTATGGGTATAGGAGCAACTGGAAAAGAAACCGATCAGTAGGATGACCAACGGAATGACGATGAAAATCAGGACGAATATCCAGCATCCGATTTTCCGGCCTTCTTTTTTAGGCGCGGCCTTTCCTTCCGGGCGAGACGGCGCCTTTTTCGGCTTCGGTTCGGGTGTTACTTCCCAGGTGGAGAGCGTAACCACGCCGGGCGCATCGGAAGCGTGGACTACATCCTTATCACCGGACTGCGGGGTAACCGCGGCCGTCACGCGCGTGCCGCAATTCGCGCAGAATTTGGCGCCCGGTTCCAGTTTTGCGCCGCAGTTTGTACAGAAGGCCATAATCTGATTAACCAATGTTAAACAATGTATCCCCCAACTCTTCCAGCAGTGAATCGCGCGTATAGCCCATTCTAGTCAGCATCGCATCCAGTTCAGAAAGCGTACATCCCTTGCTGCCGGGATCGAAGAGTTTCTCACATTCGCTGATAGCTGTACGAAGACGCATCGAAATCTTACTGCCACCATTCTCCCCGGCACGGGCGATATCGCGCGGGTTGATGTAATTCTTGAATTGCTTCATGCCCTGCCGGAGTCCTTCCATATATTTGTTGACGGCTTCCGAACGGAGCGTCAGACGTTCGGTCTCATCCAGGACATTCTCGGCCTGCTTCAGAAGGGAATCTCCCTCCCTGAACCACTCTTTTCCCTTGTAGGTAACGGCATCAGCTACCTTTTTAGGATCGGACAGTTGCATATGCACCTTCTGGGGATCCATCAGGATGTCGATATCCTTTCCGTAGCTTTCAGGATGGTTCAGCACATCTTCGATGTTGGTCTGGTCGATGGATTTGGCAAACTTGTTGGACAGTTCAGCACTCTTGCTCCGGAAGCCCAGGCCCGCATCCGCAATCTGATGGTTGTAGATCTGGGTGGTCATATTCTGGTCGAAATACACCTTTTCTCCCTTCGCATTGCGGTAGAAATAGGTGACGTCCCGGTCGATGGTGACCTTCTTGCCTTTCCGCATCAGGTCCAGGTCGGCATTCTTGCTCGCATTGAATACTTCAATCCGGTCGGCAGGGATTCCGTAGATCTGGCTCAGTGTCTTCTTGGCATTGAGGTCCGCTTTCGCGTACATTTCCCCCAGCGTCTCATTCAATTCTTTGCGGGTAAGGTCCAAGGAATCGTCCGCATAGTTCTGGAGCAGATACATCGCCTGCTTGTTTTTCTGGCATTTGATGACCAGCTGGTTCTTCAGCTTCAGGTTCTCGGGACTCATCGGATTCATGTGGTACAGTTCCACAGCCGCCTGTAAGTCCTTGACATCCTGCAGCGCACGCTTCCGGCCGTAATCCACCGCATCGTCCAGCGGATTCGGCGTTTTCTGGGACTTGACCAGGTCCATGAACTGGTCTGCATTCCGGCTGGCGGCATCCATGGCATTCTTCGAATTCTGGATGGCGTTCTTGGTGACCTTTCCTTTGATGGAACTGAAGAACTCACCGGCCTCCGCTTTCATCTCCTGGAAGGCATCTTTCAGGCTATCCTTGGTAATACCGGCCTTGGCAGCCATCTCTCCCACCTTCTTCATTCCGAAGGCCATTCCCTTCTCCATCAGATACTCCCGGCCAACAATCTTGGCACCGACGCAGAAACCGCCCCAAACGCTGTCACCGCCCTTGTCCACATATTCCTTCATGCTCCGCGCTACCTCCAGGGTCGTGAAGACGACATCCGCACAACCCAAAGTAGCCACACCCAAGGCGAGACGGCTGAAGAAGCCCATGGAATCTTCGACCTCTTTCGCTTTGTCGAAGAAACAGGAGACAAACAGGAGCACCTCATCCGCAATCGTCAGCGGCTTGACGTCTCCGTTGGCCCCGAAACTCTCTCCGGAAACGACACCGTTGAAGATCCGCTTCACGGTCTCGATCTGCTGGGGATCGTAACCATAGTCGGTACTGTAGCCGTCCACGATCGTATCGATGAACTTGTCGAGCGAGAAGAGCTGCCGGTACATGTTCAGATAATGGATCTGGCTCTGGATATGAACCAACTGCTCGGAAATGTGCTGATCCTTCTTGAGGGCTTCCATATATTCTGAAGTCGGCAGGTCACGCCGGGGCTGGGAACACAACAGGACGTCCGCATACCCATAATAATCCCTCTTGTTAAAGGTCGTCTTCAACATGATCTGGGCCTTGATGCGGGAAGGAGCGTCAAGCGTGGCCTGGCAGCAGCGGAAGAAACAGAGCCGGGCCCTGTCTTCGACTGCTCCGCTATTTACGTCACACTGGATGGCAAGTTTGTCTACCATGTCCTGCTTGGTGTCATCCAGGGCCACGATCTTGTAGTCAGTCGGGACTGGCGCAACCTCCAGCACCTTGTGCTCATTCTCGTCATAATCAAAGAGCGTAATCCGGGCCTTGGTCTCGGCAGGCACATAGGTTTTCCCGTCCATGCCTTTCGCGGCAAAACGCTTGGTCTGGTGCCGCGAGGGGGCGTATTCCTCTATAAAGCACTTGACCTCATAAATGCCAGCCAGTGCAAGACCCATCTGGAAGCGCAATACCTCCAGCTCGTTCTCGATGGCGCTCCCTTTGCCGCTCCGGGCCGTCACTTTCAGGGAGTAGCGCTCGAATTCACCAGGCATCAGGGTCGGTGTTTTCTCTCCCGGCTTTGGAGGAATAAACTTCTCTGTAATGATAGCCTCGTGCAATCGCGTCTCCTTGTTCCACGTCGTTTTCACCTCGTAGCGCCCACCCGGAATTTCTGCTTTGACCTGAGCCTCCTCATCCATGCCGACAACCAGGAAAGGCAGATGGATGGGTTTGTCGTACCCGACGGGGATTGTCAGGTTATCCTGGCCGAAGACAATCGCCCCAGCCCTGATTTTGAAATGCACGTGGTTCGTATAGGATCCTTTCCCACCGGCCAGCCGGAAGGTTACGACACCTTCTTCCGGTGCATGGTCCGTCTCGGGGGCTGTAACATCAGCCGCTTTCCATCCCTCATGAAGCGACGCATGGGGAGAGACCTGCAGGTAATTGTCACCTGTGACTGTCAGTTTGGAAGTCAGTTGAAGGTCGGGTGTCTCTTCGCCCTGTGACGGAATCTTCACGATCTGGGCATAGACCTGGCGAGGCCCGTTGCCGGGAATGAGCGTATCGCCAAACTCCTTGTACATCCGCATCGCATAACGGACAGCCGGCTGATTGTCTTCTTCCTCCTCTTCTTCCGGTTCTTGATTTCCGCCGTCGTCCGATGGCTTGGTCCGGCGTTTTCCCCCTCTGCGGATTGCGATGCCTGTTATACCGGCGATGACAGCCGCGGGGATGACGTAATCCATCCATCCTTCCCACTTGAAGATCTCGGTGTCTACCTCGACGTCACTGCCTTCCTCCTCCTCGCTGCCGGTATTCATTTTCTTCTTCCCCGGGGTAGAATTGCTCTCTTGGGCCTTCGGGGCAGCCTCGGATTCCTGGTCGACTGTATACTCAATAAACACGGCAACACCTCCGCTCATCGGATACAAATCAGATCCGCCGGTGCTGGAGAATCCAAGTTGGACGCTCACGGCATTGGCGCCTTTCGGTACGGTATAACTGGTGGAAAGGGACGGAAGCGTACGCCGGTCCACGTCCGCGCCCTTGCATGCTGGCGTCTCCTCCCAATACCTGCTCCCTTTCATGGCCACTGAGACGTTGATGTTCGCTTGATTGGCGCCGATACCTTCGTCAGGCCCGTATCCTTCCAGCGCCTTCAAACTCAGGTTGATTGTCTCACCCGGCCTGATGGTTCCAGAATAATGCTTGAAATTTGAATCTCCCATCAAATTGTCGTGGTCGAACTTGATCTTTCCTCCGCTGAACGAGAAAGACGCCTTGGCCTTGTTGGCTGAGAGCGTCACGTTGTCCGCCCGAAGGACCGGACAGACGAACAATAGAATCGCCAGAATCAGCAAGAATGGTCTATTTCGCATGGATGCAACGGGATTTGATGAATTCATATACAAAATCGAAATCTTCGTCCGGGACATAGATCTGGTTCTTGTTCAGCAGCTGATTCACTTTGATCAGGTGCAGGTTCCTGCGGGCGACGACGCGTCGGACATTCGCATATACAGATGTACTGGACGATTTCCCGGCTGCCAGAAGCCCCGCACCAGCTGTCGTCGGTTTCTTCGCAGCGAGACCTACCAGCGTGGTAATCAGACTGATTGCCTGTGCCTTCTTGACTTGACGCGGCAACTGGATGTGTTTGATCTCCTGCTCGTCCATCTCAAACAGGACGACATACTTTCCTCCATAGAGGACCGCCAGGAACAGGACTCCCAGCAACGTCAGTCCCGCCATGATCGCGAGCGCGACCAGCATGCCTTTGCTCATATCGAGAAAGCCTTCGAAATCGCCGTGGATGAGATACAGGAATGTACCGAAAATCAGCCATCCCGCAAGGATAATGTATAAGAAAATCTTGAATACGGTCAGGAAAATGGTGGGATTCGTGAGCATGTTCATCTCGTAAACCCAGCGGTATTTGCCATCGTCGCACAGACGGACGCGGGCATCATCGTTTTGCTTCATTACTTGCCGGAAGGATTAAAGTTAGGATTGAATTCTCGGATCAGGTCGTTCACGACCTGCATGGCATCCTTGCCGCCCGTATCCCGCTGGATTTCGCGGTTCAGGCGATGGATTTCCATCGGATTGCTGGTCTCTTTGCCGATTCTGCCCAGTTTCTTGCTCATGTCCTGCCAGTATTCGATATCACCGGCAATCCTTTCAGCCTCCTTTGCATTGGAGGCGTTCTTGAGTTCCTGTTTCAGTTTCGGAACGAGCATGTTGTCGATTTCCTTGGTAGATTCGCGGCATTTGGCCTGCATCTTCGTCGTCTCGGTCATCCGGATATTACCCTCGATGGTATTGACCTTTGATTCAAGCACCTTGCCGATGCTGGCGATGTCCTCCGCCTTCAGTTTCGAGTAATCCACATCTTTCTTCAGCAGTTCCGGCGTACTGTACGCCTCGGGATGGGCGGACGTAGTCAGGTTCATTTCGGAAGCCTTGGCGCTGAGGCCCTCATGCTGCTGCTTATAAACCGTATTCATTGTCTTCTGGGCATCATTCATGAATTCCCGGGCAGTCACCTGTTCGCCGTTCTTGTAGAACACGGGCTCCTTGCCGGTGCTTTTGGAAACAGGAGCCAGGTCGAGGTCCATACTGGAAGAACCGGAACTCGACGAGTTGCGGAACTGTTTGAACTCGATGTCGCTCATATCATATCCCTGTTTGGCAAGCGATTCGGACATCTTCGGCGTCATTTCCCGGTAATTCGACTGGACGGCCTGGTCGAAATGCGCCCGCTGCATGGGCGTGGCCTTGTATTTCATATACCACTTGGCGTGATAGTCTGAATTCATCGAAGCCGCCAGTTGGTTGATCTGCTTCCGGGTAGCGTCCAGGGTAGCCTGCGGTGTCTTCTTGTCCGCCAGCATCGTAATATATTCGTCGTTCAGTTTCGAGAAAGATTTGACGGCATCTTCCGCCTCCAACCGTTCGCGCTGGGTGCGCAGCACATCGAGTTTCTGCCTGCCCGTGCTGGACATGCCTTTGGTCAGATTGAAATTCACGATACCGTCGGGCAGGAAAGCGGAGGCCGTCTTCGCAACACCTGTTGCAGCGATTTCCATCCCCTTCCCGATCAGGTAATCCATACCGGCTTTCTTGGTCCCTTCCCAGATCTTTTCATAGGTTGACATCCCTTCGGTCCCTTCAGCGGTATAGCCTTCAATGAAAGAGGCGATGCCGCCTGTGACCGGATGGAAATAGCCCGCCGCCGAAGATGCTGCCTTGCCGGGGCCGCCGGCGATGTAGCCGGTCACACCGCCATAGACGGCACCGACGGCGCGGGAACCCCAGATGGTAGCCGCCGTACCGGCACCGTAAGCGCCGGCCAGCGCTTCACCGGCCAGACCGACGGTGATGGAACCGCATGCCATGATCACAGCGTTGGCGCCCGCCTCTTTCAGGTCGGCCCAGGCGACTTCGTCCTGGGCTTCGGCCTGGACTTTCAGTTCGTGGCCAAGGATCTGGTTGTTGAAGGCATTAGCCAGTTTGCGCGCTTTCTCGATATCACCCGAGGCCAGCGCTCCGTCTTCATAGAACATCTTTTCCGCTCGATCACGAGCCGCATCCCGGTCCTCTTCCGGCAGCAGGTTGATCTGCCGGTCGATGATAGCCGCCGCTTTCTTGGTCTGGATATAGCGCTCAGCTTCCACTTTCGAATCGTGGATCATTTTGGCGTTGGCATACTGTTCGAATTCCGTACGCGTGTGGACGAACTGCCCTGTCTGCAGCTGACGGATGTTGTCGCGTTCACTCTGAATATCGGAACGCTGATACATGATGCGCCGGTTGTAGTCGTCGATCTCCTGCTGGATCCATTGGCGCTCCTGTGCAGTCTTGGCGGATGACAAGCGCCGCATCGCGTTGCTCCTTCCCTCTTCATCGCGCCGGATATTGTTCTCGATGAGCTTGATGTTCTCTTCGCGCCAGGCAATGGATTCCTGTTTGGATCTCTCTTCGAAAGCCAGCGAGTCCTGCACCTGCTGCTTGCGGGCTGACGCCTGGTCGAAAGCTGCCTGCGCGGCCTGGGTATCGGCGCCGGAATCATCTGCTTCATCGTTTTTCTTCTTCCGGTTGCCACCCAACCGGAGTTTCGGCAGATTCTTGGCATTGGCAGCTTCAATGACTGCCTGTTTCTTGAAGGCTTCCTCCAGATCGTCGATCAGCTTGTGCGGGACGACACCGTCGTCTTTCCACTCATAGCTGTTGAACTTGTCCTCCATAGCCCAAAGGAGCGCGGTCTTGAAAAAGACACCGGCACGCAGGACACGATTGCCGTAATGCGCAGCCATCTCATGGTATTTCTCTTTGCGCGCCGCATAATTTGGATTCTCTTTCCGTTCCTCGTCCGAGACATACGAGGTCTCGTACTGCCGCATCAGGTTCATCGTCATCATCGTGAGGGCCATGGCCGGCGGTCTCGGATAATAGGTCTGGAAAGTGCCGTCCGACTTGAAATCCGGCATCAGATTGCCCTTGTCGCTGAAATACATCTGCTCGATCTTGACATTGCCCACGCCTTGCGGGTCGTTTTCCTTGTCCTCGACCGGGATCCCGTCTTCCTTCAGTTCCAGTACGAAATAGCGGTCCTCCCCTTTCACCTTCACCTTCATCAGGTAGCGCATCATCGGCTCGGTGAGCGCATCCAGGCCTTCCACCTGATGCTCCTTGTCGATGCGCGTACCCATCCAGGTTTCGCCCAGATAGATTTCCTTGGGCTTAAAGGCCCGGCGGTAGCGGTCACGGGCCGCCTGACGTGCCTCGAACGGATTGGGCGGATTGCCCAGCGCCAGGATGCGGTTGGCCAACTCGTCCATCGCCGCCTCCAGCTGCTTGAGCGTACCCGTATAGAGTTTGGCCTGGAACATCGCGGAACTGAAAGCTTCCTTGTCCTCCCATCCCATCGCCTCGGCCGCATCAAAAGTGAGGAGTTCCACGTTCGACACACTGTTCAGGTAGCTCTCGCGGGCCACGATGAACTGGCTCAGGAGTGGTGTCAGTTTGTTCATGTAGTCGATGATCTCCTGGGTCGGATTGTCAAAGAGCGGCGCCCACATCTTCATGAACTGTTCCGCATCCTTTTCGCTCATCTCGCCGTAGATGATGCGCAGGCATTCGAATGCCACGGACACGGCCATATTGTATTCGATCGTCGAGATCTTGGACACGTCCGGCAGCGGGGCCGGAATAACGGCCTTGACGCCTTCCGGCAGTTTGACCGGTTCGGTAGAGACAGTTTCCCAAGGCGTGCCGTCGGTCTTCTGGTTTTCCTTGGCATAAGGGTCGTCGGCATTGAACTTGACCGTTGCCGTCTTGAGGGAAGGCATTTTCAAGTTCAGTTTCTTTTTGTTCTGCGCCAGGACCGGATTCACGGGAATCATGAGAAGCGCCAGCAGCACGGAGAGTACGGAGAGGAGACGTTTCATGGGTACAAACGGAAGGAATGGTTTCTCAAAGTTACAAAAAAAAGATATTCAACGGGATTGAATATCTTTCTTTCTACAGAAGATGTCCGGCTACCGGTGCAACGTTTTCTTGCGGCGGCGTTTACGGCTCTTGTTGCTGAAGACGATGGCAGCGATGATGGCCAGCAGCGCCAGGACGATGATGACGTAGGTCATGCCGCTGGCATTGTCGCCTTTCACGCGCGACCACATGGCTAAAAGCTTGTCGGTATCCTTGCCCCAATCGTGCTCCAAGGCGCAGCGGTCAATGACGGCTTTATCCGGATAGAGCACCGGATTGACGCAGACGCTGGCGGCCTGTTCCCCGAAGAAATAACTCAAGTCGATCGGATCGTATTGTTCGTCAATCTGTGATTCAAGCACCTCGTAAGCACCGTTGGCAGAAACATACCCGGTACCGTCCATGTTGCGGATGGCAATGTCGGGGCGGCACATGAAACTGATGAAATACGTAGCGGCCTTGACATTCTTGGCATATTTGGGAATCACCCAGCCATCGAACCACACATTGCTGCCTTCTTCCGGCACAATGTAGTCAAGCGATACGCCAACCTCGGCAGCTTCCTCGATAGCCCAGACGGCATCGCCGCTCCAGTTGAGCGAGACAACGCCGCGACCTTTCGTCATCTGGTCTTTGCCGAAATCAGCTTCCCAGCCCAAAACGCCCGGTTTGACTTCTTTCAAGAAGGACTCGACGGCGGCGATGGACGCGTCCGACGAATCATGCATGAGTTCCTGCAAGGTAACCTTTCCTTCTTTGAGTTCCTGTTGTTTCAGGTAGATCAGCACAGGGCCATAGACATCGCGCGGCGCATCCTTGATGAGGATCTGACCGGCGAATTTCGGGTTGCGGATTACATTCCAAGTGCCGGCTTCTTCCGCCGTAACTTTCTCGGTGTTGTAGATGATGCCGGATGTGCCCCACATGTACGCGACAGAGTAGTCATTCGCGTTGATTTTTGGATTGATCTCGTCAAAGACGCCTTTGATGTACGGCGACTTGTTCAACTCGATATAATTGATCTCGTCGGGAAGCGACGCGAAATCCAGCGGAAGCAGCAGCCCTTCATTGAGCATACGTTCGATGATATAATCGGACGGGCAGACCACATCATAGTCTTCATGCCCCTTCTCAATCTTCGAGAGCATCGTCTCGTTGACATCAAAGGTCTGATAGACGATCTTGATATCCTCACCCGTCTGGGCCTTGTACCAGGCTTCAAACTCGGGGAGGACCGACTCGTCGATGTAGTCCGACCAGTTGTAAACTTTCAGGACCTGGTCGCGGTTTGCGCTGCACGACAGCAGGACGGCCGAAAGTGCCGCCAGAATCAGGAATTTCTTCATTTCTTGTCTATTAATGCTTGTTGTTTGGATTGACGGATGTTGATGACCAGCAATACGATGAGGATGATCAGGAAGATGATGCTCATCAACGGCTTGAGTTCGGGCGTCAGTCCGCCCTTGCGGGCGTCTGCGTAGATATAGGTCGAGAGGGTGTCCAGACCGATGGTGCCGCGGGTAAAGAAAGTGACGGCGAAATCGTCCAGGCTCATGGTGAACGAAAGGATGAAACCGGAAATCATGCCCGGACGGAGCGCGGGCACAAGCACCTTGCGCAGCGCCTGCGCCGGCGTAGCGCCAAGGTCGAGCGCCGCCTCATAGATATTGGGGTTCATCTGGCGCAGTTTCGGCATCACGTTGAGCACGACGTACGGGGTGCAGAAGGTGATATGGGCCAGGATTACAGTCAGATAGCCTTGCGAGATGCCCAGAAACACGAAAAGCAGGAACAACGACACACCGGTAATGATGTCGGGGTTGATCATCGGGATGTTGTTCAGGAATGTCATTGTCTGCTTCTTGCGGCCGTGCAGATGATAGATGCCGATGGCCGCAATCGTGCCCAGGATTGTCGCCACGATGGACGCGGCCAGGGCGATCAGAAGGGTATTCTTGACGGCAGCAAGCAGTCCCGAAGAATTCTGCATACTTCCGTTGAACAGGTTTTCATAGAGCTGTGTGGAGAATCCGGTCCAGTTGCCGAGACTCTTGGCTTCGGTGAACGAGAAAACCACGATGAACGCGATAGGCGCGTACAGAATGAGCAGTACGAGCCACAGATACGACTTGGCTAAGACTTTCTTCGCATTCATCAGATGAGTCCTCCACTGGTTTCTTCAGCCTGTTCCCCGCCCTGCAGGAACGTAGTCAGGCCGATGATGAGCAGCATTATGAGCGACAGCGCGGCGCCATAATTCCACATCGAATTATTGATATTCTCCTGGATGATCGTACCGAAGAGCTTGATCTTGTTGTTGGTCAGGAATTCGGAGATGGCGAATGTCGAGACGGTCGGCATGAACACCATCATGACCCCGCTCATCACACCCGGCATCGACAGTGGCAGGGTCACTTTCCGGAATACCTGCCCGGGCGTTGCACCAAGGTCCTCGGCAGCTTCGGCCAGGGAATTGTCCATCTTCTTGAGCTGGTTGTAGATCGGGTAGATCATGAACGGCAGGTAATCGTAGCACATACCGAAAAGCAGCGTCCCTTTTCCGAGGGGTACGCCGGCCATGGTGAAGAGTTCGGCGGTCGCCAGTGTCCTCATGAGGGCGTTGATCCACATGGGAAGGATGAACAGGACCACCGTGACAGCACTGCGGTTGAGTTTGTTGTCAGCCAGTATATAGGCGGCCGGATAGCCGATCAGGATGCAGAGCAGGGTATTCTCGATCGCCACCTCGATGGAGAGGGCGAAAGTGCTCAGCGCATCCTTGTCGGTGAAGAACTTGGTGATGTTGCTCAAGGTGAAATGGCCCGTGCCGTCCTGCAGCGAATACAGGACGATCATCACCAGCGGCAGCACCACAAAGAGTACCAGGAAGATGAAATAGGGCAAAGCCCAGCTCGACCTCTTATTCATTTCCAGCGGTTCGTTTGGAAAGTTTGATGTCTTCGGGAAGGATCTTGATGCCTACGAAATCGCCCTTGTCCCAGATGTCGTTGGTGTCAACCCAGATGTTCTCGCCGCATTCGGTCTTGACGGTCAAGTGGTAATGGTTGCCCATGTAGAGGATGAATACCACGTTGCCGGTGGTGTCGGCTTCGTCCTCATGGTCGAGCAGGTCCACCTTCTCAAAGCGTATGGTTGCGGTGACTTCGTCGCCGGACTCGAAACCGGTGGTATCGCACGCGAACGTCGTTCCGAGGAATTCGACCTTCCCCTCTCCCGTCACTTTGCCTTCATAGACGTTGGCCTCGCGTTCCTTCTTCATGACCTGGATATCATCGGGATCGATGTAGAGCATGACCTCGCTTCCGACTGGATAGGGGTCATAATCCTGGATCATCAACTCATAACCCGTATCCGTATCGACCCACATCTCATAGTGGACGCCCTTGAAGGTGCAGGAATTGACCTTGGCCTTGAACTGGCACCTGGCCGGATCGTTGGTGAAATAGATATCTTCGGGCCTGACCACCACGTCCACCTTGACGTCCTCGCCGAAACCTTCGTCGACACAGTCGAACTCATGCTTGATGAAGGCCACGCGGCGGTCGCGGATCATCCTGCCTTTGAGGATGTTGCTCTCACCGATAAAGTCTGCCACAAAGGGGTTCACAGGCTCATTGTAGATGTCTGTGGGTGTGCCTATCTGCTGGATCTTGCCTTCGTTCATGACCACGATGGTGTCGGAGAGCGTCAGGGCTTCCTCCTGGTCGTGGGTCACGTAGATGAAAGTGATGCCCAATTTCTTATGCATCTCTTTAAGCTCGATCTGCATGTCCTTGCGCATCTTGAGGTCGAGCGCCGCAAGCGGTTCGTCGAGCAGGAGCACGCGCGGTTGGTTGATGAGTGCGCGGGCGATGGCGACGCGCTGCTGCTGTCCGCCGGAGAGCGACTCGACATCGCGGTCCTCATAGTCCGACATGCTCACGAGTTTCAGCACCTTCTTGACTCGCTTCTCGATCTCGTCTTCGGGAACTTTCTGGAGCTTGAGTCCAAAAGCCACGTTGTCATACACGTCGAGGTGCGGGAACAACGCATAGCGCTGGAAGACGGTGTTGAGCTTGCGCTGGTACGGCGGAACGTCGTTGATTACCTTGCCCTCCATGGTCACGGTTCCTTCGTCAGGTTTGCCGAAACCGGCAATCAGACGCAGCGTCGTGGTCTTGCCGCAGCCCGAGGGACCGAGGAAAGTCACAAACTCGCCGCGCTTGACATAGAGGGATATGTCGTCGAGCACTTTCTTGTCGCCGAACGACTTGGAGATATGGTCCAGCCGGATGATGATATCCTTTTCTTCTGCCATGTCGGATGCGGGAAGTTAGAAGAGATTGAATTCGAAGAAATAGGTGGCACCGGCAGACAGGTATAGATCGGTATCAGAACCTAAAGGACCCCTGGTCACAGACGGGGCGGCCATGAAATGGACGCGGAGATCCTCGCTGTCGCGAAGCGGATACCAGTTGCAGAGTACTCCGCTGAAGAAACGGCCCGCAAATTCATATTCGTCCCAGTTGCTGCTGAACGAGTCGTAGCCCAACTTTCCAACCAGACCGAGTTTGTCAGATACCTTTGCCTCCAGGGACAGGGATCCGGACTTGAGGAAATTGGTGACATTGAGGTCCGTGCCAATCGTCAGCACGTCGGTGAGGCCGATCTTGGCGCCGAGTGCGCCGATCCAGCCCCAGGAGCCGGAATGGGTCACGGAGCCCATCACGGAGACCGTTTCGCCTTCATAGAAGGTGTTGAAGGTATATGCGTAATGAGCCAGGTCGGAGGTTTCGAAGAAACGATACATTCCCGGATCAGTGGTCATCTGCAGCGAAACCGTCAAGGTCTCGTCGGCATTCTGCCAGCCGAAGCGCCCGCCCCACTGGTAGACCTGGAAGTTGTCCCAGAGGAAAGAATTCATCTGCCAGTGCGAGTTGTAGTCATATTCCTCGATTTCGAAATTGGCGATGCGCATATAGTCCTTGCCGGCGGAAATGAAGAAATTGCCCAGTTTCAGCGTCAGGTTGGCCCAGTCCACCCAGTTGCATTCGGAAGCCTTTCCGGTCATGCGATAAAGCGCAGCCGCGTCTTCGATGTCTGAAGTGAAAGCGAACCAGTGGTTGCACACGGAAAACGACAGATTCTTCGAAAGATTGCCTTCGAAGAGCGTGTACAACGAGGTGCTTCCCAAGTCGAAACTCCAGCTTTCTCCACCGTAATAGGATGGTTCCAGATCGAGACGGGGTACAATAAGCAACGTGCCCTCCGACTGCGCTTTTACATCTTGTGCGAAATAGGCACACGAAAGCAGGAGGAAGGCAAACAAGACAAACATTCTTTTCATTCGAGTATTTGTTTTATTTGGGGGTTAGACGGTTCCGGTTCCCAACGGCACGAGACCGAGCCCCGACACGCAGGAGAGCGGGTCGAACGCGCTGGCATAACCGTTGGAGAAAAGAAAGTTTTTCATAAGCCGGGATAACGGCGCAAAGATAGAAAAAAGATGTAAATTTGCATATCAATTTTTGCGCAATGTTCCAGAAAATCATCCGCGGTTGTGTCAAGCTTGTCCAACGTTTTCTTCCTGAACCATTTATCTTCGCTGTAATCCTGACGGTCGTGGCCTTTTTGGTCGCGATGCCAGTGTGTCGGCAGACACCGCTGGAAGTCGTCGAGCATTGGGGCAACGGCGTGTGGTCTCTTTTGGCCTTTGCCATGCAGATGGCCCTTGTGCTCGTGTGCGGTTCCACCTTGGCGGCGGCCCCGGCTATCAAAAAGGGTATCAGCGCCCTGGCTTCCCTGCCCAAGACGCCGGCCGGAGCCATCGCGATCGTTACCGGCGTATCCGCCGTGGCCTGCTGGCTCAACTGGGGTTTCGGCTTGATCGTGGGTGTCATTTTCGCCAAGGAAATTGCCCGCAAACTCCGCGGTGTGGACTACCGGCTGCTGATTGCATCTGCCTATAGCGGTTTCGTGGTCTGGCACGCGGGCATCTCCGGGTCCATCCCGCTGACGATGGCTACGCCGGGCAATGGCTTGAAAGAAATCACCCGCGGGGCCCTGGTCAATCCTGTCCCCATCTCCCAGACCGTGTTGGATCCGCACAACCTCATCATGGTCGCGCTGGTCATCGCTGCGCTGGTGCTTGTCAATTCGCTGATGCATCCCAAAGGAAACCAAGTCATCACGGTTGATCCGGCTCTTTTGATGGAAGAAGAGCCCAAGCCGGTCGCCAAACCCGATACGCCCGCCGAAAAGATGGAAAACAGCCGTTTGCTGAGTTGGATCATTGCGCTGCTCGGCCTTTCCTACGTCGTCATCAAACTGTTCTTCCGCGGCGGATCGCTCGACTTGAACACGGTCATCATGATCTTCCTGTTCACGGGTCTTATCCTGCACAAGACGCCGCTTTCCTATGTTGGTGCGTTCACCAAAGCGGCCACCGGCGCGGCCGGTATCCTGCTGCAGTTCCCATTCTATGCCGGCATCATGGGTATCATCATGGGCGTCGGCAAATCGGGCATTTGCCTGGGTACCGTCATCAGTGACGCTTGCATCAACATCTCGACGCCGACATCCTATCCCCTGTTCACCTTCCTCTGCGCTGCGATTCTGAATATGTTCGTCCCATCGGGCGGCGGACACTGGGCCATTCAGGCACCAATCATGTTCACGGCAGGGGCTGATCTTGGGGTGGATCCCGGCCTGACCGGCATGGCCATCGCCTGGGGTGATGCATGGACCAATCTCATCCAGCCTTTCTGGGCCATCCCCGCCCTGGCTATCGCTAAACTCAACGCGAAGGATATCATGGGCTTCTGCCTGATTGACCTCTTTGTCTCCGGCGCCATCATATGCACAGGATTGCTTATCTGGGCCTGATTGCAGCCCTTCTCCTTGGTGCTGCCTGCGCCCATGCCCCCGAAAGCGGCGTTTCTTACGAACTGGCCGTCCAGCGACGCGCCCAGATTGACTCGCTGCGCTATCAGCTTCATTTCGACCTGCCTGCCAACCGGGAAGCCCCGGTCGAAGCCTCGGAAACCATCACACTGCATCTGGCGGAAAAAGGCATCCTGGTGCTTGATTTCCGGGAAGACCCTTCGCTTCTCAAATCGCTCAGTATTAATGGAGATAACCTTGTATTATCCATTGTAAACGAGCATATTGTAATTCCTAAAAAACATACTGTAGCAGGCGAGAACCACATCGAAATCGTCTTCACGGCCGGCAACCAGTCGCTCAACCGGCGTGACGAGTTCCTCTATACGTTGTTGGTTCCCGACCGGGCTCGCACACTCTTCCCTTGTTTCGATCAACCGGACCTGAAAGCCCACTATACGCTTTCGCTGACGGTTCCTGAGGACTGGACAGCCGTTTCCAACACTTATATTGTAGAAGAAAGGGAATCCGGTACGGGACGAAAATCCATTCTTTTCGCCGAGACCGAGCCCCTCAGCACCTATCTTTTCTCGTTTGTGGCCGGCAAGTTTGAACGGGCTTTTTTCCAACGCGGCGACCGGACCATCTCGATGTATTACCGTGAGACAGATCCTGCGAAACTGACCCAGCAAGATGTGGTTTTCAGCCTGGTCTTCGACGCGCTTGACTACATGGAAGCCTATACGGGTATCCCCTATCCTTTCGCAAAATACGACTTTGTCGTCCTGCCTGATTTCCAGTATGGCGGCATGGAGCATACCGGCGCCACGCTATACAATGACCGCCGCATCTTCCTGAACGCGAAGCCCACGGCCGATGAATTGCTCGACCGGGCCCAGCTGATTGCCCACGAGACGGCCCACATGTGGTTCGGAGACTTTGTTACGATGCGATGGTTCGACGATGTATGGACCAAGGAAGTCTTTGCCAACTGGTTCGCGGCCCAGATCGTCCGGCCGGCCTTTCCGGAAATCAACCATCAGCTGAATGACCTGAAAAGCTATTATGCCCCCGCCTATGCCGAAGACAGGACGGTCGGTGCCAACCCGATCTGGCGTCCGCTGGACAACTTGCGCAACGCGGGCCTGATCTATGGGAACATCATTTACGACAAGGCTCCCGTCGTGATGGATTTTCTGGCGCGGAAAATGGGGGCAGAGGCTTTCCGCCGCGGTTTGCAGGCGTATCTGCGCACCTATGCTTACAGCAATGCCACGTGGGATGACCTGATTGCCATTCTGGACAAGGAAGCGGACTTCGATGTGGCAGACTGGAGCCGGGTCTGGGTCAAGGAAAGCGGGATGCCCTGCCTGACACCGGAAGCCTTTGCCGCGGATCAGATGGCTTATGGCTGGCTCCCCCTGGATGATGAGCAAGCGGAACGGGCGTACAAACAATACCCGGAACGCGACGAAACAGCCCGGTTGCGTTCTTTGATGAATTTGTATGAGAATGTGTGGCGGAAAAAGATCGATGCGGCCCGCTTCGTCACTTGGGCTGCCGAGGCCCTTTATGCAGAAACCAATCCCCTGATCTTCAGTTCACTGCTCGGCTATGCCAGCGACGCGCTCCGCTTCTCGGGCGAAACCATCCCGATCCTGGAACAAACGCTCCATGCCATCGCTTCGGAGCGCGTCCGCCCGCATGATATCCGTCTACAGGCTTTCCGCACCCTGTCTCGAATTGTGACCAAACCAGCCGTGTGTGATCAATTGTTCACAATCTGGGAAAGCCAGTCACCGCTCCCGGGTCTGACGCTGGGTGAAAGCGATTATACAAATCTGGCTTATCAGCTGATGGTCCGTTTCCCGGAGAAAGCCGAGGCGATCCGCGCAGAACAGCGCCAGCGCATCAGCAACCCGGATCGCGTGGCGACCTTCGATTTCGTAGCGCAAGCCGCCGCACCGCAACGGAAGGACCGGGAGGATTTCTTCCGCTCCCTGCTGCAGGTTGAAAACCGTCGCCCCGAATCGCGAGTCCTCAGCTCGCTTGACCTGCTCTGCCATCCGCTTCACGCAGGCGAAGCGGTTTTCTATATCCGTCCCGCCTTGGAAATCCTGCCGGAGATCCAGCGGACTGGCGACATTTTCTTCCCGGCTTCCTGGTGCAAGCGGATTCTGGGTCCGCAGACCTCCCAAGACGCAAAAGAAGAAGTGGAAGCATTCCTTGCATCGCATGAGGATATGCATCCACTTCTCCAGACCAAGATCCGGCAGGGCGCCGGCTATCTATTGCAGTAATCCTATTTCGTTGCTGCGACGATATAGTCGCAGACCTGGCCGACCGTCTCGAAAGGAGCGGCCGCATTGTCGAATTGCATGTTGAATTTATGCTCAGCCGCCAGGGAGAGCAGCAGCATCGACAGCGAATCAATGCCAAGGTCACTGACCAATTTGCTGTCGAAGCCCACATTCGTCAAATCGGTCCGGGGCTTGACACCGGAGATAATCTCTTTCAGACCTTCAAAAACATCTTCTCTTGTCATGGACATCTCTCCTACTGGTTACGGGCGACTTTCAAGCTGCCGGTCCGTTTGAAATCCTCCTTGCGGACGGTCACTTTGGCAATGCGGTGCGTGGACGGCAGACCTGCGTTGATCTTGGCGACCAATGCGTTCATGTACGCTTCGACCGCTTCCCACGGTTTTCCTTCAAAAGCCGGCATCTGCGGGAGGATCTCGACAGCAATGACCTGGGTTCCGTTCAGGGTATCTTCTTTGACCATCGCATCGCGGACACAAGGATCGGCATAGAAGGGTTCTTCCAGGCTTTCAGGGCTGACATTCTCACCGTTCGGCAGGATAATCAAGTTCTTGATGCGGCCCGTGATATAAAGGAATCCTTCTTCGTCGAAACGAACCAGGTCCCCCGTCTTGAACCAGCCGTCTTCCGAAAAGGCCTCGGCAGTCTTCACTGGATCCTTATAGTAGCCGGAGAAGACATTGTCCCCTTTGATCCAGAGTTCGCCATCTACTACGCGGGCTTCCTGGCCTGGATAGATTTTGCCGATCGAAGTCGGTTTCTCAAGTGCATTCGCATTGGCGGAAGTCAGGTTGGCAGTCTCCGTCAGACCATAACCGAAGCAGAATTCCACGCCCAGTTTGGTAAAGATATCCACCAGCCGCGGCGGCACGTTGGCGGCGCCGGAAATAATCATCCGGAGCTGGCCGCCCAGGAACTGAGGGCCGTAAAGCTTGCAAAGGCCGGCCAGGATGTCGCAAATGCCCGGGACAATGATCAGGATGGTCGGTTTGATGACAGGAAGCTTGCCGATAGTGGCCTTCATGTCTTCGCAGGTATGGATCAGGTTGCCGGTATAGAAGCAGCCCATCGTTCCGGCAATCAGGCCGAACACGTGGCTGAGCGGAAGCAATGCAATGTAGCGGTGCACACCGATGACCTTACCCGGTTTGAAGATCGCGTTGTAAGCTCCCCGCATCAAGGCGCGATGGCTCAGGATAGCCCCCTTCGGCGCGCCCGTGGTTCCACCGGTGAAGAAGATGGCAGCAGGTGCATCCGGATCGACCGTGGCGACCGGAGTCTCTACCTCAGCGATACTGGAGGCAGGCAGGACTTGTACACCTTGCAGGTTGGCGCAAAGCGGAGCGAATTCATCCCGGACGAAAACAGCGGCAATGTCAAACTTCTTGCAGGAGCCGATGACGGCCGGTTCCGGCAAAGATGCCGGAAAATTCATCGCCACATAGCCCGCACTGGTGACAGCAAAGAACAACTCGATGGCATCCTGGCTGTTACGGTCAAAGATGGCGATATTCGCACCTTTGGGAAGGCCGAGGCCGTCGATAAAGGTACGGCGCCGTGCGATGCGGCTGCACATTTCACGATATGTGAAGGTCTGCTTCAGATCGGACAGCGCTGGATTATCCGCATACTTTTCCCCAATCCAGTCGATGAACGCCGGTACGGTGGGATAATAGGTCAGCTGCTGCAACTCTTCAGCAGGAATCATGTCATAGAAATATTGGCTCATTCGGTTTCAGTATTTTTAGTAAAAAACCCCCAAATTTAGCAAAAATACTTAAATTTGTAGCGATAAGCCCTAAAACCTAATCATGAGAACGATCATACGGGAAGTTTGTAACCGCAAGGATTTGCGTACATTTATCACTTTTCCGGAAAAGCTTTATCAGAACTGTGCAAATTGGGTCCCTTCCCTGATTGGAGACGAATTCGATACACTCGGCGACAAGAATCCGGCGCTGGAGTTCTGTGAACGTGCCTACTTCCTGGCCGAGCGGAATGGCGAGACCGTCGGACGCATAGCTGCCATCATCAACCACAACGCCAACCGGGACTGGAAAGAAAACGTCGTCCGTTTCGGGTGGATTGATTTCATCGCAGATCTGGAAGTTGTCCAGGCCCTGACCGATAAAGTCGCCGAATGGGGCCGGGCCCGTGGCTGTGTCAAGATCAAAGGCCCGCTTGGATTCAGTGATTTTGACAAGGAAGGCCTGCTGGTGGAAGGATTCGAATACCTCTCCCCTTTTACGGTCATTTACAATTATCCGTACTATGGTGAATTATTGGAAGCGGCGGGCTTCTGGAAAGATGTGGACTGGACCCAGAAACTGGTGGAAGTTCCCGATACCATTCCGCCGCAATTCCAATATACCGACCTCATCGAAAAGCGCTTCGGCCTCCATCAAGTGACAGGCCGATCCATGAAGGACCTCGGCAAGCGCTACGGGATGGAAATCTTCCACCTGGTCAATAAGGCATTTGCGGAGCTGTATGAATTCACGCCTTTCTCCGACAAGCAGATCGAGGGCTATGTGAAAGCCTATCTGCCCATCCTGAACAAAGATTTCATTTCAATTGTCGTGGATGCCGACGACAATGTCGCCGGCTTTGCCTTCTGCGTTCCTTCGCTCTCCAAAGCGATCCGGAAAGCGCATGGCCGCCTTTTCCCTTTCGGATTCATCCATCTCCTGAAAGCGCTCAAGAAAAACGATTCACTGGACGCCCTGATGATCGGTGTTCTGCCAGAATACCAAGGGAAAGGCGCCAGCCTATTGATTTTTAAGCAGATTCACGAGAGTTGCCTGAAATACGGCATCAAGCAGATGCTGGCCAATCCCCAATTGGAGACCAACTACAAAGTACAGTCGGTCTTCGACGACATCTACGTGACCCATGAATTCCAGCGTCGTCGCAGTTATGTGAAGAACCTGGTTTAAGTGCTTATGACACAGTTTAACCGGAAAATGAAAATGGCCGATCTCGTGGAACGCGATTTCCACCTGCTCGGCTTGCTGGCGCGTTTCGGCATCGAACAGCGCTTCGGTGACAGCAGTGTCGAGACCATCTGTCAGGAAGCTGACGTTGATGCGGACACCTTCCTGCTCTTGTGTGAGATCTATGCATCCGCCGATTTCCGTCCTACGATGGAAATGCTGCGCGCCTGCCGGATCCAGGACATCCTGCACTATCTGAATCAGTCGCACGACTACTATGTCAACCGTTCGCTGGTCGATCTGGCCAACGCGCTGGAAGACTTGGTCGAGCCCTGCACGCCAACCCAGAAACAAGTCATCCACCGCTTTTTCGCCGATTACCGGACCGAACTGCAGCGTCATTTCGATTACGAGGAGCGAGCAGTCATCCCCTATGTGCGCAACTTGCTGGTAGGCAACCGCAACACCAGTTTTACCATCGACCGCTTCGAGGAGAATCACACACAGATCCACGAGACTCTCTCCGACCTGAAAAACCTGATCATGAAATCGCTGCCGGACGCCTGCAGCAATGAAAAACGCATCAGCGTCCTGCTTTCGATCTACAATCTGCAGCAGGATCTGGATCACCATACATGCATTGAAGACGATGTATTGGTCCCCATGGTCCGGATGCTGGAATCGCCGGGGCGTTTCACAGCGATGTATGACAACGCCCAGCAAGATGCCCAGCGGGAAGAACTCTCCGCACGGGAGAAAGAAATCCTGGTCAGCGTGGCGCAGGGCCTGCTTAACAAAGAAATTGCAGACCGCCACAACATCTCCATCAATACGGTCATCACGCATCGCAAGAACATCACCCGCAAAATCGGCATCAAAACGGTGGCAGGCCTGACCGCCTATGCCATCCTGAACAATCTCATCGACATCAATTCCATAGAATAACCCGCCATGAAAAAAGCAACCCTCCTGCTGATGATGGTCCTCGTCATCGCATCCTGCGGCAAGAAACAGAAAGCCGCAGAACCGGCTCCGTCCTCTGAAACAGCCATTGACATGAGTCAGTATATTCCCTCCGTTGAGATCGGTACCCAAGCGCCCGATTTCGAAGCCCCCGACGTGCTGGGAGCTCCTGTTAAATTGAGTGACTACCGCGGCAAGTATCTCGTGCTGGATTTCTGGGCTTCCTGGTGCAAGGATTGCCGGGCCGAAATGCCTGCCGTCAAGGAACTCTATGATAGATTCCATCCGGAGGGCGTTGAATTCCTGGGCGTATCGTTCGATACCGACTTGCAGGCCATGATTGATTACGGCATCGAAGCCGATATCCCCTGGATGGTGGTCTGCAACCAGATCAAAATGAAAGAGAATCCAATTTCGGCCGCGTACGGCCTCCATTGGATTCCCACGATGTTTCTCATCTGCCCGGAGGGCAACTTGCTCGGCTACGCCTTCACGGCGGAAGACATGGAGAAGCTGCTCGTCGAGAAGATCAAACGCTAGACCATATTTTCCATCGCCCAGGCATTGACCTGGTTCCTGTCCACAATAGGTCTGAGTGCCAGTTCGGCAGTCGGACCTATTCTTTTGCGAAGTACTTCCATCTCACGCAAACGGTCTGAATTGACCCTGTCGCGGATGGGATCCATCCCAGCCTCTTTCAGGATGAGATTGCTGCGGGCCGCGATGGAGAGTTCCAGGTAATTCTGGATGTAGCAATACATGTCAAAGAAGGTTTCAGGCTCGAAACGTTCCTTGAGGGTAAGCAGGTACTCCCCCGCGCGGGTCGTAGTGAATTCTCCCCGGTTCAATGCACCCAGCAGACCGATCTCGTTGTTGATGCCGGCATCCAGCCAGTCATGGACGAACTTGCTGTTCTTCTTGAAGAGCGAGCGCTTGCTCAGCACGAAATAGATGATCAGCAAGAGGGTCAGCAGGAGCGGGTTGATCGGTTCCAGGGCATGGATGTAATGGATCAGGTATGCCGCCAGGAAGGCCACCACGCTGCCAATGGTTTTGGCGCGCATCGAAGCGCCGAATTTGCCTTGATGAACCATGATCAAAGCCATAGCGAGCGTCGAGGTACAGCCGATATGCATCACGGCTGCCTCGAAACCCAGAAAGATGGTATGCAGTACATTCGCTCCGCCGTGGGCCGCCAGTTCCACGATATTCGAGACCATTCCGAAACCGGCGCCGATTGCGGAACCGTAGATGGTTGCATCCCCGAGAAGGCCCACCTTTCGCCGGGCAATCAGGAGATAGACAATGGCGCCCTTGCAACTCTCTTCGATAATCGAAACAAGCAAGCGGTTGGACCCGATGGCCGGAATCCGGCAAATCAGCCAGGAAACGCCGAACATCACCATACCCGCAATGACAGAGGTCAACAGCAGGGACCACTTCGTCAAAGAGAAGGAATCCATCACCAACAGGAAGATGATGAACAGGGCCAGCGGAACGGCGGAGAGAATATAGAGCCAGATCATAGTTACTTGGTACCGAAAATCCGGTCGCCGGCATCACCGAGACCCGGAAGGATGTATGCATCGCTGTTGAGTTCTTCGTCGAGGGCAGCGACGTAGATATCCACGTCCGGATGCTCTTTCTGAAGTTTCTTGACACCCTCGGGCGCAGCCACCAGGCACATCAGCCGGATGTGGGTGCAGCCCAGGTTCTTCAGCATCGTGATGGCATCGGAGGCGCTGCCGCCGGTAGCCAGCATCGGATCGGTCACGATCACCAGGCGCTGGTCGATGTCAAACGGCATCTTGCAATAGTACGACACCGGTTCATGCGTCGTCTCGTCGCGATAGAGGCCGATGTGGCCGACTTTCGCGACAGGCAGCAACGTCAACAGGCCGTCCACCATGCCGAGACCGGCCCGGAGAATCGGAACGATGGCCAATTTCTTGCCCGAAATGGTGCGGGCGGTCATCTTCTTCATCGGGGTTTCAATCTCGATATTTTCCAACGGGAGGTCCCGGGTAATCTCGTAACCCATCAGGAGGGAAATCTCCTTCAGCAATTCGCGGAAATCCTTGGAACCGGTGTGGACGTCGCGCATGATGCTCAGCTTGTGCTGCACCATCGGGTGGTCAATGATATGAAGTCTGCTCATGATTAAGATTTATAGCGGTTGGTTACTTGGTTTTTCCGTACATGATCACGCGGGTCTGGTTCCGCTGCTTCAGGATATTGTCGATGGCTTTGCGCACATCCTCAGTCGTGATGGAATCCAGGACCTTCTCATAGTCAGTCACCTCATCGATGCCGTACTTCTTCCAGAAGTACATCTCCCCCGACCAGTAGCCGTTCTGGCGCAGGTTGTCCTGATACGTCTTGTGCATGTAATCCTTCACTTTCTGCATATTGGCAGCCGAAGGGCCGTTCTGTGCGAATTCGGAGAGCAGCTCTTCGATCCGGGCGTTCAGGCGCTCGTAGGAATCAGGGCTGGTCTGGTAAACAATCTGCAGGTAGGCATCGGTCCCCTTAGGGCGCTGATCGAGGCCACCGGCAGTGCTCACACCGTAGGTGCCGCCTTCCTTCTCTCGAATTTCCTCGGTGTAAATGATATCGAGGACCTGGTGTGCGATATCGAGGGCCAAGTCGTTCTTCAGGTCATTCTTGCCCTTCCCGGTTTCCATATAGACCACGACGGCCATCGGAACTTCCATATCCTTGGCGAATACCTTGTCCTGCATACCCTTGGTGAAGTTCATGCCCACCTCGCGGGCTTTTTCCTTCTTGCCCTGGGCAGGCAGTGAACCGATATACTGGGCAATCAGCGGCAGCATTGTCTCCTCATCGACGGCACCGGTGAAAAGGAAGGTGAAGTCGGCAGCATTGGCGAAACGCTCTTTCGCGATCTGCATGATACGGGCGTAGTCCACTTTGTCAACATCAGCAGCCTTCATCACCTTCGCGCGCGGATTGTTGTTGTAGAGCGCACGGCTCAAGGTATCCTGCAGGGCGGTCATCGGCTGTTTCTCGGCGTTGAGCAACTGGGCGCGCGTCTTGTTCTGCCAAGACTTGAAAGCGTCCTCATCTGTGCGATGGGCCGTGAAGTACAGGTAAACCAGCTGAAGCATCGTCTCGAAGTCCTTCGGAGTAGAATTGCCTCTCATGCCTTCCTCGTACAGGTTGATGTAAGGGTTGACACCCACCTGTTTGCCGGCGAGAGCCTTGGTCAGGGCCGTGGAGCTGAAGTTGCCCACGCCGCCTTCTTTGAACAAACTGACGTTATTGAGGCTGAGGGCTTCACTTTCCGGATAGAGCGACATGCCGCCTTCGCTGAAGGCGCGCAGGACGATCTGGTCCTTGTTGAAATCGGTGGGCTTCACATAGACGGTAGCACCGTTGGAGAGCTTGTACATCGTATAACCGAACTTGTCAGCCTTGGTCTTGACAATCTTGCCCCCGGTCGGAATCTGGGCCAGCAACGGTTCATTGGAGACTTCTTCCTGATAGGGTTCGATATTCTCTGCAGCCACGTCAGCGAGCATTTTCTTCATTTCGTCCACAGTGGGATAGGTCACGCCTTCCTTCTCAGGAAGCATGCAGGCCACCACGAGGTTCTTGCCTTCTTCCACGAGCTGGCCGAACAACTGGTTGATCACTTCGACCGGAATGTTCGGGCAAAGCTGCTGGGAGAGCGCGTATTCATTTTCGATGCCCATGATGGGTTCGGCATCGATGAAGTGGCGTACATATTCCGAGCAATAGCTGGCACTGTTCTTCTTCTCGCGGGCATTGTATTGCGATTCGACCTGGCTCATGTATTCGGAACGGGCACGCTCATATTCGCTGGCCGTGAACCCGCCGCGCTTGGCACGCAGGATCTCGCGCCAGACCGTGGCGACGGCGTTCTTCAACTGGTCTTCGCCGCTGACAATGATACCCATATAGGATTTCTTGGTCTTCGCCAGGAAGAAATTCTCATCCGAGCCGAACTGGGCCATCATGAACGGCGGTTCAGGAAGCTGCGTAAACTCTTTCAGGCGCTCGTTCAGCATCATCGAGGTCATGCCCATCGCGTACTGGTACACCAGGTAGTTCATGTCGCCCTTCATCTCCATGGGATAAGCGTCATGTTTCCAGAAGAGGAAGGTCTGGGCATACGGGAACTCCTTGTCGGCCGCCATGCTCACGATGGTCTCATCGTTGTCTTCGACCTGCACATAGTAGCGCTCGGCCGGATTGACGGGCGTGGCGATCGTGCCGAAAATGTCCTTGATCTTGGCTTCCACTTCGTTCACGTCGATGTCACCGACCACTACGATACCCTGGTTGTCCGGACGATACCATTTTTCATAGTAGTCGCGAAGCACTTGATAGGGGAAGTTGTCCACAACCTCCATCAGGCCGATCGGCAGGCGCTCGCCGTACTTATTGTGATTCGGATAGATCTCAGGCAGGATCTTCTCATAGATACGCATCTGGGCGTTCTGGCGGCTGCGCCATTCCTCATGGATCACGCCGCGCTCCCCGTCTATGTCTGCCGGATTGAGCAGCAGGCCGTCAGCCCAGTCGTGCAGGATCCAGAGGCAGGAATCAATCGCACTCGGGACCTTGCCCACCGGCACATTGTCGATGTTATAAACCGTTTCGTCGATGCTGGTATAAGCGTTCAGGTCGGCACCGAATTTCACGCCGATCGACTCGCAGTATTTCACCACGCCATTGCCCGGGAAGTGTTCCGTACCATTGAAGCACATATGCTCCAGAAAATGCGCCAGGCCGCGCTGGGACTCATCCTCCAGGATGGAACCCACCTTCTGGGCGATATAGAAATTTGCCTGTCCTTTCGGCTCTTCGTTGTGCCGGATGTAATAGGTCAGGCCATTGTCGAGTTTGCCGATTTTCACGTTGGGATCCACGGGGATCGGCGGCATCTGCTGGGCAGAGGCCACGACGCCCAGGCCAAAGCCCAGTGCGACGATGAAAGAAAAGATTCGTTTCATACGATGAATGTTGATTTATAATAAATAATAATACACGTTTTCTATTCTTGCTTCGGTTTATCCATCCTGCAAATGTAATCAAATAAACGTTATCTTTGCAGTCCGAAGCCTGAATTTACTGATTAGACGCATCCATGTCCGAAAAACTACAGAGTCCGGAAGAATTGTTGGAGGAACGCCACGCCGAAGCACTCGCCATTGCCTCGGAAGCGGGACATATCCTGCTTGAGAATGGCGCGGAGATTTCCCGCGTCGAGGAGACGATGGAGCGCATCGCCTCTCATTACGGGGTGGATAAGAAAAGTTTTTTCGTACTGAGCAACGGTATTTTCACCACCAGCAGCTTCAACAAATATGCGAACGTGGAGTTCATCCCCTTCAAAGGCACGCAACTCGACAAAGTCGTGGCCGTCAACCAGCTTTCCCGAGACATCGTCTCCGGAAAATACACCCTGGAGGAAGCCCGTGCCAAATTGAAGGAAATCCGCACGATGCGTCCCCACCCCTACTGGGAGCAGATCCTGGCTTCCGCGCTGGGAAGTGCCGGATTCTGCATCGTCTTCGGAGGCGGGTTGCTCGATTGCGCCGCATCTTTTGTCTGCGGCATCCTGCTCTGGCTCTTCGTACTCTATGTCACTGCACCGCACATGTCCAAGATCGTGGGCAATATCGTCGGCGGCTTCTTCGTCACGGCCCTGTGCATCATATTCCATCGCATCGGCTTCGGCCATAGCCTGCCCAACATGATTATCGGTGCGATCATCCCCCTGATTCCGGGAGTTCCGTTTGTCAATGGTGTCCGAGACGTCGCCAATGAAGATTATATTGCCGGCGCCACGCGTCTTCTCGACGCGCTCCTGGTCTTTTTCTGCATCGCAGCCGGCGTCGCGCTGGCTTTCGTCTGCGACGGATTGATTTTCGGCAAATTGATTGTACTCAAAGGGATGACTGTCGATCCGGTCACTTTTGCGATGCCTATCCAGATCGTGGCCTCTTTCATCGGAACGGCCGCCTTTGCCGTCCTGTTCGGCGTCCCGCGCAAGTACTATTTCCTGTGCGGTGTCTGCGGCGTCCTGGGCTGGATTCTCTATATGATCCTGGCGCGCTATGCCGGCTTCACGCCTCCGGCCGCCACGGTCTTCGCTACGATGCTCGTAGTCTTGTCAGCCCGCTACTTCTCGGTCCTGGACCGCTGTCCCGCCATCGTATTCCTCCTCTGCGGCATCTTCCCGCTGGTCCCCGGTGCCGGCGTCTTCTGGACATCCTACTATGTGGTTTCCGACCAACTCAGGCTGGCGCTCAGCAGCGGCTTCATGGCCGTCAAAGTCACCATCGCCATCGTCCTGGGCATCATCCTGATCAGCGAACTCCCCAACCGGATGTTCTCCTGCAGACGTCATGCCTGACCTCGGAGCCTGGGGCCTGTGGGGCCTCTTCCTCGGCACCTTCCTGGCCGCGACCGTCGTGCCCTTCAGCTCCGACGTCCTTTACGTGGCTATGCTGCAAATGACCTCCTCCCCCTGGGCATGCCTCGCTGTCGCCACAGCCGGCAACTGGCTCGGTTCCCTCTCTTCCTTCGGCCTGGGCTGGCTCGGCAAATGGGAATGGCTTGAAAAATGGTTCAAAGTTGACCGCGCCAAACTCGAGAAGCAAAAGGGTTACGTGGACCGCTACGGTGTCTGGCTCGCCCTCGTCAGCTGGCTTCCCTTCGTCGGCGACCTCTTCTCTATCGCCCTCGGCTTCTACCGCACCAATCCCTGGCTTACCGCCCTGCTCATGCTGGCCGGCAAGTTCCTCCGGTTCCTGTTCTGGAACCTGCTTTTAGGCGTAATCCAACTGTAGTGCAGCGAATCACATCGTGCCCCCGCCGATGAAGGCGCGGAGCAGCGAGGTGGCCGGAATATCCTTGTCGGAGACAGGAATAAAGTAGTGGAGGAATTTCAGGAGACGGTGGGCTTCACTGTATTCCGGGCAGTTCTTCGGGACGGTGCGGAGGATCAGTTCTGCGTGGGTGTGGAGCACGGCAAATTCCACCAGATAGGCGGAGTTGAACATCACATCGGCATTTTCCTGATAGGGATAGATCCACTGCTCTTCCGAGCGGCGCACATTGGGCCACTGGTTGATGGTCTCGCGGGCGGAGAAAGCGCCTTTGTTGTAGTCGCGGATGATACGGCGCAGCAGACGGTTGTCGCTGGTCGGCACCCAGTTGTGATCGTCAAGTGCGATGCTGGTGAGCGTGGAGATGAAAATCTTGAACGTGCTTTCAGTCGGGACTTGCGGAATCAGCTGCGGGTTGAGCGCGTGGATACCCTCGATAAGCAGCACGCGTCCCGGCTTCATCTGCAGGTGCTTGCCGTTATACTCGCGGCGGCCTGTCACAAAATTGAATTCGGGCATATCCACCACTTCGCCCTGCAGGAGCTTCAGCACGTCCTGTTCCAAAGCCCGATGGTCCACCGTTTCGAAATTGTCGAAGTCGTAGCTGCCGTCCGGAAGTTTCGGCGTCTCGATACGGTTGACGAAATAGTCGTCGGTCGAGAATGAAATGGGCCGGAGGCCACAGGCTTTTAACTGCACGCTCAGGCGCCGGGTGACCGTAGTTTTGCCACTGCTGGAAGGCCCGGTAATCAGGACAATGCGCACCGGATTCACGGGATCGTTGTAACGCCGCTCAATCTCCTCGGCAATCTGCACCAGCTTCTTCTCCTGCAGCGCTTCTGAAATCTGGATCAGGTCGGACGCGCCGCCTTCCAGGCAGACGTGGTTCACGTCACCGGCGTTGCGCAAGTTCATGATCTTGTTCCAGCGGAAATTCTCGGAAAAGACCTCGAACGTCTTGGGCTGGTCCACATAAGGCGCCAATTCGTCCGGATTGTAGCGGTCCGGGACTCGCAGCAGGAGGCCACCGTGGTAAAGCACGATGTCCCACACCTTGATATAGCCGGCAGACGGGAGCAGACGGCCATAGTAATAATCCACCGTGTCCCCCAACTTATAATAATCCACATAAGGTTGTCCGCTTGTTTCCAGCAAGCGGACTTTGTCTTCGTATCCCTGCTCCCGGAAGATCTGGATCGCTTCCTCGAGCCGCACTTCCCGGCGGTGGAACGGAAGGTTCTCGTTGATGATCTCCTGCATCCGGGCCTTGATCATCTGCACGTCCGCTTCCGTGGGTTCTTTGCCGTCCGGCTTGGTGAGCTCGCAGAAATAGCCGTTCGAAATCGGGTGTTTGATCTCGATCTTGGCCTGCGGGCAGATGTCCATGGTGGCCTTGCAAAGCAGGAAACAAAGCGAACGGCAATAGACGCGGCGGGCACTGGCATCCCGCAAGTCAAGGAACTCGATGTCGCGGTTGTTATAGACGCGGAACCGGAGCCCTTGCGACACATTGTTCACTTTGGCAGAAACGATGGGATACGGACGGTCGAACTCAAATTCCGGAAGCATCTCTTCCAGTGTGGTTCCTTCGTTGAACTGTTTGTACGTCCGGTTGTTCTTGCAGTAGATCCTGAGCATGGGATAAGTGAATTAACAGTTAGGCCAAAACGTTGTCGATAAAAGTGAGCAGGTCGTTCCAGACCCGTTGGCGGCCGGTCTCGTTGTGGATCTCGTGCCGCATCTGTGGATAGACCTGTGCCGTCACATTGTGATAACCCACTTCGGGGAGCAGGCGCACCGCTTTGCGGAAACGGGAGTCCGAGCCGCGGCAAGGGTCCTGCTCGCCGGACATGAAATGGATATGCATCGAAGGATTGCGCACAGCCCATCCTTTCGTACTGTAGCAATCCTGCATCAGGCCCATCAGGTTGTAGAAGCCATTGGCCGTAAAGACATACTGGCAGAGCGGATCCGAATGGTAGTCCTTGAGCGTTTCCGGGTCGGAGCATACCCAAGCCGCCGCCCAGCCTTCATCAGCAAAAGGCTTGTTATAGGCGCCAAAGGACATTTTTTGCAACAGGGCCGGGCGGAAGTGCCATCCTTTTTGCCGTCCGAACAACCAGGCCAGGGCCTTCCCCGCCCCTTTTGCGGGATTATCCACGGGGCAACCACTTACCAGCAGGGCGGAGATCCGGTCGTCATATTGCTTGGCAAAAGAACGGACGACCATCGAGCCCATGCTATGGCCATACAGAATCACCTTGAGATCGGGATATTGGCCGTGGATCCAATCGTTTACGACGCGGACATCTTCCACCATCGCCTTCCAACCACCCTCATACATATAGCCAAGGTCTTCCGGGCTCTTGACCGAAGCGCCATGGCCGCGATGGTCGTGGATCACGCAGATGAGCCCATGATCGCTGAAGAACTGCATCAGCGGGAAATATCGCTCTTTGTGTTCGCACATGCCGTGGACAAGCTGGACAATGCCCCGCGGGGTTTCATCTTTCACATCCGGAACGGATACAAGCCCGGCCAGTTTAAGTCCGTCTGCGGATGCATCCAGCGAGAAGGGAGTGATTGCCATGGTGGTAGTCGGGATTAGATTGCGAATGTACAAAATTATATCGGTCGCAAGATGAAATGGAAGCGATATTCGCCATACGGGAGCATATGCTGCGGGAGCGGTGTTTCGCCCCAGCTGTTGATGCAGCCGACACCCATCTGGCGCCAGTCGAGCAACAGGTTGGTAACATCGTCCTCCTTCAGGAATTCGGAGTGCCGGTTGTGCTTGAACTCTCCGTCATCGAGCGTTTCAATCCGGTAATGCAGCGCCGAAGCCGAGAACGGCTCTTCTGCCCGGATTTCCAGTCCATGTCCCTGGTTGTTCGTAATCCGAAGCCAGCGCAGGTCCGTCTTGGTGCCCGTTTCCTGCGGCCGGATATAGGGATAGAACTGCTCCGTAACCGTCTGTCGCCAAACCCCGAGGAAGGAGGCCGTATTGCGGTCCTGATAGTTTTCGAAAGGTCCCCTTCCATAGAATTCCAGGTTTTCGAACGAATGCGGCATCGGAATCTGGACGCCATAGCGGAAGAAGCCCGGGAGCGAACGGTCTTTGCCGGGAATCAGCGTTTCCGTGATCTCCATGGCCCCTTGCTCATCGATCCGGTATTCCATCCGCACGGTCGCGTCGGTCTCTTCCAGCTTGTATTCGATGGTAATCACCTGCAGGTTGTTGCGGTCGAACTGCGTGATGCTGTAGTAATAAAGCCTCGGTTTACGCCACTTGGCAAATTTCTTCTGTAGGTCGGCTCCGAAATCGTTGTCGGTCGGTGCGCGCCAGAAATTCGGGCGGATGGTCTCTCCACTCTTGAGCAGGTCCATATTGCCGACCTTGTAGCGAAGGATCGAACCGTCATCCACCGAGAACGTAATCTCATACAACGAGCTGCTGACCGGACTCGTCACCGTGAACTGATGCGCGGCATTGCTGTTGATGCGCGGCCGTTTCGTGCTGCGGAGCGGCTGCATGGTCCAGACATACTCATTCAACGGAATCTGCTGGCGGGCCACCACGAAATCTTTCTCAAGCAACCCTTCAGATTCTTTCAGGAAGTAGCTCAGGTTCAGCAGCCATTCAGCCGAACCATCAATATCTCCATAGGGCACGGAAACCGTCCGGCGCTCATGGGGAGCGACATTCACATCCTCCACTACGCCACTGGCCTGCGGTTCTCCGTTTCGCAACAGTTCCCAACGCAGCGCGCGGTTGGACAGGTCACGGAAGAAGTATTCATTATAGATTTCCACCTGCCCGGGCGCTTTGAGTTCCGACCAGATATCCTGGTAGAAATACTGAACTTCATACGCATGCGGATTGAACTTCCGATCGGGGCTGATCAAGCCATTGTCGCAGAAGTTCTGGTCGCTCGGGTCCGAGTGGTTGAAATCACCGCCATAGGCATAATAGGTCTTGCCCCGGTTGTTCTTCCAATGGATGGACTGGTCCACGAAATCCCAGATGAAACCACCCTGGAGTTTGGGCATCGTGCGGATCAGGTCCCAATATTCCTTGAAACCCCCTTCCGAATTACCCATCGCATGCGCATATTCGCACTGGATCATCGGCTTGGTCCGTTCAGGGTTCTCGCTGTAGCGCTTCGAATAGTCCTGGCTGGCATACATCGGACAAAAAATGTCGGTCATCCCTTCGTAGCCGGCCCGCTCGTACTGGATCGGACGGCTCGGGTCCGTAGCGCGGACCACATTGTAGGCCGCCTCGAAATTGGGACCGTAACCCGCTTCGTTGCCCAGCGACCAGATAATGATGGCCGGATGGTTGAAATTGCGGCGGACATGCCGCTCGTTCCGTTCCACATGCGCCTGCAGGAAAGAAGTATCCTGTGCCAGCGTCTCGGGGCCGTAGCCCATCCCGTGTGATTCGATGTTCGCCTCGGCCACCATATAGATACCATAGCGGTCGCACAAGTCATACCAGTACGGATCGTCCGGATAGTGGCAAGTCCGGACAGCATTGATGTTCATCTGCTTCATAATCCGGATATCCTGTTCCATCCGCTCCCGGGACAGCACATAGCCTCCGTCCGGATCGAGTTCGTGGCGGTTCGCGCCCTTGATCAGGATGCGTTTTCCGTTGACTAAAAGGTCGGAGCCCTTGATTTCCACTTTCCGGAAACCCGTGTTGAAATGCATCGTCTCCAGCAGCGTCTTCCCGTCAAACAGTTTCACGTCCAGCCGGTAAAGGTACGGTTCTTCCGCACTCCATTTGTGCGGATTCTGCACATAGAAACGGCCAGCGACAAAAGAGCCCGTCGCCTGCACCGGATCCGCGACCTCTTTGCCCTGGGCGTCAAACAGACGCATTTCCACGCGGGTGCGCTTGTATTCCGAGACCGTCATATTGACAGAGAGGGTTCCGTCGCGGTAGGCAGCATCCAGGTCCGGAGTGATGGAAACGTCCTGGATATGCTTGACCGGCCTCGTATAGAGATAGCAGTCGCGCGCTACACCGGAAAAACGGAAGAAATCCTGGTCCTCCAGATACGAGCCGTCGCACCAGCGGAAGACCTGGAAAGCGATGAGGTTGCGCTTGCCTGGCTGCAGGTATTCCGTTACATCGAATTCGCACTCCAGTTTGCTGTCCTCGCTGTACCCCACAAATTTACCGTTGACCCAAAGATAGATGCAGGACGTAACCGATCCGAAGTGGATAATCGCCTGTTTGCCTTTCCATTCCGCCGGGATCTGGAAGAAGCGGCGGTAGCTGCCCACGTGGTTGTTCTCCGTCGGCGGAACGGGCGGTGTGTTCTTGTAGCGGCCGTTCCAGGCATATCCGATGTTTACATAGACGGGATCTCCGTACCCGTTCAGCTCCCAGAGGCCCGGAACTTGCATCCGGCTCCAGGCCATTTCCACATAATCGGGCTTCCAGAAATCGGTCGGACGCTGGTTCGCACTGCGGACCCAGTTGAAATGCCATTCCCCGGAAAGCGGGATCATCTGCGCCTCGTCAGCCAGGAAAGTGCTGTGCATGGGAAGGCGGTTGATGGAATTGATGTGCTGGTCCTGCCATTCCGTGAAAGTCTGGGCGCGGCCCGTGGCGGCGACCAGCAGAAGCAGGCATGCGGAAAGAAACAAATTTCTCATAAGTGCGTATTCTGCATACAAAATTAACATATTTTTGCTAATTTTACCAGTCTATCGAAACGAAAATATGTCTGAAGAACTCAATCTGGTAAAAGACCTGGCCATTATCCTGATTTCGGCAGGTTTGTTTACCATCATATCAAAAGCACTCAAACAGCCGCTCATCCTGGGCTATATCATTGCCGGTTTCATCGTCGGGCCTCATCTGGGCCTGTTCGGCATCTCCAGTGCCGAATCCGTGGAGCAGTGGTCCGAGATCGGCATCATCTTCCTGCTCTTCGCGTTGGGACTGGAATTCAGTTTCAAGAAGTTGTTGAAAGTAGGCAGCAGCGCGTTGATTACCGCCGCCTGCGTCTGCGTGGGCATGTTCGTGACGGGCAATATCGTGGGCCATGCCCTGGGCTGGAGTTCCATGGAGGCCATTTTCCTGGGCGGCCTGATGTCGATGTCTTCCACAACCATCATCATCAAGGCCTATACGGACCTGGGGCTCAAGAATAAGGCTTATTCCACGCTGGTTTTCGGCACGCTTGTGGTCGAAGACCTGATCGCCGTGGTGCTGATGGTGCTGCTCACCACGATCGCCACGGCCAACCAATTCGCGGGCGGCGAGATGCTGATGGGGCTGGCCAAGTTGCTCTTCTTCCTGATCCTGTGGTTCCTGGTAGGCATCTATGTCATCCCCTCTTTCTTGAAATGGGCCCGGAAATACCTGACCGATGAAATCTTGCTGCTGGTAGCGATCGGCCTCTGCTTCGGCATGGTGACACTGGCCAGTTTTGCCGGCTTCTCCTCTGCGTTAGGCGCGTTCGTGATGGGTTCGATCCTGTCCGAAACGCTGGAAGGCGAACATATCAGCAAACTGGTAGTGAGCATCAAGGACCTGTTCGGTGCCATCTTCTTCGTCTCTGTCGGTATGATGGTGGATCCGCACATCATTGCGGAGCATTGGCTGCCGATCTTGATCCTGACGCTCGTGACGGTTTTCGGCATGACGATCTTTGGCTCGCTGGGTGCGCTGGTCGCCGGCCGAGGGCTCAACACGGCCGTCCATACAGGCTTCAGCCTGGCGCAGTTGGGCGAGTTCTCCTTTATCATCGCTGGACTCGGTGTAAGCCTGGGGGTCATGCGGGGCTTTATTTATCCTGTCATTATCGCCGTTTCGGTCATCACAACCTTCACGACGCCTTATATGATCAAGGCGGCTACGCCGGTCTGCAATTTCCTTTACAAGAAACTGCCGGTCAAGCTGCTGGCCAAACTCGATCCCTCCCCCGACACTTCGGCGAAAGCCACTGCAGAGGAGCAGAGCGAATGGAAACGACTCCTTAAAAGCTATGGGTTGCGCGTTTTGCTCTACAGTGTGATCCTGACCGCCATTTTCCTGGGGTCCAAACTCTATATGGACAAATGGCTGACGGCACTCCTGCCAGACCTGCGCCCCGCCCTGCATAATGGCATCATGCTGGGCGTCACACTGTTGATTATGTCACCTTTCCTCTATGGCCTCGCTGTCAACGGATCGGATATCAAGAAATCCGCGTTTCACCTGATGAAGGAGAAAGACAGCAACAAATGGCCGATCCTGGCCCTGGTGTTGCTCCGTATCTTCGCGGCCATCGCCTTTGTCATTGCGGCTGTCCTGGTGCATTACTCTCTCTCTTACTGGAGCCTCTTGCTGATCATTCTGGCGGGCGTCCTGTTCTTCATCATCGCGCGGCGCTCCGTTCACCAGTTCAGCGGTTTGGAAGAACGCTTCATCACCAATCTCAACCAGAAGGAAGAATACGAACGCAAGCGCACGCCGATTGCATCCGGCGTCCGGGCCAAGATGAAAGGGCATGATGTCGCCGCCGAAAACGTAATCATCTCACCGAACTCAGAGTATGCCGGCAAACAGCTCAAGGACATTCCGTTCCGGCAGAAATACGGCATCAACATCGCCAAGGTTGTCCGCGGCAGCCGCCGCATCCTCGTCCCCTCGCCGGACGAGTTCATTTATCCGTACGATGAAGTGCTGGCTATCGGCACCAAACAGGAAGTCACCCGCTTTGTGGAAGACATGACAGCCGAGGATCTCAGTCATCCCATTTCCTATGAGACGGATGATTTCGTACTGGATACCTTTGAGCTGCAGAAAGGCTGCTATCTCGACGGCAAGGTGCTTCGCGACACGGATATGCGCAAGAAGGGCTGCATGGTGGTCGGCGTGGAGCGCGACGGCCTCTCGCTGATGAGTCCCAAACCGGACTTCCGTTTCCAAGCCGGCGATTTCGTCTGGCTGGCCGGCGAACGGGTCGAATGTGAGAAGATGGTGCTGGTCAATGGATATCAGGAAGCTTAACTACCGGGTCGGCTGGCTGATTGCCGACTATCTGAATGATAATCCCAGGGCAATCACGCAGGCGTTGCTGCAAAGTGTGCTCCCCGACGATGCGGATGCGACTGTGGAGTTGGTCGTTTTTAGAGCTCTTCTGGAGGGCTTCCTGGGGCTCGATCCGGAATCATCCGAGGAAGATCGTTTTATCGAGGAGCAATACCTGCGCCCCGGGCTCTCCCGATTGGATCCGGCTGTTTGGCGTGCGAATCCTTATTATCAATCCATCCACATTGAACACGCCGTTTGCGACGACTGGGAACTGACGTGGCAGCGCTACGAACCCTACGAATTGTTTTTGCGGGACGATTTGGTGCTGACGGCTGACTTGCGGCAGATTCCGGCCATCGGCTATTTTCCGGAAGCGTTTTCTTATCCGTCGGTCCTCCAGGATGGCCGGGAATGGATGTCCATCAAACCCAGCGAGATCGCCAGCTCGCAAGCGGCCATCGACGCGGCTTTCGGACGGGTTGTCACCTTCGGTCTCGGCCTCGGCTATTTTGCTTATAGGGCGGCTAGCAAGTCTTCGGTCATTTCTGTTACGGTCGTCGAACGGGATCCGGCTGTCATCCGGCTGTTCCGCGAGCATATCCTCCCGCAAATTCCAGAACGGGGCAAAATCTCTGTGATCCAAGCCGATGCTTTTGACTATCTGGAGCACCAGATGCGGCCTGCCAACGTCGATTTTGTATTCATGGACATCTGGCACGACATTGCCGACGGCACAGACCTCTACATCCGCGCCAAGCAATACGAATCCCGCTACCCCCACACCCGTTTCACCTACTGGATCGAACGTTCCCTCCGCTGCGCCCTTATCGACCGCCTCGAACATCTTTCCCATTGAGCGCTCCTCTGCGCTCTCGTTTTTTTGTTTCTCGCTGCGTTCCGGGCTCTCGTTCCGGGCGCAGAATCGCTGTTCGGCTCCGCTTCGCTCTGGGTTTTTGTTCCAGGCGCAGAAAAATGCGCCTGGCCCGAAAACCCACCCGCTCTGCTACGCTATTGGCCATCGGGAGCAGCAAGCGAAAGGGTTTCCGCTTCGATTTTTGCCGCGACAGGATCAACAAGGTCTTCCGAGTCCTGTCGCGGAAGTATTATCACCAGATGGCCCCTCTTTCCCGCCGCGACAGGACTCCAGCGTACTCCAGAATCCTGTCGCGGCAATCTTGATTGCACACATACTCTTACCGACAGTTAAGTTTTCGATGCCAACCATAGAATGCGTTAATAGCTATCTACACGCATTCTGTGTCCACGAATCAAGTCATATCGCCATTTGTTTGGACACAGAATGTGTCATGGGTCGTATAGATGCATTCTATGGCCAACCCATAATGCGTTGCGTGCCAGTTCCGTCATGCCCGGCTCCGACCGGGCATCTCTTCCGCTTTCATCGAATACTCCGCTGCGCTTTAGGTTTTCGTTCCGGACGCAGAATCACTGTTCGGCTCCGCTTCGCTCTGGGTTTTTGTTCCAGGCGCAGAAAAATGCGTCTGGCCCGAAAACCCACCCGCTCCGCTACGCTATTGGCTATCGGGAGCGGCAAGCGAAAGGGTTTCCGCTTCGATTTTTGCCGTGACAGGATCCTGAGGTGTCGTCTGGTCCTGTCGCGGCTAATTATTGGGCGAAAGTGGCCTTTTTTCTGCCGCGACAGGATCCACAAGGTCTTCCGAGTCCTGTCGCGACCACATTACGACGTACAGAGATACTTCGTCGTCTGCTAGCTCCTAATGGCGCTAAGCGTAGCGGAGAAGGGTATATGCTTGGAAAACCTTAGCCACCCTCGGCTATTAGAGGGAGGGGCCCGCAGCGAAGCGGTGGGAAGGGTCGAGCGCAGCGAGACGGTTTTCCAAGCATATACCCTTCGCAGCGAAGCGCCGTCAAAAGGTTTTGGAGATGGTCAATTGGAGAGCGCCGGCGCGGGGGCTGTAGGTTGGACGGATGACAGTTTGGGAAGAGGTTTGGTCCCAGCCAAAGAGGCGGCGTTCCCATGGGAGAAGCCAGTAACCAATGCGGGCGCCAAGGACACCGATAGCTGCACCGGCCAGGACATCGGTCGGCCAGTGCTGATTGTGATACAGCCTTAGGGCAGCAACGCCGCCGGCGACAACATAAGCACCTAGGCCCCAGCCCCAGCCGTATTCTTCGCGAACAATCTCGGCGCCCCAGAAAGCGATGGCGGCATGGCCGGACGGGAAAGAATCCATCCGCTCACCCAGCGGCCGCTCTCGATCCACAAAATGTTTGAGTGCATAAACGCTGCCGACGACGAAAATGCCGGAAGTGGCAGTAGCTACGAATCTCTCCTTAAAAGGATGGGCCGCCTCTACACCCAGCAAACCAAGTCCGAGTCCCGCTGCAGGAGGAACCAGACGAAGGATCTCATCTTCGATGAAGAACGTCCGTCCTGAAGTCCCGTTGGTATACTGCGCATGCAGTGGAGTCGTACTGAAAAGCAGGATGGCCAGAAACACCCCGCTGATCCAATTATTTCCCCAGAAACCGTTCATGTCGCAGGAACCGTTTTGTCCAATGATGATCATGCAGCGAGGTGCTCCAGGAGAATCTTCAGGCCGATGGCGATGAGGATCAGGCCGCCTAGGATTTCGGCGCCTTTATGGAAACGGTCGCCCACTTTCTTGCCGATGAGAAGCCCGACCGCAGAAAAGGCTGCCGTCGTCAGGCCGATGACGAAGATGGAAGGCCAAAGCGGGGTACGCAGGAATGCGAAAGAGATACCGACTGCCAGCGCGTCAATGCTGGTGGCAATGGCCAGCAACAGCATCGTACGGAAAGTGAACGAGCTGTCTCCTTTGGCTGATTTGTCCACCGCACCGCCCGCCGGAACAGCCTCTTTTTCTTTCTGCAAAGCTTCCCGGATCATATTGCCACCAATGAGCAGCAACAGTCCGAAAGCGATCCAATGATCGATCCGCTCCACCAGATCGGCAAAACTGACGCCCAGGAAATAACCGATGACCGGCATCAAAGCCTGGAAACCGCCGAACCATAGTGCGACCAACAATGCCTCCCGCCAGGATACACGCTTGGCCGTCAACCCCTTGCCGATAGAAACAGCAAAAGCATCCATCGAAACGCCAATGGCCAACAGCAGGATTTCCCAGAACGACATGGGCTATTTCATCATGAAAAGATACACGAAGTAAGCGACCTGGATCAGGACAAGAACGATTCCTTCGAATCGGTCGAGACGATTCTTTTTACCCGTCCATGCGAAGAGTACGAGACTCAGGGCGCAGGCCAGGACTGCGGCGTAATCGACTTTGGTGATGTTGCCCATCTGCAGCGGATTGATCAACGCTGAGCCACCGAGAATAAGCAGGATGTTGGACGTATTCGAACCAAGGATATTTCCCAGTGCGAGCTGGCCCTTCCCTTTCGCGGCAGCAATGCAACTGGTAGCCAACTCCGGCAACGAAGTGCCAGCTGCCAGAACAGTGATGGCAATGAACTTGTCGCTCAGGCCGGCCATCCGCGCAATCACCTGCGCGTGATTCACAAACAAACGACCGCCGAAAACGAGGGCGGCAAGCCCCGCTACGATATAGAATAGCGCTAACCAGAGATTCATAGGCTTGGTCTCATTTCCGTCTGGGGCTGCTGTTGAACCTTGTTCCAACCGGTTTTCTTTATCGTTCACGAAAGAGGAGATCATGTACCAGATGAACAGCGCGACGAATACGGCGCCTTCCACACGACTCAGGCCATTTTCCCCGATCCCGAAAAGTGTATGCTTAATGCCAAGAACGATCAACAGGACCGTGATACCGATATTGACGGGAATGTCCCGGCGGAGATTTCCGCGGGTAATGGCAACAGGGGCGATGACAGCGGAAAGGCCCAGGATCAACGCTGTATTGAAAATGTTGGAACCGATGATGTTACCGACGGCCATATCCGAATTGTGCTCGACAGCGGAGATGAAACTCACAACCATCTCCGGAGCTGATGTACCAAGGGCCACGATGGTCAGGCCGATCACGAATTCGCTGATGCCCCAGCGCCGGGCGAGCCCCGATGCACCATCTATCAGCGCTTCCGCACCGACCAACACCAGCACCAGGCCTGCTACCAACAAAAGTATCTCAATCGCCATTTTCGAAAGCTTTTTTCAATCACGGCGCGAAGTTACAAAAACGATTCGAATTCCAAGCTAACGAAATCGAGGTTCGGCCGAGTTCGTGACTATGGCATCAAAATCACTGACCGACAACTTCTTACAAAAAATCGTGTGCGCAAAAATACGCACACGATTTTTCATAAAAACCTGACTTTCATTATGTTAAGTACCACACACCCGTCGCAGTCCCAAAGGGCTGCCGTTGGGCCGCGCATCAGGAAAGTGCCAACTTACCGTCCCGGAACGTAGCGGTGATGACGCTGTCTCGGGAGAGCGAGCCGTCGAGCAGCTTCTTCGCCAGTTCATCAATGAGCTCCCGCTGAAGGACCCGCTTCACCGGACGAGCGCCATAGGCAGGATCATACCCCTTGGTACTCAAGTAATCGATGAAATCTTCGGTAAACTCGATGGTAATGCCCATCGATGCCATCTTCTCCTTCAACTGGCCGATCTGGAGCTGGACAATCTGACGGATGTCCGCAGGCGTCAACTCGTGGAAGGTGATGATCTCGTCAATCCGGTTGATAAATTCCGGCCGGAAGCTTTCCTTCACCAGGTCAGGGCGCAGGTTCGAAGTCATGATCAGGATCGTATTCTTGAAATCGACCGTACGACCTTTGTTGTCTGTCAGACGGCCGTCGTCGAGCACTTGCAGCAGGATGTTGAACACATCCGGATGCGCCTTCTCGATCTCGTCAAGCAGAATCACCGAATAGGGTTTCCGCCGCACGGCTTCCGTCAACTGACCGCCTTCATCGTAACCCACATATCCCGGAGGCGCACCGACCAGTCGGCTCACGGTATGCCGCTCCTGGTATTCGCTCATATCGATACGTGTCATCATATTCTCGTCGTTGAACAGATACTCGGCAAGTGCCTTGGCCAATTCCGTCTTGCCGACGCCCGTCGTACCCAGGAACATAAAACTGCCGATCGGCCTTTTCTCGTTCTGCAGGCCGGCCCGGCTGCGCCGGACGGCATTGGCAACGGCCTCGATGGCTTCGTTCTGGCCGATGACCCGCTGGTGAAGGACCTCTTCGATATGCAGCAGTTTCTCCCGCTCACTTTGCAGCATCTTGTTGACCGGAATGCCCGTCCATTTGGCCACAACCTCCGCGATATCCGCATCAGTCACCGCTTCATTCATGATCGGGTCGGGATTTTCCGCCTTCTTCTTCTCAAGTTCTTCGATCTGCCGCTGTGCATCGGCTATCTTGCCGTAACGCAACTCGGCGACCCGGCCATAATCACCGCGACGCTCGGCCGCATCGGCTTCGATCCGGTAGTCTTCGATGGCCTGCCGGTTCTCCTGAATGGCTTTCAGCAATCCTTTTTCGCTGTCCCACTGCTTGTTCAATTTGTCGCGTTCCACACGGGCCTTCTCCAGATCTTCCTGGATCGAATTCAGTTTCGGGGACTCCCCTTCCCGCTTGACCGCCTCCTTCTCGATTTCGAGCTGCTTGATTCGGCGGTTCAGTTCATCAATGCACTCCGGTACGGAATTCATCTCCAGCCGAAGCTTCGAAGCCGCCTCATCCACCAAGTCGATCGCCTTGTCAGGGAGAAAACGATTGGTAATATACCGGTGGGAAAGCTCGACTGCCGCGATGATCGCGTCATCTTCAATCCGCACCTTATGATGATTCTCGTACTTCTCCTTCAAACCTCGAAGGATAGAAATGGACTCTGCGACGCTCGGCTCGTCAACCATCACCATCTGGAAACGGCGTTCCAAAGCCTTATCCGTCTCGAAATACTTCTGATACTCGTCGAGGGTCGTGGAACCGATGGCCCGTAGTTCACCACGTGCCAGGGCCGGCTTCAGGATATTTGCCGCGTCCATGGCACCGCTGGTCCGGCCAGCTCCCACCAAAGTATGGATCTCATCGATAAACAAGATGATCTGTCCGTCACTCTCCGTTACGGCTTTCACCACGCCCTTCAGACGTTCCTCAAATTCGCCCTGGTACTTCGCACCCGCAATCAGGGCGCCCATGTCCAGGGAATAGATATCTTTGCTCTTCAGATTCTCCGGCACGTCTCCGTTGACGATTCGCTGTGCGATTCCTTCGGAGATGGCGGTCTTGCCGACACCCGGCTCGCCGACCAGGATCGGGTTGTTCTTGGTCCGGCGGCTCAGAATCTGCAACACCCGCCGGATTTCGTCGTCCCGGCCGATGACCGGATCGAGCTTGCCGCTGCGCGCCCGCTCATTCAGATTGATGGCGTACTTACCCAGCAGCTCCAGGTTTTCTTTGTTGTTGTTGTTCATATTATAGCCTCCTTTTGTAATTCACTCGTTTGTGTCGTTCGCATCTACGAACGACACTATTCATACTTTCAAAACATCGACCAATCCCGAAATTGTGACAATTTGTCAGTATTGGATTATTCAAACCCTTTGCTTATATTTGTGGATTGAAGAAAAGCAATCAATCTTTCAACATTCCTATATGAAGAAAATCTTTCTCATCGCTGCCGCACTCATCAGTTTTGCAGCAGTGGCACAGCCCCAGGGGCCGATGCCGAAACCGGAAGACAAAGGTGACGGTTTCAAGTTCACCGTCGTAAAGGAACTCCCTATCACGCCGGTCAAGAATCAGGCAAGCACCGGAACCTGCTGGTGCTTCTCCACCATTTCTTTCCTTGAATCCGAAGCCATCCGCAAAGGATGCAAAGATCCCGACCTCGATCTTTCCGAGATGTATGTCGTGTCGAATTCCTATGCGGACAAAGCCGTGAAATACATCCGTGTGGACGGCCACCTGAACTATGAGCAGGGCAGCTCCTTCGGCGACGTGATCTACGCGCTCCGCGACCATGGCATCGTGCCGAACGTCGAGATGCCGGGCTTGAACTACGGTACAGACCGCCATATGCATGGCGAACTCGTTGCCGGCCTCAAAGGTTACCTCCAAGGCATCCTGCGCAACCCTAACCGCAAGCTCTCCACTGCCTGGCTCAACGGCCTCAAAGGCATTCTCGCCGCTTATCTGGGCCCCGTCCCTGAGAAATTCAATTACAAGGGCGTGGAATACACCCCGCAGAGCTACCTCAAAGCCTTGAACATCAATCCCGACGATTATATCGATTTCACTTCCTGGACACACCTCTCCTACTACGAGAAGCACCCCGTGGAAGTTGCTGACAACTGGCGTTGGGAAAGCGCTTACAACCTCCCGCTCGATGAATTCATGTCCATCATCGACTACGCCATCAACAACGGCTATACCGTGGCCTGGGCATCCGATGTGAGCGAGCAGGGCTTCACCCGCAACGGTGTCGGCCTCGTGCCCGATATGGAAGCCATCCAGAAACAGGCTGAGGAAGCCGGTTCTGACCAGGCCCACTGGCTCGGCATCACCGCTCCCGGCGCCCGCCCGAACTTCGACCGCCCTGTTCCCGAACTGACCATTACCCCGGAACTCCGCCAGCAGGGCTACGAGGAGAAGACCACGACCGACGACCACGGCATGCATATTTACGGTATCGCCAAGGACCAGAACGGCAACAAATACTACATGGTCAAGAACTCCTGGGGCGAGACCGGCAAATACAAAGGTCTCTGGTACGTATCGGAAGCTTACGTCCGCTACAAGACGATGGACCTGATGGTCCACAAGGACGCCATCCCGAAAGACATCAAAAAGAAAATCGGTATCAAATAACCCATGAAACGGATCCTCACCCTCGCGATCGCCGCTGTCCTCTGCACGGCCGCTTTCGCACAGACCCAGACCATCTACCAGTTCACGCCGGTCAAGGACATTCCGGTCACGTCGGTCAAGAACCAGGCTAGTACGGGCACTTGCTGGTGCTTCGCCACGGTTTCCTTCCTTGAGGCCGAACTCCTCCGCCAGGGCAAGGGCGAATATGACCTTTCCGAGATGTTAGTGGTCCGCAACAACTACACCGACCGCATCTTTGACAACTACCTGCGGCGCGGTCGCGGCAACATCGGCCCCGGTTCGATCTCCCACATGGCGACAAAGGCCATCGTCAAATACGGCATCGTCCCGGAAAGTGTGTACGACGGCATCAACTATGACTCCCCGACGCACAACCACGGCGAACTTTCAGCCTACTTGAGAGGCATCGCCGACGTGTCCGTGGAGCGCAAAAACCTCAGCCCCGAGTACCAGAAACTGATCAAGAGCCTCTTCGACATCTATCTCGGCGAGGTCCCCGAAACCTTCCAATACAACGGCAAGACCTACACGCCGCAGAGCTTCGCCAAGATGCTGGGCCTGGATGACATGAGCGACTACATCGAAATCACCAGTTTCAGCCATCACCCGTTCTACCAGCGCGTCCCGCTCGAGATTCCGGACAACTGGGACCACGAGCTCCTGTGGAACGTTCCGCTCGACGATTTCATGGCCATCATCGACAACGCCCTGACCAACGGCTACACCGTGGCCTGGGACGGTGACCTTACCAGCGGTGAGTTCAACCACAACCGCGGCATCGCCATCTGCCCGAATCCGGAAGATTTTGCCGAAGCCGTGAAGTTGGAGAAAGTCTATCCCGACCGCGTCGTCACGCAGGAAATGCGCCAGAAGGATTTCGAGACCTTCCGGACCGTCGATGATCACCTGATGCACCTGACGGGCCTGTTCAAGGACCAGAATGGCAATTACTTCTACAAAACGAAGAATTCCTGGGGCGAAGGCCGCAACCCCGAAATGAAGGGTTACCTCTATATGTCCCGTGCCTACATCATGATGCGCGGTATCGGCATCATGGTCCACAAGGACGCCATCCCGAAGGACATCCGTAAGAAGATGGGCCTCTGATGAAGAAGCACATCCCGAATCTGCTCACCCTGTGCAACCTCCTCTCCGGTTGCACAGGGGTTGTTTTTGCGGTACGGGGAAACTTTTCCGCCGTACTGATCTGTCTCCTGCTGTCGGAAGTCTTCGATTTTTTTGACGGTTTTTCCGCGCGGGCGCTGGGCGCCTATTCTGAAATCGGAAAGCAACTCGATTCCCTGGCCGACCTGATCAGTTTCGGCCTCTGCCCTTCCGTGTGCCTCTTTTCCTGGTACGGCATCGCCCATCCGGAGATTCCCCTGCTGCGCTGGCTCCCGTTCCTGCTGACCGCCGCTTCCGCGCTACGGCTCGCCAAATTCAACATCGACACGCGCCAGTCCACCAGTTTTCTCGGGCTGGCCACTTCGGGCTGCGCCCTGTTGCTTATCCCGTTGGCCGTTTATTCTTTCTATACCGACGGCTTCCTGCACATCCTGATGGGCACAGTCTGGTTCATACCCGTCCTTACGCTTGTCTTCTCATTCCTGCTGGTGTGCGAACTCCCGATGTTTTCGCTGAAAAAGATGACGGGCCAGCTCAAGGCCTTCATCATCGGAAGCCTCATTCTGATTATTGCCTGTCTCATCCGGGAAATCCGTGGTCCTTGGTACGTCACCGTCAGCCTCTGCGTTTTCCTGGTACTTGTGTATTACCTGGTATTGAATCTGGCAACGCTCAAACGGCGATGAGCCGCTGTGTTTCGGCCCAGATGCGCGCATCCAGCGCCGGGTCGAGATAGCGCCGGGGAACAGGCCGGCATTTCTTCCCTACATAATAATGAAGGCCCTCCGCAGCAGCGAGGGCGCGCAAGGCCGGCTGGACACCGGCCTTCGGCGTCTTGACCAGCGGTTTGAAAAGTGCGTCAGCAAGCGGGTCGAACCAATGGCCGAGATCAATCATGTCGGAGGCCACGATGCCGGGATCGGCCAGGTTTATCCGAAGTGCGGGATGGCGACGGGCCAACTCCAGGGAAAACGAAACAAGTGCCCGTTTGGCGCGAGCGTAGGTACCCAGTTGGCTGAAATCATTCTTTGCCGGCAGCAGCGTCTGTTCGGCCAGCGGCACAAAGCGGCAGGTCAGCGAAACCATATTCACGATGGATGCGTCCGGCGGTAATTTCGGCAGCAGTAACTGCGTAAGGAGCCAAGGTCCGAAATAATTGACAGAGAATGTATTTTCAAATCCATCTCCAGTAATGATATAGCCTTTGGAAATAACGCCTGCGTTATTGAAGAGTGCCGAGACGGAGCCGGCTTCAATGCTGTCGGCAAAGGCCCGGACAGACGCTAGCGAAGACAGGTCAAGTGAGCGGATCTCCAAATCCGCGTGAGATTGACGCTGCAGGATGGAGTTGCGGACTGCCTCTGCCTTGACCCGGTTGCGACATGCCATCAGCACGGCATGGCCCTGGACAGCCAATGCCTCGACGGCTTCCGCGCCCATGCTGCCCGTAGCGCCTGTTACGATGATCCGCCCATTCATTTCCAGCGTTCCTCAGCCTGTTCGACCTCGCGACGCAGCCGGGCCGGCAAGTCCGCTACGCAGCGGTTGCATTTCATTTCCAGGGTGTACATGCGCCCGATGCAATAATTTGAATGGCCACAGGCGCTGCGCGTAAGTTCTCCGCTGCGCAGTTTGTTCACGAAATCCGTATCCCTGACCAGCGCACGAGCCATCTGCAGGCCTTCGAATCCAGCGGCCAGCACTTCCTCCATTTTCTGCAACGAGACCAAACCGCCGACATAGATCAGCGGGAGTTTTACCGCTGCCCGGAAGCGCTTTGCATCTTCCAGGAAATACCCTTCCTTGTAGGGGACTGTCGGAATGATCTGCCGCCCGACAAGATGCAGCATTGCCTTGAGCCACCAGAACTTGCGCATATTCATATAATAGGCCAGCGTCCGGAGCGGCATGGCACCGCGCATCACTTCCATCGGCGCTTTGCTGACAAAACCCGCAGAAAGGACGATTGCGTGAACGCCCAATCGCTCCAGTTCCCGGGCGACCTCCAGGCATTCCGCTTCCTGCATGCCGCGCCGGAATCCATCGTGCATATTCATCTTGACGAGGACACCCAAGTCATCACCGGCCGCTTCCAGGACGCGCCGGATCACACGCTGCATCAAGCGCATCCGGTTTTCCAAAGAGCCGCCATACGCATCGTGGCGATGGTTGGTGTAAGGCGAAAGGAATTGACTGATCAGGTAGCCGTGGCCTGCATGGATCTCCACACAATCGAAACCAGCTTCCCGCGCCAAGTTCACAGCTGTCCCGAAATCCTCCACCAGTGCATCGATTTCAGCGACTTTCAAACCGCGGACAAAGGTCGGCGAATAGAGATTGAAGCCGCTGGAAGCACCGACCGGCATGCAGCCGCAGGTCGCGCGGTGTGTCATGTTGCCGCAATGGCCCAACTGGATGGAACACTTCGCGCCGGCCGCGTGGACAGCGTCTGTAATCCGCCGGAGTTCCGGCACGATCTCTGGGCGCATCCACAGTTGTCCGTCAAAGGAGAGGCCGCTTTGGTTGACAGAGGCATAGGCCATCGTGGTCATCCCCACCCCGCCACGGGCTACGGCGACATGGTAGTCGTACAAATCCTGTGAGGGACTGTTTCCATACGCCATATTCTCGAAAGCGGCCGAGCGGATTACCCGGTTCCGAAGGGTGACCGGCCCGATGGTCACGGGCGTAAATACAGGGGATGCGATGGATTGCGTTTCCATATCAATAGATAAACGGAAGCATCCGTTTGACTTTATGGGTATCGAGTTCATCCGGAAACTCCTGGCTGTACAAGTCATAGATGCGGGCGGCCCGCGGCGCCAGGTTGGCGAAGGTCCAAAGCGCGAATACGGCACCAGCCCAGGACCATGTCAGGATAGCGAAGCCTACCCATTCCATGAATTCCCCGAAATAATTGGCACTGGTCACGTAGCGGAACATGCCGCCCTTGGGCAGGTAATGGGCCGTATCCCCGGGTTTCCGCAGGTTTCGGATAATGCTGTCAGATTGAATGTTGATATACATGCCGGCGAAGAAAAGCAGGGTCCCGGCCAGGAAAGGCAGGCTGAGGAGCCAATCTTTCGGATAGAAACCGGCGGGCGAAATGTAAAAGATCCAGCCTCCCTGCATCATGGCATTCAGCGTGTTGAACAGCGCCCCCATCAGCACGATTGCCAGCGGCATCCGGCTATGCCCGCGCAACTGACGGGGGAAGATGAAAGAGCGGTGGAAATAATGGATTTCAAAGAGAAGCAGGAAAATCATCCGTACGCCATCCGTCCGGCGGTCGGAAAACCACCAGAGCACAAGCATGGCCACAAAGACCGGCACTTCCATCAGGAACCAGCCCCAATGATTGTCGAGGGAAGGACCCCACTTCGGTTGATAGAATTTCCCGTAGCCGGCGTCAATGAAAAACAAGGCGATGAAAACGAAAACCGCCAGCGCGGTCATGATGAGCAGGAATACGTTGAATGTGTGGGCAGTAATCATCGGCTTATTTCCATTTTTTCCAAAGATAGGCGACCAGCGGGCCGGGCAGCAGGGCAATCAAGGCCGGCAGCCACACATTCATGAGCGAAGGACTGATGATACGGCGACCGCGGAACAGGGCGCGCAAGGCACGGCTGACGAGCCAACGGGGTGTTTTGATAAGTCCGGTGCGGATACCCAGCTTCATCCATTTTTCGCTAAGCCGGTAGAGCGGTGTGGCAATGGCGGCCGGGCAGACAGTCGTCACCGTTACGCCATAGGGTTTCATTTCGTAGGAGAAAGAACGGCCGAAACTGCGCAGGTAGGCCTTGGTAGCCGAATAGATGGTAATGCCTGGCACAGGCAGGCGTGCCGCCATGGATGACACATTGAGCAGATAGCCACTCCCCCGCTCCTTCATCGCGCTGCCGAACAGCAGGCAAATTCGGGTGACTGTCACCACGTGCAGGTCAATCATCGCCTGGACCCGGTCGAGGTCTTCCACTTCCATCTCTTTGAAAAAGAACATGCCGGCATCATTGACAACGACTTCGGGCAATATGCCCTGTTCCTCGGCACACCACTGGAAAAGCAGGTCGGCGGCCTTGGCCTGGGCAAGATCCTGAAAGCGGGTTGTCACGTGGATGGGAAATGCGTCACGCAAGGAAGCAGCGGCAGCCTTAAGTTCGACTTCCCGGTTGCTCACGAGAATCAAATCGTAGCCGCGACCGGCGAGTTGCCGGGCGAATTCCAAGCCCATACCGGAACTGCCACCTGTAACGAGTGCTGTCATGTTGCGTCTTGCAAAGATAGTTAAAATCGCTATCTTTGCCGCGGACAATATCTATGGCGGATGAACAATTTTGCGGCCATCGACTTTGAGACGGCGAACGAACAGCCCAGCAGCGTATGCAGTGTGGGCGTTGTCATCGTCCGTGGCGGCGAAGTGGCTGATTCCTTCTACAGTCTCATCAAACCCGAGCCGGAATACTACCGCTGGTTCTGCCAGCGGGTCCACGGATTGGGGCCGTCCGATACCGCCAGCGCGCCAGTGTTCCCACAGGTCTGGCGGCAAATCGCGCCGCAGCTCGAAGGGCTTCCGCTCGTCGCCCACAATGCCCGTTTTGACGAAGGCTGCCTGAAAGCAGTATTCCTCACCTATCAGATGGATTATCCCGATTACGTGTTCTATGACACGCTGACCGCTTCGCGCCGCCGTTTCGGTCGCACGCTGGAAAACCATCAATTACAGACAGTTGCTGCCGCCTGCGGCTATAACCTGAAGAGGCACCACCATGCTTTGGCTGATGCCGAAGCCTGTGCCCGCATTGCCCTTGCCATCTTATGAACCGGGAAAAAGCTATCAATCAAGTGACGCTTGTCGGCAGCGGGGTTGACTTGCTGCTGACGGCTTTCAAATTCGTCGCCGGCATCCTCGGCCGAAGTGCTGCGATGGTGGCCGACGCCATCCACTCGCTCTCTGACCTGCTTACCGATGCCGTCGTCCTGGTCTTCGTCCGCATCAGCAGCCGGCATCCGGACAGCCAATATGAATACGGCTACGGCAAATTCGAAACGCTGGCGACCGTCTTTATCGGGGTCGCTTTGCTGGCTGTGGCCGGTGGAATTCTCTACAATGGTGTACAGGATGTGATCGCCTGGTTCCACGGTGTGGACTTGCCGAAACCCGGCACACTCGCCTTATGGGCCGCCGTCTTGTCGATCATCGCCAAAGAATGGCTCTTCCGCTACACACGCAAACGGGGACGCGAACTGGATTCTCCTGTCGTAGAAGCCAATGCCTGGCACCATCGCAGCGACGCCCTCTCTTCGATCGGGACCCTAATCGGTATCGGTGGCGCTATCGTGCTGGGCAGCCGTTGGACCGTTCTCGACCCGCTGGCTTCCATCGTCGTCGGCTTCTTCATCGTCCGGATTGCCGTGAAGCTGCTTCACCAGAGCTTCCGGGAATTGATGGAGGCTTCGCTTCCCCAGGAGACAGAAAAAGAGATTCAGGAGATTATCACCTCATTCCCCGATGTCTCCGACCTGCACAATCTCCGCACCCGCCGCATCGGCGCACACTACGCAATCGAGTTCCACATCCGCATGGACGGCCACATCTCCCTGATCCAAGCCCACTCCCGCGCCCATCACATCGAAGAGGCACTCAAAAAACGCTTTGGCGCTGAAACCCACATCGTCGTCCACGTCGAACCTGTCAAGCCGTTCGATAAGTTATAGACGCTGAGCTTATAAGGCTGCCCGCCGCCTCGGCGTGGCCAATGGCGTTTATTTCGACCCATTGGGCGCAAAATCGGCCAGTTTTGCATCCAATGGCACTTAAAAAGAGCCATTGGCCACGGCCGCGCGAAGTTTTTTTGGAAAACCCTGCCGTGCGTAGTATCTTTGTAAGGACAGAGCACTGTGGCTTTGACAAAGGATATGCGAAGAGAGATTAGAATCTGGCTTGTCACCACGGATCATTTGGAAGACGGCTTGTGGTTTCGGGATGAATCCGATTTCAAGGTAGGAATGAATTATGTGGCTGCGATGGCAGCGGATACCGGGGTCATTGTTTTGGCATTTATCCTGATGTCCAATCATGTGCATTTCGTCCTGGTCTGCACGAAGGAAGAGGCGGAAGAATTCATCAGGGAGTTCAAACGACGTTACTCGAAATACTACCAGCGGAAGTACGGCATTTCCAAACTGCTGAAAAAGAACGGCTACGATGTGAAGCTTATTCCCCATGACGGAGAATCGCCCCAAAGAGCCATCGCCTACGTCCAGATGAATTGCGTCGCGGCCAATATCTGTTCCCATCCGACCCAATATCCTTGGGGCAGCGGCAGCGCATTTTTCTGCGCATCCAAGCCCAAAGGCGTAAGATTGGATTCCGTCTCGGCAAGAGCGCGGCGAAGGCTCCTTCATTCCAAAACTGCCATACCCGGCGAGTGGTTGCTGGGCGAAGAAGGGTATGTCCTGCCTTCATCCTATATCCACTGCGAATGCGTTGAAGATCTCTATCGCACGCCCAAACAGATGGATTATTTCTTACGCAATTCATCCAAAGCGAAGGCAAGACTGGAATCCGGCGAAGAGGCATTCCCCTCTTTCAAAGATCAACTTGTCCTGGCGGCAGTCCCAGATCTTTGTCGTACCCTATTTATGCAACCGGATTTCAAAGCCCTGTCCGAACCGCAGAAAACAGAGATACTCAAGCAATTACGTTTCAGGTTCTCCGCAAATGTCCATCAACTGGCCCGCGTCGTCGGACTATCTTATGAAGAAACCGCGAAACTGTTGGATACCCATTGATTTTGAAAACCCATGGAAACCATCATCAAAGACAGTCTTTTTGAACTCGCCGAAAGATACGTGGAAGACACCGCCGTGTCTTTGTTTCTCACGGGGAAGGCGGGAACGGGAAAAACGACGTTTCTGCGATATATCGTTGCGCACACCACGAAGCGGTGTGTTGTTTTGGCGCCGACCGGGGTGGCGGCTATCAATGCACAAGGAAGCACGATCCATTCGTTCTTTTCGTTGCCGTTGTGTCCCTATCTGCCGGATGTTCCCGAACTTCGGACGGAGTATCAGATGCCTGAGCAATACCGCCGTCTCCGGAAAGACAAGATCAAGATCATCCGGACACTCGACTTGCTGATCATCGATGAGATATCCATGGTGCGGGCAGACCTGTTGGATGCAGTGGATATGATGCTGCGGAAGTTCAGACGTTCTGACAGTCCGTTCGGCGGGGTCCAGCTTTTGATGATCGGGGATGCACAACAATTGTCACCCGTCGTGACAGAAGCTGAGCGGCCGTTCATCGCCAAAGTTTACCACTCTCCCTATTTTTTCCATAGTAAAGCACTGCAGCAAGTCCCTTACCTGACCATCGAACTCAAAACCATTTACCGTCAGGAAGATGCGACCTTCATCTCCCTGCTCAACGGGGTTCGGGACGCACGCGTTTCCCCGGAAATGCTCAGGCAACTGAACGCGCGGGTGGGAGCCCCCGCCGGTGACGACTGGATCCGCCTCACCACCCATAATTATCAGGCGGACAACGTCAATGCGGCGCGAATGGACGCCTTGCCGGGAGATGCGTATGTCTTTGAAGCCGAAGTGGAAGGCGATTACCCGGAAAGTCTTTATCCGGCGGCAGCATCTCTCGCTTTAAAAGCAGGGGCCCGCGTGATGTTTATCCGGAACGATACGGACGGCCGCTTTTACAACGGAAAACTCGGCACGGTCCTCGACATTACGGAAGATGTCATCACCGTCGTGGATGATGAGGACCAGAAGATTCCTTTGGAACGCGTGGAATGGGAAAACCTGCAATACACGCTCCACAAAACTACAGGAGACATCGTGCAGGAAGTCAAGGGCGTTTTCAGGCAGTTCCCCCTCCGTCCAGCCTGGGCTATCACAATCCATAAAAGCCAGGGATTGACCTTCGACCATGTCATCATCGATGCCGGCTCTGCCTTCGCTTTCGGGCAAGTATATGTGGCATTGTCGCGTTGCCGTTCGTTGGATGGGATCTCGCTGACGCGTCCGATTAGTCCTTCACTGCTGCTGTCAGATGAAGATGTTTCTTCTTTCCACGCTTCGTTCCCTGCCGTAGAACGCATCATCGACGCCTTACCGGAGCAACAGTCCGTTTTCGAACTGGCACAACTATGCGCTTGTTTTGACTTCGAAGCACTCCGCCGCCAGACCTTGGCACTTCGGAAAATATGGCGCGATTCTACCCTTGCTTCTACCTATCCTGCACAACTTGGAACGCTAGAGGAAATATCCTCAAGACTCATTGATATTGAAGAGGTTGCTTCCAGATTTCGGACACAATTATGTAAGCTTCATGGGGACGTTTCCCGCACCCGTTCACGGGTAGCCCAGGCGTGTGATTACTTTCTTCCCCTGATGGAGAATTTGGGGTTGGATTCCCTATTGTCGGTGGAGATCGATCATGCGGATACGAAGAAACGCATCAAGACCCTGGCAGCCGACCTGCTCCCCCAATGGCAATCGCACATCGATACTTTGCAGGAAGTGAAAGCCAGGGGTTTCGATGCCCGCATTTTCCGCCAGGTACGGACACATGCACTTCTGGAAGAAAGGAAAGCATCCCGAAAACCCAAGAAGCAGAAGGTTGCAGCGCGCGATGTGTACGGAGACAACCGCCACCCAGAACTTGTCGAAGCCCTCGTCGCCTGGCGGCGGGAGAAATGTCGGGAATTGAATGTTCCTGCGTACTATGTCCTTCATCAAAAGACACTCCTCAGTATCGCGGATGCCCGACCAACTACGCGGGAAGAACTGCTGGAAGTCCCAGGCTTCGGACCGGGACTGTGGGAACGGTATGGTGAAGAAATCCTGGAGGTATTAATCCCGCGGAACGTGGCCAATGGTGAAATAAACGCGCCATTGGGTTAAAAAAGGGCCGTTTTTGCGACCAATGGTTCGGGAAAAAAGCCATTGGCCACGGTTAGAAATGCCAGCCGCAGGTCAGGATCAGGTAGTTGAGATGGATGGAGCCGGTCCGGTAATACTCGGGATATGGGCGAAGGGCATTCAAGAGACCGATGTTGGCTTCGAAGCCCCACTGGAAATGCTTGCCGCGGAGGAAGGTGAGGCTGGGCTGGAGCCCGAGATCAAAGCGTCTGAACTTTTCCTTACCGTTAAGCGGGTCCCAGGGATCGGCATCGATGTAATACGTGTCCGGCGCAATCACGTAGGAGAAGGCCGGGCCGAGGCCCAGGATCGTGCGGGAATCGTCCCCGTTTTCGAGATGATAGCGAAGCGTCAGGAAAAAGTCGGCTTGCGACATCGCGTCGAGATCTCCCCCAACCCATCCCCAATGCCGGACATCGCTGGCTTGGGTGCGCATGCCAACGCCCGGCATCAGCGACCAACTATCAGCGAGCGGGCAATCCAGCCCATAGGCAACGCGTAACGTGATACCCGGATTCAAGTCACGCTGATTGCCACTTTCCAGGAAAAGGCCGCCGCCGACCGTGAGGTTGCTTTCCGGCCTTTTCCGCACTGGCCGCTCCTGCGCGAATGCCGGCGGGACGATCAGCAGAGACAGGAAAAGGACAACAGGGATCATTCTGAAGTCATGGAAGGACATGCTACTTCACTTTAGCATACTTACCGGCGAAAAGGATCGCCCCCGTGCTGTTTTCCGTAATCAAATAGAGGAACGGCTGATCGGCGTGAAACACGACGTGCTGACCGGGTGCAGCAGCCGTAGCCATCATACCCGCTGTCGAGATGGCGGCCGCCTCCGTACCTTCTTCATCCACTTTGATAGCCGTATCCTGCTTGACAAAACTCAGGCAGAGCGCAGCCGGAGACATCGCTTTGAAATCTGCCCGCGGAGAGAAAGAAGAGGGCATCCCCATAGCGGAAAGAATCTCATTCAATTGTTTCGAATACTTGGTCTCAAACTTCGGCAGCCACAAGTCCACGTCGCAGCTGACCATCGAATGGAGAAACTGGTCCCAGTCAGCGGCTTTGAGAGCGGCCGACACGTCGGCGAGGTTCTTGCCTGTCTGGGGAAGGACGACCAGCATACGGAAAGCCCCGTTACCATAAGGGAGCGATACCACTCTGAAAACATCGTTATCCTGATACAGGAAACTGCCCTCCTTCTTCATCATCGGCACCTTCTTTTTCGTGCCGTCGCCGGCTGCAAACGGCTCGCTTCCGATGTTGCTTTTGGAAAACTTGTTCTTCCACTCGCTCTTGAAATACAATGCATTGAGCAGATAGGCCAGCATATTCGGATTCACCTCATCCAACACCTGCGGAATCATCCCGTTGGTCTGCTTGTCACACCAGCCGTTGATGGTCTTCAGGGAAGCGGCATTTTTCGAAAAGTCAAGGTTGGCAACCTCTGCCTTGTAGGACTTCCCGACCGTATTTTTATAGCTGTCGAGCAGCGAGTACGCCTGGTTGACAAAAATGGCATTGGCGATGGACAGTTTTGTCTTTTTGTCCAGTCCCGGAAGTTGCTCCAGCATGGACAGGCAGTAGTCATTGACTGCGGCCACCTCACCAGCCCCATAACCCAGCACCTGGCAGATCTCATCGGCTGTCTCGCCCTGGGCGCCGTTCAGGAGCATACCCAGCAAAAATTGCATACTGAGCGGAGAAATGAAAAAGTCGCCCGGTTCGGATGCCTGGATCCGGTCGATGAATTCAAACGCGAAGCCCGTGCCCTGTTTGACATATTCTTCCGATTTTGTCGTGAGATTGAGTTTCTTGTAGGGATTGTCCCCTTCATCGCCGCCAATGTTGCCACAGGAAACACCAACGCCCATCAGCACTGCAAGGACGGCCATCAAACAAAAGAATTTCATTTTCATATCGAACTATTATTTACTTATCCAAATTGATTCGAATGCCGGCAGCCGTGGTAAACGATACGGGATGCACGGTCCGATAGGTTTCCAGCACCGGGGTCCCGAAAGGAACCCGCCAGTTCAGGGCAGGTTCAAGATAAACGCCTAAACGCTTGGAGACATTCAATTGCACGCCGCCGGCACCCATGACGGAAAGACTGGGACCATCCCGGCGAATCTTTTCACCGCCAAACGAAGCCCCGATACAGACATCGCCCAGTAAACCACCGCCCACATACAGATCCAGCACCTTTCCGGAAACGAAGGCCCAATCCAGTCGAACCGGGATACCCAGATATTGGGCGACTTGTTTCTTCTCCCCAGCCATCCGATAGGTAAAACGGGAGGTATATCGGGTATAGTCCAGCCCGGTCGTTAGATACAATCGGTCCGCAAGCGGAATCCGGGTTGTCAGGCCAGCTTTGAGCGGGAAATGATGGGACTTCCCTTTCAGGACTTCTGCGTCAGGAATACCGTGCCCAATGCCGGAATGACTTCCAGAAAACTGGCTATCAGCCTGTTGTAGGGGATCCATCAGATCCTTGTTGCCGGTCAGACTTGTTACCAGCGCAGCCAGGGCGCCAGTCCCCAATACACCACCGGCAATAGGAGCAATGTTCAAATCGACAGTCGGGACATCTTCGACAAAAGCAGGAATGAAAGGGGAAGCCATTGCGGGCTCCGGTTCTTCGGCAATCTCGTTTGAGGCAGCGCTTGAATCAACGGCAGAAGGTAGGATCGGTGCATCCTCTATCCCGGAACTCGCAACAGGCTCCTGAACAACCAGCTCCTGCGCCGGCTTCGGCGTTACCGCTTGCGCCACTAAGCGTGACACATACGGAACATCTACAAAAGTTGAATCCGTTATAGCCAAGACCGGTTCCGCAACCATTTCCACAATCGGGCCATCCGGCTGCAACCCCGTTTCCATCCCGCCATCCGTCTCCGGAAACCGCAAGAAAAGCACGGAAGCGAGTCCCGCCGCAATAGCGGCCGAAAGGCCCCAGATCCAAGGCGACACCCGTTTGGAAGAAGAAGCAGCTACCCCATCCCAACGAGCCCGGAACGCCGCATAACTGCCTTCCGGAAGCGTACTCTCATACCCTTCCAGCCGTTCCTTTACGATGTCTTCCCATTTTTTCATTGTTCCGTATCTTTCAAATAGCGGTTAATGGCTTCTTTCAATTGTTTTCGGGCTTTCGCCAGTACCCCGGCCGATCCCTTTTCACTGATTCCCAGCATCTGTCCGATCTCTTTGTGCGAATAGCCGTCGATGCAGTACAGGTTGAAAACCGTTCTTCGCAAGGCAGGCAGCGCGGAAATCCACTCCAGCAACTTCTCCGGCGGCACATCCACCATTTCCTCCTCTGTCGGTTCCGGAATCGAATCCCGAGCCCTGAAATCCAGCGAGAGGGTCCGCCATCGCTTCCGTCGGATCTCATTCAGGGCCATATTGATGGCAATCCGGCTGATCCACCCTTGAAGAGAGCCCTTTCCTGTATAGGTGAAGGTCGCTATCCGGTCCAAGGCGCGCAGGAGCGCCTCCTGCATCAAATCCTGGGCATCCTCGGGATTGTCGGTGTAGCGCCGGCAAAGTGTCAACACCCGGGCTGCATAACGTTTATACAACTCTTCCTCTGCCGCCCTGTCACCCTGCGCACAGCATCGGGCCAAATCTTGTTCATTCAGCGCTTGATACACCAGCTTGCATCCTTATTCCCGGCAAAGTTACTACTTTTTCTTTTCTACCCACTAAACACACAAAACATCGGAATACGTCTCGGAAATCCGAAAAAACTTGTAATTTTACCTCGACAATCCGGACAATGAGCCACCTGCTTTCCATTCTGCTCACGCTCGCGTTGATCGGCATCCTGATCTACATCATTGCCGAGAACGAGCACCCCGTCCATACCCTGGCGTGGGTGATCGCCATCGTTTTCCTGCCTGTCATCGGCCTGATTCTCTACTTTCTGGTCGGCCACAGGCCCCGGCGCAAACGGCTTGTTGAAGCGGAGGAACTCCAGCAATTCAAAGCACTTACAAAGCAGCAGCACCAAACGGCCATCGCATCTACGCCAGACGCTTTCAACGGCCTGGCCACCTTGATGCAAACGATGAACCAGGCCTTCCCGCTGAAAGGTAATACTGTCAAGCCGTACCTGGAATTCTACCCGATGCTCGACGACCTGCTTGCAGACCTGGAAAGCGCCCGGGATCACATCCATTTTGAATTCTTCAAGTTCGAAAACGATCCTTCCGGCCGGCGCGTCGCCGAGGTCCTGAAGCGCAAGGCAAGCGAAGGTGTGACGGTCCGCATCCAATACGACGACCTGGGTAATCTGACGCGTAAACGATTCTACCGGGAACTGAAAAGAGCCGGCATCCAGGTCAAACCCTTCCTGGCCTTGACCCTTCCCTTTATTTCTGAAAATATCAATTTCCGCAACCACCGCAAAATCGTGGTGGTGGACGGACGCGTGGGCTATCTGGGCGGCATGAACATCGCGGAGCGCTACGGCGCCGGGCTCACATGGGGCCCGTGGCGCGACACGCACCTGCGCGTGGAAGGTCCTGCCGTGGCGGAACTCCAGACTTCCTTCCTGTGCGACTGGCGCTTCTCTTCCGGAGAATTACTGGCGGAACCGCGCTACTATCCACCCATCCCTGCCACTGGCGACACGCTGATGCAAGTCATTTCTTCCGGTCCGATGGACGAATGGCACGTGGCCATGCAGGGGCTCGTGCGCTTGCTGGCCAATGCGCGACAGTATGTGTATATCCAGTCCCCTTATTTCATTCCTACGCCCTCCGTCATGCTGGCGTTGAAGAATGCGGCCCTTTCCGGCGTAGATATCCGGGTCATGTTCCCGTGGAGGGGCGATAGCGGTCCGCTCGTCTCGCTGGCTTCCAAATCGTATGTCCGAGAGGCTTTGGCGGCCGGTGTCCAGATCTATTTCTACCGGAAAGGATTCCTGCACTCCAAGACGGTGGTCGCTGACGATTGTTTCACAACCATCGGTTCCACCAATGTGGACGTGCGCAGTTACACGCTCGACTTCGAGATCAACGCTTATGTCTATAATGAGAAACTGGCGCTGGAAATGAAAGCGGCTTTCCTACGCGACCAGCACGACAGCGAGCACACCGACCTGGTTCGATGGAACCAACGTCCCTCTTTCCAAAAATTCAAAGAATCCCTTGCCAGGCTGTTCTCACCGCTATTGTAAGCCCCTCCAGCTCGATCTGGCTTCATTCTTGCAGCATAGCTGCCGCGATGCGATTTGCGGTTAAAATAGCTTTCGTCCTGCTTTCGATGCTGACCGTTGTCATGCCTGCAGCGGCCCAGAAGGCCGTTTTGTCAGGTTACGTGAAAGAAGCTTCCAGCGGGGAACCGCTCATCGGTGCGGTGGTTTTTACAGAAGACCTGTCTGTCGGTGTAGCCACAAACAATTATGGTTTTTACTCGCTTCAGATCGACAGCAAGGAACAGGTTATCAAATGTGCCTATGCCGGCTATCTGACCGCAGAAGTCAAAATCAATCCCAAGACATCGCTCAAATACGATTTCGCACTCGAAGAAGACCACGTGATGCTGGAGGCGGCCCGGGTGTTTTCCAAAAGCAAACGCGAACAACTGACCTTGCCGCAACTGGGGAAAGAATCGGTAACCGGTGATTTGATCCGGAAACTTCCTGCCCTGATGGGAGAAGCCGACGTAATCCGGGTCATCCAGATGATGCCCGGAGTCCAGACGCCGAGCGAAGGTTCCACCGGCTTCAGCGTGCGCGGCGGAGGCATCGACCAGAATCTGGTACTGATGGATGGCGCACCGCTCTACAACTCAGGCCATTTCCTTGGATTCATGTCGATGTTCAACGGCGATGTCGTCAAGAATGCCCAACTATACAAGGGCGATTTTCCCGCCAACTTCGGCGGGCGCCTTTCTTCCGTGCTCGACGTCAGTACGCGCGACGGCAACAACAGCGAATTCAAAGGTGATTTCTCCATCGGCCTGATTACTTCCAAACTGGCCGTCGAGGGTCCGATTGTCAAGGACAAACTATCCTTCATGCTCGCCGGCAGAAGGACTTACATGGATCTCTTCTTCCCCCTTTTCGGAAAAAAGATTCCCAAAAACACCCAGATGTATTTCTATGACCTCAATGGGAAGATCAGCTGGGTCGCGAGCCCGAAAGACCGCATTTACCTGAGCGCCTTCAGCGGCAAAGACGTTTTCGGGATGTCGATGGAAGATTTTGACCTCAGCCTGATGAAATTCAGTTTTGCCAACCATACCCAGACCCTGCACTGGAGCCACGAATTCTCGCCCAAGGTATTCTTCAATACCTCTCTTTACAATTCCCGCTACAATGCCGGCCTGGACTGCGACATGACCAGCACGAGTTTCAATTACCTGACTGCCATCGGGGAAACGGGACTGAAAGCCGGCATAACCTGGTACATCAATCCGCAGAATACGGTCAAGGCCGGCATCCAGGCCGCCTGCTACAGGATGGATCCGGGCGATGTCACTCCCTCCGACGAGGAATCCATCGTGCAGGCACTCCACATGCCACAAAGCCAAAGCGTCATGCCGTCTGTGTATATCCAGAACGAACAGAAGATCGGTAAACTGACGCTTCGCTACGGTTTCCGGCTGTCATCGTTCACATCGTTTGGAGAAGCCGACCAGCATTATTACAATCCACGGACACACGAAAAAGACAAGACCGTCCATTTCGACAAAGGAAAACCCATTAAAACCGACATCGGTTTTGAACCGCGTATATCGGGTTCGTTGTCCGTCAGTCCCGATTTCTCCCTGAAAGCGGCTTACTCCCGCTCTTTCCAGTACATCCAGCAAGTGCCGATCAGCATCTCCGGAAGCCCGGTCGATGCCTGGTTCATGGCTTCTCCCAATATCGAACCGCAGTGTTCCGACCAGTTCTCGGCCGGACTCAATGCCCTCTTTGCCAACCAGGCCCTGGAACTCTCCGCAGAAGCCTTTTACAAGAACAACAAGCATACGATGGATTTCACGGAGAACCCCGGTTTCGTGTTCGACGATGCCGAGCGGGAAAAGCTGCTCCGTTTCGGCAAGTCGTATTCTTTCGGTACAGAACTCATGCTCCGCTACGATTTCGACCGATTCGGAGGGTGGGTCTCCTACACTTGGTCGCGCGCTATTTACGATATTCCAGAACTGAATGGTGGAAAGCCCTACCGTTCCCCCCTGAACCACGAGCATTCCGTCAATTTCGTCTTGTCGTATGATTTCACCCGCCGGGTTTCCGCCTCGGCGGACTGGGTCTTTTACAGTGGCGCTCCCACCACCTTCCCGAACGGCCGTTTCGTTTACGGCGGATCCTACGCGTCGATTTATCCGTCCAGGAACGAAGACTCCCTGCCCGATTACCACAGAATGGACCTTTCCCTGACCTTGAAAAGCAAGCGAAGAGCAGAAGGAAAGCCCTGGGGTAGTGAATGGAACTTCTCGTTCTATAACGCCTATTCCCGTCACAACGCCTGGTCGCTGGCCTTCCTTTACAGTAAGAAGGAAGAGCGGCCCCTGGCCATGAAAGTGTACCTGTTCACCATCATCCCGTCGATATCCTACAATGTCTATTTCTAATCACAGGTGTTTGCCAGCCCTCGTTGTTCTCTGCATCACGGTCCTGGCAGGATGCAGCGAAGAAGTGGATGTCCACACACGGAGTATGGACCGCTCTTATCTGGTAGTTGAAGCGATGCTTACCGACCGGGCTGACCAGATGCAAAAGGTGCTGTTGACAGAATCCATCGACTATTTCGAAATGGAACAGCCCCCCGTGGTAGCGGGAGCCAAAGTGTCGATCAGTGACGGGAAAGACACATACCCCTATACGGAATATCCTTCAGGAAGCGGTTGCTACGTCGGCCCGGAAGGTTTCCATGGAACGCCGGGAACCACCTATCGGCTTTCGATTGACGCCTCTGTCGGGGGGAAGCAAAACCATTATGAAGCCGTCTCCACAATGGAAGAACCTGGATTTGAAGTCCAGGCGGTAGATTATATGTACTTGGGCAAGACGAATCCGCAAGCGGACAGCCTATGGACTGTTGCAGTCTGGGGGCAGGACAGTCCGCATACAAGCTATTACTATGTCAGTGCCCAGTTGAACGAAGCCGTTTTTCCCCTCGGGCTCTCCCTTGTCATGGATGACAAGTATTTCAACGGACAAAAAGTCATCTGTTTCCCGATCACAACGCTCTACCAGACGGAAGCGACCCGGAAGCAGTACGGCGATTGCGGGAAATATCTGGAAACGGGAGACGTATTCACATTGAACGTCTATTCCGTTCCCAAGGAGTATTATACCTTCTATATGGGATTCGTTTCCAGCAGCGTAGGAGCGGCCGTTCCGATGCTGCAGTCCCAGCCCTCAAATTGCCCTACCAACATTACAGGCGGTGACGCGGTCGGTTTCTTCATCGCCTGCTCTTCCTCTTCAGCCAGTGTCGTCATCGACGATCCGTTCCGGCCGTTCTATCTGAAGGCTTTCGGCGGATTTCCTTCTGCTCAGTAAAGTAAGCGGGATTGTGCTCGCCCGCTTCGCGGGCTGCGCATTCCCGAATGGAATCTTTCTTTTGCCGGAGCGTTGAAAATGGGGAGTCCGTGACACGGACTCCCCGCTTTTTTTGTGGGAGAACCCGGACGAAAACAAGCTTTCGCCCGGGTTCTCCCACAAAAAAATCAGGAGCTATCGCTCCTGATTTTCAACGCTCCGTGATTCCGTCGGGATTCGAACCCGAGACCCACAGCTTAGAAGGCTGTTGCTCTATCCAGCTGAGCTACGGAACCCAATAGCGACTGCAAAGATAGCAATCTTTCCTAAATTCTTACTAAATTTGTAGGAACAACCCACCCATGACCAAAGACTACTCATCATTAGGCCCGGCTTACCGGAACTTTCAGGTTCGGGAGGATGTATACGTCCCCAAGCCCGTGGCGGATTTCTCCGGCGAGGACCCCTTTACCCGCATGGCACCCATCCGCGGGAAAAACAAGGACATCCACTTTGACGAGACCTATCCCTATCTAGACAAGTCCCTCAAATTCAAGTTTTTGCATGGCCTGGTCTATCTGATTGTCTGGATTGTCGGTTTCCCCGTAAACCGCATCCGTTTCGGTCTCAGGATCGAAGGCAGGGAAAAGATCCGCCGGAACCGGAAACTTTTCGCAAACGGCGTGATGACCGTATGCAACCACGTGCACCGTTGGGATATGGTTTGCGTGTTGCAAGCCATGCGTTTCCGCATGGCCTGGATTCCCATGTACGCCCAGCCCTTCAACGGGAAGGATGGATTCAAGATGAAATATGTTGGCGGTGTTCCCATCCCTGAGACATACAGCGGACTCAGCAAGTTTGAAGAAGCCATGAATGAACTGCACAAGCGCAAGAAGTGGATCCATATTTTCCCCGAAAGCTGCAGTTGGAAATTCTATACGCCGCTCCGGCCCTTCAAGGCCGGCGCATTCAATATGGCCTACCGCTATGCACTCCCTGTAGTCCCCATGATTATTTCATTCCGCCCCCGCACAGGATGGCGCAAATGCTTTGGCAAGGGCGAACCGCTGCTTACCATCCATGTCGGCGACCCGATTGTGCCGGATCCCAAAGCCCCCCGGAAAGAAGAGGCGGCCCGCATCCGCGACCTGGCCCACAAAACCATGCTCGACATGGCAGGGATTGTTTCCAACCCCTGGCCTTCCAGTATTGATTGACATTCCTCCCCTCCCTTATGAAAACCATCATCGATCCCGTTCCCGTCGAGTTGATCAAAGCAGAACTTACCACCGCCAAAAAGTTGGAAGACACCAACAAGGGGCATAACGAACTCTACATCGTCACCTGGCAGGATTCACCCCATGTCGTCACCGAAATCGGCCGCCTGCGCGAACTGGTTTTCCGCGAAGCGGGCGGTTCAACCGGCAACGCAATAGACCTGGACGAATACGACAAGATGGAGAATCCCTATAAACAGCTGATTGTCTGGGATCCCGACAAAGAAGAAATCATCGGAGGCTATCGCTTCTTTTTCGGTGCCGATGCTGTGTTCGACGAGAAGGGGCAACCCGTCCTGGCCAGCTCGCACCAGTTCCATTTCTCGCAGCATTTCATTGATACCTACCTGCCGTATGTCATCGAACTCGGACGCAATTTCGTAGTTCCTTCCCAGAGTGGCGTCAGGTCCATCTTCGCCCTGGACAACCTGTGGGACGGCCTCGTGGCTATCATCATGAAGCATCCGGACCTGCTCTATTTCTTCGGGAAGATCACTATCTATCCTTCGTATGACAAAATCACCCGCGACCTGATTTACCATTTCCTCTGGAAACATTTCGGGGACAAAGAGGAACTCGTCCGTCCCTGGGACGATCAGGCAATCCTGCCCGCTTCCGATCCTGCTTTGATGGACCTGGTCATCCATCAGGAAGACCCGGCTGAAGATTACAAACTGTTGAAAGGCGCGGCCAGAATGAGAGGTGTCAACGTTCCGCCCAACATGACCGCCTATCTGTCTATCACTTCCCAGATGATGATGTTCGGTACGGCCGTCAACCGCTTGATGCACGACATTGAGGATACTGCTGTCCTGATGCCGTTTGATGCCATCTATCACGAGAAGAAGCGGCGGCACATCGGCGCCTATCTTCGCTTCTTCCATGAAAAAAAGGAGCGGCGGAAAGAAAATCCCGCCGCTCCTGAAACGGAAGAGCAAATGGTTGAAAACTGGCTGGCCAAGCGCAATCGCAAAGTCAAACGATTCCTCAAGAAAGTAGGCCGGAAACTATAGCTTTTCCCTACTCGATATCCTTGAAGGCATACGGGGCATAGGCATAACCGCGGGCATCGTAAATCGGGAGCAGGGCCCGTACGATGCGGTCCACGAAATCATCATACTCCGTACGCTTGTCGGGACTCCAGGCTACTTCGGCCAGTGCGGCCAAACGCGGCAGAACCATGTGCTGTACATGGTCTAATGTCGGCACATACTCCGTCCACATATTGGCCTGGATGCCTTTGATGTGCGCTTTTTCAGACTCGTTGAGCTGGTCGTACGGATCGAAACTGTAGCACTTGCGAAGCGGCAGATTGCCACCGATGCCGAGGGGTTCTCCGTTCCCTTCCGGGTCGCCGGTCTGGTAATAATCGAGATAGAAATGCGTATAGGGCGTCATGACCACGTCGTTGCCCATCTTGGCTGCAGCGATGCCGCCTTCGGTGCCGCGCCAGGACATGACCGTAGCGGACTGCGATACGCCGCCTTCCAGGATCTCATCCCAGCCGATGATCTTGCGACCTTTTTCCGCCAGGTATTTCTCAATGGTCGTGACCAGGTAGCTCTGGAGTTCCGCCTCGCGGGTGAATCCCTTTTCTTTCATGAGTGCCTGGCACTTCGGGCATTTCTCCCACTCATCCCGCGGAGCTTCATCACCGCCGATGTGGATGTATTCCGACGGGAAGATATCACAGATCTCATCGAGCACTTTCTCCAGGAATGTCACGGTCTCAGGATTGCCGGCGCAGAACACTTCAGGGAAGATGCCCCAGGTTGTCTGCACTTTGTAGGGATAGTTGGCACCCCGGCATCCCAACTCGGGATAGCTGGCCAAAGCAGCGGAAGCGTGACCGGGCATCTCGATCTCCGGAATCACCGTGATAAAGCGCTCGGCTGCATACCGCACCACATCACGCATCTCATCCTGGGTGTAGAAACCACCATACGGCGTTCCATCGTACTCTTGGGAGCCGTAATGCCCCACGAGCGTCTCGGCACGTACCGAACCGACTTCCGTCAGGCGCGGATACGCCTTGATCTCCGCGCGCCAGCCCTGGTCTTCCGTCAGATGCCAGTGGAACACATTGATCTTGTGCAGGGCCAACATATCGATGAAAGATTTCACCTCATCGACCGAGAAGAAATGACGGCAACAGTCGAGATGGGCACCGCGATAGACAAAGGTCGGCTTGTCTTGGATGAGCAAGCCCGGAATACGGTTACTACCTGCCTTTTCGACCTGGGCAAGAATCTGGAGCAACGTCTGCCGGGCCCAGAACGCACCCGCGTCCGAACCGGCAGTTACCTTCACTTTCCCCTTCCGGGTATCCAGAATATACTCCTCTGATGCGAGTTTCGCATCAATGACAGTACGGATCTTGGGCATGGACCCAGGAGCAGAAAGACGGACGCCACGGCCACCCGCCTGCATGGAAACCGGGTTGGGCACAATGACGACATCCACGGGCACAGTTTCTTTACCACAGGCCACTGCGATAACCAGCAGCAGCGCGGACAAAAGGGTTTGACAAAAACGTTTCATGGGTATCAGTGTTATTTTGAATAAGCAGCGTTACGGGTAGCCAACCATTCGATACCCAGCACGAACGCGATGCCGAGCACGCACCAGAGCACGGCCGCCCCATAATGGGGATCCGGCAGCGCTTTCACGCTGTCGTTGGCCCAGGGCCAAACCTTGACCAGCGAACCGAGCACGAAGCCCAGCAGTACGAGCATCGTTTGCTTCTCGAAGCGGGCCAGCAGCCAGTGCAGGAATTTGGAAAAAGCCAGGATACCGACCACACAGCCGATTGCAAAAACAATCAGCACAGGCCAGTTCAAGTCGGCCACTGCCTGCATGATGTAGTCGTACTTGCCCATAATCACCAGGATAAAACTGCCGGAAATGCCGGGCAGGATCATGGTGCAGACCGCAATGGCACCGCACAGGAAGATAAAGAACCAGTTGTCCGGCGTCTGCGTAGGAGACAGCGTACACACCAGCAGGCCCAGGGCCACGCCGCCAAGCGTGAAAAGGATCTCTTTAATCCCCCACCCTTTGATATCCTTGAACATCAGAATGGCCGACGCGACGATCAGGCCGAAAAAGAACGCCCAGGTCTGGACAGGATGGTGTGCCAGTACATAAGTCATCAGTTTGGCCAGGGAAAAGACACTCAGCACCACACCGATCGCCAGCCAGAGAAGGAACGTGCCGTGGACCTGCTTCCAGAAGCCTTTGAAATCCCCTTTGAGCAGCGCCTTCCAGGTATCCTTGACCATCAGGCTGTTGAGCGCCTCGATAATCTCCTTGTAAATGCCCGTGATCAGGGCAATGGTGCCGCCGGAGACGCCCGGCACCACATTCGCCGCGCCCATGAAAAAACCTTTGAGCGCAACAATCAGGTTCTGAACAAGTTTCATATCATAAAAAAAGCCCTTCCGTTCACGCGGAAGGGCTCGTTTCCTCAAAAGGCTACTGTTCGTCTTCGATGGCAGCCTGCGCAGCGGCCAGGCGTGCGATCGGCACGCGGAACGGCGAGCAGGACACATAATTCAAGCCAATCTTATGGCAGAATTTCACCGAAGCGGGATCGCCGCCGTGCTCACCGCAGATACCGCACTTGAGGTTCTCGCGGGTGGAGCGTCCGGCTTTGACAGCGTAATCGACCAGTTTGCCGACAGCCTTGGTGTCGAGCGTCTTGAACGGGTCGGCATCCAGGATCTTGTTGCCCAGGTAGTCGCCCATGAAGGTACTCACGTCGTCGCGGCTGAAGCCGAAGGTCATCTGGGTAAGGTCGTTCGTACCGAAGGAGAAGAACTCGGCGGTGCGGGCCATCCGGTCGGCGGTCAGGGCAGCGCGCGGAATCTCGATCATCGTACCGAACTTGTAGTCAATGTGCTCGTTCATGCGAGCCTCGACTTCGACGCGGATCTTTTCACAGATGGCGCGCTGGAAGCGGAGCTCACGCTCAGAGATCGTGACAGGGATCATGATCTCAGGCATCGGGTTGTAGCCTTCTTTCTTCAGTTCGATGGCCGCCGTGAAGATGGCGCGGAACTGGGTCTCGGAAATCATCGGATAGGTGATATGGAGACGGACACCGCGGTGACCCATCATCGGGTTGACCTCATGCAGGCTTTCACCCCGTTTCTCGATATCGCGCGTCGAGATGTGAAGCTCTTCAGCCAGTTCGGCCTTCTTGTCTTCGGTCTGCGGCACGAATTCGTGCAACGGCGGGTCAAGGAGACGGAAGGTCACAGGCTTGCCGTCCATCACCTTCATCGTGCCCTTGACAGAGGCCTTGATGTACGGCTCGAGTTCATTCAGGGCCGCACGGCGCTCGTCGTCAGTCTTGGAGAGGATCATCTTGCGGAGCTTGCCCAGCGGAGTCTCGGAGTTCTTTCCATAGAACATGTGTTCGATACGGAACAGGCCGATACCTTCCGCACCGAAGCTCAGGGCGCGGGCCGTATCCTCCGGGTTGTCGGCGTTGGTGCGGACACCCATCTTGCGGAACTTGTCGGCGATAGCCATGAACTTCACGAAACGCGGGTTGTCGGAAGCGTCCATGGTCTCGATCTTGTCGGCATAGACGGCACCCTTCGCGCCGTTGAGGGAGAAATACTCACCTTCATGATACACCTTGTCGCTGCCCACGAACGAAACTTCCTTCTTCTCGAGGTTGATCTTCATGTCTTCGCAACCGACGATGCAGCACTTGCCCCAGCCACGGGCCACGAGGGCCGCATGCGAGGTCATACCACCTTTCTGGGTCAGGATACCGGCGGCGGCACGCATGCCTTCCACATCTTCCGGAGAGGTCTCTTCGCGGACGAGAATCACTTTCTTCTTCATGGCGGCGGCTTTCACGGCATCCGCATTGGTGAAGACGATGGTACCGACGGCACCACCCGGGGAAGCCGGAAGACCGTGGGCCACGACCTTGGCTTTCTTCTCGGAAGCGGGGTCAAGGATCGGGTGCAGGATCTCGTCGAGTTGAGCAGGCGAAACGCGCGTCACAGCGGTCTTCTCATCGATCATGCCTTCTTCCAGCATATCCATGGCCATGTTGAGGGCGGCCAGGCCGGTGCGTTTGCCGATACGGCACTGGAGCATCCAGAGTTTGCCTTCCTGGATCGTGAATTCGATGTCCTGCATATCGTTGAAGTGCTTCTCCAGGAGCATGCGGATGTCATCGAGTTCCTTGTAAACCTCAGGCATGGCGTCTTCAAGGGACTTCAGGTGCGCGTTCTGCGGGCTCTTGGTCGCATTGTTCAGCGGGTTCGGGGTGCGGATACCGGCCACGACATCCTCGCCCTGGGCGTTGATGAGCCACTCGCCATAAAATTTGTTGTCACCGTTGGCAGGGTTGCGGGAGAAGGCCACACCCGTTGCAGAGGTGTCACCCATGTTACCGAACACCATGGACTGGACGTTCACAGCCGTGCCCCAGTCATCAGGAATACCTTCGATCTGGCGATACTTGATGGCGCGCTTGCCGTTCCAGGATTTGAACACGCCGCCGATGGAGCCCCAGAGCTGGGCCTCGGCCGTGTCGGGGAACTCGACGCCGAGAACCTCTTTGATACGCACTTTGAAACGCTCGGCCAGGTCCTTGAGTTCCTCAGCGGTAATTTCCGTGTCAGATTTGTAACCCTTGGCTTCCTTGAGGTCTTCCATCATCTTGTCGAGCTGCTGACGGATGGCCTTGCCGTCTTCCGGCTCGATGCCTTCGGCCTTCTCCATCACGACGTCGGAGTACATCATGATCAGACGGCGGTAAGCGTCATACACGAAGCGGGGGTTCTGGGTCTTCTCGATCATACCCGGAATGGTCGCTGAGCACAGGCCGATGTTCAGGATGGTGTCCATCATACCCGGCATGGAGCTGCGGGCACCGGAACGGCAGCTGACGAGCAGCGGGTTCTTCGGGTCACCGAACTTCTTGCCCATGATGGCTTCCGTCGCCTTGAGGGCTTCAGCCACATCATTCTTCAATTCCGCGGTATAGCCGCCACCCAGGGCATAATACTCTGTGCAGCATTCCGTGGTGATGGTGAAACCAGCAGGGACAGGAATACCCAACGTGCACATTTCAGCGAGGTTGGCACCCTTGCCACCGAGGAGGTTGCGCATCTGGCCGTTGCCTTCCGCTTCCTTGCCTCCGAATCGATAAACTCTTTTCATAAATCGTATTGCGTTTTTGGATTAAATAATGATTTTCAAATTCATCTTACAAAAGTATTAAAAAATTCATAAAAATCCTAAATTTGCAGTATGAAACTGATGCTTATGACTATTCTCGTTGCCAAAGTGGCCTTTTCCACCCCGGAACCGGCCCTCGAAGAAGTGAAGGCGAAGTTCGATGAAGCCGCCGTGCAGTGGCATGCCATCGATGTCGTTAATTGGCCTGCCTACCCCTACAAGCCGGAAGTCGAATTCCGGATCATGCACTCGGAAACCGAGATTTATCTCCAGTATCACGTCAAGGAGAACGGCGCCCGTGCCACGTTCGACTATGATGCCGGCTCCCGCCCGTACACCGACGACTGCGTAGAATTCTTCATGATTCCTTCGGATCGTGACAGCAGCTATTTCAACCTCGAAATGAACTGCATCGGCCACGGTACCTTCCACTATGGCCCCAACCGCCACGAACGCCATCGCTGCGGTGACGAGATCGTCAGCCAGATCCGCCGCGAATCCACCCTCGGCAGCAAAGCCTTCGGCATGCGCGAAGGCCCGCAGGAATGGACGCTGACCATCGCCATTCCCAAACGCCTCTACGCCCAGGTGGACCTTGACCTGACGTCATTCTGCGGCCGGACCGTCCGCGCCAATTTCTACAAATGCGGCGATGACACGGCAGTCCCCCACTACCTCAGCTGGAACCCGATTCCCATCCCGAAACCCAACTTCCACACCCCGGAACATTTCGGAGAAATCCGCTTCGAATAGATTCTACCGCATCGAGGCGGGGCTGACCAGCTCGGGCCAGAACATGGCGTTGGCGGTCAGTTTGCCTGTCCCATACCAGATGGCACGGAAATTCGGATCGATGGTCATACTGATGACCCTCCCACGTCCCAGCGCCGTCAACACTATTACGGGCGTCCCGGCCAGCATTTCCTGTAGCCGGGGCAGCAGGTTGCCCGACAGCAGCACCGGATCGGAATGGATCAGCGGCGTACGGAGTTTGTTCGGCAGCGGCTCGAGAATCAGCGTGTTGTTTTTGAAGACCGGCAACCGATCTGCTTGGTAGCCCCAGCCCATTGGATGGGTGCGGTCAATGCCGGCTTCCACAATCACGCCGTTGATGCTCCGCGCCCGCGTGGCGACGGAGAGTTTTCCATACGGGATATCCGTGTCAATCGGATTGGATTTGGCAGCCAGCGCATCGAGGCCAAGACGGCGGAGGAAATTAGCCCCCTGCTCCAGCGTGACCAGCGTACCGCCGCGCTCCACCCAGGAGCGGATTTTCGCGATGGCCGCGGCATTCATAGAACCGTGGCCCGAAGTCACGAAGAGCACATTGTACCGGTCCAGGTCCACACCGCCCATCCCGTCGGAAGGCAGGATGCTCAGTGGCATCTTGTAATGTTGGTCCATCAGATGCCACAGGCCGCCGACGGCTACCGACGCGGCTTCCGGTCCGCCGATCACCGCAACACGCGGAAGACGCACCGGCGCCAAGGTTCCACTGCCCACGTTGTGACCGGCCGTATAACCGCTTTCCAGCGCGTGGACATCGACGCCGTCTTCCAGGGCAATCCGTTCCATCAGGGCGTGAATCACATCCTTAGGCACCGACTGGTAAGCGGGGCCAAGCGGAACGACGACGGTTCCCGGGGCGTAGGTTTTTCCATCGGCCTGCAAACCATCCTGAGCGACCTTGGCAAAGACGCCGGCGGAAAGAAGGCGGTAGAGCGCACGGGGTGCGTAGAATCCGGTCCACTCAAACGCATAAGCGTACGAAGCGCGGTTGAATGTACCGGCAGGTTGCGGCTCGGAATAATGGAACTTCGCCCCTTGCGAAGCGGCATCCACTTTCACGCACGGCAGATTGAACGACATCGGGAGTGTCCATCCGGTAATGTCGTAGGACAGGCTGTCCGCATACTGCTCCCGAACCTCAAAGATAATCTCAACCATCCGGTGATGGGCCTGTCGCACCGGCACCACGAAAGCGGAATCCGGCACAAACGTGTGTCCGCCAGCCGTCAGTTTCTTTCCGAGCCGATAGATATCGACATTGTTGCGGGAAACGAGTTCCGCCAGGCGATACGCCGACACGGCGTCACCGGAAGTGCCGAAGACATAGTATCCGAAACCCTCCTTGGACGTCGTCCGATAAAAGCGTTTCTGGTATTCCAACAACTCTTCCCGCATATCCGTCGCGCCCTGCAGGGTAGCCAGTTCCGTTGTAAGCTGGTTGTGGATGGTCATCGGGAAGGACAGCATCCCGTTGGCCGTCTGACGCAGGAATCCGCGGGAACTTTGCTCCTCCCAGAGCAAGGCGATGCCGCCATAGAAATCCAGATATTCGCGGCCGCGCCCCGGGAAATAGTCGTCGAACACCTCCCCGGAGAAATACATCAGTCCCTGCCGGTCGAAAGCGGGCACATAATAGTCGCGGGCCAGGCGGCGGATGAACTCCCGACAATCTTCGGTAATCAGCGGATGCCAGCGCGTCGGTTCGCCGGGCGAGAAATGGTAATTGGCATCGGATCCCTGTTCGTGCGCACAGGTATATACATTGGGTTTCCACTCATGCATCGCGACGGCGCGAGAACGCGATTCCGGTTGCGTCTGATTGATCCAGTCGCGGTTCAGGTCGAACCAGTAGTGGTTGGACCGGCCGCCCGGCCACGTCTCCGTATGCTCGAGTTCCTGGCTGTCGGGGTTCGGTACGGCACTCCGGTGTGAATTGACCCACTCCGTAAAACGGCCGATCCCGTCTGGATTGATCATCGGGTCGATCAGGACGATATTGTTCTCCAGCACCTTCTGCGTATAGGGTGTCTGTGCCGCGGCCAGATGGTAGGCAAGCAGCAGCGACGCGTTGAATCCACTCGTTTCGTTGCCGTGGATGCTGTTGCCGAACCAGTTGAACACCGGTCCGGTAGTCTTTCCGTCGGCTGACGGGTCGCTCAGCAAATCGTGTTCGGCCTTGATGCGGTCAATGTCGCGGATATTTTCTTCCGTCGAAATGATCAGCAGATAAAGCGGCCGCCTCTCGTGCGTCCATCCATATTGGCGCAGCAGCACACGGTCGGAAGCCGCCGCCAGCGCCTTGATATAATTCACACCCTGTTCCGGCGTAATCTGGAACTCGCCGACCTCAAAGCCAAGGATGGAGGAAGGCGTGGGTACGTGCTTGTCATAATTACAGGTATCCGGCAGGAAATAGTCCAGGGCCACGGGATCCTGGGCAGCCGCGCCCCAAGCGAATGTCAGGCAGAGGAGGAGGCTGAATATTGTACGCATAACGGGAAGATTTTAGGGTTTGCTTCTTTTTCACTGTAAAAATATGAAGAAAAAAATAAAAAAAAGTTGCAGGTACAAAAATAATTTGTACTTTTGCAGTCCCGAAAACGAAGCAACCTCTTGCGAAAGCGATCAGAAGAAATCCAGCAACGTTGCACTGAAGAGTGTCGGGTAAATTTTTAAGAGACTATGGATTTAATGAAAGTGGCCTGCGACGCGCTGGCACAAGAACAAAAACAGTATCCTGATTTCAAAGCCGGTGACACCATCACCGTGGCTTACAAGATCAAGGAAGACAACGCCAAGGGTGACAGCAAGGAGCGTATCCAGAAATTCCGCGGTATCGTGATTCAGAAACGCGGTGCGGGTATCTCCAAGACGTTCACCGTCCGCAAGATGTCGAACGGAATCGGAGTCGAGCGTATTTTCCCGTACAACTCCCCTTTCATCGACTCGATTGAACTCAACAAATCCGGTAAAGTACGTCGTGCACGTATCTTCTACCTCAGAGGCCTGACCGGCAAGAAAGCCCGGATCAAGGAGAAAAAGAGAGCTACCGTCTCCGCCGCAACTGCGGCCGAGTAACCAAGGTACTCGATATTGGCTCCCTAGCTCAACTGAATAGAGCATCTGACTACGGATCAGAAGGTTATGGGTTTGAATCCCGTGGGAGTCACAAAGATTTGAAAATGAAGGACTTGCATCAATGCAAGTCCTTCATTGTTTAGTGGGAGCCTGGTGCGAGAGCTTGCTTTCGCACCAGGCTCCCACTAAACAATGCGAAGGCCGGCTGGGCCGGCCTTCGCATTTTCAAACCTTCGCCCAAGACGAAGGCCGTAGGCCCGGGAATGCGCAGGCGCCCAGCCGCCGAGCACAATCCCGCCAATGGCCAACAGGATGGTCCTCAGTTCAGCAAGAAATCGACGACGATAGGCCGGTGGTCCGAAGGGTGCCAGAAGTTCGAAATCTTCTGCGGATTGCGGACGGGTGTGGTGTAATCGTCGGAAACGATCCGGTCGGAAACGATGCAGTCGAAAAGCGGACGGGTGCAGTAAACGTAGTCGATGCGGGCACGGCCTCCCGTCGTGGTATAGAAATCATTGGGATGGCGCTCGTGAACCACGTCGATATACGGCGTCTCCGCCAGGATATAGTCGTGCACCAGCAGCCGGGAATCATCCTCCGGGTAATGATATACCCAATTGTCCACGCGGGAACGGCTGTTGAAGTCGCCCATCATCATCCAGTACTGACCAGCGGCTTCGTCGGAGGGCAAGGTGCCGATCGTGTGCTGGCAGATGTATTCCATCTCGGTACGGCGGTAATAGTCACCCTCGCGGGCAGACCCGCTCCGCTCCCTGTCTTCCTTCGGAACGCCATAGCCGTAGGCCTGCGGCCAGGTGTGCAACGACACGATGTTCAACTCCCGGCCACGGACGCGGAGTCGTGCCCAGCCAGCCCCGTGACAGACCAGCGTGTCCGCGTTGCCCGTAATGCGGGCCACTTCCTCAATCGGATAACGGGATGTGATCACCTGCGGATAGTCGTCTCGCCATCCCCCGAGGAAGACGTACTTATGCCCGTAACGGCGTGCCAGTTCGCTCCATCCATCCGGCAGATATTGTTCATCTTCAAGCATATAGTCATCAGTCCAGTCCTTGTAGATTGTCGCAGCCTCGCAGAACACGCAGACGTCGGGACGCTGCGCCCTGACCCAGGCAACAAAACGGTCATAATGATCCGGCTGCCCGTCCCACATCCCGTTCTGGATATTCCAGTACAAGAGCCGGAAGTCAGACGGCCGGCGCGCGGCGAACGCCATCAGCAGGAAAACGCAGACAGTCACCGCAGAAAGTCCAAAGATCCATCTTTTAGCCATAAATGGTTTTCATATTGCTATCGGGATGCAACGGGCGATAGCCGGTAAACGACTACATCGTGGGAGCCTACGACAACCGAGGCTGGATTCTGGACCATCTTCTTGCGCAGTTTTCCTTTTCCCTTCACAAGGGTCGTGAAAGGCTTGGCAGAGGCGTTCCACAAATCTTTGACAGTGTAGTTGACCGTGGCGAAATCCGTGCTGCGTCCGCTGAGATCGTCGTCTACCTCGAGGCTGGACCAGTCGATGGATACATCGGCCGGTTCAGGGCCGACATTCAAAATGCAGAAGGCCCAGTCACCGCCTGAGAGCGGTTTGAACCAATATTGGATGTCCCCGTCTGTCTTCAGGCGCAGACCCTGGATGCCCAGCGGGTCCTGGTCGATGGCGATGACGTCGCGGTTGGTGATGATCGCAAGTGTTTCGGGGCTCATATTGGTGATGTCATTGCCGAGGATGAGCGGCGCGGCCATCATGCACCAGAGAGTGAAATGGGCACGGTCTTCGGCATCAGTCATTCCATTGCCGACTTCAAGCATATCGGGATCGTTCCAATGGCCGGGCCCGGCATACTTCCGGAGCGGTTCGTTGAGGTCCACAATCGGCATCACGCCGAGCGGCGTCCACATCTTGTTGCCATTCTCGTCATAGCGCTGCGGGATAGGCAGGAAGCCCACACCGATATCTCCCGTGGTACGCCAGGAATGGCCGACTTCGGCAGCCCATTCCCAAGGCTTGCTGCTCCCCCATTCGCACATGCTGAAAAAGATGGGGCGGCCAGCCGCGCGAAGGGCATTGCGCATCAGCGCATAAGCGCCCTTCGGGTTGATGTCGTTGGTGTAGCACCAGTCATACTTGAGGTAATCGACGCCCCAATATGCGTACATGAAGGCATCCTGGTACTCATGGCCTAGGCTGCCCGCATAGCAGGCACAGGTGTTGGTCCCGGCATCACTGTAGATACCCAGCTTGATACCTTTTGCATGGAGGTAATCGGCCAATGCCTTCATTCCGGATGGGAACTTTTCGGGATCTTCGTGGATAAATCCGCGCTCGTCGCGCTCCCCGTGCCATCCGTCGTCGAGATTGAGATACACGTATCCGGCATCGACGAGCCCCAGCGAAACCATTCTGTCGGCAATATCCTTAATCAGGGTCTCGTTGATATTTGTCTGGAATTTGTTCCACGAGCTCCAGCCCATCTGCGGCGTATCGGCCAGACCCTCCCATTTGGCACCTGGCGCATCCGGTTTGCGCTCCTGAGCGAGGGCCGGACTAGTAAGCAGCAGTACAGCTGCGATGAATGTCAGAAAGATGTGAGTTTTCATGATCCGTATTATTTCATTATATCTGTCTTTGTTCCGCCGCTATCCCCTTATTCGTCAGCCCTGCGGGCCCTGTTCCATTTATTGTGCAATTTATAAAAAACTCTCGAATTTTCATATAATTGTATCCCGGAACCAATCATCCGGGATATGAATGCCAAGTACATTTTCGTCTCGGGAGGCGTTGCCTCGTCGCTTGGCAAAGGCATTCTCGCAGCCTCTCTCGCCAAACAGGCGCACAGTTTGCCATCGTATTGTATTGATAATCAGCGTTAGATTTCATGAAGTTGTGCGCCATAGGCCGATTTCGGAAGTAGGCGCACGGATACCTTTTTCATAACCATGCAGAATGCGTGTCGCCTTGCGCCTGTTTGGCGCAAGTCCTCTTTCTGTTCAGACGGGAATAGAAAAATATGGCAATTCGTTTATAATCATCAAGTTAGTAGGATGGTTGTGGGCCATGTTGGAATGCAGCGGATTGAGCGACACATTCTCTGCCGCAACAGGATTGTAGCAGCCTGTTCAGTCCTATCGCGGCCGTGTTTTCGGTGAATTGACCGTTTTTCCAGCCGCGACAGGACTCCATAGCGTATGAGCGTCCTGTCGTGACCAAATTACGGCATACCTTGCTGCAAAGACAAGCTCTTGGGTAACCCTAAAAGACATCTTCCACGGGCAAAGGCTTCTCACGGCTCGTGATAGATCAGCAAGTGGAAGATGAATTTCGGGTGAGCGGGAAACTTTTAGCGGAAGCTATTTTCGCACGGTCCTTCCCAAGTCAGGGCGCAATCGAAGTTTTCCCTTGTTTTTGTAACCATCGCGCGGAAGCTCTTCAGGTACATACCTGATTCTCAGCGAATAGTTTATGTACAAGGCGCTCAGTCCGCCACCCTTGCGGCTGATTGCGCGGACGATCGAGGGTGGTATGTATTGATTATCAGCAACTTATCACAGCACAAGCCGCGCGATGGTTGCAAAACAACAACGAGCATTTCAGCGCTGGTCCCTATACTGCCCACGCGGTTTAGACGCCGCACAATGAAATACCGCTTCAGCCATCATCCCCACCCCTTCTACATTCGGATGAACTCCGTCATAGCAGTAGCTGGCATCCATGAAGAGATCCACCAGGTCAATGCACTGTAATCCACACTCATCCGCCACCTCGCGGATAACCGGCCGGACACCTTTCTCCAGCGTCTCCGGGGAGAGGCCGCCGAACGTAACACCCATCACCCGGAACATCCGGATGGGTGCGATTAGGATGATGCGCGGCCGTGAGGGAAGTTCGCTGTACGACGTGACAATTCGCTCATAATCATGACGGAAGGCCGCGGCATCCCAGTTCCACGGCATAGCATCATTGGATCCCAGCATGAGCAGCACGATATCCGGATTCCACGCAAGGCTTTGGTCGAAAGCCATTGTATCCACATAGGGCATATCCGCATCGAAGCGGACGGAGGCACCGTTGCAGCCGAAGTTGCGCACCGCATAGTCTGTGCCCAGCTTCTTTTGCAGCAGCGCAGGATAGCTCTGCCGCCGGGGATCCGGCAGCGAGAAACCCCAGGTGAGGCTGTCACCGATGCAGGCTACGCGTTTCGTCATTTTTCAAATCTTCAGCAACACGTCGATCTCATGCCGCTCATTATTCGGGGCACGTTCGGCCGTCGAATCGTGCCCCGCCGGCACTATTTCGACAGCCGGGGCACGTCAAGAAGGGTTTTTGTGCCCGGGATGAAAGACCTATTCCTTCGGCCACTCGAAGTAGCAATATTTCTTCTCCCAACGCTTCTTTTCCGGCGTATCGCAACGATCGTATTCGGCGATGAGGCATCCCGTGTAGAGATCATGGGCCATCTCTTCGAGGACCTCACGAAGTTCCAGCTTTTCCGTAAAGCAATCCGGGATGGCGCTGCGTCCGAGAAGGCACCCGACAATGTTACCGCAGATGGCTCCCGTGGAGTCACTGTCGCCGGAGTGGTTGACGGACGAAATAATGGCATCCTCGAAACTATCTGCGTGTTTGACAGCGCTATAGACTGCGATGGCCAGGGCTTCATGACCCGTCCAGCCACCCCCGATGGATTCAATGGCCTCATGATCCGGGATATCGGTATGGGCCAGATTGATGGCCTGTGCGAGAATCTCCTGCATCCGGGCTACGGCACTTGGCCATAGCGTTCCATAGGTCTTCTCGTCATCATCACTCGACACAATGGAGGGTATGCGATCGGCCGCTGCGCGCACGATACGACAAAGGCTTTCGGAATCACTGACCTTCCCGGCAAATAACTCCATCAAGATATCGTTCAGGACAGCCGAGGGCAGGAATCCCAGCGGATGCTGGTGCGTAAGGCGCGCCGCCTGCGCTGCGACTTCATCACAATACGCCAGATTGCCGCCATGGTATTCATGAAGATAACAGACGAGCGCGATGGGTGCTGTACGCATGACGCCCCCACATCCACAACTGTCGTTATGGACCTCTTTTTCAGCAGCCAGGGCTCTAAGGGCGCTTAGACAGGTATTTCCAGGCGCGCGGCGGGCATAGAGTTCCGGCACGTTCATCAGCCAGGAAACCACACGCTCTCCTTTCTTCCGGGAATGCCATTCCTGCGTATGAAGCCAATCCAGATAGGCGTGTTTGCAGTATTCATCGAGACGGCCCATAATGCCGCGCGTAGCACCCCGTGTCATGCCAAGCAGCACACCGGCCGCCGTGAACAACGACATCTGGGTATCGTCAGAAATAAGCGCTTGGCCCCGGCGATCGAGTTCATAGCGTGTTATTCCCCGACTGCCATAATGCCTTTCAATGACGGGCCATCTTTCAAATTCGATGGGATAGCCCAAAGCGTCACCCACAGCGCCGCCGACCAAACACCCTAAGGTGCGATCCTGGTCGGAAATACTCTTAGGATTCATAAAGCATTCTATTAGAACTGGGAAGCTTAAAACTTGACTTTGCTGTTGATCAATCCCTTCAGATAAATGAAGAGCACGGTAGTCAGCAGGATCAGCACGGTGAGGGAATTCTGTCCGACATAGGCAAGGAAAGCATTCAAGCTCTTGAACTTTACCAGCAATCTGCTGACATTCATAAGGAAAATGGTTCCGAGAACACCGCAGACCATGGTTATGAATACTTCGACGGCTCCCATCTGGAAATTAATCCTTCCGCCGGAAATCATGCCGATGCCCTTCGCAATATCCTGTACAGGATCACGCTTCTTGTCCAGTTTCGGGAGAATCACGTGATAGCCAGCTATTGCACCTGAAGATGTTTTTGCTTCCATATTCTTACAAAAAAACAAATTTATAAAAAAAGAGAATAATTTGTATCTCTATGATACTTAAAGGCTTCTACATAGCCCTCCTACATTTGGCCAATTCCGGTTTTTTTAAGCATATTTGCGGCATTTCCCGCCATCAAGACCGCACCTCGACGAATTCATAAAGCTTTATCACTATCTTTATTCTCACAAAAGTGAAACCATGATAAGCAGACGGAATTTCCTCAAAATCGCAGGTGCCGGTGCGCTTGCGTTAGCTGTCACTCCTTTGGACATGCTAGTTTCTTCCTGCACGAACCGCAGGGGAAATGAGAACCAGCGCGCACTTTTAGCCGCTGCCGACAGGCTGTTTTCCCAATTGGAAAACAATTCGGTGCTTTTGCCGGGCGAACAGATTGTCGTTCCCGTCCTGGACGCGCCCCTGGTCGGTTTCGCAAGTGCAGACAACCCTTTGTTTGAAACATTCAAGCGCGATGAGGTGATCGGATCGCAATGGCGGGCGCCGAAGGAATGGATGCCGGAGGCCAAGTCCGTTGTCGTATTCTTCTTCCCTGTCTCTTCCGCAATCCGTTCCAGGCATCGGGCGGCCAAGACGGCCACCAACGAGGCATGGAACTACGGCTATGGCAAACATGGCCAGGTGTTGAACGCTTTCACCGATGGCTTGACTGCCGAATTGGAGACCATGGGGATCCATTCATTGATCCCCACCAAAGACCCGTCCTTTAAAATTGAACAGCATCCCGTCATGAGCGGTGACAAAGAAGACGTACATTACTCCACTTCCTGGTCGAACCGGCATGTTGCTTTCGCCGCCGGACTTGGAACTTTCGGCGTCCACCGGCACCTGATTACAAAGTCGGGATGCAGCGGCGTCCTTGCCTCCATGATTCTGGACTGTGAGATGGAACCCACTCCCGTCGCGTACAAAGACCCGTACGAGAACTGCATCCATTGCGGGGCCTGCGTCGCCCGCTGCCCGGCCGGTGCCATTTCCGTGGAAAATCTGCGCAACCTCAAGGAATGCAGGACGTACGCCGCAACGCTCAGGACGGAAGATGATCCGGGCTATTGCGGAAAATGTCTGGTCGGCATTCCCTGCGAATTCGTCAAGCCATGAAACGCACCCTTTTCCTTCTCCTGTTTTCCTTCCTCGCACTCGCCACTGTGCAGGCAAAGGATTATGAGATTGCCGGACCACAGGGAGGCATCTCTTTCACAATAAAGTTGCCCGATGGCTTTCATCCGGAAACGGACCGCTGCCTGATGGTGATCCTCATGCACGGCATTTTTTCCAGCAAGGACTTCAATCCGATGCCAGCCCTCGCGAAAGGTCTGGCCAAGGCCGGAATCGCCTCGATCCGCTTTGATTTCGACGGTCATGGCAAAAGCGAAGGCCGGATGCAGGATATGACGATTGAAAAGGAAATCGCCGATGCGATGGCCGTTTATGACTACGTCAAGCGGCTCCCCTATGTCACCGAAATCGGTTTTCTGGGCCATTCACAGGGCGGAGTTGTCGCATCCATGACGGCAGGCCTGCTGGCAGCACAGGGCAGCGACGTACCAACGCGTATGGTCCTGCTGGCCCCGGGTGCTGTCATCAAAGAGGCCTGCCAGGGCGGCAAGTTTTTCAATGCCCGCTTCGATCCCAAAGATCCACCCGCGTTCATCCGCTGCTGGGGTTTCATGAAATTGGGACGCGAATATCTTCTTACTACGCAGGAACTGGATATCTACGGCACAGCCTCCGCCTACAAAGGGCCCGTCCGCATACTGCATGGCACAAATGACAAGATCGTTCCCATGTGGTGCAGCAAGCGCTATGAGGAAACCTACGGTCCGCAGGCGGAACTCATCGTCATCGACGGAGAAAACCATATGATCAACCGCCGGCGCGACAAGGTTGTGGAGCAGGTCGTGAATTTTTTCAGCAAATAGTCGCCAAGCTGGTTGGCCGCCCATCATGAACCCAGTTTCCGCCAGACTCCTCAGCCAGCAGCTCATCTGCCCTCAGTTTGCCTCGCCTCACGACGTAGTAGCGTGGATGGGCGCGATGCAGGCGCAAGAGTACCGGATGATGCGCTGGGCCGTGGGAATGCGCACGAAAAAGCCCTCTGCCGCCGCTTTTGAAAAAGACTACAATGCGGGGCGGATTGTCCGCGGCCATCTTTTCCGGACCACCTGGCAACTGGTTGCCGGCGAAGACTGGTGCTGGATGCTGGAATTGTGCCGGACTAGCGCTTTGCGCGGACTGGCCGGTTGGATGAAATCCAACGGAGTCCATATCCCGCAAGCAGAACAAGACACCATCCAGCAAATCTTCAGCGACTACCTCGAACGCCACCGCATCGCCCTGAAACCCGATTTCGTCGCTGCCCTCGCGGAGAAAGGCATCGCGATGGATGACCACCGGCTATCCTACCACATCCGCCTTGGCGAATATTCCGGTCTTCTTTGCAGCGGCGACCTTTTCCCGATGAAACACAGTTACGCGCTGGTAAAAGACAAACTGCCCGTGCAGCGCCTTCTCCCAAAAGAAGAAGCCTTGGCCCTACTGGCTCGCAAATACTTCCGCAGTCACGGCCCGGCAACGCTGGAGGATTTCGTATGGTGGAGCGGCCTGAATAGCAGCGAGTGCAAAATCGGAATCGAGGCGCAGCAGACCGAACTCATACAGGAGCACTGGAAAGGTCTCACCTTCTTTCGCCATCGGGACAGCCGCACGCGCGGTTTCCGAAGCGGCACCGTTACCCTCCTTCCCTCTTATGATGAATACCTGATTGGATATAAAAGCCGCCATGTCGCTGTCCATCCCGACCATGCCCACCATGCCCACAACCAACGAGGCATCTTCTGGCCAGTCGTCCTGCTGGACGGAGAAGTCATCGGCAACTGGTCCGTCCCCGGCGGAAAACTACAAGTGGAGATTTTCCACCCGGAAGCCGACCTGCGCGACGAATCCCTCCAAACAGAAATTGCCTTGTATCACCAGTTTTTCAATCGACGACAGTTGTGAATGATGCCATCTCACGGCCGGCTTCGAAGGCTTTCCGTAGGTCTTGTTCCCAGTGCGCATCGCGCCATTTCCGTTTCGCTTCTTCGGAAAAGCTGGCCAGTTCAAAGCGGTCGTAGTTCTTTACCTGATAGGTATTATAGGCATTCAGCCGTTTGGGCTCGCCCAGCGCGGCGGCGATGCTGTATTCCATGGAGCCGTAGCCGTTGCTGTTGTTACGTTCCGGGAGTCCGTTCATCGTTGTGATCAAGACTACGGGCATGCGTTTCGGGGCCGTCATACTGTAGTCGTTATAGGATAGCCAAGGGAACGCGAGACGCTCGAGAAAAGCGCGCATCAGACCGGTTACGTCCCCGAAATAGATTGGAGAGCCGAGGACCAGGCCATCAGCCTGTGCGATTTCCTCCAGGACGGGCGTCAGTGCATCTTTGAACTTGCAGACGTTCGATGCCCGCCCCTTGACCTTGCAGGCCATGCATGACATGCAACCTTTGAAGTCCATCTCATAGAGTCGAACGATCTTCACTTCGATATCGCTGCCTACGGATTGGGCACCTTCTGCGAAATGTTGCAGCATTTGGGCGGTGTTCATATTGCGACGAGGGCCGCCGTCGATAATCACAATTTTCTTCATTATATGACTTGTTTGAGGTTTTACTGGGGTAGTACGTGGGGCAGCAGGAACTACAGCCGATTTGTCCAGCAGGCCGACTGCAGCTACAGTTGCCATCCCTATGATCGATTTCTTCAGAAAGCTTCGTCTGTCCATGGCTAGAATTCTTATGCAAATTGCTTCAGTGCGGGCTCCGTCAGCCGCTGGACCGTCCAGCCGTCCACGGGGATGGCGCCAATGGAGCGGTAGAGAGACAAGGCGGATTCGTTCCAGTCGAGGCAGATCCATTCCATGCGGCCGCAGTTCTGGGCGACCGCCAGCTGGGCAAGATGATTCAGCATCGCTTTGCCATAGCCCCTTCCGCGTTTCTCGGGAAGAATGAAAAGGTCCTCCAGATACAGGCCTTTTCGTCCCACGAATGTGGAGAAATTATAGAAGAACAAGGCAAAACCCACGACGGTTCCGTCTTCCTCCGCAAAAAGGACATGGGCGGCATGTTCTACGAACAAAGATTGATAGAGCGTGGCTTCGTCAGCTACGACTTCATCAGCACATTTCTCATAGTCAGCCAGTTTCTTGATAAAGGCGAGCACAAGACCGGCTTCACCGGGCTGCGCCGGACGGATGGAAAAGGATTTCATTGGCGGGAAAGGATCATGATTACTCAATGGAACGGAATGTTACACGATCTGACATTCCAGAGGAAGACCGGACGGTGAACGTACTTCCGGAAGGGCCTGTCTTCAGGTCGGGGAATTTCCAGATGACACCGGTGGGCTCACCGGAAGCGGCCAGGGTGCACACTTCGGTGCCATCCTGCAGCAATGTCAACTGGGGTGCATTGGAATAGACTGTCAATGTGAAGGCCTCCCCTGCCGGGCGGGCTTCCAAACGCCGGCCAGCGATATACACGGTCTCCTCCGACCGGTTCCACCAGGACTTGTACAGATAGAACACGTCTTTCTTGGTCTGGCGGTCGCGGGTCACGAGGCCTTTGTCATTGGTGTAAAGCCGGTTCGGATTTTCGGTGTAGTTCACGCCATCCGAACTGTCCAGATAACCTTCCTTGCGGTCGGCCACAGGAAAATCAAAGAGGATCCACAAAGACGTGAAACCCAGCCAGGGCATCTGCGCAATCTGCTGGGCATGCGCCTCATGCGAGCGGTTGCCATATTCCTCCACGTGGCGGGCATCATCGCCGTAACGGCGGATGTCCTCCTCTTTCCAGGTATGGCAGTACGGGTTGATACCCACGCCATATTCGGACAGGTTGGCGGTACCCATGTTGTCCCGGATCCAAACCAGGTCGGCCGTCACGCCGGAGAAGTCCCCATAATTATAATACCAACCGTGATAACGGTTTTCAGAATAATAGTCGGCCTTGAGTTCCGTATAGAAATTACGCTGGAAGACACTATCATCGGTAAGCCCCACGAAACGATTGGAATCCAGCAACTTGGCAAAGTCATAAAGCCGGGCGGTCTCATCCACGACCCGGCGTGCGTCCAGCACACCCTGGAAATGGTCGCGATTGCCCCAGCTGTCCAGTTCATTCCACATTCCCCAGAACACGATGGAAGGGTGATTGTAGAGGGTCCGGATCATCTCCTTCATCTGGCTGTGGATATTCTCGAAATAGGCATCCGACGCCCGCACGCCACAGATATTGACCCAGGGAATCTCGGTCTGCACCACGATGCCCAGCCGGTCGCAGAGCCGGAACGCATAGTCGTTGTGCGGATAGTGCGCCAGCCGCAGGAAATTGCACCCCAGTTCCCGTACAAACGCATAATCAGCGTCTATATCGGCATAGGAAAGAGCCGAGGCCTTCAAGTGCAGATCCTGGTGCATCGAAACCCCGCGCAGCGGATAGGGTTTTCCATTGAGCGAAAAACCTTTTTCCCGGTCAAGGGAATAGTAGCGGAATCCCACCTCCGTAACGGCACAGTCTCCGCCTGCCAGCAACTCTACCGTATAGAGATACGGATCCTCCAGGCCGTTCCAGAGATGCGGACTGTCCAGTCGGAAGGCATGCCGATAGGTACCGGAAACACCCTTCTGCACATCTTTCAGTACGGTTTTTCCAGCAGCATCTTTCACGAGCAGCGTCACGTCGGCCTGCCCGCAGACAAAAGTCTCGACGGTGGCTTCTGCAAGCGCTTCCGACACCTTGTCCTGGGTAACATGCAAACGGTAAAGGCCATAAGCGGACGGATCGAAATAGACCTTCCCTGGCTGAAACAACCAGACCGGATTGTGCAGACCCCCGTTTTTGTTAAAGTCTGAACTCACAGGGATCAGTTCCATGTCCTCGTGATTGTCGCACACCACTTCGATGCAATTGTCCCCTTTCTGTAACAGGCCAGCCAGAGGCACAGTGAAAGTCGTATAGCCTCCCTTATGGGTACAGGCCAGCCGTCCGTTTACAGAGACCGTCGCGGCCTGCGCCGCCCCTTCAAAGATAAGGAATGCCGGAGCGTCCGGGTTGGCAATCTGCACGGCCGTACGGTAGGTGGCAGGGCCCCGGTAGTAAGAAGCGCTGCGCCCATCAATGCAGTTATAGGAATGGGGTACAATGACTTGCTCCCAGGTATTCCCATCCTTGGAGAACTCCCATTCGGTCAGGGGCTGCTGCCCCTTGGGGATGAAACGGACAGAATCCGTATGGGTCGGGGTACAGTTCCAAGCCAGCAGGAACACGGCCAGCAGCGAAAAGATTTGTTTCATGGACAGCATGATCAGTAAACATGAATCGAGGTAGCGCGGGCAGACTGCAGGAAGTTGATGCCCCACCAGCACATCTGCAGGCAGAGGAAGGCAAACAGCAGCAGCCAGAGGGCCGTGCGGTCTGCTTTGGGCCGCGCGCGCCGGAACAGGATATACAGCAGATAGCAGAGCCAGGTAATAGCTGCCCAGGTCTCCTTCGGATCCCATCCCCAATACGTGCCCCAGGCCTCATGGGCCCACAGAGAGCCGAAGAGCATGCCGAAAGTCAGGAACGCCTGACCCACATAGACCAGATTATCCGTCTGCAAAAGCTCGTTTTCCGAGATGCCGCCGCGGCGGAAGAACAAGAGATAGATGCCCACCAGCGTCGCTGCGCCCAGAATGGCATACGACAGCATATACACAATCACATGCGGCACGAACCAGGGGCTCATCAGCGCCGGCATCAGGGTTTTATTGTGTATCTCAGGCTTGAAGAGATTGACACAGATGAAGACCAGCGCCAACACGGTCGCAAAACTCAAAATCCATCTATACCGCCACCGGGCATATACAATGAGGCCGATCAGGGCCAGGAAAAACGAATACCAGAGCCGCGTCTCTCCTTGCGTACGCAAAGGCGGACGCTCCAGGGAGATCCAAAGGCCGACAACAAAAGCGGCGTAAATCAGCAAGCCGACCAGGGAAAGGCTCAGCGCCACCGGACGGCGCTCCTTCCAGGCAAAAAATGCGGCGATGCCCCAGCAAAACACAGCGGGAATCGCAAACCAGCCAAAAATATCCCAGCTCATGCCAAATCCTCCTTTTTACCCGTCTTCGGGGCCATAACCAGAAAGAGACAAAGCGCCCCGACGATCATCAGCAAGATGCCCGTCAGGACAAACGGTTGCCACGGGTCGCGGACCATCTCAAAGATACTGATCTGGCTCTCCACACCCGCATCCGAATCATAATCGTATTGATAAATCTTCCAACCGGCCACCTTCAAGGGCTTATTGACCTCGATGACCGCTTGAACAGGGTCGCCGGATTTCGGATAAACAGTGACATCCGAAGCGAAACGCTTCGGAACCCGCATCTTGGCCCCGGGCTGCATGGGAAACTCCTCCATGATGAAATCGAGCAGTTCGATGGAGACATCGAGTTCGTGCATATTTCCCTTCTCGTCTTCAGCCCGGCACTCGGTCTCCCCTTCCCGTGTCGTCATGTGCACGCGCTGGATGTCCGGTGCGCCCAGCGCTCCGCAGACCAGCGCCATGAACAGGCCGACATGGTTGAGTAAAAACGGAATCTCTTTCAAGCTGAATCTCATCAGATGCTTAAGGGCGACAAGTCCGCAGAGGATCATCAACCAGGCATAAGCCAGTACGAATGGCCAAAAGTCGAGCATCTGCGACAGCCAGGGAATGCCTCCGCCTTCCTCCTGCTGGGCGACCAGCCCCAAGAGAATCGTCAGGCCCAGCGCATAGCAGAGTGCCGGCACAGCAGCCTCCAGCTGCATCATCCATTCAAACAGATAAACCTTTCGCCGCAAGGCATACATAACTCCGATCAGCACCAGAAGACCGATCAGCAAGATGAGGTTGACCGGACGCGCCATCAGATCCCAGCGCACGGGACCGATCGTGGCCTGGAGCAACACACCCAGCACAAGCAGCCCCCCGCCGATCAGGAAGCCCTCTTTCATTTTCCAAGGTTTTGTTCCCATGGTATTTCCATTCTTTGCGTCAAAGATACGAAAAGCTTTTTGTAACTTTGGCAAATAAATCAGCGCCAAGACGAAACGATGAAAAGATTCTTTGTATCCCTGCTTTTGTGCTGGGCCTGCCTGCCCCTGGCCGCGCAGTATCGGGAGTACATCTGGCCGGAAGGCCGGATGCCCGACGCGCAGCCCAGTCAGATCGCGGCCATGACCGATGAGTCGGAAGCCCCTGGTTTCCTGCCGGATGCGCACCGCATTCCTTACTTGGAATGGTTCCCGGCACCAGCCGACAGTATCCGGAAAGATGCCTGCATGATCCTGATTTCCGGCGGTTCCTATATGAACTGCTGCGATGTGGGACTGATCCGCACCTGGCAGGAGGAGTTCACGAAACTGGGCATACAATGCGTGAATTTCGTCTATCGGACGCCACGGCCCGTGGGTTTGCCCATTTATCAAACGGCTTGGGAAGACGGTCAGCGCGCGGTGCGCCTAGTCCGCAGCCAGGCGGCAGCCCGAGGCTATGATCCGGAAAAGATAGGCGTGATCTCCATGTCGGCTGGTTCGCATCTGGCGCTGCTGCTGGCTACGGGATCGTTGACACAAACCTATGACGCAGTGGATGCTCGCGACCAGGTCCCTTGCCACATCAACTGGGCCATTGTCAATGCCCCGGCCTATGTGACCAGTGATGCTGAGGAAGGCACCCCTGCCACGCGGGACGGCTACGGTCCCGACGTGACGCTCAGCAGCGTATTCCCTTTCGATGCGAAAACTTGCCCGATGAGCCTCCACCACGGCGGGCTGGATCCCTACTCTCCCAATGGTTCCACCCAAGTTTACAGGCAGTTGCGCCGGATGGGCATCCCGGCAGAACTGCATCTCTATCCAGGCAAAGGGCACGGCGCTTATGGTTTTGAGCGCGGGGTGGAATTCATGCGACAGATGGGATATCTGGGGCCAGTGGAGCCCGAAGTAGCGCTGATGGACCGCTACCCCGAAGACCTGGTGGCTACAAGCTATGACAAGGAGAATGTCTGGCCGGAAGGCAAAATGCCGGACACCCAGGCACATCAGTGCACGCCTTATATCGAATGGTATATTCCCGAACACCGTACCACAGACGCCATCCAGATCATCTATTCGGGCGGCGCCTACGCGGGAAACAGCCCGGACGGATTTGAAGTAGCTCCTGCACGCCGCTACCTGAACGCACGCGGCATCACTGTTGTCACCCTGAAATACCGGACCCCGCGCCCGGAAGGCCTGGCGAAACACACCTCAGCCTGGCAGGACCTGCAACGCGCCATCCGCCTCGTCCGCAGCGAAGCTGCCGAACGAGGCCTGGACCCCGACCGCATCGGCATCATGGGATCCTCAGCCGGCGGGCACCTGACCCTGATGGGCGTAACCTCTTCCCGGCATCGTGCCTACCTCCCTATCGACGCGATCGATACGCTGGCCTGCAACGTCCAATGGGGTATTGGCATCTATCCGGCTTATGCGTTGACAGACGGACTGGATGAAAACAACACAACGGGCGGAAATGACGATGCGGCACGACTCGCTCCGGAGTTTTCTTTCGATTCCGACACAGCCCCGATGCTTCTCATCCACGGCGACGCCGACGGCTGGGCCGCCATGAATTCCGTCAAGGTCTGGGAACAGCTGCGCGCCATGGGCATCCAAAGCGAACTGCACACGCTCGCAACGCGGGAGCACTGCTTCCAGCGCACCGCCTCGCCCGGGACGGGCAGTTACACGTGGCTGGAGCGGATTTGTGATTATCTCGGACTGCGCTAATGCGTCCAGGCTTTCGGGCCCCGGCGATTGGCTTCCCGCAGGAAAGCAACCAAGGCTTCATTGCGCAGGATCGCGTCCGTGTAGCGGGATGCGAGATTGTGGGCAAACTTTTCAATGGTGCAGCCTTTGTAGAAATCGCTCGGGAGGTCGTGACGGAGGGTTCCGCCGCCGTTGTTCCCGGCGGAGATGCCGGGGGTAATGATATCTTCCCAGATGAACGGGCACTCCCCTTTCTGGAAACACAGTATCAAGGTTGTCCTTTCGTAGCGGCATTCTTCGAAATGTCGAGCCACAAGAATATTAGTGTGGATGAACGTCAGCCCTAGTTTTTTGGCCAATTGCTCAGCGGCCGAATTGAAAACGCCGCGAAGGATCACCTGGTTGCCTTTCAAAAGCTTTTCCAGTTCAGGCGTCAGCGGAATGCGGTCCAGGTCCGCTTCCACAATCAGGTCTTTCAAGTTGGGGAACGATTCGACAAACCCCTTCTCGAGACCACAGACACCCGCCTCGATGACAAGCGTTTTGTACTTGGAAGGATTCAGTCTGCCGGGGCCGGCATCCAGATCTTCCGCCCGAACACATACTTTGCGCTTTTGACCGACGGGCGTACCTACCGATAAAACATTGCCATACAGTGTATAGGGCCCCGGATACCAGGTATCGTACACGACATTCTGATGATGGTTGGAAAAGAACATGGCCGTGATTATCCCAGTTTGACGGCGGTTCCGGAAGCCGTAACCATCAACATGCCGTTGTTGGCGCCCAGCACCTCATAGTCAAGATCGATGCCGACAACGGCATCGGCGCCGAGTTGCTCGGCCCGCTTGCGCATCTCATTCATTGCTTCGGTCCGGGCCTGAATAAGCTCTTCTTCATAAGAAGTGCTCCGGCCGCCTACGATGTTGCGGAGACTGGCCGCGATATCTTTCAGAAATACGACACCGGCGATCACTTCGCCGAAAATGACACCCTTGTATTCCACGATGGTGCGTCCCTCGATCGTAGGAGTTGTGGTTAGAATCATAGCTTCAGATTAAAATAATATGGCTTGTTATTTTGCTTTCGCCAATTGAATCTCGATCAGGCGAGGCTTCAAATCAGAAATGGTCGTATCCTTTACAAGATAAGTGTCATCGGCGGGTTCGAATCGAAATTCGGGATCTGTAGCGTCACCTTCCCTTCGCATAACGGGCACGCCCGCTTCCCCATCATGTCCGGTCAGGAAACCGGAACTCCAATCCGGGCCATTGTAGCCCTGCACCCGGGCGCGCACACGGACACCTTCCATCGGTTCTCCCGTATCGGCCGCTACAACCTTGAAAGACATATAGACAAAATCCATTCCTTCAGGCGTACCGTAGCATGCCTGGAAAATGAACAGGGCGGTTGTCAGGGAAAGGCCCTTGAGCAAATTATGAAGCCATTTCATATTCCTGTACGATTACTTATATCCTATAGATGCAAAAAGACACTGAAATGTTGCGTCTTGAGAATCTTACCGCCGACGGCTCTCCCCGGCTCCGCCATACTACTATCGCTTTTTCGCCCAGGTATTGGCAAGGATGATGACAAGGAAACAAAGGACAAGCGTGAGACTCACGAAAATCCCCACGGCAGTCACTGTTTCCTTTCCAAGCGTCAGCAATAACAGAGGAGCCAGTAAGACCAAAAAGCCTCCTAGCAGTCCCCGAAGCCGTTTGATATTGTACTTTGCTTTCTCTTTCTCAGAAGCGGTGTTGTAACCGGCAATCAAATTGTCTCCCTTGCCGACAAGGATAAGGACGCCAAAAACTAACAGAATTGCCGAAACGATAATGGGAACGATCATACAAGTGTCTTTTTGTTGATTTGCAATTATTGCTTTCGATTCATAACCGACCGGATTGCTCAAATACAAATATACGCAATTTTACGATCCGTCCCATCCGAAGGGAAGATTTGCTAAACAGGGGCCAGGATGCTGTCAAAAAAAGAGGCGTACCGGCGATTGTGCAGATCCGTGCCCAGAAAAGAATAATAGCCTTTCTCCATAAGGTAGATTGCGCGTTCCCGGGCGGGACTTCCGTAAAAGCCCTCGGCCGCGCCAAGATTCCGCTGGAAAGCGGCACCGGCTTCGTACCAACGTTCATAATCGCCAGGCGTCGCCCAGAGATAACGCTCAGGATGTGCCAACACCGGCTGATAGCCGGCCTCCACCAACTTGCGGATCTCATCGGCCGGCACAATCGAACCCATCTTCTCCGGTTTTTTCAGACGCAATTCGATCAGGACATGATTGCCCTTCCACGGCAGCAGGCGCTGGCGGGGCCAGGTCTCCGGAACCAGCCGATACTCGAGCGACGGGGTCAGCCGCAGCGGAATGCCTTTGCGGTCCAGAACCTGCTGCAAATCTGCCACGGCCTGCGCGACCTCATCTTCCGTATTGCGATATAAGGCCGTACTATGCGAAGTACACACCGCCTCCTGGTATCCATGACCAACCAGCCAACGGCATAAAAACAGCGATTCCTCCAAATCCGCGGCTCCGTCGTCGAGGCCCGGAAGAATGTGGCAATGGCAATCGTAAAGCGGTAACTGTTCCATAGGCACAACGATCAGTTTACTGGTACCAGAACCGCCCGCAATTCAGAAACCGTAGAAACGATGTGTGTGGCAGACAGCGAAGCAACAGGGCGATAGCCCCAGCTTACGGCAATCCGGTCGATGCCCCCATTGGCAGCAGTCGCCATGTCCGTGGCAGAATCCCCAACCAGGACAGCACGTTCAGCCGGGACATCTGCAACAGCGAGCGCCTCCAGCACGATAGCCGGATCGGGCTTGAGTGGGAACCCAGGACGATTGCCCAGGATGCTGTTGAAACGGACACCCGGAAAGAACTTGCGAATCAGGTATTCCGTGCCTTCTTGAAACTTATTGGAGACCACAGCCAGCTTCACCCCTGCCCGATCCAGTTCGGCCAGCAGCCCCGGAATCCCGGGATACGGCACTGTGTGCACGTCGATGTGCGCGGTATAGTAGCTCCGGAAGTCGGTCAGGCACGCATCCACGTACGCCTCATCGGCGCAGAACGGTTCGGGCAAAGACTGCCGGACCAGATTGCGGACACCGTGGCCAACCCGCACCCGGACACCTTCTCGGTCAAGAAGCGGCAACCGCCGAAGCGCCAGCGCATGGTTCACGGCCGCTGCGAGATCCTCCAGCGTGTCGAGCAAAGTGCCGTCGAGGTCAAATAAAACAAGTGAATAATGCATCGCCATTTCGCCTGCAAAGATACAACGCTTCTTTCATTGCGCAAAAATAGCTACCTTCGCCTCCTAAAACTAAAACACTCCTTTTATGAAAAAACATACTTTGAAGGACTGGCTCATCGTGACCCGCTACTGGTCCTTCTCTGTTTCTACCATGCCGGTCCTGGCCACATTTGCCTATCTGTTCAGCGAACGATTGCTGCCTGGAGGCGTCAAGCCGTACCTGATTCTGCTTCTCTGTCTGGTGAGTGTCGTGCTCCTTCATGCCGCCGGGAATGTCCTCAGTGACTGGTACGATTATAAGCGCGGTGTTGACAATGAGAACGCCTACGCCGTCCCGAACCTGGTCTTCCACCACTTCGAACCAGTTGAGTATCTGCGGTTCAGCATCATTCTTTTTATCATCGGAGCTCTGTCCGGCATTTGCATTGCCCTGCTCAGCGGCCCGGCCCTTTGGATCGTCGGCGGAGTGGGCGTGCTACTCACCCTCCTGTATTCCTTCCTCAAGTATCATGCGTTGGGAGACTTGGATATCTTCTTGATTTTCGGGGTCTTGACGGTGATTGGCACGGCCTATGCGGTCACCGGCGTGCTGCATTGGGACGCGCTCGTACTGTCCCTCCCGATCGGCCTTATCACCGTATCCGTCCTGCATGCCAACAATACCCTGGACACGTCCACAGACCGGGCGGCCGGTATCAAGACTTTCGCGATGCTGATCGGGGGCAAGGCTTCCAGCGTACTGTATTGCGCCTATATGATCATTCCCTTCCTCTGCGTAATCGCTGCAGTGGCTGTGGGAAGACTCCACCCGCTGGCGCTGATCTGCCTGGTGGCGGGCATCCTGGCCTGGCGCAATCTGCAGCAGGCGCGCAAATATGACAAACTGGGTACGGATGCGATGAAGGGTCTGGACCAGGCTTCTGCCAAGCTGCAGATGGTATTTTCTTTACTGCTGTCCCTGGGTCTCTTCCTTTCCGTGCTGCTATGAAATCGGATGCGCGTCGGCTGATTTTCGCGGTCGCGGCAGCCGCCCTGCTGTGGTTCTATATGTTCAGCCCCTGGACCAACGGGGCACCCAATTTCTGGCTCGTCATGGCGGGCTCAGCCCTCATCCTGACCACTTGCGCAATCGGATTCACGCCTGATCGGAAGGCGCTGTTTTCGATTGAAAAGCCCTGGCTGCAACTGTTGGGCGGCATCGCATTGGCCTTCCTGCTCTGGGGCATTTTCTGGGTTGGAGACAAACTGGCCGCGTGGATGTTCCATTTTGCCCGTCCGCAGGTGGATGCTGTCTATGCGATGAAGACAAGCCTTCCGGTGTCCGTAATCGCCCTCCTGCTGCTGTTCCTGATCGGACCGGCAGAAGAATTGTTCTGGCGAGGTTATGTGCAACGTACGCTGGTGAAGCTTTTCGCGAACCGGAAAGCTGGGGCGACCCTGGCTTTCATCGTGACGGCCCTAGTCTATGCCCTGGTGCACATCTGGTCCTTCAACTTCATGCTGGTCATGGCCGCCCTGGTAGCCGGCTTGGTATGGGGCCTTATCTACCGGCTCTGTCCCAAGGCGCTACCCGCATTGGTCGTGAGCCATGCCCTGTGGGATGCACTTGTTTTTGTAATCCTTCCGATCTAAGCTATTTGACCGTCACCCGCGGAATATCTTTCCAGATCGTCGTGTAGTGCGGCGACTGTCTTTCGCGGGCCATTTTGATCTGGCCATCGCCCTGGACACCGAAACGGATCGCGCCGGGTCCGTAGATGGTTGTCACGGAATCAATGGCTTCGGAAAGGCGCGCCTGTCGGTCTTCCGCCTCCACGTCCCGGAAAAGAGACTTCATATACCCTTCTTTCTGCGTGATGCGCGTAATTACCACGCCGGCCTTTTTGTAGCCATAGCATTCCTGGAAAAAAGCGCGGACCGCGGCAACGGCGGCAACGATGAGGGTGGCGTGGTCATCCGTCCCTTCGGGAAATACAACCAGACGGCTGGCAAAGGTCTGTGGCTCATTATCATGAAAGCGGTTGGTCATGGCGAAAGGCATCATCTCAAGGGCAAGCGAGCCTTGCTTGCGGAGCTTCAATACGGCGGCTTCGGTAAACGTTGCTACCTGGCTGCAGAGGGCGGCCGGGTCAGTGATCTCCTTGGCGAAGCTGCGTGAGACACAAATGGTCTGCCGGGGTTCGATGACATCTTCGAATTCGATGCAAGGCTCGCCCCGAAGTTCTTTCCAGGTACGCCAGCCAGGAAGCGCAAAGGTCTTGCGGACCACATATTCTTTCAATTGCGTGTAATCCCACGCCGTAGCTACGCCCAGCAGGGCCAGTTTCTTGACCGACCTGCGCCCGATGCCCCAGACATCCGCGGCCGGGAACTTCCTGAGCACTTTGGCAATGTCCTGCGGACGATGCATGTAGCAGCCGCCATCCAGTTTCGGGTATTGCTTGCACAGTTTCGACGCAATCTTGGCCAGCGTCTTGGTCGGTGCCACTCCGACGGAAACCGGGATGCCCGTCATCTTCCTGCAGGCAGCCGAAAGACCTTTTGCCCACCCATCCAGATCCGCAATCATCGCACCCCGCAAGTCCAGGAAAGACTCGTCAATGGAATACTGTTCGACCGCCGGTGCCCAGTCCCGCAAGACATCCTGCACCCGCCGGGACATATCGCCGTAGAGCGCATAATTGGACGAGAAGACCGCCACATGGTTCTTCTCCACAAGGTCCTTGATCTTGAAGAAAGGATCGCCCATCTTGATACCCAAAGCCTTGGCCTCGTTGGACCGCGCCACGGCACAACCGTCGTTATTGCTCAGCACAATAACCGGTTTTCCTACCAGGTCGGGCCGGAAAACCCGCTCGCAGGAAGCGAAGAAATTGTTGCAGTCGGCCAGGGCGAACATGAAGACAGCGGACGCAGTTACGCTTTCTTGATCACCCAGGTCACGACACCCCAGATCAAAAAGTCATTGTCGGGACCGACCGGAATGGGTTTGAACTTATCATTGTGTTCATTACAAGGCAGCAGGAGGGCTCCCTCCCCTGTAATCTCCACCCGTTTGACCGTGTACTCCCCGTCGATATAACAGACGGCCTTGCAGTCGTTATACGGCTCTACAGCCCGGTCCACGATGATGATGTCGCCTTCATCCATATCGGCATCGACCATCGACACGCCGTCAATCTGGAAAAAGAACGTGGAAGCGGAATGACGCACCAGAAGTTTCACGAGATCCAGTTTCTCGCGGACATCCTCGGCGGGCGACGGGAAGCCTGCCTTGATCGCACCGACCAGCAGGCTCTCGAACGAAGAAGAATCAACGATCGGATGGGGTTGCATAGCACTCAATACTGTTCGACAAATGACGTGATCAGCCGAAAGACAGGTTCGTAGCTTTCGAAGCGGACGGTACGGTAGGTGTCGGCCGGGGTATGATAATGGGGATAAGCGGAGCCTTCTTTGTTTTCGAGGAAGATGCAGGGGACGCCGCGGGTGGCGAAGGGATAGTGGTCGCTGTTGGCGGCGAGATCACCGCGATCGAGGGCCTTGAACAAACCTTGCGCCTGGTTGATGGCTTCGAATCGAGCGAAGCGGGCCATGCCGGCTTCGCTGACTTCGCAATACAGGGAAGGATTGTCGTCGCCAATCATATCGATATTGAAGAGATAGCAGATCTGCGACAGCGGAACGACAGGGTGCTCGGCGAACCAGGTAGAGCCGCGCAGGTTGGCATCTTCGCCGGAGAAGGCGATGAAATACATGTCGTACTGAGGCTTGTGCTGAGCGTAATAGCGGGCCAGGGTGATGATGGCGGCCGTGCCGGAGGCGTTGTCGTTGGCACCAGGATAATAGACTTTCCGGCCCAGATTGCCCAGATGGTCGTAGTGCGCGGTGAAGACATAGCAGCTGTCGTGTCGCTGGCCATTGACCTTGGCAATCACATTTTCCGTCGCATAATCTTTCAGGAACTGGTTGTCCACGTTCAGGCGGACGCGCTGTACGCCGGCGATGGCTTCGGGCGTCACCCAGATGATGGGCTTGTCCACCACTTTTTCGCCGTAGGCCTTGAAGAATTTGATCGGCGCTTCCCAGGTGTAGATGAGACCGGCATTCGGGCAGGCGCCGGCTTTCTGCAAACGGGAGAAGACATCGCGATGCTGGTAGGTGAACCAGAATTCGCAGACCACCATGCAGTTGGCATTTTCAGGCCTGGCCAGATCAGCCAGAAGCTGCGCGCCATCAAAATGAGCGGTATCGACGTGATAGACCGGGAACTCCCCTTTCACACCCGGGGAATACTCCCGCATGGAGAACTCCGTGCCGGCCTGGAGTTTGCGGCCATCGGCCCACATCTCCATATCGCCGCAAAAAGTATTGATATCCAGCGTAAAGGGTTGGTAGGTCACTTCATCGGCCCCGGCCTTTTCAAAGGCGCGGTGGATGTATTTGCCTGCCTTGCGGACGCCATCTCTCGCGTAGCCGCGTCCCTGGTAGCGGGCGCTGCTCAAGTCTTTGACAATCCGTTTGAATTGCGCCAGATCCTGTGCCCCGCCATCCGGAGCACCCAGCGACATCATGGCTAAAGCCAGCCCAAGAATCAACAGTCTTTTCGTTCCCATAACACAAAAATAAAAAATAAAATCGTATCTTTATGAGTTGTTAGCTGAAATCAAACCGCTCATCCTATGGAAAAGACCGATTACCCCTGGACCTTTACTTCCGTCGGCGGAACCGTCCGTGTGAAGATCACATCCGGCGCCGACATCGCCCACCTGGGCGAACTGGACCGCAAACTCTGGACAGTCCTGAGCTGCCCGACCCGCAACCTGGAATTTGACCAGAAAACCCTCGACCTGCTCGACGCCGACCACGACGGCAACATCCGCGTGGACGAAGTCATCGCTAGTGCCCAGTGGCTGACAGGAATCCTGAAAGACTCGGACATGCTCCTGACCCGCGGCACCGAAATACCCTTCTCCGCCTTCAATGAGGAGAATCCCGACGGTGCGAAACTGCTGGCTTCCGCCAAACAGATCCTCAAGAATCTCGGGCTGGAAAAAGACAGCATCGCATTGGAAGACACGGCCGACAACGTGAAGATCTTCGCCGACACGAAATTCAACGGTGACGGCATCATCACCCCGGCCAGTGCGGACGACGAAACGCTCTCAGCCCTGATTACCACCATCACCGAAACCATCGGCAAGGCCATGGACCGCAGCGGGGTGGAAGGTGTGACAGCCGATAATATCGAAGCCTTCTATACCGCCTTGTCAGAATACGCGGCCTGGCAGGATGCCGGCACAAAGGACGTCTTCCCGTTCGGCGACAAGACTGCCGACGCCCTGGCTGCCGTCGAGGCGCTCAAAGACAAAGTGGCCGACTATTTCATGCGCTGCAAGCTCATCGGCTTCGATGCCGGCACCTCAGCCGCCGTGGACGTCTCTGTGGATAAAATCAAGGCCATCGAAGGCAACCTGGCCCTCGCTTCTTCCGCCATCGGCGAAGAGCCTCTGGCCAAGCCGACAGCCGACGGCCTGCTGCCGCTCGATGCGGTGAACCCGGCCTGGAAAGGTGCCGTGGAGGCGATGCGCGGGCTCGTGCTGGAAGAAGGCAAGGCCACGCTCACGGAGGCGGAATGGGCTGACATTGTCGGAAAATTCGCCCCTTATACCGCCTGGATGAACGACAAGAAAGGCGCTGCCGTTGAAGGCCTGGGCATCGACAAGGTGAAGGAGTTCCTGAAAGCCGACCAGAAGGACGCCCTCCTGAAACTCGTCGAAGCCGACAAGGCACTCGAAGAGGAAGCGCTTTCCATCGAAGCGGTGGACAAACTGCTCCGCCTGTATCACAATTTCTATGATTTCCTGAACAACTACGTCGTCCTGGCCGATTTCTACGATGCCGACCGCAAGGCCATTTTCCAGGCCGGACGCCTGTATATCAACCAGCGGTCTACGGACCTCTGCGTCCGTGTGGACGGGCCCAACGCCGACATTTCCGCCCTCAGCGGCATGTACATCCTGTACTGTGCCTGCAAGAGCGAGAAGATGGGCAAAGCCATGAACATCGCCGCCGTCCTGACCGACGGCGACGTGGAAGGAATCCGGCCTGGCAAGAATGCCGTGTTCTACGATCGGGAAGGACATGACTGGAGCGCGGTCGTCACGAGCATCGTGGAGAATCCCATCTCCCTGCGGCAAGCCTTCTGGTCGCCCTACAAGAAAGCAGCACGCTGGATTTCCGACAAGATCGGCAAGGTAGCTTCCGACAAGGCCGCCAAAGGGGAAGGCACGCTGAGCAACATTACCCAAAGTGCCACCACGGCACCGGCAGCCGGCGCCGAAGCCGCCACCAAGGCAGCGCCGTTCGACATCGGCAAGATTGCCGGTATCACCATCGCGATCGCAGCCGTAGCAGGCGTCTTCACCGCCATTGTCGCCACCCTCAAGAGCCTGACCTGGTGGCAGTGGATCATTTTGATCATCGCCCTGATGCTCGTCATCTCGCTTCCGGCCGTGTTCATCGCATGGCGGAAACTGCGCCGGCGCGACCTGGGGCCTGTGCTCAACGCCAACGGCTGGGCCATCAACGCCGCTTCCTTCGTGCGCGGCAAGTTCGCCAAGAGCCTGACCAAACTGGCCGTCTTCCCGAAACTCACGGCCGTGGATCCCGCCGCCCGCCGCAAGGCAGCCTGGCGCAGGTTCTGGTGCTGGCTGATCGGTATTCTGGTGGTCGCCGGACTCTGCCTCTATTTCACGGACAACCTTAAATGCATCGGCCTCCCTTTCCATAAGGAGAAACCTGTCGAGGGAGTGGTCGATGAAGGCGCTGCGGCCACTGAAGAGGCTATCGAAACAGCTACCGAAACAGTTGCAACTGAAGAAGTTACAGAGGGTTAAGTCCAATCCGTTTCTCCGGGCTTCCACCCTGCTCTTTCCGCGGTGTCAGTGCTTATGCTTGACACCGCGGACTGGTTCTGCAGCCAAGGGATCTTCGGGCCAGGCGTGTTTGGGGTAGCGTCGGCGCAGTTCTTTGCGGACTTCGAAATAAGTGCCGCTCCAGAAGCTCCGCAGGTCGCTGGTGAGCTGAACAGGCTTATAACCAGGAGAAAGCAACTCCATTAGCACTGCACGGCGTCCGCCATCTACCCGAGGCGTATCGAGCAAGCCGAAACATTCCTGCAACCGGACCCGGAGCACGGGGACTTCTGCTCCCTGACGGTAGTCAAGCCGGATACGGCTGCCGGTCGGCACAACGAGATGCGAGGGCGCCAAGCGATCAACGGCTTGTTGCTGCACATAAGTGAGTTGGCCCCAGATGACGGCAGCCATGTCAATCTTCTTGAGATTGGCCGTAGTCGGAGCGTAAGCGGGCAACCACTCCCCTGCCCGCGCCAATACAGTATCTGTTGAAACGTCCGGCAGGTCCAGTTCCGGATGCCAGTCCGCGACCGTGTCAATCCGACGCTGCAGGTTTTCCACCTCGTCGGAGAAGTCAAACATGGACCGGCCCTCCTTGCGGGCAGCGTCGGCTATCACACGCACAATATCTTCTTTATCAATATCTTGCAACGTTTCTTCGCGCAAAATATGTACGCCTTTTCGCCAAATCCGGCGAGCGACGACACGGCCGGTCCGGGTATCCCAATAAACCCGTTCACTGGGCTGCGCCATGGGTAGTATATCTTCCTGGGTGACCGGCGCCGCCAGGAAAATGCGGCCAATACCCCCGGCATTGACATGGACACTGGCAACGGCAAGCCACGCCGCATCGGACAGCGCACTAGTGGTCTCTATAGCAACCAAGTCACCACTCGCCAGGCAGTAGCGACCATGCCCTTCCTTCCACGGGCGCGCCACACGTTCCGGGTAAGCTGCGGCAACCAACTGGCCGATAACATAGGCATCTGCGTGCGTATTGTCTTCCGGTATCCCCCCGGCCAAAGCTCGGTATTGGGCTGCAATGCGGGCTATCCGGGCCCATGGGCCGGGATGGCGGTTGTCGCGGGCCCGCCGCAAGCCTTCAATCCGCAACGAAATGTCCGGATCCTCATCCATCGCCATGGGGTCTTTTTCTTCCAGCAGCGCGGCAATGTCCGCCGCTATCGCTTTCTGTACGTCATCCTCCGCCGCCAGCAGCAACTGGGCCACACGGGGATGGCACGGAAGAGAAGCCATGTCCCGGCCATGGGCTGTGAGCCGACCAGACGGATCAATCGCGCCTAAGGCAAGGAGCAGGGCCTGCGCGGTTTTGAGGGCCTGGGCGGGTGGCGGTGTAAGCCACGGCAAGCGCAGCGCATCTGCCTCGCCCCAAGCTGCGACTTGCAGTAAAAGCGGCGCAATGTCCGCTTCCAGAATCTCCGGTTTGCGGAGCGCCTCCATCCGGCTCTCACCGCCCTTGCTCCAAAGTCGGTAGCAGATGCCAGGCGCCACGCGGCCAGCCCGGCCCGTGCGCTGAGCGGCCATATCCTGGCTGATCCGGACCGTCTCGAGATGTTCGAGCGACGTGCGGCTGTCAAAGACCGGTTTGCGGCAAAAGCCCGCATCTACGACGATGCGGACTCCCTCAATGGTCAAGGAAGTTTCAGCAATGGGTGTGGCCAGCACAACCTTCCGTTCGCCGGGCCGGCTGGGCGCGATGGCTCGCCGCTGTTCCTCCAGGGAGAGCATTCCGTAAAGAGGGCACACATGCGTAGAACCCAGTATCGTTCCGAGCGCCTCAGCACAGCGGCGAATCTCTCCTTCACCTGGAAGGAAGGCCAGCATATCCCCTTCATGTGACTGGTGGGCGGATCGTATTTGCCGGACTGTCGCCTCCACGATTTCTTCGGAAGAAATGTCGCGTCCGTATTGTATTTCCACCGGGAACATGCGCCCTTCACAGGAAATGGCTTGTGCGCCAAGCATCGCGCAAAGCTCCTGCGAATCCAGGGTAGCAGACATCAATACAAGCTTGAGGTCCGGACGTAGAATTTGCTGTGCCTCACGGGATAAGGCTAACGCCAAATCGGTCTGCAAGCTGCGTTCGTGAAACTCGTCAAAGATAAGGATAGCTACCTTTTCAAGTCCAGGATCTTCCACCAGCATCCGCGTCAGGATACCCTCCGTCACCACTTCGATGCGGGTGCGGCGGCTGATGCGTTTTTCGAAACGGATGCGGTAGCCCACCGTCTCCCCGACCTCCTCGTCCAGCAACGATGCCATCCGCGCAGCGATCTGCCTGGCGGCAATCCGGCGCGGTTCCAGCATCAGGATCCGGCTGTCTTCCGGCAGGGCGGCCAACATGGTCAACGGCAGGACTGTTGATTTGCCGGCTCCGGGAGGCGCTGTCACCACGACCGTTCCGCAAGTACCGAGGCAGCGGTTCAGGTCCCCGGCAATCGCGGCGGCGGGCAGACTGGCTATGCGATCGTCCCGGATCATCCTGTCAGCTCACTTTCCACCGGACCCGCCAACGGCCGTCTTCAAAGTCGTGACTGAGAATCTTGAACGTGCCGATTTCTGCAGTGTTCTCGACATGCGCACCGGCACAAGCACAAATATCGTAATCGCCCACCCGCACGATGCGGAGGGTCTCCGACACATTGTCAGGCAATTTGCTGAGATCCACTAGGCCAGCGGCTTCGGCCCGTGGGATGTATTCAATGGTGACCGGGAGATGCCGCCCGATGACCTCATTGACGGTCGCCTCGATCCGGGCGATATCTTCCTCAGATGGAGCCTCCGCCAGCATATAGTCACACTTGGATTTCTTGCGTTCAATGTGGGCGTTTCGGGAGCGCGGGCAACCGAACAAACGGACCATCGTGGCATTGAGGATATGTTCCGCCGTATGCATCGGCGGATACTCTTGCTTGTTGTGTTCGTTCAGGATGGGATCCATGACAATCCTTTTTTTGCTATCTTCGTTCTTTGAAATACCAGGTAACGGACAAAAATACAGTTTTTCCCCCTATGAAACAAGACTATTTCGAAGGCGCCGATGTCGCCGTCACAATCTGCGCCAAAGACGGGACGATCCTGGACATGAACCGGAAATCCCGCAAGACCTTTCTCAAACCCGGCCAGGAAACGATCCTCGGCCAGAATGTGCTCGACTGCCATCCCGAGCCGGCCCGTACCATGCTGGCCGATATGCTGGCCACCCCCCGCACCAACATCTACACCGTCGAAAAGGAAGGTGTCAAGAAACTCATCTACCAGTGTCCCTGGTATGAAGGAGAGGAATATGCCGGCTTTATGGAACTGTCAATCGTCCTGCCGGAGTTTATCCCCAACCGCGTCCGCAAACCAAAAGCATGAACCTAAAACTGTTACACCCATGAAAACCCTCAAGCACTTCCTGATGGCGGCCCTGCTGCTCGCGGTGGCTGTCGCCTGCGGTCCCAAAGCGCCGAAGGCACCGAAAATCCTGGTCCTCTATTATTCCCAGACCGAAACGACGAAGACCGTGGCAGAAGCGATCGCAACCCGTCTGGGTGCGGACATCGAAGCCATCGCGCCAGTGGCCCCCTACAACGGAACGTATCAGGAAACGATAGAGCGCGGACGCAAAGAACTCCAGGAGCAGTCTTTCCCGGCCATCCAGCCGCTTACCGCGGCTATTTCCGCCTATGACGTCATTTTCCTCGGCTATCCCATCTGGTTCGGCACCTACGCCAATCCCATAGCTACACTGCTTGACGAGGTGGATTTCAGCGGGAAAAAGATTGTCCCATTCTGCACATTCGGCAGCGGCGGGCTGGAAGCCAGCGTCCGCAACCTGACCGCCAAACTCCCGGAAAGCACGATTCTTCCCGGCTACGGTGTCCGTTCCGCCCGGATCGAGGCAATGCCGGATGAAATCGACCGTTTCCTCAAAGTCGGCGGCTTCCTGGCTGGCACAGTTGAACCGCTGGCAGATTTCCCGGATGCGCGTCCCGTTTCTGAAGCCGAGGCGGCTATCTTCGACGCAGCTGTCGGAGACTACCCGATGATCCATGCTACCGCCGCGTTCGTTGCCGACCGCGCCATCCCCGGCGGCACCGAATACTGCTTTACCGCCGTCGACCTTCCGCGCGAAGGGATGCCCCAACGCGAACCGCAGGAATTCAAAATCTATGTAACCGCCCTCGACGGCCAAACCCCCGTCTTCACGCGCGTCGTCCGCTAGTCTTTCTTGCTTCGCTTCGTGTGAAGTTGCTTACTGCACCGGAGGGTATCCATCGCTGCCCTTCGGTGCAGTAATCTTCTTCGTCCTCCTCTCCCTCTTGCTATCCGAGCCGGCGGAAGTAACGACAAACGGCGCTCATGAGAGATTTCTCCCGGCTCGGGAGTTTCATCGGTTGGTGCGAGCCGGCAGAGGTGGCCTTTGAAGACGCTAACGAGCGGAAACCTCCGGCTCGGGATACTCTACGAATGGGGCGAGCCGGCGGAAATGACGACCGATGGCGATCCAAAGCGGGTCCGGCCGGCTCGCAAGGGACAGCGACACGTGCGAGCCAGCGATGATGGCTTTTAGTCATGCCACAGGGCAGTGCTGACCGGCTCGGGAGATTTCAAAGAGGAGACCAGCATAAGCAAAGGCATCACTAGGGGGCGAGCTAGTTTTGTCCGGTGTGGGTGAGATGAAGGACGAGATACTCGGAGCGGGAGCCGAGGCGGACCTTCGGGCCCCAGATGCCGAGGCCGGAGGAGATGTAGTAGCGGGTATGGCCGCGGGTATGCGAACCCCACGACTTTTCATACATGGCATCGGTGACCCAGTTGGCGGGCCAGATTTGGCCGCGATGGGTATGGCCGCTGAACTGGAAGTCGATGCCGGCGGCTTCGGCTTCTTCCAAATGGAACGGTTGATGATCCAGCAAGATCGTAAAGGGCTTAGCGGGGGGCATACCCGCAGATAGATCAGACGTCGCTTCCGTTATTTCACCCAAAAGAGCCGACAAAGGTTTTCGGGCGGGGTCGGTCCGGTCTTCCCGGCCGATGATACGGAGGGAAAAGATATCGACGGCTTCGTCCTGCAGCAGCGTGATACCGGCATCCGCGAAGAATTGCCGTGCCTTTTCCGGATCGCCATAATACTCATGATTGCCGCAGACCGCATAGGCGGGAGCTGAGAGCCGTCGGAACTCGGCGGCATAATTCCCTTCCAGCACCGGCCGGAGGCTGCGGTCCAAAACGTCGCCGCCCAGCAGGACCAGGTCGGGATGCGCAGCATTGATCAGGTCGATCCAACGGGCGAGTTCCGCCCGGCGATTTTGGTAACCCAGATGCAGATCGCTGGCGAAGACAATGGTCAAAGGCCGCTCTAAGACCTTGTCGGTCTGGATGGTCAATTCCTCACGGCTCTTGTGTCGGTATTGGAAATTGCCCGCCCAGGTAAGGACCGCCACAAATCCTACGAGGGAGAATAATACAATTGCGTTATTCTCCAGCAAAGTGCGCGGCACCAGCCGGCAGAGCACTACCAGATCCGCCAGCGCGAAAAGCAGGAGCAGATACACGAAAGCGATCATCCAGGGCATGCCGATTTCGCTGAGCCAGACGGTCGTCCGGACTGAAAAACGTTCCGTAAACGCCAACCCGGCCACAAACACACAGAACCAGCAGACAAAAAGCCCAGTGAATCCCAGTTTGACAGGCCACCCGCCTGGCGCAATCTTCCACAGATGCCAGCCTTCATAAACGACCATTGCCAGCAGCAACGCCAGGAAAAAGAAAACCATACCGTGCCGGGCCATCCTATTCAGCGTAAGCGTTCCAAAGCGTGCCGCAAAATCAAAGCGTGATCGAACGCAAGCGGTGGCAGTGCAGACAGCGGAAACCATTGTGCCTGACGGGCGTCGTCGCTTCCCTTGACGGGTTGTTTGTCGATAAGCGCATAGAAGGCAATCGTGATGACACGACCGCGCGGATCGCGATCGACTTCCGAGTAACAACCCAACTGGGTCAATTGGCCGCTCGCGGGCGAAAGGCACAATCCCGTCTCCTCCAACAATTCTCGTGCAGCGCCTTCTTCTACCGTCTCATCCATTTCCAGAAAGCCGCCCGGGAAAGCCCAGCAGCCTTCGAAGGGCGCGCCGCCTCGCTCAATGAGGAGCACGGACAACGCACCGGATGCTTCCCGGCCAAACACGACACAGTCGGTCGTTACGGCCGGCCGCGGGTAGTCATAGATATATGTTCCCCGAGAAGCCATTCCTTTACTTTTTGACGTAAGCCCGAAGAATCCGAACATCCTGGAGGGGACGGTCGTTGGAGTCGGTAGCGACGTTCTGGATGGCATCTACGACGTCCAGCCCGCTGACAACCTCGCCAAAGACGGTGTATTGGCCGTCCAGATGCGGTGTGCCACCAATAGTCTTGTAAGTCTCTCGCATGGCAGGTGAGAGTTTCACCCGACCGTCTGTGCGGGCATCGAGACGCTCCTGTACCTTGTCCAGCCCTTCCTCATCGAAGATCTGGCCCCAGACGATATAGAACTGCATAGCCGAACTGCGTTGCGCTGGATTCACGTCGTCACCTTCGCGGGCGGCAGCCAGGGTACCCCGGCGATGGTAGATACCTTCATCCAACCGGAATTCCGCTGGAACCGTGTAAGGCCGGTCTCCCTCTCCGAGCAGGACACCGGGAGCCGCCGTTTTCGAGTCAGGATCTCCGCCCTGGATCATGAAGTCGCGGATCACACGGTGAAACAACAGCGAATCGTACGCACCTTCCGCTACCAGGGCGCGGAAATTGTCGCGATGCAGCGGCGTCTGGTTGTAAAGTTTGAGTTCGATGGTCCCGCAGTCAGTCTCGAGTACCACATGCACTTCTTTTTGCTTGCAGGAAGCCAGGCACAGCAGGCTGGCGGCAACGGCCCAGCAATAAAACAGTTTTTTCATCAGGATTCTTTGCTATTCCACAAAGATACGAAACCCTTCGCATATCCCGACCCCCGAAGGTTATTTTTGTGTATCTTTGTGAAAAATGACACCCATGCCCTACCGTATCCTCTCCATTCTCACGGCAGTCCTGCTGCTGGGCTCCTGCCAGGCCGATCCGGTGCAGAAGGCCATTTCCCGGCAGCTTGCCGATTATCCGGAGACCCGGGTGCTGGACATTTACAAGAGCTTCTGTCAGGACAATCTCGGGCCGGAGCATCTCATTGCGAATGTGGAATCGGCCCGGAATTATCTCGAGACCGAGTTGCAGACCTACCGGGAAGACCTGACGGCAGCACGCTATACCGCACCCTCGCGACGCCATGTGCCGGTCGGCGACCATGGAAATTATATCCGGGTCGATCTCTCCACCGTGCTGGACGGAATCCTGACTCCGGAAGCCTATCTGGACGCTTTTGTGCGCAGCGCCAACGAGGGGCAGAAGGTACCACCGGAACAGTGGATCGCGAAGTGGCAGGCGGTCGCGGAAGTGATCCGGCAACATTTCCCCGAAATCCCCGATGCGGAAAAAGACCTTGCCGCGCTCGATGCCATGATCGCTGAGGGACATCTGATAATCAGCCACAGTGCTGCCTTCCGCGACACGTATCACCCGCACTACCGGATTATCGCGCGCGACATCTTCGAAAAGGAAATGAAATCTTTGATCGATGCCTATGACAAGCACTGACCCAACCGCCAAGCGTGCCATCTGGGTGGATTGGATGCGCGTCGCCGCCTGTTTCATGGTAATGCTGGTTCACAGTACCGAACCTTTCTATCTGGGCGGAGAAGGCGCGCAAATCCTGACACGTTCCGATGCCTTCTGGGCGGCCTTTTTCGATTCTTTCGTGCGAGCCTGCGTTCCCCTCTTCATCGTGGCTTCCAGTTTCCTGCAGTTTCCCCTGCACTATACCACGGGAGAATTCTTCCGCCGCAGGGCGGTGCGGATCCTTATTCCATTCGCCATCTGGACCGTGGTCTATGCGTTGGTCTGGGGCGAACCCGTGGAGAATTTCAGGGGCCTGCTGCTCAATTTCAACTATTCGGCCGGACACCTCTGGTTCGTTTATATGCTTGTGGGCCTCTACCTGATCATGCCGCTGCTCTCGCCGTGGGCGGAGAAGGTCAGCAAGAAAGAGTTGCAGTTTTATCTGGGGATCTGGTTTTTGACCACGTTGCTGCCGCTGGTGCGCGACTGGGCGGCTGGCGGCGAGCTGGCCGTGACATACGGACCCTTCGGGCTGCCGCGCCAAGCCCTCTATCCGCTTTGGGGCGAAGCAAGCTGGAATGGCTACGGCGTGTTCTATTATTTGAGCGGCATGGTCGGATACCTGTTATTGGGCCTCTATTTCCGCCGTTTTGTCGGCAAGTTGTCCTGGGGAAAGACTCTGGCCATTGCTTTGCCGGCTTACCTCGCGGGCTTTGCCATCTCTTTCGGCGGTTTCCTGCGCCGCGTATTGGCCAGTGGAGAAGTATTCCCGAAAAGCGGCACAATCGACCTGGCCGTCAGCTGGGAAACGACCTGGTGCAACGATACCGTCGGCGTGGCGCTGATGACGATTGCCTGGCTCCTGCTCTTCCGGAAGATTACGGCGGACGGGCGCTTTTACCAGCGCGTGCTGCTGCCTGTCTCAAAGGCCAGCTACGGCATGTATCTGTGTCATCTGCTGGTTCTTGTGCCTGTCTCCGCTTACTTTCGACCGCTCTGTCCGACCCCTGTTGCGATCCTAGTAACGGCTGTCGTCTCGTTTGTCCTGGTGGCGGCATTCTCCGTGTTGGTGCAGCAGATCCCCAAAGCAGGCAAATGGATTATAGGATAAAAAAAAATACAATGTACGACGTTACTTTAGTGAACCAATCGCAGGAAGGTGCCTTGCGGAAATATTCCTTCCTGACCTGCGGACTCGTCTGTTCCACGCAGATCGACATCGACGTGGAAGGCGATACCATCCGCCGCGTGAAATACACCAACGGCTGCAACGGCAACACGCAAGGCGTAGCCGCCCTCTGCGTCGGCCGGAAAGTGAAAGATGTGATCGACATGTTGGACGGCATCGACTGCAAAGGCCGCGGCACCAGCTGCCCCGACCAACTCGCCCGTGCCCTGAAACAATGCAATTAAATCTCCTGAATATGAATCTGCGTTTTTGGTCTTGGCTGGCAGCGGCTGTCGCCGTGCTGGCTCTCCTGCCGGGTTGCGGCAAAACTGCCGGCGCCGGTGCTCCGGTTTTCGTCAAAGACGACGTAGGCATCGTGCGGCGCGTCAATCCGGATGAAAAGAATGTGTACCTGGTGTTTACGGCGCACTTCAGCGAAAATGACAACGGGTATTTCGAGAATTTCGACGGCATCGTGCCTGTTTTGAACACTTTAAAAGAGAAAGGAGTCAAAGGCTCGTTCTTCCCGACGGGCGTCTGTTTCGTGCAGCCGCAGTATCAGGAGCCCATCCAACGGATTATCGATGAGGGTCATTATCTGTCTGCCCACTCTTATGCGCATCTGGTCCTATGCGAGAATGGCGAGACGCTGGTCAGTGCCGATTCGCTGGCCCGCGATTTTGCCCTGATGGAAGCGCAACTGAACCGCTTCGGTCTCGAGAAGAAACAGTACTGTTGGCTGATTCCTCCGTATGAGACCTGCGACGTCGCTTCCCGCCAAAACATGGAAGCCCTCGGCTACAAGTTGCTCAATCCGTCCCCGGGCCCGATCTTCGGGTTTGACTGGACTACGCCTGACATGCCTTCTTACAAGACGATCGATCAGATGCTCGACCGGCTGTGGGAACTGGAGGAAAGCGAAGGCCTGAACGGCCTGATCCTGCTGATCCATGCCATGAATTATCCCGAGAAAGAGGCGTACGAGCGCCCGTACAATCACCTCGGAGAGATCATAGACACCTTGAAAGCAAGAGGCTACGGTTTCCGTACCTTCAAGGACGTGATTGCCGCTGAGCAGTAGCGCTCTCCGCCGAACCGATCCAGGTCAGGTTGCGCCAGAGTGTCTCCAGCGGACCGCGCGGATGCTTGCGGGCCCAGAGGCGCAGGATGAGAATCTGGAGCACCACGATACCGATTCCCACGAGGAAGGACCAGGTTGTGCCCAGAACTTTGTACAAGCCGAAGCCCCAGCCGTAGAAGACAAGACTGCCCAGAAGCGAAGAGAACAGGTAGTTGGTCAGCGACATCCGTCCAAAAAAGCAGATGTGCGAGAAACTGCGCCGGAAGCCCGCAAAGCCGTACCAGAGCAGGACAACGCCTGAAACGATGAAGAGAAGGATGGCCAAATTGAAGATCGGATGAAGCAGCGCCTCCCATTTGCCGAAATGGACATTGCCTTCCCCCGCTGCGCCAAAGAGAATGCCAGCTACTATAGCAATCGTTGAGATAATAAGAACTATTCGCCAGATTTTCAGATTGTTTCCTTCGTTATAAAATAGACGCCGCCGACCCAGCAGGATGCCCAGAAAAAAGAGCGCCACGGTCTGCGTGATGCGGCCGTGCGCAATGAACCAGAGCCAGGAACAGATAAAACCGTAGCGCAGGCTCGCACCGGCCGCCTGCAGGAAATTGCCCTCCGCAAGAGAGGGGCCCATCTCACTCCAATACTTGCCCAGCGCGGATACATCCGGCTCCCAGCCTGTGAGGAGGCTGTATATTTCGATCGGCTGTAAGAGAAGGAAGACTGTGATGGCCCACAGGACGGGCGTACGCAAGTAGCCGGCCGGAATCATCAAGACTCCGAGCAGCGCATAGAAAGTCAGAATGTCCCCGTTATAGAACACCAGGTTCAGGATGCCGAAGCCCAGCAGCAGGACCATCCGCCACAGGAAACGCAGGGAGAAATCCTTTCCCTTCTGTTCCTGGTTGTCGCGCATGATAAAGAAGCTCAAGCCGAAGAGCAGTGCAAAGATACCGTACATCTTGCCGGAAAGCAGGACGGTCAGGACATTGAAAACGGTGTCGTCACAGGCCAGGCCGTAGGTGACTGTATCGGGTGTGCCAAGGTTGAAATGCTCTACTGCGTGGTAGAGGATAATACCGATGACGGCCAGGCCTCGCAAGGCGTCCGCGACTTCGATCCGGCTGTTTTGCAGCCCTTTGGTTTTGTACATGGTTGGGTCGGTTGGGGGTTAGCAATCGGTCTGGGGTACGGCTTGGGGATGCCGTTCATTCGCAAAGATACGATAAATCGCTGATTTTTATGTAATTTTGCAGAAAAGGATTTCGATTCATGCTCACACTGGCCCTTATTGTCCTAACCGTCGGCTTCAGCCTTTGGGGCTTTTCAGACGAACGGCGCCTCAATCAGTTGCTATTCAACGCTTATGCAGTGTGGCACCGCCGGCAATGGTATCGGATGCTCTCCTATGGCCTGATCCACGCCGGCTGGGGGCATCTGATCTTCAATATGCTGACGCTCTATTTCTTCGGACCGGTCGTCGAGCAGTCGTTCACCGCGGCATTCGGCAATGGCCGGCTTCTGTTCGTCGTGTTCTACGTGACGGCTCTCGCCGTTTCGACGACAGGTGACCTGCTGAAATATCGAAACTATCCATCATACAGTGCGTTAGGAGCCTCCGGCGCCGTCTCCGCCATCCTTTTTGCGGCCATCCTGTTCGCGCCAAAGATGGGCATCTACATCTTCATGATTCCGATTCCGATCCCCGGCTACATCTTCGCGCCGCTTTACCTGCTCTACTGCGTTTATATGGCCCGTCGCGGCACCGACAACATCGGTCACTCCGCCCACTTCTGGGGCGCTATCTACGGCCTCCTTTTCCCGCTCCTCTGCCGCCCCGCCCTCTTCCACCACTTCCTCTCGCAGCTCGGCCTCGCATAACCAGGATTCACGGGAGAACACTCCGCGTCTTTCTTGATCGCTGCCCATCCCGAGCCGGACGGACCCGCTCGGGAGCACCAGCCGCCGCCATTCTCGCCGGCCCAACCATTGCACAATGCCCGATTTCTTGCTATATTTGTGATACTATGAAAACGAAACCTGTCATCGGGGTCCTGCCGCTTTGGGATGTGGACCGTACGAGTCTCTGGATGTTGACGAACTATCTGGACGCGCTGCGCGCAGCAGGCGGTACGCCAATTGTCCTGACTTTTGATCTGGACCCGCAGGAGATTGCCAGATTGGTCGCTATGTGTGACGGGCTGCTGTTTACGGGCGGACAGGATGTCCATCCGTCTGTGTACGGAGAAGAAGACCGGACTGGGCGGCTGATTCCTTGTCCCAAGCGGGATCAGCTTGAAGTAAGTGTGCTGCAGGCTGCACTCGAGGCTGATAAGCCGATCTTCGGCATCTGCCGGGGCATCCAGTTGATCAATGCGGCACTAGGAGGCACACTCTTCCAAGACCTGCCGACCGAGCATCCCTCCACGATCGTTCACCGGCAGGGAAAGCCCTATGATGTACCCTCCCATCCCGTCAAACTGTCGGGCCCGCTGGCTGCGCTTCTCAACAAAGAAACAATCGTCGTCAACACGCTCCACCACCAGGCCGTCAAGACGCTGGCATCTGGCCTCGAACCGATGGCCTACTCCCCCGATGGACTGGTGGAAGCCTTCTGCAAGCCGGACTGTCGTTTCCTATGGGCCGTCCAATGGCATCCTGAATACCTGTTCGAGAAAGATCCGGACAGTCGGATGCTTTTCCGCCATTTCCTCCGCCAGTGTTCTCCTGTCCCCCTATGCACTTAAGTCCGATCCGTCCCCTTCTGGCCATCCTGGCATTCCTGACCTTCTACGGCTGCCAAGAGCGCTATGATGTCGTAATCGTGGGCGGTGGCGCCGGCGGGACTGCGGCGGCCGTTGAGGCCGCGCGTTGCGGCGCAAGGACGCTTGTCGTTGAAGAGGGACCGTGGCTGGGCGGTGTGTTGACAAGTGCCGGTGTCAGTGCCATTGACGGCAACTATCGGTTGCGTGGCGGGATTTTCGGCGCATTCTGCGATTCCCTGGCAGGGCGTTACGGAGGCTACGAGGCGCTTCGGTCGGGCTGGGTTTCCAACATCCTGTTCAACCCCAGGGTCGGCGCGGAGATCTTTGCGAACATGGCGTGCGAAGCGGGCGTTGCTGTCCGCTTTGGGACGGGGCTGTCCTTGTTAGAACGGCGAAAGGACGCCAAGGGATGGCAACTGCGCCTTTCGGACGGCGCGCGCGTTCGGGCGAAGATTTTGATTGATGGGACAGAACTGGGAGACGTAGCCGCTGCGGCCGGGGCTATCCCGCTGGAGGACGGACGCGCGGTGCAGGATCTGACCTATGTAGCGATCCTCAAGGAATATGACCACGATGTCCTCCTCCCGGAGCCGGCATCCTATGACCCGGAAAATTATCGGAACTGCTGCCTGAATCCGCTGGCGCAGGATACGGACGGTAACAATCCCAAAGGACAGAAGTTGTGGAGCCCGGCGATGATGCTGTCGTACGGGCGGTTGCCGGACGGCCACCTGATGCTGAACTGGCCGATTGAAGGCAATGATTTCTACGTGGATTACTTGAAGATGGCACCGGCTAACCGAGCGCAGGCTTTCCGGGCCGCCAAAGACCATACGCTGGGCTTTGTCTATTTCCTGCAGCAGGAGCTGGGTTTCACCCGGTTGGGCATTGCGGACGACGTTTTTCCGACGGAAGACGGTCTCCCTCTGTTTCCCTATGTCCGAGAAGCCCGGCGCATCGCGGGCCGCGACACGATGACGCTGGAGGCAGCGCGCCACCCCTATGCCAGCGACCGCTTCACTCGAGCTGTGGCTGTGGGCGACTATCCGGTGGACCACCATCACTACCAGAACCCGGACTGGCAAGCGCTTGCGCACCTGGGATTCGGCCCAGTCCCCTCTTTCAGCGTTCCGCTGGGTGTCGTGATTCCCGTGGAGGTAGAAGATTTACTGGTGGCCGACAAAGCCGTCTCTGTTGACTGGGCCATGAACGGCGCCGTCCGCTTGCAGCCGGTCCTTCTCGGAATGGGACAAGCGGCCGGCGCCCTGGCAGCCCTTGCTGCGGCAAGCGGCCGGCATCCCGCCCAGGTGCCTGCAACTGAAGTGCAGGCGATTCTGCTTGACCACGGATGCTATCTGCTTCCATTCCTTGATCTCAAACCTGAGGATCCGGGATTCCGTCAGCTGCAGGAGCAAGGCATCCGCGGCGAAGTCCACGGCACGGGCCGGTCGGTCGGCTGGGCCAATGAAACCTGGGTTCATCTCCCTGACTAAAAGAAACTTTCCCCACCTATGGAAAACCGCAGATCCTTTTTGAAAAAAAGTGCCCTGGCTGCAGCGGCCGCCCCGCTGCTTGCGGCCGGATGCAAACCTGCTGCAAGCAATCCGGCCGGAGGTGCCGATCCTTGGGGCATCGAACCCGACCCGTCGGTTCAAAGCCGTCTCCTCGTCGAACCGGGCAACGCCCTGCCCATCACGGGTACCTTCCTGGATGAGATTTCCCACGACATTCCGCACCAGAACTGGGGCGAGCGCGAGTGGGACCGGGATTTCCGCTATATGAAGTCGATCGGGATCGACACAGTGATCGACATCCGCTGCGGCTACCGCAAATTCATCACCTATCCGTCCCCCTATCTGCTCAAAAAAGGATGCTACCAGCCTTCGGTGGACCTGATCGACATGTTCTGCCGCCTGGCGGAGAAATACGGGATGAGATTCATGCTGGGCCTCTATGATTCCGGCCGATACTGGGACACCGGCGATATGAGCTACGAGGTCGAGGCCAACAAGTATGTAATCGAGGAGGTGTGGGATCGTTATGGGGCCCGGTACAAGAGTTTCGGCGGCTGGTACATTTCCGGCGAGATTTCACGGGCTACGCGGGGCGCCATCGAGAGTTTCCGCACGATGGGGCGTCAGTGCAAGGAGGTCTCGGGAGGGCTTCCCACATTCATTTCTCCGTGGATCGACGGCAAAAAAGCAGTGGATGCGGCCAGCGGCGCGCTGACCAAAGAACAGGCTGTCTCCGTGGAGCAGCACGAACGGGAGTGGAATGAGATCTTCGACGGCATCCACGATTTCGTGGACGCCTGCGCTTTCCAGGACGGCCACATCGATTACGATGAACTGGATGCTTTCTTTTCGGTCAACAAGAAACTGGCCGATCGCTACGGGATGCAGTGCTGGACCAATGCCGAATCATTCGACCGCGATATGCCCATCCATTTCCTGCCCATCAAATTCGACAAGTTGCGCCTCAAGTTGGAAGCGGCGGCCCGCTGCGGCTACGACAAGGCTATCACCTTCGAATTCAGCCATTTCATGAGTCCCCAGTCGGCCTATCAACAAGCCGGACATCTCTACGACCGCTATAGGGAATATTTCGGATTATAATCCATCTGCGCTTTTGCCTGCCGCTCCAGGTATCTGTCTCTGAAACCGTCTCGCTCCGCTCGACCCCTCCCAAAGCCGAAGGCTTTGGGCCCCTCCCTCTTACAGTGCCGAGGGTGGCATGGGTTTCAGAGACAGATACCTATCCGCTATGGCAAGCTCGATAATCCATCAGAAGACTACCTCGATAAAGACCGGCAGATGGTCGGAGGCGACGGTCACGTCACCTGTGGCGAATTGGGTGACGATGGCACCGTCCGTGACGCGGACGGAGGCGCGGTTGTGCAGCAGAAAGATGTAATCGATGCAGGTGTGCGGATCCTGCGCTGAGTAGCTGTCGCCCAGCGGAGAAAGCAATGTCCAGTCGTGGCTCATCTGGCGGATGACAGGACTGTCGGGCGTATCGTTGAAGTCGCCGGCCAGGAACACAGGCTTGCGACTGTTGCCGTAACGCGCCTGGAGGGCATCGGTGATGACCTTGGCTTGAATCCGGCGCGCCGCCTCCCCGATATGGTCGAGATGACAGGCGGCATAGACATAGCGCGGCGTCTCGATGACCACGCAGACGCGGGGCTCACTTCCCTCTTCTTTCGGCAATGGAATGGAGAAAGAATCCCGGATCTTTTCCTGCGTCACGATGCCGTTTCCATAGGCGCCGCCGGCATAAGCCATGGCCCGGCCGAAACGGCCTGACCATCCGCGCTGGGGAGAAACAAGATTGAGTTCATCCGCCAAGTGTTGCACCTGGTTGATATTGTGCCGGCGGTTGCAGCTGTCAAGCTCATTCAGTGCCACAGTCCGGGCGCCAAGTTCCGCAATCATGCGGGCAATCATGGGCGCACTGTCATCCAGTTCTTTGCCAAAGGCACCGACATTATAGGTCATCAGCCGCACCCGGTGTTTGGCCGATGCGGGAAGGCAGCACAGGATCAATAAGGTAAGGAGAAGGATTCTTTTCATGAGCGGTCGATTTTCTGATAGGCCAGACGTTCGTCTCCATTGGCCAGGTGGATGATGCCACAGTAGGAAAAACCAGCTTTGCGGATCAGATGGCGCATGATGGCATTGTCGCGGTGGGTATCGATGCGGATGTCGGGATTGAGGGCGAAACTATAGTCCAAGGCCTCCTGGAAGATGCCGTGGACATCGGGATAGCTGGCGAGGCGATGGACAACATGATACGGCTGCTTATCGTCGAGCCATGCGCCGTCGTAGATGACGCGGTAGGTAGGCTCCGGCGACGGCAGGCAGGCGAAATAGCCTACGATACGGCCCGCGCCAGTGTCGGTAGCCTTCTCTTCAAAAACATACCCCCCACCCTTCTCGATATCCGTTTGGATTGTCGCAACAGCGGGGTAGCCCGGCGCCCACTGAAGCAGGTTGCCGGAGTCCCACATAATATGCCTGGCGGCATCCAGGACATCCAGGATCGCCGCCAGGTCTTCGGGGGTTGCAGGACGAATCTTCCTTCCGTCCATAGGCCTACTTGACGTAGGAGATTTCGTTGATGATGTTGGTTGCACCGCCATATTTCTCCACCATCCAGAGGACATAGCGGATATCCACGCAGATACAGCGCTGCAGTTCGGGTTCGAACATCACGTCGGAGCTCATGCTCTCCCAGTTGCCGTCGAAGGCCAGGCCGATAAGGTTGCCTTTGGCATCGAGCACCGGCGAGCCGGAGTTGCCGCCCGTAATATCGTTGTTGGTGAGGAAGCAGGTGTGGAGCGTGCCGTCGGCATCCGCCCAGCGGCCGTAATCGCAGGCTTCATACAGTTTCTTGAC
>JAEEGI010000395.1_pt1 | contig 147883 bp, 120 predicted proteins | sample 8958751 | NCBI WGS metagenome assembly JAEEGI01 (sample SAMN16246545, study PRJNA631951) | gut metagenome | biome: gut microbiome; feature: rumen; material: KS-attached | host: Bos | place: Iran: Karaj | collected 2018-10 | reverse complement strand
CGGCTGCTCCTGTATTGACGCAACGCATGCGCCTCCACCTACTGGGGATGGACGGCAACCCAGCAGGAATAATAACAACCCGATGACGGCAAGGGATACTTTCATGACCGCAAAAATAGCAAAAAGAACGACATGCCTATGACTAAGGTTGGTGTTCCTCCACCACATACTCCCCGACGGTCATGGTGTCGCGGTCGAAGCGGACGCCGACCTTGACGACGTGACGTCCGTCGGTCAGGTAGGGGAGGAAGTAGCCCTTGCCGTTGATCTGGTCGAGGGCCTCTTGGGCGGAGCCGTTCACCTTGAGCTCGAAGACCCAGGTGGTGTCGGGCATCGTCACCACGAAGTCGATGCGGCCGTTGGCGCACTTCACCTGGGTGCGGGCATAGACGTTGAGCATGTTGAAGATGAGCCAGAAGGTGTATTCGTAGAAGCCCTCGTAGTTCTTCACCTCCGCGAGCTTTCTCTGGAACCCCTCCACGTAGGGGATGCCGGAGAGGAAGGCCTTCATCTCCTCCATGGCCGTGTCGAGGTCGGCCTTGCGCAGCGCGCGCCAGAACTTCATGGCGAAGCCATCCTGCACCATGCTGCTATCCAAGCCAAGGTATGTCGGTATCAGACCGTCCACAAGTCCGACGCGCACCTCGTTATTAGGTATGGACAGGACATAAGAGTTGGTTTCCTTTTCATATTCCTTGATGGTGAGGTAGCCGCTCTGGTAGAGTAAAGGCAAAGCGTTGGTCATCGCTTCAGTGGGGCGGTCGAAGGCCGAGGCGCTGGCCTCGATACGGTCCATCGAGGTGATGTCGGTGCGGAAGAGCCGCATCTGGCGGATGAGGAAGGTGGGCGTGCCGCTCTCGAACCAGTAGTTGGAGACCTCACGCTGGTTGAAGCACTTGAGAAGGCTGAAGGGGTTGTAGATGTCGGGCGAAGCCTTGGCAAAACGGTATCCGTCGTACTGGCGCTTGAGCTTTTGGCACATCTCCTCGAAAGAGAGCTCCTCATGCTCGGCGAGCATCTGTATATCGACGGCCATGTCGGTGAGCAGCTCGTGCTCGGTGATGCCGCAGATGGCGGCGTATTTGGGGTCGAGCGAGATGTTGGTGAGGTTGTTGAGGGTGGAGAAGATGCTCAGCTGGCTGAACTTGGTGATGCCGGTGATGAAGCAGAAGCGTATCATGGCCTCGCTGGCCTTGAGGGGCTGGTAGAACTCCTGCATGACGCGCCTGAAGCCCGGCAGCGTCTCCTCCTCGTGAAGCACGTCGAGCAGCGGGGCGTCGTACTCGTCGATGATGACGGCCACCTGCTTCCCCGTGCGCTCGTAGGCGCGGCGGATGATACCTCTAAGCAATGCCCCAGGCAACTTCTCATCCTCGTCGCGACCATACTTTTCCGCCATCGGCTTCAACATCAGCATGAGGGCGCTACGCAGTTCTTCGGCTGTCAGCTGGTTTTTCGCCGAGCTCACGTCGAGGTGGATGACGGGATGGCTTTCCCATTCCGTCTCCAAGTCCATGATTTTCAGTCCCTCGAAGAGTTCCTTCTGGCCTTTGAAGTAGGAGTCGAGCGTGGTGGTGAGCAGCGACTTGCCGAACCTTCGGGGACGGCTCAGGAAGACGAAAGGGCTCTCATGGGTCATCTCCCAAATCAAGTCGGTCTTGTCGATATAGACGTAATGCTCTTTCCTCAGCCTCTCAAAGGTCTGTATTCCTACGGGGTATCTTCGTTGTTGCATGGCGTTCGTGGTATTTTATTTCGCAAAGGTACACATTCTTTTGCGACCATGCAAGTTTTTCAGGCGGAATGTTATGCTGATTTGCGGGCGTAAGGGAAAGCCCTGGCCGGCATGGCGCCGCCCAGTATCCAAATGATGACGGTTACAATCTTCAGTTGGTCTTGAACTTGTACTGGACCTCTTTCAGCTCTGCATTGGCCTTGCGGATCTTGTTTTTCAGGTTCTCCTTGTAGTCGGCGACTTTACCAGCAATGACTTCATCGCCAAGGGCAAGCATCTCTGCGGCAAGGATAGCAGCGTTCAGTGCTCCGTTGACACCTACGGTGGCCACGGGTATTCCAGGGGGCATCTGGATGATGGACAAAAGGGCGTCCAAACCGTCAAGCATCCCTTTGATAGGGACTCCGATGACCGGCAGCGTGGTGTTGGCCGCAATGACCCCAGGCAAGGCGGCAGCCATGCCAGCAGCAGCAATGATCACCTTCACGCCACGACCTTTCGCCTCTCGCGCAAAAACCTCCACCTCCTGAGGCGTCCGATGCGCACTTAAAGCGTTCATTTCAAAAGGAATCTCCATCTCATCGAAAAACTGAGCGGCTTTCTCAAGAACGGGGAGGTCAGAGGTGCTCCCCATGATAATACTTACGAGTGGAAACATATTCAGTTGGTCAGTTAATCAGTTGGTCAGTTAATCAGTTGCCGCTGTGAGCGGGCTGACTCTGGGGCAAAATTAGTGATTTATTTTGTTTCTCTAGCCAAAGTTTTTCTAATTTTGTGTGTCCAAATCATGATGACATGAAAACAGTAAAAGTCTTAGACAAGGAGTTCAGCCTCTATATCCCCCAAGAGAAAATCGAAAATGCCATTCAACATGTGGCAGATCAGATCAACCACGACCTGAATGGCCAAAACCCACTCTTCCTCGTGGTGCTCAATGGAGCGTTTATGTTCGCCTCGGAGCTTTTTAAACGACTCACCATCCCTTGCGAGATCTCTTTCGTGAAACTTTCATCATACTCGGGAACCGAGACGACCAACGTGGTGCGTGAACTTATTGGCCTCGACCATTCTTTGGAAGGCCGTCATGTGGTACTGGTGGAGGATATCGTTGATACTGGTCATACCATGAAATACACCCTCGAGAAACTCCGCCAGCTTCGTGCCGTTGATGCCCGTATCGCAACCCTCTTCTTCAAACCCGAATCCTTCCAATATAACTATCCCATCAACTATAAAGGCATGGACATCAGTAATGAGTTCATCGTAGGCTATGGCCTCGACTACAACCAACAAGGCCGTAACCTCCCCGATATCTATAAAGTGATTTAACCATTCAATTTTCAACTCATGCTAAACCTTATTCTATTTGGCCCTCCAGGTGCCGGCAAAGGAACCCAATCGCAGTTCCTTCGCGAACAATATCATCTGACGTATATCTCCACGGGAGAGATCCTGCGTGAGGAAATCGCCGCCGAGACCGAACTGGGTCTCCAAGTGAAAGGCATCATCAGCCAAGGCGGTCTTGTCTCCGATGAGATCGTTGCCGCAATCATCGAAAAGAAACTGACAGAGAACCTCAGTTCACCTGGATTCCTGTTTGATGGCTATCCGCGAACAGTGCGTCAGGCCGAGATCCTCGACGAGATGATGCGGAAATACGACATCAACCTTACTGGAGTGCTGAGCCTCGAAGTTCCAGAGGAATTGCTCATCCAACGTATGCTTGAACGTGGTAAGGTGAGCGGCCGCGCCGACGACAACATCGATTCCATCAAGCATCGCTTCGTGGAATATGAGGCTAAGACTAAACCGGTGCTGGCTTTCTATGAGAAAAAAGGCAACTTGCATCCAGTGAATGGAGTGGGGGAAATCCCTGAGATCTTCAAGAACCTATGCGGAGTAATTGATGGACTGAAGTGAAAAGCAAATCTAACTCCTGACCCCTGACTCCCAACTGACGTCCCGTTTTAGGATCGACGGTGGATTGCCACCAATAATCTGTTCCTCACCTCGGAAAGCCGACCGCAAAGCCGTGCCGGCAGCGAGAATTGTATGGTCGGGTAGCTCGGCTCCTTTCAACAACATGCACTTGCAGCCAATCCAAACATGGTCGCCTACCACAATAGGACGATCTTCGTTGATGCGCTCACCCTCTTTTGTATAGATCGGGTGCTCATCGGTGTCCATCACCAACACATCCCAACTTACCAAACAGTCGTTGCCAAAGCGAATCTCCTTGGCACATACTATGGTGCTCTCCGCGGTGATGTTGAATTTGTCGCCTAATTCCAACCTGCCCCGAACCGAGATCTTCGACCCGTGGCCGATAGATGCTCGGCCCTTGAAATCAACCTCTCCGCTTACTTGCCATATCGTCCATGAACGTTTCCGATCGTAATGCCCAACATCACCAAACCCAATGCGGATGCTCCCCGTCTCGGCATCTTCAGGGATGGTTACCTTGCCATGCAACTCCCTTAGATAGGTGCGATGCGATACCACTACGGGCATCTTCAGCGCCGTCTTGAAAGGAAAGTAATGGAAATTGAAACGGATGCTCTTCGGGATAGAACGGACAATATTCCAAAAATCAAAGGAAGTCATGGCAATCATTTATTGAAAAGCAAAAATACAGCTATTATTCATACTTTCCACATATTTTGACTATTTTTGCAGCATAATCAAACAAAACCACCATGACTTTCATTCCATACACTTATACCGAAGAAGCACTCAATGAGCGCATCACACGTATCCTAAATGAGGAGAAACAAAAAGGCAACGAGAAAGAAGCCCTGAAAACCATCTTCCAGAGCATTGACTTCACCACTTTGGAGGCTTTCGACAATGAAGCCAAAATCGACAGCTTCTGCGCCAAGGCTTTGGCATTTCCCAAAGAAGAACCACATCTCTCAGTGCCGGCTGTTTGCATCTACAGCCCTTTTATCCGACAGGCAAAACAACTGCTCAACGGCAGCGGCATTCGCGTGGCTACCGTGGCCTGCTGTTTCCCTTCTGGACAGATGCCCTTCAACCTGAAAGTCAAAGAGGTGGAGTACTGTGTCAACGAAGGCGCCGATGAGGTCGATATGGTCATCTCTCGCGGAACCTTCCTCGCTGGTCGCTACGACGAGGTTTTTAACGAAATCAAAACCATCAAAGAGACTTGTGGCGACAAAGCGCATCTCAAAGTGATTCTCGAGACAGGTGAACTGAAAACCGTGGAAAACATCCGCAAGGCTAGCGAACTCGCCATCCTCGCCGGCGCTGACTTTATCAAGACCTCTACAGGCAAGGTACCCGTGGCAGCTACACCACTTGCCGCCATTATCATGATCGACACCATTAAAGAATACTATCAGGCTACAGGAAAGAAGGTCGGCTTCAAACCTGCTGGGGGCATGAAGACCCCTGACGATGCACTTGCGTATTACTATCTGGTGAAAAACATCCTCGGTGACGAATGGCTCAACCCCAACTTGTTCCGTGTGGGTACTAGCCGCCTGGCCAACCTCATCCTTGATCTTATCCGATAATACTGCGGTTATTCCTCAGTGTAACCATCCCAGGTCTCTTCTTCATCCGAATCCATCAGCTCTTCAAGATCAACTGGCGAGAGCTTTTGGGGAGGATTGATGATGTCGGTGGTGACGAAGGCTAGCGAAAACTTGGGCTTGATGAGTCGGAGATACTTCTCGGCCTCCACGCGATTGCGGAAATCACCCACCCTCAAACGATAATAAGGCTGGTCGTAGGTGAGGTAGATCGGAAGCTCCGGAAAGGCATCGCTGAACGACTTCTTCATTGCCTCAGCATGACGAATCGCCTCGTTGCCAATCTCCATGAAGATCTGCACGCGGTAACCGCTCATCGTGTTGTTGGCGGCATACACGTCGCGTTGCTTCTTCATGAGTCGCTCTACCCGGCTGTCCTGATTTACATGGAGCGAGCCTTTCTTCTTCTGCGAATAACCGCTCGTGGCCAAGGCGACAAGCAGGACGAGGAACAAAAATCTTCTCATTTTTCTCAAGTCTGTTTTCAGGCGGCTAAATTACGAATCTTTTTTTTATTTTTGTAGCCTATTTGTAAAAACCGATGAATACGAATCTCGATGCTACCGGTTCACACCTCTCCAAGGCTGAGAAAGACCTTGAGAACGTGTTGCGTCCCGATGCGTTCAGCAGCTTCGCTGGTCAAAAAAAGGTGGTTGACAACCTCCGGGTTTTCGTCAAGGCAGCCGCCCAACGGGGCGAGGCCTTGGACCACACCTTGCTGCATGGACCTCCGGGTCTGGGAAAGACCACACTCTCGCATATCATTGCCAACGAGCTGGGCGTGAACATGAAGATGACCTCTGGCCCTGTGCTCGACAAACCTGGCAACCTCGCTGGACTGCTCACCAGCCTCGAACCCAACGACGTCCTTTTCATCGACGAGATCCACAGACTCAGTCCCGTGGTCGAAGAATACTTGTATTCGGCCATGGAAGACTACCGTATCGATATCATGATCGAGTCGGGCCCCAATGCCCGTAGCATCCAAATAGCCCTGAACCCCTTCACCCTCATCGGTGCCACCACCCGGTCGGGACTGCTTACAGCACCCTTGCGTTCGCGTTTTGGAATCAATCTCCGCCTTGAATATTACGATGCCAAAACCCTCTCAGGCATCGTGAAACGCTCAGCGGGAATCCTGAGGGTGCCTATCGACGACAATGCAGCCTTCGAGATTGCTCGCCGTAGCCGAGGCACTCCGCGTATCGCCAACCTCTTGCTCAGGCGAGTGCGCGACTTCGCCCAAATACAAGGCGACGGCCGAATCAATGTCGATATTGCCCGAGTCGGCCTCTCAGCCCTCAATGTCGATGAACATGGACTCGACGACATGGATAACAAGATCCTTAACACCATCATCGAAAAGTTCAAGGGAGGACCGGTAGGAGTCAACACCATCGCTACCGCCGTGGGCGAGGACGCTGGCACCATCGAAGAGGTTTATGAACCCTTCCTGATCCAAGAAGGATACCTCATGCGCACCCCCCGTGGCCGTGAGTGCACCGATTTGGCTTACAAACATTTAGGAAAAGTCCGCTTCTCCAAAACCGGCGAACTGGATCTCTTTAATTAAAGCTCTTTCCTCAACCGAGCCACCGGGATGCCTAGCTGTTCACGGTATTTGGCTACAGTGCGGCGGGCAATGGGATACCCCTTCTCCTTCAAGACGTTCATCAACTCCTCGTCGGTCAACGGCTTGGCCTTGTTCTCGTCATTGACGCAGTCTTGCAAGATCTTCTTGATTTCGCGCGTCGAGACTTCTTCGCCCTCTTCGTTGGTGATTCCTTCGCTGAAGAAGGTCTTTAACAAGAAGGTCCCATATGGGGTCTGCACATACTTGCTGTTGGCCACACGCGACACCGTGGAGATGTCTAAGCCAACACGCTCAGCAATGTCTTTCAGAATCATGGGCTTCAACTTGGTGTCGTCGCCCGTCAGGAAATACTCCTGCTGAATGTCCATGATGGCCTTCATGGTGATGTATAAGGTGTGCTGACGCTGCTTGATGGCATCGATGAACCATTTTGCACTGTCAATCTTCTGCTTGACAAACTGCACCGCCTCCTGCTTGCTTCTCGACTCCTTGCTCTTCGAGAAGTCATCGAGCATGCGAACATACTGCTTGTTGACCTTCAAGTCGGGGTTGTTGCGCCCATCCAAAGAGAGTTCAAGGTTGCCGTCTTTGATAAAGATGAAGAAGTCAGGAGTGATGTAATGACTGATTCTCGCCCCTGAAGTTGATGAGTCGCCCGGCTTGGGATTCAACTTCAGGATCTCGTCGAGGGCAGCCTTCAGCTGACGATTGCTGGCCCCAGTGCGCTTGGCAATCTTGTCGTAATGCTTCTTGGTGAACTCCTCAAAATACTCTTTCAGCACGGTGATGCTCAATGAATAGTCATTGTAAGGATTCTCCTCCTGCAAGCGTTGCAGCTGAATGATCAGACACTCCTGGAGGTCGGTGGCAGCAATGCCGGGTGGGTCGAGCTGTTGAACGACGTGGAGCACCTTCTTCACCTCCTCCTCGGTGGTCTCGATGTTCATCGTAAATAACAGGTCGTCAACGATGTTGATGATGGGACGACTCAGATAGCCATTGTCGTCCAAATTGCCGATGATCATCTCGCCGATAATCTCTTCCTTTTCTGTAAGATTATGATAACCAAGTTGTTGGATGAGATAATCCTGGAACGATTCCTCATGGGTGATGGGCGCTTGGTAATCCTCATCGTCGCGGCTTCGGTTGTTGGCCTGCAATTTATAGGAATAGTCGTACTCGTCATCGTCGGGGATGTAGTCGGTCAAATCGAACTCTTCATCTTTGTTGATGTTGATCTCATCGTCGTTGTAATCGTCGTTCTCCCCGTTGTCATCGTTGAGATTGTTTTCTCCCCCCATGCCATCGTCCTCGTTGATTGGCTCATTGTCTTCGTTCCCCTCGTTGTCGTCGAGGGCGGGATTGGATTCGATCTCCTCCTTGATGCGTTGTTCGAGTTCGATAAGGGGAAGTTGCAGGAGCTTCATCAGCTGGATCTGCTGAGGCGACAGCTTCAGCTCCTGGCGCTGTATCTGAGTCAATCTTTGGTCGTTCATCTCTTCTGTCTCCTGTCTTCTGTCTTCTAATTTCTTAATACAAACAATTTTTCGGAGTCCTTGGGAAGGGGATGACGTCGCGGATGTTGGTCATGCCCGTCACAAAGAGGAGCAGTCGTTCAAAGCCCAGTCCATAGCCGGAGTGAGGCACGGACCCAAAGCGGCGACTGTCGAGATACCATTGCATCGACTCCTCAGGAATGCCCACTTCGTGCATGCGGTCGAGGAGCTTGTTGAGGTCAGTCTCACGCTCCGAGCCGCCGATGATCTCGCCAATGCCAGGGAAGAGGACGTCCATGGCGCGTACCGTCTTGCCGTCTTCGTTCTGTTTCATGTAGAAGGCCTTGATCTCCTTCGGATAGTCGGTAAGGATGACCGGCTTCTTGAAGTGCTTCTCCACCAGATAACGCTCGTGCTCCGACTGGAGGTCAACACCCCATCCGTTCACTGGATATTGGAACTTGCCTTTCTTATTGTAGTTGCTGTTGCGAAGAATGTCGATCGCCTCAGTGTAAGTCAAGCGAACAAACTCATGCTCGAGCACGAAATGCAGCTTGCTGATGAGTTCCATCGACTTGTCTTCCTCCTTCTTTCCCTTTTCTTCGTCTTGCAAACGTTTGCTGAGGAACATGAGGTCGTCCATGCAGTTGTCCAAGGCATATTGGATCAAGTACTTGAGCATCTCTTCAGCCAGATCCATGTTGTCGTTGATGTCGTAAAACGCCATCTCCGGTTCAATCATCCAGAACTCGGCCAGGTGACGTGTGGTGTTGGAGTTCTCGGCGCGGAAGGTGGGCCCGAAGGTGTAGATCTTGCCTAAGGCCGTGGCTGCGAGCTCTCCTTCAAGCTGCCCCGAAACAGTAAGGTTGGTTGACTTGCCGAAGAAGTCTTGCTTGTAATCGATGGCTCCGTTCTCGTCGCGAGGTGGGTTGTTGAGATCCAAGGTGGTTACCTGGAACATCTCACCGGCACCCTCGGCATCGGAGGCGGTAATCAACGGGGTGTGAATGTTATAGAAACCTCTCTCGGTGAAGAACTTGTGGATGGCGAACACCATGGCGTGACGCAAACGCATCACGGCACCGAAGGTGTTGGTGCGGAAACGCAGGTGGGCGATGTCACGCAAAAATTCCAACGAGTGCTTCTTGGGTTGCAACGGATACTCGTCAGGATTGGCAGGACCGAACAGCCCGATCTCCTTCACGGAGAGCTCGACAGCCTGGCCGCTACCCATCGAGGCAACAAGGACGCCCTTGGCCCATAATGAGGCACCAGCATGCATCAACGCCAACCGGTCCTCTGGAATGACGTTCAGATCTACCACTAATTGAAGGTTGTTGATGGTGGACCCGTCGTTCAAAGCAATGAAGGCTACGTTCTTGCTTCCGCGCTTGTTGCGCACCCATCCCATCACAGTAATTTCATTATCCGAGGCTTGCATCTGCAAGGCTTGCTTGATTTCTACTCTTTTCACGATTTCGATGCTTTTATTAATTAGATGTGCAAAGAAACGAAAAAAAACGCAATATTGGTTCGAAAAAATCGTGTATATTTGCATTGTCATGCGACGATGATAGAGTTTTTCTATGACGACACTTCAATCTTGGTTTGCCCATCCCGACTTTCCCCTCTTGATTTGCGGCCCATGTAGCGTGGAGTCCGAACAACAGATGATTTCCACGGCTCGAGCCTTGGCTGCGGTTCCTGAGGTGAAATTGCTGCGTGGCGGCGTTTGGAAGCCGCGCACCCGCCCCGATGGTTTTGAGGGTAGGGGAGAACAAGGCTTGGAATGGCTTCTCAAGGCAAAACAGGAAACAGGATTGCCCATAGCTACCGAGGTGGCTACTCCTGAACATGTGGAGCTGGCCTTGCGCTATGAGGTCGATGCACTATGGATTGGCGCCCGTACCGTGGTGAACCCCTTCTCGGTGCAGCAGCTGGCTGATGCACTGCGAGGGCATGACATCCCCGTATTTGTCAAAAACCCAGTGTCTCCCGACCTGAAACTTTGGATGGGGGCCATTGAACGTTTCCTTAAGGCCGGTCTTCATCAAATCGCAGCCATCCACCGCGGGTTCTCTTATTATAAGGAGACCCCTTACCGCAACTTCCCGATGTGGGAGATTCCCATCGAGCTGACTCAGAAGATGAGCATTCCCGTGATAACCGATGTCAGCCACATCTGCGGTAACCGCGAATTGCTCCTCTCCACCGCCCAAAAAGCAATCAATCTGGCTACCGACGGTTTGATGGTTGAATGCCATATTGATCCTGACCATGCCTTGACCGATGCCCAACAGCAAATCACCCCTGATGCACTCAAGGAGATGCTGGCTCAATTGCATTTCCGCTCCCGCAATGCCGAAGGCATCGAACATGACCTCACCGCACTTCGTGGCGAAATCGACGATATCGATAGTGAGTTGCTGCAGCTGCTCGCCCGCCGGATGAAAGTCAGCCAGCAAATTGGCCGTTATAAGAAAACCAATAATGTCACTGTCGTCCAAATGGACCGATGGAAAAAAATCCTCTCCAACTATAGAGCCGTCGGAGAGGATCTGGGTTTGTCACCTGACCTGATTGAGGAGGTTTTCGAGGCGATCCACCAAGCCTCTATACGCAGTCAATCAGAGATCATGGACGAGTGAAGAAAAAAGCAGTATGTTGTAAAACCATTCAGTCGTCTGAAATCCGAGAGCAAAAATAGTTCTAGGATTTGATTTAAGGCGAAAAAAACGTTTCCACTATTGCGATAAAAATCAACAAATCGAGTATAATACACTCGTTATCAATTTGTTATCTTTTTAATTGTAGATGTGCAGCTCGTTACCGTCGTAGGTCGTGTGGTATTGAATCAGCGGAAAAATACCATCTCCTTGAACGATGCTTCCGTCGATGATGTTGTACTTGATCCTGTTGCAGTTGTCAACGACAAAGGGGAAATCCACCACCAATCGGGTGCAGTTGCCTTCGTTGTCGCAGCAAGCGTTGGGCTCGTTGGGGGGTAAACGGTCGTAGGCCCTGAACTCATCTTGGTAAAGACGGTAAACGATGATGCCTCTACTGGTGCTTTCCGGGTCGGAGGTGAGATACATCCACCCGCTAATGATATTGAGGTCAGCGTAATGAAGAGTGTTGGGATAGATGGTGAAGTTGATGATGCCGGTAGGGTAGTTGGGGTTCACCATGGTTTCCTTGCAGCCGTTCATGATGAAGGCCGAAGCCAGGAGAAATAATATGGTCAAACACTTTTTCATGATGCAAAGTTATTTGTTTTTTTTATATTTGTATGCGTTTTTAGGTTTTGTGTCATGAAAAAATGGTCTTATATATTAATAGGTGTCATCTTGTTGGCGCTTTCTTCATGTGCTGGCCATCGCTCCAGTCGCGCGATGCGCAAGGCGGAAAGGATGATGGAAAAACAGGAGGCGGAAGCCCGAAAAGAGTACGAGCGTGCGAAAACAAGGCATTATGAACAGCAGGCTCCCAAAACAAAGAAAATGATGAAGGAGGATCGTAAGCGTGCGCGTGAATTGAATCGTCATCTGGAACGTGGATAACCACCTAATTTTCATTGTCTTCATGAAATGTTAAAAATTTTATAAACAAAAAAATGATACTAAAAGTAGATTTTTCTTGTGAGCTTTGTAAAAAGTTTATAATTTTGGAGTCTTTTTAATGCACTAAAAGCAGTATAACATAAAATTATAAGGTATGTTTAGAAATTTACTAATGACCCTTGCGATTGTGTTGGCCGCTTGTTCGCTGGCCTTCGCGCAAACAGGGCGACTCAAAGGAAAGGTTACTGATGAAACTGGTGAGCCCGTGTCATTTGCAAACATCGTCCTCGAGAAAGGTGGTACGATGATTGGTGGCGCCACATCGGATTTCGATGGTAACTACGACATCAACCCGATCCCTCCGGGAACGTATGATTTGAAGGCGACCTTCGTCGGCTACAACAATTATGTCTTGAACGGCATCATTATTCCAGCCAACAAGATCACCGATTGGAACATTAAGATGACCAGTGGCGCCATCAGCTTGACTGAGGTCACCGTCATCGATTATGAAGTGCCTCTGATCTCGAAGGATAACACCACCTCAGGTGCGTCCATCACGGCAGAGGAAATTGCTAAGTTGCCTAACCGTTCTGCTTCCGGTGTCGCTTCTACCGTCGGTGGCGTTGTGTCCGTTGACGGTGAAGTCGGTAGTGTCCGTGGTTCTCGTGAAAGCGCGGTCTATTACATCGATGGTGTGAAGGTCATCGGTAGTGCCAGCGTGCCCCAAAGCGCCATCGACCAGGTGGACGTCATCCTTGGTGGTACCCCGGCCATGTACGGTGACGCCATGGGCGGTATCATCAACTTGACCACCAAGGGCCCAAGCCGTACCTTCGGCTTCGGACTGGAACTCGAGACCTCCGTCGAAGGCTATGGCAGAAACCGTTTGGGCTTCAGCGTCCAAGGACCACTCATCAAGGGTAAGAACGCGGAGACCGCTCTCCTCGGCTTCTTCCTCGCTGGTGACCTTGCCTACAACAAAGTGGGCGCCCTCTCAGCTACCGGTTTCTACACCGCCACAGAAGATTGGCAGAAGACCATCGAAGAAACCCCGCTGGTCCTCTCCGGCCTCGGCTCCGGTACCTATCAACACGCCTCCTACACCAGAAAGGATGACCTCGTCTATTCGAGATTCTCCACCAACTCGAGCAACTACTCCATCAACCTCTCTGGTAATATCAACGTCCGTACCACCGAAACCATCAACCTCACCTTCGGCGGTTCGTTCTACAGATATAGAGGCCATGACTTCGCTAGCTCATACTCCTACTTCAATACGGCCAAGAACTCGATCGACGAGTCAGGTACCACCCGTGGTTACGTCAAGTTTACCCAACGCTTCCCCACGGCTCCTGAAAGCACCTCGCTGATCCGTAACTTCTACTATAGCATCCAGGCCGACTACACCCGTTCTACCAACGAATATGGCGACCCTGACCTCTGGGACAACATCTTCGCCTATGGTAACCTGGGTAAGTATATCGTCCACAAAACCCCGACCTTCCAAGTTGCGAACGTGGACTCCGTCTTAGTGGATGGCTCCAACTACATGAACTTCACCAACGTCAATGTGCTGAACTCCTGGGACTATGACACCCTCGTCGATTTCTATCCCTCACAGTTCAACCCGCTGCTGGCCAAATATACCGAGAACTATCTGGACCTCTATAAACCATACGGCGCTCTGGGCTACTTCGACAACTTCGATAACATGATGATCGGTAAAGCCCTGCTTAATGGTGACTCCCCAGATGCCATCTACGGCCTCTACGCTGCCCCTGGTACCCTCATGTCAGGCTATGGCAAGAGCCTCAGCGACCAGATCGCACTCAACGTCAACGCCTCCATGACCATCGGCAAGGGTGAAAGCTCCCACGAAATCAAACTCGGTTTCCAATATGAGCAACGTAACTCCAGCGCTATCGGCTATAGCACCAACTACTGGCTGCTCATGCGTAACCTTGCCAACTTCCATATCTCTCAGCTCGATGTGGCTAACCCATACGCCTCCAGCAACGATGGCTATGTTGACACCGTTTGGTTCCACAGACTCTATGACGGCGACGCTCAGTATGTCTTCGACATCAACCTCCGTAATGCCATGGGCCTCCCGCTCGAAGGTACGGAATATATCCTCGTTGACTCCTACGACTTCAACGACCAATCCATCATGTACTATGATGAGAACGGCAACCTGCAGAAAGGTCACCTCAACGGCGGCTTCGACATCAGCATGTTCGCTCCCGATGAACTCACCCGCGACGGTAGCTTCTATGTGTCCTACTATGGCTACACCTACGACGGCAAGAAACACTCCTGGGGCGAACGTCCTACCTTGGAGGACTTCTTCACCGAGACCGCTACCGACCTCAGAAACAGAACCTATTACACCCGTCCCGTTGGCTCTAGCCAACCTATCTATATCGCTGGCTATATCCAGGATAAGTTCGCTTTCAAAGACCTGATCTTCCAAATCGGTCTCCGTGCTGACCGCTTCGACGCTAACCAGTACGTCCTGAAAGATCCGTTCATCCTCTACGACCACTATACCGCTGGCGACTACAGAAGAGGTGGCATCGACGGCGCTTCCAACTTGCCGCAATTCACCATCCCTGGCAACATCGGTGACGACTACGCTATCTATGTCAACAAAATTACCGACATCAATGAAATCGTCGGTTATCGTAATGGCAACACTTGGTACAATGCCAATGGTGCCGAGATCTCCTCACCGACCGCTCTCGACAAGGGTTCAGGTATCTCCCCATGGGTCCGTAACGCTGAACAACAAAGAGTCGATATGAATTCCTTCGAGGACTACAAACCCGCTTGGAACTTCATGCCTCGTATCTCCTTCTCCTTCCCGATTTCGGATGAGGCTTTGTTCTTTGCTCACTATGATGTGCTGACCCAACGTCCTACCAGCTCCTACTTCGTTAGCCCGCTGACCTATTACTACTTCAACGACGTCTCCAGCACCATTGCCAACCCGAACCTGAAGCCGATGCAGACCATCGACTACGAACTCGGTTTCACCCAGAAACTGACCAACACCTCTTCATTGACCATCACGGCCTACTATAATGAGATTCGTAACATGATCCAGATGTACCGCCTCACGGGTGCTTATCCTAAGGACTACACCTCCTTCAGCAACCTCGACTTCGGTACCGTCAAGGGTCTTACCGCTGAATATGACCTCCGCCGTACCAAGAACGTCCGCGTCCGTGCCAGCTATACCTTGCAGTATGCCAACATGACCGGTGCTTCCACCTCTACGGCTGCCGCCTTGATCAACGCAGGTGTTCCTAACCTGAGATCAACCTTCCCGACCAGTGTTGACCGTCGTCACAACTTCTCCCTTAACCTCGACTACCGTTTCGGCTCGGGTAAGAAGTATGACGGCCCCGTCATCAACCGTGAGAAGTCAGGCAAGACCCCATTGCAGATCCTTGCTAACGCTGGTGCTTCTATGACCATCACTGGTGGTTCTGGTACCCCATATACCGCTTCCCGTACGGTCGTTTCCCCCATCTCTGGCGGTAACTACCTCCTCGCTGGTACCTACTTCGGCTCCAGAATGCCTGCTTCCTTCAAGATCGACCTTCGTATCGACAAGGACTTCTATTTCACCCTCGGTGGAAGAAAAGAAGGCAAGACCGGACATGAAGCTTTCGTGAACGTCTATGTCAACTTCACCAACCTCTTGAACGCCAAGAATATCCTCTCGGTTTACAACGCTACCGGTGACCCGGACGATGACGGCTACCTTACCTCACCCAAGTATCAAAGCCAAATTCGTACCCAAGTCGATCCTCAAGCCTTCATCGAGATGTATCAGATCTACGTGAACAGAGGTGGCAACTACTCTACTCCTCGTCAAATTAAAATTGGCGCAAGCTTTAACTTCTAATCCATGAGGTGTAACTTAAACGAATAATCACAGATACTATGAAAAATATATTACGTCTATTGTTTGTTGCGCTCCTCATAGTAGGGGTGACAAATCCCGGAAAGGCTGAGATGTTTAAAGGTGACCGTGGTAACAAAGGTACCCGCGACCTGAAGCAGACTACAGCCGGATGTACTCCTTCCTCAGCTTTTGAGTGGTTGAACATCAACAACGTCAGAACGCGTATCAATGCTGGTGGTGATATGTGGTGGGACCTCCCTGGTGGAGTCGGCTCACAGTATTATATCCCCGCCAACGGATCCGCCACCTCACTCTACGCTGGCTCCCTCTGGATCGCTGGTGTCGATATCAACAACCAGCTGAAGTGCGCCGCCGTGCGTTTCCGTCAAGATGGTAACGACTTCTGGACTGGCCCTCTGAACCTCGAAGGTGCTTCCATCGACGACATCACCTGCGCTCGTTGGGACCAACTCTTTAAGATTACCCGTGCCGAAGTTGACGAGTTCCTTAGCCACTGCGACCCCGTTAGCGGTGTGTTCCAACCTACTGAGGATTACCCCGCCCCGCCTAAGTCTATCGCCGAATGGCCTGCCCATCCGGAAACTGTCGGTGGTAACATCTCTGGTGTCAGCCACTACATGGCTCCTTTCTTTGATAGAGATGGTGATGGTTTATATGACTATACTCAAGGTGACTACCCGTACTACGACATCGAAAACGAACTCTGCCACACCAAGATCCCGACCATGGAAGAAGAACATGGCGGTACCGTGCATGGCTCCATCCTTGCTGACCAAGTTCTGAAAGGTGACCAAACCCTCTGGTGGGTGTTCAATGATAAGGGTAACTCCCATACCGAATCCAATGGTGCTGCTATCGGTCTCGAAGTCCGTGCCCAAGCTTTCGCCTTCTCGACCAACGACGAAATCAACAACATGTCGTTCTGCAGTTACGAAATCATTAACCGTTCAACTTATGAGTTGACGGGTACCTTCTTCTGCCCCTGGACTGACGTTGACCTTGGTTATGCCAAAGATGACTACGTCGGTTGCGACGTCGCCCGTGGTCTGGGTTATGGTTACAATGGTCTCGATACTGACGGTAGCGGTGAACCTGAAGCCTACGGCAACCAGCCTCCGGCGGTCGGTGTTGACTTCTTCCAAGGCCCTTATATGGATGCCGACGGTTTGGATAACCCCAAGTATAAATATGTGATCAACACCACTACGAACGTTGTTGATGGCGACACCATTATCATTAGCGATACCATCTCCAAAGAGCAGATTTGCGACGCTTCTATCAACGGTGTGAACTTCGGTAATGGCATCGTCGATGATGAACGTTTCGGTATGCGCCGTTTCTTGTATCACAACAACTCCAGTACCGCTTTGGGTGACCCTGACAACGCTGCCGAAACTTACCTGCTGCTCCGTTCCTTCTGGCGCGATGGTAACAAGATGCAATTCGGTGGTACTGGTTATCCTACCGGTGGTAACGCCGCTGTCGGTCCTGCTTGCGACTTCATGTTCCCTGGCGACACTGACCCGTGCAACTGGGGTACTGGTGGCGTGATGCCCAATGGTGGCTACAATGTCAATGGTAAGTACTGGAACGAAAAGAATGAAGGCAATGCTCCTGATGACCGTCGTTTCATGCAGTCCGCTGGTCCTTTCACCCTGAAACCTGGTGCAGTCAACTACATTACTTTCGGTGTGCCGTGGGCCCGTGCTACTTCTGGCGGCGCTTGGGCTTCCGTCGAATTGCTGCGCGTCACTGACGATAAGTGCCAAGCTCTGTTCGACAACTGCTTCAAAGTCATCGATGGTCCTAATGCTCCTGACCTCACCATCCGTGAGCTCGACCAGAAACTGATCATCTACCTCTCCAATAGCCCGATCTCCAACAACTATCGTGAAGGCTATGCTGAGCCCGATCCTCAGATCCCCGAAATCGTTCCTGGCGATACCCTTGGTACTCTCGCCGATAAGTACTATCGTTTCGAAGGTTATAAAGTGTATCAGTTGGCTAACGCCGAAGTCGGTGCCGATGAACTTAGCGACAACAGCAAAGCTCGTCTGGTCTTCCAAGCCGATATCAAGAACAACGTTTCTACCCTCGTCAACTATGAATGGGATAATTACATCGGTGGCAATGTTCCTGCACTGAAGGTCAATGGTGCTGATGGTGGTATCACCCATAGCTTCGTCGTTACTGAAGACTTGTTCTCAACAGGTGAAAGTTCCGCTTTGGTTAACCATAAGACCTATTACTTCATGGCAGTGGCTTATGCTTACAACAATTACTTCCCGTATTCACAAGAACCTGCTGACATTAATGGTCTCTATGGCCAGATGAAACCTTACCTCGAAGGACGTAAGAACATCTCTTGCTACACCGCTGTTCCTCACAAGGTCCTGAATGGTACCAAGGTTGTTGCCCAATACGGTGACACCCCGGCCATTAAGCGTATCGTTGGTCAAGGTAACGGTGGTAACGAGATTGAACTTAGCCAAGAGTCTATCGATGAACTCTTCGCCAAGAAGATGGCTAACACCGTCATCGTCAACAAAGATGGTGGAGAATATGATCACATCACCTTTGGTAATCCGAATGCCGATACGCTCGAAAAAGTGGTCTTCGGTCACCCCGATTACCCGATTGTCTATCATCCGAGTTATACTATTGGTAAAGGACCTTTGGCTGTGAAGATCATCGACCCGTTGAATGTGAAGACTCACCACTACGAGCTGTGGTTTGACACCTTGTTCCCGCACTACACTCATGGCGTCAGCTCCAACCAGTCAGTCATCGGTGACTCCGCTCTCCGTATGGCCTCCCACTGGTTCCTGAAGGACCTCGATACGGATGAGGTGTTTGAAAGCGATACAATCACGGTCTATTCCGATGAGAAATTGTTCCTCGATCGCGGTATCTCCGTGTCGATTAACCAACCCTTCCAGATTGGTGCCATCCTTGTGGGATCAACGCATGACGCTACCTACGGTAACAGGCCTCAAAAGGAAGTGGTCGCCCCCAACAATGGCATGATTACCTCCTCACTGATCTTCCAAGACAGTACGCAACACTGGCTTGACGGTATTCGTGACGTTGACGTCGCTTCCTCAGTGTTGAACTGGATCCGTTCTGGTACGTACGTTGACCAAGACGATACTTATAACCACGACTATAACATGACCAGTTCCACTGGTGGTATCAGTACGGCTTGGGATCCGCATGAGAATTACGAGAAGATTGCAAACCGCACTTGGGCTCCTTATATCCTTACTACGGTGAGCAACACTGCTAAGAACAATCCTGGCCCGCTGCCAAGAGACATCTTCCGTGATGATTCTTATTTCTCACGCCTCTCCAGTATCGATATTGTCTTTACTTCCGACCGTTCCAAGTGGACCCGTTGCCCTGTGGTTGAGATGTGTATGGATGAGAACCTGTCACAAAATGGTGTGAAGCGTTTCGACATTCGTCGCGCTCCTTCTATCGACAAGGATGGTAAACCTTATGATGGTGTTTGGGACTACACACAGAATCCGGATTCGCTGATCAAGGCCTCAGACAATCCTGACGATCCTAACTACATTGCCGCCCAAGGTATGGGTTGGTTCCCAGGTTATGTCATCGACGTTGAATCTGGTATGCGTCTGAACCTGCTCTATGGTGAGGATTCCTATCTCGAGGATCTGAATGGCCGCGACTTGATGTTCAATCCTCCTGCGCTGAAGAAGGGAACTGTCGAAGGTACCTCTGAACCTGAGTTGGATCCCGCCTTGTTCCGTCAAGTTGACCTTGAACCTGTCCTCGGTGGTAAGCACTTCGTTTATATCTGGGGCTTAGATCGTCCAACTGACGTGCCTACTACCCCGAACTTCCCATACAAGGACTTCAACAGCCCGGCCTACGATGGTGGTAAGTATCTGTTCACCGTGTTGAATGCCATCCAGACTGCAGCTTCGAATAACCTCGTTACTCAGTATGGCAAGAGATTGTGGCGTCAATGCCTCTGGGTCGGTATGCCTATGCGTGTTGAAGGTTTTGAATGGGATAAAGAAAACAATAATTGGGTGCCTGAAGGTAACGATGCTAAGATCCGCATCCGTATCGCTAAACCTTATGATCGCGGTTACTCCTACGTTGACCTTGACTCAGTCTATCCAGGCTTGGATGTGAACAATCAATATCCTAAGTTCGAGTTCTCGATCGAGGGTCTCGATCCTGTCATGAACGATCCTGAAAAGATTGAAAGTGACTTGGATCTGATCTCTGTGGTGCCTAACCCATACTATGCTTACAGCTCCTACGAGGCCAACGCCTTGGTCAACAAGGTGAAGATCACCAACCTTCCCAACAACTGCGTCGTCACCATCTATAACATCAGTGGTACGAAGATCAGACAGTTCAAGAAGGATAATGAGGAGCCGTCCATCGAATGGGATCTCACGAACTTCGCCAACACTCCTGTGGCATCTGGCTTCTACCTGATCCACGTTAAGGACAATGCTAGTGGCGGCGAACGTACCATCAAGTTCTTCGGTGCAATGCGTCAAATCGACTTGAATACCTTCTAATTATCGTAAAATGCTAACATTAAAAATTTCAGAATCATGAAGAAATCATTTAAATATATCGTTTTGAGCCTTGTGATCCTTTTGGGATTCAACGCTCCTAAGGCATTTGCAGGTAATGAGGACCGTTCAGGTCAAGCTGGTGCATCAGAATTGTTAATCAATCCTTGGGCTGCTTCTGCTGGCTTCGGCAACGCAGGCATGTCCTTCGTCAAAGGTGTTGAAGCCATCTATGGTAACGTTGCTGGTATCAGCAACGTCCGTAGCATGGACGTCAACTTCTCTCATACCGATTGGCTGTCAGGCAGCGGTATCAAAGTCTCGTCGTTCGGTTTGGCCGTCCGCGTGGGTGAGTCAAGCGTGCTGGGTCTCGGCTTCATGTCGTTCAACCTCGGCACCGTGCCTCAAACCACAGTCGAGAGCCCCGAAGGTGGTATCGGTACCTATAAGCCTAACCTGATTAACATCAACCTGGCTTTTGCCAAGACTTTCTCCAACAGTATCAGTGGTGGTTTCAACTTGAAGATCATCAACGAGTCCATTGCTAACATGAGTGCCATGGGTGTCGCCCTCGACGCTGGTATCCAATATGTGACCGGTCCTTTCGACAACATCCACTTCGGCATCACCTTGAAGAACATTGGACCTACCATGACCTTCTCTGGCGACGGTTTGTCAATCAAGGCTTTCCTGCTCCCCAACTCCTCTCTGCAACACACCGTTATCCAACGTGCCGACCAGTTTGAGTTGCCTACGCAGTTGAGCATTGCTGCCGCCTACGACTTCCATCTGGGTGAGACCTCTCGCCTGACCGTGGCCGGTAACTTCATCTCCAACTCCTTCACGAAAGACCAATACGTCCTGGGTCTCGAGTACGGATGGAAAGAATACTTCCTCGTTCGTACTGGTTACACCTATGAAAGTGGCCTCTTCAGTGGAATCTTGGATGATGCTTGCATGAACCTCAACAACGGCTTCAGCGCTGGCGTCTCTGTCCAGGTCCCGATCTCGAAGAATGAGAACGCCCCTATGTTCGCTGTTGACTACTCTTACCGCACCACTGCCAGCTATGGTGGTACGCACAGCGTGGGTGCGAGACTTAATTTCTAAAATGTCTTGCGACATTTGAATTAATTTTCGTATCTTTGCACATCCAAAAAAAAGAAGACCCTTATTTCGATAAGGGTCTCTTTTTTCACTTTTTATAAAATACTATCATCATGTCAGAAATCAAATATTTTACCCCCGAAGGGTTACAAAGACTGAAAGACGAACTCGACGATTTGATCCTCCGTGAACGCCCACGGATCGTCCAAGCCATCGCCGAAGCACGCGACAAAGGCGACCTTTCAGAAAATGCCGAATACGATGCAGCTAAAGAAGCCCAAGGCCTCCTCGAAGCTAAAATTGCCGACCTGCAAGACCTGATCTTCAATGCCCGTATCCTCGACGAATCTAAAATCGACACTTCCAAGGTGCTCCTCTATTCCACAGCCAAAATAAAGAACACCAAAACCAATATGGTCATGACCTATTCCATCGTGCCGGAAAAAGAAGCCGACTTCAAAGCCGGTAAAATCTCCATCAACTCACCTATAGGTCAAGGTCTCCTGGGTAAGAAAGTGGGCGAAGTCGCCGAAATCACCGTGCCCGCTGGCAAGATGTATTTTGAAATCCTCGAAATAACCCGATAATTTGAGCTATGGCAACCATTTTCTCAAGAATCATACAAGGTGAGATCCCTTGCTATAAAATAGCCGAGAATGAGCGTTTTTTCGCCTTCCTCGACATCAATCCGCTCTCTAAAGGCCATACCTTGGTCGTGCCAAAACACGAAACCGACTACATCTTCAATATCGAAGACGAAGAACTCGGACAAATGATGGTCTTTGCGAAAAAAGTCGCCCAAGCCGTCGAGAAAGCCATGCCCTGCAAACGCATCGCCGTCGCCGTCATCGGTCTTGAGGTGCCTCACGCCCATATTCATCTGGTGCCTATCACCAATGAGGGTGACCTCGACTTCAAAAAGGAACATCTGAAACTTACTCCCGAGGAGTTCCAAGAGATCCAACAAAAAATAACCGCCTTAGTTTGAACTAAGGCGGTTATTTTTTTACCAATCCTCGCTAGGCCATTACATCATCCATGAATAGCTGGGATTCTTGAACAATGGGAACGATAGGCCAATCGTGGCTTCCCACCCACGCATCTTCCTGGTAATCTCAATGCCTTCAGCAAAGCCTTTAACTGTGTTGAGCAACCCGAGATTGTATGCAGCCTCAAAACGCCCCCACATCTGATAGTCGCCCACGTTGATCTTGACCACCATGCCAGCCCCGGCAACCAAATTGAGATGAAACGCCCTGGCGTTACGGGATCCCCATTTGATATCGTATTCATTCCATTCCGAATAGCCGTTGATGGCAAACGACTCATTGCCGTAGTGAACGTAGGTGCTGAAGTCAGGTGCCAACATCAAATACGGCATCACGGTCTTTTCTTTCAAGAGATAGAACCTGACGGGAACTCTTGCGTGAAGAAAGAAAGCCGAGTCCTGTGTAGCAAACCGGAACGTGGTGTCAGAATTATTCTGTTGTGCATTGATACCCGTGACCATCAAGTCCAAACCATAAGAGAAATATGGGAGGGTGTGTTCCAAGGTGATTCCAGCTGCTAAACAATTCATTATCTGTAAGGAATCAGGATGCTGGTAGAGAATCGAATGGTTGACAAATTGATCTTTCGTCTTATTGTTGATGGTCCTGGTGTAGGCCGCGTCCATGGCAGAAACCCCGACCTTGAAACCGATGAAAAGGTTCTTTTCTCGAATCGGACTCTCAAAGCCGATGGTCTGAGCCTTCAAGGGAAAACTGGCGAACAGCAACACCGCTACGACCAGAAATTGGATGGACTTTTTCATTGCAAATGATTTATCATGCTTTATTGACCTGCAAAGATAGCATCTTTTTTCGTAATTTTGCAATGCTTAACTAGTAAAGCCGAAAAAACGATGAAAAAAATCTTCTTCCTTGTCCTTTTCCTTGGCATGGCCTTGAACACTTATCCTCAAGCTTTCGACCTTCCTTGCCATAACCTCGACTACAAGGATAATGTGAAAACGGTGTTGCTTTATGCCGATGGCGACCAGACCAAAGAACCGCTTATCCCCTTGGATAACCCTGCATACCGCCTTACCCTCGCTTTCGACCTCTTCGGTAATGAAGCCGATGTGCTCAACTATACTTTTATCCACTGCACCAATGATTGGTATCCCACCGACATCCAACGAATCAACTATGCTACCGGTTTCGACTATGGCCGTATTGACGACATCCAATTCTCGAGAAATACCCTCATCGACTATGCCCATTATAAACTCACCTTCCCTGAAGAGGATATGATGCCCGTGGTCTCAGGAAATTACCTGCTCATCGTTTATGCCGATGACCTTAAAGAAGAAAACATCTTCTTCACTCGCCGTTACATGGTTTTCGACGAGAAAGCCTCCATCGAGGTTTCGGTGCCTCGCTATTGCGACGACTTGAGCCTCAGCGATACCCACCAACAACTCAACGTGAAAGTGACCATGCCTAGCATCATGACGGGCAATATCCAACAATTTGGAAATATGACCATACGGCAAAACGGTCGGTGGGACAATGCCACCATAGGCCTGAAACCCTCTTTTGTCTATCCCGACTACATCTCTTACGAACATCAGCCTCAAACGGTCTTTGAAGGAGCCAACCAATACCGTCGCCTCAACTTCAGCAACTTCTATTTCCAATCGGAAAACATTGCCCGCATCTATCAAACGGATGACTATTATGTCGTTGACTACGCCATCTGTGAACCGCGAGCCCGAAAACCTTATATCACTTATGAGGACATCTATGGTGAGAAATACATTTACATCGCCAACGAAGGTCGTGAGACCGATACCGAGGCCGACTATGCCTGGGTAAACATCTTCCTGCGTTGGCCGACCCCTCTGACACACGAGGACCTCTATGTGATGGGTGCCATCAACGATTGGAATTTCGACGAGCGCAACCTCATGCATTACGACTACCAACTCGGTGGCTACCTCTGTCAACTCCTGCTCAAACAAGGCTATTACAATTTCATGTTTGTCACTGCAGACCGTGACACCGGTGTGGTTTCCACCGACCTTACTGCAGGTAACCACTGGGACACCTTTAACTTGTATCGCCTCTATTTTTACTATTATAATGCCAACAAAGGCTACGACGAACTTATCGGCTATACCACCATCACTTCCCATTAACCTTGCGCCTTGCCCACATCCTCCAAAGATAGAATCACCCTCTTTGCCGAAGTCCTCCTGCCTATCCCTGTACCAGGAACCTTCACCTATCGCGTCCCCTATGCCCTCAACGAGGCCATCAGAATCGGACAGCGAGTGGTGGTGCAATTTGGAAAGACCAAGATCCTTTCGGGATTGGTGGTCTCCCTCACCGACAAGGTTCCCCAAAACGAAGTGAAATTCCTCATCGACATTCTCGATGAACAGCCCTTGGTCAACGACCTCCAGCTGCAGTTCTGGAACTGGATTAAGACCTATTATCTCTGCCATCTCGGCGAAGTGATGCAGGCCGCCCTGCCCTCGGCACTGAAGCTGAGTAGCGAATCGATGGTAGCCCTCTCCAACGACTTTGTGCTCGATAGCATGGCCCTCAACGACTATGAATATCTCATCGTGGAGGCACTTCAAACCCAACCCAAAATCGCCATCAGTGAGGTGAGCAAGATTATCGGTTTCAAAAAGGTGATGCCCTTGATCCATACCATGATGGAGAAAGGCATCCTGGTGATGGAGGAGGAGCTGAACGAGAAATACAAAGCCAAATATGAGCGTTTTGTCCGGCTGTCGAACATCTATCGCGAAGAGACAGCCCTTCAGGAGCTCATGGATGCCCTGTCGAAAAAAGCTTACAAGCAACTGGAAGTGCTGTTGGCATACTTGGCTCTGGGCGGCTCTTGTGACAACGACCTGAAACTGGCCGATGTGCTTAAGAAAGCCAATGCCACCTCTACCATCCTCAAGGCGCTCGTTGACAAGGGGGTCTTTGAGGTTTATGAGCAACAGGTGAGCCGTCTGAAGGATTTCAAGGCCCAAGCCGATGTGAATTCCATCCAGTTGACTCCAGCCCAACAGCGGGCCTACGAACAGATAAAAGAGGGCTTCGATGCCCCAAGACCGGTGCTGCTTCATGGCGTGACCTCAAGCGGAAAGACGGAACTCTACATCAAACTCATCCAGGAGACTCTCGATGAAGGCAAGCAGGTGCTGTATCTCTTGCCCGAGATTGCCCTTACTGCACAGATCATCAATCGACTCAAGCGTTTCTTCGGCGACAAGTTGGGGGTGTACCATTCCCGTTACGGCACCAACGAAAGGGTGGAGGTGTGGCAACAGGTTCGCGACTTCGCACACAATAAAGGCTCGCAACGGCAAATCATCATCGGCTCGCGGTCGGCAGTGTTCCTTCCGTATTCCGACATCGGGCTTATCATCGTTGATGAGGAACACGACAGCAGTTTCAAACAGATGGATCCGGCTCCACGCTACCATGCCCGAGACGCTGCCATCGTGCTGGCCACCCTCCATCATGCCAAAATCCTACTTGGCTCCGCCACACCCTCCTACGAGAGCTATTTCAATGCCCAAAATGGACGCTATCGTCTGGTGGAACTCACTGAGCGTTACGGAGGCGTAGAGATGCCTGAGATCATCCTTAGCGATATGCGGGTGGAACGCAAACGCAAGACCCTCAAAGCCGATTTCGGTAGCGTGTTGCTCGATGCAGTAAAAGACACTCTTGAAGCGGATCATCAGGCCATCCTGTTCCAAAACCGACGTGGGTTTTCCCTGCGTATTGAGTGTGATGACTGCCACCATGTGCCCCAATGCATCAACTGCGACGTGAGCCTGATCTATCATAAGGCACAAAACGTCATGCGCTGCCATTATTGTGGCTATACCACTTCCGTTCCCTCCGAGTGCCCTCAGTGTCATAGCACCAACATCAAGATGCATGGCTTTGGCACGGAGAAGGTGGAGGAAGACCTGAAAACCTTGCTCCCTGAAGCCAAAGTGGCTCGACTCGACCTCGACACCACTCGGTCAAGAAACGATTACCAGCGCATCTTGGAAGCCTTTCAGGACAAGGAAACCGATATTCTCGTCGGGACCCAGATGGTCACCAAGGGCCTCGATTTCGATTCCGTCAAGGTGGTGGGCATCCTCAATGCCGATAACATGCTCTCGTTCCCCGATTTCAGAGCCCATGAACGGAGCTTCCAGCTGATGTCGCAAGTGGCCGGCCGAGCCGGAAGAAAAGGGGGCCAAGGTAAAGTCATCATCCAGACATACGAACCAAGCCATCCTGTGCTTCAAGACGTGCTTCGCAACGACTTCTTGGGCCTCTACCAGAAACAAATGATCACCCGTAGGCAATTTGGCTACCCGCCTTTCTATCGCATTGTGATGATCCGTCTCAAACATAAGGATTTCCAAAAACTGAACCCTGCAGCATCCTCCTTGGCAAGCATGTTGAGACCGATCTTCAAACAAGATCTATTGGGTCCTGAATACCCTATGGTTTCTCGAGTTAAGAATCTGTATATTAAGCAGATGCTTGTCAAATTCAACCGTGAGCATAGTGCCCAACAGGTCAAGGACATCATCCTCAAACAAGTCCATCTTTTTCAGTTGAATCCCGATTTCAAGTCAGTCCAAGTGCAACTCGACGTGGATCCTATGTGATGAGCCTCTGCTTCAACAAGTGATTTTGCCGTTTCGCTTCTTTTTTTGCTCTTCAATGCAGTAAATACCTTATTTTTGCAGCTTCGAAAACTGAGTAGAATCGTATGAAATTCCGTTTTTTAGTTTTGCTGGCTTTGCTATGCCTGACGCATCATGCCATGTCGGCTTCCATTACCGTTAAGGGTCGAGTGTTAAATAAAAATACCCATGAGCCTATGGAGTATGCCACTGTGTCGGTGTTCTCTTTGCCGGATTCGACCTTGGTGACCGGTGTCATCACCGAACCTACAGGGCATTTTGCCTTGCAATTGGAAAAAGGCCGGTATGTGTTGCAATTCCAGTACATGGGTTTCATCCCCTTAAGCAAGAACATCACATTGACAGGGGAGAAGAGCAATGTTGACTTGGGACGTATTCTGCTTGCCCCGGATGAGGCTTTGCTGGAAGAAGTGGAGGTCGTCGCTGAGGTGAGCACCTACGAGATGACGCTCGACAAACGGGTTTTCAACGTGGGAAAAGATGTGGGTAACACCGCTGGCAACGCCATCGAGGTCCTGGAGAACATCCCTGCTGTGGCAGTTGATGTTGAAGGTAATGTCAGCCTCCGTGGCGATGAGGGAGTGCGTATCCTCATCGATGGCAAAGAATCGGGTCTCTCGGGAATGAGCACCCAAGATGCCTTGCGCACCCTTCAGGGTGACATGATTGAACGTGTTGAGGTCATCACCAACCCCTCGGTCCGCTACGATGCCGAAGGCTCAGCGGGAATCATCAACATCATCCTCAAGAAAGACAAACGACAAGGCTTTAACGGGGCAGTCAACCTTCGTACGGGCTATCCTTGGCTGTATGGCGGCAGCCTCTCGTTGAGCTATCGACTGAAACGCTGGAACCTTTTCGCCAGCTATGGCTTCAACAGCCGTTCCAACGTAGGTGGAGGCATCAATCAAACCAAGCGTTTCGAGGTTATCGGCAACGACACCATTTATCACCAAATCACTGACCAGACTACCGAACGCACCATGCGCCGTATGGGACACCATGTTCGTCTAGGTGCCGACTATTATATCACGGATAACGATATCCTCAGCGCCGCCTTTGTGTTCCGTTACGGAACCAACCGTACCCATCCTGTCGTCAGTTATTATGATGAATATCCACAGTTGGGCACTTCCTCGTATGATGTCCGTGAAGAACATTGGCACGAAACTGACCCGATGTACGAGATCACCCTCGACTATGACAAGAAATTCGAGCGTGAGGGTAGAAGCCTTAAAGCCAATGTGCGTTTCTTCCAGAATGCAGAAGACTCCGGTTCCGACATTAATGAAATGATTTACCCCAACGACCATAGCAACGAGGTGCTCTCTGCCTTGTATCAGCAAACCAAACAAGATCAAGGAATGAAGAACCTGCAAGCTAGCATCGACTATGTCCATCCTTTCGCTCTCAAAGCCCAATGGGAAATCGGTGGCAAATACACCAATAGGTTTATCAACAGCCTTTCTGCAGTGCTCGAGAAAGACAGCACCGGCCAATTCCTCCCATTGCCTGACTATTGCTATGACTTCGAATACAACGAGCAGGTGGCTGCTCTCTATACCAGCTTGGGTAACGATTGGGGCCGTTGGTCGGGCCAAGTCGGTGTGCGTGCTGAGATGACCAGCATCTACACTAACCTGAAAGGCTATGCCCACGATGGCAACGATTCCATCAACGACGGCAAACCCTACATTGGCATCTTCCCGAGTGCACACCTCAACTATTCCGTCACCGAGAACGACCAGTTCCAGGTGAGCTATACCCGCCGTATCCGCCGCCCGGGATTCTGGATGATGAGCCCCTTCCGTTCCTATAACGACAACCGTAACATCCGCATGGGTAATCCATCCTTGAGACCTACCTATATGGATAGCTACGAGTTGGGCTATATCCACATGTGGGATCGCTCCTCGTTCAACTTCACCACCTATTATAGGCATGGTACCGACATGATCCGCCATTATACCTACGAATTGGACGGTGTGTATTACAGCATGCCGGTGAACTTTGGCAAGGCCGATGACTTTGGCGTGGAAATCGTGGCCCAGGGCCAGATGACCCAATGGCTCAATCTGAATGGCAATGTCAACTTCTTCCGTTCTCACTCCCAAGGCTATATTGAGGATCAGTTTTACGAAACCCATACCTGGATGCTCTTTGGCCGAATGGTCTCCAAGTTCAAGATCCAAAATTGGTTTGATTTCCAATTGACTGCCCATGTGATGGGTCCCCATCTGGAACCTTTGGGCAAACATGATGGCGAGTGGTGGATCGACATGGCTGTGAGCAAGGAGGTGCTTCATGGTAACGGCACCCTGACTTTCAATGTGCGCGACGTATTCGGCACCCGTGGCAGGGGCGGTGAGTCGTGGGGCGACAACTTCTGGCAATACAGCAACAGCACTTGGAATCGGACCTCCTTCTCGCTGAATTTCAACTACCGCATCAACCAACAAATGGCCAAACGTGATCGTCGTGGCGATGAGGGTGGCGATGACGATGCCGGCAGCGGCGAAGAGGAAATGTATTAATTTATTTGCTTTTAAAGAAATAAAATCCTAATTTTGAAGGTCGATTATTATAACCCTTTAAAATTCAGGATTATGCAGAATTCTAACCCGCCTAATAAGCCCTTCAAGATTGGCATTACCCATGGTGATTTCAATGGCATCTCGTATGAGATTATCTTGAAAACCTTTGCGGATTCACGGATGTTGCAAATGGCAACCCCCATCTTATATGGACAATCCAAGGTGCTTTCTTATTACAAAAAGAGCCTCGGTGTGGAAGAATTCAACTATTCTCTCACCCGCGATGTGCGTCAGGCATGGCAGCATAAGTTCAATATTGTGAACATCACGGACGATGAGTTGAAGATTGAACCGGGTTCCATGACGGAGCAGGCCGGTCGGATGGCCATCCTCTCTTTGAAACGTGCCACCGACGACCTTGTGAAGGGTTATATCGACGCGATGGTGACGGCTCCACTGAATCCTTCGTTGTTGAAGTCGGATGCCTTCCGCTTCAACGGCCAATCGGACTACCTGGCTTCGCTTTTCGATAGCCGTGACTATGTGGAGATGCTGGTTAGCGACTATCTGCGCATCGGCATGGTAACTTCTGACATCCCGGTTAGGGATGCCGTTTCGGTCATCAACAAGGAAATGGTGATGCATAAGCTGATCATCTTGGCTAATGCCTTGAAGAAAGGCTTCGACATTGCTTCGCCGAAGATTGCCGTTTTAGGCCTAAATCCTCACGCTGGCGACTCTGGACTTGCGGGGATGGAAGAACAGGACATCATCGCTCCAGTGATTTCCATGGCCCAGAAAAACGGTCTTTACGCCTTTGGTCCATTCCCGGCCGATCGTTTCTTTGCCTCGGGATTGTGGCGTAAATACGATGCCGTGTTGGCCATGTATCATGATCAAGCCGCTCTGCCCTTCAAGATGATCTCTATCAATGGCGGGGCCATTTACACTGCTGGCTTGCCTGTGGTGCGAACCACGCCATTCCATGGGCCGGCTTACGACATCGCAAATAAAAACGAGGCCTTGCCCGATGCGATGCGCCAGGCGATGTTCCTGGCATTGGATATCTTGAACTCGCAACAATAAGGAACAAAAAAAGAAGGAGACCCTAAGGCCTCCTTCTTCATTTCATGTGTCGTGGTTGATTATTTCACAACGAACTTCTGGGTGTCAGAACCAGCGTTGATGAAGTAAACACCGCTGCTCAGTGAGGAGATGTTGATGGTGTTGAGACCAGCATGACCCTTCTGTGAGCTGACGACTTGACCAGTGATGGTGTAGATAACAATCTCTGAATTTTGGTTCAGGCTAACATTCAGCTGAGTGGTAGCCGGGTTGGGGCTGACCGTCATCTTGGTGTTGTGAGAAACTTCAGGGACGCTGACACCAACCTGAGGCCAGAGGTCGCTCAGAGTGTAGGTGTAACCAACATAGGCATTGTCTTGGCCATTGGTATCGTCGCTTTGGACATAGGTACCAGTGCCTTCGTCAACTTGTGCAACAACGATGAGTTGATCGCCAACGATAGCAGCTTGAGGATAAACCATCTCGCTGTTTTCATACTCCCAGTAATCATCGCCACCGCAGAGGGCAACCATGAAGTCTTCGGTATCGGTACCCCAGGTGAGACCGCCATCGGGTGAATAGTTAGCGAAGAGGTGATAGTAGAAGAGGCCAGCACCGTCGGTGCAGTTCTCGTCAAGAGCAGTCCAAACAGCAACTAAGTCATCGCTTCCAGGAACCTTGCACAGCACAGGCATAGCGCAGATACCTTGGTTGTAGTGGCCATGTTCGCCCAGGTTGGAGCCTTCGCCAACAGTAAAGTTCATCTCAGTGGCTTCCCAGTAAGGTTCAACGTGACCTTCGTCGGTGAGGGTGGTCAGATAACCCATGTATTCTGGCCACATCGGGTGGTTGGCATCGCTCCACCACCACATGGAAGCGTAGAGGTCTTCATAGAGGTAAGCAGTGTCCATGATGAAGTGTTCGCCAGGAACGAGGTTGCCTTCGATAGCGCTGTGGCCAGCACCGTCTTCACCGTAAACCAAGTTTTCGCCCCAGAAAGCAACACCACCAACGCCAGGATAGTAGGAACCAGAACCGGCTTCACCAGTGCTACCATTCCACTCGTAAGCAAGCTTCAGTTGGTCACCAGCCCACACAGCGGAGACCCAACGGGGATAGAAGAACCAACCAGAGGTGTCAACACCGAGAATGCTCGGGTGTGAGTAGAACACTTTTCTTTCCCAGGTCTCACCGTTGTCGTCGCTGTAGAGGACGAAACCATCAGACCAAGCGTTGTTGACCACGAGGGTGAGGCGGTTGTCATCAGTGGTTTCCATCCAGTGAGCGCAGTTTGAAGTCCAGTCAACGGAATATTCCTTGCCCATGTAAGGAAGAATGACATTCTGCTTGTCCCAAGTTTGGCCACCATCGAGTGAACGGAAGTAGATCAAAGGATCGGTGACACCTTCCATGATGATGTTGCTGGTGGAAGAAGCGGTAGCGATGACGTGGATGATGTCACGGTTGGCACCAGTGGTCATGACGTTGGGCCAGCAGGGCTCGTAGGTGTTGTCGAGGACGCTGGTGACAGACATTGAACCGGCAGTGACAGCGTCTCTGTCGTCAGTGACATAGACACGGCAGTCGCTAGCGGTGTGAGCTGCAACCACGAGGCCGTTTTGTCCGTATTGGGCGATGGAACCGAAACCGGTCTTTTCGTTCTCAACACGGCCACCCATACCTGACCATTCGCCAGTGTTGGAGTCGTAGGTCACAATACCAGTACCACGAGAGCTGAACGGGCTGTCATCGGTTGACTGAGTGAAAGCGAAATCAACTTTGCCATTGTCCCAAACATGGGTCCAAGTACGAGCACCGTCGTTGCTCTGCCAGTCGTACCAAGTAAAATCAATTTCAGTACCTTCGTATCTTGTCATTGCGGGAGCGTTCTGAACGTTCTGCATGACTTGATTGCTCTCCATACGAGAGGCTTTTCTCATTTGCTCAGCCTTCGGCTTGGCAATGTTCTTAGAGACTTTCATTACTTGGGAGTAGCCAACGGAGGCAACAGCCAAGATCATCAGTAAGGTAAACAGTTTTTTCATTTTTTGATGATTTTGAATTAATAATAGTGTTAGTTATTTCTAATTGTGTCCTTTTCTTAGAGCGTACAAATATACGCATATATTTTTTTTTCGCAAGCGGGTTTTTGAAAAATCTTTTTTATTTCGGTTTTTTTTCATGAAAATGTTAGGTGTGTGTTTTTCTTTGTAATTTTGAACTTATTTTGCAAATAAAACGTTTCATAATGAAAAAACTACTCCTACCTCTCCTCTTGTTGTGCTGCTTCGCTGCTTGCCAACATGACAATCCATTAACTCCCAACCCTGATCCAGCCTCCCTCGTCGATCCATTCATCGGTACCGGAGGTCATGGACATACTTTCCCAGGTGCGACTGCCCCCTTTGGGATGGTTCAGTTTAGTCCCGATACTCGTATGAACGATTGGGATGGTTGCTCGGGCTATCACACCTCCGACGATACCATCCTTGGCTTCAGCACCACCCACCTCAGTGGCACGGGCTGCAGTGACTACGGCGATTTTCGCTTCTTGCCCCTGGTGGGCGACGTCACCGACTATCGTTCCGGCTTCCATCATGAGAACGAATCAGCTACTCCGGGTTATTATTCGGTCCTCCTCGATGATAGCAAAGTCAAAGTGGAACTCACCACCGGTGACCGTGTGGGCATGATGCGATGCACTTTCCCCGAAAGCCAGCAATCTCACCTCTTCCTCGATATGGTCGAAGGCGTCAACGACGAATTCGTCTATGAGTCCTTCCTCAACGTTGGCTCAGACCGTTCCATAGCCGGTTTCCGCCGTACCCGCGACTGGGCTCAAGAACAATACCTCTATTTCTTTGCCGAGTTCTCCAAACCCTTCAAGAGCTATACCCTCTATGACCATGGGAAACCCACCCAGGATTCCTATGTCAACAGCAATCACCTGAAAGCCTGTTTCGACTTCGACACCAAAGAAGGCGAGACCATCGTGATGCGTATCGCCCTGTCGGCAGTTGATGTGGATGGCGCCAAAAACAACCTGATGGCAGAACTCGCCGAAGCTGACTTCGACTTTGACGCACTTGCTCAAAGAGCTCACGAAAAATGGAATACTGAACTGAAACGGATCGACGTCCAAGGTAACGACACCGCTGATATGAAGGTTTTCTATACCAACCTCTATCATTCCATGATCGCCCCTAACCTCTATTCGGATGCCGATGGCCGCTATCGTGCCCATGACCTGCAAGTCTATCAGTCAGACCGCCCCGTTTATACGGTGTTCTCGCTGTGGGATACCTTCCGGAGCCTCCACCCTCTGTTCAGTCTCATCCAACGTGATCGGACCATCGACTTCATTAACACCTTTATTAATAATTACGAAACCGATGAGGAACACATGCTGCCCATCTGGGAGCTGGCGGCCAACGAGACCCATTGCATGATCGGCAACCATGCCATCCCCGTCATCGCTGATGCCTATTTTTGCGGCATTCGCGACTTCGACACGGAGAAGGCCCTCGAAGCCATGGTGGCCTCTTCTCGCCAGGATCGCCGTGGCATGGGCGCATACATGAAATATGGTTTCATCCCCATCGACCTCGAGGGTGAGGCTACCTCCAAAACGCTCGAATATGCCTATGACGATTGGTGTGTCGCCCGCATGGCCGAGGATATGGGCCACGCCGACATCGCCGAGGAGTTCTATAAGAGAGCCCAAGCCTACAAAAACCTCTACAACCCAGAAAACAAATTCTTCCAAGGTCGCCGTAACGGTGGCTTCATGCAGCCTTTCGACCCCAGACAGGTCAACTTCACGCTTACCGAAGCCAACACCTGGCAATATAACTTCTTCGTCCCCCAGGACATCAACACGCATATCGAGTTGATGGGTGGACGCGAAGGCTATGCCGAGAAACTCGACGGACTCTTCACCGCCTCCTCTCAACTCTCGGGCCGCGAGCAACCTGACATCACAGGCTTGATTGGACAGTATGCCCATGGCAATGAACCCAGTCACAACACCATCTATATGTATAACTTCGTCGGTCAGCCTGTCAAGACGCAACATTATGTAAAACAGGTCTTGGACGAGTTCTACTCTGATGAGCGCGACGGGCTGAGCGGCAATGAAGACTGTGGCCAGATGTCGGCATGGGGCGTGTTCTCGGCTTTGGGTTTCTATCCTGCCACACCCGCATCGGGCTATTATGTGCTCGGCTTGCCTCGTTTCAACCATGCTGCCATCGACCTTGGCAACGGCAGCACCTTCGCCATCACTGCCAAAAACATCAGTCCACAGAACTGCTATGTGAAGTCGGTGAAACTCAATGGCCGTCCATTGAGCCGTAGCTACATCACCGTCGAGGAGGTCTTGGCGGGCGGTGAACTCGAGTTCACGATGACTGCTGATTCCAACTCCACTTGGGCCACCCAGCCGGCAGACTGCCCGGTGTTGCGCATCCCTTCGGAGAGCATTGTCATGGTTCCTGCCATCAACGCCGAGGCGAACACCTTCTTCGACAGCATCGTCGTCACCATGTCCCATCCCGTTGAGGGCACCCCGGTCTATTATACCACCGATGGCAGCGAGCCCAACGAACAAAGTGCTCGTTATGAGAGTCCCATTGTATTGCGTGCCACGTCAAACCTCCGTGCCGCCGCCTTGCAGGACGGTCGTTGGAGCAGCGTCGTTGATGCGAAGTACCATTGCATCGATGCCAAGGTCGCAGTCTCTTTGGTCAATCCGTATTCCAACCAGTACGAGGCAGGCGGCTCTAAGGCACTCATCGACCACCAGCGCGGAGGGGAGAACTTCCGTACGGGCACCTGGCAAGGCTATCATGGCGTCGATCTGATTGCTACCGTTGATCTTGGTGAGAAACAATGGATCTCCCGTCTTGCTGGAAGCTTCCTCCAAGAAGCCTATTCCTGGATTTTCATGCCCAAGGAAGTGGAGTTCTTTGTCTCCGACGACGGCAAGCGGTTCAGAAGCGTGGGTAAGGTCATTAACCAAATCCCAGTCAACGACGAAGGCTCCTCAACACAAGAACTTGGAGTGCGTCCCCGTTGCAATGCGCGTTACGTCAAGATGGCAGCCAAAAACATTGGTAAATGCCCTGAAGGTCATGTGGGTGCTGGACAGCCGGCATGGATCTTCTGCGACGAGTTCATCATCGAATAATCATCAGCCAATTCAACAATTCAACAATAAAAATAAACAAAACTCATGAAAGAATCCATCGTAATCTTAGCGGGTGGCGGTCCCGCCCCGGGTATCAACACCGTCATCAGTACAGTCGCCAAGACCTTTTTGAAGGCTGGCTATCGGGTCCTTGGCCTGAACGAGGGCTACAAAAACCTCTTCAAAGAGAATCCTACCGTCGATGAAATCGACTTCATCTATGCCGATGAGATCCAAAAACAAGGTGGATCGGCACTGCGCATGAGTCGCTACAAACCGAAAAACGAGGAGTTCAACACCGATTTCTTTGTTAAAAACAATGTGAAGTTGCTTGTCACCATCGGAGGCGACGACACCGCTTCTACGGCCAACCGCATCTCCAAGTATCTGAGTGAGAATAACGTACAGATTCAAAACATCCACGTGCCCAAGACCATCGACAACGACTTGCCTTTGCCCGACGGCAACCCCACCTTTGGCTATTATTCAGCTAAAGACGCTGCAGTGCGACTCGTTCAAACCGTCTATGAAGATGCCCGTACCAGTGGTAATTGGTTCGTGCTCTCCGCCATGGGTCGCGAGGCTGGTCACCTTGCTTTCGGCATGACCTCCGCCTGCCATTGCCCGATGGTGGTCATCCCCGAGATGTTCAATAAGACGGATGTCACTTTCGATGCCATCATCAACTTGATGGTCAGCTCCATCGTGAAGCGCAAGCTGTTGGGCGTTGGCTATGGTGTCGTCATTATCAGCGAAGGTGTGTTCCACTTTATGACTGACGCCGAAATCGAGAAGTCGGGTGTAGCATTCACTTACGATGAGCATGGTCATCCCGAACTCGGCAACGTGAGCAAGGCTCATATCTTCAACTTGTTGTTGCAGCAACGTCTGCATCTCCTTGGCCTCAGCGTGAAGAGCCGCCCGGTCGAAATCGGCTACGGCATCCGTTGCGTTGAACCCAATGGCTACGACCTGACCTATTGCTCACTGTTGGGTTATGGTGTCAAGAAGCTTTTCGACAAGGGTGTCACTGGAGCTATGGTTACCACCAACCCCAAGGGCGAGATTATCCCGTTGTACCTGAAGGATGTGGAAGATGAGAATGGAAAGATTAAGCCGCGTTTGGTCAACCTCAACGGTCCCAAGGCCGAGCTGATTTTCAATGAAGGCTTGCAATACCTCTCTCCTGAGGATTACGAGGCTGCCAAGGCTTACCTGCCGAATCCTGAGGACTACGATTTCCGTAAGATCCTACATTGGTAATCATTTGCCACTCAACGTCTTGGCAACAAGATTATTGAATTCCTTTGCTGCGTCAGTGATGATGCTGGCGTCGGTAGGAAAGGGCAGTGGTTGCTGACTCAAACGCTCCAAGGTCTGTTCGGAACAGGCTTCTCTCGACCCTTCGATTGTGGAGTAGTTGTAACTGAATTTAGAGTTAGCTTCTAAGGGAATGGAGACCAGCAGGTCTCCTTTCTTTGGTTCATAGAGGTTGAGCATGCCTTTGATGGTGGCGGTCTTGCTGAGGGTATGGTCGGTCACCGTGGCCGTCAGGTTGCCGTTGCTCTCCTTGAACGACACGGCTTCATCGCGGTCGGAGCCAGCGTCGCAATGGTTGATCACGATGTCGGCGATCACCCCGTACTTCACGCTGCGTTGCTTGTGGTAATGGACCTTAGCGGGTATGGCTGCCAATTCATTGGCATCGAAACTCACGAGAGCTTGTTCCACCCCCATGGGGAGATGGGTGCCGCGACGAGGTGTGCATCCGATCAGGATGTCGTCCGCTTGCTTCATCAGCATGGCTAACTTGAACTCTCCAAGTCTCGAGTTTTTCGGGTTGACACGCCCCAGTTGCCAGATATATTGGTTGGTTCTGTCGATGTCCGCCCCTTCTTTCTGCAGATCTTGAGCGATCTTGGCTTCCAGATAGGCCTCGGCCTTGTTGCGTGCGGAGTTCAATTCTTCCTCCAGGTTGAGTTTGGTATAATTGACACTCTTCTTGACCCTTTCAGGCATGCGTGACATCTCTTCGTTGCGGCCTCTCAAGCTGCAATAGCGTTCAAATACTTCTGGCCAAATATCGGGCTGCCCCGAGGCCTTAAGGGCAAGGATGCGCTCGTGGTCGGCTTGGTTGGCTTGGTGGTATGCGATGGCTGTCTTTTCGGTGGTTTGGCATGAGACGAGAAGGGCACATGCGGCAAGGACGAATAAAAGGTGTTTTTTCATGGTGTTTCAGTTTGACAAAAAATGATATCGTGCAAATATCGCACCAAATTGTTTTGTAATTTTGCCTCATGGAAAAGATCAATCAACTGAAAACGGAATTCACTGCATTCATGGATGCGGTGCAATTCGACTACCAGCCATCGGAGCTGTATGCACCTATTGTTTATACCCTGTATCAGAAAGGCAAACGCTTGCGTCCCATGCTCTGCCTGTTGACTTGTGAGATGTTTGGCGGCAAGGTGGAAGATGCCCTCTATCCTGCTTTGGCTTTGGAGACGTTTCACAACTCTACGCTCATTCATGACGACATCATGGACCAGGCTCCTATCCGTCGTGGCTTGGAGACCGTGTATAAGAAATGGAATACGAACATGGCCATCCTCTCAGGCGATGCCATGCAGGCCTTGGCCTACGATTTGGTGATGCGTACCCCCCGGTCAATCGACACGGCTCGTTTGTTGAGTAAGGTACATCGCGAGGTTTGCGAGGGACAGCAGTATGACATGAATTTTGAGACTAGGATGGATGTCACCATTCCGGAGTATTTGGAGATGATCCGTTTGAAGACGGCTGTGCTTCTCGCCACCAGTATCCAAATGGGTGCTGTCGTTGCAGGAGCCAACGATGCCGATCAACAAAAGTTGTATGATTATGGCATCGCCATGGGTTTGGCTTTCCAGTTGCAAGATGATGTGTTGGATTGTTATGCTGATGAGTCGGTCTTTGGCAAGAAGACGGGGGGCGACATTGTTGAGAACAAGAAGACGTATATGATTCTTAAAGCTCGAGAGTTGGCTGGTGAAGAGGATCGTTATGCTTTGGATACCTTGTTTTCCTCTTCCGGGAACATGGATCGTACGAAGAAGATAGCGGCGGTCATGGCTATCTATGACAGGCTTCATGTAAAGGAGGCTGCGGAACAGGCGATAGGAGAATATTTCCGTCAGGCTGATCTGTTGTTGGATTCGGTCCCGATTCCCGATGGGCGAAAGGAACTCTTGCGAGAGTATGCTCGACAGCTGTTGGGGAGAGACAAATAAAAAATCGGGCGGGTAATCCCCGCCCGATTTTTTATTCTGTCATTGAAGTTTACTTTCTGTTGCTCTCAGCGGCTGCTTTTTCAGCTTTGGCTGCGTCGGTCTTTTCTTCAATCATCTCTTTGGGTCTCAGCTTGAGACTGTTGGTGTTAGGGTTGGTCTTCAGAGTGGTCTTGCCAGAGGTGATTTTGGTACGAGCAGGGGCCTTGTCGGCTTTGCCATTGCTTTTGTGAGTGCCAAGGGTGGTGTTGTGCTTGACAGTGGTGGTCTTGTCGCTTTCAATCTTGACTGGCTTTCCATCAACGGAACCGGCGGCTTGGCTGGATTGGACACCGGCATTGCCTTCCTTAATGGTGGTGGTCAACTTGCCACTGGCTTTCTTGGTGGTAGTGGGGGTCTTGTCGTCAGCGGACTGGCTGTTAACACTGGTTCTGTCAGCTCTTTTAGGATCTACCTGCTTGCCATCAGTCTTGGCGGTGTTGGGTTGTGCAGATACGCTGGTCTTGGTTGGTTTGGCAGCTGATTTGTCTGGTCCTTGAGCGTTAACGTTCTGAACGGCGATGAAGTTGATGGCAAACATGGCCATGACTCCGAGTACTAATGCTTTTTTCATGATGTTTAAGTATTTAAGTTAATAATTTGTGTTTGTTTGTGTTTTTTTGTTTTTCAACTACACTGTGAAAATTATCAATTACCGTACCAAAAATTAATTTTTGAGAAAAAAAATCAAAAAAAATTGAAATTAATCACAATAAAAGGCAACTATCGCCGTAGCTCAAAAAACGGAAACCATGGCTGAGAGCATACTGGTAGCCACTTTTCCAGCGGTCGCCGATGAGTGCCGACACTAATAAAAGAAGTGTACTTTTGGGTTGATGGAAGTTGGTGATCAAGCCTGTGATGACTTTCATCGAGTAACTTGGGGCGCTCATCAAGGCCGTGGACGCCTCAAGTCGGGTCAGTTGATGACGGTCAAGATAGGCAAGGATGTTCCGTAAAGCATCTTCACGCGTCAGAGGCTGATGATCCTCGTATGGATACCATTGCCTTACATGGAGGTCGCGAAGCTCCATGCCTTGCTCTTGAAGCATCATGCCAATCCAATAGAGACTCTCAAGGGTGCGCGTGCTCGTGGTTCCCACGGGGATGATGGCTCTTCCCGAAGCGTCGATGAGATGTTGGATCAGGCTTCGCCTCACCACGATGGTCTCGGAATGCATGGCATGTTCACCGATGGTGGCCGTGGCTACCGGACGGAAAGTGCCAGCTCCGACATGAAGCGTGACCTCGTCGAGGTCGAACCCCTGGGACTTCAGTTGCTCCAACAATGGCTTTGTGAAATGCAATCCCGCCGTGGGTGCTGCCACCGATCCATCATAACGGGCAAAAACCGTCTGGTACCGGTCGCGATCCTCAGGCTCGGCGTCGCGATGTAGATACGGCGGCAAAGGAATCTCGCCAGCGGCCTCTAGAACCGATGCGAACGACAGCTGCGACGGCTCCCAGGAGAACTCAATCTCTGAATACTGGTCGTTCTTCTCCACACGAAGCGCTGAGAGAACTACATCATGGCCTTCCACAACCAAATTCATGTGAAGAACTCCTTCGCGCCAACGTTTCGAGTTGCCTACCAGACACTTCCATCGGACTGGTGAGGTGGAGCTGAAAGCCACCTGATAGTCAGCATCGGGCTCCAAACAAAAGATTTCGATGGGTGCACCCGTGTCTTTTTGGAAACGCAAGCGCGCACGAATCACCTTGGTCTCGTTGAAGACCAACAATGCCTCCTTCGGCAAAAAGTCGCCGATGTGCTTAAATAGCGTCTCTTCGATCTGGTCGCCTCTCAACACCAATAACTTCGACGCATCTCGCTCCGCCAATGGGTATTTGGCGATTCGGTCCTCAGGTAAGGGGTAGTCGTACGCATCAATGGATAAATCGCGAATGTCGGTCATGATGATTTTTTTTGCAAAAATACAAACTACTTTTTCTAAATTTGCAATCATATTAATGAAAATGGCTTATGAAACACTTGTTTTTACTTCTTTTTGCGTTTTTTGCATTATTGGCCCATGCCCAGACAATCGAAGTTGAAGGCTTCCAGTCGGGTGTATGGGATGCCGATACTATTAGGGTAATCGGTGATGTGAAGATTGCCGACTCTTTAATGATCACTCCAGGTACTTTCGTGTTGTTTGATGGCTTCTACGGCATCTCTGTCGAGGATGGGGCTTCGCTGATCGCCTTGGGAGAACCCAACGACAGCATCGTCTTTACCGTAAATGATACTACGGGATTCTGGATTTACAATTCCTATAAGGGAGGCTGGAATGGCTTTCAGTTGATGAACGCTGGAAAGTTCAGAATGGACTATTGCCTGCTCCAATACGGTAAGGCTGCCGATACCCTTGACCAACATGGCGGTGCCATGAACATCTACATGTCGGACGACGTCGAGATTACCAACACCACGTTCAATTGCAACTTTGCCCGTGAACATGGCGGTGCCATCAATGCGGTGGATTCCAAATTGCATTTCTCCCATTGTGCTATTATTAATAATAAGGTATATACAGGTGACGACCTCTATTTTATGTATGGTGGGGGGGCGCGATTCCTGAAATGCGATGTCGTCATGACAGATATGGAATTCCTCCACAACTATGGGGAAATCACTATCGGAGGAGCCATGAGCCTCGACAGTTGCACGGTTTCGATCGACAGAGCGGTGTTTGCCTACAACGAAGGCCTCAATGGAGCTGGGTTCTACCTTATGCGATGCAACGACAAGAAATGCCGACTTTCAAACCTGCTGCTTCATGACAACCATGCGTTTCATTTTGCCGGAGGCATGGCCTTCGCGGATGCCTCACCCGACGTGTATAATGTCACCGTGACCCGTAACTGCTCCGATGGAGTGAACTGCAATGGCGTTTTCTATTATATGGAAAGCCAGCCTAAGATGTATAACTGTATTGTCAGTGGAAACTATCCCAATGGCTTGGGCGTTGCAGGCGATACCATCCAGCAATGGATTTGGACGTACAATGAGTTTTGTCCGGAATTCTATAACTGCTTGTTCGAGGAAGGATTGAATCAGTTTACGGGAGCTCAGAACATCAAGGTTTATGAAAATGTCATCGACAGCGATCCTGGTTTCGTTGATCCTGAGAACGGCGACTTCCATTTAACGGAGAACAGTCCTTGCCGTGATGCCGGTTATGAGCAAACCCCAGCAGATCTCCTCGAAGCGTTCGACTTGGGTGGATGGCCACGTTTGGCCAATGGCCGGATTGATCTAGGCCCCTATGAATTCTCACCGGCAGCCGTAGGTGAGACCCATGTCCAAGATGCCGCAGTGCTATTGGGTAACCCGATGAACATGCAGAGCAAACTCATCCTCCAGTTGGAGAGACCTGGCGAGGTGCTCGTCCGCCTGGTGTCCGTATTGGGACGTCCTGTGGCTGAAAAGTCGTTTGGACGGTGCGACGCTGGTATGGCTGAACTTTTCGTCGGCGACATGTCAGCCAACCTCAGCAAGGGGCTTTATCTGATGGAAGTCGTTACCAATGAAAGAACAATCACCTTAAAAACCATAAAGTAACATGAAATTTAAGCAACATATCCCGAATGCCATCACCTGCGGCAACCTCGTCTCTGGTTGTCTTTCCATCTTGTTTCTCACTTTGGGCATGCCCATCAAGGCGGCCATTATGATCTTCGTGGCGGGCATCTTCGACTTTCTTGATGGTTTTGCCGCACGGCTTCTTCACACGCAATCCTCTATCGGGGCTGACCTCGACTCACTTTCCGATGTGGTCTCGTTCGGTGTGGCCCCGGGTTTCATCATGTTTTATTTGATGAGCCATGCCATCTATCCTGTGTTTAGCATGGTTTGGGTGGTGCCTGTTTCGTGGGCCTATCTGGCTTTCTTGCTTCCGGTGTTTGCTGCAGTTCGTCTGGCTAAATTCAACAACGACGACACGCAAGTCACTTCCTTCCGTGGATTGCCTGCACCGGCGATGGCACTCTTCGTTGCCTCACTGCCCATGGCTCTCGCCCAAGTCGAACACCTTGCTGATGGTGCCTTGAGGTTCTGGGCTTGCGTCGGCATCACTCTGGTCTTTGCCTTCATGATGGTGAGCAACATCCGTTTCTTCTCGTTCAAGATGAAGTCGTTTGCCTGGAAAGGCTATGAGTTGCAGTGGATCTTTTTGATCGTGGCGGTGGCAGGCTTTGCCATCTTCCGTTTTGTGGCTCTGCCATTTATCATCTTGCTCTACATCCTGCTCTCGGTGTTGTTTCACCGTTAAAACTCTTTCTTCTGGAAGATGAAGTTTTGTCCGAGATAGACCTCTCTGACGTGTTGGTCTTGTGCCAGCTGTTCCGGTGGGCCTGAGGTCAGTACTTTGCCATCGACGAGGAGGTAGTCGTGGTCGGTGATGGAGAGCGTTTCGTGGACGTTGTGGTCGGTGATGAGGACACCGATGTTCTTCTTTTTCAGTTTGAAGATGATGCGTTGGATGTCTTCTACAGCGATGGGGTCAACGCCTGCAAAGGGTTCGTCGAGAAGGATGAAATTGGGATCGACGGCCAGGGCACGTGCGATTTCGGTTCTCCGTCGTTCGCCTCCCGACAGCTGGATGCCTTTGTTCTTGCGCACATGCTGAAGTCCGAATTCGTCGAGCAGCGATTCCAGTTTTTCTTGACGTTCAGCACGGGTGAGGCCTTTCTTGAACTGCATCACAGAGAAGATGTTGTCTTCGACCGTCATCTGGCGGAAAACGGAGGCTTCTTGGGCAAGGTATCCGATGCCCATCTGTGCTCGTTTGTACATGGGCTCGCCAGTCAACTCGCGGTCGTCGAGGAAGACCTTGCCAGAGAGCGGCTTGATGAGTCCGACAATCATATAAAAGGTGGTGGTCTTTCCTGCTCCGTTAGGTCCAAGGAGTCCTACGATTTCGCCCTGTTCCAGTTCGACGCTGACATCGTTGACGACAGTGCGTTGCTTGTATTTTTTGATTAGGTGTTGTGTCCAAAGTTTCATAGCACGCCCTCCTTCAAAATGTCGTGAAGATGAATCACTCCGACGTAGTTGCCGTCATGGAGCACGGGCAGTTGGGTGATGCTGTTTTGGCGCATCTTGTGCAGGGCATTGGCCACCAGGGCATTCTCGTCGATGGTCTTGGGGTTGGGGGTCATGATCTCTTTGGCCTTGACGCGCTCGATGTCGGCGTGCTTGAGCAGCATCCTGCGCAAATCGCCGTCGGTGATGATACCCACGATGGAAGAGAACTGACGTGCTTCGTCTTTAAGGGTGACCACAGCGGCTCCCAATCGTTTTTGGGTCATCTCGATGATGACTTGTGCGAGGCTGTCGTCGGGAGCGACTTCGGGTTTTTCGTTTTGGGTATAGAGGTCTCTCACGCGGAGATAGAGCTGTTTGCCCAAGGCGCCACCAGGATGGAACTTGGCGAAGTCGTCGGTGGAGAAGCCTCGGCATTTCATCAGGCACAAGGCCAAGGCGTCGCCCATCACCAGCTGGGCGGTGGTGCTGCAAGTGGGGGCCAGGTTGTCAGGATAGCCTTCGTTGCTCACCGTCACGTCAAGGACGAAGTCGGCTTGTTGGGCAAGATAGCTTCCGCGGTTGCCTACGATGGCGATGATGGGGTTGCCTCTCAGTTTGATGAGCGGAACCAGCACCTTGATCTCTGGGGTCTCACCGCTTTTCGAGAGCAATACCACGAGATCTTTCTTGCGTACGATGCCCAAATCGCCATGAATGGCATCGGCCGCGTGCATGAAAACCGAAGAGGTGCCCGTGGAATTCAGTGTCGCCACGATTTTTTGCGCGATGATGGCACTTTTCCCAATGCCGGAAAAAATGATGTTTCCCTCGGTTTTGAGCATCAAATCAACCGCACGAGCAAAGTCGTCATTGAGGGATGGAATGATGTTTTTTATTGCATCAGCCTCATTTTCAATAACTTGAATTGCAATATTATTTATTTCTTCGAAAGAAAGCATTTTTTCTTTGTTTTTTCTTGCCTAATCCAAACTAAAAATTATAACTTTGTATGTACAACGAAATAGTTTATTCGAGATTGCAAAAGTAATTTAAAAATTTGGATTAACCAAAATTGAATCTATGGCTAAGAAAGAAGAGACATCGATCCACAAGCTATTGAAGGATGTTTTTGGTTTCGACCAGTTCAAAGGGAACCAAGAAGCCATCATCAAGAGCGTACTTGCGGGCAACAACACTTTTGTGTTGATGCCTACTGGAGGTGGTAAGTCGCTTTGCTACCAGTTGCCTGCCTTGATGAAGGAAGGTACCGCCATTGTGGTCTCGCCCCTAATTGCATTGATGAAGAACCAGGTGGACATGATCCGCAATTTTGGCGCAGAACTGGGCATTGCTCATGTGATGAACTCCTCCTTGTCGAAGGCAGAGTTGCTCGAGGTCAAGGAAGATCTGAAGAGTGGCAAAACGAAAATGCTCTATGTGGCCCCAGAGTCATTGACCAAAGATGAGACCGTGGAGTTTTTAAGGACGTTGAAGATTTCGTTCGTGGCAATCGACGAGGCTCACTGTATCTCTGAGTGGGGACATGATTTCCGCCCGGAATATCGCCGTTTGCGCCCCATCATCAACGCCATTTCACCCGAATTGCCTGTGATTGCCCTTACGGCCACCGCTACAGTCAAGGTGCAGCAGGATATCATGAAGAACCTGGATATCATGGACGCCAAGGTCTTCAAGTCATCGTTTGATCGCCCCAACTTATATTATGAGGTGCGGCCGAAAACCAAAGATGTAATCAAGGACATCATCAAGTATATCAAGCAAAACCAAGGCAAGTCGGGCATCGTGTATTGCTTGAGCCGAAAAAAAGTGGAAGAACTTGCCGAGACCCTCGTGGTCAACGGCATTCGCGCACTGCCCTATCATGCCGGCCTCGACAGTCAGACACGTAAGGAGAACCAAGACAAGTTCCTTATGGAAGAAGTGGACGTTATCGTTGCCACCATCGCCTTCGGTATGGGCATCGACAAACCCGACGTGCGCTTCGTCATCCATCACGATATCCCAAAGAGCCTTGAAGGTTATTACCAGGAGACTGGCCGTGCCGGTCGTGACGGTGGCGAAGGCAACTGCATCGCCTTCTATGACTATGAGGATATCCATAAACTGGAGAAGTTCAACAAGGGCAAAAACGTTGCTGAACAAGAAATCGCCCGCGAGCTGCTTAACGAGACGGTCACCTATGCCGAGTCGGCCGTGTGCCGCCACCGACTGCTGCTCCACTATTTTGGCGAGGAATATAACAAAGATAACTGCGGATCATGCGATAACTGCCGGTCACCGAAAGAGAAATTCGACGGCAAGGAAGACATGAAACTGGTCCTTGAGTCAGTGTACGAAACCAAACAACTGTTCAAGACCAAGCATATCGCTGAACTGCTCGTCGGCAAACTGACCGGCGACATCAAAGCAGCCAAACAAGAGAACAGCGAGTTCTTTGGCGCTGGCGGCGACCACGACGAGAAGTACTGGACCGCCATCATCCGCCAAGCCCTCGTGCATAAGTTCTTGAGCAAGGACATCGAGAACTATGGCGTGCTGAAGATTACCAAGGAAGGCAAGGACTTCATCAAAAAGCCTTACTCCATCATGCTCGTCAAAGACCATGACTACGAAGGCGGTGACGATGAAGAATCCGAAGCCCTCGCCATGGGCATGGGCAAGGATAGTGGTACCGACCGTACCCTCTTTACCATGCTCAAAGACCTGCGCAAGACCATCGCCAAACAAAACAACCTGCCGCCTTTCGTCATCTTCCAGGATCCTTCGCTTGAAGATATGGCTATCCAATACCCCATCACCAAGGAGGAAATGACTCAGATCGCCGGTGTGGGTGCTGGCAAGGCGGAGAAGTTCGGCGAGCCTTTCATTAAGCTCATCAAGGAATACGTCGAAGAAAACGAAATCACCCGACCAAACGACATGGTCGTCAAATCGGTGGTCAACAAATCAGCCCTCAAGATCAGTATCATCCAGAATATCGACAAACGTATCCCTCTGGAAGATATCGCTTATGGCAAAGGACTCTCGTTCGATGAACTGCTCTCTGAAATCGAGAGCATCGTATCTTCAGGCACCCGCCTCGACTTGAACTATTATATTGAAGACAATATCGACATCTACCATCAGGAGGATATCCTCGACTACTTCCAGGAAGCGGAGTCGGACGATGTGCAACAGGCACTCCGTGAACTCGGTGAAGATGAATATAGCGAGGAAGAGGTCCGCTTGATGCGAATCAAGTTTATGTCGGATGTTGGAAATTGATTCTAATAATTTGGTTATGAGAATATTATGGATGGCAGCCCTCGCTGTCGTGGTACTCTTGTCGGCTTGTGATGGTTCCAATAAGGTGAAAAAGCCAGAACCATTCTTGACGGAGCAACAGATGATTGAGGTGTTGACCGACTCCTATCTCATAGAATCCGATTTGAACCAACGTAAGACGGTGGGGGAGAATGTGACCAAGCTGCAAACTGCCTATTATGATCAACTTTTCGAGCATTACGGCATCAATGATAGCATCCTTGAGCAGAACATGGTTTACTACACCCATTATCCTGAAGTCTTGGAACGGATCATGGATTCGGTGAACCAAAGGTTCGTGAAGGCTTTAGAGGGACAATAAAAAAACTCTGGCGATGTCGCCAGAGTTTTTTTAAAAAACAGGAGTAGTAAGGCTTATTCCGTTGCGGTGATGGGTTCGGCAACTTTCTTCCATCCGAGGAGGAAGAGGACGAAGTTGACGATGCCAAGGATACCTGCGATGATCGTACCCACGAGCGGGATAAGAGCGAATACGGAGGCAACCACGCCAAGGATGGCAGCGATGAACAGAAGCTTCATGCCTTCCTTTCCTGGGAAGGTAGCAGACTGCCTCAGGGCGTTGTATCCCAAAAGCATGAACACAAAGCTCACAATCATGACGATGGGGCTGATGATCCATCCGGCGACCGGGATTTCCTTCACGGCAAGGGCGACGATGTAGAGCAGCACTCCGAGGCACAGCTTTTGGATAGCAGGAGCATCGTTGGGTTCAGCTATAAGTTGCAAATCCTTCAGACGGATGTAGAAGGCAACATAACCTGCAACAACAGCGAGGTTGCAAGCCTTGGCTAACCAGCCCACCAACGGAATCATTCCGAATATTGCAGCGGCAACACCGGCAATGACATAAAGCATTACGTTTTTGTAAATCGCATCAGTTGTACGATTCCAGTCCTGAATTTTGTTGAGTTCCATGTGTTAAATTTTAAAGTTATTACTAAGTTGATTGTGAATTATTATTGTTTCCATTCACAAAAATACAAAAGAAAGTGACAAATCCAACAAAAATTTACAAAAAGCGGGATTTTGTTAAAAAAATATATAAACAGATCAATCTTCTTTAAGCTTCTTATATCTAAATCGTTTGGGTTCCACATTGCCGAGGCGTTTCATCTTGTTTTCTTCGTATTCTGAATAGCTTCCTTCGAAGAAATACACTTGCGAGTTGCCTTCAAAGGCAAGGATATGGGTGGCAACACGGTCAAGGAACCAACGGTCGTGGCTGATGATGACAGCGCAACCTGCAAAGTTTTCCAAGCCTTCTTCCAAAGCACGTAAGGTGTTGACGTCGATGTCGTTGGTGGGCTCGTCGAGGAGGAGTACGTTGGCTTCCTGTTTCAAAGTCAGGGCTAAATGCATGCGGTTGCGCTCACCGCCGGAAAGCACTCCCGCTTTCTTCTGCTGGTCATTGCCGCCAAAGTTGAAGCGCGACACGTAGGCACGCGAGTTCATGCTGCGTTTGCCCAGTTGAATCAGTTCGTTGCCGCCGCTGATGACTTCCCACACGGTTTTCTCCGGGTCGATGTCGGCGTGTTGCTGATCCACATAGCCGATCTTCACGGTGTCACCGACTTCGAAGGTGCCAGAGTCGGGTTTCTCTAGGCCCATGATGAGTCGGAACAGCGTGGTTTTACCCGCGCCATTGGGACCGATGACGCCCACGATGCCGCCTTGGGGCAGGCTGAAGTTGAGGTTCTCAAACAGCAGTTTGTCGCCATAGGCCTTGGTAACGTCGTGTGCCTCAATGACTTTGGCACCGAGACGGTCACCGTTGGGGATGTAGATTTCAAGTTTTTCTTCCTTTTCTTTCACGTCTTCGTTGAGCATCTTCTCATACGATTCCAGACGGGCTTTTCCCTTGGCGTGACGGGCTTTCGGGGCCATGCGAACCCATTCCAGCTCGCGTTCAAGGGTCTTGCGGCGTTTGCTCTCAGTCTTCTCTTCCATGGCGAGACGGGCAGTCTTTTGGTCGAGCCACGACGAGTAGTTGCCTTTCCAAGGAATGCCTTCTCCGCGGTCGAGTTCAAGGATCCAGCCAGCCACATGGTCGAGGAAATAACGGTCGTGGGTGACGGCGATGACGGTGCCTTTGTATTGTTGCAGGTGGCTTTCCAACCATTGGATGGACTCGGCATCGAGATGGTTGGTGGGCTCGTCCAAAAGCAGGATGTCGGGTTCCTGGAGCAACAATCGGCAAAGGGCCACGCGGCGTCGTTCACCTCCTGAGAGGTTCTTCACCGGGGTGTCGCCTTCGGGACAATTGAGGGCATCCATGGCGCGTTCCAGCTTGCTGTCGAGCTCCCAGGCATCGTGTTGTTCAATCAGCTCCGTGAGTTCACCCTGTCGGGCGATCAGCTTGTCGAAATCAGCGTCAGGTTCGGCAAATTGGTTGTTCACCGCCTCGTATTCCTTGAGGATATCGACGATCTCCTGCACGCCTTCTTCCACTACCTCGCGGACGGTCTTGTTGTCGTCGAGTTGTGGCTCTTGGTCGAGCATGCCTATGGAGTAGCCGGGTGAGAACACGACTTCGCCGTTATACGATTTCTCCTTTCCTGCAATGATACGTAGCAGGGTGGATTTTCCTGCTCCATTGAGGCCGATGATGCCAATCTTGGCGCCATAGAAGAAGGAGAGGTAGATGTCTTTCAGGATTTGTCTCGAAGGCGGTATGATCTTGCTTACGCCTACCATCGAGAAAATGATTTTTTTGTCGTCGGGCATATCAGTTGTTCAGTTAATCAGTTGTTCAGTTAATCAGTTTTTTCATTGCGTTTTCGAGGATTTCTGTGGATTTACCCCAGTCGTAAACCCGATTTGTGAACTCGAAACCAGCTTGAGCGATTTGCTCGGCTTTTTCTTGGTCGGTCAAAAGGGTGATGATATGTTGTGCTAATTCCTCAGCGGTGTTTCCGACGAGAATTTCCTCATCGGGCTTGGCCCCGAGGGAGCCGTTAGCCAAAGGGGTAGTGATGGCGGGAAGTCCCATCGACATGGCCTCCAGTAGTTTGTTCTGCAGACCAGTGCCGATGCGCATGGGCGCGATGAAGACACGGCTCTGGGCGTAGGCATCGCGGATGTCATCGAGCCATCCGCTGACGATGAGACGCTCCGAGGCGCATTTCTTCACCCTCGGGTCGGGCGTCGCACCTGCGATGTACATTTTGGCTTCGGGCAAAGCCTTCCACACTTGAGGCAGAATCTCATTGGCAAGGTATTCCACCGCATTCACGTTGGGTGCGTAACTCATATTGCCTGTGAACACGATGTCATATTGTTTCTTGGCTTGGCGCGGTTGAAAGAACTCGTGATCGACACCATTGGGGATGATGAGAATCTCCTCGCGCCGTTCGTGAGGGAAGAGCGCCCTGTCGGGTTCGCTGATGATGGTCTTCACGTCAAAGTCGTCGAAGATGGCAGCCTCATAGCGCTTCAGTCGTCGATATTCCATGGCATAGATGGGGCGCGTGATGAATGAGGCGATGTCGGCACGGCGTTTCATGCCGTAGGAGAAAATATCTTGATAGTCGATGGTTTTGGGAATGTCTTTATGACGGATGTATTCGGCCACGCGCAGCAGTTGCCCAAAGAGCATGGTGGGTTGATGCTTGTTGATGAGGGCATTGATGCGTTGTGCGGCATGACGGTTGTAAAAATACCCGCATTGCATAGGCCATCCTTTGAAAAAGGCCCGAATCAACCCCCAGAAGATTTGGGCTTTGTTGACTTTGATGAAATTGATGGAGCTGCAATAGGGTTGAAGGGCCTGAAATGCCTTTTGTTCGTCCACTTTTTTGTCGCTTAAGGCGCATAACACGATCTCGTTGTGTTTTGCCAACTCCTTGACTTGGTTATAGGCCCGAAGCTTGTCGCCTTTCTCAAGCGGGTAGGGGATGCGGGGTAAAAGGACAAAGATCTTCATACGAACGAGATTTTCGAGGTGGGTTTGATCTGCTCATAAAACATCAACAGCCGCTTGATGATCTTGCGGTTGTCATAGACCTCTTCGACGAGCTGGCGTGCGGCCTTGCCGATCTCTACGGCGAGGTTGGGGTTCTCATTGATGCGACGCACGGCTTCCACCATCTTGGCGGGATTCTCGGCGATGATGATGTTGACATCTTCATCGTAAAGGATGCCTTCGGCCCCGACCATGGTGGTGATGACGGTCTTGCCCAAAGCCATCGACTCGATGATCTTGATGCGGATGCCGCTGCCGGAGAGCAAGGGCACGATGGCTACGTCGTGGTTGGCGACAAATTCCTTAGCGTCGGCCACTTCACCAATGACATCGACATGCGGGTTTTTCAGTTCTTTGAGCCATTCAGGCATGTTGCGCCCCGCCAAATGGAAAACGAAATCAGGCACCTTGGCAACGATGGGGTCAAGACACTGCTCGATGAACCATTGGATGCCTTCTTCGTTGGGAATCCAGTTCATCGAACCGATATGATAGAATTGTGGCTTGCCTTGGATCTCATATTCGGGATGGAACTCCTCGGGATGGATGCCATATGGGATGTCGATGGTCGTGGTGGCGCAGTACTTGCGGAAATAGGCGGCATCCTTACGGGTGATGGCGGCGATGCCATCGACCTTGTCGATAGCCGATAACTCGTAGTTGCGCAGAGTGCGTGCCAGGTGCTTGATATAGGCGCGCTTCAAGAAGAAACGTGTGCCTTTGGCGATGCGTTCCCAAATCAAGTGTTCCACGTTGTGAGCTCGCAGCACGATCAGGGCTTTCGAATATTGGCGGATGGTCTCTGTGTAAGGAGTCATGAAAAGGGTCTCCATCTGAACCACGTCGTAATTGTCCTTCTGCAGCACCTCGATGAGTCGGTTGGTGAATTCCTTTGAGATGAAACGCTCTACATGGTACGACTTGTTGGTGAACAGGTTGGTAAAAGCCTTGAATGGTTTGACGCGCAAGTCCACGTCGATGAGCTCGATGCCTGTCTTGCGCCGGTAGTCCTCAGGGATGTCGTCGATGCTGACATTGTACTTCTTGCTGTTGACGGCAAGGATCTTGACATGATGCCCGGCATCGAGGAGGCCGTTGACGATGCTGTTCATGGCCATGGGACCGCCTTCGAAGGCAGGATAGGGCGATTTGTTACAGAGGAGAAGTATCTTCATGATGCTTTTTTTTGCGTGGAATGATTTGGTGGAAAGCCTTAGCCCAGCTCTCCTTGTCCATCAATGCGGAGTCAGTGGTGGCCTTGATGGTCAAGAAAAGGCCGATGGGGAAGATGATCAGGGTGGAAAGCCATACGCCTAAGAACATATTCAAGTCACCATACTCGGCCATGCGTTCCGACACGGTGGAGATGATGTAATAAATGACGAAGAACAATACTGAAATCACCACTGGAAGTCCCAAGCCCCCTTTTCGGATAATGGCCCCCAAAGGAGCCCCGATGAAGAAGAAGATGATGCAAGCGAAACTCAAGGTGAACTTCTTGTGCCATTCTCTCTTGTGACGTTTGATGTTCAGGTCTTGAGCACCAAGGTCCTGTTTGTTGAACGAGACGTTTTCCTTGGCATTGCGCGAGATGCCAGAAGCGACCTCCAACACCGCAGCACGCCGCGAGGGGTCGAGATGCTCGATGAGTGGCCATTGTAGCATCAACACGGTGTCGGACGTCTCGGGCCTGCTTTGGAGGTTGCTCAAGCGTTGACTGAAGTTCTCGCTGAACTTCTCTTTACGTTCGTCGTAACGCACTTCCAACGAGTCGAGTGCCGTGCTGAGCTGATGGATGTTCATCATGGCCTGGTACGACTTGAACATCTCTTCGCTCGAACGAGTCAAGTCAAAGCTCTCTAAGCTGAACTTGATTTGTTCTTCCTTAAACGACATCCTGTCGAAAGGCCTGCGCTGCTTGAAAGTCTGCTTGTCGGAGTTGTCCTCAGTGTAGTTGAAGCCGTTGTATAAAGTGAAGATGATGGTCCGTTGGTTAGGACTCAATGCCATGGTGCCGGAGTCAGCCACCATGATTTTGTTGTCGCCTTCACGGCTGGTGTGGTCATAGATCTTCACGCCATAGATGGTGCTGCCGTCCTCGCCTTTTCGGTCCACATAAATCACGTAATTCTCAATGTCACGGTAAAACACTCCTTCCTTGATGTCAAAAGCCATCTTCTGCTTTCGAACGTCAAAGAGCAGCGTCTTGAATTTCAAGGTGGCGATGGGGTTGATGCTGTTGGAGAAGACAAAGGCCAGTCCTGCCAGGATTACCGACAAGATGACCAGAGGGCGCATGACCTGCCAAATGGAGATCCCGGAGGCTTTCATGGCGACCAACTCATAATGCTCGCCCAAGTCACCGAAACACATGATGGACGCCAACAAGATGGCCAAGGGTAAAGCCATCGGTACAAAAGTAAGGGAGGCGTGGAAGAAAAGTTCTCCTATAATCTTGAAAGACAGTCCTTTACCGACAAAATCATCGACATATACCCACAAAAACTGCATCAACAGCACAAAAATCACGATGAAAAACGTGAAGATGAATGTGCCGAAGAAAGATCGTAATATGAGTCGGTATAGTTTTTTCAAGATTCAATGGTCAAGAAATGCAAAGGTAGTTTTTTTCTTTGTAAGAACCTTCATCTAACAATAATTATTGTTTGGGTTCGTTCATTTCGTAAATTGTTTTTATGATGCGATCTGTACTTTGTACGTTGTTGTTGGCATTCGCTGTGTTTCTTCAAGGGCATCTTGTCGCTCAAAATGCCAAGAAGACTCACACTATCAGTGGTTATGTGACTGATGCCAAGAGCCAAGAGACTCTTTTGGGAGCCTCAATTTATAATGCTGAGACCATGGCGGGTTCGGTGACGAACAATTTTGGCTTTTACTCGTTGAAACTAGCCGAGGGCAAGGTGGCTTTTCGGGCTTCCTTCGTGGGCTATAAACCCTATGAGGCTGAATTTGAACTCGTCAAGGATACGGTAATCAACGTGAAGCTGGTTCAGTCCAACGAACTGGCAGAGGTTACGGTGACAGCTCGGGCTGTTGATAACCATGTGAAGGGTTCTCAGATGAGTGCCATTGAGTTGCCTGTGACGCAGCTGAAGAAGATACCGGCTTTGTTTGGCGAGAGCGATGTTATCAAGGCTTTGCAGCTTCTTCCGGGAGTTCAGTCGGGTACGGAAGGCTCTGCGGGAATGTACGTCCGCGGCGGTGGCCCCGACGAGAACCTCATCCTTCTTGATGGCGTCCCGCTATACAAGGTCGATCATGCCGCGGGCTTCTTCTCCGCCTTCAACTCCGATGCCGTCAAGAATGTCACCCTCTACAAAGGCAATTTTCCTGCCCGCTTCGGTGGCCGCCTCTCGTCGGTGGTCGATGTGCGCATGAAGGATGGCGACATGTATGACTATCACGGCAACTTCAGCATCGGCCTCATTGCTTCCAAAGTGAACGTGGAAGGACCGATTGTCAAAGGCAAAACCTCCTTCAACTTCTCGTTCCGGCGCACCTATTACGACCTCTTTACCGCTCCCATCATGAATTATATCGCTAAACGGGAAGGTGACAACGCTAGGGCATTCGGTGGTTATTATTTCTATGACTTCAACCTAAAAGTCAATCATAAGTTCTCCGACAAAGACCGTCTTTTCCTGAGCGTGTATTCGGGCGACGACAAGGTTTATGCCAAGATGCGGTATAAGGAAAACACTTATCATGAAGAATACCAATCCTACGGAGAAGAGAACCTGAACATCAATTGGGCCTGGGGCAATCGTATCGCTGCATTACGGTGGAACCATGTCATCAACCCCAACCTCTTTATGAATGTCACCGGTGCCTACACGCAATATCGTCATAAACTGAATGCAGGCTTTTCCTCTGAAACAAAGAACTCCATATCAGGGGAAAACTATAATGGCTATAAGGAAAGCATGGAGATAGGGCTGCATTCAGGTATTTATGATGTCAGTGCCAAGGCCGACTTCGACTACAAGCCTCACGAAAATCATGATGTGAAGTTTGGAGCCAATATCACCTATCATGCCTATAACCCTACCGCTACGGGAATCCATATGTCGAGTGTCGATGCTGGAGCAAGTGACTTTGTGTTTGATACTGTGATGGATAACTCAAAGATCCGTGCATTGGAAAACGATTTGTATATCGAGGACAACTGGGACATCAACAACTTCTTCAAACTGAACACGGGCTTGCATTACTCCACCTTCTCGGTCGATAAAAAGACTTATCATAGCCTCCAGCCTCGCTTGAGTCTGAGGGCCTTGGTGACGGAGGACTTGTCGCTGAAAGCTGGATATGCATACATGAGCCAATACATCCACCTGCTTTCGAGCAATGCCATCAGCCTCCCCACGGACCTTTGGGTGCCAGTGACGGGTAGGATCGTTCCAATGAACTCGCATCAGGTGGCCGTCGGAGCTTTCTACAATTGGAAGGATTTCGAGTTCTCGGTGGAAGGCTATTTCAAGAAGATGAACAACGTGATGGAATACAAGGACGGCGCCTCGTTTTTCACACTCGACCAGACGGGCTGGCAAGACAAGGTGGTCATGGGTGATGGCTGGTCGTATGGCATCGAGTTGTTTGCCCAAAAAACCGTGGGCAAGTTCACGGGATGGGTCGGCTATACTTGGTCGCATTCCGATCGACTGTTTGACCGCCCTGGACAGGAACTGAACTTTGGCAAGGTGTTCCCTGCAAAATATGACCGGCGACACGATATCAACGTGGTGCTGATGTATGAGTTCAACAAACGAATTGATGTGGGTGCGACTTGGGTTTATAGCACGGGAAACTGTGCCACCATGGCCTTCCAACATTATCATGGATTGGGTAGTTATGCACCTACTATCGGTTATATCGAGAACCGCAACAATTATCGCTTTAGCAGTTACCAACGACTCGATTTGGTGGCTAACTTCCATAAGCAGAAAAAGCATTGCGAACGTATTTTCAGCATCAACATCTATAATACCTTGATGCACAACAATCCTTTCGTAGTGATTCCAAGGGAATATAACGTGCAGTATCCTGATGGCACCTATCAGTCAGAAAAGGTGTTGTCGCAAATTTGCATTTTCCCGTTTATTCCAACGGTGAGTTGGCAGTATAAGTTTTAAAAGAGAAGTTAGAAGACAGAAAATGAAGAGATACATAATTATATTCGGGATGGCTTTGTTGGCCTTGGCCTCGTGCGAGAAAGTGATTCCTTTTGAGGATGTGGACGAGGAAATAAAGATCGTGGTTAACGGCATCCAAAAGGTGGGTGAACCGGCACGCCTTTCGGTGGAGAAAAGCTCTTTTTATATAGAGACGCAAAAGGATCATCGAGTGAAAGATGTGGAGGTGGACCTGTTTGTGAATGGAGAATTCAAGGAGGCACTTCAGGTAAGGGATTCCATGACGTATTACAACGTTGAGTGGTATGGCACGGATGAGATTACACAGGAGTTGGAGTATGGCTTCACCTATTGCGAGGGTTCCTACTTGCTTTGCGAAGGGGACGAGCTGCGTTTCGAGGTGAGCTCGAGCGAGTTTGACGATGTGGCAGTGGCCGAAATCACGATGCCTCTTGCCCCCGAGGTGATTGGTTTCGACACCATTCATATCCAGTATTCAGAGGACCATACATATAATACGGCGTCTTTCCAGTTGAAAATCAAGGACCCTGTCGGTGCCGACTATTATAACCTTGACCCTCAAGGTGCATTGGATGGGTTTGTCACCAAGGACCCGGTTTTTCAAGACCTCATGAATATCGTGCACGTCGATGACCTCTTTGGTGGTTCGGAGTATTACGCACGGAAAGGCTACAATCCTTTCAGCGATGCCTATTTCGATGGGAAAGAGTATTCCATCACGATGAGTGTTGATCATTACGGGGCGGAGTTTTATGAGCCCTTTACGCTGCTCGTAAGTCGTGTGGATCAGCATCTTTTTCAGTATCAAAAATCTCTAAACGCCTATCAACAAACCGACCAAGGGAGTGTCCTTGGGATGTTCATGGAACCGGTTCAGGTGTATTCCAATGTGCAGAACGGCATTGGTGTCGTTTGTGCACAAAGTCAGCCGATCGTTCTTACTATAGACTTAACTACTAACGAATAAACTATCAACTATGATCGATTTCTTCAAAGGAGTGAATCCTGCCATCACCGTCAGCGACAAAGACGGCAACGTGATCTACCAAAACGACAGCTCCATCGAGGTCAACGGCGATGCCCGTGGACGCAACCTCGAACAATGCCATAACCCCAAGTCATGGGCGATGATCTGCCATATGCTTGAGGCCAACGTCTCCAATGTCTATACCATCTCGAAAAAGGGAAAGAAGAAGTTGATCTTCCAGACTCCTTGGTATGAGGAGGGAGAAGAGGGCAAACCTGCTGGTTTAGTGGAGTTCTCGATGATCCTTCCGGAGGAGATGCCGCATTTTGAGAGAAGTTAGAAGACAGAAGTAAGAAGTTAGGAGAAGGTGAACAGTAGGTTCCCGAAGAAGTTCCATAGTGTGGCAGCACCTATGGCAAATACTTTGCTGAGGTAAAAGTTCCATTTCAGCTTGCCGTTGAGCAGATAGACGGTCAAGGTGTCGATTCCCAATCCAATGATGGAGATGAGGAAGTACTTGGCATATTCTACACCGACCTCGGGGTTGTTGCTTTGAAAGGTCCACCATCGGTTGAGCAGGTAGTTGGTGGTGGCAGCGACGACGAAACCAAGAATGTTGCTGACATACTTGTTCAGCTTGAAGATCTCCTTGAAAAGCCAAGTCACTCCGAAGTTGACGAACACGCCGGAGAACCCGACGACACCGAACTTCAGGAATTTCAGCACGAATTCCTTGGTGAATGCGATTCTCAATAGGGAGATCATAAGAATTTAGTCAAGAAGATAAAAGGCATGAGCGTCTCGATGCCATCAAAAACCATGATAGCTCCTTTATGACCCTGGCAGATGATGCGCAAAGGGCGCTGTGAGCGTTGTTCGGCTTCGACCATTACCTGGCGGCAGGCGCCACAAGGAGCGATGGGCTCGTCGATTTCGTTGTGCTCCGATTCTGCAGTGATGGCGATGGCCTCGATAGGCACATCGGGGTACTGTGCCTGGGCCGCAAACAAAGCCACCCGCTCGGCACATAAGCCGCTGGGATAGGCGGCATTTTCGATGTTGGCTCCCTTGACGACCACCCCGTTCAACAACCGTACTGCTGCCCCAACATGAAAATGGGAGTACGAGGCATAAGAACCCTGAACTGCCTCGTGAGCCTGGCTTAACAGCTCGGCATCCTTGAGCTCAAGCTCTTTCTCGTCATCATAAATGACATAATCGGAGATGAATTGTTGTTTCTTCATGTTATTAATGGTTGAGGTGCTTATCCTCTCTTTTGAAACGCAAAGATAAACAAAGAATTGAAAAAAGCATAAAAAGATACGCCCGCTTGTGATTCGATGGTGTCTTCTGGCAGCATTGAAATCAAAAGGATGACCAAAAAGATGGTATAGAGATAGGTCCGCCGCTGTCTCGAGGAAAGATAGGGATAGAACAAGACAATCAAGAACCATATCAGGCCAACGATGCCAAACCCTACCGTGATGGAGAGGTATTGGTTGTGGGCCTTATGGCGGAATTGAGGCAGCAATGGAGAATGAAGTTCGTCGTAAGCAGTCATATAGGCGTTGGGGATGTCGCCAGTGCCTACACCGAAAAGTAAATGTTGTTTGATAAGGTACAGTGAGGCCTTGGTGTATTCGAGACGTTGGGAGAGGGAACCTCCATTGGGATTGTTGGCGCGCCGGTACTGACCATATTCGAACAAGGTCTCTGAGAGTCGGGCATAGACTCCGCGACGGGTCCAGTTGACATAGTTGGCCACCCCTTGCTCCACGTTGCGGATGTCCTGTTCATCGAGAGCGGCAACACCTTCAGCGTCTTTCCTCAGCCCTTTGCTGGTGAGATAGCGGGCTAAAGTGGCCTCGAGGTTCTCTCCGTTGAGGGTCAGGCCATCGTAATCCATGCCGCTACGCCCATTCCATGCCTCGCGCATTTCGGGCCGGCAGAAATACAACCCCACATAGTGGCCGTTCTCTACAGGGAAATGGGTGGTGTCGTGCCAGTAGTCGTTCCCTTGAGCGGTCTTTTTCTCCAGGCTGTTGAGATCGACGGGGGTGACGTTGATCATGGGGGTGACGAAGCGGTACAGCAGAAATCCCGCAACGATAGGGACGACTATGATGACAAGGATCATGGCTGTTTTCCATCCCCGACTTCGGACTTTCGTAAAGAAGAGATACAAAAACGAGATGATCACGACACCCACAAAGGCAGCGTAGCCCGAGATTGACTCAAAGATGTAAAGCATGTACATAAACCAGACTAGGAGCGGCATGCTTGCTGCTCTCAACCACCATAAAGTGGCACGCGAGAACAGAAAATAACAGAGGATGCCAATGCACAACACGATGTTGAGGCATAGGCGGATGTGGCTGATATGATGTGCGATTTCTCGGATGTCGTTATAGTCGTGTCTCAGATAGGTGCTGTAACTGTGTCCTGTGGCCACGACCACGGAGATTACATAGATCCATAGCAGCAAATCGGCATAGCGTTTTTCTAATGGTCTTGTTGAGGAAAGGATCAAGGGGAAGGTGACCAGCGGAAGCTTGACGCGAAGGTCTTTGAGCGCATAGGCGAAGTCGGAGGTATAAGCCAATCCGATGAGATGGAGCACGTAGAGCGAGACGAGTACGAGGGCAATTCTATTGTGGACGAAGCGTTGTAGCTTGTCCTTGATGGGATCACCGAGGAAAACCCATACGGCCAGGAGGTAGAACTGGGAGACACTCATCATGAAAGGCGACAGGGTGAGGCTTGCCGCCATCATGGCCAGACCAAGGAAGTAAGCCGCTGGCTCGATGCTCCGTGTCTTCTCTCGCCAACTCACGGTTTGAGGATGGATTCGTACCTGTTTTTGTCAAGGAGGATTTTGAAAGCCTCTTCCAAGTCGGGGTCGTTTTTGAGCGATGCCACGATGCGTCCGACTTGATAGTAGTAGCGACCGACAATCTCAAGTCGGAGCAGCTCTTCGATGTCTTTGCGATTCTTTATGAGGTCGTTTTCTTTGTCGGCTTGAAGCTGTTTCTCCAAAGCGTCAAGTTGCGTTTTGATGCTTTCAAGGTACCCTTCCTCTTTGGCTGAGGTCTTGAGGTCGGTGAGGATTTTTTCGCTTTCGGTAGTGTAGGAGAACTCTTTTTCTTTGACGAAGTTCATGAAGTCGCGATAGGTCTCATCGTCGATCTTGAACTCGTTGGCAGGGGCGATGCTTTTATGCTCGTGGGCAAACTTGGTGGCGTAGTCGAAGATGTAGTTCTTGGCGTAGAGGAAAGCGGTCACGGTGGCATATTTCTCTGGTGTGATCTTGACGTCGGGCATGATGCCGTGTCCCTCATAAACGGTACGTCCAGCCATGGTCTTGAAGGGCTTCCCAAGCGTGTCGGTCTTGGTCACGGTGCTGTCTTTCTTGTGGGAATAGTCAATTTCCTGGATGCAACGGCCGCTGGGGATGTAGTATTTGGCGATGGTGACTTTCATCTGCGTGTTGTAGGTGAGGGGCAGGATGTTCTGCACCAGGCCTTTGCCAAAGGTGCGTTGTCCGATGATGACACCGCGATCGAGGTCCTGGATGCTTCCGGAAACGATTTCACTGGCCGATGCACTTCCGCCGTCAACGAGGATGGCCAAGGGGATCTGCTCATCAACAGGTTGGTTGTTGGTGTTGTAGATATGGCCGGAGTTTTGTGCTTTGCCTTTGGTGGAGACGACGGGCTGTCCTTTGGGGATGAAGAGATTGACGATATCGACGGCTTCATTAAGGAGTCCGCCCCCGTTGCCTCTCAAGTCGATAATAAAGCCTTTGAGTTGATGCTCTTTCTTCATGTCGAGCAATCGTTGTTTCATCTCATTGCCAGCGTCCTTGGTGAAGCTGGAGAGCGTCACGTAGCCGATGCCGTTGTCGAATACCGTGGAGTAGGGGATGTTGTCGATTTTGACTTTTTCGCGTTTGAGGGTTTTCTCGATGGGCTTGTCTTCGCCATATCGTTTGATCTTGAGGCTCACTTCGGTGCCAGGTTGCCCTTTCAGCAGTTCGCTGACCTCTTCGGTGGTTTTCTTGTGGGCGTCAACGCCGTTGATGGAGAGGATGGCATCACCGGCTCTCAACCCTGCCTTCTGTGCTGGCCAGCCTTCGTAGGGGTCGGAGATGCGGGTGTATTCTCCGTCGAACTGGATGAGAGCGCCTATGCCACCGTATTCGCCAGTGGTCATGAGTTTATAGTTTTCGATTTCCGATTCAGGGATGAACACGGTGTAGGGATCCAGGCCTTTGAGCATGGCGTCGATGGCGGTTTCGTTGAGTTCTCCCGGGTTGATTTCGTCAACATAGTTCAGGTTCAGCTCCCGAAGCAGGCTGTTGTAGATATCGAGACTCTTGGAGATCTCGAAGTTGTTTTGCTTTTCCTGAGCCATACCTCCGATGGACATCATCATGCCCATCAACAAATAAATCCAAAGCCTATATCTCATCTTATTTTTTATGTATTAAATATCTCTAAATTCTAAATTCTAAATTCTAAATTCTAAACTCTCACGGAACCGGATCATATCCACTTCCTCCCCAGGGATTGCACGAGATCACGCGTTTGATGGTCAGCCATCCGCCTTTGAAGGCGCCATATTTTTCCAGGGCTTGGATGCCATAGTTGGAGCAGGTGGGGGTATAACGGCAGGCTCCGCCAAGCCATGGCGAGAGGGTGATCTGGTAGAGTCGGATCATCCCGATGAGCAGCTTAGTGAGAGGCCTGAATTTCTTTTTCATGGCGGCGGATAAGTTCGGTGACTACTTTGGCGGTCTTGTTGTACATCTCTTCGTACGAGTGGATGACAGTCGCAGTATATATTAACGCAACATCGACAGAAATCGTATGTTGCTCGCATATTTCATAAAGAGGGGATTTGTTCTTTCTCCACGACTCGCGGATGAGGCGTTTCACGCGGTTGCGTTTGAAGGCGTGGTGGAAGCGCTTTTTGGAGACTGAGAGCAGCAGCCGGCATGTCGTTGGGTGTTCTCCGGTAGGGCGGAACAGATAGACAACCCGATAGGGATAACAAGAAAATCCAGTCCCTTGGTCAAAAAGAGACTGGATATCGTTTTTCTTGCAAATCCTCTCGTATTTCGGGAAGTCTTCCATGCTTATTTTTTCTTGTTCTTCTTGATCTCCGCGGCGATGAACTCCTCGATGGCCATAGTCATCGACGGGGCTGTTTCTGTAGGCGCGTGGAAGTCAAGGTTGAAGCCTCCTTCGACGATGGCGTGGCAGGTAGCGTCGCCAAAGCCTCCGATGGCAACATCTTTCTGCTTGAATTTCGGGAAGTTGCTCTTCAACGAGTCGATGCCGGCAGGGCTGAAGAAAACCAACATGTCGTAGTCGGCGATCTTGATGTCCTTGAGGTCGGCGGCCACGGTGCGGAACATCACCACTTTCTTGAAGTTGATCTTGGCGTCGGAAAGCAGGGCGATGTTGCTCTCGGAACTGATGTCGGAACAACAATAGAGATAGGTCTCATCTTTGTGTTTCTTGATGATATCCATCAAGTCGTTGAAGGTCTGGCTGCCATAGAACACCTTGCGCTTGCGGTATTGCACATAACGTTGCAGGTATAATGCCGTGGACTCGTTGATGCAGAAGTATTTGAGGGTCTCAGGAACCGCATAGCGCATCTCTTTGGCAACGCGGAAGAAATGATCGACAGCGTTACGGCTGGAAAGAATGATAGCAGAATAATCAGCGAGTTTGAGATGTTCTTTTCGAAGTTCGCTAGCAGTGACGCCTTCCAGTTTGATGAACTTCTCGAAAGTGAAGTTGACCCCATACTTCTTCATCATGTCACCATAAGGGGTCTTGGAGATATCAGCGGGCTGTGGTTGCGATACCAATATGTTTTTGATCTTCATTTGCTTACTTTTAATACACAGGGTTATGTGCGAAATACCGCATCCCAGCTACTAAGAGGAGTATTAAGGGTGCAATTTCGAGCGTGCAAAGATACAAAAAAATATAAAATGAAGGCAATTTTGAAAAAACTCGCGTCTCGTTCCATTGGAGAACCATCCTTGTCAAGGCGGCTAGAAACAGTATCCCGATACCAATCCATACGAAGATGGAATTAGGGATATAAAGGACCAACCAAATCACGGGTTGGAGCAGCAGAAAACAGAGCGTTGATATGGAGAGCTGAACGGTGATTTGACGTGTCACCACCTCTTTTTGTTTGAAGAGCCATCCGACGAAGTACAAGATTAGCAGACGCAGGAGGACCCATGCCGCGACGATGCCGGTGATGACGCCGAAAGTGTCGAATCCATTGTAAGTGGTCACGTCGCGCGAGAACACCACAAAGGCTTTTTGGACGAACAAGGCAATCACGACGATGTAAGAGATGATGAACGAGAATCCAATGAAGCTTCGCAGTGGGCTCCACTCGCGCAACAGCTGGTTGGTGTGTGCCACGCCTCCTGGAACCGAAAGCAACTGACGGAACTGGCGAGGATAGATCTGTTTGTTGATGACCACCAACAGTAGCACCACCGCCAAGATAATCAGATTCCACCCCGATAATACTTCGTGGGTGACCCTGACTATCGGGTTGATAACCCCGTCAAATCCTGATGTGATGAAGTTGGTTACCTCGTTCATTTCAACCTTGAGAAAAACGTTTGCAAAAATAATAATATTTCATAACTTTGCGCATTCCAAAAAAACAGACAATTCAATAAAATAACAACCATGGATTTAATGCAAGAAATTATTGCCAATGCCCAAGCTCACAAGCAGCGCATTGTGCTTCCTGAAGGGGATGAACCCCGTACCTTGAAAGCCGCCGACCGTTTGCTCGCCGACGGTGTCGCCGACATCATCCTCATCGGCCCCGCCGAGAAAATCAAAGAGATGACCACCGAGTTCGGCCTTCAAAATATCGGCAAAGCCCGTATCATCGATCCGAAGAACAACCCGGAGAAACAGAAATATGCCGACCTTCTCTATGAGATCCGTAAGGCTAAAGGCATGACGCCAGAGCAGGCCAGCGACCTCGCCGAGAACTTCATGTATCTCGGTATCCTCTTGGTGAAGGCTGGCGAAGCCGACGGTTTGGTGAGCGGTGCTCGTTCCACCACAGGCGACATGCTTCGTCCCGCCTTGCAGATCATCAAGACGGTGCCTGGCGTGAGCTGCGTCAGTGGTGCTTTCACCATGTTCCTCCCAGAAGGTTGCCCCTACGGCACGGATGGACGCATGGTCTTCGCTGACTGTGCCGTCACCCCGATGCCAACGGCCGAACAGCTGGCTGAGATCGCCATCTGCACCGCCGACACCGCCAAGGCTATCGCCAAGATAGACCCCGTCACCGCTATCTTGAGCTTCTCTACCAAAGGCAGCGCCAAGCATGAGGTCGTCGATAAGGTCATTGAGGCTACCCGCATTGCCAAAGAACGCCGTCCCGATCTCGTCCTCGACGGTGAATTGCAGGCTGATGCCGCCATCGTGCCTTCTGTGGGTTCCAGCAAAGCACCCAACAGCCCTGTCGCCGGCAAGGCTAACACCCTCGTGTTCCCCTGCCTCGAAGTGGGTAACATCGCCTATAAACTCGTTCAGCGTCTCGCCGGTGCTGAAGCTGTCGGCCCCGTGCTCCAAGGCCTCGCTAAACCTTGCAACGACCTCAGCCGCGGATGCTCTATTGATGACGTCTATAAACTGGTCGCCATCACCTGCAACCAAGCCATCGCCCAAAAAAACTAAACCACTGAACAACTGATCAACTGAACAACTATGAAAATATTGGTTTTGAATTGTGGCAGCTCCTCCATCAAATATCAGCTGCTTGAAATGGAAAATGCCAACTCGGCCCATCTGCTAGCCAAAGGTCTTTTGGAACGTATCGGCCTCGAAATGGGCGAGTTCACTCATAAATACAATGGAGAGAAATACTACGAACAACTCCCCATTCCGAACCATACTGAAGGTATTAAACTGGTACTCAAGGCGTTGGTGGATCCTAAGATGGGCGTCATCAAAGACTTGAAGGAAATTGACGCTGTCGGTCACCGTGTGGCTCATGGCGGTGAGACCTTCACCAAGAGCGTGGTTATCGACAAAGATGTCATCGCCGGCATTGAATCGCTATGCGACTTGGCACCTCTCCACAATCCGGGCAGCCTCCAAGGCATCCATGCCATGGAGACCGTGCTTCCTGGCATCCCGATGGTGGCGGTGTTCGACACCTCCTTCCACAGCACCATGCCTCCCGAGGCTTATCTCTATGCTGTGCCTTACGAGTACTATGAGAAGTACCGCGTCCGCCGTTACGGCTTCCACGGCACCAGCCATAAGTTCGTGGCTGAGAAAGCTGCCGATTTTGTGGGAAAAGACTGGCAAAAGAGCAAGATTGTGACTTGTCACCTTGGTAGCGGTGCCTCTATCGCCGCCGTCGAATATGGCAAGAGCGTGGAGACCTCCATGGGCTTTACTCCAGTGGAAGGCCTCGTGATGGGCAGCCGCACTGGCGACCTCGACCTCGGCGTCTTCATGTATATCATGGAGAAAGAAGGGCTGAGCATCAAGGAGATGAACACCTTAGTTAATAAGAAGTCAGGACTGGTGGGTATCACTGGAGGCAAACAGGATATGCGCGACGTGCGTGCCGGTAAAGAAGAAGGTGACGAACGTTGCACCTACGCTTTCAACATGTTTGCCCATCGAGTGAAGAAATACATCGGTGCTTACATGGCCGTGATGAACGGCGCCGACGTCCTCGTCATGACTGGCGGCATCGGTGAGAACGCCTGGTTTATGCGTGAAGCAATCCTCAAGGACATGGAGTTCCTCGGCATCAGCATCGACCGCCGTCTCAACAAAGAACTCATCGGCGAAGCCGGTGTCATCTCCACTCCCGACTCCAAAGTCACCGTGGTGGTCTATCCTACCGACGAAGAGTTCGTCATTGCTCAGGACACCTTTAATTTAGTCGAGAATTGAGAAATGCGAAGCATTCAACGTAGTTAATTGAGAACTGAGAGGTGTATAGGATAAAACAAATAGCGGATATTATCGGAGGACACATGGTCGGTAAGGATATCGACCATGTGGTCCTCGATATACTAATCGACAGCCGACAACTCATCACCGCAACTAACGCCTTGTTCTTTGCCTTGGTGACCGACCGTAACAACGGTCATAAATACATCGAAGAACTGTATGACCAAGGGGTTAGAGCCTTTGTCGTCAACAAAATCCCTGAAGGTAGCTTCGACGAAGCTACCTTCATCATTGTGGATGATACCCTAAAAGCTTTGCAACGTCTTGCGGCTTTTCACAGGAGCCAGTTCGCTATTCCCGTAATTGGCATCACCGGAAGCAACGGCAAGACCATCGTCAAAGAATGGCTGGCTCAGCTGCTTGGTCCGGAGTACAACATCGTCCGTAGTCCCAAAAGCTACAACTCGCAGGTGGGTGTGCCACTGTCGGTGTGGCAGATCAACGAGACGCATCAGCTGGGCATCTTTGAAGCTGGTGTCTCCAAACCTGACGAGATGCCTGCCCTGCAGAAGATCATCCGTCCTACCATAGGCGTCTTTACGAACATCGGCCAAGCCCACGAGGAGAACTTCATCAGCTTTATGCAAAAGGCAGGAGAGAAGCTGAACCTCTTCACGCAGGTAGAGACTTTGGTGTATTGCATGGATTACTACGATATCCAGCAGGTCATCCTTCGCTCCGATTTGGGAAAGAAAGTGAAGCTGTTTAGCTGGAGTCGGAAGTTCAAAGAGGCCGAGCTTTATGTCCCAGCTGTCCTTAAACATGAAAAAGAGTCGGAGATTCAGGTGGCCTATCAAGGGGAAACCTTGGAGTTCAAGATTCCTTTCGTTGATGATGCCTCCATCGAAAACGCTATCCATTGCATCGCGGTTTGTCTGCTGATGAAGATGAGTCACGTACAGTTGGCCGAGCGTTTGCTTCATCTGCCGTCGGTGGCCATGCGTCTGGAGATCAAGGCAGGCATCAACAACTGCACTTTGGTCAACGACTACTACAACTCCGACGTCAATTCCTTGGTCATCGCCCTTGACGTGATGAACCAACAGCGACAGCATCAAGAGAAGGTACTGATCCTTTCCGACATCCTTCAGAGTGGTCGTGATGAGCAGGAACTCTATGGGTATATCGCCCGCCTTGTTGAAGAGAAAGGGGTGAATATGCTCATCGGCATCGGTCCTGCCATCACACGGCAGGCAAAGCTCTTCCCGATGAAGAGTGCGTTCTTCAAAGACGTGGCCGACTTCATGCTTCATTTCCCCTTTTCCACATTCCGAAACCAGACCATCCTGCTAAAGGGTGCCCGAGCTTTCGAGTTCGAACAAATAGGCATGGAGCTTCAGGAGAAAGCCCACGAGACCGTGTTGGAGATCAACTTCAACCATCTCGTTAACAACTTCAACCACTACCGTTCGCTGATCAAACCGGAGACCAAAATAATGGTTATGGTGAAGGCTTTCGGCTATGGCAGTGGCAACTACGAGGTGTCGAACATCTTGCAGTTCCATCGCGCTGACTATCTCACGGTGGCTTTCGCTGACGAAGGCGTTGAGCTTCGCCGGGCGGGCATCAACTTGCCTATCATGGTGATGAGCCCTGAAGTGAACAGCTATGATAACATTATCAAATACCATTTGGAGCCCGAAGTGTTCAGCTTCCGCAACCTCGATTTCATTGAGCGAGCCTTGAATGCCACAGGGGTTACCACACCGCTTAATGTTCATGTGAAACTCGATACGGGCATGCACCGTCTGGGCTTCTCGTTGAAAGAACTTCCAGAGTTGATCCGTCGCCTTCAAGCCAACCCCATGATTCATGTCAGGAGCGTGTTCTCTCATCTGGCTACCGCCGACAATCCCGACGAGGATGAGTTCACCCTGAGTCAAATCAAAGTGTTCGAGGAGGGTAGTCAAATGATTGTGGAGGCCTTCCCGTATAAGGTGATTCGCCATATCTTGAATACTGCGGGTATCACTAGGTTTACCAAATACCAGTTCGACATGGTGCGACTTGGCATCGGACTCTATGGCGTGCCTACCTGCAAGCAAGATGAGGGCGTCTTGGAGACTGTGGTGTCGCTTAAGACCACCATCAACCAGATCAAAGAGATTCCAGCGGGTGACAGTATTGGCTATAACCGTCATGGTCGCGCGGAGCATGACATGCGTATTGGTATTGTGCCCATCGGCTATGCTGACGGTCTCTCCAGGTTGCTCGGCAACGGCAATGCCAAGTTCTATATCAACAACCAGCCCGTTCCTATCATCGGCGACATCTGTATGGACATGTGCATGCTCGACCTTACCGGCGTGGATGCCCAGGAAGGCGACACCGTGGTGGTGTTTGACGCAGAGCATCCGATAGGCGATATTGCCAAGGCTTGCCAGACCATTCCTTATGAGGTGATGACCCGCATCTCACAACGAGTGAAACGAGTGTATTATCAAGAATAAATGCCCAATGAAAAAAACCTTCATTTCCATCATTCTATTGAGCATGACAATGCTAGGCTATTCCCAAGATTGGTTCCGTTTCAATGCCTACCAAGCCGATAATGAACGGATCGTTTCCACCAAGGCCTATCCCGAAGTGGTGTTCATGGGCAACTCCATCACCGAGAACTGGGCCTATTTCCATCCCGACTTCTTCAGCAAACACAACTTTTGCGGCAGGGGTATCGGTGGACAGACATCCGCGCACATGTTGGTGCGGTTTCAATCCGATGTCATCGACCTTCACCCGAAGGCAGTGGTCATCATGGCAGGTACCAATGACGTGGCACTTAACGACTATTGGGTAGCCCCTGAGCAGGTGATCAACAATGTGGTTTCCATGTGTACGCTGGCTCAAGCCAACGGCATCGTCCCGATCGTCAGTTCCATTCCACCTTGCAAGGGGTTCGTATGGAGACCTGAGGTCAAGGATGCCGCCCAGACCATTGTCGCCATCAACAAGGAGTTGAAAGCCTATGCTGATGAGAACCACCTGGTTTATGTGGATTACCATTCTATACTTGCTGATGAAGACATGGGCTTTGTCAAAGCCCTCAGTGACGACGGTTGCCATCCCAATCCTGACACCTACTACCAAATGGAGGAGCTGGTTTTGGAGGCGATTCGTGTTGCCTTAAACAAATAAATCCTTTTTGCCATGAAACACTTTCTACTTCCTCTACTTGTGGCAGTAACACTGCTCTCTGCATGTACTCAGCAGCCTCTTCCTGAAGCTAATTACAATGTCATTCCTCTCCCAAAAGAAATAAAGTTGGAAGAAGGACAATCGTACATTTTAGACTCCAAGACCTTGGTCTATTTTGAAGAAGGTCTTCAACGGGAGGCGCGTTTCCTGAATCAATATGTTGAGGATATTCTGGGATTTACCCTTGGATTGAAAAAAGGGACGGATCATGCGGTCGATGGCATCGTCCTCAAGGTGACCCCCGAGGATTTCGACCATTCTGAAGCCTACGAAATCAGCATCACCCCAAGTCAAGTGGTGGTCAAAGGTTCCGATGCTGCTGGAGTGTTTTATGGAATCCAAACTCTCCGCAAAAGCCTTCCCGTCACCTCTCACCTCTCACCTCTCATCGCCCAACTCCCTTGTGGCACCATTCGTGACTGGCCTAATTTCGGCTATCGAGGCATGCACCTCGACCCTTGTCGGCATTTCATCCCCTTGGATTCGGTGAAAGTTTATATCGATATGCTTGCCTTGCATAACATGAACCAGTTTCATTTCCACCTCAGCGATGACCAAGGATGGCGCATTGAGATCAAGAAATACCCTGAGCTGACTGAAATCGGCGCTTATCGCAACGGTACCGTCATCGGTCACAATGGTAACCTCTATGATAGCATCCGTCATGGTGGTTACTATACTCAAGATGAGTTGCGTGACCTTATCCAATATGCCGCTGAACGGCATATCAACATTATTCCTGAAATCGACCTCCCCGGGCACATGCAAGCAGCATTAGCCTGCTATCCTCAAATGGGTTGCACGGGCGGCCCTTATGAGGTGTGGAAGCGCTGGGGAATCTCCGAAGAGGTGCTCTGCGCCGGCAACGAACAAGCCATGCAGTTTGTTGAGGATGTGCTTAACGAAGTGATGGACGTGTTTCCCTCGGAATACATCCATATCGGAGGTGACGAATGCCCTAAGGTGCGTTGGGAGAAATGCCGCAAGTGCCAGGCCTTGATTCGGAAGCTCCGAATCAAAGGTGACGATCGTTTCTCGAAAGAAGACTACCTGCAAAGCTATGTAATGAACCGCATGGCCAAGGTGGTGGAAGCTCGTGGTCGTCGTGTCATTGGCTGGGATGAGATTTTGGAAGGCAATGTCTCAGAAACGGCCATCATCATGAGTTGGCGCGGCACCGAGGGAGGCATTGAGGCAGCTCGTAAAGGTCATGACGTGATCATGGCACCTTCGTCGCATCTCTATTTCGACTACTACCAAAGCGAGGATATCGCCAGCGAGCCCATGTGCATCGGCGGTTACCTTCCTGTTGAACGAGTTTATGAGTTCCAACCACTGCCCACAGAACTCACTCCTGAACAACAGCAACACATCATCGGAGTGCAAGCCAATATTTGGACGGAATACATCAGTACCTTCGACCATGTGGAATATATGGCCATGCCTCGCATGGACGCCTTGGCTGAGATTCAGTGGAACAACCCCAAGGAACGTGATTTTGACGCTTTTGTGGAGCGCTGTCGAAAAATTTCACAATTATATGATTTATATCAATATAGATATGCAAAACATATCTTCAATCCTCAAGTTTGGACGGACACTGTGGCTCCCAATCTGGTGACGGGCAAGCCTATCATGTTACAAGAGGAACCTGAGGAACGTTATGCCTACAAAGGAGCCACGGTGCTCAACGATGGCGAGTTGGGACGAGGCGCTTATAACTCAGGACGTTGGCTTGGATTCTACGGCAAGCCTCTGGATGCCTTCTTCGATCTGAAGGAACCTAAGCTGATGGCAAGGGTACGTTTCCACGCCAATGTGAACAAAGGTGCTTGGATCTATAACCCGCGACAAGTCACTGTGCGAATCTCCAACGATGGGAAGCATTTTCTTGAAGTGGGCAAAAAAGAGTTCCCCATCTCCGGTTGGAATGACCGTGATGGCGTCTTTGCTTATGAGCTTTCGTTTGAGCCTGCCACTGCCCGTTACGTTGAGGTTTTGATTGAGGGTTATGACCTTCCCGAGGACCATAGCGGATATGGCAATCCCGCATGGCTCTTCATTGATGAAATTGAGGTGAATTAAGAATTTAGAATTTAGAATTTAGAATTTAGAGGGATTTGGCGCATTCTTTCTCTCTAAATTCTAAATTCTAAATTCTAAATTTTCTTCAGGAGGATAACGTAAACCGGGAAGTGGTCGCTGTAGCCATCCATCCAGACTCCGCTGCCGAAGGTGCGGAAGGGGAAGCCATTATAGCGGCCACCGTGCTGTTTCAGGAATTCCTTGTTATGAACTTTGGCGTTCTTGAATTGGTATGTGCTGTAGTCGGTGGGAAGCAGGGCGGGGGTGAGGATGGTTTGGTCGAGAACGCCGGGTACATCATTGTAATAGTTGGTGCCGATACCGTTGCGGTGAAGCTCGTACATGGGGTTGAAGAACTCACCTTCTTCCAATCGTTTCATGTCGCCAGTGGCACGAAGGTGCTTGGTCACTGTCTTGTTGGTTGGATAGTCGTTATAGTCGCCCATCATGATGATTTTGGCGTTGGGGTCGTCGGCCAGAAGCGAGTCGCAGATGTGGCGGCAGAGGTGGGCAGCTGCCACGCGTCCAGGCATGGAGCGCTTCTCCCCACCATAGCGTGAAGGCCAGTGCATGACGATGAAGTGCATGGGTTCGCCATCGAAGATGCCCGATACAAGCAGCTGGTCACGGGTGATGAAATCAGGCTCGTCAGGAACCACGGTGCGATACGATTTGGAACCGGTTACCTTGAGGTATTTCGGGTTATAGATCAAGGCCACGTCAACGCCACGGCGGTCAGGTGAGTCGTAATGTACAATCTGATAGTTGCGATTAGCGATCTCTGGTTGAGCTACCAAGTCCTCAATCACATGGCGGTTTTCGAGCTCACATAAACCGAGCACAGCCACCCCGTCAGGACTGTAGTCTGCACCAATGGTCGAGATGGCATAAGCCATGTTGTGCAGTTTCTTCGTGTATTTTTCGGTGTTCCATTGGTTGGCTCCATGGGGCAGGAACTCCTCGTCGTTGGTGTTGGGGTCGTCGATGGTGTCGAAGAGGTTCTCCAGGTTGTAGAAACCGACGAGGCCGATTTTATAGGCCTGTTGCTCTTGAGCCTTGCCAAACAGTGCGCTAAAGCAAATCAGCAAAATGAACAGCGGGATGAGGTGTTTTTTCATGTGCATGAGCATTATGTTTGCTGCAAAAATAAAAAAATAGATTGATATCGCTAGATTTTTTATATTTGCAGTTTAAAAAAAGAATTCAATTACAATACTATGCGTAAGTTTTTACTATTGACCTTAGCCGTGCTATTGATGGTGCGGCTATCAGCTCAGACAGTGGACACGACGACTATTCAGATGGACGAGGTCCCGACGGTGATTCTGTCGGACTCTGATTTTGATGATGAGTCATCGACCTCGGTAAACGATGCATCCACGTTGTTGCATTCGTCACGCGATGTCTTCAACTCCATAGCCGCGTTCAACTTTGGTTCGCTTCGCTTTCGTGTTCGTGGTAACGACTCGAAGTACTCCGATGTGATGATCAATGGTATCTTGATGAACGATCCGGAGACGGGCCGTCCGGTGTTCGCCAATTGGGGCGGACTCAACGATGCCATGCGTAACTCGGTCATCGTGGAAGGCTTGGGTCGCACCGACGCCGGCTTTGGTGGTCTTGGCGGTTTGACGTCCATTTCCACTCGTGCCTCTCAATACAGGAAGCAGATCTCTTTGAGTTACGCCTTCTCTAACCGTTCCTACAACCATCGCGTGATGGCATCTGTGGGTACGGGTGAGATTGGGAAAGGCTGGTACTTGATGGCTGCAGCCAGCGGACGTTATGCTGGTGAGGGCTATACCGAAGGAACCTTCTATCGGGCAGCCAGCTACTTCCTCTCGGTGGAGAAGAAGATCAACGACAAACACAGTCTCGACTTCACTATCTTCGGAGCACCGTCGCAACGTGGCGGTTCTGCCCCGGTGGTGCAAGAAGCTTACGACTTGGTTGGTACCAATTACTACAACCCTTTTTGGGGATACCAAACCATTGACGAAAATGGTACTCAGGTGAAACGTAATTCCCGCGTGAGCACCTATCACCAGCCCTTCATGAACCTTACTTGGTACTGGACACCGAACAAGAAGACTTCGTTCAACACGACGGTGTACTACTTCGCAGGCAAAGCCGGTCAGACCAGCTTGGAATGGGGTGAGGCTCCTGACCCACGTCCTGATTACTACAAGAATCTGCCCAGTTATTTCAAAGGCCATTCGCATAGCACAGCTGAGTATCAGGAGCAGTATGATGCTTGGGTTAACCGCGATCCATCGATCACTCAAATCGATTGGGATGCCATGTACAACGCCAACCGTAATCACCTCTTTACCGTTGAGAATGCTAACGGGACACCCGGTAACACGATTACGGGTGCGGCCTCGAAATACATCCTTGCGGAACGTCACTATGACAAGATGCAAACGGGTAATGCCTCCTACTTCAAGCATGAGTTTGCCCCCAACCTGATTATGGCAGGCGGTGTCTCAGCTTTGATTTCAAGGACTCATTATTACGAGAGTGTCAACGACCTCTTGGGCGGCGATTTCTATTATGATGTCAATAAATATGCTGAGAACCATGAGAACAATGAATTCCAGGTGGATGTCAACAATCCTAACCATGTGGCTCTCGAGGGCGATATCATCGGCTACAACTATCTCGCTAATCGTAACTATGGTAAGATCTGGGATCAGATTGATTATTTGGTGGGCAACTTCGACCTTTATTTTGGTTTAGAGTTCACCTTTACTCAGATTTGGCGTACAGGTCTCTTCCAAAGCGGCTCTTTTGCCGACAACTCGTATGGCGAAGACTCCAAACACAACTTTTTCGACCCGAGTCTCAAAGCCGGTGTCACCTACGCCATCAACGGACGTAACCATATCGTGGCTAACATGGCCATGATGTATCAGGCACCGCAGTTCCGCGACATCTACGTTTCGCCTCGTACCCGTCATACCTTGGTGGGAGACAAAGTGGGTAGCGAACGGATCAACGCTTTTGATCTCGGCTATCAATTCCGTTCACCGATCTTCAAGTTCCGTTTGACTGGCTATTATTACACTTATAATAACCTCATCTGGAACCGTAGCTTCTATTGCGAGAATGTGTTCCAAAACACCACTACTAGTGCCAACTCCTATACCAGTGAGTTCATCAATTTTATCATGACAGGTATCAACCAAAGGAGTCTTGGCGTGGAACTGGGAGCGGAGTATAAAGTGACTCCTACCATCACCCTGCAATTGGCTGCGGCCAATGGCATTCATGTGTATGACAACAATCCCGTTTTCTCGGTCTATGACGACAACAATGCCACGGCATACATTGAAGATGAGATTGCTTATTTGAAGTATTACCACGTCTCCAGCGGCCCTGAATCAGCGGCTTCGCTGGGTATTCGCTATAACGACCCGAAGAACTGGTGGGTCAGCATGAACGCCAACGTCTTAGGTAACATGTATTTCGATATCAATCCTTATAACCACACGGAGTTTGGAATGCTACACTATGCTGAAGGCGACATCCGCATTGATGACGTCCTCAAGCAAGAACCGATGAAACCTGCCTTCACTCTTGACTTCTACGGAGGTTTCTCTCGCCGTTACAAAGGATATTACTTCTTGTTCAACCTCAGTGTCAACAATATCTTGAACAACAAGAATACCATCCTCTTTGGCTATGATCAGTTGCGTTTCAATGCCAATAATCCTGACATGTTCCCTTCGAAGTACTCCTATATGTACGGAACCAACTTCTTTATCAGCTTGACGGTGAGGAAGTGAATTGAGAAATGCGAAGCATTCAACGAAGTTAATTGAGAATTGAGAATTAGAATAATATAAAGCATAAAGTATATGAAAAACGTTATTAAATTAAGTGTTGTTTTGTTCGCGATGCTGGGTATGCTTTTCACTTCATGTAAGAAAGACTATCCAGAACCACCGATCCAAGTGCTTCCCATCGGCCAAATTTATTCCATTGGAGAAATCTTGGACATGGAATCGGGAACAGTGTTTACTGAGGATGCCTCGGTGTATGGTGTGGTCACCGCTGACGAGGTGTCGGGTAACCTTTACAAAGCTGCATTCATGCAGGATCGCACCACAGGAAAAGCCATAGAGCTTTATCTTAATGCCCCTAGCGGGGTGCGTATCGGTGACTCGATTCGGGTCTATCTTAAAGACGTGACCTATGCCTTGTACAACGGTCTTCCGCAACTCTCCAACTTTGAAGCGGACGGCCATATCGTCATCTTGGCCAATAACAAGCCGATTGAGCCGGCCGAGGCTACCATCGCTGACGTTCTTGCTGGCAAGTACCTGGGCGGTTTGGTCAAGCTGAATAACGTGATGTTCACCGACGAAGGCACCTTCGCTGATCCTACCGGTTACGGCAACCGTACTTTGGTCGATCCCAGCAACCTTTCCAGCAGCGTCATCGTGCGTACCAGCAGCTATGCCAACTTCGCCAATGACTCGCTGCCCAAGGGCCCGGGCAACTTGGTGGCTATTGCCACGGTATATAACCAAACTTGGCAGCTCTGCCTTCGTTCTGCTGGGGAACTGGAGTTTGAAAACTACCATCCAAGTGGTGATGGAAGCGTGAAGACCTTGCCCTACTTCCAGTCGTTTGCTTCCGACTTCGGCAGCTACACCACAGAGGATGTGAAGGGCGCCCAGTCTTGGGTGATCGACTACAGTACTGCCAAGATGACGGGCTACGAGAACAGCATCAACTATGAAAACGAAGACTGGCTGATCTCGGCTCCGGTGAGTTTCGTGGGGGCCAACGGCGTCTCGCTGACGATGACCTATATTGCCCGTTATTTCAACAACCTCAACAACGACGTCACCATTCAGGTCTCCACCGACTACGAGTCGGGTGATCCGAATGACGCGACTTGGAAACAAATTCCTGCCTCCTGGGTTTCCGGTTCCGATTGGACTACCTTTGTGCAGACCACCTTGGATCTCTCCGAGTTTGTGGGAGATACCGTTAGGGTGGCTGTGAGATACCTTTCCGATAACACGAAGGCGGGCACGATCGAGGTGCAAAGCATGGCCATCCAGGAAGGCACGGGCCCGACCCCGCCTCCTGGTCCGAACCCGGGTGGTGAGGTGCAAAACATGCCTTATAGCCAATCGTTCACTTCGGAATTCGGCACCTATCTTGTCAAAGACGTGTTGGGTCCCCAGTCGTGGGCCATCAAATACGAATCCGCTTGGATCTCTGGCCATGAAGGCGGTGCCGGTGGCTCAGACTATGACAATGAAGACTGGCTGATCTCCTCGCCGGTGAAGATCGAAGGCGTGGATCATGCGAAGGTGGTCTTGAACTATGCTGCCAAATACAATGCACCCATGAGCCAGGATGTCACGATGTTGGTCTCCACTGACTATGAATGGGATAGCGACCCAGGCACAGCGGAGTGGACCGTGGTGATGCCTAACATTGAAAACAACTCTCCCGGCAACACTTGGACCTTCACCGACCTGGAAGCCAGCTTGGATAACTATATCGGCCAGACGGTGACCGTGGCAGTCAAGTTCCTCTCCACGTCCAATGGCTCCCGTACCTTTGAGATCAAGAACATCACTGTTCAAGAAGGACAAGCTGGTGGCGGACCGACCCCGCCTCCAGGACCTGGTGGTGAGGTGCAAGTCATGCCCTACATTCAGAGTTTCGAGACGGAATTCGGTACTTATATCACGAAAAACGTGGAAGGCTCCCAGTCCTGGATGATTGACTTCTCGTCAGCCAAGATGTCAGGATACTCAGGCGGTGCATTTGCCAATGAAGACTGGCTGATTTCCTCTCCGGTGAAGATCGAGAGAGTGGAACATGCCAAGGTGGTTGCCAACTATGCTGCCAAATATGCCGGACCGTCAGACAAGGATATCACCCTGCAAGTGTCCTCCAACTATGAGTATAATGATGAGCCTTCTTCGGCTGAATGGGTTGAGTTGCCTGTGACCTTTGTCAATAACAATAAGGATTGGAACTTCAATGATTTGGAAGCCAGCCTTGACAACTTCCTTGGTCAGACGGTGACTGTGGCCATCAAATATACTTCCACTACGAGTGCTGCTCGTACCATCGAGATTAAGCAGATCTCTGTCGTGGAAGGACAGGCCGGCGATGGCCCGACCCCGCCTCCTGGACCAGGCGAGGGTGAAGGTAGCGGTACGGCTGATGATCCGTATAATGTCGCTTCAGGCATCAGTCTGCAAGGTCAGGATGTGGTTGCTTGGGTGCAAGGCTATATCGTGGGTTGCGTGAAACCCGATCATTCCACGGTGGGTTCCAATTCGGATGTCGCTTGGAGCAGACCTTTCGATCTGGCCACCAACGTGGTGATCGCCGATGATCCGAATTGCAACGAGATCTCACAATGTGTTTTCGTCAACTTGCCAGCAGGAACGCCCTTGCGCGAACAGGTTAACTTGATGAACAACCCCGATAACCTCGGTCACCGTCTGACGGTGCTTGGCAAGCTGCGTACCTATTTCGGACAGGCTGGCTTGCGCGACAGCAATGGCACTCAGGACGACTTTGTGCTGGAGGGCAATGAACCCCCGACACCAGTCGGCACGGTCTATCTGAATGAAACCCTTCTGTCAGAAGGCAGTTATGCTTCGTTCATCACTTACTCCAGCGAAGGTGATCAGGAGTGGCATTGGGATAATAGATATGGCGCTGTGATGTCAGGCTACGCGGATAACGTCTCCTACGCCAACGAGGATTGGCTGATCTCCCCTGAACTCGACTTGTCAAATAGCATTGACCCCGTGTTGGTCTTCGACCATGCAAGAGGTCCCGAGCAGAGCATGACCGTGGGTGTGGAGGAAGGCTATTACACCGTGTGGGTGCTTGGAGATTACGGCCCGGGTAATGATCCTGTCCAATATCCTAAAGCGGAGATCACCGGCGTGAACCATCCTACTGTGAAGTGGCAGTTTGTCAGTTCCGGCGAGCTGTCCATCCCGCTGAATCTCAGAAGCTCCAATGTTCGCATCGCTTTCAAGTACATCAGTGCCGACGGAGCTTCTGCTACCTGGGAAATCAAGAATGTCATTGTTAAAGAAAGACGATAAAACACAACTTTTATGTCAGAGAACTTAGTCATCATCCCTACCTACAAGGAAAAAGAGAATATCGAGAAAATCATTCGATATGTCTTTAACCTACCCATGGCTTTCGACCTTCTGATCATCGACGACAACAGTCCCGATGGTACCGCAGCTATCGTGAAAGGCATGATGGGCGAGTTCGCCGATCGTCTCTTCCTTCTGGAACGTCCTGGAAAGTTGGGCTTGGGCACGGCTTACATCACGGGTTTCAAATGGGCGTTGGAGCGCGATTATCAATATGTCTTTGAGATGGACGCTGATTTCTCGCATAATCCCGACGACTTGATTCGTTTGCATGAGGCCTGTGCCCAAGGCGCAGACTTGTCGGTCGGCTCTCGCTATAAAACGGGGGTCAACGTAGTCAACTGGCCCATGGGCCGTGTGTTGATGTCGTACTATGCCTCGGCGTATGTGCGCTTCATAACCCGTATGAAAGTCCGCGACACCACGGCAGGTTTCGTATGCTATACCCGAAAGGTGCTTGAGACCATCAATCTCGACCGGATTAAGTTTGTGGGCTATGCCTTCCAAATCGAGATGAAATATACTGCTTGGAAGTTGGGCTTCAAAATTGAGGAGGTGCCTATCATCTTTACCGACCGCCGCGAAGGACAGTCGAAGATGAGCAAAGGCATCTTCCGAGAGGCTGTCTTCGGAGTGCTCAACTTGCGTTGGAGGGGAATGTTGGGAAAAATCAAACCAAGGGAGTGATGAACTATTATATTGAAAATGCGACACTTGTCAACGAAGGCCAGACCTTCGTGGCAAGTGTCGTTGTTTCTGATGGAAAGATCGCCAAGATTGTCAAACCGGGTGAGTCTTTCGAAGCTTGCTCAGCCACGGTTATCGATGCCCGGGGTAAATACCTTATTCCTGGCATTATCGATGAACACGTGCATTTCCGCGAGCCAGGCCTGACACAGAAGGCCGACATCCATACGGAGAGCCGCGCCGCCGTGGCTGGTGGCGTGACCTCTTTCATGGATATGCCGAACACAATGCCGCAAACCACCACCCTGGAATTGCTTCAACAGAAATTCGACCTTGCCGCCGAGAAGTCACTAGCCAACTATTCCTTTTATCTGGGTGCCACAAACGACAACCTTTCCGAGGTGGTCAAAACCGACCCGAAAACGGTGTGTGGCATCAAGCTCTTCATGGGTTCCAGTACCGGCAACATGTTGGTGGACCAGAACGAAGTGCTGGTGCGCCTGTTCAAGGAGTCGCCCTGCCTCGTCGCCGTCCATTGTGAGGATGAGAACATCATCCACGCCAATACGGTTCGTTTTAAAGACCTCGTGGATAAGGGAGAGGAGATCCCCGATGCGGGCATCCATCCTTTTGTGCGTAGCAGCGAGGCGTGCTATCGCTCTACGGCAAAGGCCATTGACATGGCGGAGAAATTTGGAGCACGACTGCATGTGCTACATATTTCAACAAAAGCTGAGTTGGCCTTGTTTAGAAATAATATCGCTCTGAAAGACAAGAAGATAACTGCTGAAACCTGTCCGCATTACCTATGGTTCGACGATCAAGGTTATGCCGAGAAAGGTTTTGCTATCAAATGCAATCCGGCCATCAAGTCGAGCAGGGATCGTCAAGCTCTTCTTCAAGCCTTGCGTGATGGGGTGATTGACACCATCGGTACTGATCATGCCCCACATTTGCTCGAGGAGAAACTTACGGATAACTATTTCACCAGCAAGTCGGGCTTTCCCTCCATTCAGCATTCGTTGGATGTCATGGTTGAATTGATGCGTAATGGTTGGATTGATATGCCATTGTTGGTGCAGCTGATGTGTCACAATCCGGCAATGCTCTATCAAGTGGATCGGCGAGGCTTCCTCCGTGAAGGCTATCATGCCGATTTAGCTTTGGTTGACCTGAATACAGTACATGTCGTCTCTGATGAAACGGAATATTCCAAATGTGGATGGTCGCCCTACAGCGGTATGACGATGCATTCTTTAGTGACCCATACGTTTGTGAATGGGAATCTGGTCTATGAGAATGGGGTTTTCCATGAGGAGTACAGAGGACAGAAAATGGTTTTTAATCGATAATTGAATAATTATGAAAAAGTTGATTTTTGGATTTTTTCCAATGTTGTTATTATTGCTTTTTGCTTGCAACACTCCTTTGAAAGAGGAAGTCGTTGAGACCTATGATGATGGTGCGAAGGCGAAGGTCCGTCTGTATGACAAGAAAGGAGAGTGCAAGCACGAGATCGAGTATTATGAGACGGGTGTAGTGAAGATGGAGGGAGACATGATTGGGGAGAAACGAGAGGGAGAGTGGAAGGCTTTCTTCCCGGATGGCAAGGTGCAGAGCGAGGGCGTGTTTGAGAATGGCATCCGTGTCGGCAAGGCGACGATCTACTATGAGAACGGAAATGTCTTTAAGGAAGGTTATTATAAGAATGGCAGTCAGACGGGCAAGTGGACCACTTATGATGAGCAAGGCTACGTGCTCGGTGTCAAAGACTATGGTGAATGATCAAAGGTCGTCTTTCATCTTTTCGATGAGACGGCGTTCTTTCTTAGTGGGACGTCCTGCACCGCGGTCGCGATACTCGCTCTTGTAAGCGTGCATGAACTCAATGCGTTCGTATTCCTCTTTTGGTGTCAAGTCGGTATAGACCTCTGGCACTTGTTTGGCTGAGACACGGTTCTTTATGACGGTTTTCACTTGGACCACTTTGTGCAGTTGCTCGATCTGCACTTGGATGACTTCGCCTTCCTTGACCTCACGGGAGGGTTTTACGGCTGCATCATTGATCTTGACTTTGCCTCCTTTGATGGCGTCAGTAGCAATGGCTCGTGTCTTGAACAGCCTTGCCGCCCATAGCCACTTGTCGAGTCTTACCCCTTGTTCTTCCATTGAATTTAGAATTTAGAATTTAGAATTTAGAATTTGGAATTCAGAATTTAGAGATTGACCGTCTCTCTCTAAATTCTAAATTATTAATTATAAATCACTTCTCTTTAAAGATCAACTGTATCGGCACTCCGTTGAAGTTCCAGTTTTCACGGATCTTATTCTCCAGGAAGCGTTCGTAGGATTCTTTTACGTCCTTGGGCAGGTTGCAGAAGAAGATGAACTGAGGGAACACGCTTTTCAGTTGGGTGATGTATTTGATGCGGATGTAGCGGCCACGGGAGGCTGTCGGGGGTGGCACAGAGCCGATAACCTCGAGCATCACGTCGTTCAGTTCGCGCACCGGGATGCGGCGTTCGCGGTTCTCATATACTTGATGGGCGGTCTCGAGCACCTTGAAGATGCGTTGTTTGTTGATGGCAGAAGTGAAGATGATTGGGTAGTCGGTAAACGGGGCGGTCTTGGCTCGGATTTCACGCTCGAAAGCGATGTGGGTATTGGAGTCTTTCTCGATGAGGTCCCATTTGTTGACGACGACGACGAGGCCTTTGCGGTTCTTCTCGATGAGACGGAGGATGTTCATGTCTTGAGCTTCGAAGCCATTTTGGGCGTCGATCATCAGGATGGCTACGTCGCAGTTTTCGATGGCGCGGATGGAGCGCATGACGGAGTAGAACTCGATGTCCTCATACACCTTGCTTTTTTTGCGCAGTCCAGCGGTGTCAACGAGCATGAAGTCCATGCCGAAAGCGTTGTAGCGGGTGTCGTTGGTGTCGCGGGTGGTGCCGGCGATATCGGTGACGATATGCCTGTCGGTTCCGAGGAAGGCATTGATGAGCGACGACTTGCCAACGTTGGGTCGTCCCACTACGGTGAACCTCGGCAGTGTGGTGTCGAAGTCGGTGGTATCGCTTGGCAGCATCTCGCAGATCTTGTCGAGGAGTTCGCCGGTACCCGAGCCGGTCATGGCTGAGATGCCGTATGGATCGCCCAGGCCTAAAGCGTAGAACTCGGCCGTCTCATTTTCTTTGTTGGGTTCATCGATTTTGTTGACCGCGAGCAATACGGGTTTCTTCTGTTGGCGCAGGGTGACGGCGACGTCTTCGTCAAGGACGTGAAGGCCGGTGCGTCCATCAACGACGAACACGATGATGTCTGCCTCATCGATGGCGAGCTCTACTTGCTTGCGGATTTCCTCCTCGAAGATGTCATCCGATCCAATTACATAACCCCCGGTGTCAATGACGGTAAACTCTTTTCCGTTCCAGTCGCTTTTGCCATAATGGCGATCACGGGTCACACCGCTGGTCTCTTCCACGATGGCTTGGCGCTGTTTCAGCAGACGGTTGAACAGGGTCGATTTGCCCACATTGGGCCTTCCTACGATAGCTACGATGTTTGACATGTCTTTCCTTTTATTGTAGGCGCAAAATTACAAAATAATACCTTTCACCTCTCACCTCCCTAAGCTTCATACCCGAACCTTTTCAGCTCGACCTCGTTGTCGCGCCAGTCCTTATCGACTTTTACAAAGAGTTCCAGGAAGATTTTCTTGCCGGTGAACTCTTCGATGTCTGCTCTTGCCTGCATGCCGAGTTTTTTGATGGCGGAGCCTCCTTTGCCAATGATGATGGCCTTTTGAGACTCACGTGCCACGTAAATGACAGAGCGGATATGGATGTGCTTGCCGGTCTCTTCATACGATTCCACTTCCACTTGGACGGAGTAGGGGATCTCTTGTTGGTAGTTGAGTAAGATTTTCTCACGGATAATCTCGGTGACAAAGAAACGCATCGATTTGTCCGTCAACTCATCTTTAGGGAAATAGGGCGGGCACTCGGGAAGCTTGGTGAGAATTTGCTCGAACACGTGTTGGATATTGGCGTTATGCTGTGCTAAAATGGGGAATACGGTGGCATTGGGCAGTTCCTTTTCCCAGAAGGCCACGGCATCTTCCACGCCTTTTTGGTCGGCAAGGTCGATCTTGTTGATGAGCACAAACACGGGTATGTCGGTGGCTTTCAGTTTTTCGACGGTGTTTTCCTCGATTTTTTTGTCGGTGATGTCAACGACGAAGAGGATCAAGTCAGCGTCGATAAGTGCGACGTTGACGAACTGGTTCATGATCTCGTGCATCTTGTAAGCCGGATCCTTGATGATGCCTGGGGTGTCGGAAAACACCATTTGGAAGTCATCACCATTGACGATGCCCAAGATGCGGTGTCTTGTGGTCTGTGCTTTGGAGGTGATGATGGAGATTTTCTCGCCTACTAACTGGTTCATAAGGGTGGATTTCCCAACGTTGGGTCTCCCTATAATGTTGACATAGCCTGCTTTATGTGTCATCTGAAAAATTTTTCTTTAAAACGCTTGCAAAGATATAAAATAATGTTTAATTTTGCAGTCGAAATTTGATGCGGGGTGGAGCAGAGGCAGCTCGTTGGGCTCATAACCCAAAGGTCGCAGGTTCGAGTCCTGCCCCCGCTACTAAAAAACGGACCTCATCGAGGTCCGTTTTTTTATTATCCATGGCAAAGTCTGGTTATTTTATGATACTGCCGTCCACATTGGCCTCCACCGTGAGGTCCAAGGAGACGGGGAATCCTTCAATGTTTACTTTTCCAGTGCCTGTCGCTGGTCCCGTGAGGGTCAAGGTGTTGCTGTTGAGGTTGCCGGTCAACGTCAGCGTGACGTCAAACGTGCTTGGCCCTTCCACATAATGGTAGCTGAGGTCCCCAAAGCTGATGGTGTTGCCGCTGACCGTCCCAGTGGTCTCATACGACTGGTTCTCGGGTTCACTGATGATGGTGAACAAGACGTTGGCGGTCTCGTCATTATCTCCTGCAGTAATGTCAGCTGTCAAATGGAACATCATGCTGTCGATGGGAAAACCGTCAGGCATGTTGAATTGTGCGAGTTGTGGAGCGTTAGCAGTGCCATTCAGATAGATATTGCCTTCATAGAAGCCAATGAAACGTTTGTTGGCGGGTTCGTTTTCAGGCGTTGGTTGCGGATCTTTGTGGCATGATGCGAAAGCCATGGCGAGGCAGCACATTAACAATACGAGTGTTCTTTTCATGATTTTTCTCTTTTTTATGGTAACAAAGAATAATAATGTTGCAAAGATAAAGCCAAAACCTGTATTTTTGGAAATTATTTTTTGAAATGAAAAAGAAAACTGTCCTGATCATCGTATTTGCCGTCATCGTGATAGCCATTGCGGTGCTTTCTTTCCTTGGCCCCATTTCAGGTCCCATGCCCATGTGGATGTCGATACTGCCACCCTTGGTGGCCATCCTGATGGCCTTATTAATAAAAGAGGTGATCTCCTCACTTTTTGTAGGTGTTTTGACGGGGACTTTCATCATGGCACTTTTTTCTGGACAAAGCCCTGCCTTGGCCTTGGGCTCGGGAGTGTTGCGGACGGTGGACACCTTCATCGTAGGCTCGCTTTTCGACGATGAGCACATCCTTATCGTTGTGTTCACGATGGCCATTGGTGGCATGGTTCGAATCATCACTGTCAATGGGGGAATGCAGGGTGTGGTCAACTGGCTTTCGCGGTTTGTCAGAGGCCCTCGCTCGGGGCAGCTGATGACTTTTTTGATGGACTTGTGCATCTTCTTTGACGACTATTCCAACACCTTGGTGGTGGGTAACACCATGCGTCCCATTGTCGACAAGAAACGGATTTCCAGGGAGAAGTTGGCTTATATTGTCGATTCCACATCTGCTCCTGTGGTTGCTGTGGCTTTTGTCACCACTTGGATTGGAGCAGAGTTGAGTTATATCCAGGACGGTATCAGCACCATTGGTCTGGATGTCTCGGCCTATTCTGTGTTCTTTCAATCCTTATCCTATAGTTTCTATCCCTTTTTGACTTTGGGTTTTGTGCTTATGTTGATTTTCAGTGGCCGTGACTTTGGTCCAATGTTAAAGGCGGAAAGGCAGGCGAGGAGAGCAAGTGCTAATGCTACCGATATGCGTGATGGGGTGGCTAAGCCTGCACATATCATCGATGCCCTGATTCCCTTGTCGGTCTTGATTTTTGGCACCATCGTAGGCTTGGCTTTCACGGGTTATGACGCAACGGTTTGGAATGACTCAAGTCTGGATTTCTTTTCCAAGCTTTCGGCGACTATCGGTGCGGCCAATTCCTATCAAGCTTTGCTTTGGGCTTCGCTGCTTTCGCTGCTTACGTCTATCATCATGACTTTGATGCGGGGTGTGCTTGAGTTCGGTAAGGTAATGGAGGAGATGGTGGAAGGTTTTAAGTCGATGTTCAATGCGGTGTTGATTCTGACCATGGCATGGTCTATTGCATTGGTGACCAAAGAGATGCATACAGCAGAGTTTGTCTCTCAGCTGTTGTTGAAATGGTCGCTCTCGCCCGTGTTGGTGCCAGCGTTGACCTTTGTCTTGGCGGCTTTGATCGGCTTTTCCACGGGTACGTCTTGGGGTACGATGGCCATCCTTTATCCGTTGATTTTGCCTTCCACTTGGCTTCTCTGCCAAGAGCAAGGTTTGACGATGGACGGCACGATGCCCATCTTCTATAATGTAGTTGCTTCGGTATTGGCTGGATCCGTTATGGGCGACCACTGCTCACCGATTTCCGACACCACCATTATGAGTTCCTTGGCCAGTGGCTGCAACCATATGAATCATGTGAGCACACAAATGCCTTACGCCCTCACCGTTGGTGGGGTGGCATTGCTTGTTGGGGTCTTGCCTTCTGCGATGGGACTCCCCTCGTGGATTTCTTTCTTGGCTGCTTTTGCCCTTTTGGCTGTAATCATCCGATTCTTAGGCAAAAAGGTCTAAACTGCCTCTTTCTATTTCTGTCCTTCGTACTGCTGCACCTCGTCGTATTTGTATTGCAGCTCAATACCTACTTGTTTGAACATCTCTTCGCTTTCGGCGCCATCGTGGTAGCGGCGTTCGCACACCACGCGGACGATGCCGCAGTTGATGATAAGCATGGCACAAGTGCGGCATGGGGTCATGCGGCAATACAGGGTGCTGCCTTCCAAGGCGATGCCTCTACGAGCGGCTTGGCAAATGGCATTTTGCTCGGCATGGACGGTTCGTACGCAATGTTGGGTGACACTGCCGTCCTCATGGATGGTCTTGCGGAAAAGGTGACCTACATCGTCACAGTGAGGAAGGCCTTTGGGTGAGCCGACATAGCCAGTTACCAGGATTTGTTTGTCCTTTACGATGACACAGCCGCTGCGGCCACGATTGCAGGTGGCTCGTTCGCTCACAGTGTCGGCGAGGTTCAGGAAATATTCGTCCCATGTCGGACGGATATGGGTGCCGGTCTTGGCTTCCAACTCGTGGATCACCTTCTCCACTTGAGCGTTCAGTTCTTCAATGGTGCCATCGTTCATGAAGAGGTAGTCGGCCTCTTTGATACATGCTCCGAGGTTTTGTTTGTTGGGGTCGGTGGCCGTCATTTCGCGTTCTTCGTTGGCTTGGAAGGTCTCGAAGCTCACGTGGTCGGTCTCTGATCCGCGCAAATGGATGCGTTCGTAACGCGTCCTTTGGTTGGCATCCACGGCGAAGAGGAAAAATTGTCCTTTTTGTCTCAGTGATGCGATCTCGCCAGGGGTGCGCACACTCTCAATGACGGCATTCTTGCCTTCTTCCTTGGCTCGTTCGAACAGTTGGTCGGTGATGTAACTGGGTGTGTGCGTTGCTCTGAGTTCGTTACCCATGGCCGTCAAGGTGTCGCGATTCACCTCTAGGCCTCGCTTCTCTATTTCCTCAGCGATATATGCCCTGACCGAATAGTGGACGAATCCTTTCTCTTTGATTAAGTAATCGACGATAGTGCCTTTTCCCGCACCTAGCGTCCCGGTAATGCCAATGATGATCATATTTAGTTGTTCAGTTGTTCAGTTGTTCAGTTGTTCAGTTTTTACTTGTTCTTTGATTTCGACTACCCACTTTTTAACGTCTGTGGGTTTGAATTGTTCCATTTTTTGAAACAGTTCCTTGGGATCATCACTCACGATGAGTCCGTCGGCATGTTCTTTTCTGACGAAACCTTCATCGGCGGCTCGTTTGATAAAGTGAATGATGTCGTTGTAATAGCCGTTTACATTATAGAGGGCTACGGGTTTGTCGAACACTCTCAGCTGGCTAAGCACAAACACTTCGAAGAACTCGTCCATGGTGCCCAACCCGCCAGGCATGGCGATGAAACCGTCAGCCATGTCTTCAAGGACCTTTTTCCGTTCGGCCATCGAATCGACAACGATCAGTTCGTCGATATCGTTGTAGCCCACATCCATGTTGTTCAAATGTTCGGTGATGGTGCCGATGACCTTGCATTTGTTCTGCAACATCACGTCGGCGATGATCTTCATCAATCCCACACTGCCTCCTCCATACAAAAGCTCACATTGGCGATCAACCATGACCTGCCCCAACTCGACAGCCTTTTCCCGATAGATAGGGTCGAACCCCATGCTGCTGCCGCAAAAAATGCATATTTTTTTCATGGATTTAAATTTTTGCAAATGTAGTATTTTTTATTTTTGCCTCAAAATATAAGTAATACAATATGGATCGAACAATAGGTATTTTGGGCGCGATGGCGCAAGAGATTGACGAAGTAAAAGCTTTGTTGGTGAATAAGACGGTCGTGAGTATTGCTAACCGTGAGTTTGTTGTGGGCAAGCTCGACGGCGTGTCATGTGTAGTGGCATTCTCCAAATGGGGTAAGGTGGCGGCGACCATCACAGCCACTTTGCTGGTGCAAGAGTTTGGCGTGACTGACCTCATTTTCATAGGTACGGCAGGAGCTTTGGCCAAGGGACTGAAAGTGGGTGACATCGTCGTTTCCAAGCGTCTGGTTCAGCATGACCTTGATGCTCGTCCCATGATCTCACGTTTCGAGTTGCCGTTGCTCAACAGGGTTTATGTTGACAGCGATTCGGAGCTGACGGAACTGGCGGGCAAGGCCATCCAAAACCTGTTGGACCGTGGTGTGAAGGAAATGGTGGGCGAGAAGGCTGTCAGCGATTTTAATCTGGCACCGAAATTATACTTTGGCGACATCGCCTCGGGCGACCAGTTCATCAATAGCGATGAGAAACGACAAGAAATCCTTGAGTTGCTTCCCGACATCCAATGTGTCGAGATGGAAGGGGCTGCCGTGGCGCAGGTTTGCCTTGAGTTTGGAGTGCCTTTCACCGTCATCCGCATTATCAGCGACACCGCCGACCATAACGCCCGCATCGACTTCAACGCCTTCATCGTTGAGGTCGCTAATGCCTATTCACGATCCATCATCTCCGAACTAATCCATTCCCTATAACCTTTCACCTTTCATCTTTCACCTTTCACCTCTAATGATTTCCCAAAACATCGTCATCCCCACTTCCAGGATTTCATCGGGGAAGTCGAACATCGGGTCGTGAAGGGCGGGTTGATCCAATCCTGAGCCGAGGCCGAAGAAACCTATAGGACAAACGCTCCCAAAACGTCCGAAGTCCTCCGACCAACGGAAGGGATGCTCCAAATGGCCTAATTGCAATTCGAGGTTTTTGGCGGCTTGCTCGATGACGTGCACACAATTGGAGTCGCTGTTGGTGGCGGCGAAGGCTTCGTGCTCGGAAAAATGGAACTCGAATAGATGGTCTTTGGCTTTGGCCTGGCATAACTCAATGATTTGGCTGGCCATCACATCGAGGTTGTGATCATCGTAGCTTCGCAAAGTGAGCCAGATTTCAGCATGTCCTGGTGCAACGCCAAAGGTCTCCTCTCCAAGCATGGCATGGGTGATCACAAAGGTCGTCAAGGGCTGTACCGCCTTCAGTTGTTCGCGTTTCTTTTCCAAGAGATGGATGAGCTGGGCGAGTAGTTCCGAAGGACTGTGTCCCGTTTCAGGTTGCGAAGCGTGAGCTGTGCGACCTTCGAAGATCATCTTCAGTCCGAAAGACGCTGCTGCAAAACAACCTTCTTTCACCATGATCTTTCCTTTTTCTATGCCAGGAAGATTGTGCAGACCATAGGCCACATCGGGTTTGATTTGCTGGAATTTGGGGTCATCGAGGATAGCTTGGGCGCCTTGGCCTGTCTCCTCGGCAGGTTGAAAGAGCAGCACCACTTCGCCTTCGTCAGGGCGTTGCTCGCCAAGCCATTGAGCCAACCCGCAGAGGATGGTGGCATGTCCGTCATGGCCGCATTTGTGCGATACCCCTGGGTTTTGCGAACGATAGGGGAGGTCATTGGGTTCGGGGATGTGCAAAGCATCGATGTCGCCACGAATCATGATGCGTTTGCCGGGTTTTGCACCTTTATATATTGCAGCCAGTCCATAACCGCCAATCTTTTCGATGATTTCGTCCGGTCGAGTTTGTCTGACCCATTCGTAAATTATCTTATTCGTGAGGGCTTCCTGTCCTGATAGTTCAGGATGTGCATGAAGGATATGTCGTAATTCAATGAGATTTTCCATAAAGGTTTTTTGTTACTCGGCAAAGGTAAGCACTTTTCATTTTTAACTCTTCACTTTTAACTTTTTATCTTATCTTTGCCGCTTAATCATAACAAACAATGTCAACCGTATTATACCCGCTTAAATTCAAACCCATCTTTAAAGACAAGATCTGGGGCGGACGCAAGATTAAGGAACAATTGGGCCTCGATTATGGGCCGTTGCCTAACTGCGGTGAGGTGTGGCTGCTCTCTGGCCTTTGGGAGGAACAGAGTGTCATCACTAATGGCGACTTCGCCGGCGACGAAATCAACGATTTGGTGGAGACTTTCATGGGCGATCTGGTCGGAGAAGATGTGTTCGACAAGTACGGCGAGCAGTTTCCGTTATTGATCAAGATCATTGACGCCAACGATTGGCTCTCGGTCCAAGTGCACCCTGACGATGAGCTGGCCGAGAAACGGGATCTGGGCAATGGCAAGACCGAGATGTGGTACGTGATGCAGGCTGACTCGGGTGCGGAACTCGTGTCGGGCTTCAATTGCGAAATGAACCGCATGAAGTACATCCGGGTGCTTAAGGACAATGCCATTGAGAGTGTGCTCAACCACGAAACTGCTGAGCAGGGCGATGTGTTCTATATCCCTGCCGGTCGGGTTCACGCTCTTGGACCGGGCATCATGGTGGCTGAGATCCAACAGTCGAGCGATGTCACTTACCGGATCTACGACTGGGATCGTATCGACTTGGCGGGCATGCGTCGTGAACTCCATATTCCACAGTCTCTCGATGCCATCGACTTCGACCCCGTGGAGAACTACAAGTCGCCTTATACACCCGAACGCAACAAGACCGTTCCGATCATCGACTCGCCTTATTTCACGACCAACATACTTCAACTCCAAGGCGAGATGGCAAAAGACTATTCGGAGCTTGATTCTTTTGTGATTTTGATGCCTGTTGAAGGAAAATTTTCGCTTGAATGGGAAAATGGCTCGGTATTTGTAACAACTGGCGAGGTTGTCTTGATTCCTAATGTCATCGAAAAGGTGTTGGTTAAGGCTCAGGACAGCTGTAAACTCTTGGAAGTTTATGTTAATAGTTAAATAATTCAATAATAATCAATCAACAATGAAAAAGCTATTCGCTCTACTTATCGCGGTGTTAGTCGTCACCGGGCTCCAGGCTCAACAGAAGTCAGATCTCCCCAACGTTACGATCAAGAACCTTCAGGGCAAGGATGTCAACATCGCCAAACTATCCAATGATGGAAAACCCTTTGTCATCACTTTTTGGGCCACATGGTGCGGTCCCTGCATAAAGGAACATAATGCTTTGGACGAAGTGTATCAGGACTGGAGAGACGAGACGGGCGTGAAGATCTATGCAGTCTCCATCGATGACTCGCGTTCTACCGCCAAGGTGAAACCTTTCGTCGAAGGTAAGGGCTGGGAATTTGAGGTTCTCCTCGATGTCAACAAGGACTTGGCTCGCGCCATGAATGTCAACAACCCGCCTTATACTTTCCTCTATGACGGCAAGGGCAAATTGGTGTATCAACACTCTGGCTATTTCGAGGGCGGTGAGCACGACCTTTACGAAGAAATTCTCAAAGCCGCTGGCAATAAGAAATAATCCTACATAAAATAATTCTATGCGAAAGTTTCTATTTCCCCTGCTTTTCGCATTCGTCATCTTGGGCACTCACTCGGTGAATGCCCAATCTTTCATTGAAAACGCCAGTGTGAATGGCAGTTTTCAGACGGATGCACAGTACTACATGCCCGATAGTGGCATTGACATCACCGAGGCTGCTATCAATGGCAAGAAACTCGGTGTCAATGGTTTCGGTAAGATTGGCTATACTTATGGCGATTTCTCTGCGGGAATCCGCTTCGAGGCTTTCTTGCCTGAGTTGAATGGATTCCGCCAAGAACTCAACGGCGTAGGGTTGGCGAATTTCTTTGCTTCTTACGACAATGGATTCATCGGCGTTACCGTGGGCGATATCTATGACCAGTTCGGCAGCGGCCTGGTGTTTCGCACCTATGAAGAATGGTCGCTGGGAATGGACAATGCTCTGCGTGGCGTTCGTACCATCATCCGCCCCACTCAAGGTGTGACTTTGAAAGGTGTGTATGGCCGTCAACGTTATTTTTGGGCCCCCTATAACGAACGTGACTTCGGTACCGATGACTATCGTGGCATCGTGCGTGGCATCGATGGCGAATGGGATCTCAACCAAAGCATCCCCTCCATGGGTGAGTCTGAGTTTAAGATGAGTCTCGGCGGTAGCTTCGTGAGCAAACGACAGTACGACATGAGCTTGTTCTATCAAATCCCTCAAAACGTGGGAGCCGCAGCCGGCCGCATTAACATGGCTTATGGGAGGTTCGCCTTCAGCACGGAATATGCTTACAAAATCAATGACCCTTCGGCCATCAATAACTTCATCTATAAAGAAGGTCGTTCACTGCTCTCGTCACTTTCCTATTCCCAAAAGGGATTGGGTGTGGTGTTGCAGCTCAAACGTACCGACAATATGAGCTTTAAGTCGATGTACACGGCCAAACAAAACGACCTCGACATCAATTTCATTCCACCGATCAACTACACTCATACCCACAGCTTGCCGTCACTCTACACCTATTCGACCCAGCCTAACGGCGAGATGGCTGCGCAGTTCCAAGTGAATTATACCATCCCCAAGGGTACTGCCCTCGGTGGAAAATATGGCACCAAGCTCGCCCTGAACTTCAGCCAGGTGAATGACATTGTTCGTGACTCGATCGCCTTTGGCAATGAGACCGGCCTGAACGTCTCCGGTACCCAAGGCTATACCTCTAAGTTCTTTGCGGTCAGCGACCATCGTTTCTTCCGCGACATCAACTTTGAGATTGACAAGAAGATCAATAAAGACTGGCATGTGACCGCCCAGTACATCAACTTGTATTATGACATTGAGACCATCGAAGGCCACGCTGGGGCTCCTGTGGTGCAAGCCAATATCGGCTTCATGGATGTGACCTATAAAATCAACAACCGCCAGAGCTTGCGTTTCGAGCTTCAAGGCTTGTGGGAGAATGAGGTTCATAAAGGCTACGAATACGAGGAGAGTGAGAAGAAAGACTACCAGAAACGCGGTCACTGGGCCGCCGGCCTGCTGGAATATACCATTACACCGCACTGGTCGTTCTCTATCGCCGACAAATGGAACTACGGCAACCCAGTCCCCGAGTACCGTGACCATTACTTCACCGGCACAGTCACCTACCTCCACGACGCCACCCGTGTCATGCTGAGTGCTGGCCGCCAGAGCGAAGGCGTGGTGTGTGTCGGCGGCGTATGTCGTACCGTCCCGGCCTCAAGCGGTGTATCCTTGACCGTTTCAACTAGTTTTTAACCCTTACTCCAAATACCGCATACTATGAAAAAACTGATAAAAATTGCCATAGCCTTGTTTGCCATTGTGTTGCTGATGCCTGCATGCGATGTCATGGAAGAACCTTTTATCAAAGGAGCCGAAGACGAGAAGTGCATTTTGGAATTCAGCGTTGATGACGTTATCGGCATAGTGGACGATGAAACAAAGACAGTAAGGCTGGATTTCCCTGAGGGTATTGACGTAAGCCACCTGACACCAACCATCGTCGTCTCCACCTATGCAACCGTTTCACCTGCATCGGGCGAGCCACAAGACTTTACAAACCCGGTTTGTTATACCGTCACCGCCTTCAACGGAACTTCAGTTCAGTATATGGCGGAAGTCATCGTTCACGATGCTGACAATGAGAAAAGCATCCTTTCATTCGTCATCGACGGCAGTGAAGGTGAGATCAATGAAGTCTCTAAGACGGTGTTGGTGTATATGCCAGAAGGCACCGATGTCACCCACCTGGTTCCGACCATCGAAGTGTCGGAAGGTGCTTCAGTCAGTCCTGCTTCGGGAGAGGCACAAGACTTTACCAACCCTGTTGACTATACCGTTACCGCCATTAATGGAACCACTGCTACTTATAAGGTGACAGTCCTTGTTGATGCCGGAGAGGTGACCCCGAGTGGGAAGACCGTGCTTATCAAGGACTTTACGGGAGCCCGTTGCGTCAACTGTCCAGCAGCTGCCGACTATGTCCATAACCTGCAGCACCAGCTTGATGAGGACCATATCTTCATTTTAAGTGTCCATGCAGGTTATCTGGCTCAACCAGTGGGACAGTTCCCGAACTTTATCACGGATGAAGGTACGGCTTGGTACAATAACAACAGCTCCAATCCTTTGTTTGCTGTGGATCATGTCGCACTGACGGGCGGCAATTCCTTGTTCGTTGAGGGGATCGATGCGCCTACAGCTGCCGCTTTGGAAGAGGAACAGACGTTCGAGATTGTGGTGACGCCCACTTATGACGCGACGAGTCGCCATCTGGATGTGGACGTGCGTGCCTTCCCATTGGCCGATATGGATGGACAGTTCTATATCACAGCTTGCCTGGTGGAAGACCATATCGTGGGTTGGCAGACCGTACCTGGGGGTGTTGACAAGGAATATGATTTCCGCAATGTGTTCCGCGGCACCCTCAACGGCGCTTACGGTGTTGCTTTCGAAGACAGCCATGTCAGTTCGGACGACACCTTCTATTTCAACTATGGCACCGAGATCAATGCCGACTATAATGAGGATGAATGCTACCTGATGGTCTATGTCTATGAGAAGACCCAGGGAGACAAGATCCTCCAGACGGCAATGGTGAAGATCAAATAGAATCGGTGGTATTCTTGATTTCTAAAACAGTGAGGTTCAGGTCGTTGACTTTGAACCTCACTTCGTATGGGCCAAACTCCATGCCATATACTCGGTTGGGATCGTCCTGATATTGTGGCCGCGGGTCATGGGCTAGGACCGCGACAAGACTGTCTCGAAGAGGGGCATCAACATGTTGCAATAGTGTCTCTGGGCAATCCACTTCGAGCAGATATTCTGCGGGTTTGCTCGCAAATCCGCTGATCGCATCGGGATGGCTGTCGGTATAGGCAATGTAAGGTTTGATATCGTAGATGGGAGTGCCATCCATCAAGTCAATGCCCGTCACATAAAGCACAGGGCCGAGTTTCGGGTCGATTTCGATCTTTTCAAGCTTCACCGACGACAGTCCGATGGGGTTGGGACGGAAAGGTGACCTCGTGGCGAAGACGCCTTTTCGGGTGTTGCCGCCTAAACGAGGAGGCCGCACTGTGGGTGACCAGGTGTCGCGTTTGGCTTCGGAGAACTCCCAAATCAGCCATAAATGCGAGAAATCCTCTAAGCCTCGCACCGCATCTGGGTTGCGGTAATCGGGTTCAAACACGATACTCCCTCGGAGCGACTCGATGATGCCGCTCTGCCTGGGGATCCCGAACTTGGTCGGGAACTCGGTGTGTATTTTCGCAATAACCTTCATGCTATAACGCTAACCTCACTAGCGAGATGTAACAACATACTGTAAAGTGGTTCGGCTACTCTGTTTCAGATAGACCTTCCTCCCTTCGAGGAACTGGTCGCCGATGGTGTAGGAATAGTCATAATGTCTTATTGTAAACAATGTCAGTCCCTTGTTGTATTTCACCGTGAAGGTTTCCCGCAGTGCGCTGAGCAAGCCTTTCAGTCTCGCATCGTCGTGGTCGAAGCAGAAGGAGAGCATCAGGGCGGAGGTCTGGATGACGTTGGCATGGATGTTCAGTTCGTCACAGGCTCCGAAGATGAGCTGCAGGTTGTGTTCGTTCATGAAGGAGTAGTCGCGTGGCGAAATGGAGACCAGCGTTTGGTTGTCCTTGACGATATAGGAAGGGACTTTCTCGATGTTCCGGTCGGCTTTGCCGTCGATGACGCTAGGTGCATGCTCGGGGTGGAGGAAAGACTGTACTTTGAGGGGAATGTTCTTGTTCTGCAGCGGCTTGACGGTCTTTGGGTGGATGATAGAGGCACCGTAGAAGGCCAGTTCGATGGCTTCGGAATAGGTGATGTGCTGGAGTTGGACGGTCTCTTCGAAGCGTTTCGGGTCGGCATTGAGCAGGCCATCGACATCTTTCCATATCGTGACTTCTTCTGCATCGAGGCAGTTGGCGAAGATGGCAGCGGTGTAGTCGGAGCCTTCGCGTCCCAAGGTGACGCTATGCTTGCCGTCCACCGTGCTACCGATGAAGCCTTGGGTGATGCACACGATGCCGTGGATGTGCTCGTCGTTGAGTTTGGCGATGCGCAGCCGGGTCTCGTCCCAGTCAGGCGATGCGGAACGGAAACGGTCGTCGGTCAAAACGTATTTTCTGGCATCGAGCCAACGGCAAGGAACGTCGCAATGGTTGAGGTATTCCTGAATGATGGTGGTGGAGATCAATTCCCCATAACAAACCGTCTGGTCGTATTGGTAGTCGTATGGCTTGTCGGTGTCTTGAAGCTTCTCCCAAAGCTCGATGAACAATGATGACACCGACTCGATTACCGGATGTTCGCGGTTTTGGTCAAAGAGGTCGAGGATGATTTTCTCATGATAGTTCATGACTTCAGAAAGCGCTTCGATACCCAGCATTCCCTCATGATCGCGGAAGTCCTTGAGCACCTTCTCCAACATGTTGGTTGTCTTCCCCATGGCCGATACCACCAGGAAGATGTCCTCGTCTTTGTGCCGTTCGACGATGGTTTTCAAGTTTCTGACCGCATCGGCATCCTTTACAGAGGCACCACCGAATTTATAGATTTTCTTGATCATTGTCTTTCTTGTTGATGCGGCAAATATAGAAAAAAAGAGAGTCAATTATTCTTGGGGATTGATGATTTTATTTATATTTGTCCCTAGTTTCAGTGCTTAAACTTAAATTGTTATCATGATGAGAAAACAACTTTTATTTTTGATGTTAAGTGCGATAGCCTTGGCATCGGTTGCGCAGCAGCCCCCCATCTCGCATCTCGAGATCAATAATGTGAGGCCCACCATTCTCGGTGATGGCAGTTGTTTCCTTCCAGGGTGGGATGGATTCACCCCTGAAGATCAAGCCAATCCTTGTCCCACTTGGGAGGTGCCTGTAGGTAGTGGCAATGGAACCATCTACCAGCATGCCCTTTGGTTTGGAGGACTGGACTCTGGTGATATGCTTCATCTTGCAGGGATGGGGTATAATCAAAATGGTCAGGACTATGCAATGGGTCCCTTGAAAACGGCGGATGCCTCCCACGACATTATGACCTCAATGAAATATCACCACGTCTGGAATCTCACCCGTGCTGAGATTGAGCAGTTCATCGCCAACCATACCAATGCAGGGTATCAGATTCCTGAGGACATCTTGACCTGGCCTGCCCATGGCGAGGATGGTTATGCCGCCAACTTGGCTCCTTTTGTGGATGTGAATGGCGATGGCCATTACAAACCAGCCGATGGCGACTATCCTGATATCAAAGGTGATCAATGCCTGTACTTCATCTTCAATGATGCCAGGACCCATACCGAGACCAGCGGCGCCGCTATCGGACTGGAGGTTCACGCCATGGTGTATGGCTTTGACGCTCCTGACGACGAGCCGCTGAAAAACACCGTGTTCATCAACTACAAGTTCATCAACCGCTCCGCCAACGACTATCACAACACCTATTTGGGCCTTTTCACGGACTGGGATCTGGGTTATTCCCGTGATGACTATGTGGGTTGCGATGTTCGACGGAATTCGTGCTATGTTTACAACGGAATGGATTCTGATGGTAGTGGTGAACCCGGGACATACGGCAACTTTATCCCTTCGCAGGTGCTTACTGTGCTGCAAGGCCCCGATAACTTGGGGATGACGGGTTTCATGTCTATTAAGAATAGTAATACTGTAATGGGTGATCCTGCCAATGCTGTAGAATACTATATGTACATGCAAAGTTGTTGGAGGGATGGTGTCCACCTCCAATATGGCGGCAGCGGCTATCCCGTTTTTGAAGGCACTGTGGGTCCAGAGTGCAATTACATGTTCCCTGGAGATTCCGACCCTGACAATATCGGCACCGGTGGTGTGGCTCCCAATGATGGATACAACACCGATGGCAAGTATTGGACGGATTTGCTAAGTAGTCCACCAGGCGACCGTCGTGGCTTGGCCTCTGTGGGACCTTTTGACTTTCCCGCGGGTAGCGTGAAAGAGCTGGACTATGCGATGATTACTGTGTGGGGAAGGGAGAACGAAAGCGGTCCTTCGGCCTCCGTCTCTCGCATCGGTGAGTATGTTGACCGTGTTAGGGAACTGTTCAACAATGGATTTGCGAAATAAAAGTGTTTAACTCTTAAGATCGAACAAAATGAAAAAGATATATATCGTGATGTTGCTCGTTTTAACGGGCATGATGGCTGTGGCTCAGACCAGTGTGTGGAACGGCAACAGAGCATTATGGACGAAAGGCACTGGAACGGAAAACGACCCCTATCTGCTTGAATCAGCGGAACATTTGGCTTATTTTGCCTACATCGTTAACAAAGGTTATAATACCACTGACCTGTATTTCCGTCTTACCACCGACATCGACTTGAACGGCAGTGAGGATTTGCCATGGATTCCCATCGGTCTCGGCAATCGATGGTTCAGTGAGGACGGCTGCGATCGGAGAACCAATTCGATGGGGTTCTATAGTGATATCCATCCTAGTTTCTTAGGACATTTTGACGGAGGTGGGCATTGCATCTTCAATATTTATGTGGATGGAGAACCCTATGCGGGTTTGTTTGGCATGGTACAAGGAACGACAGACAATCCTGTTGTCATTGAAAATGTGTTTGTCATCAATGGAACTGTCGCTGGTGCTACGAGTGGCGGCATTGTTGGCAAAGGAATAAATGCCCAGATTTCTCATTGCTGGAATGGTGCCTCTATTAGTGGTACCTTTGGTGGCGGCATTATTGGCGATGGAGGCAACCTGGACCATTGCTATAATACAGGCCCTGTGACAGGAACGACTGTTGGTGGCATTGTGGGTCAAAATGCTCGTGGCATTGAGCAATGTTACAATAGTGGAAGTGTTACAGGTGAAGGCCAATCACATGTTGGCGGTATCCTGGGTCGTCAAGTGGCCTCGGGGATAACCGTTAATAATTGCTATAATATAGGAACGGTTTCAGCCATTGGCCCTATGGGAAGCACTAGCCCTGCGCCTGCGGCAGGTGGTTTGATAGGCCTAATAGTGAGACAGTCTGAAATCACCAACAGTTACAATGTTGGCGAGGTGTATGGCTCCAATCATGTGGGTTGTCTTTTTGGATATGGTCAGAGCGTAGTGGTGGAGAACAGCTATTATCTGGACGCTTGCACCGAAAGTGAGATGGGCACTGCTTCTACTGCGGATTTCATGCGCAGCCAGGAATTCGTTGATTTACTGAATGCTGGGAACAAAGAGACTGTGTGGATAATCGACTCGAACAACCTCAACGACGGTTTCCCTGTATTAGCGGGGACCATATCTTTAGTTGATGTGACAAGCAATCCTGCCGAGGCAGGTGAGGTCACAGGTGCAGGTGCGTATATGATTGGCACTTTTGTCACTGTGACGGTGACCCCAACCCCAGATTACCTTTTGAATTATTGGTCGAAAGATGGGGAACGGGTTTCAGAGGAATTGTCCTATACCTTTGCCGTTACCCATGACTGCAAGTTGGTGGCCAATCTCACTCCCTCTGATGTTGAGGAATTGAAGGCTTCTGCCCTTATGATTCGTCCCAACCCAACCCGGGGTCAGTTTGTGGTGGAAGGCACCGGCAAAATGACCATCATGAACCTCCTTGGCCAAACGGTCCTCATCAAGGACGTCGAGGGCCAAACGACCGTGAATCTGTCTAGAGGCATTTATTTCGTCCAACTGGGCAACGTCACCCAAAAGGTCATCGTGGAATAACCCTTGGTTTATCAACAAAAAAAACCGACAGATCCCTGTCGGTTTTTTTTTCGCTCCAACAATAAAATTATTAAATAGGAGTTTTTTTCTTATGACAAAGGCGTAATTTTGCACGCTTTTTGACGAGTGCCGTGCGCAACAAATTCAACAATTAAACAAATCTACAACTCAACATACAATGATTGAAACTGACATTCGTGAATTGAACGAGAAAATCCAGCGCGAGAGCCAATTCGTTGACTTGATTAACCTGGAGATGAACAAGGTCATCGTCGGACAGAAACAGATGACCGAACGTTTGCTGATCGGCCTTCTGGCCAATGGACACATTCTTCTCGAAGGTGTGCCTGGTCTTGCCAAGACCCTCGCCATCAAATCCATGGCACAGGCCATCGATGCTGACTTCAGCCGTATTCAGTTTACTCCTGATTTGCTGCCTGCCGATTTGATCGGTACGCTCATCTATAGCCAGAAGAACGAAGAGTTCGTGGTCCGCCGCGGTCCTATCTTCGCCAACTTCATCCTTGCGGATGAGATCAACCGTTCTCCCGCCAAGGTGCAGAGCGCTTTGCTCGAAGCCATGCAGGAACATCAGGTGACCATCGGCGACGAGACTTTCCAACTGCCGGATCCTTTCCTCGTCATGGCTACCCAAAACCCCATCGAGCAGGAAGGCACTTATCCGCTGCCTGAAGCCCAGGTCGATCGTTTCATGCTCAAGGTCGTGATCAACTATCCGAAGAAGGAAGAGGAGAAGCTCATCCTTCGTCAGAACATCTCCAATGAGAAAACGACCATCAACCCGGTAATCAAGCCTGAAGATATCCTTCGCGCCCGTTCCATCTGCCGCGAGATCTACCTTGACGAGAAGATCGAGAACTACATCACCGACATCGTCTTTGCCTCTCGTTTCCCGAGTGACTATAAGCTCAAGAAGTTCGCCAATATGATTAGCTATGGTGGCTCACCTCGTGCTTCCATCAACCTAGCCCTGGCCTCCAAGGCTTATGCCTTCATCAAACGCCGTGGCTATGTCATTCCCGAGGATGTGCGTGCCGTTGCCGCCGACGTGCTCCGTCACCGTATCGGCCTGACTTATGAGGCAGAAGCCGAGAATGTGACCACGGAAGAGATCATCAACGAAATCTTAAATACCGTTGAAGTTCCGTGATTGCAACGGAGAAAGAAATGAGAATTAAGAGGGTTACCCCGTTGGGGGTTTAATCTCGGTAGATTTAAATGGAAGCAAACGATATTTTCAAAAAGGTAAAAAAGATTGAGATCAAGACGCGAGGTCTGTCGAACCACATTTTCTCGGGACAGTACCATAGTGCCTTCAAGGGCCGTGGTATGACCTTCAGCGAGGTGCGTGAATACGAGTATGGCGACGACATTCGTAGCATCGACTGGAATGTCACCGCCCGATTCAACCGCCCCTTCGTGAAGATCTTCGAGGAAGAGCGCGAGATGACGGTGATGCTCCTCATCGATGTCTCCGGTTCCAACGACTTCGGTTCACGCGAGCAGTCGAAACGTGACCTTACCGCCGAACTCGCCGCTGTGCTGGCCTTCTCTGCCATCCAAAACAACGACAAGGTGGGGGTTATCTTCTTCAGCAGCAAGATTGAAAAATTCATCCCGCCGAAAAAAGGCAGCACCCATATCTTGCGCATCATCCGCGAGATCGTGGACTTTAAACCTGAGGAGCATGGCACCGACATCGGTGAAGGATTGCGTTTTCTGACTTCTGCTATCAAACGACGCACCACCGCTTTCCTCATTTCCGACTTCATGACCTCGAAAGACTTTGAACAGGAACTGCGTATCGCTGCCAATAAGCACGACCTCGTAGCACTGCGTATTACCGACCGTCGCGAGATGGAAATCCCAAGGGTGGGCCTGGTGAAGTTCAAAGATGCCGAGACGGGTCGCGAACGTTGGGTCGATACCTCAAGCCGAGTGTGGCATAATGCCTATGTCCAGCATATCCGCAACGAATCAGTCAAGCTGAACCGACTCTTTACCATGCAGGGTATCGATAACACCTTGATCTATACTGATGAAGACTATGTGAAACCTTTGATGCAACTTTTCAAGAAAAGGGAGTCAAGACGATGAAAAAAGGGATTTTGACAGTCGTTCTGCTATTGGGCCTAATTGGGATGGCCAGACCTCAGGAAGTGGAGGTCTCAGCGAAGGTCGATGACGAGACCATCGCTGTAGGCAAGCCCTTCTCGCTTGACCTGACCATGAAAGTCCCGTACGGCTATTATGTTGAATGGAATGACTTTGCAACTGACACTTTGTCAGAACAAATTGATATTTGGAAACGCGGTGAGGTACAGCGGACCGCCGATGCTGACAGTAACATCATCGTTCAGCAGACACTGAGTCTGATGACCTTCGACACCGGCTACGTGCAAGTTCCAAGTGTGGGATTGACTTATGCACACTCTGCCGATGACCTGATGCGTATGAAGGCTTTTACCGATCCAATCTCGTTGTATGTCACCACTATTGCTGTTGATACCATACAACCTTTTCGTCCCATCGTGGAGCCGATAGCTCAGCCTTTGTCGATGAAAGACGCCTATCCTTGGATTTTGGGAGCCCTGTTGCTTGTGCTGGTAGGTTTTGGCGTGTGGTTCTTGCTGAGACATCGCAAACCGCGTGTGGATGAACATGGAGAACCCATCAAGGGTCCTGTGAAGCCACCTTACAACAAGGCCATCGACGACCTAACGACACTGCGTCAACAGAAACTGTGGCAGGCCGGAAAGGTCAAGGAATATTACGCCTCGCTGTCGGACATCACCCGTGAGTATATCGAGGGGCAATTCCAGGTCAATGCTGTGGAGATGACCACCGAGGACATCCTCAGCGAAGTGCGTGACCTGAACTTCAGTTCCCAAGTCTATGGCAAGCTGAAACAGTCGATGGAACTCTCCGACCTGGTGAAATTCGCCAAATACTCGGCGACGTCGCTTGAAAATGACAATGCTATGAGCGATGTGACAGACTTTGTCAACGAGAGCTATGCCCATTACCAAATGCTGAAGGCCCAGGAGGCTGAGGCAACGGGGAAGGAGGCCCAGGATCATGCTTGAGAATATCACCTTTGCCAATCCTAAGTTCCTTTTGGGCTTGGCCATCATCCCCTTGGCCATCGTTTGGTACATCCTCCGCCATAAAAAACAAGAGGCTTCAGTCCGGTTCTCCGACACCCAAGGCTTCGACGAGTTGCCGAAAAGTTGGAGAGTGTATGCCCGACATATCCTCTTCGCATTGAAGATGGCCGCATTGGCTTTGCTCATCGTGGCAATGGCTCGTCCACAAAGCTCTTCGACCAGTCAGAAATCCAATATCGAAGGCATCGACATTATCTTGGCCCAAGATATCTCGGGCAGTATGCTTGCCCGTGACTTCAAGCCCGACCGCTTGGAAGCCTCCAAACAGGTTGCCTCTGAATTTGTCGAAGGCCGTCCTGGCGACCGTATGGGCCTGGTGGTGTTCGCAGGTGAGTCGTTCACCCAAGTGCCGTTGACCACCGACCACACCGTGATGCTCAACATGCTTAAGGAACTCAAAAACGGCATGATCGATGATGGAACCGCCATCGGCGATGGCCTTGCCACGGCCATCAACCGACTCAAGGACAGCGAAGCCGTTTCAAAAGTGATCATCTTGCTCACCGATGGTAGCAACAACGCGGGTTCCGTTGACCCCTATACCGCCGCTGAGATGGCCAAGCTCTTCGGCATCCGTGTCTATACTATCGGCGTCGGTAGCTATGGCACCGCTCCTTATCCCGTCCAAACCATCTTCGGTATCCAGTACCAACAAATGAGGGTCGAAATCGATGAGAAGCTGCTGACTACCATTGCCAACACCTCCGGTGGCAAGTATTTCCGTGCCACCTCCAACCAAAAGCTCGACGAGATCTATGAAGAGATCGACAAGCTGGAACGTTCCAAGATCGAAGTGATGGAGTTTAAACGCCTCCATGAGGAGTTTTATCCTCTGGTGGCTTGGGCCATCGCCTTGCTTTTGTTAGAGTTTATTTTGCGTAGGACTGTTTTTAGAACGATATCGGAGTAGGGATTATGGAAAGTGTATTAAGATTTGAACATCCGGAATATCTTTATGGGTTGATCATCATCCCTTTGCTGATCATCCTTTATATCGTCATCCGTCTATGGCAGGATCGGACCTTCAAGCGTTTTGCCGACATGGAGATGAGAGACTATCTGATTCCTCAACGCTCAGGTCGCCGTGGCGTGTTCAAGTTCGTCGTCTTCCTTTTGATGATTACCTGCCTCATCCTTGGTCTGGCCAATCTGCAGAACGGCTCCAAGATGGAGGAAGTAAAGCGTGAAGGCATTGACCTCTACATCGCCGTCGATGTCTCTAACTCCATGAATGCTCAAGACATTGTTCCGAGCCGTCTCGACCGTTCAAAACAGGCTATCAACACGCTGATTAACAGTCTTCAAGGTGATAGACTTGGCGTGATTGTATTTGCCGACAAGGCTTTTGTCCAACTGCCAATCACCACTGACTACGCTGCCGCCAAGATGTTCCTCTCCTCCGTAAATACGAGTAGCGTGGCCTCCCAAGGTACCGCTATAGGTGAGGCTATTAACTTGGCTCTCAAGTCGTTCAACGATGATGAGCGGAGCAAGGCCATCATCATCATCTCCGATGGTGAAGACCATGAGAACGAAGCAGCCATGAACGCTGCCCGTGAGGCAGCCAAGAAAGGCATACGTATCTACACCATAGGCATGGGCCTTCCTGATGGAGCGCCTATTCCTGAATACAATCAATATGGTCGTATGCTGGGCTATAAGAAAGACAAACAAGGCAATACCATCGTGACCCGTTTGGACGAGGAGATGCTCAGACGCATCGCCGATGCTGGCGGAGGTATGTACGTCAGAGCCAGCAACTCCAACGTCGGACTCGAGAAGATCTATGAGGATATCTCCAAGATGGATAAGACTGAGATCGAAACCAAGGTGTTTACCGATTATGAGGACCATTTCCAATGGTTCGTCGGTGCCGCCATTATCCTCCTGCTGATGGAGATCCTCCTGTCTTCGGGGAAAAAACCTTGGGAGTCGAAGTTTTCTATCTTTGAACGAAAGGAGGAAAGCGATGAATAAACGAATTTTGCTTTTGACACTTTTGCTTTCCGTCATGACCATGCAGGGCCAGACGGTCGAGAAACAGATCCGCAAGGGTAACCGACAATACCGTAAAAGCAATTATACCGAAGCCGAAGTGATGTATCGTAAGGCATTGGAGACCAAACCCACCAGTGCCGAGGCACAGTTCAACCTGGGCGACGCCTTATATAGGCAAGAGAACTACACGGATGCTATTGAGGCTTTCCAGAAAGTGGTCGATATGACCCCGGATGCCAAACTGAAGTCACAAGCGGTATTCAATATGGGTAACTGCCTTTTGGAACAAGGGAAGTATTACGATGCCTTCAATATTTATAAGGTGGCATTGAAATTCAATCCCGAAAACCAAGATGCCTTGTACAACCTCGAGTATTGCCGTGCGCACTTGTTGAAGAGCCATATCTGGGTTGATCCTCAAGTGGCTCATGGCCGGGTCGAGGCAAGCGAGGAGATGGCTTTCAACGGACAGATGGTGACTTTGAGTGCCAAGCCCGATGAGGATTACGCCCTTTCGCAATATGTCGTGGTGAAGGCTGATGACCAACAAGTCACGGTAGCCGTTAGTGGAAGTCGCTTTGAAATGCCTAAGTTCGATGTTATCGTCACCGCTGAATTCAAATTGGCACATAAAATCAATATCGATCAAAACATTGCCCATGGTAAGGTCAGTGCTGACCGCAGCAAAGCCATTGAGGGGCAGCAGGTGACCTTGCATTCTACTCCGGAACCACGCTATATGGTTGACCATTATGTCGTTACCAAGACGGGTAGCCCTTCTGATACCGTCCCCGTCAACGACACGGTGTTCCAGATGCCCGACTTCGACGTCACGGTTTCTGCACGCTTCACCTTGGCACTCCATGTCAGCATTGACTCCACGGAAAACGGCCAAATCATGGTGACGGACTCGCTTGCCCTGCCTGGACAAAACGTCGGAATCATCGTCAAACCCGCTCCAGGTTATCAGCTCGGAGATCTTACTGTGGTCAGTGACAAGGATCCTTCAACGACGGCACCCGTTTCGGACCAGAACGTCTTCCAAATGTTGGACGATGACGTCACCGTGAAGGCAAGTTTCGTTGAAGCCCAAGACTACTATCAAGTGGTGGCCGACACGACTTTGGAGGGTGGCCATGTGCTGTTGGATGTGGACAAGGCTACACGAGGAGAGACGGTGACGCTGCGCAACGCTCCCGAACCGGGATACCAGTTTAAGGAATACAAGATTCATCAAGTTGGGGATACTGCTGTTCAAGTGCAACCTTTGGGCAACTTCTTCACCATGCCGGGATTTGACGTGATGGTGAGCGCTGTGTTCGAGAAACAGGAAGGCGAAGACCAACAACAGCAACAACAGCAGCAGGAACAACAACAAGAACAGCAAGATCAACAAGAGCAGCAACAGGATCAGCAGAATCAACAAGACCAACAACAGCAACAGCAGCAACAACAACAGCAGAGTCCCCAAGACATGTCAAAGGAGGATGCTCAACGTATGTTGGATGCTCTTGAGAATCAAGAAAAACAGACCATGGAAAAGGTCAATGAACAGAAAGTCCGGACCCAACCGAAGCGAAAGTCGGAGAAGGATTGGTAAGAAGTAAGAAGACAGAAGTAAGAAGTAAGAAGACAGAAGTAAGAAGTAAGAAGACAGAATATGAAGAGATTGTTATTGATAGGTTTATTGATAGGCTTGATGCCTTGGAGGTTATTTGCGCAAGATGCGACGCTCAAGGTCTCAACGAAAAGCCAAGTGTCGGTGGGCGAGCAGTTTCGTGTTGCTTTTGAAGCTAATGCGGACGGAAAAAGATTCGTGGGCCCAACATTTGATGGTTTCACCGTTGTAGGTGGTCCTTTCAACTCATCCAGCTCGAGCGTGCAGATCATCAACGGTTCGATGAGCCGAAGCATCAGCAACACCTTCTCGTATGTACTGCGGGCTGAGAAGGAAGGGACGTTCACCATAGCCTCAGCCTCTTATACCGTGGATGGAACGGAGATTCATAGCGAGCCTTTCAAGATCACGGTGGTGGCTGGTTCTAGCGACGACTCTTATTCGCAGGGAGGACAGTCCACCAATACTGCGAAACCCCAAAGCAGCACCGATCCGCAGGTAAGTGGCAAGGATGTCTTCATGAAAGTGACGCCCTCGAAGAAATCTGCGTATGTGGGGGAACCTATCGTCCTCACCTATAAGTTCTATACCCGTCTTCCTGCTTCCCAACTCAACATTTCCCGAATGCCTTCGTATGGTGGCTTTTGGATGAAGGAAATCGGCGACAACGGCTCCTTGCATCAGTCGTCCGAGGTGGTCAATGGCATCGAATATACGACCGCCGAAGTCAAGAAGGTGGTTGTGATTCCTCAAAAAGCCGGAAAACTAACCGTGGAACCCATGGGCATCGAATGTATCGTCCAGGTCCAAACTCAGCGTGAGTCGCGTCGAAGCAACAACCCGTTCGACATCTTTTTTGACGACCCGTTCTTCAATAGAAGTTACACCAATGTTCAGAAAAACGTGGAGACCGGGACGCTCAATCTCGACATCAAGAGCCTTCCTGTCGATGGCAAACCAGCCAGTTTCTCGGGCGCTGTCGGCAACTATAACTTCTCAGCCTCCCTTGACCGTGAGGAGGCAAGCACCAACGAGGCCATTACGCTGACGGTGACCGTGTCGGGTAGCGGTAATCTGGAACTGCTCAACATGCCCAGTCCCGTCTTTCCTCCCGATTTCGAGGTGTATGACCCCAAGCTCACTTCTTCGGTTGATGCCAATAGCCAAGGCATGAACGGCACGAAAAAGGCAGAATATCTGGTCATCCCTCGTCGAGCGGGCAGTTTCGACATCCCTCCGATGGAGTTCTCCTATTTCAACCCCGCCAAGGGCCAATACGTCACCTTACATTCGAATCCAATGCATGTAAACGTCAGTCGTGGTGCCGGTGGTGAATCCAACGAAGGTGGCGTCTATGCCACCAACCAAGAGGGAATCAAATATCTTGGCAGCGACATACGTCATATCACCAATGACGGGTCGAACATGAAGCCAGTCAACAGTCACTTCTTTGCTTCGATGACCTATTTCTTGATCATGGCCGCACTGTTACTGCTGTTCCTCATCCTTTTGATTGTCGTTAAGAAACGTCGTCAGTTTAAGCAAGATGTGGTCCTCGTGCGCAATCGTCAGGCGACCAAGGTGGCCAAGGGACGGTTAAAGAACGCCGAGAAATATTTGAAGGAACAAGACCAGGGCCATTATTACGAGGAGATGTCACAGGCATTGTGGGGCTATATCTCCGACAAGCTTGGCATCGAACGTTCTGTGCTCTCAATGGATACCGTGAAAGAGACCATGACCCAGAAGGGGATCAGCGAGGAATTGGCTAATCAGTTTGTCGATACCCTGAACCTTTGCGAGTTCGCCCGTTTTGCTCCTGGTGATGCCGCAGCTAAGATGGATGACCTATATCATAAAGGCCTGGAGGTGATCATGAAGGCGGAGAGGGAACTGTAAGGGAGTTGAAAGTTGAGAGTTGAGAGTTGAAAAATGTGAAGTATTCAATGAAGTTAATTGAAAGAGAATAGATATGAGAAGTGTTAAGATTATAGCGATAGTGATGATGGTCTGGATGGCTGGGACATGCGTGGCTCAGTCGCAAAAGACGTGGTTTGAGGAGGGTAACGCCGCATATAATGAAGGTAGTTACGAGAAGGCCTTGGACAAATACAACCAGATCGTTGACTTCGGTTTGGAGTCGGCCTCATTGTATTATAACATGGGCAACACTTATTACAAGATGAAGGACTATCCTCACGCCATCCTATATTATGAGAAGGCTTTGAAACTGGATCCGGGCAACGAGGATATCAAGGCCAACCTCCAGATTGCCAATTTGGCCATCGTCGATAAGATTGAACCCATTCCACAGTCGTTTTTGGTTCGTTGGTGGAACAGCTTGAAATCGCTCTTTTCCGTTGACGGATGGGCATGGATGAGCATCGTTGCGTTCGCCTTGTTTTTAACGTTCCTGTTTGTCTTCCTCATGGCTCGTCGAATTGCTTGGCGCAAGCTGGGCTTCTTTGCGGGTGTTGTTATGGTTTTGGTGTTGGCACTTTCGGTGACTTTCTCCATCGAGAAATATCACGATCTGAGTCATCAAGACGAGGCCATCGTGATGACGCCGACGGTCACCGCCAAAAGCTCGCCTAACGTTTCGAGTGTCGATCTGTTCGTGCTTCATGAGGGCACCAAGGTGCGGCTCTTGGACTCCACTGAGGAATGGAGCAAGATCAAGATTGCCGACGGAAGCGTGGGTTGGTTGCAAGTTAAAGACTTGGAAGCCTTCTGATCCCATCTTTTTTCTATTCGTAATTCGATTTTTATCAAAAAAAATTCTTCCAAAGTAAATTTTCTTTGGAAGAATGTTTTATATTTGCAAACTAATACTTTGAAGTAAAAGTACGCATTTTAATGTTAAGTATCTGAAATTCAATCAAAATTACGTAATATGAAGAAAAGATTTTTACCTTTCAGTTTACTTTTGGTAATCATGGTCTTGGGTCAGTCAGTCATGGCTGGTCAAGGACAATTTGTGAACGACACAAGGGATGACAATTCAATTTATTGGCATTCCGTTGGCCCCTCCAACATGGGTGGTAGAATCACGTCAGTCATTTTTGACGATCAGACGGGTAACCACATTTATATTGGTTCCATGGGCGGTGGCGTGTTCTATTCTTGGAACAATGGCATCACTTGGCATCAAGTGGGCCAAGACTTGATGGTCAGCTGCCTCGCTCAAGGTAGTGACGGCACCATCTATGTGGGAACGGGTGATGGCGGTTCAGCTGTGAATTACAACGGCATGGCTGACTTCGGCTACGAAACCAGCTTCATCGGCTCCGGTCTTTACATGATCAAAAACAAAGAGATGTCCGCTGTTCCGAGCACCACTCCTGAAAATTTGAACGAAGTTAACGAATGGAGTTTCATCAACGACGTTGCTGTTCTCGACGACAAGGTCATTGTTGGTACCGAAACGGGTTTGAGATATGCTTCCGTTAGCCAACTGGGTAACGCTTCTGCCACTTGGGACTATGCCAAGACCAATGGAGAAGACCTTATGGGTGTTGTTACCTCAATTAGAATCGCTTTGGATAACACCATTATGGCTGTTGTTGACGGTGCCCTTTATATGGGTTCACTCGATGCTATGGTTTGCCACTCCGCTGAAGAAGCTGTCGAGAATGAGGCTGGCATGATCGAAACCATCGGAATTGCTCCTGGTATGTTAGATATCGCTGTTGCTCCATCAGATCCCAATGTGATGTATGCTTCAATCATCGCTGCCGATGGTAACCATACTTCTGTCCTTCTTTCTGAGAACCATGGTGACACCTGGCGCGTGATCCTTCCAAAGGTTACCGCTAGTGCCGGCCATCAGCTCTATGAAGGAAAAGGCCTCTTCAATCATGGTCTGACTGTTGACCCCGTCAATCCTTACTGCCTCTATGTGACGGGTTACAATCTCTGGCGTATGGACAGATCCGCTTCTGATCCGAACGGCTACTATCTCGTCGTCAAGCAATCTGAAGGTGATAACGACATCATTTTCAACGACACTTACCTCCACTCTGGAGTCAATGCCATGACGTTCAATCCTCGTGATTCAAAGACTGCCTACGTTGCTACTGATGGTGGTATCTTCAAAGCCCAGATTAACGCTTCAGTTTACCCCACCTTCGCCAATTGCAACAGAGGTGATGTCACCGCTCGCTGCTTGAGCGTTGCTCCTAGCGGAACTATCAATCGCGTTGTCGGTGGCCTCCTCGATCATGGCCCGATCCTCATCGAAGGTGCTGATGTGGCTAATCACAACGGTTATGCCGTTCCTCTTTATCCTTCAAACAACCCTGCAACCTATGGTAATTTCTCCGATGCGGATCATGGTGGATCATGCGTTGTCTCTACGATCAATCCTGATATGTTTGTCCTGGTGAGAAAAGATGGTGCCATCCAACGTACAGAGACCGCAAATGCTGATCATGATGAGTCCAACTTCCTTGGTCAGTCAGGTCAACCTACCTTCAGCTATACGGGCTATCGCATGCCTATCGCTTTGTGGGAGAACTACGATGATCAAGTCAGCCCCGATTCTGTTTGGTTCAAGTGCAAGAAAAATCAAAAAGCTGGTGACACGGTGAAATGCTTCAGCGGCACCGCTAACTATCCTTTCGATTTTGTCCTGCCTTTCGACATGCAATTCAACCCAGATTCTCCGCTCTTGAGCGACTCTATCTTGGTGAAAGACCCGATTTCAACGAAATTCTATGTCGCTGATAACAGCTCTGTGTACTATACCATGGATGCCTTGAAATTCAATAAGAAGACCGCATGGTACAAAATTGCTACCACGGGTGGTACTTCTTCGTGCATTGCTACTAGCATCGATGGCGATGAAGTTGTCGTCGGCACCAGAAACGGTCGCCTGGTTCGTATCACCAACATGCTTGGCGCATACGATGCTGCAACCAGCACCAGCACTGATAGTGTTAACTACGCTCCTGTAGTTACCACCATTGAGCTTCCTGTTGATGGCAGAGGCGTGTCCAGCATTGCTCTCTCCAGCGACAAGAAGAAACTTGTGGTGACGCTGAGTGGCTATGGCAATGACACCTACGTGCTCTACTCCAACAACTTCGATGCTGCAGAGCCCACCTTCACCTCTAAGCAAGGCGACCTGCCTCTGATGCCTGTCTATTCAAGCATCTATGAGATGACTACTGGTGATGTACTCATTGGTACCGAACATGGTGTCTATAAGACCGATAACATTGGTGGCACTCCTGAATGGGTTAGAGCTGGCATCAACATGGGTGATGTCCCGGTCATGGATCTGAAACAACAGACTATCTATAAGGAAGGTCAGTTTGTTCCTATGATCGTTGATACCGTCACCGTGATGGTTCCGTTTGCTGGCACCAACAATCATGGTGTGATCTACGCCGCCACTTACGGCAAGGGCATTTTCCGCTGCGAGACCTATCGTCAACACAGCGGCACCAGCGTTAGCGAGACTCCTGTCGTCGCCCAGAGCAAGGTGGAACTCTATCCTAACCCTGTTCGTAGCGCCGCTACAGTTCGCTTCGACCTCGACCAAAACACCATGGTCTCCTATCAAGTCTATGACATGACGGGTCGTTTGGTCCGCGCTGAAAACCTTGGTACGCTTACCGAAGGCAAACACGAAATCAATGTCTCGATGGATGACATGGCCACGGGTGCCTACCTGCTCCGCCTCAATGCGGGCAAGAACACCACTAGCGTGAAGTTCATGGTTCAGTAACCATCCCGACAAAACTACAACAGGGGGGCGATCATCGGATCGCCCCCCTTTTTTATTTGTTGAATTTTATTTGTTGAATCTTGAGCCCCAGCGATAAGAGAGATACAAAGTCAAAATGAAATACTCTGTGGAATTCTCTGCCATCATCGCGATGCCCTGCGGGAAGTACTCGGCGACGGCCCCTACATCGATGGCTTGTGCCCGTGGCTTGCTCGACCCAAACTCAAAACTCAAGCCTGTCTTGGCATGAATTCCTGGCCTTAACTTGATCTCATCCAGTCCATATTTGAAAGGTGCCTTGCCAATCACTTCTACCCATTGCGAGCTGCTGTCGAAAGTGTGTTGCTCGACCTCTAAGCTATATTGTCCGTTGGGCCCAATCTTGGCTACGCTGACCGAATAGTAATAAGGTTTTAACAGACCGAGTGAGATGCCTCCTTCGTAAAGCCATCGAAGTTCCACGCCTCCCCAATAGGGCTTGCCATAAATCCGCCGTTCTCCACCATAGCCTCCACGAAGCACAAAGACCTCGTTCAGCTTGCCATAGATGAATGTGGTCATGCTGAAATACGAAGTGTTGATGATGGGGATCTGTTTTAGCGAGCGAAGATAAGAGAATTCGAAATCCCAATAGGTACTGTTGTAGATGCTACGAATGCGCCCTGTCTTGAATCCAGCCCCCAATCCTTGGGTGTGGATCGTGGCGTTTATCGTAGTCTCGTGATTGTATAAGATACGCTCTTCTATTGGCTTGTCTTGATCAGTGCCAATGGAAATCTCCTGCGCGTCAAGGATGACAGGCGTCAGGGCAAAAGTAATCGCAATAAATAGGCGATGGATTCTCAATAGCGTGTCTCAATTTGGTACTTGCTGGTCTCACCATAGGCTGGGCAGGTGCCCTGCGAACGGCAGGAGCTGAAGATGATGCCCGCAACGAAGGTGACTAACAAGACGATGGCGATTTTTTTCATTTTTCTGAAATTTGATATGCAAAGTAACGAAAAATTCATGGAATTATTTCATCTTTGCATAGAATTTTATCACTATGGAAGTCAGAAAACCCGACATCGATGAAAGTTGGTACCGTGTGCTGAGACCTCAGTTCGAGGCTCCGTATTTCACGGACCTGAAGTCATTTCTGGTCCAAGAGAAGCGTCAATATGTTGTTTATCCTCCTGGACCGTTGATTTTCAACGCATTCAACCTTACTCCTTTCGACAAGGTGAAAGTGGTTATTTTGGGTCAAGATCCGTATCATGGACCTGGCCAGGCTCATGGGTTGTCGTTCTCCGTCCCCGATGGTGTGCCTTTCCCGCCTAGCCTTCAGAACATCTTCAAGGAGTTGAACAACGACTTGGGTATCCCCATTGCCCGTTCAGGTAACCTGGAGAAGTGGGCGAGGGAAGGAGTGCTGCTTCTCAATGCTTCATTGACGGTTCGTGCAGGTCAAGCGGCCTCCCATGCTCGACATGGTTGGGAACAATTCACCGATGCTGCCATACGGGCACTCTCGGAACAGCGTGAGCATCTGGTGTTTATCCTCTGGGGTAACTATGCCATCGCCAAACAGAGTTTGATTGACGCTTCAAAACATCTGATTCTCAAGTCGGTCCACCCGTCGCCATTGTCAGCGTCAAGGGGGTTCTTTGGCTGCCATCATTTTTCTCAAACCAACAATTATCTTATGCAACATGGCATCACGCCTATTGATTGGAAACTATGAAACAGATTGTCTTTGCCACCAACAACAAGAATAAGTTGCGCGAAATGCGCGAAATCATGGATGGCCTCTATGAGGTGTTGGGCCTCGACGACATTGGCTGTCACGAGGAAATTGTCGAGGATGCGGAAACCCTTCAAGGCAACGCTAAGATCAAGGCGGATTTCGTGACCAACAACTATCATCTGGATTGTTTTGCCGATGATACAGGATTGGAGGTCGAGGCTCTGGATGGCGCTCCGGGCGTTTATTCGGCACGTTACGCTGGGGAGCATTGTAGCTATCAAGATAATGTCAGAAAGCTGTTAGCGGCCTTGAAAGGCGTTGAAAATCGGAAAGCTGCGTTTCGCACGGTGATTGCGTTGAACCTCGATGGGAAGTCCTACTTCTTCGAAGGTCGTTGCGATGGGCAAATCACCCAGGAGCAGCGCGGCACCGATGGCTTTGGCTACGACCCTATTTTCCAGCCGGAGGGCTTTGCGGAGACTTTCGCTGAGATGGGACATGAAGGAAAAAACGCCATCAGCCATCGTGGACGGGCCACGCAAAAACTGATAGCGTTTTTGAAGAACCTGTAAGGAAATCAAATCTTTTCTTTAAGCAGCTGCATCGCTTTGGGAAGACCATCGGCGTTACGGCCTCCTGCTACGCAAAGGGTTTTCTGTCCACCGCCACCACCTTGGATTTCTTTGGCTACCTCACGGATGAGTTTGGTGGCGTCAAGACCTTTGGCGTCAGCGAAAGCTTCAGGCAAGAGGAGGCAAAGTGCAGGCTTGCCTTCGACGACAGAGCCTAAGATGGCAATGGTGTTTTCATCCAACTGTTTCAGCATTAAGGCGATGTTTCGCAGTTGCTCGCCATTGCAGCTCACGGTCTCAACGATAAGCTTGTTGCCTTCAAAGTCATTCGCCTTGCAGAGCAGTCTCTCGGCGGTGTCGTGTGCTTTCTCCTGCATCAGATGCTCTACTTCTTTTCTCAGGGCGGTGTTCTGTTCGTTGAGGGCGACCACGCCTTTCACCAAGTCGTTGGCTTTGACGTTCTCTCGGAGCTGTGCGATGAGGTCGAGTTGTTCGTCGAGGTACTGCTCAACGGCTTCGCCAGTGATGGCTTCAATGCGTCGGATGCCAGCTGCAATGGCTGACTCGGAGACGATTTTGAACATTCCAATGTTGCCTGTAGCTGAAGTGTGGCAACCGCCGCAGAGTTCCATTGAGTAGTCCTTGTCGAAGACCACCACGCGCACCTTGTCGCCATATTTTTCGCCAAACAACGCTGTGGCACCCATAGCCTTGGCTTCGTCAATCGGAAGCTCGGCATAGGTCACGTTGGGGATGTTTTCGCGAATTTTCTGGTTGACGATCTTCTCAACCTGACGGATTTCTTCTTGGCTCATCTTGGCAAAATGGCTGAAGTCGAAACGCAGGCGTTGGTCATCCACCAAGCTTCCCTTTTGCTCGACGTGTGAACCTAACACTTGCCTCAAGGCGGCGTGCATCAGGTGGGTTGCGCTGTGGTTGTTGGCGATGCGTTGACGGCGTTCGGCATCGACAGCGGCATAGAAGACGGTCTCAGGATTCTGAGGCAGCTGTTCGGTGATGTGGATGACGAGGTTGTTCTCCTTCACGGTGTTGACAATCTTGATGGTCTCGTTTTCTGAGGTCAAGGTGCCAGTGTCGCCTACCTCTCCGCCCATCTCGGCATAGAACGGGGTCTTGTCGAGGACGATCTCAAAATGGGTCTTTTTCTTGGTCACCACCTCGCGGAAACGAAGGATGTGGCACTCGCATTTCAGGTCGGTGTAGCCGACAAAAACGGTGGGTTGTTCGCTTTCGTTCACCACCACCCAGTCGCCATTGGCTTTCTCAGCGGCTTTGCGTGAGCGGTTTTTCTGTTCTTCGAGGTTGACTTTGAAGCCGTCCATATCCACGTTGATGCCTTTTTCGTTGGCCATCAGCTGGGTGAGGTCGATGGGGAATCCGAAGGTGTCGAACAGCTCGAAGGCGAAATTGCCGTCGATGTCTTGTCCGGGATGTTGTTCCACATAGCCTTCGAAACGCTTGATGCCTTGCGCCAAGGTGCGAAGGAATGAGGCTTCCTCTTCGCGAATGACCTTGCTGACCAACTCTTGTTGTGCCTTGATCTCAGGGAAGTTGTGTTCCATCTGTTGTACTAGGATTGGCAACAGGTTACAGACGAAGGGCTCTTCAAATCCCAAGAAGGTGAAACCATATCGCACGGCACGGCGCAGCACACGGCGGATGACGTAGCCCGCTCCGTTGTTGGAGGGCAGTTGCCCATCGGCGATGGCGAAGCTGACGGCTCTCAGGTGGTCGGCAACGACGCGCATGGCCACATCGGTCTTCTCGGCTTTGCCGTATTCGATGCCCGACATCTTGGCGATGGCTTGGATGATGGGTTGGAACACGTCAGTGTCATAGTTCGAGGTCTTGCCTTGGAGCACGCGTACCAATCGTTCGAAGCCCATGCCCGTATCGACATGTTTGGCGGGAAGTTCCACCAGCTGTCCATTGGCCATGCGGTTGTATTGCATGAACACGAGGTTCCAAATTTCGATTACCTGCGGGTCGTCTTTATTGACCAGTTCTCGGCCGGGGATTTGCTTGCGAGCTTCATCATCGCGTAAGTCGATGTGAATCTCGGAGCACGGACCGCAAGGACCCGTTTCGCCCATCTCCCAGAAGTTGTCTTTCTTGTTGCCGTAGATGATGCGGTCTTCGCTGACATGCTCTTGCCAGTAGCCATAAGCCTCCATGTCAGCGGGCTGCCCGTCTTTTTCGTCGCCACCAAAGACGGTGACATATAGGCGGTCTTTGTCAATCTTCACCACTTCGGTGAGGTATTCCCAGGCGTAGGCGATGGCTTCTTTCTTGAAATAGTCGCCAAACGACCAGTTGCCTAGCATCTCGAACATCGTGTGATGATAGGTGTCGTGCCCCACTTCCTCTAGGTCGTTATGCTTACCCGAAACGCGCAGGCATTTTTGTGTGTCGGCGGCTCGACGCCATTTGGAGGGTTGGTTGCCCAAAAAGATGTCCTTGAATTGGTTCATGCCAGCGTTGGTGAACATAAGGGTCGGGTCATTCTTCACGACAATGGGAGATGACGGTACTATGGTGTGCTCTTTGGAGCGGAAGAAGTCCAAAAAGCTGTTTCTGATTTCGAATGCGTTCATGGAAGTATTTTGAAAAAAACATGCAAAGTTAGGGTTTTTTCGTAACTTTGTACACTTTTTTTAATATGGCGAAACAGAAATACGTATATAATCACAAAACACTCAACTACGAACGCTTTGAGGAACCGACGCGTAAACGTGTAGGAAGGGTGCTCCTTTATATCCTCTCCACTGCTGTGTTCGCCGTTGTAATCCTTTTTTTGTTCTTCACCTTCTTTGACTCTCCGAAAGAAAAGATGCAGGCGCGTGAGATTGAGTATCTGAAGCTCCAATATGAGATTCTGGATGATCGTCTGAATGAGATGAACCTGCTTCTTGAGGACATGGAGCAACGTGACGACAACATCTATCGTGTGATTTTTGAGGCGGATCCCATCCCTTCTTCCATCCGCAAAGCTGGAATTGGCGGAGTGGATCGCTACGAGGATCTCTATGGCTACAAAAACTCGGATCTGGTAGTCCGGGCGGCTCGCAAACTCGATATCGTGGCCAGTCAGCTCTATGTACAATCCAAGTCATACGACGAGGTCTTTGCCTTGGCCAAGAGCAAAGCGCAGATGTTGGCATGCATCCCGGCCATCATCCCTCTGAAGGAGTCGGAGATTCGTCAGATTTCCTCCTATTTTGGCTATCGTAGCGACCCTATCTACAAAGTGGCCAAGCTCCATACAGGTATGGATTTTGCTTCTGCCATTGGTACGGAGGTTTTTGCCACGGGTGATGGTGTCATCGAGAAACTGGAGCATAACCATTGGGGCTATGGTAACATGATCACGTTGAACCATGGCTATGGTTACAAGACACGTTACGCACACCTCTCGGGATTTGCGGTGCATGAGGGCCAGAAGGTGAAACGTGGGCAAGTGATTGGTTACGTGGGAAGTACGGGTAAATCGACAGGCTCACATCTCCATTACGAGGTGATGAAAAACGATGAATTGACCGACCCCATCCACTTTTTCTATAATGACCTTACGCCAGAAGAATATGAGACCATTTTGAAACAAGCGGAATTACCTTCATTAACAATGGATTAGACTATGGAAGAGAACACAGGAAAGTACTATTACAGCATCGGCGAAGTCGCCAAGATGTTCGGGGTCAACACCTCGATGATTCGTTATTGGGAGAATGAGTTCGATGTGCTGCGTCCTCGAAAGAACAAGAAGGGAAACCGCATGTTCACTCAACGTGATGTCCGTTATGTCCATGTCATCTATCATCTCACGAAGGTAAAAGGTTACACCCTTGCTGGTGCCAAACAGGCCTTGAAGGAAAAATTCTCGGAATATGAAGAGCGGGTCATCCTTCTCGATACCCTTGACAAGACGCGGAAATTCCTGGTGGATATCGACAAGGAATTAGGAGAAAAACTTAAAGGGTAGGAGATAGTTTCTCACGTAATCGGTGACGCCGTCCTCCAAGGAGGTGAAAGGCTCGGTGTATCCCACGGATCTTAGCTTATCCATGTTGGCTTCGGTGAAATACTGATATTTGTCGCGAATCTTCAAAGGGGTGTCGATGAACTCGATGTTGGTAGTCTTTCCCAAGGCCTTGAAGGTGTTGTCGGCAAGGTCATAGAAACTGCGCGCTTTACCCGTGCCCACGTTGTACAGTCCACTTTTTGGGCGATGCTCCATCATCCATAGAATTACCTTAGCGATGTCTTTCACATAAACGAAATCGCGCTGTTGCTGACCATCCTTATAGTCGGGTCGATGCGACTTGAATAGCCTCACAGATCCTGTCTCGTTGATTTGCTTGAAGGCATGGAGAATCACGGAGGCCATGCTGCCTTTGTGGTATTCGTTAGGCCCATAAACGTTGAAGAACTTAAGTCCAGCCCAAAACGGGGGCTGTTCCTCCTGCCTCAAAATGTAGCGGTCAATTTCATTCTTCGATTGCCCATAAGGATTTAGAGGTTTGAGTCGGTCAACGATATCGTGACGGTCGTCATAGCCGAGTTCTCCCAGACCGTATGTGGCGGCTGAGGAAGCATAAATCAGCGGGATTTGATGCCTCGTGCAGGTTCTCCAGATGGCTTCGGTATAGTCGATGTTCAAGGCCTGGAACACGGCTTCGTCGAACTCAGTAGTGTCGGTTCGTGCCCCAAGATGGATGATGAAATCCACCTCATTAGAGTGGTCCTCAAACCATTGGATAAAACTATTGCGGTCAATTCTCTTTTGGCACCGGATATGTTCGAAGTTTCCTTTCTTTTCCATCTTGGAGAAGTCGTCCACCAGGATCAGATCCTCCATGCCTTTTTGGTTTAACATTCCAGCCACAACGCTAGCAATGAACCCCGCTGCTCCAGTAACTACAATCATCTTTTCACTTTTCACTTTTCACCTTTCACATATCGTCTCCACTTCTCCAGCACAGCGGTCAAGTCTTCGGGCAACTCCGATGTAAACAGCATCTCCTTTTTCGTGGTGGGATGGACGAATCCCAGCTCTTTGGCATGGAGTGCGTGACGGGGCATCAGCTTGAAGCAGTTGTCGATGAATTGTCTGTACTTGGAGAAGGTGGTGCCTTTCAAGATCACGTCACCGCCGTACATGGCATCGTTGAAAAGGGGATGACCAATATACTGAGAGTGGACGCGAATCTGGTGTGTGCGTCCGGTTTCTAGCTTGTATTCGTTGAGGGTGACATAGCCGAAGCGTTCCAGGACATGCCAATGGGTGATGGCTTCTTTGCCATGGTCACCGTCAGGATACACCATCATCTTGCGCCGGTCGTTGGGGCTGCGTCCAATATTGCCTTCGATGGTGCCCTCGTCCTCGTTGAAGTCGCCCCACACCAAGGCGTGATATCTGCGGTGGATGCTATGCACGAAGAATTGATGGGCGAGGATGGCTTGTGCGGCCTCGTTTTTGGCTACGATCATCAAGCCAGTGGTATCCTTGTCGATTCTATGAACCAGATATCCAAACCCGTTTTCCACCTCTTGGTGGGTTTGTTGGAAATGATAGGCCAGTCCATGGAGTAGGGTGCCTTCGAAATTGCCGTGGCCGGGATGGACCACTAAGCCGGCTTGTTTGTTGATGACGATGACGTCATTGTCCTCATAGACGATGGTCAGCGGGATTTCTTGTGGAGTGATATGGACCTCGCGTGGAGGATAGCTGAAAACGATGGAGATGACGTCACAGGGTTTAACCTTATAGTTTTGCTTGACCACCTTGTCGTTGACGAGGATGTTACCCGCCTTGGCCGCATTCTGGATGCGATTGCGCGAGATGTTCTGGATATGGTTCGTCAGGAAAGTGTCGATACGTTCCTGAGCCTGTCCTTTGTCCACCACAATACGGATATGCTCATAAAGCTCACCGTTTTCTTCCTCGGCGGCGTCGTTCTCGATGATGCTGTCAAGAAGTTCCTCGCTCATGGTCTGACGGTTATTTTTTGGGTGATGACCTTGCCTTCTGCAGTGGTGATATGTAGGAGATAAATTCCATTGGACAAACCTGCTATGGAAAGGGTCGGGCTGAAGCTTTTTTGAAGGACTTTTCTGCCCATCATGTCGTATATGGTGATGGTTTCTCCACCGTCCACACCGCTGATGTGAATGTCAGTAGTGGCTGGGTTGGGATAAACAGTGACTTGGTCAACGAGGAGGTTTTCTTCGACGCCGATGAAATAGCCTGCGCCTACCACTGGGCGGATCATGATGGAACCTTTCATGGCGCTCGGTTGCCATGATCCGTTGGTGTTGTAGAAGTTATACTGCGAGTTGTCATTGGTCATGTCAACACCGATGTTGATGAATCCGTTGTCGCGTTGCACAATACCCACGTAGAACGAACCGCTTAGGCGGATGCGTTGTGGGAATTGATAATAGACGAATTCAAAGAGATGCTCTCCCCATCTCGGACGTTGGTTAGGCAAGCGATAAACCTCGTCGCCTGGCTTGCCGTTGTTGTCTTTCCAGACCACAAGGTCGAAGTACTTGTTGTTGGCGTCGTTGAGGGTGTGGTTGAACAGGATTTGCGCTCCACGAAGAGTGTCGAGTTCGGCCATCTCGAATTTGACGGCAAAGGCGCTTGACGCGGGTTCCACGCCATAACCCATCTCGGGGATGCCGTCATCGTAAGCGAAATAGTTGTAGAACCCTTGGTGATAGATCATGGAGTCAACCAAGGGCGGGTTATTGGTGGAGTCGCTGACGTAATGCCGGATGAGATAGGAGGTGGAATCGCGGTCGTAGTCGATGGAAAACAGCTGCTCAACGGTGGCGTTGATGGGTTTGCTGTAGGTCATCGCGGAGACACCTACAGGGAATGCGTTATAATAGGCATATGATTGGCCTCCGCCAACTTGTTCCACGAAGTAGCAATGCTTTAGTTGATGGGTGTGATTGTCGAGGTTGGAGACATGGATCTGATAGTGTTCATCGTTGACACTTGCATAGGCGTTGGCGCGATAATGCTTATAAGGCATCACTCTGTAGCGGTTGAGGAAAGTGGGTGCCTGACCTGTGATGCAAATCTTTGGATAGGAAGGATCATTGGCACTCCGATGCCAGTCGAGATATACCATGTCGATGTTCCAATTGTCCTCATTGCCACGTCCAGTGGGCTGTGAGCTGTTGACGATGCTGGCGTAGTTCTTGAAGCGGAAGAAGAAATTGGAGGTGAAGTACATCGAGTCGGTGATGGGAATCATCACTTGTTTGAAATAGCTGCTGTCATTATCGATAAGAAACTGCGAAAGGGTTTGTCCCGGGGCACTCCAAACATGGACCCAGGTGGTGTCGAAATCGTTGGGGATGCCGAACTCTAGCACGAGCGAGTCGTTGGCCTCCGGAGGCAGACCGTTGCCTTGAGGTTGGTAGAAAAAGCTCAGGTAGAGGGAGTCGGCAGGACTCAGGGCGATGGGTTCTGGGTCGAAAATCGAGTCGAGGCGGATTTGCATCGAGCTGAGGTATTCAGCGATGAACGGATTGCTGATGGCGTAGTCATAGACTCGGCCGTTGGCATCGAGTACGTCGAGCGTGGCGGCGTTGCGAGTGACGGAGTTCATGGGGAAACCGGAGTTGACAAAAGCATAGCGGTCCACCCATTTGGTGCTGTCGGGGTAGAGGTTTGCCGTGGAGAAGTCGTCATAGAAAGGCAAGGTCTGGACCTGCAAATAACGGCTACGGGTTGGTGTGTCGTTGCCACGATAAAAGCCCGTCATCACCTCTTGGGCCATGAAAAAGCTTGGGAGCAGGCAAATAAGTAATGCCAAACTCGCTATTTTAGAATTCGTCTTCATAATCTTCGTTGTCAAGTTCTTCTGTTTCAGTGGATTCAATGGAGTCTTTGAGCGCAGCCAGCGAGTCAAGCTCTGCTTGCTTTTCGGCGATGTTCTTCAAGGAGTCTTCCTTGAGCATGGAGCTGCTTTCCTTCTCAAAGTTGAATTTTTTGCTGGAGCGGTACCACACATCGACAAAGGTGCCTGGCCGTACCGAGCCTCGGCTGTAAGGAGGCTCCATCTTATAAACTTTCATGTATTGGATGCTGTCCTTGTCCTCGAAAGTTTCATTACCCAGATTCAGCCCATTCATGTTGAGCAGGTGCTGCACCTCTTCAGCGGGTGTTCCGTAAAGTTTAGGGATCTTGGAGTTGCGTTGATCAGTGCCTAGGCCTACGTAAAGGGTGATCTTGCTTCCTTTGATGATCTCGGTACCAGGCTTGATGATCTCATCATTGTAACGTTGTTCGCGGATGGCGTTGCGCGCAAAGTGGTTGATGTATTTCAGCTCTTTCACTGCAAGTCCATTCGATTCCAACAGCACCAAAGCCTGGCGCAAAGAAAGGTTGTTCAAGTTGGGCATGTTGGTCTTCTCAGGAGTGTGTGCCACGATGATGTAATACACGTTGCGTCCATGTTTCACTTTCGACTGAGGTAGGGGATCCTGTTGTACGATGGTCCCGGGTTCTTGGGTCTTGGAGTAAACGCTGTCGATAAGGATGAAATGATAGGCTTTGCCGTATTCGCTTTTCACCTCTTCAATGGTCATTCCACTGAAATCAGGCAACTCGTAAACCTTGCCGTGACGGGTGTAAACATTTAACAATCTTATGGTTAGCCACAGCAGGAAGAAGCTGAGCAGGATGATGATCAAAAGATTGATATAGAATTTCTTTTGTTTTAAAAACGATAGTTTTCCCATATTTAGTAATTTAGCGGCAAATTTAATAAAATTTTCAAACATGAAGAATGTAGCGATAGTTTGTGGCGGAGATTCCGGCGAATTTGAAATCTCTGTCAAGAGTGCTCAAGTAGTGAAACAAAACCTGGACCCGAACCTTTATGACTCAAAGATAGTGGTGGTTTCCAAAAAAGGATGGTATGGTCTTTTGAAAGATGGTACGCGTGTGGAGGTTGACAAGAACGATTTCTCCATTCAGGTGCATGGCCATAAGATGAAGTTCGACGTGGCTTTCAATGCCGTGCATGGCGAGCCGGGGGAGAATGGCCCACTTTCGGGTTACCTGGAACTGTTGGGCATTCCTTGCACATCCTCGAATCTTACCACTTGTGCCCTTACGTTTCATAAGGATTTTTGCAAGCGTTTGGTGGCTTCTTACGGTGTTAATGTGGCTCCGTCGGTGCTGATTAACGAAGGGGAAAAATACGATGCCGATGCAATCATCAAACAGTTGGGCTTGCCTTTGTTTGTTAAACCCACCTGCAATGGTTCAAGCGTGGGTGTAACCAAGGTGAAGACTGCTGAGGATCTTGTTCCTGCCATTTATACGGCGAGGGCCGCTGGTCGGCAGGTGATGTGCGAGAAGTTTGTTGACGGACGTGAGTTCGGCTGCGGTGCCATGAGTTTCAAAGGCAAGCTGATGGTCTTCCCGCTCACTGAGATTTGTAGCAAGAACGAATTTTTCGACTATGAGGCCAAATACACGGCAGGCAAATGCGATGAAGTGACCCCAGCCCAAGTGGATGAGGAAATTGAAATGGAACTCAAGTCCACGACGGCTATGTTGTATGAAAAGCTGGAGTGTAAGGGCTTTGTGCGGATGGATTATATTGTCAGCGACGAAGGCGCTTTCTTCATCGAAGCCAATATTGTTCCTGGCATGTCGGAAGCGAGTATCATCCCTGCACAAGCACGTTGTTTCGGGCTTTCACTCGAGAAGTTGTTTGGAATGGCAATAGAGGACGCTTTGATGAGGTGAAAATTGAAAGGTGAAAGGTGAAAGGTGAAAGGTTATTCCTTTCGAAGAACAACCACCTTTCACCTTTCACCTCTAACCTTTCACCTTAAACAGTGAGTATGTCTTTTGACTTGAGCTCGGTCATCTCATCAATTCTTTTGATGTATTTGTCCGTGAGCTTCTGGATCTCTTCTTGAAGGAGTTTGGACTCGTCTTCCGAGATGGTGTCCTTCTCGAGTTTCTTGGCTTCATCGTTAGCTCCGCGACGGATGTTGCGGATGCCCACCTTGGCGTCCTCAGCGGCAGTCTTGGTGCGTTTGACGAGCTCACGACGACGTTCCTCGGTCAACGGCGGGACGGAGATTCGCAGCAGCTCGCCATTGTTCATTGGGTTGAATCCCAAGTTGGCATTCAGGATGGCCTTGGCGATGTTGCCGAGTGCGCTCTTGTCGAAAGGAACAACCACAATCATGCGGGCATCGGGGCAGCCGATGTTAGCGGTCTGCTCGATGGGCACAGTGGCACCATAATAGTCAACCATAACGCCGTTCAGCATTGCTGGACTGGCTTTTCCTGCTCTGATGCCCTGGAACTCATGGTCCAGATGCTTGATGGTGTTGTCCATGCTCTCAGAGGCTTCATCTAATACAAATTGAGATTCGTCGGTCATATGTCATAAGAATTTGTGAGCAAAAATAAGGAAATGTTGAGATAATCTGCGTCTTTAATCAAAAAAAATCATAAGGGCTGGTATAAGCCAGTGAGTCTTGAGTCAAAATCCGTACAATAGTAATCCATTCTCTTTACAATCATCGTGCCGTGGTTTTGATTCCACAGGTAAGTCTTGATGACTGTGCCATGGACGGGAAACTTTTTCTCGTCGAAGCGTATGGCGTTAACCATGAGGTTGGTTCCGGGATACAAGGTCCCATTTGCTTCGCTGTTGCCTTGCCAAAGCAGGACTGAGTCGGTCTCCCGGTCGCGCACTTCCATGACCAAGACGCAATGGATGGTGTCGATGGCCTGGATGGTGGCCGCGATTCCTAACAAGTCGGTGCTGGCATCAAGGGAGTCGCCTTGGATGAGTTGACTGGCACCCCATTCCATGTTGACGAATCGGAAGGGTTCCTCTGTCAGAGGATGAAGCAGAGGAGTGGCACCGGCAATGGAGTCGCGCGACAAGCTGAGGTAACGCGAAGTGAACCAAGTGTCTTTCTTGACTAGCCAGGGATAATGGGCAACGGCCTGGGTCTCCCAAATGGGGGGAGCGTAGTCGGTCCAGCCGAATCCAAGCATGTTGCTCTCGCCTTCATCCAGCCATTGCCGCAAGTCGGACACATCGTTGGTGTAGTCGAAGATGGCGCGGTTGTCAACTCCCGTTTTCGACTGATAGTAATCGGGAACATAAGAGGACTCGGAGACCGTGGCGAAGCGGATGTCGCCGAGGCTGTCGTTGTCCTGCTCCATCCGAGCGGCTATCTGGTCGTAACCTTGGTGATACATCAGGTCGAAATGGCGACGGTTGACGATGAGTGTGCTGGTGCCGATGAATAGGATGGCTGCGATAACGATGGCGGTTTGAGTCATCGTCATCGTGTTGTTGCGGTGGAACGAAAAGAGGACTAGGACTAGGAAGGGGAAGCTGAAGAGCAGGGTGCTGAACTGTATGATGGGTTCACGAAGTAGCGAATACACGAAAGCCATGGCAAACACGATGACGAACCAAGCCACGCCAGCCCAGCGGATGGGATGCTTGCGTTTCTCATATTTCCCCAAGATGAAAGGAAGGATGATGATAAAACCCACAACAAACATGAAGAGTGGGGCGTAGTTCATCGTGTACTGTAAGAAGTCGGTGAGAAGACTCGCTTCAGGTCGTGCCAGCCAGCCTCCGATGCCACCGTTGACAAAGGTCTGCTGGTAGAATACCGGGAAATGCGGTGCATAAAGAATGAGCGCGCCAAGACCGCTAAGCCAATAAGCTTTACGGCGTTCTTTCTTGAGGAAAAACAAGCCGGTGAGGAAGATGAGCCCAGCCTGAGCGGTGGAGAAATTGTGCGCCAAAGCTGCAAGCCAAGCGGTGACGGCGAAGCCTATGCAGGTGCCCACGGTGGGTTTCTTGGTGTCAAACAAGATCTTGTTCCAGAAATAGGTCATGAACAACACGAAGAACAAACCGGGCGCATAGGGGCGAGCCAACTGGCTGTAGAACACCGTGAGTTGGCTGACGGCAAAGAAAGCCGCACCGAGCAAGCCCACCTTGCGGTTGAACCATTGCTTGCCGATGAGATAGATCAGATAGATGGATCCGATGCCCATCAAGGCAAAGGGCAACTTTACCCAGAACTCGTTCCAACCCACAATCTTGGTCCAATAATACAGGAAGACTTGCACGCCTGCAGGATGGGAGTCGGTCGTGCTGACCCCGTACTGGATCAGGTCATGGAAATTGTCGAATTGAAGCCTAAACAAGGCACTGAACTCATCGTGCATAAAAGGCACCTGTCCCAGTTTCCACAGCCGGAGCAGGGCAGCCACAAGTAGGATTACACCCAACAAGATGTAATCCAACTTGAGGCTGGTCTTGTTTCTTACCGTTCTCAGATGATGTTTTCTCATCTTTCACCTTTCAATTTTTACCTTTCATCTTGTCACTAACGTGCCAATATGTTCTCCTTGGAGCACCTTGAGCAGGTTTCCCCGAGTGTTCATGTCGAACACATACATAGGCATGTTGTTTTCCTTGCACATCGTGAAGGCAGTCATGTCCATCACCTTGAGGTTGCGGCTGTAGGCTTCGTCGTAGGTGATATGGCTGAATTTGGTTGCTGTCGGGTCCTTCTCGGGGTCGGCGGTATAAATGCCATCTACTCGAGTGCCTTTCAGGATGATGTCAGCCTTGATTTCAACGGCACGGAGGGCGCTGCCGGTGTCGGTGGTGAAGAAGGGATTGCCCGTGCCGGCACCCATGATAACGATATGGCCTTCTTCAAGGAGACGGATGGCCTTGGCGCTACTCATGGTGTCGGCGATGCGGTCGATGTAGAGGCCGGAAAGCAGAGTGGCTTTTTGGCCTTTGCCTTGTAGCGTAGATTGCATGGCCATCGAGTTGATGACGGTGGCCAACATGCCCATGTAGTCACCTTGGATGCGGTCCATGCCTTGAGAGGCTCCTTGAAGTCCACGGAAGATGTTGCCTCCACCAATGACGATACCGATCTGTACGCCTGTCTTGGCGGCTTCGATGATCTCGTCGGCATATTCGTTCAAACGTTGCGGGTCGATGCCATATTGCTGGCTGCCCATCAGGGCTTCGCCGCTTAACTTTAATAAAACTCGAGAATATTTCATAGTTGTTCAGTTGTTCAGTTGATCAGTTAATAGTTTTTAGTTGTTTTCGTCGGTGATTTTTGCTCGTTTTGAATCCCAGATCATATAGACGATGATGGCGATATACATAATCAAGGCGATGAGGCCTGACAACGGGGTCTCGTTGAAGAATCCACCATCGGAGGTACGGGCCATCATATCGACATTGGCAAACCTCAGGATGGCGCTGACCACGCCCATGAGGGCGCCGCCGGCGATGAAGCCCGAGGCGATGAGGGTGCCGCGATTGTAACGGGCGTCGTTGAGTTGCTTGTCCTTGCTGCGTGAGCTGACAAACCACGAGATGGCACCACCGATCAACAGCGGGATGTTGAGGTCGATGGGAATGAACATACCCAAGGCAAAGGGCAGAGCCGGAACCTTGCAGAAGTTCAAGATCAAGGCGATGCCTGCACCGATACCATAGAGCAACCAGGGGGCGTTGCCTCCCGACATCATTGGCTCAATGACGGCACTCATGGCGTTGGCCTGAGGCGCCACCAAAGCGCCATCCCCCACAAAGCCGTAGGCCTTGTTAAGGACCATGATGACTCCCGCAACGGTGGCAGCAGCGACCGCCACACCGATGAACTTCCATATCTCTTGCTTCTTCGGCGTCGTGCCAATCCAATAGCCCACCTTCAAGTCGGTGATGAAAGCGCCTGCCACAGCCAAGGCCGTGCACACCACGCCTCCGATGATCAAGGTAGCACTCATGCCTTGAGGCCCCGTGAGTCCGGCAGCGACCATCACGATGGAAGCTAGGATCAAGGTCATCAAGGTCATGCCGCTCACCGGGTTGCTGCCCACGATGGCGATGGCATTGGCGGCGACAGTGGTGAACAGGAAAGCGATGACGGCCACGACGAGGATGCCGATGAGAGCGTGCCATATGTTATGGACGACGAAGAGCCAGAAGAACAGGAAAGTGATGATGAGTACAGCCACGATGCCGATGACCACGAACTTCATCGGAATATCCTGCTGCGTGCGCTCGACGACTTCCTTCGGCCCTTTCTTGCCCTTGAACTCGTTGGCAGCGAGGCTCACCGACGACTTGATGACACCCCACGACTTGATGATCGAGATGATGCCAGCCATGGCGATGCCGCCGATGCCGATATGGCGAGCATAGTCCTTGAAGATTTGCTCAGGCGCCATATCACCAAGGGTGAGGCTGACCCCGGTGTTCATCAAGTCGATGATTTGGTCGCCCCAGATAAGGTTCATGCCCGGGATGATGATAAACCACACCAGCATGGAGCCGCAGCAAATGATGAAAGCGTATTTCAGTCCGATGATATAACCCAAGCCTAGAACGGCAGCACCTGTGTTTATCTTGAACATCAGCTTGGCTTTGTCGGCCACGGCTGCGCCCCATCCCATCATACGGGTGGTGATGGTCTCAGACCACCATCCGAAAGTGGATACGATGAAATCATACAAACCGCCGATCAAGCCGCTGACGACCAGCAAGAGGGAGTCCTTGCCCTTCTTCTGTCCGCTGACCAACACTTGAGTGGTGGCCGTGGCTTCCGGGAAGGGGAACTTGCCGTGCTGTTCTTTCACGAAGTACTTGCGGAAGGGGATGAGGAACAAGATGCCCAAGATGCCGCCCAACAACGAGGCGATGAACACCTGCCAGAAGTTGATCTCAATCTGGTAGCCCTTGCCTTGCAAGATGTACAGGGCGGGTAGGGTGAAGATGGCTCCTGCCACCACGCCGCCAGAGCAGCCGCCAATGCTTTGGATGATGACATTTTGCGACAAAGCATCGTTTTTGCGAGCCAGTCCCGTGAGTCCGATGGCGATGATGGCGATGGGAATGGCGGCCTCAAACACCTGGCCAACCTTCAAGCCAAGATAGGCTGCGGCAGCAGAAAACAGAATGGTCATCACCAGTCCTATGCAGACGGACCAAACTGTAACTTCTTGATACTTTTTGTTTTTCGAGAGTATGGGTTCGTACTCTTCGCCCGGCTTCAGCTCTCGCTGCGCGTTCTCGGGCAGTTTGAATTGGTCGTTTTCCATAGTTGGATGGTTTATTTCAATAATAACCCACAAAGTTAAGTAAAAAATGGTACCGACTCTCTTATTAGGAAAAAAATGACAAATTGTAAGAATCAGATTGATTGCAATAGGGCGTTCCCGATACTGCATTCCAGGCATCGTTTTCGTCTGCAGTACTGGTTGTAAAGATGCAACAAAGCCTGCGACTGCATGGCGTTGTTGGCGTTCATTCCTATGGCGGTGAAATGCCGGATGACCGTGTTGTCTTCAGCACTGATCTCTTCTAGGAAACGCAGTGCCTTTTCGCAGTAGGACGGATCTTTGTGGAATTGTCCGTAACAGAACAGCAGGGGAATGACGGCGTTGATCATCAACACATCGGCAGAGCCTTCGCCTATATGTTTCGGCTTGAATGGCCCTTCGACGTTGAAACGGTAATGCGTATCCCAATAGGAGGAGGCTTCCACGTCAAACAACAGTTTGGCATCAGCTATGCTTTTTGCCTCTTTGAACTTTGAAAACAGGCAGCCGTTTTGATGGATCATCTGTGCAAGTTGCGCCAGCCGTATGGTGGGGAAATTCACCGGACGCATTCTCAGCAATCTCCATCTTTCAACGGGCATGGTCAATAGGTTGAACTTGGATCGCAACACGGCGAATTCCCGTTTCAGCAGCAATGGATATTCTTCATCGCTCTCCATGTCGAGAAAACCTGCACATCCCAACAGCATGGCTTCCAATTGGGTGAGGTTGTCGGCATGCTTCAGCAGGGGTTTTAGGGGCAATAGCGTGGCTAGTGTTTCGAAGGCCTCGCTGTTGACTTTCATGCCGAAGTAACGTAGCATGAGCTGATAAAAAGTGCTTTCCCAATCGAATTTGTTCGAAATCAGGATCCTCGATGCTGCCTCAGCTTTCTGTTCCAATCGTTCAACGGCCATGCGTTCCAGCCAAGTGTTTTTAGTGAACGGCTGAACCTGTCGCAACTGTCGCTCACAGGCGATCCAATGCTGCGACATCATAAACTTTTCATAGCGACAGTATAGCGATGCATCGAAATGCCCTTTCAGTTCCAATACTGGGATGTCGTTTACCTTGGTGTCGTCTTCATAAACCACGTGGAGCACAACGTTGGCGTAGGCTTTGTCGTGTTGATGTCCATGTCGGTTCCAGTCGGAGGTGCTGACGTGAATCTCCACATGACCCGCCCACAGCTGTCCTCCAATCTCTACCCAGGCTTTCAGGTAATCGGGACCGGAATTGAGGTTTCGATAGCCTGGATTGATTATCCTTATCGGTTGATTTGTAGTGGTTTGCAAGGACCCTCTAAGTAATCGGTTTTCCCAAAGATAGTACAAGAATTCTTCTTTCATGATGTATTTGTTTTGTTTTCAAAAGTGATGTAAAGATAAATATTAAAATGTTACACTAATAGAAAACAAAAAATTGGGGCGGACCCATAGGTCCGCCCCAACCATCAATATGAATTCTGTCGTTTATTACCTTATTTTGCGAAGCTCACGGCGCGGGTCTCACGGATCACGGTGATCTTGATCTGGCCTGGATAGGTCATCTCATTTTGGATCTGCTTCGAGAGGTCGTAGGCGATGCGGTCGGCGTCTTGGTCGGAGACCTTGTCGGCGCCCACAATGACGCGCAGTTCGCGGCCGGCTTGGATGGCGTAGGTCTTCACCACGCCAGGATAGCTCATGGCCATCTCTTCCAGCTTGTTGAGGCGTTGGATGTAGGCTTCTACAACTTCGCGGCGGGCACCTGGACGAGCTCCGGAGATAGCGTCACACACTTGCACGATGGGAGCGATGAGGGTTTCCATCTCGATTTCGTCGTGGTGCGCACCGATGGCATTGCAGACGTCTGGTTTCTCCTTGAACTTCTCGGCTACCTTCATGCCCAAGATGGCGTGCGGCAACTCTTCTTCGTTCTCAGCCACCTTGCCAAGGTCGTGGAGCAGACCGGCGCGCTTGGCGGTCTTTGGATTCAATCCCAATTCAGCAGCCATGGTGGAGCTGAGCTTGGCGACTTCGATGGAGTGCTGGAGCAGGTTCTGACCATAGGAAGAACGATATTTCATTCGGCCGATCATCTTGATCAAGTCGGCGGCCATGTTGTGGATGCCGAGGTCGATGACAGTGCGTTTACCAGTCTCGATGATTTCTTGTTCCACTTGCTTTTCCACTTTGTGGACCACCTCTTCAATACGTGCGGGGTGGATGCGTCCGTCGGTGACCAGTTTTTGGAGCGACAGGCGGGCGATTTCACGGCGGATCGGGTCGAAGCCGGAGAGCAGGATGGCGTCAGGGCTGTCGTCGATGATGATCTCGACTCCGGTAAGGGACTCCAAGGCGCGGATGTTGCGTCCTTCACGACCGATGATGCGACCTTTGATCTCGTCGTTTTCGATGTTGAACACGCTGACGGTATTCTCGATGGCCGTTTCGGCTGCAGTGCGTTGAATGGTCTCGAGGACCACTTTCTTGGCCACTTGGTTGGCACTCATCTTGGCGTCTTCAGTGATCTCTTTGACATACACCATGGCTTCGGCTTTGGCGTCGTCTTTTATAAGCTCGATGAGCTGTTCTTTTGCGTCTTTGGCCGACAGACCGGAGATGGTCTCCAACTTCTTCGACTCCTCTTCATAAATATGGTCGAGTTCGGCTTTGCGTTTGTTGATGGCCTCTTGCTGGTTGCTGACGTTTTGCTGCATGGTCTGGATTTCCTTGGTCTTGCGCTGGATTTCCTCCATCTTCTGGTTGGCCTGTTGCTGCATCTGGTTGACTTTGTTCTCGGTCTTCTGCAGTTCGCGTTTGCGTTCGTTGCAAGCCTTCTCGTGTTCGTCTTTCATCTGAAGGAATTTCTCCTTGGCTTGGAGGATGCGTTCTTTCTTGATGACCTCAGCTTTTTCTTTGGCCTCTTCCAGGTAGGCGTCGGCTTCCTTGGTCACGGCTTTCTTTAGCAGCGTGGCCGTAATGAAATATCCTATGGCAAGCCCCACGAGGAGTGCCGCTATTGGGATGATAATGGTTAGAGTGGTGTTGAGTAATAACATTTTACCTCTGTTTTACTCGGATGCATCTGAGGAGAGAAAAAAAGAATCTGTCTGCCCTGAGGGATAAGAGTAAACCCCTAAAGATACGCTTATGGCTTCCGCGTTGCGCAAACGTCCACCGGCACCAAAGTGCTCCCTCGAAAGGGATGAGGCCTGTTTTTACAAGACACGAGTAAACCGAATTTTTGTTAATTTTATGTTGAGTTTACCTGATGCGTTCGGGCAGACAGAATCATATTTTCAAAGAACAACTATAATTGTTCGCTCAGCAAGGAGTCCAAATCGTTGAGCTTCTGTTCCAAATTCTGATCACGATAGGCAAGTTCCGACTCATATTTCACTGAGGAAGTGGCGAACTGTAACGCCGTCATCGAAAGCAAGTCTTGCATGTCCTTGAACGAATAGTGCTTCGAGTACGACTTCACCCTGTCGTTAATCAAAGCCGCCGCCTTGCGGACCTTCTCTTCGTCAGCTCGGGTCACAGTCAACTTGTATGACCTGTCGGCAATAACAATGTTGATTGCAATCTCTTCCATCTTCCTGACCCTCTATCTTTACTTACTCTTTCGTGTTCAAAATCGAAACGCACTGATCAATATCCTTTATCAGCTCCCTGATGAGCTTTCTTCCTTCTTTTATCTCTTCCTCGTTGTTACCGAGTGCGTTAACAATTGTGTTTTTATTTATTTTATCATGCAACTCCTGGCTCGTTTGAACCAACGCCTCGTTTTGTTCGCGCAGCATCCTGTTCTCACTCGCCAATCGTCTGTTCTCTTCCTTGAGCTGTTGCTGGACACCAATGAGTTTCCTCAGCTTGACCTCTATTTCGGACAATATGATGCTCGTGTCAGCCATCGGTTTTCAGACTTGGAATTGTGCCACAAAAATACAAATTTTTAGGCATTTCTCGACACCTTTTTTTAAAAAAAACATCGACTTTGTATAAATAGTTGATAATCAGATAAATAAAATAATTTCATAACAATTCATTGATTAATAATAATTCTTACCTTTACCGAAAAATTTTTGCGATGCGTTTTAAATACCTCATGATCATGCTTGCCGCTCTCGCCGGAACCGCGTGTTCCCCGACTGAAATCTCACTGACGTTTATTGAGACTACCGATACCCATGGGTCTTTTGTGGAATTTGCCAACGATGCCGCTGTGTTGAAGCAGCTTCGTGCCAGTCTTGGCGACCACTTGATCTTACTTGATAATGGAGATGACCTTCAAGGCACACCTTATCAGTATCTTTCAAATAAAGACGCCGAGCATCCCAACTTGACTTCCGCTTTTTTGAATTATTTTCCCTATGATGTGATCTGTGTGGGCAATCACGATATCGAAGCTGGAAAGACCGTTTTCGATCGTCTTTATTCGGAGGTGAAGATGCCAGTGGTGTGTGCCAATGTCATCGACGAGGCCACTGGGAAGCCGTATTTTAAGCCTTATGCCGTCTTGAACCGTGATGGCTTCAAGATTGTGGTCTTGGGTCTTCTCACACCCTATGTCGTCACCTGGGTTCCCGAGCGTCTCCGTCCGGGCTTGCGTTTCGAGGCGTCGGAATCCGCTGCCGCCTTTTGGGTGAAACAGATTCAGGAGAAGGAACACCCCGACCTTTTGGTGGGCTTGTTCCATTCGGGATGGGAACCTCAGGAACAGAACCTGCCGGAAGATTCTCCGTTGGGACGGGAAAACGCCACCAAGTGGATAGCCGAAAATGTTCCGGGATTCGATCTCATTTTCTACGGACATGACCATCGGGCCCGTGCCGAAAAGGTGGTCAACATTGAAGGCGATACGGTGTGTGTGCTGAACTCGGGCTGCAGAGGCGCTGGTCTGGCCAATGCTGAAGTGAAGCTCTCGCGAAAGGCTGCTCCGCAAATACAGATAGGGCTGATTCCCACCCTGGACCAAGAAGCCGATGCTGACTTTATGGCGATGGTACAACCTTATATCGACCGTGCCGAGACCTATCAAAACACCGAGGTGGCTGAGTTGCCTGTTAACATCAGCACAGATGAGATGCAGCATGGATCCTGCCTCTGGGTTGATGAGATTCACCGCTGCCAGTTCGACATCGTGGAATCGTTGGGCATGCCTGCGGATATCTCTTTTGCTGCACCTCTCTCAGGAGGCAAGTCTTTGGAAGCTGGTATGCTTAAAGTGAAGGATTTCTTTGTTTGGTATCCTTTCGAAAACTCATTGGCGGTGATGGAGATGACTGGCCGCGACATCAAGTCCCATCTGGAGTATTCTTATCAGATGCGCAGCACCATATATAATTATGATTGTGCCGCGGGCATCCGTTATGCGATTGACTCGAAGAAACCTTTCGGCGAGCGGGTCACTGTCTTCAGCATGGCTGACGGGACTCCTTTCTCTTTGGACAGCACCTACCGTGTGGTGTTGAACTCCTATCGTTCGATGGGGGGTGGCAACCATTTCGTGAATGGCATGGGCTGGTCGCAGGAGGAGATTGCGAAACACCGGATCTGGAACAGCGAAGAGGATCTCCGTACCTTATTCATCCAGTGGGCCCGTGAAAAGGGTACACTCGACGCAGCCCCTCTCAACAACTGGAAAATCTCCTGATTCCAATTCTCTACCGAGCTTTAAGCCCTATCGGGCTATCTCTAAATTCTAAATTCTAAATTCTAAATTCTTACTCTCGCCATTCCTTAATATACGACATGAACTCGTTCCGGACTCGGAGGTCGGACTTGAACACGCCGGTAAGGTAGGTGGAAATCATGTAGCCTTCTTTGCGTGCGCCGCGGCTTTCCTTGCACATGTGTCGGCCTTTCATCATGAGGGCCATGCCTCGTGGTGGGTATTCCTCGCCCAGTGCCTCGGTGAGGATCTCGACGACTTCTTGCACCAGCCGTTCCTGCACTTGTAACTTGGCAGAACAATAATCGACCACGCGTCCGATCTTAGAAAGGCCTAAGATGCGTCCTTTCTTGTTGGGGATGTAAGCGAACCAGTATTCTCCGAAAAAGGTGCGGCAATGGTGTTCGCAGACCGAATAAAACGATCCGTTGTCGATGACCATGTTGTCGTAAATGATGCCGTCTTGCCCGTTGGGGAAAGTGGTGATGACGGGCTTCTCGTTGGGGTTGTAGCCGCGAAACATCTCCTTGAACATCCGCAGCATACGGTCAGGCGTTGCCTGGAGTCCGACGCGGTTGGGGTCGTCTCCGATATATTCAAGCAATTCGCGGATGTCTTGCTTGGCTTGCTCTTCAGTAATCATTCTTATTTCTTCACAATGAATTTTTCGGTCTTCAACACTTCGTCATTGACGATGAAGCTGCAGAAGTAGATGCCAGGCTGCATGTCGCTCAAGTCGAAGTTGACTTTGCTTTGTGAAGCATTGACCACCATTGACTTGACCTCTTGTCCCAAGAGGTTGTAAACCACTGCATTGACGATGCCGTTGCCTCTAAGGTCGAAACTCACTTGGGTTGAGGCTGGGTTAGGATAGGCATGTCCGAAGTCGATGCTGTTTTCGGCAATCTCAGTGGCATTGTAGGCAAACCATACCTCGACGCAGACCTTGTCGTCAGGGTCACTGGTAGTATAAGCGTAGTATTTGATGATGGTGGTGCCGGGAAGGCATGCATCAGGGTCGCCAGAATAGGTGGGGTCCACCTGATAGTGGAAGGAGAGCGCACCGTCAGCGGAGACGCTGTTGGGCTCCATAGGTACTGGAGGACGGCTAGTAAAGACGTCTGGGCCAAAGCATTGACCCCAGCAGAAACTGTTCTCTGTTCCTTCTACCACTTTGATGAGCTCTTTCTCCACTGTGACTTCCACGGCTTGGTCGGAGAGGTTGTGAATGTTCATTTCAAGGACCATCTCACCAATGGCACTTGGAGCTTCCTCAAAAATGATCTTATCGTTATTAGCCAATGCAGCGCCTTGGTACTCGAACTGCAAGGTCTGAGCTGAAACATAACCGACAAATGCGGTTAAAGCGATGAAAAGTAAAGATTTTCTTAACATGGTTGTATTCTTTTTTTAATATTCCTCTATTATTGTCCAATAAGATTGCAAAGTTGCAAAAATTATTCCATACTTCGCAAGAAAAAGATTTACTTTTGCCAAAAATTTTTGTCGTGCAAGCTATTTTTCTGAAACAAGTCGATTCAACCAACGCTTTTATGCTCGAAATGTCCGAAGATGAGCGTGTTGGCAAGGTGGTTTGGGCAGCGTCGCAGACGGCAGGGAAGGGCATGGCCACCAATGTATGGGAGAGTGCCCCTGGCCTTAATCTTACCTTTAGCATGGGCCTCGACTTGTCGTTCATGAAAGCCGCTGACCAATTTTTGTTGTCGCAAGCCGTGCCGTTGGGTTTACTTGACGTTCTTGATGATTTGTTGCCTCCAGCTCCGCTGAAGTTGAAGTGGCCCAATGACCTCTACTTCGACCATCGCAAGCTTTGTGGCATCCTCATCAACAGCACCATCCATGGTTTGGATATGGGCGTCTCCGTCGTTGGGGTCGGTTTGAATGTCAACCAAACACAATTTCAGGATTGGCCCACGAATCCCATCTCCATGAAAATGATTTTAAACCACGAAATCGAATTGGAATCCCTGCTTGCACAGTTGGTCGTTGCCATAGAAAAGCGTGTCCATCAGTTGAAAACCGATGAGGGCATCATAACCATCAAAAATGAATATTTGAAACGTTTGTATCGTTACCACACTTGGGCCGAATATGAAGTGTCGGGCACCAAGGTCCGTCGTTACATTATCGGCATCGACCCCTTCGGCCGCCTCCAAACCCTGGATGAATCATCCGTTCCCCACACCTACGACCTCAAGGAGATCCGTTTTCTCTGACATTCAATGATCAAATTTCCCTGACCATGCCTGTGGGTCCTTACGCCATTCCAGAAGCGATTGCTGATCGGCCTCGGTGATGTAATTCTCCTCGATGGCCTTGTGAATTAGGGTCTCGTAGTTGGTCAAGGTGAACAGCGGGCAGTTCTTGGCCTTGAAGTTCTCGTCGGCTGAGGGCAGCTGGTAGGTGAAGATGGCCAACATGCCTTTGACGTTGGCACCTGCCTCACGCAAAGCGTCAACGGCGAGAAGACTCGACTTGCCCGTGGAGACCAGGTCTTCGATGACGATGACCGACTGACCTGACTCGATGACACCTTCGATTTGGTTTTGCATGCCATGCGACTTCTTTTCGGAACGCACATAGGCGAAGGGGAGTCCAAGCTCTTGAGCCACCAATGCACCTTGAGCGATGCCTCCAGTAGCAACACCGGCAATGACATCGGGCTTGCCGTAATGTTGCATGAGCTGCTCGACAAACTGTTGCCGGATGAAGGTCCTGACCATAGGATAGGATAAGGTGACCCTGTTGTCGCAATAAATTGGACTATGCAGGCCTGAAGCCCAGGTGAAAGGGTTCTGTGGACTGAGTTTTACGGCTTTTATTTGCAAAAGATGCGTCGCCAACATCAATGCGGAATCGTCATATTTCATAAAATGTCTATTTTTGCAGTTGAATTCACTAGTGTAATTCTGCTACAAATGTACAAGATTTTCTATGAACAACGTGCATTGATTTTTCCAAATATTGAGGAAAAAAACTTGAGTTTGGACGTAACTTCCCAACAATTAGCCTCTTATGAGGTGGAAAAAATTCATAATTTTTTTCGTCAATGGTTAGTGGCGCCCATTCATGAGGATGTGGTCATCGACGGCATCGACCCCGATGTCTTGTCGGCTGCCCTTTGCCGCACCTTTGTGTTGGCCCCTGCCGCAGGCGGTGTGGTCGTTAAAGACGGGTGTATGGCGGCCATTGAGCGTCATGGCATCCCCGACCTCCCCAAGGGTCACGTCGAAGAAGGCGAAGATACTGCAACCGCCGCATTGCGTGAGGTGGAGGAGGAGACCGGTCTGCAGGGCCTGCGCATCGTGAAACCTTTGCCCTCGTCGTGGCATTGCTATCTCTATGGCGACGAGTGGCGGCTGAAGCAGACCTCGTGGTTCCTTATGGAGTCTGACGACGACACCCATCTGCAACCTCAAGTGGAAGAAGGAATCACCGAGGTGGTCTTCCTTAGTGAATATGACTTGGAGTGGTTTCTCAAAAACACTTACCGCTCCATCGCCGAAACCTTATCCCCCCTCTTGCCTGTATTGTTAACTGAACAACTGACCAACTGATCAACTGAATAACTATGAAAAGAATTGCCGTTTTCCCAGGATCTTTTGATCCGATCACCTTGGGCCACCGCTCTATCGTGTTGCGCGCCCTGCCTATGTTCGATGTCATCTATGTGGCTGTGGGTGTCAACATGGAGAAACGAACCACCTTCTCGCTCGAGAATCGTATCAAATGGGCCAAGGACGTCTTCGCCAACTATCCCAACGTGGAGGTGGTCAGCTATGATGGCCTCACCGCCGATTTCTGCAAAAAAGTAGGGGCTGGGTTCATCATCCGTGGACTCCGCAGTGGGAGCGACTTTGAGTACGAGAACATGATTTGTCACGCCAACAAACGACTGCATCCGGAACTCGAGACCGTGTTTTTGCTCACCGAGAGTGAACTCGTTGGAGTTAGCTCGAGCGTGGTCCGCGACATTTACAAAAACGGTGGCGATACTTCTAAGTTTGTGCCGAAGGAAGTGGTTCTTGGAATTGAGAATTGAGAGATGAGAAATGCGATTTTGGTGCTGCTGTTGTTTCCGCTTCTGGCAGTCGCTTCTGGCAATGAGGTTACGGTATCAGGTCGTGTCAACAAGACGAACACTTTGATCCGTCTCTTGGCTTGCGATGACCTTCTCAACATGCACGAGGTGGAACTGGCTCAGACCTATTCCGATGCCCAGGGATTCTTTCTTCTGGAGGGTTCGTTGAACCAGACTTCACCTGCCCGCATCGCAGTGGGTCTGGAGAGCGTCGATCTGTACCTTACCCCAGGCGCCTCCTACGAGGTCGTCATCACCGTCCCCGACATCGATCCAGGTGCCTCTTATTTCGAGCGAAAAGCTCCGATGATTAAGGTTAAAACGGCTACAGACAAAGGGGTCTATCGACAGATCGTCATCTCTGAACAGATTGTGAATAGTTATGTGTTGGAGTATTTCGATGCCATCTATCGGAGACGGCAATACCGATACCTCGACTCCATCCAGGCAACCATCGATGCTGAACTTGACATCCGCGACGATTATGTGAAACAGCACAATACTTATAAATTAGCCTCCGTTCAAATGGCCTTGAATGCCGATGGAGGCAAGAAGGTCATTGGTGAATTGTATGACGGAAAGCCTGTGCTGTATTTGTGTCAGACCTATATGGATCTTTTCAAAGACCTGTTTGTCAACAAGTTCTATCAATCACCTTACGACATGGGCGTTTTTGAAGAGGCTTTTTGGAATAGCACCGAGGGGTTTAGGAAGTATCTCATGAGTGACCCGTTCATGGAGCGTAACCCTCGTTTGGCGGAGATGATCATCATCTATAATCTGAGGACGATGTATTATGAGCAGTCGAAGCTTCGCAAAGCCATCAGAGCCCATCTGAAATCGTTGGGAGAGAAGACCGCATATCCGGAGACCAGGGCGATGGTTCAGCATCTCTTTGCCGAGCTCGATCGCTTTGCTCCTGGTGCTGAGGCTGTCGATTTTGAATTGCAGTCGGCAACAGGCGAGTCTATCAAATTGTCTGATTACAAGGATACTTATGTGGTACTCCAGTTTGTTGAGGGTGGCTCGGCAACCGTTGATCACCAGTTCGAGGCCCTTGCTGATTTGCACCACCAATGGCAGGATAGCGTACAGTTGATTACGGTGACGACCAAAGACCAGCTTGAGGCGCACCGCAAACGTTTCGCTGATCATCATTATGATTGGCCATTGCTCAATCTGGGCAACGACATCCTTTTGTTAGAACGTTACGAGGTCCATACCTTCCCTGAGTATTTTGTCATCCAACCCCAGACCAAAATTGGCGTTGCCCCCGCTTCCGCCCCCGACCGTTTTCTTGAAGAACAGGTCAGAGGGCTGTTTTCGGGAACGGAATCCTCCAAAACTAAACGAAAGTAATCAAGAGGTTGGCCAAAAAATTCCATATCGCCGCCACGAGGATGGCGAAGCATTTGCTCAGGTAGAAATGCATCTTGGCTTTTTCGGTCAAGAGATATAGGATGAGCGAGTTGATTCCTAGTCCGACTAAAGAAACCGCAATAAATGTCAGGTATTCCTTCCAAGCCAAAGGACTTGAGCTTTGGTAAGTCCAAAACTTGTTTAAGAAAAAGCAAAGCGTTGCCGACAGGGAGAATCCGATGGCGTTGCTGACGAATTTGTTGACTTTCAAGATTTCCTTGAAAAGATAGGTGAACCCGAAATCCACAACGGCACCCAAGGCTCCTACCGCGGAGAATCGAACGATTTTTCCGATCAAGCCAATGTCAAACCACATCTTTTTTCGACAAAATTAAGATTTATTTTGACAAATGGCGTAAATTTGCCTCGTAACTTCATGTTTGAACAAAAGAATGGCCCAATTTCATAAAGAGTTTAGTGTAGCAGTGTTGATCCCGTGTTACAACGAGGCTTCTTCCATCGCATCTGTGGTGTCTGATTTCAAGAAGGCTTTGCCTGGGGCGGTGATTTATGTTTATGACAATAATTCGACCGACGATACTGCGAGAATCGCCGCTGAGGCAGGGGCCATTGTCAGGAGAGAACCCAGGCAAGGCAAAGGGAATGTGGTGAGGCGTATGTTCCGTGAGATCGATGCCGACTGTTACCTCATGGTTGATGGCGATGGCACTTATCCAGCCGAGTCTGCTCAAGACTTGATCCGGCCTGTTTTGGAAGCCCAAGCAGATATGGTCATTGGCGACCGCCTCTCCACCACGTATTTCTCTGAAAACAAGCGTCCTCTCCATAATACTGGCAACAGACTGGTGCGTGGGCTCATCAATCGTCTGTGGCATGTCAACATCCACGACATCATGACGGGTTACCGCGCTTTCAGCAGAAAGTTTGTAAAGCTCTTCCCGGTGATGTCGGAAGGCTTCGAGATTGAGACGGAGATGACCATCCATGCCTTGGACAAGCGTTTTGTCATCGAAGAGATCCCCATCAACTATAGTGATCGAAAGGGAGGAGAGTCGAAGTTGAATACCCTGAGCGATGGTTTTAGGATCCTAAGAATCATATTCGCGCTGTTCAAGAACTATCGCCCCTTGTTGTTTTTTGGTATCTTGGCACTTCTGTTGATTGGCGTGTCGTTGGTGTTATTTGTTCCCGTGCTGATCGAGTATCTGAAAACAGGTCTTGTGCCACGTTTCCCCACCTTGATCACCTCGGGGTTCATGGCGGTTGCGGGACTGCTATCTCTCTTCACGGGCATCTTCCTCGATGTCATCATTAGCCATCATAGTAAAGAATACGAACTTAAACTTATCGCATTTGAAAATGAAAGCCATCCTTCGCTATAGTAAGGCCTTTATCATACTCATTGCCGCTTTTTTTGCCTTTGCCGTGTTGTCGTGCCTGCTCCCTTACAAGGGCATCAGAGCGCACATTGGCAAGTCGGCTTCAAGTTTTGATTCGGAGACGGTTTATCCGAAGGCCATCATCAACTTGAGGCAATGTCAGATGGACAATTTCACGGATGGCTTGATCATGAACATCAATTACAACGTTGATGCGCATCATCCCGTGCGTTCAGCCATGGCTGCCAATCGCTCGGTTGAGTATGGCAATGACTGGAATCAGCCAGGGTTGGTGCTTCGTATCGTTGAAGGCGAGCAATTGAAGACCAACCATTATTCGAGGTATTGGCATGGGAACTCTTTCCTGTTCCGTTTCTTTTTCCTCTTTTGGGATTTCAACACCATCCGCTGGGTGCTTTATATCATCAGCAGCTTGCTTTTTGTGATGCTGTTATGTGCCTACTATTTAAGAGCGGGACTGGTTAAAACATTGGTTCTGTCATCGGGATTTTTAGCTACCTGCGGCTTCGTGACACAGTTTTCCATGCAGTTTTTCCCCGTTTTGGCCCTGACCCTTATCGGGTGCCTCATCGTTATCAAACGTGATGAATCGAAACCTTTAGGGATGCTGTTTTTCGTTATCGGGGCACTCACCTGTTATTTCGATTTGCTGACGACGCCCTTGCTGACCTTGGGCATGCCTTTGGTCGTCATGCTGTCGCTGAATCAGGATGATTCGTTTGATTTAAAGCGTAATCTTTTCTTAATCATACAATTGGCTTTGTTGTGGGGGCTTGGTTTTGCCTTGACGTTTTTTGCAAAATGGGTGTTGGCGACGCTTATCTTAGGACAGGATGTCCTTGCCAATGCCTACGCAGTGGCGAAATATCGTGTAAATGCAGAGGACTTTACTCGTTGGGACGCTGTGTCGAAAAACTTCAACATGCTTCAACTTTGGATGATCGTGGTCGCAATGGCTGTCCTCCTGGTTCGCCTAGTGATACGACGCCATGCCTTCGAGGGTAAAAAAGCCCTGCTCCTTCTATTGGTTGGCTTGATGCCCTATGTTTGGTATTTCGTTTTATCCAACCATAGCTATGAGCATTGGTGGTTCACCTATCGATTGCAAACAATATCGGTGGTGTCGTTGCTCATGATACTCATGGGGAAGGAAAAGAAACCATTGAAATCCTGACTTTTTGACATATTTTTCTCTATTCAAAAGAAAAACACTACCTTTGCATGTTTTTTGTCTAACATAACATTCTTAATTCTAACTTCTATAATTCTTAATTCTGAAAATAAATGGGTTTCTTAAGTAAACTATTCGGCGACAAGGCCTCTCGTGACAACAAAGCCTTGCAGCCCATACTCCAAAAGACACTTGCCGCTTATAGCGAGATTGAAAAGCTGGACATCGACGCCATCCGTCACAAGACGGTGGAATTCAAGGAATACATCAAAAACCAGACTGCCGCTGAGGTTGCGGAGATCGCCGAGCTTAAAGCCCGTGTCGATGCCAATCCCGACATGGACCCCGACGAGAAAGAAAGGATCTATACTGAGGTGGACAAGGTGGAGAAACGCGAACTCGACAAAATCGAGGATGCCCTCAACGAGATCTTGCCTCAAGCTTTTGCCGTGGTGAAGGCCGCTGCCAAGTACTTCTTCGAACATGAGACCGTGGAAGTGACAGCCACCGACCTTGATCGCGAACTGGCCTCAAAATACGAGCATATCACCATTGAAGGCGACAAAGCCTACTATAAGAATTCGTGGATGGCTGGAGGCAACATGGTGACATGGGACATGGTCCACTACGACTGCCAGATCATCGGTGGTATCGTACTGCACCAGGGTAAGATCGCAGAGATGGCCACCGGTGAAGGTAAGACCCTCGTGGCTACCTTGCCAGTCTATCTTAACGCCCTCGCCGGAAAAGGTGTCCACGTGGTTACCGTCAACGACTACCTGGCCAAACGTGACTCGGAGTGGATGGGCGCCATGTACGAGTTCCTCGGTCTTACCGTTGATTGCATCGACAAGCATGAGCCCAACTCGGCTGCCCGTCGCAAGGCTTATATGGCCGATATCACCTACGGCACGAACAACGAGTTTGGTTTCGACTACTTGCGTGACAACATGACAGGCAACCCCGACGAGCTGGTGCAGCGCAAACACCACTACGCCATCGTGGACGAGGTGGACTCCGTGTTGATCGACGATGCCCGTACCCCGTTGATCATCAGTGGACCTACACCGCGCGGCGACTTGCAGGAGTTCGACCAACTGAAACCCGATGTTGTCCGTCTCTTTGATGCCCAAAAACGTTTGGTCACCACCATCCTTGCCGAAGCGAAGTCGATCCTGACCAACCCATCATCGACCGATGAACAAAAGAGCCACGGCGCAGACTTGCTGTTCCGCTCCTATCGTGGTCTGCCAAAGAATAATGCCTTGATCAAATTCCTCAGTGAAGAGGGTATGAAAACCCTCCTCCAAAAGACGGAAGGCTTCTACATGCAGAACCGTGGTGAGAATATGCATATCATCGACGATGAGTTGTACTTCGTTATCGATGAGAAACTGAATACCGTTGACCTTACGGAAAAGGGTATCGATGCCCTTTGCGCTGCCTATAATAATCCCGACTTCTTCGTGATGCCCGATGTGGGTGCTGAAATCGCCGAGTTGGAGCACTCCGACCTGAGCAATGACGAAAAGGTACTGCGCAAAGCCGAGCTGATGCGTAACTTCTCCGAGAAGTCGGAGCGCCTCCATACGGTACGCCAGCTGCTCAAAGCTTATACCTTGTTTGAGAAGGACAAAGACTATATCATCCAAGACAATAAAGTCAAGATCGTCGATGAGCAGACGGGTCGTGTGATGGAAGGCCGTCGTTGGAGCGATGGCTTGCACCAGGCTGTCGAAGCCAAGGAGAACGTAAAAGTGGAAGCTGCCACCCAGACCTACGCCACCATCACCCTCCAGAACTACTTCCGTATGTACCACAAGTTGGCCGGTATGACCGGTACCGCTGAGACGGAGGCCGGTGAGTTCTGGGACATCTACAAACTCGATGTGGTGGTCATCCCGACCAATCGTCCCATTGCCCGTATCGACCACGAAGACATGATCTATAAGACCAAGCGTGAGAAGTATAACGCCGTCATCGAAGAGATCCAACAACTGGTCAAGGAAGGCCGTCCGGTGTTGGTGGGTACCACCTCGGTGGAGATCTCCGAGTTGCTGAGCCGTATGCTGACCCGCAAGGGCATCCCGCATAACGTCTTGAACGCCAAGCTGCACTTCAAGGAGGCACAGATTGTCCGCGAAGCCGGTCAGGCAGGCACCGTCACCATCGCCACTAACATGGCAGGTCGTGGTACCGACATCAAGTTGGGACCTGGCGTCAAAGAAGCCGGAGGTCTCGCCATCATCGGTACCGAACGTCATGAGTCGCGTCGTGTCGATCGCCAGTTGCGTGGTCGTTCCGGTCGTCAAGGTGACCCGGGTAGCTCCCAGTTCTACGTCTCTTTGGAAGATGACCTGATGCGTATGTTCGGCTCCGAACGTATCGCCCCGCTCATGGACCGTATGGGTCTGAAGGAAGGCGAAGTCATCCAGCATCCGATGATCACCAAACAAATCGAAAAGGCGCAAAAGAAGGTCGAAGAGAACCACTTCGGTGTTCGTAAGCACTTGCTCGAATATGACGACGTGATGAACTCCCAACGTACGGTAATCTACAGCAAGCGTCACCATGCCCTCTTCGGTGAGCGTCTCTCCATCGACATCAACAACATGATGTACGACTTGGGCGAGAAGCTGCTCAACGACGCCCGTGAAGCCAAAGACTACGAAGGCCTGAAGATGGATCTGCTTTCCATCATGGGTATCGACGTGCCTTTCAGCGAGGAAGAGTTCGATCGCTCTCGTAGCAATGAGCTCGCTGACAAGATCTTCAATGTCGCCCTCGAACACTATCGTGAGAAATCACGAATCATCGGCGAGAAGACCATGCCGGTCATCAAGAACGTTTATGAGCGTCAGTCGCACTTCGAAAACATCGCTATCCCGATCACCGACGGCCGTCATGGCATGAACGTCATTGTCAACCTCAAGAAGGCGGTGGAAAATGGTGCACGTGAGGTCTGCCTTAGCATTGAAAAGAGCATTACTTTGGGCCTCATCGACAACGCTTGGAAAGAGCATCTTCGTGAACTCGACGACTTGAAGGAATCGGTGCAAAATGCCACCTACGAGCAGAAAGACCCGCTGGTAATCTATAAGCTGGAGTCGTTCAACTTGTTCAGTGCCATGATCGAGAAGATCAACGAGGAGGTCATCTCCTTCCTGATGCGTGCCGACATCCCCGTTCAGGATGCCGATACCGTGCGCGAACACCGTGCCCGTGCCATCGATCGTAGCCAGATGAAGGAACAACGCAACGACTTGCTTTCACAAGCCCATAGCAACACCCAGCAACGAGAGGTCACTCAGCCCATCCGTGTCGAGAAGAAGGTGGGCCGTAATGACCCGTGTCCGTGTGGTTCAGGCAAGAAATACAAGAACTGTCACGGCAAGTTGGAGGGCGGCGCGGAATAAAGCCCTTTTTGATAGAGGTAACTTAGGAAGGCGAGGTATGACTTCGCCTTCTTTGTTTCTGGCTCGGAGGGAAGTTCCGAGGGTTCCAGCAGGAAGTCATCTCGCATCTGGTAGCAACGCGCCTCATCGGTCATGAGATCCCAGGTGATCACTTTGTCGTTCTCCATCCAGATATGGAGGTTGTCGTACGTGTTCATCGTGGCAAAGGGCCGGTAGTCGCTGGCATAGAGATTCCGGCCAATACAGG